>Ga0068859_100000003_pt1 | contig 479218 bp, 406 predicted proteins | sample KBSSwiS22_FD_66585 | JGI IMG/M metagenome (GOLD analysis project Ga0068859, IMG submission 66585) | Switchgrass rhizosphere microbial communities from Kellogg Biological Station, Michigan, USA - KBS Switchgrass S2-2 | ecosystem: Host-associated > Plants > Roots > Rhizosphere > Soil ...
TGGCAATCTTACACTACGATAGTTTAAAAACCATCGTAGTGTTTTTTTTATGCCACATCGCCGAAATACAACATTTTAATGGTTTCCCAATCGGCTTTCAATATGGAATAATACACACTGTCCCTGCGGCGGCCATGCGGCATCAGCATATGACTGCGCAGCACACCTTCTTCGATAGCGCCAATATGCACCAGCGCCTTTTTTGCCCGCTCGTTCAGGTTATCTGTTTTTATTTCCACCCGCTCAAAACGCAGCGCATCAAAAGCATAACTCAGCAACACAAATTTTGCGTGGTGATTAATGCCCGTGCCCATGGTGGCAGTACCCACCCAGGTCCAGCCTATTTCAATTCTTTTATCATAAAAAGAAATATTGCCGAAACTGGTACAGCCGCAAATTGCACCGGTGCCTTTGTCAATGATAACAAAAGGCATCCGCTTTCCTTCTGCCCTTTCCTTCATGGCGGTATCCATCCACTGCTGCAATTCTTCTTTTTTATTTAGCTCAAAAGTAAAATACTTCCATATTTCAGGCGGTCCTGCAATAGCTTCCAGTGCATCCATATCGCTCATAGTCATTAAACGAAGCGCCACCCTTGTAGTCTCCAGCATTAATGTATCCGGGAAAAATTTATTGTAGTCTTTCTGCATAAGTGAATAAATGATTGTGCAAGTTTAAAGAATTATCAGGCTTTATAAGAATGAGTTTTAACCCCCTGCACTGAAATCGTAGTATTAAACCGGGCGATTTCAATCCGATTCGGGCCATACACCCAGCCCCTGCCGTACCAGGGCCGGTGGCTCGGTAGTGCAATCTACAATTGTGGAAGGCGTCATACCGCCAATACCGCCATCAACAACGATATCTACGAGATTTTTAAAATTTTCGTATATAATTTCAGGGTCGGTGTACTCCTCTACCTGCTGTCCGGGCAGCGATGTACTTAAAACAGGATGAGCCAGCTCTTTTACAATGGTGCCAGCAATATTGTTACGGGGTACACGCAGACCAATGGTGTCTTTTTTACTCTTTAATATCTTAGGCACTTCCTTGCTGGCAGGCAATATAAATGTATAGGGGCCGGGCAGGTAATTTTTTAGCATTCTGTACAGGGGAGTGGAAATGCTTTTTGTATACCGGCTCATATCGCTTAAGTCGTGGCATACAAAGGAAAGCTGCGCCTTGCGTGGATCAATATTTTTGATCCGGCAAATACGTTCTATGGCTTTGTGCTGAAAAATATCGCAACCCAATCCATAAATGGTATCGGTAGGGTAAACAATGATACCGCCACTTAATAAACAATCAACAATTGTTCTTAAGTTTCTTGGTTGCGGATTATCCGGGTGCACGGTTAACAACATAGGCGAAAATTAAACATAAAATATGAGTTGATGTATATTGCGTTGAAACAAAATAATTTGATGGTAGATGGACAATACATACCCAACCAGGCAGCCTGCCCATATTTTTTCGCAACTGCCTGTTGCAGCCAAAAACCCACAAACAACTTTCTGTTAACATATAATTCATATTAAATTTGTACTAAATTCTAATGGCATGCATTTACAACCGGTTGACAAAGTAGCTACCATAGACCCTGCAGCATTCAGGGAAAAATATTACGATGCAATGAGGCCTGTGGTGATAACTGAACTTGCCAAACAATGGCCGGCCTATACAAAATGGAACTGGGATTATTTTAAAACAGTGGTAGGTAATACCGAAGTAGGTGTTTACAACAACGTAAAAAGCGATGCTTACACACCGGTAAATAAAGCCGATGATTACATGAAATTTGGCGCCTATCTGGATATGATAAGGAAGGGACCGGTTGGCTTGCGCATATTTCTTTTCAATATTTTTCAGCATGCGCCGCAACTGGTGGCCGATTTTACCTGGCCGGAAGATTTAATGAAGGGTTATGTAAAGCGGTTTCCGATGTTATTTACGGGTGGCGAAGGCTCTATTACCCATATGCATTTTGATATCGATCTTTCCCATATCATGCATACACAGTTTATTGGCAGAAAAAGGGTATTGCTTTTTCCGCATGAAGAGCAATACAAACTATACCGCAAACCCTTTGAGGTGATGAGTTTTGCCAATTTTGCCAACTATGCAGACCCCGTCAAAAGCCAATTGGATACCGCTCAGTTTCCGGCCGTTGAACGGGCCCAGGGCTTTGAAATAATCCTTGAACACGGCGATACATTATTCATGCCCGCCGGTTATTGGCACCATATGGAATACCTTGACAGTGGTTTTGCTATGAGTTTAAGGGCATTACAAAGCTCTGTTGGCGGCAAATTAAAAGGCGCCTGGAACCTGTTTGCCATGCGCCATATAGATACGCTTATGAAGAAAAGCTTCCCGGAGTGGTGGTACAATAATAAAAAAGAAAAGGCTTTTGATGCAGCCAACAAGATGCAAACCCACTACCAGCAAGGGTTTAACTAGATTTTACAATTATTTAAAAAAAAGGCCAAAAAATATTGTTTATTACGATAACAGTCTTTACTTTTAAGCCTGCTTACATATAGAAAATATATATAGTAAGTTGCAAGCCCTGCTTGATAATCCCGATCGCCCTTCTATCATCCAATTTCCCTAACGCAGAACACTAATTTCCAAATCTCCTCCAGCAAACATTTATTATCCCGGTAGCAATAGCAATATTGTTGTACTTCTATATTGGCTTTCAATATCCATAACAAACCAATTTCTTCTACCCTTACACATAACCCTGTTAACCGTTCGCTGCTGCGCTTCGCAGTAAAAAATCATCTGTTAACAGGGGGTTGGTAAAAGTTATTTTGTTGAAACAATCAACATAAAGGTTTTCTTTTTGTGGTTTCAGAGGTAAGCACAGGCCGGCGATTTCTATCGCCGGCACTTTTTTTGGCTAAGAGAGATGAAAAGAGTGAAAGAGCGAAAGAGGCAAAGAGGTAAATTAGGATAATAACAGTTGAGTGCGGCTGATTGAAATGAAATGCTAAACTGGGTTTGTGCTGAACAGAATCTTTTGTTGTCAGATTAAATAGTGGCTATTATATGTTATGTTGTTTTCGTTTAAAATTGTCTCTTTAAAACTCCTTCTCTCCTTATTCTCTTACCTAACAATCCAGGTTTGCTGAACAGGACCTTTTGTTGCGCCAATAAAACAGCCTCCCTTGGCGGGAGGCTGTTTTATTGTTTTTTGTTTTAGACCGCTTCTTTTAAAACTCCTTCTCTCCTTTATTCTCTTAGCCAATAGTCCGGGTTTGCTGAACAAGACCCCAAGACCCTTTGTTGCACCAATTAAATGTAATAGCCTCCTTTGCGGGAGGCTGTTATGTTGTTCTTGTTTAAAATTGTCTCTTTAAAACTCCTTCTCTCCTTTATTCTCTTAGCTGATAGTCCAGGTTTCATTTCCCCGCAGCAATTTATCCAGGTTGCCTTTTCCTTTTGTTGCCTGCACTTCTTCAATCTGCATGGCCATCACATCCTCATAGCAAGGCCGATCTGTTTCATAAAATACACCAAAAGGTCTTGGTAAATGGTCTGCCAGTTGCGGATTGTCAAACATCCGGGTCAATGTCTGTGCTTTAAAGAAATCCTTTTCATCATGCACCCACAAATCGTCTGCGCTGGCTCCATTGTTTAAATCAACTACTACCGGGTGAAAACCATCCAGCTTAATGCCTTTGTTTTTCTGCGCACCAAAAATGAGCGGTTTGCCCTGCTCTACAAACAATGTCTCTTCGGGTTTGGAAGATTTCTCTGTGAAAACTTCAAATGCCCCATCATTAAAGATGTTGCAGTTCTGGTAGATTTCAAGAAAGGAAGCTCCCTTGTGTTTATGACTGCGGGTTAGCAGTTCCTGCAAATGTTTAGGATCCCTGTCCATACTGCGGGCTATAAAAGTAGCATCTGCGCCCATGGCCAGGGCCAGTGGGTTGAATGGGTGATCGATGCTGCCAAATGGCGTTGATTTGGTAATTTTCTTTTCTTCAGAGGTGGGTGAATATTGACCCTTTGTGAGCCCATAAATCTGGTTATTGAACAGCAGCACATTTACGTCAAAATTCCTGCGCAACAAGTGGATGGTATGGTTGCCACCAATACTTAAACTATCACCGTCGCCTGTTACAATCCACACGCTCAGCTCTGGCCTGGCCGCCTTTAACCCGCTGGCAATTGCTGTGGCGCGGCCGTGTATGGAATGCATACCATAGGTATTCATATAATAGGGGAACCGGCTGCTGCAGCCAATTCCTGAAACAATCACTATATTTTCTTTGGGAACACCAATACCTGGCATAATCTTTTGCACCTGCGCAAGTATCGAATAATCACCGCAACCGGGGCACCAGCGTACTTCCTGGTCGGTTGCAAAATCTTTGGGGGTCAGGGTGGGCACTGCCGTCGTTGTCTCGCTCATTTTCTGAAGGTCGTTATTTGTATACAATGTACAAAGTTCGTTAATAAAAACAGATTTTGTTGGGTATTTTAATTGTTTTTAACAGGAAAACCAGGGTTCTTTTAACCCATCAGCTCCTCCCAATATTCTGCTGCCCTTCTGGTATGCGGAATAACAATTGTTCCGCCAACTATATTGGCCACCGCAAAGATTTCGTACACCTGTTCGGTGGTTACAGCCAGCTCATGGCATTTGCCAAGATGATATTTAATACAATCATCGCAACGAAGTACCATACTGGCCACAAGGCCCAGCATTTCTTTTGTCCTGGTATCCAGCGCGCCCTCTGCATAGGTATTGGTATCCAGGTTCCAGAGTCGTTTCATAACCAGGTTGTCTTTGCTTAAAATAACCTTGTTCATCTTCTCGCGGTAATCGTTGAATTCATGTACTAAATCGCTCATAGTAGCATCATTTATTTACCAAAATTAATAAAGCGGGCGGTAATGATTAACGCAGTTTACATAATCTTTACGGGCTCGGGGCCGTGAGATGATTAATTGCCGCAGATGCACAGATTAGTGTTTTCACAGGCCGGTAAGATTGACCCTGTCTAAATAGTCTTTATGAGCTCCATACAACGAAATAATCAATTGCCGCAGCTGCACGGATCAGTGTTTTCAAACAGTTTCCTGTTTAATACAACCCTAATCAGCAGGTCATCAATTTTTTCCCGCTATCATTTATCCATTCCGGAAACGATGATCAATTCGTACATTCAGCATTCAAATTTCCGTTATGAGAAAACCTGTACTTAGTTTTTTAATTCTTTTTATGTCAGTGTGCGCTATTGCCCAAAGCGCAAAAGAACCGGTTAAGGTGACCGATATGCTTAAAATAAAATCTATTGGCGGCATAACGCTCAGCAATGATGGCAGCAAAGCTGCCTTTACGGTTACTGCTATTGAACCTGATGGAGACACCAAATGGGAATACAAATATGTGAACCAGATATGGCTCGTTAATACCGATGGCAGTTCGGCCCCCAGGCAAATTACCAGCAAAGAAGGTTCTTCTCAGCCTGCATTCAGTCCGGATGGAAAACAACTGGCTTTTGTACGCCTTGCAGATGGCAAGCCACAAATATTTCTAATAGCGCTTGATGGCGGCGAAGCCATTGAACTTACCAAATTCAAATACGGCGCAGGCACACCCAAATGGAGTCCGGATGGTAAATCGATTCTGTTCTCTTCCAATATTGGGCTGAAAGAATTACTGAAAGATTCGGTACTCAACCCTTCGCACACCGTTCCTGTATGGCCGGTCGAAAAACCTGGCTTTGATAAAAACCAACAGTTGCAAAACGCTGTAGCCAAAGCAGACCCCGATGGCAACCCGGATGAAGTAAGATCTTACCTGGAAAATAATGTGACCGACAAAAAAGCGAAAGTAGTAAACAAGCTTGTCTTCCAGGACGAAACAGATGTATCCACCGAAGTTCGTTTCAACCATTTTTTTGTTGTAGCCGCACAGGCAGGCGCAACACCTGTTGAAGTAACCAAAGGTTTTTATAGTTTTAACAGTGCCGATTTTACACCCAATGGCAAACAACTGGTTTTTTCGGGCGATATTGATTCCGTACAAAACGCCGACAGATCGCTGGAAAGCGAAATCTTCATTGCAAATGCTGACGGCAGCCAGTTGCGCAAGCTGTTGGGCGAAGAAGGAAAGACTTTTGGCTCGCCTAAAATTTCTCCTTCCGGCAAATGGCTGGCTTTTCTATCGGGCACCACCTCTTTTGTAAACGTGCCCAGTCTTGGCATTATGCCTTTAACAGGTACCGCAAATGATGTTATTACCATACCTGTCGACAGAAGCAAGGCAGGTCTTACCTGGAGCAATGACGAAAAATTTATTTATTTTACTGCGCAAAGCAATGGTGGTCAGCCTCTGTACAGGGCCGATGTAAAAACAAAACAAACTGAACAACTAACCGATTACAACAGTGGTGTAGTAAGTTTTGATATTGTAAACAACAAATTGGTATATGCAAAAACGGAAGTGGCCGATCCCTTTGAAATATACCTTGCAGACGCCACTGCAAAAAATGCAAAACGTGCCGGCAGTTTTAACTACGACTGGGTAGAGAAAAAGCAATTGTCGTTTCCGGAAAAGAAAACCTTTACTAACAATAAAGGACAGACGATAGAATACTGGCTAATGAAACCTGCCAATTACCAGGCAGGGAAAAAATTCCCATTGTTGTTGAATATACATGGAGGCCCTTCTGCCATGTGGGGACCCGGAGAAACCAGTATGTGGCACGAGTTTCAGTTCTGGTGCAGCAAGGGTTATGGCGTGGTGTACTGTAATCCGAGGGGCAGCGGGGGTTACGGACTTGATTTCCTGCGTGCCAATATCAACGACTGGGGTACTGGTCCAACCAGCGATGTATTAACCGCACTGGACAATGCTGTTGCGGAAGGCTGGGCCGATACATCAAAACTGGTAGTTACAGGTGGTTCGTATGCCGGCTACCTTGTTGCATGGATTATAGCACACGATCACCGCTTTAAAGCAGCGTGTAGTCAGCGCGGCGTATACGATTTGGCAACTTTTTTTGGAGAAGGCAATGCGTGGCGGCTGGTTCCAAATTATTTTGGCGGTTACCCATGGGAGGCAGCTACCAAAGCCAATCTTGAAAGAGAATCACCGATTACCTATGTACAGAATATTACCACGCCCTACATTATTTTTCATGGAGATAACGATCGGCGCACCGGCTTTGTGCAAAGTGAAATGCTTTACCGCAGTCTGAAAGTATTGGGAAGACCTGTTGAGTATGTGCGGCATGCCGGCGGTACGCATGAACTTACCCGCAGCGGCAATAACAGGCAGCGCATTGACCAGATGCTGCGCACCTGGGAATTTTTTGACCGGTGGATAAAATAAAAAATTGGCAACTGCTCCTTTCTTATCCTGACAGGAAACCGCAATTATTAATGATAAGATCCGCTTCATCAAATTTGATGGCGTTTATTAAATTCACCTCAATTCTTTGTTTTAATAAACTGCCATTGCAAAAATTTTTATACATTAGATGCTTAAACCAATCGCATGCATATTAACAGGAAACTAATAGTAATGGCTGCTATGGCCGTGGTAGTGGCAAGCGCCGTTGCATTTACCGCACCACCGGCAGAGGATCCGGGTTATAAGAATCTCAAGATTTTACCCAAAGACATCAGCAAAGATCAACTGCATAAAGTTATGCACGGTTTTAATGATGCATTGGGTGTTAAATGTAATTTCTGCCATGCACCATCTAAAGATACTGCCATCAAATGGCCCGATTTTGCAAGCGATGAAAAACCGGAAAAAAACATCGCCAGGGAAATGATGAAAATGACCGTTAAAATTAACAAGAAATTTTTTGGGGTAAAGCATCCTGTATTCGGAGAAGAAGGTATGCAGGTGTCCTGTGTTACCTGCCACCATGGAGAACCCCATCCGGAAGAGCCAAAAGAAGCAGAGCACGGTCCCGGTAATTCCGGCACGCCCCCACCGCCACCCCCGAATAAGCAATAAGATTTTTAACATAAGCTTACAACCAGTTGTAGATGGATTTCTACAACTGGTTTTTTTATGTACAGTCCTGGGTTGTCCGGACATTGTAAATGATGCATCTAGGTATTCTTTTAAACGGCATAATTTTTTTTCTATTGAATATTATTTACTAAAAAAAGATACCATGAAAAATTATCTGATAATTGCAGCGCTGATATTTGGTACATTAGTAAGCTCCTGCGGCCCCACTGAGGTGGTAGCATCCAGACCTGCAGATGTAATTTATACCCGCCCGGTAGCGCCAGGGCCAGGCTATGTATGGATAGGCGGCGACTGGTACTGGACTGGCGGAAGATACGCCTGGCACGAAGGAAGATGGGAACACCCAAGAGAAGGACGGATATGGCACGATGGCAACTGGGTACAAACCCACAGGGGGTACAGGTGGCAACGCGGCCACTGGTAATAAGCGGGAATTGCTGATTGTGGGATTTTACGATTTTGGGATTTTGGGACTGTGGGATTTTTGAATATCCCTTTATAAATCGACGTTAGACGGAGTATCCAAACTTTAAGATTTACCACATGGTAAAGAAGATATCTCAAAATACCGGCATCACCAAATCACCAAATAAAAAAGGACCCTTAAAAGGGCCCTTCTTGTTTGTATTGAAACACTAAACTGTTTAATACGGTTGTTGATTACCAGCGGCTGTTTCCACCACCGTTAGAACCAGAAAAAGAACGTCTGCCGCCGCCATTGCTGCCGCCTGTTCTTTCTTCTCTTGGTTTAGCTATTGTAACTGTAATAGCACGGCCTTCTACCTGTGCGCCATCCAGTTCCTGTATAGCTTTTTGACCTGCTGTATCATCAGACATTTCTACAAAACCAAAGCCACGGCTTTTGTTGGTGAATTTGTCTAAAATAACTTTAGCAGATGTTACTTCTCCGTACTCTGCGAAAAACTCTCTTAAGTCTTCATCCTGTACGTTGAAGCTTAAATTTGAAACATAAATGTTCATGTTTGTTAAATAAATTAATATGAAAAATGATCTGAGAAAAAACAGCGTAAAGAAGACTAACTAATAGCAGGAAAATGCGTAGCAGAAAAAATCGTTCAATTACTAAATGCTGGCTAACTCAAATGTTACCACGCAAAGATACTCTTTTAATTGAGTTGTTGCGGTTTTATTTATAAAACATTTTGTTAACGGTATTATCAGCTTATGGCGACGGCTTTTTCATGTTTTAATGTAACATAAGCAATAACAGCGCTGCCCAGCATAAGCAATCCGCCCAATAAAAAAGAAACCCCCGGAAAATGCACCGGCGCATTGCTTTTGGTAAAAAAATAGAACAGGTTATTCATTATTAATGGTCCAAAAATAGACGTCAGGCTCATTAAACCGGTAAGTCCGCCCTGCAATTCTCCCTGCTCATTGGAGGGCACATGTCCTGCCATAATAGCCTGTAAAGCCGGACCGGCTATGCCGCCAAAACAATAAGGCAGCAGAAATGCAAACATCATCCAGCTTTGTGTGGCAGCTGCAAACAAAAACATACCCAACGCATAAAGGCACAAACCAACATAAACGCTCTTTTCATTGCCCAGTTTAGGATTGATTATCCTGATTAGGCCGCCCTGTACAATGGCCACCAGCAGGCCAACCAGTGCCAGCGAAAGGCCTACCATTTTTTTGGTCCAGCCAAAACGATAAATGGTAAAATAACTCCAGTTGCTTTGCACGGCATGCGCCGCCAGGTAAACAAGTACCAATGCAATAACCAGCCCGCCAATAGCCGGATATTTCTTCAGGTGAAGCAAGGACCCCGCAGGATTGGCCCTTTTCCATGAAAAAGGCCTCCGGTTTTCTTTGCCCAGTGATTCAGGCAAAATAAAGTAGCCGTACAACCAATTTAATAATGTAAGAATGGCCGCTGCATAAAAAGGCGCCCGTACTCCAAAATCGCCCAGCAACCCGCCTATAAAAGGACCAATTATAAACCCAAGGCCAAATGCTGCACCCAGCATACCAAAATTTTTGGCGCGGTTTTCAGCGGTACTGATATCGGCAATATACGCGGTAGCAGTTGTAAAGCTGGCGCCGGTGATTCCTGAAATTAAGCGGCCGACAAAAAACCAGCCAAAACTAGGCGCAAATGCAAGGAATAAATAATCAATGCCAAAACCAAAGAGTGAAAACAAAAGAACGGGTCGCCTGCCGTATTTATCGCTCAGGTTGCCCAATATTGGTGCAAATACAAACTGCATTAAGGCGTATACAACCAGCAACAGGCTGCCATCTTTGCTGGCTTCGTTTACGGGAATGTGTTTCATGCCGGCAATCAGATCCGGCATCACGGGTATAATTAACCCCCAACCAATAACGTCTACCAGTACGGTAATAAAAATAAAGCCAATGGCGGCTGATTTCTTTTCTTTCATATACTGCAGAATTGCTGCAAAGTAAGGGCATAATGGTGAGTAGTGAATAGTGAGTGGTGAGTAATTTCTATCGGCCGGGCCGTTTCAAATAGCAGGTGCGAACTGGCGGTTGTTCTGTGAAATGATTGCTTGTTGACTTCAATTACTCACCACTCACTGTTGCCCACTCACGATTCCAGACGGAAGGAAATTTTGCAGATAACGCCAAATGTGGTTACATGCCCGTCTTTAACATGGGCTTTGATGTCTTTTACATACACCGAATCAATATTGCGTATTGTTTTGGACGCTTCGGTAACGGCATCACGGATAGCATCGTCAATACTTTTTTCTGAATGGGCAATTACTTCAATTACTTTTACGATTGGCATAAACAAACGTTTTAAATATGAATAAATAAATAATCCCGGAGAAGTTGGTGAATTTAAAAGGATTAGCAGGGAGTATAAATGTACAAAAGATACAGACAGTTAACCATGCAGGGATAAAGAAAAAGTTAAGCAGCGGGCACATAATGACTACATTATAATAATTACCTAATTTTACGCCGCTTAATACTATTTAATATATGGATAATACTTATCAGTTTGGAATGATTGGTCTGGGCGTTATGGGACGTAATTTTTTACTGAACATGGCCGACCATGGTTATAAAGTAATTGGCTTTGACAAGGACAACCAGAAAACAACGGCCCTCGAAGCCGCTGCCACTGCGGGTACTACGGTTAAAGGCGTGGGCACTTTAAAAGAAATGGTTGACATGTTGGAGACGCCGCGCAAGATTATGATGCTGGTGCCGGCAGGTAAAATAGTAGACGATGTAATAGAAAGTTTGTTGCCGCTGGTGCAACCGGGCGATATTATTATTGATGGAGGGAACTCGCATTTTACCGACACCCTCCGCCGCGTTGCTTACCTGCAAAGTAAAGACCTGCATTTTACCGGCATGGGTGTTTCCGGCGGCGAAGAAGGCGCACGCAAGGGCCCCAGCATTATGCCGGGTGGCGATGCAGCGGCATACCCGCATATCAAACCAATGCTGGAAGCCGTATCGGCCAAAGTGAACGGAGCGCCCTGTGTGGCCTATATGGGCAAGGGTGCTGCCGGGCACTATGTAAAAATGGTTCATAACGGTATTGAGTATGCTATTATGCAGCTTATCAGCGAAAGCTATGACATCCTGCACCGCGGCATTGGCTTAAACAATGACGAACTGCATGAAGTATTTAAACAATGGAATGAAGGCGAGTTGCAGTCGTTCCTGGTTGAAATTACTGCAGATATCTTTAAGCAACAGGATGATAAGACCGGTAACCGTCTTGTTGACATGATACTGGATAAAGCCGGCTCAAAAGGCACCGGCAAATGGACATCCCAGGATGCAATGAACTTGCCCGTGCCCATTCCTGTTATAGACATGGCTGTTTCCATGCGCAACATCTCTTCCTTCAAAGAAGAAAGAATGGCGGCTGCAGCGTTATACAAACCTGTTATTAAGCCTGTTACTGCAAAAAAAGAAGTAGCCATAAAACAGGTACACGACGCCCTTTATTTTGCAACCCTCATGTGCTATGCACAGGGCCTGGCTATGCTGCACAGTGCTTCCACTGAACTGGATATGCAAATACCCCTGGATGATGTGGTAAAAATATGGAGGGGCGGCTGCATTATCCGTTCCGGCTTACTGGAAACCTTTTACAAAGCCTATAAAAAAGATAAGCAATTGCCGAACATTCTGGCCGACAAAGCTGTTGCTAAACTGGTCAGGAAAAAAGAAAAAAACCTCAGGGCTGTTTTAAAGGTTTCACTGCAAAGTAAAATACCTGCCGGTGCCTTAATGACTGCATTGAGCTATTTCGAAGCCTATACCTCAGCTGTTATGCCCGTAAATTTAATACAGGCGCAGCGTGATTATTTCGGCGCCCATACTTATCAGCGTACAGATATGGAAGGCACTTTTCATACTGAATGGGGCCGTGAATCGTGAAGCGGCGGACCTGAGGGCTTTTGCCGGATTTTCGGCGCCAATGACTCAAGTCTCATGACTGATGTCTCAGGCCTGTGGTTCACGATCAAAATTTTTATAACAGAATTAAACAAACTATGCAAAATCATAAAAGACCGCCATCCTCTCTCTTGTTCATCTTTGGTGGCAGCGGCGACTTAAACTACAGAAAATTGTCACCCGCTTTGTTCAATTTATTTATTGATGAATGGATGCCTGAAAAATTCAGCATCGTTGGCATTGGGCGTACAGAATACCCCGCCGAAAGCTATCATGAACACCTGCTGGATGGCATTAAACAATTCAGCCGCAGAAAAGGCGAACAAAATGGTAAATGGGCCGATTTTTCGCAACATGTTTCCTACCTGCAAATGGATGCGGAAAAAGAAGAAGAGTACCAGAAAATTGCAGAAGTAGTAAAGGCAAAAGAAAAAGAATTTGGCGAACACCCCAATGTTATTTTTTATATGGCCGTAGCCCCCTGGCTGGTACCTGATATTCTTAAAAAACTGGGGCCGCTTAATATTTGCGCCGATACAAAATGTACCCGCGTTGTAGTGGAAAAACCATTTGGGCACGATCTTAAAAGTGCGCATGAACTAAATGCACTGCTGGCAGGTATGTTTGATGAACAGCAGATATACCGCATTGACCATTATCTTGGGAAAGAAACGGTACAGAATATTCTTGCATTAAGATTTGCCAATGCCTTGTTTGAACCCATCTGGAACAGGAATTATATTGAGCATGTACAAATTACTGCTTCTGAAACAGTAGGCATGGAAGGCCGGGGCGCCTATTATGAAACCTCGGGTGCGCTGCGCGATATGGTGCAGAACCATATTCTTCAATTAATGTGTATGATTGCGATGGAAGCACCCGTTTCTTTTGACGCCAACGAAATAAGAAACAAAAAAGTGGATGTTTTACACGCTATACGCAAAATAACCAATGAACAGGTACCGCAATACGCGGTACGCGGCCAATATTCAGAAGGCTGGATGAAGGGCGAAAAAGTAAATGAATACCGGAAAGAAAAAAATGTTGCCCCCAACTCGCCCAATGATACGTTTGCCGCTGTAAAATTCTATATTGATAACTGGCGTTGGCAGGATGTACCTTTTTATGTACGCACCGGTAAACGCATGCATGAAAAAGCAACTACCATTACCATACAGTTTAAAGCGGCACCCGATTTTGCTTTTCCTCCGGAAGCTGCTGAAACCTGGCGCTCCAACCGGCTTACCATTAGCATACAACCGGAGATGGACATACGCTTACGCTTCCAGGCAAAACAGCCCGGCCAGTCGCTTATCCTGGATCCGGTTGATATGGCATTCAGTTACAAAGATTCTTATGAAGGGCAGGAGCCAGAAGCGTATGAAACCCTGTTGCTGGATGTAATGGAGGGAAATGCCACTTTGTTTATGCGCGCAGACCAGGTAGAAGCCGCCTGGAAAATTGTAATGCCCATCCTTGAAAACTGGGAAAACCGTGCCGCCATTGATTTTCCCAATTATGCACCCGATAGCTGGGGACCAGAAGACGCAGAAGCATTAATAGCAAGAGATGGCCATAACTGGATCACATTGTCTTCAAATAAATAATGGGCTGCTGCGAAAAAATCGAAAGCATAAAAAGTAACAACACATGGAACTGCACATTAGCAAAGACAATGATGAACTAAGCCTGGAAGTGGCCCAATGGATGGTTGATTATATTGACGATACATTAAAAAAGCAAAACAGGTTCACGCTTGTTTTATCTGGCGGCAGCACACCGCATAAGCTCAATACACTACTGGCGGCTTCTCCCTTTAAAGAAAAAATAGACTGGGATAAACTGCATATATTTTGGGGCGATGAAAGATTTGTTCCGTTTGAAGATGAGCGCAACAATGCAAGAATGGCTTTTGATACATTGCTGAACCATGTGCCCATACCTGCTTCGCAGATACATGTAATGAAAACAAAGAATATTATTCCCGAAGTAGCTGCAGGAGAATATGAAAAGATTATACGCAACTACTTTCCTCCAACCATACCTGCGTCATTTACTTTTGATCTCGTTTTGCTGGGCATGGGCGATGATGGCCATACGCTATCATTATTTCCCGGTATGCATACCATGCACGAAGAAGAGAAATGGGCCACCTCTTTGTTTTTGAAACAACAGGATATGTTCAGGATTACCTTAACTCCGCCGGTAGTTAACCGCGCTGCCCGTATAGCATTTCTTGCATCCGGGGCAGGCAAGGCCGTGGCCCTGCAACAGGTTATTGACGGCGATTTTAAACCGGATCTTTATCCCTCGCAAATGATAAAACCTGTTGATGGCGAACTGCATTGGTTTGTTGACAAGGCCGCGGCAGCGAATCTTGAATAAATGCACGCCAATAAAACAACGAATGCATTCGCGTTCCCCATTCGTGTCAATATTTAAAGATCCTCCGCATCATATACAATTACTTTTGACCACAGATCCGAACATTCCTTTACAAAATTGAGATGGATGGGATCAGTCTGGTAGCTATCCTGGTCTGCTTTGTCTTTGAAAAAAAGGCACCAGGAGATATTATACGATCTGTCAATAACATCGCGGTTGGTAGCAGCAGGCTGGCCCAGGTGAAAGCTTTGAATTGTTTTTACAGCAGATAATTTTCGCAGGCCTGCAATAAGTTTATCAAGATCTTCCTTACTATCATGATTTTTTAACCAGAAAAAAACATGGTGAATAAAAACCTTTTTTTCGGTGGGGGCCGCAAACGCAGTTGCAGCGGGCACCGCAATAAGGCCCGATACAGCAGCGGCTTTACCCGCATTGGCAATAAATTGCCGGCGTGATTGTTTTGACATAGTAAAATAATTGGAGGGTGAATAATCTTTTAAGAAATCCTGCTAATATTTCCGGGTTCCGGTATACAAGACAAACATCGCGGTAACACGGCATACAGACACATTCGTTTTTTCAGGGACATGCCGGTTACGAAAAGAAATTCATTACCATTTCATTGGTCAGCTTTCGCTCTCCTTTGGTCCAGATATCATTGGGTGGCGGAAATTCATTGCGGCAGTAACCACCCTGGTTGCCAAAATCAAATACCGCGTGGCAGTAATTGTTAATCAGCAAACCGCATTTCAACCAGTCAGTCGACCAGATAATATTGATGATGCCCGGTCTTTTACCTGGTTCAATATCCGCCGCTTCGTAAATATGTACTGCATCCAAAACCCGCTGTTCGCCTGTTTCTTTATTTAATTCAATGGCATAGAAATACCCTGTTTCGGCATCATCTTCAAACACCACGGCATAATTATTTTCAGAAGAACTGCTTTCAACAAAAGTATCTTCTCCTGCGGTAAAACGTTGTTCTTTCAATAAATAACCTTTCATGGTATAAATCAATATCATTTACCCGGAACAAACAATGCTATTCATCTACTGAGTCATACACAATTACCTTGCTCCATAAATGCGAACATTCTTCTACAAATTTTAAATGCAGGGGATGGTGCTGGTAAACTTCTTCGTCTTCCAGATTATCAAACATCAGCATCCAGGACACCGAATAAGTCCTTTCAATAACGTCGCGGTTTGTAGCCGCGGGTGTGCCAATCTGGTACATGCCTATTGTTTCAACTGCGGTGAGTTTTTGTAAACCTTCTTTTAATTGTTTTAGATCTTCTGCTGAACCCGGATTTTTTAACCAAAAATAGACGTGATGAATAAACATGTTTCTTTTTTAAATTTTATTTAATAGCTTTTAACCAGTCCTGAATGCCAAGATAAATTTTTCCTGCCACTGCTTTATGAAATTTTGGATTCAATATTTTTTTTTCGTCATCCCTGTTGCTTAAGAAAGCAACTTCTACCAGGCAGTTTGGATAAGCGGTAGGCCCATTGAGTGAAAAATTAAAATTGCCCACATTTCCATATTCTTTCAGGCCCAGGCTTAACATTTGATTCAGCACCGATACAGTCAAAGGACGATAGCCTATATAACGGTAATAGGTGCTGGTGCCTTTTACTGTATCAGTACCCGCCGAATTGAGATGTATGCTGATAAGCAGATCGGGGTTATAATCTTTCAGCATTTGTATTCGCTGAGGCATGTCAAGGGTAGTATCGCTGGTCCTCGTCATAAATACTTTTTTCACGCCTGCTTTGCCTAATACTAATTGCAATTGCTTTGCGATTTTTAAAGTGTAGTCTTTTTCAAGCACATTGGAACTTATGCCGGAAGCACCGCTGTTGTCTCCGCCATGACCTGCATCCACCGCAATGCGCAGCTTCCTGATATCCAATACAGGTGGCTGTCTTTTTACCTGCAATACCAGTCTTTTGCCGGTTGTATCGTAATAAATACTATGCCCCCAGTGCTGGGCATGTTTTAGTTCTACCGTAACCCTGAAAACATCATCTTCCAACTGTTCATAATACACATTTTTTATTTCTTTGGTGGTTTTTAACTGGGTAATCCAGTTGGTATTGCTGGTAGCCCCATAAATATCCAGTACTATTTTCGACGGATTAATCTGCTGCTGGCTGCGGTAAGGCAGTTTTTCATCAAGGTTAATACTTACGTAATCATAAGCCGAATCGCCTGATACTTTCCAACTGCCGGTAAGATAATAAGGCATTGATTTCCGGCCAGGCAAACGCTGCACACTTTGCTTGTCAATATACGCCGTATGATATTTAGAAAGCTGCACTTTGTAATCAATGCCAAATGAATCAATCACTTTTAAAATAATATTAGAGTCCAGGTAAGTCATCTTGGCCCCGCCCAGCCTGTCATCTCCCAGACCATATTCCAAAAAAGGCAGCTTGCCCGTGGTTCGGGCAAGAAAATACCGGCCGGAGGTATCCTGTCCGGCAGCATGTACAAAAAATAATACAGCTATAATATTGAAAATGGCCTTCATGCAATGAAGGTAAAAGAAAATAGCACGCAGTTGGGAAAACGCGGCGCGGATTTTTATGATGCCGGCGATTGACAGGATTAAATAGCCGCAGATGCGCAGATTATCTCCTGCATTGTTTTACCACTTAGATGAAGGGGATAGCTCGCAGGTTCGCTGATTATCACCAACAAAAACAGAACGCAGGTTTTTATGATTTCCAGAGAGACTATGATAACTTATCATAAAAAATCTTACCAATTATAAAGACCCGCGTTCAATTTTTTGTAGCAGCACCTGTTGCTGTTATTTTTTATTACAATGGATATTTGTTATCGCCTATCAGTTTGGCTGCAATTCTTCTTCTTGATTCTTTACCATTAAACGCATCCACTTTGGTAAACCGTTTCAATCCCAGCAACATCATTCTTTGTTCATCTCCTTCCGCAAAAGAATTGATTGCGTCTTTTCCAAATTTATTAATCTTATCTGCTGCGTCATAGATATAGGTTCTTGTAACATCCAGCTCAAACTGGCAGGCAGCTTCGCCACGCTGATCGGTTAGCTTCATTGCCCGCAGTAAGGCGCTTTCTGCATTGTAGGTTTCAATGGCCATATCGGCAATATGCATCAGTATTTCCTGTTCACCTTCAATCTTTGCCATTAACTTTTGAACGGCTGCACCGGCAGTAAGTAAAATAGCTTTTTTAAATCCTGCAATGGCTTTCTTTTCTTTCGCAAAAGGAGCTTCATCACCACTTCCAAAATCGGGGATGGCCATTAGTTCCTTTTGAACACCCATGGCTGCACTCATAAGATCAAGCCTGCCCTTCATGGCGCGTTTCAGCATCATATCAACGGTAAGCAGGCGGTTGATTTCGTTTGTGCCTTCATAAATACGGTTGATGCGGCTGTCGCGGTAAGCTTTCGAAATAATGTATTCATCGCTAAACCCGTTACCGCCGTGTATCTGAACACCCTCATCTACTACAAAGTCAAGTACTTCACTGCCAAACACTTTTAGCATGGCGCATTCGATGGCATATTCTTCTGCCGCACCCAGTAATGCTTCATAAAATGGCTTACCGGCCTCCATCAGTTCATGTTCTTTATCGTCAATCCATTTGGCGGTACGGTAAAGCGCGCTTTCGCACACCCATATTTTTATGCCTGCATCGGCTATTTTGTTTTTAATGGCGCCGAAATTGGCGATGGGCGTTTTAAACTGCTCGCGGGTATTGGCATATTCAATAGAAATAGTGGCAGCCCTTTTTGCGGCGCCCAGGGCAGCGGCGCATAATTTTAAGCGGCCAATATTAAGAATATTAAAAGCAATGATATGGCCCTTGCCTGCTTCGCCCAGTAAATTTTCTGCCGGTACTTTACAATCCTGGAAATACAACTGCACAGTAGAAGAACCTTTGATGCCCATTTTATGTTCTTCAGGACCCTGTGTAAAGCCTTCAAACCCACGTTCAACTATAAACGCAGAGAATTTATCGCCATCAATTTTTGCAAATACTGTATACACATCTGCAAAGCCGCCATTGGTGATCCAGCATTTCTGGCCATTCAGCAGGTAATGTTTTCCATCTGCGCTAAGTTTCGCAGTTGTTTTTGCACCCAGCGCATCGCTGCCGCTATTGGGTTCTGTAAGTCCGTAAGCTCCTTTCCATTCACCGGAGGCCAGTTTGGTTACATATTTTTCTTTCTGTGCTTCAGTCCCAAAATATAAAATGGGCAGGGTACCGATACCGGTATGTGCGGCAACTGCTACCGAAAAGGAGAACCCACCTCCCAACCCTTCATTTACCAGCGTAGAGGTTATAAAATCTTTACCCAGTCCCCCAAAGCTTTCGGGAATAGATACACCCAGCAAGCCCTGTTCGCCCGCTTTTTGAACAAGACCCGGCATCAGCCCCGGTTCAAGCTTATCAATCCGATCAATTACCGGCAATACCTCGGCATCAAGAAATGTTGCGCACATGTCTTTTACCATTTGCTGTTCTTCGTTGTAATCTTCCGGAATAAAGGCATCGAAAGCAGCGGTTTCTTTTACCAGCCATTCTCCTCCCTTTAATGCATTTGATTTTTGCGTTGTGGTAGCCATAAAAATGGTTTTAAGCGTGAATTTTTTATTTTAACGGAACCCTGTTGGCAGCCTATTAATTTACTGTTATGTTATTTAAGGTTATCATATACAATCTGCAATACCGCCTTGCATACTTCTACCTGGTCCGGGGGCACGAATTGTAATGCCTCATTTAATGTTTCCTCTGCCAGTATCATTGTTTGTTCCTGCAAAACCTGCGCTTCTGGTGTAAGATAGATCATGTTGATGCGCCTGTCTTCTTTTGAAGATACCCTTTTTACCAGGTTTAACTTCTCCAGGTTGTCTACGAGCCTGGTTATGCTGGGCTTATCCCTGAAAGTGCGATTACACAACTCCTGCTGGCTTTTGCCATCTTCCTTCCATAAATGATATAAAACGCTCCATTGCTCAATGGTAATAGCAAGGCCGGCATTGTTGAATTTTTTCTGTAGCCGGCGGGCAATGGCAGTAGAAGCTTTGCCGGTAACAAAGCTGTACAATTCTCCTTTTTTAAATTGGTTGTTTGACATATAGTTAGATAAACAACTATATAAAAGTAGAAACTTTTCCGGTATTTGCAAGTAGGGCGGCTTAATTTTTGATTAAAATCATGCCTATATAAGGAAGGTTGAGCCCTAATGAATTGGCCGTAAACAGATTGGCCGTAAATTATTTTATCCACCCTATTGAAGCTGGTTCCATCCAGCGTTGATTGCTTTTATTTACCACCCTCCAAACATTTTTTATTGCATGAGAGACTTGTCAGTTTTGCCGCTGGTAATACTATTGCTGGTGTTTGCTCCAAACACCTATGCCCAAAAAAAGCTTGCCATTGTTGGTTCCTCTACCTCTGCCTGTGTTGGCCCCTCAGACCCTAACAATTGCTATGTTGCCAGGTTAAAAACTTATTTTAATAAAGTATCGCCCTATGATACCATTATTGATAACAGTTATGCAGTAGCAGGCTATAATTGTTACCGGGGAATGCCTTCATATTATATTCCGCCTTATTCGTGGGCCAACCTGCAGCCGGATACTTTACATAATATTACAGCCGCGCTGGCTTCCCATCCCGATGTAGTGCTGGTCAATTACCCTACCAATGGATACGATAGCCTGCGCGTGGACAGTATTTTATTTTGCTTACGCACTATCAAAAGCGCGGCAAACAACGCGGGTGTGCCTTGTTTTGTTACCACAACACAACCCAGAACATTGTTTACTGCAACAGCACGCGCCAAACTAAAGGAGCTGCGGGATAGCATTATGCTTGAAATGGGTTTTTTTGCTATTAATTTCTGGGATGGCATTGCAGACCCGGTTGATTATTCCATTCTGCCGGTATACGCCGCATCAGACGGCATTCACCTCAACGATTCGGGGCATGCTATTCTTGCCCAACGGGTAACCGCAAAAAATATATTTCTTAGCGCCCCCCAGGCGGCCCTGCCCGTTAACTTTTTGCAATTTACTACCGTCATTAAAAATAATACAGGCATCATAACCTGGACTACCACCAGGGAAACGGATGTAGCGTATTATGAAATACAGCGCAGTGCCGACGGCATTGCTTTTTCAAAAATCGGATCTGTTGCGGCCAATAACATTGCGGGCACCAATCAGTATCAATATACCGATGATCAACCGCTTAAAGAATGGAATTATTATAAAATATTGATGGTTGACAAGGATGGGAGAAAGCAGGCTTCGCCGGTGATGAAGGTGCAAGCCAATGCCGGAAGGCTGGCAATACTAAAAGCTTTTGCCAGTTCACCTTCTCAGGTGATTGTAGAATTGCAGGATAAAGAACCGCAAAATGTGCAACTGCAGATATTCAACCATCTGGGTATGCTGGTAAATGCGGTATCCAAAAAACTAGAGACAGGCAATTCTACGCTTTATCTTACTACGCCTGTACTCAGCAGCGGAGTATATCATATAAGGGTTGCCACACCAACCGAAACCGCGGTAGGTTCGTTTATAATAAACTAAATGCGGTTTCGGATGAACCAGTAGTACCGGGGATTAATCAGGAATGGTATTGCCTGGCAAAATCAGCCATATAAAACCCTATCTTGCCAGCTATGATAGTTTCGTTTTTTATAGCTGCCTTTTTTATATTGCTGTACGGAGTACTGTTTCAATATTACAGCAGTTGGTGGAATGCATTGCCCGGTTTTACTGCCGAACCCGGATACACACCATCTGTAAAAATATCCGTTATTGTTCCTGCCAGGAACGAGGAGGAAAATATAGCAGCCTGCCTGCACAGCATCTGCCGTCAAAACTATCCTGCCCATCTTTTCCAGATCATCGTAATAGACGATAATTCAACAGATAATACTTTCAGGATAGCCAGCAACATTGTGTATGAAGGCATCCAGGTTTTATGTACAAAGCTTACTCCACAAAGCAACGATACAGCACCAAAGAAAAGAGCCATAGAGACCGGTATTGCCATGGCCGGCGGCACTTTAATTGTAACCACAGATGCTGATTGTGTTGTGGGACAAGATTGGCTGCGAACCATAGCCGCGTTTTACCAGCAATCAAAAAATGTTTTTATTGCAGCACCTGTAAAAATACAGTCCGGAAATTCTTTGCTTTCGAAATTCCAGGCGCTTGACTTTGCAACCATGCAGGGCATTACGGCTGCAGCAGTTTTTAAACGCTTCCATAACATGTGCAATGGCGCTAACCTGGCCTATGAAAAAAAAGTATTTTATGAGGTGGGTGGCTTTACGGGTATAGACAATATCGCCAGTGGCGATGATATGCTGCTGATGAACAAGATTGCCCAAAAATATCCGCAGCAACTGGGTTTTATAAAATCGCCGGCTGCAATAGTAACCACATTGCCCGCCCAAAACTGGAAATTATTTTTTCAGCAACGCATCCGTTGGGCAAGCAAGGCCACGCATTATAAACAACGCGCTATATTTATGGTATTGCTGCTGGTATACCTGACCAATCTTTTTATTCTTTGTTTTCTGGTAATGGCTTCCTGGCAAAAGTTTGCACTGGTTTTATTTTTGCTGTTGTGTGTTACCAAATTTTTTATGGAATTGTTTTTTGTAAAAGAGGTGGCTACTTTTTTTCAACAGCAGCGATTAATACCGTGGTTATTGTTTTTGCAGCCATTACATATACTGTATATTGTTTCTTCAGGGTTGCTGGGCCAGTTTAAAAGTTATGATTGGAAGGGAAGGAAGTTAAAATGAGGTCGTGAGGCGTCAGACGTCAGGCGTGAGACGTGAGACGTGAGACATCGCGGAAAACTCACGCCTCTCGCCTGACGTCTCACGATAAAAATGCCTGATTAAAAAAATTAATCTTATTCCCACAATGCCCATAAGCGAATCCATACAACAAGCTGCCTGGCGCAGGCTAAAAAAAAACCATGCAGCTGTTTTTGGCATCATCATTATTGCGCTTGCGGTGCTGGTAGCCTTGCTGGCTTATTTTATAGCACCCGATGGGTCTCCATTCGCCAATAATATGACGGTAGAGATCGGCGGCAGAAAACCCGGTTATACCCAACAATTTTTATTGGTTAAAAAGCCGGAAGAAACGGCGGGCACAAATGTATTGCTGCGCCTGCTTTACGGACAGGAAGAGGCGTATGCGCGCATGCCCATTATTAGTTATGTGTTAAAAAAAGATAGTATCGTTGTTCAGAAATTTATTGACGACGGTATAGAAGAACGGCAGGCATTTGCGCTGTCACAACTTGCTGCCCGGCCTGTTGTTGTCAAAAAATTTTTATTGGGTACGGATAAGTACGGACGGGATATTGTAAGTCGCCTGCTTATTGGCACCCGTGTAAGCTTAAGTGTGGGGTTTATAGCGGTTATTATTTCTCTTACTACCGGAATTATATTGGGTGCACTGGCGGGTTATTTTGGCGGCAGAACAGATGATATCATTATGTGGTTTATTAATGTCATCTGGAGTATACCCACATTGCTGCTGGTATTTGCCATTACTTTTTTACTGGGTAAGGGATTCTGGCAGGTATTTGTGGCAGTGGGTTTAACCATGTGGGTAACCGTGGCCAGGATTGTACGCGGACAGGTGCTGGCCGTGCGTGAGCTGGAATACGTAGAAGCCGCCCGTGCCCTGGGTTATACACAGGCAAGGATAATCTTCCGTCATATATTACCCAATATTGCCGGGCCTGTACTGGTGGTGGGGGCTTCCAATTTTGCTTCTGCTATTGTTATTGAGGCAGGTCTTAGTTTTCTGGGAGTAGGTGTGCAACCACCGCAACCCAGTTGGGGTTTAATGATAAAGGAGAATTATAATTTTATCATTACACACAATCCTATGCTGGCACTGGCACCCGGTTTTGCGATTATGTTACTGGTGCTGGCATTTAACCTGCTGGGCAATGGATTGAGGGATGCGCTAAACGTGAAATCATAGCGGAATAACTCAGCGAGTAAAAGTGAAACCGGACTACTTTTTGGAATAGCGGTAAGTTCCACTCCAGACATTAGTAGGCGAACTCAGCGATGTAACAGTTATAGTCACTACACAGGTAACTCCGTCTGGCGTGCCGGTAATGGTATAATTATTTTCCGGAGCCGTGGTATTATTGCTGGCTGTAAAGAAAGCTGTGGCCGAACCCTCAGGACTGGCGGTAACCTGAATCTTTACACCGCTGGGCGGCATGACAGAGGTAATTTCCACTTTCAATGGAAAATCCGGGCCGAGGATATTTAAATTATTAGATTTGTTGGCGGGGGTGGTTTCAATGGTAAGATAGGCTTCTGTAGCTGCATTGCTTTTTTTGCAGGAAGAAAATGCGGTGGCCAACAGGGCAACCATGACAAATGCCAGGGCGATTCTTTTCATAGAAATAGTAAATTAGATGATTTTCAAGGTATTTGGACTGTTTTATTAAAACAGCGGCCTGGTTGTAAACGCCTGAACGCCGGTTTTATTTTTCATCATGTACATGCACATTGCGCAAAAAACTCTCTTCCAGCGATATAAAAGTTTCCGTTCTTTCGATGCCCTTAATTTTTTGCAATTCATCGTGCAGTACAAAGCGTAACTGGTTAATATCCTTGCATACAATTTCGGCAAACATGCTCCAGTTGCCGGTGGTATAATTAAGCCTTACTATCTGTGGTATATTACGCAATTCTTTTGCCACAAAATCGTACAAAGAGCTTTTTTCGAGATAAATGCCAATAAAAGCAATAACATCGTAACCCAGTTGCTTAATATCTACATTCAGTTTTGTACCTTTAACAATACCGGCATCCTGTAATTTCTTGATACGCACGTGAATGGTTCCGCCGGAAACAAACAGCTTTTTACCCAAATCCGCATAGGATATACCCGCATTTTCCATCATTTCCTGTATTATTTGCAGGTCAAGTTTGTCAAGATTTAATTTTGGTCCCATTTGAATTTGTTTTTTTGATGTTATTTTACAATTTAAGTAAAAAATCAATATATTATCTAATTTTTTGAAAAAAAACTTAAAATATTTTCAACGTATTAGGTATTTTATTTAATATTGCACTCTCAACGTTCTTATATACTGTGGGGTGATGAAATTTTTGGCAGACATGCCCTCTTGTCTCGGGGGTGGGGGTCACAGAACAAACGTAGCATAGAGCCGGGAAGGTAGTAATATCTTCCCGACCAGGGTCGACCACTGAACTTTGTGCTATAGCTAACTGCCCCGTGGAGGTTCGACTCCTCCCCCTACAGCTTTGGAAACCCCGTTGTTATCGCATGATAGCAACGGGGTTTTAGTTTTCTGCCGGCAACGCAACACAAGCAATACAAATTAGTACCGGGCATGTTCAATCATTAGATACTCCTGCTTCGCATTCAGTAAAAAACACCATAAATTCCATAAATGGTGTTATCACCCATTTTAGCCGCCACTGTACCTTTGCGCTACAATGAACAAGGAAAAAATACCTGTTTATGATATCTGCAACTTATCGAAAGATGTGCACTTGCAAAACGAACTACTGGCAGAACGCTTTGGCGCTTATTTAAGAAGGCATTCGCCCAATTTGCACCATGCACACCGGCACTCCTTTTATCACCTTGTACTCTTTACCAAAGGTGCAGGTACACATACTATAGATTTTACCCGCTTCAAAGTAAGACCTTTTGAAATCTATTTCATGATTCCGGGCCAGGTACATAGCTGGCATTTTGAAGGCGAGGCAGATGGCTATATCATTAACTTTTCCGAAAATATTTTTCGCTCCTTTTTATTAAACCCCGACTACCTGGAGCGATTCCCATTTTTCAGCGGCATCAGCGAAGACAGTGTTTGCCAGTTGCCCGGCAACGTTCACAATAAAATACTTCAGCAGTTTGAAGAAATATTGCTGCAGACCGCAAACAACGGAAGGGAAAACAATACAGACCTGACCAGGGTACTACTGCTGCAGCTTTTTATGTTTGTTGATGAATTGTACAAAAGCAGTTCTAAGCAAAAGATTCCCCTGCAAAAGCAGGTATTATTAAAAAATTTCCGCCACCTGGTTGATCAGCATTATAAATCATTAAAGCTTCCCAAAGAATATGCTGACCTTTTATACATAACCCCCAATCACCTGAATGCGCTGACGCAGGATTTATTGGGTAAAACTGCCGGAGAATTAATAAGAAACCGGGTCCTGCTGGAAGCAAAACGCTTACTAACCAATGCCGGTATGACCGTTACCGAAATTGCTTTTGCGCTTAACTTCCAGGACAACTCGTATTTTAACCGCTTCTTTAAAAAGAGTGAAGGCTGCACACCAGATGAATTCAGAAAACAATTTATTAACCCGCAACATACCTACCATGTTAACCACTCAAAACACCAGCAGCGTGGAAATACCAGGACCAACCAATAAAGAAAATACCAGTCCCCTGCAATTGTTTGCCTGCAAATGCCCCAGGTGCAGAAAAGGCAACATGTTTATTGATAAAAATCCCTGGCACCTGAAAAATATTCTGAAAATGAATACAAGCTGCCCGCTGTGTAATCAACCGCTGGATATTGAACCCGGCTTTTATTTTGGCGCGGGTTACGTGAGCTATGCATTAACAGTGGCCATCAGCGCAGTTACATTTGTTGCCTGGTGGTATGCTATTGGCCTCAGCAATGAAAATGATTTGCTTTACTGGCTGTTACTAAATGCCGCATTTATGCTATCCCTGCAACCCTACCTGATGCGCATATCCAGAACAGGCTGGCTGGCTTTTTTCGTAAAATATGATCCTCATTGGAAAACAAATCCGCCCAAACCGCTGGAAAGGACAAATAAAGAACAGGAGAACAACTGGTAGCTGACCAGGATCGGCGCCCACATGACATCCACATAACCAGAAAAATTAAAATGCCGTAACTTTCACCTGCATTCGAGCAGAAGGCAACCGGGTCTCGTTTGAACCATATCTAAAACGCATCTGTATGGCTATTAAAGACTCCAACGTGACGATTATGGTAAAAGACATGGATGCATCCATCTCGTTTTACGAATCCATTGGCCTGGTAATAAAACAAAGATGGGCAAATCATTATGCCCAGTTAACCGCCCCCGGAATAACAATCGGGTTACATCCGTTAGCAGATAGCGTTGCCGCAATTGGTTCGGGCAGTATTTCAATCGGTTTTACTACAGACAATTTTGAAGAAACCACCGCCCACCTGCAAAAATTAAATATCAATATCACGGCACGCAACGAAGAAGGCGGTCAGTTCGTCCATTTTACCGATCCCGATAACACCGCTCTTTATTTTATTAAACCAAAATGGTAACCAGTTTTTGAACTGGCGCCCCGCAGTATAATTTATGTCTTTAGAAGATATTCATATCCGTTGCCCCAAATGTAAATGGGAACCCGATGGCCAGCCCTACTGGCAGTGTACCTGCGGCACCGTGTGGGATACATTTTCTACCGGCGCCCGTTGCCCGGGCTGCGGCCGTGTTTGGGAACATACCCAATGCATACAACACGCAGGCGGATGCAATGCCTATAGCCCGCATCTTGACTGGTATGAAGGTTTGCACGATACCATAGAAAAATTAAAAGAAGAAATTAAGGAGCATTGGCGGGTGCCGGCGCCGATATGATCTATTTTTCAAAAACCACGGCGTCTGTACTGGCGCCCATTTTACCCAGTATGCCGGAAATATCGGTTACCATTTTGTCGGGACCGCAGATGTAAAAATGCTGTTTTATATTTTCTACGTGGTGCTGTAAAAAAAATTTATCAATTGGACCTTTCAGGTAGCCTTCTTTTTCTTCCTTGGTTAAAACAAAGACTGCCTCTTTTCCCATCATATCCTGCAATTCTTTTTCGTAGATAATATCTATCGCCGTTTTATTAGAAAAAAACAAAGTGTTTCCTGCCAGCTTGTTTTCTTTGTGCAACCAGCGCAGTATGGCAAGAAAAGGCGTGATACCTGCACCCCCTGCAATAAAATAACCCGGGCCGTTATAGGTTATTGCTCCCCATACATCGTGGATAATGAGTTCATCGCCAACTTTTAAATGGTGTATGGCATTTGTTACGCCATGGTGATCGGGATAGCACTTTATAGTAAATTCAAGAAAGGGATCGGTGGTTAGGCAGGTAAACGTAAACGGCCTCAGTTCGTTTTTTAACCCAATTGTATTTACAGCAACATCCGTAGCTTGTCCGGGAATAAATGAATAGCCTGCCGGTTTTTCAATCCTGAAACTTTTTACCAGGTTGGCGGCTTCTTTTATTTCCAGTATTTTAACAACATGATCCATACCATACTAGTTAAATGATAATGCCAGATTTGATGTTTTCCCCGGAAAATTCAATGCACCGTTACCCGGGTAACCAAAGTTACTGCAACTGGCATTTCCCGAAATACACAAATTGATGTTTCTGCTGTATATAGTACTGGTAAGCCTTAATAATGCAGCTCAATTACGCGCCTGTTCCTGGCTATTGCTCTTTGTTTTTTCCAGGCATTAAAATCTTCAAACATCCGGTCAAGAAAAATGGCACCACTCAGGCTCCAGTAAGCACCGTTGTAATTGTATTGTTTGTCTTGCTGATAAATGGCTGTTCGGTAGCCCACCATGGCATTAATTCCTATCCAGCGAAAAAACTGCACATGAAACAATGCAGGTAATTTAAGATTTACAGAAAGCCCAAGACCCGCTGGTATTATCAGTGAATTGTTGGCGGGTGTTGCAGTACCAGGCGTTTTATCGGTAGTATAATTAACCGTGCGTCCATAACCAGTTTCCAAAACAATGCTGGTTTCCCATAAATTACGCCGGTACAGGTATGGCTCATAGTATACTGTACCCAGGTAAAGTTTCTGGTGCAATGTATAGGGGTCGGTGCTTGTTCTTGAAAAGCTGGTTGATGCAGTACCGAAGTTGGTGGTTTTGTTCATGTAGTAACCGCCAATACCCAATTTCCATTTATCGTTGATTAAAACACCGGCGCGGTAACCCCAAACATTCTGTATTTCACCCGTGGTATAGTAAAAACGCTGATCAAAATCGGTTGTTGGTTTTATTGAATGGTGGGCGCTGACCGTACCGTTCTGGCTAACAGCTGCTTGTATAGCAAAGCATGCTACAACACACAAAAAGAGTTGCTTTGTATAAGGGTGTAGGTTTAAGGGCACGGCGCTTGGAATGGGTTAACTTCTCCTGGTTTAAACGCTTTAAATGTTATTTTATTTGTTACTACAATGTATCAAGTCACAAAACCGCCTGCCCGGGCCAAATGATGAGCAGCGGATTCTTTTCAGCACAATAAATTCCCGCTTCGGCCGGTGAGTTTTACATTTGCAATCAATTATGGGACACAAGAAACTCATTCGTTTTGAGGCCATTAAGGGATTTTCCAATGTGCTGCAATACCCCGAAGGCATGGCCGGCCAATGGCATGTTTTCTTCAAAAACAATAACCCGGTAACCCTTGAACTGGCCTGCGGCAAGGGAGAATATACAGTTGGCCTGGCCAGACTTTACCCCCAGCGCAATTTTATAGGTGTTGACCTGAAAGGCAACCGTATCTATACCGGCGCCAAAACATGCCTGGCAGAAGGGCTAACCAACGCGGCTTTTCTGCGTTCGCAGATTGATAAAATAAATAACTATTTTACCAAAGGTGAAGTAGCAGATATCTGGATTACCTTTCCCGACCCCCAGCTGCGTACCTCAAAGGCAAAAAAAAGATTAACGCATCCAAAATTTTTACGGCTGTATCAGCAAATAATAAGTGCTGACGGATGTATACACCTGAAAACAGATTCCCCGGATTTGTATCATTTCACCAAACTGGTAATTGGTTTATACAACCTGGAAATAGCCGAAGACTATGATAACGTTTATGAGCAAGCGCTTATTTCGCCCGAACTGAAGATTAAAACGCATTATGAAGGGTTAGACATTGCACAAAGCAACCGTATCCACTATATAAAATTCAGGTTGCCGGCCGGGCCCCTGCCGGATACAGACCAGTTATTGCAGCAACAATTAAAAGAACATGAAGCAGCCGCTGAAGGAAGGGATTGATTTTTATTATGAAGGTGGTTATATGGTGTTTACAGAAAAATACCACCTTGCCAAAGGTTATTGCTGCGGCAATGGCTGCAGGCATTGCCCGTATAATTATAATAATGTGCCCGAGCCGCGAAAAACGGAACTATTAAATAAAGCAAAAGATAAAAGGTAAAAGGCACAAGGTTAAACTATAACAACGCTCAAAAACATATCAATTTCATTTTTTCAATGCTAATGCCACACCTTATACCACTTATCTTAAACCTACTATATGCCTGTTAAAAAAAAGAAACCCGTCAAAAAAGAAAAGCTCAACACCGTACATCCTTCCGGTAAAAAGGAATCTTCTTTTTTTGAGCTGGTATATGAAGTAGCCAGGCAAATACCCAAAGGGCGGGTAACTTCTTATGGTGCCATTGCAAATTGCCTGGGCACAAAGCTGTCTGCACGAATGGTAGGCTGGGCCATGAACGGAGCGGGTCAGGTAAAACCGGCGGTGCCTGCGCACCGGGTGGTTAACCGCAATGGTATGTTAAGCGGCAAACATCATTTCGGCGGAAATAAGATGGAAATGTTATTAAAAAAAGAGGGCATCAAAGTAAAAAATGATACAATAATCAATTTTAGCGAGGTCTTCTGGGATCCTGCGGAACAGTTATTCTGAAATGCCTTCCAGTTCTTTAGCCTCTTTATCTGAAAGCTGCAACTGCAACATCATTTTTATTTTACCCGGACCCTGGAAGGCGAAAAAAATAATTAAAGCAAAAGCAAGCACAATGAAGGCATAGTTACGTGTTATCATAAACGATACAACCGCAAATAATACCGGCCCTTCTATCATTATCCATTTTAAAACAGCCGCCAGTTTATAAACAGCCATTTTATCGGCTGCCGTAGCACCGGCTGGTATGGCGTTCAGTTTTTTCTCAAACAATGATGTGCCCAGTTTTATTAAAACAAAGGTAACCGCCAGCACAGCCACCTGCAATGCCTTATTCAGAAACATATCGTTTGCCAGTTTTTTGGGGAGATGCACGACGGCGGACACCAGGCAAAAAATGACCATACCCAGCAGCATGGCTGTATGAATCTTTTGTAAAGCTTTGAATTGATTTATTTTTCTCACCATTAATTTTTACCAATCTCCGTGCCGGTAATGGATGGTTCGGCCTTTGTTTACTGATAATAGGGGCTTATAAACAGGTATACCAGCACACCGGTCATAGACACATAAAACCAGATGGGCCAGGTAATGCGGGCCAGTTTTTTATGTGCCGGAAATTCTGCTATCAACGCCCGGTAAGCAGTAAATAATACAAAGGGCATAATAATGGCAGCCAGAAAAACATGGGTTATTAATATGAAAAAGTATAAATAACGTATACCGCCTGCGCCGCCAAATTTGGTATCTCCGGCAAACAAATGATGGCATACATAGGAAATAAGAAACAATACCGATAATATCATGGCTGTCAGCATCAGCCTTTTGTGCAACAAATATTTTTTTAGTTTGATGGCGATTAGGGCGGCAGCCAGCAGCAGGGTAACAAGCGTGTTAATACATGCATTGATGGTGGCAAAAATGTGTACGTTAAAACCCAGGTCTGCCTTAAAATGAAAGGCCCCCATGCTGGCTACTGCCAGGAATATCACTGCACTGAATATCCAAATCAGTGTTCTTGCTTTTTTATCGTTTTTTTGAAATACCGGGTCTAATAATTGAAGTTGCATTTTAAAATTTGGGTTTCCTGTTAAAAAACATAAATATAATTACCGCCACCATAACAATGATAAATATTGGCCAAATGGCCGCTACCTCTGTAAACAGCAGGGACTTTTTCTTTTTGTCTGTCTCCAGCATCAGTAATACAATGTCATTGCTCAGCCTGGCCAGTGAACTATCGTCAAGCCCGTTGTAATAACCTCTTACAATGCGATTTTTATCGAGCAATGTAAAGCGGCTGGTATGTACAAAGGATGAATCAATGGGATCGTCGTTGTACTTGTCTACTTTCAGCTCTTCAAAGGCAAAATCATAAATGGTTTTTTTCGGGCCGGTCAGCATCCACCAAACATCGTGGTTAACATTGTTTCTATCGGCGTATTTTTTGAGTACTGGTACTGAATCACGTTCGGGATCAACGGAAAAGGAGAGCAGTTGCACGAAGTTGGTATCCGCATATTTCATATTGTCCTGCCGCTTAATGGCATCCTGCAATTTCTTCATATTGCGGGTAAGGGCAGGACAAATAGAACCGCAATGCGTAAAAAAGAAATCAATCACCAGTACTTTCCCATTTAGCTGATCCAGTGTAACCGTATTGCCCAGTTGATTAGTTAGTGAAATGTTTTTTACCTGGTGCCATACCGTATCCGTGGTTTCTTTTCCATCTTTTACTTTTGTAATAATGGAATCATCGTAGAACCGGCGCGGCATTACAACTGCTTCGTCGCCAAAATGTTTTACCAGCAAATAACTGATGAGGGGAATGATAACAGCTATACACAATGCCAGCAATGCTTTCTTACTCACTGTTCTTGTATTTTAACAAAAAACCATTGCCAGGCGGCAATGGTTGATGAAATGAAAAAAATATTTTTACAGCACCAATGCACTTATTCAATCGACCCGGGCTTTTTTGCTTCATGCTCTTCTTTAACCGGCGCTTTTTCTTTGCTCTGTTCAAGGTGGTTGCGGTCATAATTATTGCGCAGGTTCTTATAGGAATTGCCATCCCATAAAAATGCACCAATGAACCACAAAAACAACAAGGCAGGTATGGCAATGGTCATGATAAGGTTTCGTATTTCATGACCCAGATGCATAAATTCTGCAACAATAAAAAAGGCTTTTGCCAGGGTAAGTATTATAAACACCCCGTTTAAAAGATGCTTTACAAAATGCGGGTTAGAGAAAGTCATCTCATAATAGCCAATGGCCAGTATCAGCTCAAATATTGTAATGTATAAAAGTATGCGGAAGGTTCTCCAGATAGCTTTTGTATCAAAAGTATGCGCATCATCCCGATGCAGTTCTGCGGTGCCGTGTACATTTTCCATAATTATTTTTTAAACGCTAATGTTCGCTAATTGAAACGCCAATAACCGGTATTGGTCAAACCAACATCTACCTGTATTAAAACAAATAAAAACAGGTAAACACAAATACCCAAACCAGGTCTACAAAGTGCCAGTATAAACCAGCTTTTTCAATCATTAAATAATGGCCTCTTCTTTCAAATACCCCCAGGTAGGTCATGATAAACATAATAATATTAATGATAACCCCGGAGAAAACGTGAAAGCCATGGAAACCGGTAATGGTAAAAAAGAAATTGGTAAAATTGGTGCTGGATTGCGACCCGTCCTGGTTCATAAATGGATTTCTGCCCCACCATGCGCCTTCAGCGTGCATATGGGTCCATTCCCATGCCTGGCAGCTTAAAAATGCAATACCACCTAAAATAGTCCAGGCCATATAGGTCAGTACTTTCTTTCTGTCGTTGGCATGTCCGGCACCCACTGCCAGTACCATGGTTACCGAGCTCATGATCAGGATAAATGTCATCAAACTCACAAATGCCAGCGGTATGGGCAAATCGTGCGCAAAACCAGGAAATGCGCGGAATACATGGTTGGGGTCGGGCCAGCCATTGCTTGAAAAACGGATGGTGCCATAAGAAATCAGGAAGGCGCCAAAAGTAAAAGCATCGCTCATCAGGAAATACCACATCATCAATTTGCCATACTCTACATTAAAAGGGCTTTTCCCTCCGCTCCACCATTTTCTGTCTGCCGTAATTGTTTGTGACATGTGAGTTGTTTAAAAAAAATTCTCAAATTTATAATATCGTTCAATTTATCGTTTGTTCCTTCCCGGTACTGCACAGCCCCGCCTGCCAATCAATATTTTATTTTACCCAATCAGTGTATCAGTATAAAGAAAACAAAAAGATACAGCCAGAGCAAATCCACAAAATGCCAGTAGGTGGCCGCTACTTCTACAGGCACCGTATTATAGTTACGTATCCTGCTGCTCAGCGACCTGAAAAAAAGTACTATCAGTGTTACAATGCCGCCCAGCACGTGCAGGGCATGCAATCCAAAAATGATAATAAAAAATACGCCGCTGCCCGATCCTTCTATCTTTACGCCCAGTTTGTTTAATTGCCAGTAGCCAATTACCTGCAACACGATAAAAAGAATGCCCAGTCCTGTTGTTGCAGCAATTAAATTCCGGTATTTGCCTGTATCGCGGTCTTTAAATGCCACCAGCGACATTTGCATCAGCACGCTGCTAAGCAGCATTACGGCTGTTGAATACCAGAATATGACCGGCATACTAAAAGTTATCCATCCCGGCTGTTCACGTTTTACAATATAGGCGCTGGTAAACCCGGCAAACATCATGATAATACTGCCGATACCCACCCATAAAGTAAATTTATAGGGATGAATCTTTTTTCTTTGCTGATCTGCACTGGCCATAACTGCATTCATAATCTGTATCTGTGTTATTTCTTCGGTTTACTACAATTAGCTATCATATTCTTCTACACTGAACATTTTTCTATTACAGAGCGATGGTATGTCCCTTTGCTATAATTTATCGCCCAGCAATGCAAACAATACCACCGGCAAATAAATATAGCTGCTGAACATAACCCGTCTTGCCGACTTTAACTCCATCTCCCTGTACAAGCGCACACTCTGCCAAACCATAAACAAATTGGCTATAAAAACAATGATACCGCTTACCCAGCCGCTCACACCATAAACATAGGGTAACACACCAACGGGTATCAGCAACAGCGAATAAATAATTGACTGTATGGCTGAATATTTTGTTGGCCCTTCCACACTGGGCAGCAGTTTAAAACCGGCCCCTGAATAATCTTTATGCGCAATCCAGGCAATGGCCCAAAAATGCGGGAACTGCCAAAAAAACTGTATCGCAAACAATGCCCATCCACCGGCGCTCAGCGCATCATTGCCAGCCGCCCATCCTATTAAACAGGGCAAAGCGCCCGGCACTGCTCCCACCAGTACTGAAATTGAATTTACTTTTTTCAGTGGTGTGTAAATAAATGAATACAGGAACAAACTAAATGCAGCTAAACCAGCAGACAAAGGGTTGAAAAAATACCATAAAATAAAAACACCCAAAGCACCGGTAATTACTGCAAATGCCCATCCTTCTGTAACACTCATTCTGCCGCTGGCCAATGGCCTTTTTGCTGTGCGTTTCATCAACGCATCTGTGTCCTTTTCCACTACCTGGTTAATGGCATTGGCACTGCCCGTTACCAAAAACCCGCCTGCAAATAAAAGCAGGATCATCTTTGCATTAAATCCAACAATTTTCGGCGCCAGCAGGTAACTGATTACGGCAGAAAATACCACCATAAAAGTAAGGCTGAATTTTACAAGCATCATGTAATCCCTCAGCTTGCTGGCCAATGTAAAAGAACTTGAATTATCTGTTTTTTCTTTTTGCATTCAATAACCCCAAGGCTTTTTACCTGCTCACTTATCGTGCAGGTCTTTTTCTTCCACTGCGCAACAAATCTTTTATGACTAATAAAATGCCCCGATTGTCAAACACCAGGGCAAGTTTTATTTCAACTTTTTCTTCCCTTATACAGGCAAACCGCGCTTGTTAGTGGTGGCTTTCATTGGCGCCTACCGGTTCTGTTTGCGGTATAAATTCCCTTCCATCCTTACCATAATCATATGCCCAGCGGTGTACTTCAGGAATTTCTCCGGGCCAGTTACCGTGACCGGGGCGCAGCGGTGCTGTCCATTCAAGGGTATTTGAACCCCATGGATTTTGTGAAGTAACCTTTCTGCCTTTGAATATAGAATAGAAGAAATTAAACACAAACAACAGTTGCACAGAAAACACAATCATGGCCACTATGGAGATGAACCTGTTTAAGCCTCCAAACTGGTTAAAGCTTACCCAGTTACTGTAATCGAGGTAGCGGCGGGGAAGACCGGCCAGCCCCTCATAGTGCATGGGCCAGAAAATAAGGTAAGCGCCCACCATGGTTATCCAGAAATGGATATAGGCCATGGTATTGTTGAGGTAGCGGCCATACATTTTTGGATACCAGTGATAGATACCCGCAAACATGCCAAAGAAGGACGCCACACCCATTACAATATGGAAATGCGCAATTACAAAATAAGTATCGTGCAGGTGAATATCGAGCGATGAATTACCCAGCCATATACCCGTAAGACCACCGGAAATAAACAGGCTTACAAAACCAATGGAGAAAAGCATGGCCGGGGTAAAGCGGATATTGCCTCTCCATAAAGTGGTTAACCAGTTAAATACCTTGATGGCGCTGGGCACCGCAATCAGCAATGTAAGCAGTACAAATACAGAACCGAGGAAGGGATTCAGCCCTGTTACAAACATATGGTGTGCCCAAACCAGGAAGGCCAGGATGGCGATAGCAAACAATGAACCTACCATTGCCATGTAACCGAAAATTGGCTTGCGTGAATTGGTAGACAATATCTCCGACACCATGCCCATGGCAGGCAGCAATATAATATATACTTCCGGGTGGCCCAGGAACCAGAATAAGTGCTGGAAAAGGATAGCGCTTCCGCCTTCATTGGGCAGCGCCTCACCGGAAGCAAGATAAATATCTGACAGATAGAAACTGGTACCTGCATGACGGTCGAACAATAAAAGAATAAAACCGCTCAGCAATACCGGGAACGACAATACACCCAGTACAGCTGTAAAGAACAGCGCCCAGATGGTAAGCGGAATCCTGGTCATGCTCATGCCTTTTGTACGCATGTTAAGAATGGTAGAAATATAATTCAGACCACCTAACAGTGACGATACCACGAACATAGCCATACTGATAATCCACAAATCAACCCCTGTTTTAGAACCTTCAGAAGCACCGCCCAGTGCACTTAACGGCGGGTAAGAAGTCCATCCGCCGCTGGCAGGGCCGGTTTGTACAAATAAAGAAGACAACATGATTACACTGGCCAGCCAGAAGAACCAGTAAGACAACATATTCAGCATGGGGGAAGCCATATCCCTTGCACCAATCTGCAGGGGAATAAGAAAGTTGGCAAAAGTACCGCTAAGACCCGCTGTCAATACAAAGAATACCAGTACGGTACCGTGCATGGTAACCAGTGCATAATAAAACTCCGGTTGAATTTTACCACCTTTTGCCCAATGACCAAGAATATCTTCCAGCCAGGGGAAAGTTGTCTCGGGGTACCCCAGCTGCAAACGGAACAGCACCGACATTAAGCCGCCCAGGAAAGCCCAGATAATGCCGGTAATTAAAAACTGCTTGGCAATCATCTTGTGATCCTGGCTGAATACGTATTTAGTTATAAACGTTTCTTTGTGATGATGTACATGGTGCTCATCATGATGTGTATCATGTGAAGTATGTACCTCTGCTCCGTGTGTTATTGCTTCATTACTCATATCAAAAGTTCATTTATCGGGTAACTTAATCGGTAACCTCAGCCCCTGTCCCTGTCTTAATACAGGAAAAATAGCCTTTACCTTATCCCTTATCTTATTTCTTAACGGCAACTGTATTGGGTGCCACATTGCTTACAACGGCCGCTTTTGCTGTAGTATCTGCAGCAGGCTTATCCGTTTTTTGTTTATCCAAAACAGCCGTCTGGTATTTTGCCTTTTGTGAAATCATCCATACGTCAAACTCTGCCTGGGTTACTACTTCTACCTGGCCCTTCATTGAATAATGTCCTTTGCCGCACATCTGATCGCATGAAATTTCATATACAAAATCAGGATTGTTGGTTTTTACTTTCATTTCCTTGGTGGTATACAACGGTGTAAACCACATGGTAGTGGGCGTACCGGGCACAGCATCCATTTTCATCCTGAAATGCACCAGGCCCACATCATGAATTACATCTCTTGAACCAATGATGAGCTTTACAGGTTTGCCCGCTACCAGCATCAGTTTGTCGGTTACAATATCATCCTGTGCGGCTTTGTCTGCTTTCAGATTCAGTTCCGGTACATCAGACCAGATTAAACCCAGTGAGTTATCATCTTTATCGCTGATATTCTTGTAATATTTTCTACCGAATACATCGTCTTTACCCGGGTAGCGCATAATCCAGTTAAACTGTTTACCCGTTACCTCCACCACCATGGCGTCTTTGGGCGGATCGCCGGTGATCTTAAACCAATAGAACAAGCCATAGCCAACCAGTACGGTTAAGAAGATAGCGGGCACTACGGTCCAGATTAATTCCAATGTATTGTTATGCGGCAGGTAGTATACTTTTCTTTTTTCTGAATACTGGTATTTAAAAGCGAACCAGAACAACAAAACCTGTGTTAATACAAATACGGCACCGGTTATTATAACGGTAAGGTGCAGCATCTTATCAATCTTTTGTCCATGATCGGAAGCCGCTTCGCCCAGTATTTTTCCTTTGAAAAGCTCGTGGCAGCAATAAACGCCAATGAGGCCGCCAACAAGAAAAAGGATCAGCAAAAATGCATTGATGCGGTTATTCTGTTCAAGTGTTTTCTTTTCCCCCTTCAGGATACCCACATACTCACTTGCTTTTGCTATCTGGAAGGTGATAAGAAAACCCAGCAACAAAATCGCCAATATAAAAATGGTTGTTAAAGACATAACCGCTTAATGATTTATACAAAGTTTTAAAATAATAGCCCCTGCTGATGTTTTTGTTTAAGCCCCCATTCAGTTTCCTTTCAACAGATGGGAGAAGGTTGACACTACGAAATTACTTATGTATGGTGAATAATACTTTCTTTAAAGAACGGATGATTTTTAGCTGTCAGCGGCGCTTTTGTTAACGCCCTGGCGGTAGCAAACATAATCAACCCTACAAAACCGGCGGCTACTCCAAAATCAAAAAGATTCAGGTTGGCATGTGTTTGTCCGCTTGCATCTTTTGTCAAAGCCGGAAATACCATCTGGTAAAAATCCAGCCAGTGACCAAATATAATCAGCACCGCCATGAATGTCATGGTAGTATAATTCCTTTTTGAGCCCCTGCGCATCAGAATCAAAATGGGGCAGATAAAGTTGATAATCAGGTTCAGGAAAAACAAGCCCTTAAACCCATTGCTGTGTTCGTGGTTACCTATCCTGTCTACAAAGTAGATGGTTTCCTCCGGCTGGTTACTGTACCAAATCAGCATATACTGGCTAAACCACAGGTAGGTCCAGAAGATAGAAAAGGCAAACATAAACTTGCCAATATCGTGCAGGTGCTCTTCATTTACCAGTGGCAGGTAACCAAGATTTTTAAGGTAGATGACAAAGATGGCAATAAGCGACATGCCGGCCACAAATGTGCTGGCGAATGTATACCAGCTATACATGGTAGAATACCAATGTGCATCGATGCTCATGAGCCATAACCAGGGAATGGTAGAAGCCACGGTTAACGCGAACCATACCAGGAAAAGCGCGGCCCAAACGGTGTTTTTGAAAATATATTTTTTCCCGCTTTCAACATCGGGCAATGGGTTTTCATCCAGTTCATGCGAAAGTGCCCTCATTTTATAACCCAGTACCGCCCATAAAACAATGGTAAGGATGGTCCATATTACAAAGAAGTTGGCATTCAGGAAAACGCTTTTACCATTCAGCACCTTATCGTTGCCTGGCGTAAGCCAATGGTAAATATGGTGCTGGTGACCAAAAATCAAAGACAATAAAACAATCAGCGCTATAACACCCAGGGGAATAACCGCTACGGAAATAGCTTCGGTTACCCTGCGGAAAGCCATCTGAAAAGCGCCCATACCCAGTGTAGTGGCACAGATAAAAAACATGGCGGCATTACAGATCAAAAGAAAGTATACACTGTTTTGCAACATGGTGCCCCAGAACCTGGCCTGGTGTTCTTCATCGCCTGTACCATACATAAAAAAGCCTACCAGTACAGACACTACGCCTACTCCCATCAATGCCATTGACCAGGTCTTGTACTTTGCAGGAATCTCAAATTGATCTTTAAATGACGACATTCTCAATAAGTTTATAATCGTTCAATCTTAATATATGCTGTTCATTATTTCTTTGCTGCTGCTGAATCTTTAGCCGCCGACGCCGCTGTTTTACCCGCTGCTGTTGCCGTTGTCGTTGTCTCTGCCGGCTTGGCAATTGCCGCCTGTTTCGATTTTATATAGCTGACAATCATCCAGCGCTGTTTTGGTGTAACCTGCGACGCATAGCTGCCCATCATGTTTTTGCCATAAGTAATGGAGTGAAACATGGTACCCTCGGCCATGGCTACATATTTTGCATCGGAGCCACTTAAGTTGGCAGGCTTTGCAGAATAAGGACCGTTGCCGTCTTTGTACAATGGACCGTTGCCATCCAGTTTTGGACCATGACAAACCCCGCAGTTAACCAGGAATAATCTTTCGGCTTCTTTTGCCTGCGCAGCATCCATTGGCGGCAATGGGTTCTTCATATTGAATGAAGTGTTATAGCTGCCTGTCGTATCGGTCAGCATTTCATAATGATAAGCTTCTTCTCCCCTTTTTACGGTGCCAGCCACCGGGCGCGCATTGTAAAATATGCCTGAATCTGCCAGTTTGCTGTAATCAGAATAGGTTTCTACTGCCACACTGTAGGCCATATCGGGCATATACACCCGGTTGGGCCTGCGTTTTACATCGCTACAGCTCTGCACCAGGATAACGGCCGCTATTACAATTGCTATGATGGATAATTTCTTCATCTGTATTGAAATAAAAAATCGTTTCGAATTTTGCTATACACTTATACGTTTGCTTCCCTTACTTCAAAAGGCAGCGAGTCCCTGTCGTAACGGCCCAGCCACCAGCCGCTTTCTGCTTCCTGTACATTGGTCTCTACCGCACCAAGTTTTTGCAAGAAAGCCAATACTTCGGCTTCGTTTGTCTTTTCTGTTGGCTCAATTACCATTACAAACAGATCATCTGTGGCACGCAGGTGAAAATGATGTTTTTTTACAAAGGGCGCCAGCTGGCAGAGATAACAAAATGTAAGCACCATACCTACTGCAGAAAATAATACCGTCAGCTCGAACATGATGGGTATCCATGCGGGTAAGGCGAAATGCGGCTTACCACCAATATTCAGGGGCCAGTCTTTTGTAAATACCCAGCTTATAAAGGACAAAGCTGTTGATGTACCTGTAATGGCATAGATAAAACCAGCAGTATGCAGGCTGGTATCGCGAAGGCCCATTACTTTGTCGAGCCCGTGAATAGGAAAGGGCGTGTACACATCATGAATCTTATAGCCGCTCTTCCGCACGTTTTTCACTGCAGAAAAAAGTGCGTTTTCCTCATCGAAACAGCCTACAATAAATTTTTTTACACTCATATTTTTGAAGCTTTAAGCCGTTAGCTGTTAGCCGCTAGCTTTTTCTGTTCTAAAAAATTAATACCTCCCGCTCATAACCGCTTCCACTCATTTATACGCCGTGATCATGTGCATGTTCATGGGCAAATTCATCTGCCGATTGCATATCAATCCTTGTCATATTGTCTTTAAAGCTTTCGCCGTTCTTCTTTAATATGTGTTTGATTTCTGCCAGCGCAATTACCGGGAAAAATTTCGAGAACAGGAAGTAACAGGTGAAGAACAAACCAAATGTACCCATGTAAAATCCTACTTCAAAAAGGCTGGGTGCATAATAAGTGCTCCAGCTGCTGGGCAGGTAATCGCGGTAGATAGAAGTAACAATGATTACAAAACGCTCAAACCACATGCCCACGTTTACCAATATACTCATGAAGAAGGTAAACAACAGGTTACGGCGCAGTTTCTTGAACCAGAAAAACTGGGGGCTCAAAACGTTACAACCCATCATAATATAATAGCTCCAGGCATAGGGAGTAGACAAATCCCACCGGTTTCTGAAAGCAGCGGCCTCATAAGGGTTCTGGCCGTACCAGCTGATGAACAATTCGGTTATATACGCTACGCCTACAATAGAACCCGTAAGCACAATTACTTTATTCATTACCTCGATATGCTCCATGGTAATATAATCTTCCAGGTACAATACTTTTCTTGTGATAAGCAACAGCGTTTGCACCATAGCAAAGCCGGAGAATACCGCACCAGCCACGAAGTAAGGAGGGAAGATGGTGGTATGCCAGCCCGGAACGATAGAAGTAGCAAAGTCGAACGATACAATGGTATGCACCGAAAGTACCAGTGGTGTACTTAATCCCGCCAGTACCAGCGATAAGCTTTCATGACGCTGCCAGTGTTTGGTAGAACCCGTCCAGCCAAAACTTAACAAACCATACATGAACTTTCTCCATTTTAGTTTTGCCCTGTCGCGTACGCTTGCCAAATCGGGCAGCAGACCAGCATACCAGAACAATAATGAAACGGTAAAATAAGTTGATATCGCAAATACATCCCACAACAGCGGCGAGTTAAAGTTTACCCATAAAGGCCCCCTGGTGTTGGGATAAGGCAGTACAAAGAATGCCATCCATACGCGTCCCATATGCCAGATAGGAAACTGACCGGCGCACATTACCGCAAAAATGGTCATTGCCTCAGCCGCACGGTTTACACCGGTTCTCCATCCCTGGCGAAATAGCAAAAGGATGGCCGAAATCAAAGTACCCGCGTGACCAATACCTACCCACCAAACGAAGTTGGTAATGTCCCAGCCCCATCCGATGGTTTTACCCAGGTTCCACTGGCCTACTCCATAAGTAACCTCCATGGTTACCGACCAGATACCAAAGCACAACAACCCTACTGAGATAATAAAACCAATGTACCATAAACGGCTCGGCTTCATTTCAATGGGTCTGATGATATCTTCCGTAACCTGGTGATAGGTTTTTGCCCCTGTAACCAGTGGTTCGCGTACCTGTGATTCGTATCTGAGTAATGACATATTGTAAGCTTTTAGCTGCCAGCCATTGGCTATTAGCCTTTAAAAAGTTTCAAAAAATGAGCTACTGTCTATTTCCTGTTTACTTCTGTTACCTGTTCTTCCGCGCCTGTATTTTATGCGTGCGTTTTTTCTTCTTTCTTTTCAGCGCCTTCTGCACCATGTTCTCCGCCTTCTTCTTTTACACCGGTCAGTAAATCTGTATTGCGTATTTTGGCCAGGTAGTTTACGTTGGGCAAAACATGCAATTGTTCCAGCGCATAGAACAGGCGATTTTTGTTTTCGCGGCGCACAGTGCTGATTTCACTGTCTTTGTTGTTTACATTACCAAATACAATGGAATCTGCTGCGCAAGCCTGCTGACAGGCTGTTTTTACATCGCTGTCTGTTAAGGTGCGGTTTTCTTTTTTCGCTTTTAGCTTGCCTTCCTGCAAACGCTGCACGCAGAAAGAACATTTTTCAATTACACCACGACTTCTTACTGTTACATCCGGATTTAAAACCATGCGGGTAAGATCGTCGTTCATCATCAAAACAGTATCATCCAGTTTACCCACGATTTTCTGATCCTGGTTATTCGGGAAGCTGTCTGCGCCGGTGTAATCGGCCCAGTTGAAACGGCGTACTTTATAAGGACAGTTGTTGGCACAATACCTTGTACCAATGCAACGGTTATAGGTCATCTGGTTCAACCCTTCGCTGCTGTGGTTGGTAGCTGCAACCGGACAAACGTTTTCGCAGGGCGCATTATCGCAATGCTGGCAAAGCATGGGTTGGAAAATAGTCTGGATAGTGTCGGGCTCTGCAGGGTTTCCGCTGAAATAACGGTCTATACGCAGCCAGGCCATATCATGAAAACGCAATACCTCACTCTTGCCCACCACCGCAACATTGTTCTCGGCGGTACAGGCCACCACACAGGCGCCGCAGCCAAAGCAACTGTTCAAATCTATACTCATGCCCCATTTAATACCGGGCTTCTCGTAGTTGGGATAAATGGTTCCTTCTTCAACAAACTTATTAAGGCCACCAAAGGGAGCCAGTTCCTTGCTTCTTTCTTCAAAAATTTCTTCGGGGTTCTTTTTAAAGTCTTCCAGTTTCATTTCTTTCACCACTTCTACACGACCCTCGTAAGAGCTGTGTGTCTGGCCCTGGGCAACTTTATAGGTATCTTTTGTTACTTCAATAGCTACATCGTACACATTCCAGTCGCCACCGGCAGCAAACTGGTATACATTTTTGCCTGCGCCAACTGTTGCGCGGCCCGATTTTGTATTTCTTCCATAACCAACTGCCATGGCAATGGTATTGGGTTCCATACCTGGTATTATCAATGCGGGTAGTAAAACTTCTTTACCCGCCGCAGTAATTTTAAGGATGGGTTTGTCGGGATGTACTTCAAACTCGTCGGCCTGTTTGCGGTCGGCAATATCAACATTCAATAATTCTTTTCCAAGCGAGGGGGAAATAATAACATAGTTATCCCAGGTAGCCCTTGTAATAGGATCGGGTGCTTCCAGTAACCATGGGTTATTTGCCTGGCGGCCATCGCCCAAAATTGGTTTTTGGTAAATAACCAGTTCATACTTACCAGCTTTTTTCATACTGCCCACCGCGCTGGTGGCTTCAGCAACTTTTGCATTGCTAAATGCCGCAGTTCCTGCAGCAGTAGCTTCGGCTTCCACCACACCATTCATCAGCGCTTTTTCATATCCTTCTTCGCCACCCAGTTTGGTTACCCAGTAATTCTTGAAATAGTCGTGATAAGTGGTGGTGCTGCCGCTCCATTTCAATAAAGTATCCTGTAGCTGGCGGGTTTTAAACAATGGGTTGATGGTTGGCTGCATCATGCTGAAATAACCAGGCTTGATTTCTGCGTCGCCCCAGCTTTCCAGGTAATGATTTGCCGGCAAAACATATTTAACCAGTTCCGTAGTTTCATCCATTCTTTCGTTGAATGAAACGGAAGTTTTTACTTTTTTAAGCGCTGCGGTAAATTTAGCCGCATCATAATAATCGTAAGAGGGGTTGCAGTCATAGATCAGCAGGCTGTTTATTTTACCACCCTCCATATCTGCCACCAGGGTTGCCATATCGCTGTCGATACCCTGTTTGGTAAGCAAGGGAGCCGACCAATTGATAGTGGAACCGTTTGCACCAATGGCCTCATTGATGGCGTTTACAATTATCTGTACGTTGGCATTATTGCTGCCGCTAACTACCAGTGCGGCGCCTTTATTGGCTGCCAGGTCTTTGGCTGCTTTTTCAATTCCCTTTTTTACGGAAGCGCTTACGCCGGTAATCCCCTGTCCGTTCAATGCGGCCAGTAAGGCGGTTGCCACTGCACCGGTTTCGGAAGGTTTGTGTGTAAAACGCTCGTCGGCATTGGCACCCGTCATGCTCATCATACTCTCAAACTGGTAGTGCTTGCTCATTTCGGGGTTCTTCTCATTGATCTTGCGCAGGGAAGCGTATCCTTTCTGGTATTCAACCGGGTTTATCCATGTACCCAGGAAATCGGCACCAAGGCTTACTACCACTTTTGCTTTTCCAAAATGGAAGGTGGGGATAGCGCGTTTGCCGTATGATGCTTCATTGGCAGTTAATATACCGCTGTAGGAAATACCATCGTATTGTACATGGCGGCTGCCGGGATATTTTGCTAAGAACGCTGTAATGATTTCTTTGGTAGTAGGCGATGTGATAGTGGGGGTAAGCAGGGCAAGTGATGAGCCGCTGATGGCTTCTCCCACCATTTTATCAAAAGCTTCCAGTGAAGTGGCTTCTTTACCGTCGGCCAATGGAAAACGCAAACGGGCGGTATCATATAAATCCAGCACAGAAGCCTGCACACGGGCAGAGCTGCCGCCATTGGTAATGGTGGATAGTTCGTTGCCTTCAATTTTAATGGGTCTGCCATCCCTTACTTTGGCAACAACAGGTATTACATCGCTGCCGGAAATATACGTGGTGGCGTAATAGTTAGATACGCCCGGGATCAGATCCTGTGGTTTGTTTACGTATGGAATAACTTTCTTAAGGGGAACTTCGCAACCTGCTGCAATGGCAGCTGCGGCCGTGCTAAAACCTATGTATTTTAAAAAATCCCTGCGTGGAGTTTTGGCGTCGGCGATACCCTCACCTTCAAATGGCAATTCCTCACGAAACTCGTCTTTTGCATTTTGCTGAAAAGCTTCTGAGTTATTGAGCTCTCCGAAATTTTGCCAGTACTTTTTACTCATAATTTTAGCCCCTTATCACGCAGTAACGCGTAATTATTTGTGATTAAGTATGAATTCTTTTAAAACACCTCCCGCCTGTTGGGTGAGGTTTAGCAGCTTCTTAATAATGACATTTCTGGCACTCTGTTCCACCAATCATTTCTACGGTTACACTGTCAATTTTTTTATTTTTCAAATCGGTGTGTAATTTCTCGTAGATGCTGTAAAACTTATTGCCCTCGCCGGTTTCTGCATTGTAAAAATTAACCTTGCTTTCGCGGTGGCAGTTAATGCACCAGCCCATGCTCAGGTCTGCAAATTGTTTTACTTCCGGCATTTCCTGTATCGGGCCATGGCAGGTCTGGCATTGTACCTGGCCGGCGCGGGTGTGCTGTGAGTGATTGAAATATACGTGATCAGGAAGGTTGTGAATTTTGATCCATTCGATGGGCTTTTCTTTACCGGTGTATTTTTTCAGTTTGGGATCCCATCCGGCTGCTGCATAGATTTTCTGGATTTCAGCCGTACCGTTTACTTCGGTGCCATCTTCGCGGTATAATTTTTCGCTGGCAGCCCCGTATTCGTTGATGGCCATATGGCAGTTCATACACACGTTTACAGAAGGCACGTTGGCATGTTTGCCTTCGTAAGCACCACCATGACAATACAAACAGCTTACCTGGTTAACACCGGCATGCACTTTATGAGAATAGAAAATGGGCTGTTCCGGCTGGTAGCCTTTGTTACGGCCCAGGCCAATGGCTGCCTGTATGGTATAGTAGCCGCCTACTATAAAGAGAATAACGGCTACCATTGCTATATAAGCTTTATTGCGATAGAAAGGAACCGCCTCAAAAGCGGGTACGCCTTCTTTATCGTCTGATAATTTTTTGAGGTTGCTGTTTACTTGTAATAAAATAAGCGTGATAACGGCCAGGATCAGGGTAAGTATACCGTACAATAATGAATTATCGCTTTCATCCTGCTTGCCATTTGGCGTACCTGGATCCACCACCGGCGCTTTGTAAGTCTCTACATAACCAATAATATTATCTATATCAGCATCCGAAAGACTGGTAAACAGGTTCATCGCTGTTTTATTCCTCTGGTTGTACAGATTGGTAAAATAGGGATCGCCACTTGCCAGTACGGCCTGGTTATTTCTTATCCAGGCATGCAGTTTGGCTTTGTCTGGAACACGGCTGGTAATGCCCTGCAATGCAGGCCCTGTACCATCTTTTATCGGATTGTGACAGGAGGAACAATTATTGGAAAACAATGTTTTTCCGGCGGCAATATCTGTCTGGGCCGATACGCTGAAACCTGAAATTAAAAGAAGTAAAAAAAATGCATTGAAGAGTATATTTTTTGCGATTGGTCTATGATAAATCATAAGCTCTTGGTATCAGGTAATTATGTGGAAAAACTTGCCTTACTGGGTGCAAAAATAAGTCAGGATTTTAACAAAATGTCAACATCTGAAAATTTTTTTTTTCCGCTACTGGCGCGGGTTTCAGCCGATTTTAATGATCATCATTTGATCACTGTCATCAATTTGTCAGTGATTTTATAAGCTCTTAACGGGTGTTAGTAACCTTGATTTTAAGTGTGCTTAAAATACGAATTGCTGATTGTGGGATTTAGTGATCTTGAGATTTTCCATAAAGACGCCGCAAAAGCAATCCCCAAATCGCGCAATCTCTAAATCGCGCAATCTTTTTTCCCTAGTTTTGAAACATGATTCAAATTGCGGTCTTTGCATCCGGCACCGGTTCCAATGCACAACAAATTATTCAACATTTCAGGGCAAATACAAGGGCGACCGTTGCGCTTATTGTTTGCAATAAACCCGGGGCTGGTGTTATTGATATTGCGGCAGCAGCCAATATCCCGGTACTGATGATTGAAAAAGAAAAATTTTTCCAGGGCGATGCTTATACGGCAGAACTAAAGGCCTTTGGCATTGACTTCATAGTACTGGCAGGTTTTTTATGGAAGCTGCCGTCTAAACTGGTGGCGGCTTATAGCGGCAGCATCATTAATATACACCCTGCCCTGTTGCCCAAATTTGGCGGCAAGGGCATGTATGGCAATTATGTACACGAAGCAGTAATTAAGGCCGGTGAAAAGGAAAGTGGCATTACCATTCATTATGTAGACGAATGGTATGATCATGGTAATATCATTTTCCAGGCAAGCTGCCTGGTAGAGAAAGATGAAACCCCCGCATCGCTGGCACGCAAGATCAATATGCTGGAACATGCCCACTATCCGGCCGTTATTGAAAAAACGGTGCAAACTGTAAAATCGTAGTTAAAAGGGCTTTTAAGCCGTTATTGTTGATGAAGTTATCTTAATATCACACCCAAAAAAATGATTTGAGTTTTATAAAGACATATACCGTTGTCCTTTTTTCGCTGTTTGTTTTATTATTGCTGTGCCCGGCCCTGCAGGCCCAGGTAATTATAAGAGGAAAGGTATTTGATATCAGCAAAACCCAACCGCTTTCGGCCGTAAGCGTGCTATGTACTTCCGGCACAGGAACCACCACAGATTCTACGGGGTCTTATGCAATACTGGTAAACGAAACCGATTCCATCTGGTTTTCCTATCTCAATAAACCAACGCCCAAATTTGCCGTTTCGGCCATCAACAGCTTTAATGGCTTTGATATTTCATTGCATGTACCGGTTACGGAACTAAAAGAAGTAAAAATAAGACCCAGGGATTACAAACGTGATTCCATACAAAACCGGATTGACTATGCAAAAGCGTTTGAATTTAAAAAGCCGGGTATCTCGCTGTCCAACCCCAATTCGGGTGCTTTTGGTGTGGGACTTGATCTTGATGCGTTCATTAACATGTTTAATTTCCGGAGAAACCGGCGCATGGCACATTTCCGCGACCGCCTGGTGCAGGAAGAAAAGGATAAATTTATTGACCACCGGTTTACCAAAGCGCTTGTAAAGAAAATTACGCAACTCAGCGGCGCCGAACAGGAAGATTTCATGAAAAAATACCGCCCCTCGCTTGAATTTACCAGCACGGCCACCGACTATGAGTTTGCCGAATATGTTAAGCTGGCCTGGCAGGAATATGAACGAAGAAAGGGATTCTAAGAGAGAATGTCTGATGGCTGATTTGCTGATGGCTGATTTTCTTTCAGCACGTTAGCGCGAGTGGAACAATCAGCCGCTGCGTTTCTTTATTTCCAGATTCTAACTCTTCCTGCGTCGGTGCAAGCATTCAACACTGAAATGGCTGATGGCTAATGGCTGATTTGCTGATGGCTGATTTTCTTTCGCCCGGCCACCACTATATTTCTATATTTTCACATTTCCACATTTCACGCATTCAGCACATTTTCACATTTATCACATTTCCACATTTGTATCCTTAGTCCTAACTTCCGGTCCCCTTTTTTCAACACAATCTATTACAATGAAAAAATTATTGCTTGTTCTTCTAATTGCTGCAGGCTTATGCACATCCTTACTGGCGCAGGAGGCAGACCCGGCCGCGGCGGGCATGTCGGCCGAAAGATTAACCCGTATTGACCAGATCGTACAGGATTATGTTAACAAAAAATGGCTTAACGGCGCTGTGATTATTATTTACCGCAATAATAAGCTTGCCTATTATAAAGCCCTTGGGTATGACGATGCAGAAAAAAAAATACCCATGAAAAAAGATGAAATCTTCCGCATTGCCTCGCAAACAAAAGCCATTACCAGCACTGCTGTAATGATGCTTTATGAAGAGGGAAAATTTTTACTGGATGATGCCGTGAGCAAATATATACCCGAATTTAAAAAGCAACAGGTGCTGGACAAATTCAACGAGGCAGACAGCAGCTATACTACCGTACCTGCCAAAAGAGAAGTTACCATCCGCGATTTGCTGACCCACACTTCCGGTATTGGCTATGCGCAGATTGGCAGCAAACCCATGAATGCCATTTATGCAAAGGCCGGCGTGGTGGGTGGCATCGGGGTGGGTAAAATTATACTGGCAGATAAAATGAAAATCCTTGGTTCGATGCCGCTGTTTCACCAGCCGGGAGAAAAGTTTACCTATGGCCTTAATACAGATTTGCTGGGCTACCTGGTAGAGGTAATATCCGGCATGCCACTCGACAAATTTTTTGCTACCCATATTTTTGAACCATTGGGTATGAAAGACACTTATTTTTACCTTCCCAGGGAAAAATACCAGCGCCTGGCTACCATGTATACTTCCGACTCAACCGAGCATGCCGTTAAAATGGCGGACCATATTGATATCAATGGCAATTTTAACGCAGATTACCCCAATACGGAAGGCACTTATTTCTCCGGCGGCGGAGGTCTGTCTTCTACCGCTTACGACTACGCGTTGTTTATGCGGATGCTGCTGAACGGCGGTGAGTTAAACGGGAAAAGAATACTCAGCCGCAACGCCGTCCGTATGATGACAAGCAACCAGATTGGTGCATTAAGTCTTGGTCGTGGAGATAAATTTGGACTGGGGTTTGAACTGGTAACAGCAGAAAGCAGCGCCTTTACGCCGGCATCGGAAGGTACATTTAGCTGGGGCGGCATGTTCAGCTCCAACTACTGGATGGACCCAAAAGAAAAAATAGTGGCACAGATTTTCCTGAATATATTTCCCAACCCGCATAGCGATCTGCACGATAAAGTGAAGACACTGGTGTACCGGGCAATAAATAACTAATCAATACTGATTTGAGCAAAATTTTTCTTTTTTGCTGGCGCCGGATGCTATTGCTGCAGCGGATAACATTCTTTTATTTGTGAAAAACAGTGGCGACCTTTATACCGGCTGCGCATGTAATGAATGACAGCCACCCGGCACAGCCGTTTGATTTAATATTTAACCGGATATTTATGGAAGAACAACAATTAACATTAGGCATTGGCACCCGTTTACAGCATACCCAATTTGGCCCGGGTGTAATTGTGGGCGTTAAATATGCCGCTTATTTAATTTCATTTATCAACCATGGCATTAAAGAAATTGATAAAACAGATCCCAGGCTGGATGAAATTATCCCGGAAAACGTAAGTGCCGAAGTAGAAACCACGGCGGCCATGGAGAAATCGCTGCTGAAAATACTAAGACAATGGAGTGATGTTTCAGAACTAGTTCCATTGGGCGATCGCTGGGTCAATGGCACCATGCTGCTGCAACCCGCCGATAAAACACAGAAGCCAAAAGAAGTGCCCATAGATGTATTCTTTCATAAAATTGTTATGCTGCGCGACAGGCTCCGGGTAATGGAACAGCAGATAAATATTCATAAAATATTAAGCGATGAAGACAAAGTAAACCTGCAGCAGTATATTACGCGTATTTATGGATCGCTCACTACTTTTAATGTATTGTTTAAGAACAAGGAGCATTGGTTTGTTGGCGACAAAGCAGGTAAAGACGATTAATGGACACCGGCTACTGCGAATATTTCCCTGACAACTGCGAACAATTTCCGTCATTGCGAAACGAAGTGAAGCAATCTGTGCTTAAATATGCATCATGCTGATAATTTAAAGACCAGATTGCTTCATCGCCATTAATGTTTAATATACTGATTCGATGAAAATCTTATGGTGCAACGATGTCCATGCGATCTACGGCAATGACGGCCTGTTACATAGTAAAAGAATCCCCCTGTTGATGAAACAGGGGGATTCTTTTACTATCAACTATTATCTATTGTTTTATAAACCTTGATTGCGTAACCTGTGTACCACTTGTAATGCTGATGTAATAAACACCGGGCGCCCAGTGCTGCACTGGAATGGCATGCTGGGTAGCTACCGGCTTTGCCTCATACATCATTTGTCCGCCGCTGTTGAAAACCTGTAACTTCATAATAGCCTGGCCACTTTGCACATTTACGGTGGATGCGGCAGGGTTGGGATATATTATCAAACCGCCTGCTTCGGTAACGTTTACCAGCACTGTTTTACTGTAAGTGTATTTACCGTCCTTATCTGTTTGCAGGACGCGGTAATAATTGGTTCCCTTCAGCGGCAACCGGTCCATAGCGCCATATTGTTTTTGCGGCAACACAGTTTCTGTTGCATTTACTGTTGCTATATTGCTGAAAGAAAGTCCATCCGCTGAACGCTGTACAACATAGCTGGCCACATTAATTTCGTTGGATACAGTCCATGATACCTGTACTTCTTTTCCAGTCAGTTTTGCGCCCACCGCCAGCCATGTTACCGGTAATGAATTAATCAGCGACCCTTGTTGTGTTTTAAAACTTATTTCATCAATGGCAAAATCATTACCGTTTGTAACGGTGGACTTATTAATGAGCGCCAGTGTTGCAGTATTGGCAGACCCTGAGTTCCATACATAAGTGAATTTTTTCCAGCTGGCGTTGCCCGTACCTGTAGTCTGCGACGAGCCTGTCAGCAGCAGCGAAACACCATTTATAGTTGGCACCAGTTGCGCCAGGCTGTTACTGCTTTGATTGCCCACATAAAAACTGTATTCATAATTTGTATTGGCCAATACATTAATCGGATTGGGTGTTCCCCAAACCATGTTACCGGATGTATAGGTACAACTACTGCCGCTATTGGTAAAGTCGATTAAAAAACGGCTGCCCTGTACCCCGGTTGCGTCTTGTGTAAATAAGTCGGTGCTTGAAGTCATGACACCATTCTGACAGGCATAATTGCCATTGCTATAGGCGGTTGTGGAGCTATACGAGTTGTCGGCTGTAAAATGTTCTGCGAATAAAGTATCTGAATTACATCCTTTCGTACTAATAACAACTGGGCTGGGCGACCAGTCAGACCAGGATCCGCCGGCAATCCGCATAAACCTAACCCTGTACTGCCCGGCCACGGTAGCAGTGTACTCATTACTGGTAGCGCCGGCAATAGTGGATCCATTCAGTTGCCATTCATAAGCATAGTATCCGGCCGATATGCCCATGCGTGCAGATATAGGAGCGCCAGTACAAAATTGCTGGTGTTGATAATAGACCAGGGGCTGCGCTTTGTGTGCAGCATTCCAGTAAACATCGGTAATATAACTCCCCGAGACATTTTTCAGGTTCCACATATCCGTCCAGGTACTGTGGCCATCTTTTACAAAATAAGACTGGTAAATATTACCGCCGCCGTTCCTGAAACCTGTGTAAAATATATCTGCATTATTGGGAGCAGGGTTGGAATCAGTACCGCCATTGGCAAACCACACCGGCACATGCACCCAGTCTGTAATATTGCTGATAAGTGTTTCGGCCTGGGGCGGTGACGCCGGTAATGCTGCGGCGGTACGCCCGGGATAGAGGCTGGCATAGTAAACAGCACCAAAGCCACCCATTGATAAGCCCATAGTAATTAACCTGTCCGGATCAGAATTATTATATTTCTGTAATGTATCCAACACGCTGTTTACGCGGCCGAACTGGAAATCATTCCAGCCAGTGCTTGGCGTCTGCGGAAAAATCAGGAAACCATTCCATTCGCCATTATTAATACGTTGTTCAAAAAGTTGGGCTGCCCATAGTAACTGATCTTCGTTATCATAAATGCCGCCTACTTCTCCACCACCGTGAAAAAATATAAGTACCGGGTACTTGGTTGCATTGGCAGGGTTGTAATTGTTGGGAAAACGCATACGGAAATTCATACCATTCCATATATAGCATTTGAACTTTGAAGTGTTCCATGCCATCCTTGAAGTCCTGACCCATTTTGACATTACATAATAGGGAGGCTGGGTTGGGTTGGTGGCACTACCGGAGGGGTCCGAGCTATTGTACGTTATAATCGGATCATTGGGACTAAAAACGTCTTGCGCATTTGCGATGTTACAAATTAATACTAATGCTAAAATGTACAGATTTTTGAACATTTTCAAACTGGGTTAAGGATTACAAAAAATGGAGGAGATTGGCGGAACGGTATTTTAAGAGGATATAAAACTGGATGGTCTGTGAATAACAGAACCTATATAGAAAGTACTATACAACAGGTAAAAAACAGGAATTGAATAGGGTGCGGTGTTTCTGTGAGGATTGAATTTATGCTGATACTGGTAGCTTACGAAGACCTGTAGTACGTTATCAACATATATTTTGGCGGCATTCCTGCTGCTAAAATCAAAAGTGTGGAATTATTTTCCCTTACTCCTTCACAAAATTAATACAATATTCCAGATTTCATAATCCGCAAGCTTCAAAATCAAAAAATGCAAACCTGCTAAATAGGTTAATGATTGCCGTTAAGCCTGTCTTGTCGGTATAATAATTTAACCCTGAACATATTATCTGGCAAAATTAAACGGATAACGGATTTTGGAAATCGTTTGCAACTTTTTTGTTAATGCATGTTATACACCTGCTTTTTTGCCAAAATGCAACCGATTTAAATAGGTTCATCCGGCAATCCTTCCAGGCATTTGCGATGAAGTATTTTTCCCAATCCGGGAATAATTGCAGGGCCTGTTTCTTCCGGTTAACCATTTTATTGCTTTACCAGCCTTGTTTGTATAACTTGTTTGCTGCCCGTAATTTTTATACTGTAAATACCTGCGGCCCATTGCTGCACAGGTATGCTGTATTGGCTGGCGAAAGGTTTTACGTCGTACACCAGCTGGCCATTACTGTTATAGCATTGCAGCCGCAAAATGGTTTGCCTGTTTTGTATGTTTACTATTGCCGTTGCAGGGTTCGGCCATAAAATAAAATCAGTTGTTTCATTAATAGTTACCTGCATAATCCTGCTATAGCTGGTACGGCCGTCTTTGGCCGTTTGCCGGATGCGGTAGTAATTGACCCCTCTCTCCGGCAATCTGTCCATTGCTTCATATTCCTTTTCTGCGGCAATAAGCGAACTGGCATTTACCTGTATTATATCGCTGAATGTAATACCATCCGCAGAACGCTCTACTTCATAATTGCTGATATTGGTCTCATTGGCGATTGTCCAGGTCAGTTGTACCTGCTTTCCTGAAAGGGTCGCATCTGCCTGCAGCCATCGTATGGCAAAAGCATTGCTGCCGTTTAATGCATTCGCAAGCACAAAATCGCCAAAGCTGGTAAAATCTGCAGAAGATGTAATGCTGCCGCTGCCATTGGCAGTACCGGTGCCGCCTATATCCAGCCAGTTTGATATACCATCATCTTTTGCAATACGCAGTGAGGGTGCATCGGTTACCAAATCAGCCGTATCGTAATTCAGGGTAACTACTGCTTTGTCCAATGGCTGAGAACCCATATTCAGAATCCTCGTGTATCTTTTTTCACTCACCGCATTGAGGGTACCAGGCAAACTGCGGTTAACCGGCGCCGTATTAAGCGCTTCGGCCTGGTAGACAGACAAACCGGCCGACAGGTGCGTAACCGCCAGCGAAACCGGCCTGTAAACATTTTTGCCAACAGGGAAAAATAAAGTGCTCAATCCTGCGGTATTGGTACTGCACTGCATGGGGCCTTCTACAAAACTATTGGCACCCGCACCCGTTACTGCGCATCCCGCCGCAAGATTTAATACGGCATCGTTATTCATTATCAGCCGGCCATTTTGCAGATCCAGATTCTTATTTACTGTAAACAAAGCAGCGGTGCCGCCGGCTGCCACCGTTACCACACCGGTACCGTTATTAATTACCAGCGAATCAGCCGCCATACTGTTCGCCATATTAATGGTCAGCGAAGGATTGCTGATATTCAAACCGGCAAAACTGCCTCCGGCTGCAATGGTTTGTGCTGCAGCCCCATTAATAGCAGTGGGTACAAATATGTTGCTGTTTACAGATGCACTATTGTCGAGGTTGCCGGTTACTGAAAGCGTTCCATTGCCACCCATACTCCCTGCTGCACCTATTACCAGTGCTCCATCTGATTGCAAATCGGTACCGGCACCGTCATTCAGTGTAAAAGGTGCTGCGATATTTAATACGCCACCGGCTTTTACCCATAGCTGATCCAATTGTTTGGCCGAAGTAATGCTAACGGTGTGACCTGGTTGTATAATTATGCTGTCATCATATACATGCGGAATGGCAGATGTATTCACAAAACCGGCGACTGTTTTTATTTCCCAGGTATTAATGCTGTCCGCATTTCCTGAAGCGCGGCTGCGGTAAACAGCAGGCTGGTAACAAACAACGGTTCCTGCCCAGCCAATATCGTTTACGAACGCGTTGCTTGTAAAACGAAGCGTAAGTGCGCCCGAAGTGCCTGTATAAGTAAGCGGTACAGCCGGCGTACCGCTTAGCGATGCCAGTACAGGCGATGTTGTACCGGGCCCGTCGAAAATAGTCAGCGTATCAGCTCCTGCCTCGGTACTGAATGAACTGATGGTAAACTGTGGAAGACTGCCGGGCGTTAAAGCGGTAATGGTTTTGGTAAACGATTCGCCGTCTGCATAATTACCCATCGCGCCCCCGCTGTCGTAAAAATAAGTAGCACAAAGTGAAGCCGCCAGGTTATTGTTGAGCCGCAGTTCGCAGGTTTTTACAATGAAGGGAGCAGATATACTGTCGCAGCTGCCATTTACCACATGAACCGTGTAAGCCCCGCCTGCATTGGCTGTATAAAAACTATCTGTGGCGCCGCTAATAGCCGTTCCGTTGAGGTACCATTGGTAGGTATAGCCATTGTTGGATACGGTGTTGAGTCTTACTGTTTCTCCCACACAAATGCTGTCTGTGGGTGCGCTTATAACGGCCACTGGTATGGCATTTACATGCACGGTAACCTGGCTGGTGGCAGTATTACCGCACATATCTGTTACGTTCAGTGTATAAGTGGTGGTAGTTAAGGGGGTTGCCACCGGCACAGACACAGTAGTATCGCTAAGACCGGTTGCTGGCCACCAGTTGTATTGGTATCCGGGCCCCGCTATACCGGTAGCATCTATTTCGGACAGGCCGCCCAGCGTTCCAATTACCGAAGAAGCCCCTGTGCTGGTATTCAGCTGCCTGAGATCGCCCACAAAGTTTTGGTACTGGATGAGGGTGGTGAGGTACAATTTATCTGTAAGCGGATCAAAATCTGCGTCCTGCTGGTAAATAACATCTGCACCTACCGGGCCGGGCAATGGGGTGGCTGCGCCGGTTAGCTTATTGATGGTGTATACATAGTTGTTATCTGACATCGCATACATATAACCGTTATTGCTTACGGCCAGCCATTCTGTTAAACCTGCCGGAACAAGTGCCACCAGGGTAACTTTTGCTGTAAAAGGATCAATTAAGCAAAGACTGCTGCCGGAATTTGCTGAAGCAAGTCCGTATAAATTTTTTGTTGTTGGATCCCATGCCATGCCCGACCATTGATAACCGGGCGGTGGTACAGCTATGCCAATTAATTTTTGTACGCCCGTTGCGGTATCTATTGTAATGAGTTTGTTGCTGATTTGCGTAACGGCGTAATAGCCATAAGGGGTAAAATCGCCACCAGTAAAAAATTCGTCCGACATATAATCTGCATCACTTACTACATTTTGCGCAATGGTGTCTAACAACAATGGATTGATTAAACTGAACTTTACAAAACTGTTACTCAGCCAGTCCATGCCATATCCCCTCTTATCAGCCAGCCAGGGCGCGCCATTTGCCGCTACCGGGTTGCCACCCAGTTTAACAGACTGGCCGGCACAGATAAAAGTGTCAATGCCCGCGCTGGCTGTCAGTGCAGGTGTATTCACCGCCACGGTTACAATAATTGGCGCAGCTACAGCCACACATCCGTTGGCTGCCGTAGCAACCACATCATAACTGCCGGTAGTATTGGCCGAAATGGAAACACCTGTATTAAAGTTCACGCCATCTTTGCGCCATTGATAACTGGTACCCGCTACAGGGTTTACAATGGAAAGGTTGGCGCTGCCCCCGGGACAAAACCTTGCCGGGCTGTTTGCCTGTATCTGCACATTACAGAATATGCCAGAAACCGCTGCCTGAACGGCATTATAGGCATCTACCAGTCCGTGCCCGGTTTCAGCATTCCAGGTGCCATTGGGCTGCCCGTCGGTCATGGCATAACTGTAAGCAGGAAGTTTATCGCAGGTGCCTTCCAGGATAGTGCGTACCTGGCTAACCGTTAGATTGTTATTGGCTGAAAGAATCAATGCAACTACTCCTGCAGCCGCCGGTGTGGCAGAAGAAGTACCATTGAATTTCATAAAATAATCGCCGGCTGCACCAGCATTCGTATTGTAACCACCAGTGCCGCTGATATCGGTGGTTGCTATTTTTACACAGGGCGCCACAACATCCAGCCCTGTACCATAGCTGGCACCCCAGTTTTCGCCATCGCAACTAACAGAGGCGGGCGATTTACGCATGCCGCACATATTTACTCCGCCTACGCTGATTACATTTGAAAGCACAGCGGGATAACTAAGCGCCGCATTATTATTGCCGGTGGCAAATAATACAACAGTGCCTTTTCCACCACGGCCCATTGTAACCGCCCTGTTAATAGCATCTTCAATAATACTGCTTGGGCTGCCCCCGCCCCAGGAATTGCTAATTACATCGGCGCCATGCTGCCAGGCATAGTCAAAACCGGCTGCAATATTCGAGTAGGATGTAAATGAGCCACTGGCTGCTGCCAGGTTAATGGGAATTATTTTACTATCCGGGGCTACCCCTGCTACACCGATATTGTTGTTGGCCACAGCGGCCATTATGCCTGTACAATTGGTGCCATGTGCGCGTGCCGGGCTAAGCGGTCTTCCATCGCCGGGGTTAGCAGTGCCGGAAAGACAATTAAAACCCTGCAGCAGATTGGCTTTTAAATCAGCGTGGCCGGTATCAACACCTTCATCAAGAATAGCTATCTTAATGCCTGCGCCAGTACTGATACCCCATGCCTGCTGAATTTTCATATCAATTCCTGGTGTGCCATTGTATTGGATGGGTGAGCCTGTATTGGAATGTTCCCACTGGTAACCATACAATGGATCGTTGGGTGCCGTAAAAAGCCCGTCAATTAGTGTCATATCGGGTTCCGCATATACAAACAGGCCTGTTTCAAAAAAAAGTGCGGACACAATCATTGCATCATAACCATTGGCAGCGCCTGCGCTCACGATATAGGTATCATTGTCAGAAGCATATTTTTTTACCACGCTGCAATTCCGCTGCTTCAGTAAATTGTAAAACGTGGTCATACTGGTAGTGCTTTTTAGTCTTACCACCAGATCATCGCCATAGCCCATGTCTTTTCCATAGGCGCTTTTAAAACAGGGATGCACAAAATCAACCAGGCCCTGGCTGCTCAATTGGGCCATTGATGTTTTTATATTTCCGGGCTTCAGGCTGGTAGCGAGATTTACCGATACCATCTGCTGGTCGGAAAGTGTTTTGATAGCAGTGTCTGGCACGTGCAGCATGGCAGATAGCTGGCCCCGGCGTCTTTCTATTGTTTCGCCGGCGCTTAACCGCATTACTGCCCTGGTGTTGTTTACCGGAAAAGATAATTTTTTGCCCTGGTAGTAATAAACAATTTTCCCTGCTGTTTGCGCTTGCAATGAATAGCCGGCAAATAGAAGAACAAGAAAAAGCAGTCTTTTCATAGATGGATGTGGGGGGTTAAGCATAAAAACAGCCGGGCTATCGTCTACGCATTACTATTTAACGACAATTGATGCCTTTAGTATATGCGGGAATCAATAAAACTGGGTGATTAACAACAAATTTCAAGATATCCCGTAAACAAAAACCCCTATTGGGCGGATCAATTTTGTCTAAAATGCGCTACATTGACAAAACTGAACACCAAAATCAACAACATGTATTATCGCTTTTGCCTTTTTATGATGCTTATTGTACCCTTCCGCCCCTTTGCCCAATCTTACAAAAAGCTACACCGGCAGGCGATAGTAGCAGATACGCACAACGATGTCATTTCATCGGTTACAATGCACGGAATGAATATTGAAACAGATTTAACCGGTAAAACACATTCTGATATTGAGCGGTTTAAGAAGGGTGGAATAGACATACAGGTATTTTCTATTTTTTGCAATGAAAAGTTTGGCAAAGACACCGCTTTTAAATTTGCCAACGCAGAAATTGATTCTTTGTATGCCATCGTAAAGCGCAACCCCGGTAAATTGATGATTGTTACCAATCCTTCGGAACTAGCCATTGCTATCAAACAAAAAAAACTGGCCTGTATGATGGGCGTAGAGGGCGGCCATATGATAGAAGACAGGATCGATTACCTGGACACCCTTATTAAAAAAGGCGCCAGGTACATGACGCTGACCTGGAACAATTCAACCTCCTGGGCCAGTTCTGCCGCAGATGAAAGCAAAAACAACCTGCCTTTCGGCACAAAGGGATTAACTGCACTGGGAAAAGATATTGTAAAACACATGAATGAAACGGGCATGATGGTAGACCTGTCTCACGTGGGCGAGCAAACGTTTTGGGACGCCATTGCCATTACCACCAAACCGGTAATTGTTTCTCACAGTTGTGCCTGGAGCTTATGCCCGGTGCCGCGCAACCTGAAAGACGATCAGATAAAAGCGGTGGGCAAAAATGGCGGCGTTATAGACGTTAATTTTTATTCGGGCTTTTTAGACAGTAATTATATGAAGCGCAAAGAAATTTTTTTAAATAACCACAAGGCAGAGAGGGATTCATTGCAGCAAGCCAAAATGGCCAGCTATGAAGTAGAAGAATGGTTGTCCAAAAAATATAAGGCCGAAGCCGATGATTTGCGGCCGCCCCTGTCGCTGCTGATTGATCACATTGATCATATGGTAAGGCTGGCAGGCGTTGATCATGTTGGACTGGGCTCCGATTTTGACGGTATAGAATCGGCACCCAAAGAATTGAACGATGTAAGTGATATGCCACTGGTTACAAAAGCGTTGCTGGAAAGAGGCTATTCCAAAACGGACATTAAAAAAATATTAGGAGGCAATTTTATACGTGTGTTTAAAGCAAATGCGGTGGCTAAGTAAATCGCGGCGGATTGTTTCACGCAGCGAACGGCAGCGGCGCAAAGAACGCAGCGAAAAAAAGTGATGACAACAAACCTGGTGTCCGCCGCCCCGCTATACCGCTGTGTGAAATGACTGACCCAACAAATCAGTCTATAAAATAACCAACTCTCACTAAGTTTTTTTACATTCATGTTCTCACCAGGATCCTTCAACCCTGGTAAATAAACGCTGCTGCCATCTTCATTTTAAACAGTAACAAGACCAACAACATGAGAAAATTACTGCTGCTATTTTTTTTCCCATTACAATTAATGGCCCAGCAAAACAATTTTGCGTCGTTTAAGAATTATCCGTTTACTACTCAATTGTGCGCTGCCGGGCAAGGCGCAAAAATAGCCTGGGCTATGGATGAGCAGGGTAAACGCAACGTTTATGTGGCTGAAGGCCCTTCATTTACGCCCAGGTTACTTACTCATTTTTCAAAAGATGATGGCCAGGAAATTACCAGTCTTTCAATTACCGCTGACGGTAAATGGGTGGTCTTTGTTCGTGGCGGCGACCATGGCGCCAACTGGGACATTGGTTTACCCATTAATCCCCTGGGCGAACTCAGTCCTTCAAAAGTGCAGATAGCCTGTATACCATTTGCGGGTGGCGCTGTAAAATATCTGTCGGAAGGCGATTACCCGATAGTATCGCCCAACAATACGATTGCTTTTATCAAAAACGGGCAGGTATGGACCGCACATCCTGACAGCGCATCTGCAGCAAAAAACCTGTTTACCACCAGGGGCACCACCGACAATTTGCAATGGAGCCCCGACGGGAATAGTTTATTGTTTGTTGCCAACAGGGTTGGACATACTGTTATTGGTATTTACCGGAATAATGATTCTGCAGTTAACTGGGTTGCACCGGCATTCAGCAGGGATGCATCGCCGCAATGGAGTGCCGATGGAAATAAAGTTGTTTTTATAAGAAGGCCTGTTACCGGCGGCACACCAGATTCTATACTGGCCAGAAAAAACAACCCCTGGGGTATTTATATGGCCGATTTGCAAACGAATAAGACAACGCTTCTATGGAAAGCGCCCGGTACCTTACGGGGATCGGTACCCGGAACCGATGGTGGCACCAACCTGCACTGGGCAGCCAATAACAATATCGTGTTCTTATCTTACCATGATGGATGGCCGCATTTATATTCCATCAACGCCAATGGTGGTGCGGCCATACTACTGACACCGGGCAATTTTATGTGTGAACATATTACGCTGACAGCAGACAAAAAATCGCTGCTGTTCAGCGCCAATACCGGCAATGATAAACTGGATATTGACAGAAGACATGCTGCAAAAGTTAGTGCAGACAAAGCCGATATGCAGGTGCTGACGCCAGGCACAGGTTTAGAATGGACACCGGTAGTAACGGGCGATGGCAGCGCCACTGCATTCATCAGTGCCACCGCACAACGACCGCCGCTACCGGCGATCATGAAACAGGGCGACAAAACAATAAACGTGTTGTGCAACGACCTGGTACCTGCCGATTTCCCGTCCGGCAAACTGGTAACCCCCAAACAGGTAATTTTTACTTCCTCTGATGGGGTTACTATTCATGCCCAGTTGTTTGAGCCCAATGGCGATAAAACAAAAAAACCAGCTATCGTGTACATACATGGCGGACCGCCCAGGCAAATGCTGCTGGGATGGCATTATTCAGATTACTACGCAAATGCTTATGCATCCAACCAGTACCTGGCCAGCCTTGGCTTTGTAGTATTGTCTGTCAATTACCGCCTGGGCATTGGCTATGGATACGAATTTCATCAGCCGGCACACGCAGGCACAACAGGTGCTGCAGAATATCTCGACATAAAGGCAGCCGGCGAATGGCTGCAAAAACAGTCTTTTGTGGATGCCCGCAAAATCGGCCTTTACGGCGGATCTTACGGCGGCTACCTAACAGCCATGGGGCTGGCAAAAGATTCCAGGCTTTTTGCAGCCGGTGTGGATATTCATGGCGTGCACGACTGGGTAGGCCGATCCGGGATACTTACTGCGTTTGACAACAGTTATGAAAAAGCACCCGACTATACACAGGCTGTAAAAGTGGCCTGGCAGTCTTCGCCCATCGCCTATATGAGTACCTGGAAATCGCCGGTATTGATCATTCACGGCGACGATGACAGGAATGTTGCATTTGGGCAAAGCATCGATTTGATAAGCCGGCTGGAAAAGAAAGGAATCGATTATGAAACATTAATGATTACAGATGATACCCATCATTGGATGAATTTTAAAAATTCAGTAACGGTGTATGCGGCAGTAGCTGATTATTTTGTGAGAAAATTTAAATGACCTGCAATAAAACATTTTTTACGGATTGCAATATATGGAAGGGCAAACAGGTATCCCGGAAAACAATGCACCGGGGAATATAGACAATGAAAAAACAACCCATCCCGCAGAGGGGTTGCCGGATGCGCATTCCGGCGGCCCGCCTGCAGATATAGCTGTATCTGCCGGCAATATTCCGTCTTCACTTTCAACTACAACTATGGAAGTTCACCACCACCCTGATCTGCATCATAAGCGGAAAAAATTCAAGGAGTATTTTCTTGAATTCTTAATGATATTTCTTGCGGTAACATTAGGTTTTTTTGCAGAAAGCCTGCGTGAAAGCATTGGCGACAGCAGTAAAGAACATGAGTACATGCAATCATTGTTAAATGATTTAAGAACCGATTCGCTTAAAATGGAATATGTACTGGCGGATAATCATGATAAATCGATGGGTTTGGATACCCTTATGAAATTGTCGCTGCAGGATCTGTCAAATACCGCCAACCGCAAATTGCTTTACCATTGTGTAATCCGGTATGCAGGTATGTATTCGATATTAAAAAGCAATGACGCCACCATGCTGCAGCTTAAGAACTCAGGCGGCTTAAGAATCATAAAAAAGGATCATGCGGCAGACAGTATTGCCCGGTACGACTATGAAGTAAAAATAATTTATGCGTCCGAGACCTTGTATAATAAATCCACAGAAACGGCAATAGCGGCGGCCCGCGAAATACTTGATTATTCCGTTTTCTATGACAGTTCTTATTATAAAAATAAAAAATATACCGGCAAACCATTTCCGCTACTTACTGATGACCCCAAAAAACATAAAGAATTCTTTAATGCAATTGATTACGAAAAGGGCGCTGTTGACGACTATTTGGGGAATATCCGGTCACGAATGCCTTTTTTAAAATCGTTGATTCAATTTCTGAAAAGGGAATATAACCTGGAATGATACCGTTGCAGAAAAGCCAATTATGGAATGTCCTCTTCTACAAGTTCCTGCTGACTATAAATATTAAAACTTTTACGGTGATGGACACAGATACCGTGTTCTTCTATTGCCTTACGGTGGATGGCCGTGCCGTATCCTTTATTTTTATCCCAGCCATAATGCGGAAAAGAATCGTGCAGGCGGATCATATAGTCATCGCGGTAAGTTTTTGCAAGAATGCTGGCAGCGGCAATAGAGGCATAGATACCATCGCCCTTAACAATACACTGATGCGGAATTTTTTTGTATTTTTTAAACCGGTTGCCATCAATCAGCAATAGTTGTGGTCTTGCTTTTACCAGTTTATTCACCGCCAAATGCATGGCTTTTACAGAAGCCCAGAGAATATTCAGTGTATCAATTTCATCTTCGTATACAATACCAACGGCGTAATCAATGGCTTTTTCTTCAATCACCGGCCTTAAATCATACCGCTCTTCGGCAGAAAGCTGTTTGGAATCATTTAACAGGGGATGAAAAAAATCGCGTGGCAAAATAACCGCTGCTGCAAATACAGGCCCTGCATAGCAACCCCTGCCCGCTTCATCGCAACCGGCTTCCAGTAAAACATCCTGGTGGGCAATTTTTAGCACGATTTATTTCTTTGCCCAAAAATAATGTTTGGCACCGATCAGCAATTAATTTTTTATCCCCCTTTTTGAACATTGTTTATATTTAAAGGCCTGGTAAAGATGGCAGCAGGCAGTTTTGATGAATTTATTTGGATATACCGGCTTCATTTATCATATTACCATTTAGTTTCTCAAACTTTAACTTTGCGCAATAAGCGACTGCATGGATAACCTTTTATTAAAAGAGATTTTTCCCTCATTTGAACCCGCGCTTCAGGACGAATTGCTGCTGCACAGCACTGTTCAGCAGTTCAATGCCGGCGAACCGCTTATGCGCACGGGACAATATTTTCGTTCAACCATGCTGATAGTAAGCGGGCTGGTAAAGGTGTACCGCGAAGACGATGAAGGCAATGAATTTTTTATGTACTACCTGCAACCCGGCCAGGCCTGTGCATTGTCGATGGTATGTGCTACCAAACAGCAAACCAGCCAGGTAATGGGCAGGGCAGTAAAAGATACAACTGTACTGGCAGTACCCCTTTCATTTATGGACGCGTGGATGACCACCTATAAAAGCTGGCACCAGTTTGTGCTGGAGACTTACCGCTCCAGGTTTGAAGAATTACTGGTAACCCTGGATCATGTGGCATTCAGGGCCATGGATGAACGACTGGAATTTTACCTGCGGCAGCACGAGCAGACATTACAAACCGCCACCATTACCATCAATCACCAGGAAATTGCAGATGAACTCAACTCCTCGCGCGAAGTAATTTCACGCCTCTTAAAGAAAATGGAACAATTGGGTAAGATTAAACTGCATCGCAATGCCATTGAAATTATACAACTGTGATTAATATCACCAAAACCTTCAGCAACAGCAATGAAATTTGCGGCAATTAAATTATGATGCAGGCAACCGGATATATCATGGCTGTGTTAATTGGCATGTCGCTGGGCTTAATTGGCGGCGGCGGTTCTATACTTACCGTGCCGGTACTGGTATATATGATGGCCGTAGACCCTGTACTGGCCACTACCTATTCGCTGTTTATTGTAGGCTTTACCAGTCTTGTTGGCGGCACTAAAGCCTATATGAACAACCTGGTAGATTTCAGGTCTGTTTCCTTATTTGGCATTCCTTCCATACTCACGGTATTCATAGCCAGGCACTTTATCCTGCCTCATATACCCGATGTGTTGTTTGCCTATGGGGGATTACAGATTAAAAAAGGGAGTTTCCTCATGATGCTTTTTGCATTACTGATGCTGCTGGCAGCCATTTCTATGATGCGCAATCACAACGATGAAAAAACAGCCGGCAACACTACCGCCACGCATGAAAAAACATTTGCATTACTTATACCCGGTCTTCTTATTGGATTGATTACCGGCCTATTGGGCGCCGGCGGCGGTTTCTTAATCATACCGGCCCTGGTATTATTTATCAAACTGCCAATGAAGACAGCCGTTGGCACCTCATTGCTGGTGATAGCCATTAATTCCATCTTTGGTTTTGTATTCAGCATAGGACATTTTACCCTTAACTGGACCTTGTTGTTTTCCTTCACCGCATTGGCCATTGCCGGGGTGTTCGCCGGCAGTCTTATAGCTGCAAGAATGGATGGGAATGTGCTAAAAAAATGGTTTGGCTGGTTTGTGCTTGCCATGAGTATCTATATTCTCACCAAAGAATTTTTCTTTTCCCGCTAACAATAGCAGCCAGTGTGACAAAAGTCATAGTTTATCCGCAATGGGATGGGGACATTTGTGTTATCATAATTGCATTAAAGACATCACTATGAAAATTGAGCAGATTTATACGGGTTGCCTGGCGCAAGGCGCCTATTATATTGAGAGCAACGGCGAAGCCGCTATAATAGATCCCCTGCGGGAGGTACAACCATACATTGATAAGGCCAGGCGCAACGGTGCTGTTATTAAATATGTTTTTGAAACGCATTTTCATGCAGACTTTGTTTCCGGCCATATCGATCTGGCCAGAGAAACGGGTGCTACCATTGTGTACGGACCTGGTGCCCAGCCTGATTTTGCGGCCCACCTGGCGAAAGATGAAGAGGAAATAAAATTGGGAAATGTTTCCTTTAAAGTATTGCACACACCCGGCCATACCATGGAAAGTACCTGCTATCTGTTAAAAAACGAGCAGGGAAAAGAAACAGCACTTTTTAGTGGCGATACTTTATTTATCGGCGATGTAGGCCGGCCCGACCTGGCACAAAAGATCGTTCCTGGTCTTACTAAGGAAAAACTGGCCGGCTACCTGTTTGATTCATTGCGCAGCAAAATTATGCCGTTGCCAAATGATATTATTGTGTACCCGGCGCACGGCGCCGGAAGCGCCTGTGGTAAAAAAATGAGTAATGATACTTCCGATACGCTGGGTCATCAGAAAATGGTTAATTACGCGTTGCGGAGCAACATGAATAAAGAAGAGTTTGTAAAAGAAGTGCTGGCAGGTTTGGTGGCGCCTCCCTCGTATTTTCCTTCCAATGTTTTAATGAACATCCACGGATATGAAAACATCGCAGATGTAATCCGGAAGGGTACACGGGCACTAAGCCCGGCGGAATTTGAAGCCGCTGCCAATGAAACCGGTGCCGTTATCATTGACACCAGGGAGCCGGAAACGTTTGTAAAAGGGTTTATTCCAGGCTCAATCAATATTGGCATCGATGGCAATTTTGCACCCTGGACAGGTACATTGATACCCGATATTGGCCAATCCATTTTATTAGTCACCGATGAAGGACGCGAAGAAGAAGTGGTAACCAGGCTGGCCAGGGTTGGCTACGACCATGCCATTGGTTATTTAAAAGGTGGTTTTGCAGCCTGGCAGCAATCCGGGCAGCAAACAGACCACATTCATTCGGTAAATGCAAGGGAACTCGCTGACATGGTTGATCATAATGCCCAACCTGTAATACTGGATATAAGAAAAAAGTCTGAGTTTGATTCCGAACACCTGCCATCTGCAGAAAACATGCCGCTGGATTTTGTAAATGAAAGCATGCAGCAATTGGACAAACAAAAAACATATTTTGTGCATTGCGCAAGCGGCTACCGCTCAGCAATCTTCATTTCAATTCTTAAAGCAAGAGGTTTTGACAAACTGGTAAATATAGAGGGTGGGTTAAAAGCCATCAAAGAAAGCAAGTTGTTTGCCATAACAGATTATGTTCAGCCCAGTACAGCATTGTAAAAAATAAACCATCAATCATGTTTGGATTTAAAAAATTATTTAAACGCGGCAACGACTATGCATTGCTGGTGCAAAATGGAGCAGTTATTATAGATGTGCGAACACCCGCCGAGTTTACAGCCGGCCATATTCCCGGCTCAAAGAATATAAGTCTTGATAAGCTGGCGGCCGGGCTAAAGGAACTGAAAAAGCTCAACCGCCCCATTATAACCTGCTGCCAGTCGGGCACAAGAAGCGGTATAGCCAGCCGCATGTTAAAAAATGCGGGTGTTGATGCTTACAATGGTGGCGCATGGAATGCCCTTCAAAAAAAAATATCATGACTTATATTAAACGAATGCTAACTGAGTGGAACAGTTGCAGAATTGTCCGGAGTATTGCAGGATGCTCTTTTATTGTTTATGGTATCCGGGTGCATGCCTGGCTGGTTATCTTATTTGGATTGGCATGGCTGGCGGCGGGCTTTTTTTCGCTGCAGTGCTGTTCATCAAACAGTTGTTATACTCCTGAAAATGGCCGATCTTTAACCGTGGATAAGCCTGTTGATTTTGAAGAAATAAAATAAATGGTATGAGCAGTTTTAAAGAGTTAATTGAATCGGGCAAACCGGTGCTGGTTGATTTTTTTGCAGAATGGTGCGGGCCCTGCAAAATGATGCCACCGATTTTAAAAGAATTGAAAAAGAATATGGGCGATGATGTGACCATTATTAAAATTGATGTAGATAAAAACCCGCAGGTAGCAAATGCCTACCAGATACAGGGTGTGCCCACATTAATGGTGTTTAAAAACGGCCAGGTAAAATGGCGGCAATCCGGGGTAGTACCGGCCAAACAATTGCAACTGGTAATGCAACCCCTGGTTGGTTAGCCGGGTTATTGCAGTGTCCTTACAAAAGATTATTTCAATTTATGCATTTTATTGATGTCATTAAACAGCCCTGGCCCTGGTATGTAGCAGGTCCGTTGATTGGATTAACGGTTCCCCTGCTGCTGATACTGGGTAATAAAACGTTTGGTATTTCCTCATCGCTTCGCCATATATGCGCTGCCTGCTTTCCCGCCGGCATTGCCTTCTTTCAATACAATTGGAAAAAGGAAGTCTGGAACCTGTTTTTTGCTGCGGGCATAATTGCGGGAGGATTTATTGCAGCAAGTGTATTAACCAATCATCAGCCGGTGACAATCAACGCTGGCCTGGTCAGCGTACTGCAACACTATGGCGTGCATAATTATACGGGACTGGTACCAGCAGAACTATTTAACTGGCAATCGCTCCTTACTGCAAGAGGGTTTGTATTAATGGTAATAGGTGGGTTCCTGGTTGGTTTTGGAACAAGGTATGCAGGTGGTTGCACTTCGGGGCATTCCATCATGGGTTTATCTAACCTGCAATGGCCATCGCTGGTAGCAACCTGTTGCTTTATGGCAGGCGGTTTTATTATGACCAACCTTATTTTACCTTTTATAATGGGTTTGTAAACCAATAGCTATGGCCACAGAAATTACAGAAAAAGCACACCGTCAGTTCCTGCAGCAGGATACAGACTTTGAAGTTCGGTCACTGGACACGGCCTGCCTCAATGAATCAGAACTGTCTCACCCCTGGTGGTATAACATAAAATATTGCATTGCTGGTATTTGGTTTGGCATGTTACTGGTGAAGGCGGAAGTGATTTCCTGGTTTCGGATACAGGAAATGTTCCGTTTGCAAAGTTTTCATATGTATGGTGTAATTGGTTCGGCCGTGGCAGTAGGCATCGTTTCGGTATGGCTCATCAAAAGATTCAGGCTAAAAACCATTCATGGAGAGCCTGTTGTACTGCTCTCAAAACAGTTCAATAAAGGCCAGGTATATGGCGGCCTGCTGTTTGGCTTTGGCTGGGCGCTGACCGGAGCCTGCCCGGGGCCGTTATTTGCACAAATTGGAACCGGCGCATCGGTAATTATAATAACTTTATTTAGCGCAGTGCTCGGTACCTGGGTATATGGTTATTTGCGCGAAAAATTACCCCATTAACGCACCGTCAAAAGAGTAGTTTGAAATTTGTACGTAATCACTGGTTCCCTTTGCTGCTATTTGTTGCAGCCATTTTTGCAGTCGTTCATGAAATGACCGATACGCCGGCTGCAAAAGATACAATTGTGTTAATGCCGCCCGTTGCCGCTTCTGAATGGAAGGCCCCCGATATTAACCTGCTGGGCAATGATTCGGTGGCAGCACTGATCCGTTATGGAAAAGATTTGATTACCAATACCGCCAAATATCTTGGGCCCAGGGGAAATGTTGCCGCCATTACCAATGGCATGAACTGCCAGAACTGTCATATAGAAGCCGGCATCAAACCTTATGGCAATTGCTTTTCCGCGGTGGCTTCCATCTATCCTGTATTCAGGCCAAGAAGCGGAATAAAAGAATCCGTTGAATTCAGGGTAAACGATTGCCTGCAAAGAAGCCTGAACGGAAAAACAATCGATAGCCTTGGCAAGGAAATGCGGGCCATGGTGGCCTACCTGAAATGGGTAGGAAAAGATGTGCCCAAAGGCACCAAACCCGCAGGTGCCGGCACGCAGGATCTGGCTTTTATTAACCGCGCCGCCGATCCTGCAAAAGGGAAGGAGGTGTATGCGCTGCAATGCAGCCGCTGCCACGGTGCTAACGGAGAAGGACAGTTGAAATTCGACAGCGTTGAATATGCCTATCCGCCATTGTGGGGGCCGCACAGCTACAATGTAAGCGCCGGACTGTACCGCATTTCCAAACTGGCGGCTTATGCCAAAGACAATATGCCCTTTGGTATAGCCACGCATGAAAACCCGCAGCTTACCAATGAAGAGGCCTGGGATGTGGCAGCCTTTATTAACTCACAACCAAGACCAGAAAAAAAATTTGCACATGACTGGCCCGATATCTCAAAAAAATCTTTTGATTATCCATTCGGTCCATATAAGGATGGCTTTACCGAGCCGCAGCATAAGTATGGGCCTTTTGAACCTATAAAAAAAGCTGGCGATCTGCTGGCCCATCAAAAAAAATAAATGCAGATCGCTTGTCAGCAACCTGCATTTGATTCTTTTGGTATTATTTCTTAGCTATTTTCTATTATCCGGCAAAACAATAGGCACAACCGTGTTCCTGTGCACGGCCAACGGCCCATACGCCCGATGGTACCACCTGTATGCCTGGCAAAAGACCGGCCAGCCATTCTTTTTTCACTGCAGCTGCCTCAAGGCCCATGGCCTGTGCCGTTGCGGCTGAGTAAACCGTAATGGCCATATCACAAACACAGAAAAGCACGCCACTCTCCTGCAGATCATTGATGCCTATGGCCACATTGCCAACGCCGGGCAGTTTAAAATCGCCTTCTTTGGGTTTCCAGAAGGGGTTGCGGGTGGCGGGGGCTTTGGTAAGCGGGTCGTCTGCTTTAAAACGTTCCCCAAATTTATATTTAGCCCATAGGTTGTCTTCAAATGCGTAGGTTATACCATCGTGACGCAATACCACCACGATGCCGCATTCTTTCTCCGGCGTGCCTGTTGCTGCATTGGTAAGCCCGAAAACCTTGGGCCATGCAAAGGGAAATATTTCATGCGGGCGGGTTACATCAAAAATCATACGGTGCTTACCTTTTACCTGGTTAAACCATGCGTCAGGATCAGCCATTGTGCCAACCGGCGGCAAAGGCATATTTGCGCCCAATGAAAGAGGGGTAGCCAATGATGCAATCCCCATAGCTGCGGCACCGGTAGCAATTGATCCTAAAAAGTTCCGGCGGCCGTTTTTTGCAGGTTTGTTATCATGCTGTTTCATGTTGATTGGTTTTAATGAAAGGGAAAAATGGAAGACCTAAAAGGTACGACAAAAAACAGCCAACTGTATAAAATTTTACCAAATTGATGTTTACAGAACTCCCTGGCCATTTTTGCGATTGACGCATAAAAAGTCTTTATTTCCCTTGTTTTAACTGTGGCCGGTTTCCGCGCTAAAATTGAGACCCGGCCCGGTGCTGGTTCAGCTATTTTACGATACTTTTACCGAATACGTTTTTCAACACCTGTAAAATATTTTGAATGAAAAAAATAATCGTTTTCCTGCTCCTTGTCACCAGCGTTGTCACGTTTGCAACGGCGCAAAGCAAACAGCACAAAGTGGTTTTTGAAATTACGAGCGCCGATACCGCCGCACACCGTACTGTACTAAGACAAATCAATAATGTATTAAGAGATGTACCCGGAACAAAGATTGAAGTAGTATGTCATGGCCCCGCTATTTTTATGCTGGTAAAAGAAAAAACAATTTTATCCGATATAATGCAGGATTTAAAAGACAAACAGTCGGTAAGTTTTGCCGCCTGCAACAATTCCATGAAGAAAAACAATATTGATAAAAGCCAGCTGGTGGGCGTGGCAAATGTGGTACCCAATGGTGTAATGGAAGTAGTTGCGAAAGAAGAAGATGGCTGGAGCTATATCAAGGCGGGCGATTGAGCTAAGAGAACAAGGAGAAAAAGAGGCTACCACTGCGCAACACAGCCAATCCAAAATTGAAAGAAAAATAAAATAAATAAGGAACGTCCTTTCTTTCGGGCATAACGTGGCTGTATAGTTGTTTTGACGTGAAAAAACATCGTTTATTTATTCCGGTTAAATAGCTGCATTCATCCAAATGCTTTTTTCTCTGCCAGCTCTATGCAGCAAAAAAAACTCTTTTTCTCCTTGTTCTCTTAGGCTAACTTTGCACAAACATCAGTCTTATGGATGTTGAAGTGTTAGCCCGCATACAATTTGCTTTTACCATTGCTTTCCATTATATCTATCCTCCATTAAGTATCGGCCTTGGCCTGGTGCTGGTTATTATGGAAGGCCTGTATCTCAAAACGGGTAATAAGCTGTATGAGCAGATGACCCGCTTCTGGATTCGCATTTTTGCACTGATTTTTGGTATTGGTGTAGCCACCGGTATTATTATGGAATTTGAATTTGGTACCAACTGGGCCACCTATTCCAAATACGTGGGCGATATATTTGGCAGCGCGCTGGCAGCGGAAGGCATCTTTGCATTTGCGCTTGAATCGGGCTTCCTGGGCATTTTATTATTTGGCTGGAACAGGGTTAGTTCCGGGGTGCATTTTTTTTCTACCATTATGGTTTTTCTGGGTTCCATGTTTTCTGCCGTATGGATTGTGGTAGCCAATTCGTGGCAGCAAACACCCGCCGGCTTTCATATTGTGGGTGATGGCATGCAGGCAAGGGCGGAAATTACTGATTTCTGGGCCATGGTAAACAACCCCTCCAGTGTTGACCGGATGTTACATGTATGGATAGGCGCTTTTCTGGCCGGCGCCTTCCTGGTGCTGAGTATTAATGCCTGGTACATTTTAAAAAACAAACACCACGCCATTGCAAAACCTGCTTTTAAAATTGCCCTGGTGGTGGCCACTGTATTTTCACTGGCGCAACTGGTAGTGGGTTCAAAAAGCGCTGATGGCGTTGCCAGGAACCAACCGGCAAAACTGGCAGCCATGGAAGGACATTATGATTCATCTGCAAAAGCACCCATGTATATTATTGGCTGGGTAAACAAATACAAACAGGAAACACAAGGCTTAAAAATACCCGGCGGATTAAGTTTTCTTATTTCCGGAAATTTTAATACCCCGGTAAGAGGTCTTAACAGTTTTAAAAAAGAAGATCAGCCGCCACAGGTAAATGCGGTATTCCAGTTCTATCATATCATGATTGCTGTTGGCATCAGCATGATTGCCTTAACGCTGCTGGCCTGCTGGTACTGGAAAAAAGGCAACCTGTTTAATAAAAAATGGCTGATGTGGTTGTTTGTATGGTCGGTATTATTACCGCAGATAGCCAATGAATGCGGTTGGTTTACGGCTGAAATGGGCCGGCAGCCCTGGGTGGTATATGGATTGCTAAGAACCAGCGATGCGTTATCAAAAACCGTTACAGCCAACCAGGTAGTATTTTCTTTGATTTTATTTGCATTGGTATATGCATTGCTGTTGGTATTGTTTTTATTTCTGCTGAACAGGAAAATACAACACGGACCGGAAACAACCGCCGATGATGATGACGAACTGGAAGCAAATACCAAACGCAATAATCCATTAATTACGCATTAATTACCTGAACTACGATTTTTTTGATCTATGAAGACACCATACCGCGAAAAGATAATAATATCACTGTGCTTTCTTGTTTATAAAAATATTGCTAATGGAAACATTTCTTGGCATTAATTACAATGTATGGTGGTTTCTTGTTTTTGGAGCCGTTATAAGTGGTTACGCTATTTTAGACGGGTTTGATTTGGGTGCCGGCGCCCTCCATTTATTCCTTAAAAAAGAATTAAGCCGCCGCATCGCCATTAACGCCATCGGACCTATGTTTGACGGCAATGAAGTATGGCTGGTGATAGGTGGCGGCGCTTTATTTGCTGGTTTCCCGGTTGCCTATGCCGCCATATTTTCTGCTTTCTATGTTCCCTTCATGGTATTTCTGATGGGCATTATTTTCCGGGCCATTTCTATCGAATTCAGAAGCAAAGAACCCATGCTATGGTGGCGCACGGCCTGGGATATTTCTTATTGTGCGTCCAGCATTGTTATTGCACTTACGCTGGGATTGATGCTGGGCAATATTGCGTTGGGCATGCCGCTGAACGCACAGCACGAGTTTAGCGGCAACTGGTTGTATTTTTTTAATCCCTTTGCCCTGTTAATTGCCATTACTACACTGGCCTTATTTATGCTTCATGGCGCCATTTACCTTGGCATGAAAACCGAAAACCGCTTATACACCAAGCTTACCATTCTTGCCAAAAACTTTGTTATCTTTTTTGTTATCAGTTTTGCGCTGTCTACTTTTTATTCATTGCTGTACATACCGCATTTAAGTGATGAAATACGAACCCATCCCGCCTTATTCATACTGCCACTTATAATGACACTTGCCATTGCCAATATACCCCGCTGCCTCAAAAAAAGAAATTTCCGCCTGGCATTTCTAAGCTCATCCATCACCATTGCCGCCTTACTTATACTGGTGGCAGTAGAAGTGTTTCCCTACCTGGTTTATTCGCCCCAGTTCCCGGCAAACAGTATTACCGTTCAAAATGCTGCGGCTTCTCATAAAACAATGGGTATACTGCTTACCATTGCACTTATTGGCACCCCGCTTGTTCTGCTGTACACCGTGTTTGTATTCTGGACTTTTAAGGGTAAAGTGAAACTGGATGAAATGAGTTTGTAGCTAAGAGAAAAAAGAGGAAAGGAGAAAATAACGAGCGGAGAATAATTTGCGTTCCTTCTGTTGGGCCAGCATTTTCTATACTATCCGGGACGTGTGGAATGTTATCAACTTATCACCAACGAATTGTTAGCGGAAAAGGCTAAGAAGTGCAAAGTAAAAGAATCTGTGCTTTTGCCCATTCTCATAACCTCTTTTTCTCTTTGTGCTCTTTGCTCAATACCTTTGCGCCTGCTATGATGAATTCCCTGCCTAAAGGTCAAAAAGCAGTTGCCATTTGGATATATATTGGTGTAGCCATGCTGGTGATACAAGTTATACTCGGTGGCATTACCAGGCTTACCGGTTCGGGGCTTTCTATTACCGAATGGAAAGTGGTGGAAGGATTTTTACCACCACTGAATGAGCAGGACTGGATGGCCGCATTTGCAAAATACAGGCAGACCCCGCAATACCTGCTGCTGAATTCAGATTTTAGCATCAGCAATTATAAATTTATTTATTTCTGGGAATGGTTTCACCGCGAATGGGCCAGGCTGATCAGCATTGTCTTTGTTGTTGGATTTATATACCTGCTGGCAAAAAAATACCTGCAGGCATATATGATCAAACCCCTGCTGATTTTATTTTTGCTGGGTGCAATTCAGGGTGCAATTGGCTGGATAATGGTGAAAAGCGGTTTAACCGACGACATGATCTACGTAAAGCCGTTAAAACTTGCCCTGCATTTTGTTTTTGCCCTCATGCTTATCTGCTATGCCTGGTGGTTTGCCCTTGAATTATCCGTACCCAGAAGGCAAATAGCCAACAGCCAATCCGTTCGCGGTTATACATGGCTAATTACAGGCGTCTTGTTTTTTCAGCTTATCTACGGCGCATTGATGGCCGGTCATAAAGCAGCTACCGCAGCTCCTACATGGCCAACTATTAATGGCAGTTGGTTGCCACAACATTTATTTACACCTGCCGTAAATGTGCTTGAAAACAAAATCACCGTTCATTTTATTCACCGCGGGCTGGCCTATATACTGGTTTTGTTAACTATTTTATGGACATTTAAAACCCTGCAGGTTATTTCGGCGTCTGTGCTTTTAAAGAAAACCAAATGGCTGCCCGTTTTTTTGATATTATTACAAGTTCTGCTGGGTATATTGGCCGTTCTTAGCAGTCCTTACATTGTTGCCAATCATTGGGGTCTGTTCGACTGGCTGGCGCAATTGCACCAGGTGGTGGCCATGTTGTATTTGCTAACAATGGTCTGGATGTTGTATATTATCAGAAACCGGAAAACCGCCGTGTAAGTTTGCCCATTGGTTGTTTCAACCGGTTGATAGCGCGATTTTAAATCCCGGTAAATTTTTGTACTTTACTTTTTTATTATTTACCATGAAGCAATCTGTGCGGGCCATATTTTATTCTTTTCCTGTTCAACTGCTGTTGCTTCATTTCAAAAAATTCCAGGTTTTACTGGTGTTCTGGCTTATTTTATTTGGTGCGGTGGGCGGTGTTTTCATGAAAGCCTATGGTGTTGATTCGCTTTACCTGGCGCCGGAATACCTGGGTAACGTTAATTTAATAAGCGCTGCCATCGTAGGCCTTTCAGCAGGGGTATTTATCATGAGCTGGAATATTACCACCTTTATTCTCTTTTGCCGCCATTTTAAATTCCTGGCCACTACCACCCGGCCTTTTGTGAAATATTGCATCAATAACAGTCTTATACCGCTTTTCTTTCTATTGTTTTACTTTGGCTATACCATCTATTTTAATAAATACCGCGAACTAAATACCAACTGGCAGATATTTGTGCTGATCTCCGGCTTTGTGCTGGGTCTTATATTGATTATCAGTATTTCATTTTTGTACTTCTTCAGGGCCGACCGCAGCATTACGCAACGGATGGTTACCATTATTAACGAACCCACCGCGTTTAAAACAGCTTTCCGGCCGCAGGTGGCCCTTACCAGCGGCGGCAGCCGTCTCATAAAGGTGACCTCTTATCTCAACAACCCGTTTACCGTAAGGCCGGTGCGCGATGTAGCCCACTATAGCGCAGCATTTATTGAAACAGTATTCAGCCGTCATAATTTTGCAGCAATGCTGTCTGTGTTTATCGCATTCATATTTCTGATTACGGTTGGTTTTTTTCTTGACCATCATATCTTTCAGTTACCCGCAGCGGCCAGCATTACTTTATTTTTTGCTATTTTGGTAGCCGTAGCCGGTGCATTTTCCTATTTCCTTCAAAGCTGGAGCGTACCTTTTTTTGTGTTGATGATAATAGTGCTTAATATATTGTATAAGTACGAGGTAATCGATCCTACCAATAAGGCTTATGGCCTCAATTATGCTAAAAATATAGAACGGGCAGATTATAGCCGCGAAGGCCTGCAATCGCTCTGCACCCCTGCACATATAGAAAGGGATAAACGACAAATGATCCAGGTACTTGAAAACTGGAAAAGAAAGCAAAAAGAAGAAAAGCCTTACCTGTACATCATTAATGTAAGCGGGGGTGGTACACGCAGTGCCACTTTTACACTTAGCATTTTGCAAAGACTGGATAGTTTATGCGGCGGTAAACTAATGGACAAAACATTTCTTATTACCGGTGCTTCGGGTGGCATGCTGGGTGCCGCCTATTACCGCGAGCTGGCCAGGGAAAGATCTGAAGGAAAAAATTTATACCTCTATAGCAACAAATACGTAGATGATATTTCAAAAGACCTGTTAAACCCCACTTTTTCTTCGTTTGTGGCCAGGGATATGGCGGCACCGGCACAAAAATTTAAGATAGGCGATTACTATTATATCAAAGACAGGGGTTATGCATTTGAGGAAAAGCTGCGCGAAAATACCCGCGGGTTGCTGGACCGCCAGTTAAAAGATATTGAAAAAGATGAGCGCAATGCCAAAACACCCCTGATGATGTTTAATGCTGTTATTACCAGGGATGGCAGAAAAATGATCATCAGTACACAGCCAGTGAGTTTTTTAATGATGCCGCCGCATGGCGACAGTGCTCACGCTATCGTTCCCGACCCGGACGAAATTGATTTTGCGGCCCTGTTTGCCAAACAGGACCCTATGAATATGCGGCTGCTGACCGCGCTGCGGATGAATGCTACTTTTCCTTATGTGCTGCCCAATGTATGGCTGCCATCTAAACCGGTAATTGATGTAATGGATGCGGGCCTGCGCGATAACTACGGACTTGAAACCCCGCTCCGGTTTACAGACGTGTTTAAAGACTGGCTGAAAGAAAACACATCGGGCGTCATTATGCTGCAGATACGGGATCGAAAAGCCGGCGGATGGGACGATCCTTTTGAATCGGGTGATATTTCAGAGCTGATTACAAAACCCATGCTGTTGCTGCAATTCAACTGGTATAAAATGCAGGAGTATAACCAGGACAATACATTCGGTCTTACCCAGCAGCTGATGGACAACAAACTCTATAAAATCTCTTTTCAGTATGCGGCAAAAAATGCCGATGCCAAAGCGGCGCTTAATTTCCATCTTACCCAAAGAGAAAAAATAAATATACTGGAAGCGCTGGATAACGATGACAACACAAAGGGATTTGCGAATTTCTCATCCCTGCTGAAAAAAGACAGCGTCGTGGCAAAGAAAAATTTTTAATCTAACTGGCAACCATTTTCAGCCAATAGGACGTTCAACTGGCTGCCCATTCAGCTAACCGGCTGAATCAGTTTAAAACAATTGGGTATTACGCGGATACTGAACTGCTTGGCTGTTTCCCTGGGTTCGCCGTCAACATGCAGCGGGGCATTGTCTGTATTTCTTATGGTAAGTTTATCTGCCTGTAAATAAATAATCCCCGATTTTTTTAATGTTTGCGGTCGTTGAACCGGGTTACGTCCAGCAATCTGGTCAAGCAGGGAAATGGGTAATTGGGCCTTGCTCATTTTTCTTACAACCACAATATCCAGCAAGCCATCACACAAGCTGGCCCGGGGGGCTATGGTTACCTGGTTACCAAACTGGTTGCTGTTGGCAATGCTGATAAAATAGGCTTCGGAAGTAAAATTGGTTTCGCCCAGATCTATTTCAAATGAATAGGGTTTTGCTGAAAAGAAATTTTTTAGCGACTGCTGTGCGTAGGTAAGTAAACCGCGTTTTTTTTGTTTGGCAAAATCATGTGCTACCTGCGCATCAAAACCAAGCCCGCAAAGCATGCAAGCAAATGAATGATTGATAAGAAAGCCATCAATATAACCCGGCCGGCCGGTAAAAACTACATCCAGCGCTTTTTCCGATGGTTTTGGAATTTTTGCGGTCAGCGCAAGTCCGTTGCCCGAACCCAGGGGCACAATGCCAAAATTTACATGGGTATCCTTTACATCCTGCACAATGCTATTTACAGAACCATCTCCCCCGCATATGATGATATCGGTATAATGCTCCTCCCTGATTTTTTGTTTTACAAAATGGTAATCGCCGCTGGCAACCGTGGGCAGTATGATGTAGCTGGCGGCATGCTTTTTTGCTGCGGCAGCAATCAAACCCGGTAAAGCATTTTTTGAACTGTTGCCCGAAATAGGATTAATTAAAAAGATAAATTTTCTTTGCATCGGATTAAAGGTATAAGGCTGAAGGCATATGGCAAAAGGTTCTTCATACGTTCAACTCCAATTTTATAATTAACTTAGAATTTCCATTTTGAACTGACCATTGACCATTGACCATTGACCATTGACCATTGACCATTGACCATTGACCATCTCACCACCTCAACAAAGCGCTGGCCCAGGTAAATCCACTTCCAAAAGCGGCCAGGCAAACCAAATCACCGTCTTTAATTTTGCCCTGCTCCCAGGCCTCGCACAAAGCAATGGGTACAGATGCTGCGGTAGTGTTTCCAAATTTTTGAATATTGTTGTGTACCTGTTCATCTTTTAACCCCAGCTTTTGCTGTACGTACTGACTAATGCGCAAATTGGCCTGGTGCGGTATCAGCATATCAATATCTGTGGGTTGAAGGTTATTAGCGGCCAAAGCCTCCATAATAACTTCCGGAAATTTTACCACCGCTTTTTTAAATACGGCAGGCCCGTCCATATTGGGAAAATTCTGCGCTTTGTTTACCATGGCATTGCTCATAAACATATCGCCTATGTCTGCATTATTAAAATCTGCCAGTGGCTGTTCCGTCCAGTAATTGGCATGTGTGCCCGGGTTAAACATGGCCAGTATTTCTGCACTTTCGCCATCACTGTGCAAATGGGTGCTTAGGATGCCCTGGTTTTTTTTATCAGTTGGTTGCAATACTACGGCGCCTGCCCCATCGCCAAAAATTACCGATACGTTTCTGCCACGGGTGCTGAAATCGAGACCAAAAGAATGTTTTTCGCTGCCCACAACCAGTATGTTTTTATACATACCTGTCTTAATAAACTGGTCTGCCACACTAAGCCCATATAAAAAACCACTGCATTGATTGCGTACATCCAGTGCACCAATTTCTTTCATCTTCATGGCCCTTTGTAAAAGCACGCCACAACCTGGAAAATAATAATCGGGGCTCAGGGTAGCAAACACAATAAAATCAATATCCTGTGCGGTAATACCGGCCCGCTCAATAGCAATGGCAGCAGCAGCTACACCCATGGTGGTGGTGGTTTCCCCGGTTCTGTCTGCAAAACGTCTTTCCTTAATACCGGTACGCTCCTGTATCCAGGCATCACTGGTATCCATATATTGCGCGAGATCATTATTGGTGAAAACATTTTTGGGTATATACATGCCAATGCCGGCAATTTTACTGAGTGTCATATATAACAAGCTTTAAACAACAAATTAACGAAAAGATATGGGCCGGGGCCAATCCGGGCCTTAATAACTGTTTTTACCGCAATGATACACCATGACCATACCGGTGTGTGTTATATTAAATAATACTTTAAGGCGGTACAATGCCGCTTTTGCTATGGCCATATCATCCATATTTTGCCAGACCCTTTCTGTGGCAAGTTCCGCTAATGACTTAATAATAAATAAACAACATGGGCTTTTGATTGTTGGCTTTTCTTTTAGCTTTACTTTCCCGGCATCTATGTTTGGCCTTAGTCGGGCCAACAGCAGATCACCCGGTTCAGCCTGTCGCAAAGTTTGTACAGCTATTTTTGGGAAGATCGGAGATAAAATAAATGTAGATCATGCCGATGGAAAGACACTGGTGCAGGTGCAATTAAACGGCGAAATAATTACTAAAAATTTATACGGCAACGGTAGAATCTTTACCACATAGGATCATAGAAAAACAGAATGACATAGAGAAATCCTATGATGGCCCTATGTACGCTGTGTTGAAAACTTAGCGGGCCTTCATTTTCAAAACATCTTTCATGTACAAGGCAATGGCGGCTTCTACATCGGCTATATCGTGCGATCTTATATAGGAGCCAATGACATGATGACCCGCATTGGGCATGGCCTGTTTTCTTTTTAACGCTGCCGGTGTGCCCAGTTCGTCATACATCTTTAACATGGCATCTACTTTTACCACGCTATCCTGGTGTATCTGATCTTTGTAATAATATAAAAGCAGGGTAGGCTGCTGCACTTTCGCAAACGTTGCCGGCACCATGCTGGTTTCAATGATTTCCTGCAGGGCGGCAGCGCCTTCATAAGGGTAACGGTTATACCAGTATTGATTTATCAGCGGTACCATTGAATCAGCCGATGCATTGTGATCGTGCCCGGTAACCATTTTTGCCAGTTGCACACCCCAATGATTGGTCAGCAGCCAGGCCTTGTCGTTATTAATGGCAATATTGGGCGACAACAATACCAGCGCCGCTACATCATCGGGATAAGCCGCCGCCAGTTGCAAGGCATTGGTGCCACCGGTAGAACAACCCATTAGTATTACTTTGTCGCCAAGCTGCTTACCAATGGCCAGCGCCTGTTTACAGGACTCCCAATTTTTGTCGGCCGTTAAGTTCATCATAGGTTCTGTGGTGTCTATGCCATGTTCGGCCAGACGGCTCAGGTATAAATTACAGCCAAATGCCGCTGCAATATCTTTATGTACCGGGTCGCCCTCTGCCTGCGATGCAGAAAAACCATGCAGGTATACAATGGCATAGGCCGTTTTGTTTTTCAGGGAATCATCTGCCCATATTATTCTGGCCTCATTATCGGGTTTTAGTTTGTGTTGCTCCTCGTTGCCTTGTATATATGCATCCAGGGCGGATGCGGCGGGCACCACGGGCATTTCTTTTTTATAGGCAGGTCTTGCCGGCCTGGGCCCAAGCAGGTATCCCGCCACCAATACAACCGGAATCGCCAGCCACCATTTTTTTGCCATTATAAATATTTTATCGCCCCAAGATAAAGATATCTGGCGGGTAATTGTATCAATTTATAGTTACCACGGGGTATTAACATGCAGAACTACAGCAATGATTGCATGCTTTTAATAAAATGATTACATTCGGTCATATAAAAAATAATACATGTCATCTTCCCGGCGGTTTACTTCCCTTGACGTATTCAGGGGCCTTACAGTTTGTTTTATGATCATTGTAAACACTTCTGGCAACGGCCTTACCACTTTTTCCCCGCTGAAGCATGCGGCATGGCATGGATTTACACCAACAGATTTGGTTTTTCCATCTTTCCTGTTTGCCGTTGGCAATGCTATGAGTTTTGTAATGCTGCGGTGGCAGGATAAACCACAGGCCGAAGTAATCGGCAAAATATTGAAGCGTACCCTAATCATATTTCTGCTGGGTTATTTGATGTACTGGTTTCCTTTTTTCAGGCTGGACAAGACCAATCATATTGTTTCGTTTCCCATTTCACAAACCAGGGTGCTGGGCGTATTGCAGCGCATTGCATTGTGTTATGGCATTACGGCATTATTATTTTATTACCTGAAACCCAAAACCGTTGTAATCATCAGCGCAAGCCTGCTGTTATTGTACTGGGGCCTGCTGATCTGGCTGGGCGAGACCGGCAATGAATTGGGTATCACCGGCAATGTTGGCATAAAATTCGACAAATGGGTAATGGGCGACGCCCACATGTATCACGGCGAGGGCATTGCCTTTGATCCTGAGGGCTGGCTGGGTACAATGGCTGCTATCGGCAATGTGGTGGCCGGCTTTATGGTGGGCCGGTTTGTACAGCAAAAAGGCAATAGCTACGAAGGTCTTACCAAATTACTGCTGGCCGGTGTCTCCCTGGTATTTATAGCCTGGTGCTGGAATTTCTTTTTGCCCATTAATAAAAAATTATGGACCGGTTCCTTTGTATTGTATACAGTGGGCCTGGATTGTGTTGTACTTTCTGCTGTCATCTACATCATTGAATTTCTTAAGAAAACTGCCTGGACGCCTTTCTTTGAAATTTTTGGCAGGAATCCGCTGTTTATTTACCTGGTGAGTGAGCTGGGAGCTACCGTACTTTATATGATCCCTGTAGGCAAAGTAATGCTGGGCGGCTGGTTGTATATTCATGTATTCAGCCTGGCAGGCGCCTATACCGGTGCGCTTTTATTTGCTATTTCCTGGATGCTTGTCTGCTGGTGCGTAGGCTATATACTGAATAAGAAAAAGATTTATGTAAGAGTATAACCTGCATTTGTTTCCATACAAACCCATTATCATAATAGCACCAACTTAGCATCATTCCCGTGCAGGTATGAATGACTAATCACCGCTGCAGGTAGTTTCAACGATACTGTGGTAACAATAATGGCCACAGGTAATCACCCGTATAAATGCAGCACAACAAGGTCTTTGTACACTTTATCTTCTACAGGCAGCATTTTACCGCATGGTATATAAATGAGAAAATAACCATTCCTTTTTTTGTCGCATAGCATGAAAACTGTTTCTTTGTAACCCGTACCCGGGCGTATTGCGCGCTTTGTTCAAAAAATTATACCATACAAATAATAAATTATAAACAACCATGAGTTACATTTCCGAAGTTCATGCCAGGCAAATTTTAGATAGCCGTGGCAACCCCACCGTAGAGGTAGATGTTGTTACAGATGAAGGCGCTATGGGCCGCGCGGCAGTGCCCAGTGGCGCCAGTACGGGCATACATGAAGCAGCAGAACTGCGCGACAACGATAAAAAAGTATACGTGGGCAAAGGCGTTTTGCAGGCAGTAAAAAATGTAAATGATACCATTGCTGAAAAATTGCTGGGTTTTGATGTAGCAGAACAGGCCCTGGTAGATAAAATGCTGATTGACCTGGATGGCACGCCCAATAAAACAAAACTGGGCGCTAACGCATTGCTGGCTGTAAGCATGGCGGTGGCAAAGGCCGCCGCTCTGGAAGCCAACCTGCCGCTTTACCGCTATATCGGCGGCACCAACGCCAGAACCCTGCCCATTCCAATGATGAATATCCTGAATGGCGGCGCCCATGCCGATAATAAAATAGACTTCCAGGAATTTATGATTATGCCCATTGGCGCCACCAGTTTTAGCGAAGGATTGCGCTGGGGTGTGGAAATATTTCATACACTGAAAGGTGTGCTTAAGAAAAAAGGCTTCAGCACCAATGTTGGAGACGAAGGCGGATTTGCACCCAATATCCAGAGCAACGAAGAAGCCATTGAAACAGTGCTGGAAGCCATTACCGCCGCAGGTTATAAAACAGGCAGCCAGATAGCCATTGCCATGGACGCTGCCAACAGCGAGTTGTGGGACGGAAAAAAGAAAAAATACGTGTTTCATAAAAGCGATGGCAAAGAAATGACCAGTGAAGAACTGGTTGGTTACTGGGAAAGCTGGGTGAAAAAATACCCTATTATTTCTATTGAAGACGGCATGGCAGAAGACGATTGGGACGGCTGGAAATTACTAACGGAAACCATTGGTGGCAAATGCCAGTTGGTGGGAGACGATTTATTTGTAACCAATGTGACCCGTTTGCAGCAGGGTATTGATAAAAACATTGCCAACGGCCTGCTGGTAAAAGTGAACCAGATAGGTACGCTTACCGAAACCATTAATGCAGTTACGCTTGCACAGCACAATGGTTACAATACAATTATGAGCCATCGCAGCGGTGAAACCGAAGACACTACCATTGCAGACCTGGCTGTGGCACTGAACTGCGGACAAATAAAAACCGGCAGTGCTTCAAGAACAGACCGTATAGCCAAATACAACCAACTGATAAGAATTGAAGAACAACTGGGCGATACAGGCGTGTTTCCTGCAGGTAAAATTAAATTTGGGAAATAAGGGCGGATGGGCAAAGACCCGGGCCAGCAGCGAAGATTACCTGCGGCCGGCACTTTTTACCCTTCCTGTTTTTTCAAATAAATAGAAAATTATAGAAAGCCATCTTGTTGAAGATGGCTTTCTATTTTTGCACTATGAACATCGATACAAGTAAACTGGCCGGCAGCTATGTATACCTGAAGCTGCTTGAAAACCAGGATATTGACACACTCAGACAACTGGCAAGGGACGAAAGGATCTGGGAGTTTACCAAAGCCTTTGCCATCAATGAAACATTCGACAAGCAGTTTGACGACTATATCCGCACCGCATTTGACAAAAATGCCCTGGGTGGCCAGCAGGTTTTCGTAATAAGGCAAACCGCCAATCATGCCATTATTGGAATGACGCGCTTTTATGAAATTAATCAAAAAGATAAACGGGCTGCCATTGGTTATACCTGGTACACCCCGGCTGTGTGGGGCCAGGCCCACAATAAAGAATGCAAACTATTGCTGCTGCAATACCTGTTTGAAGAGGCCGGCTTCAGTCGTGCAGAATTTCATGTGGCTCACCAGAATATACGTTCTCAGAAAGCGGTGCAAAAAATTGGTGGTGTAAAAGAAGGTGAGCTTAGAAAACACGGTTTCCGCAATGATGGCTCCGTACGTAATACGGTTGTGTTTAGCATTATTGATGATGAATGGCCGGCCAAAAAAGAAAATCTCAGGAGATTGATAACGGCGGGTGAAAATCGTTAACTTTATATCAGTTATAATCAGCACACTATGGCTTTTGTTAATCGTATTCCCTCCTGGCTGAAAAATAAGTATTTGCTTACCCTTATTGGTTTTGCAGTATGGATGTTGTTTTTTGACGACCGGGACCTGTATATAACTGCCTTTAAACAAAGGAATGAGCTGAATGATCTCAGAAAGAGCAAGACCTATTTTGAACAGCAGATAACCGATACGAAAAAAGAGCTTAATAAATTAAAAGTCAACGCGTTAACAATTGAAAAATATGCACGCGAAAAGTACATGATGAAACGCGATAATGAAGACCTTTTTGTTATAGAGTCATCAAAAGTGGCGGACTAGTAGCTGTTAACGTCATTTTTACACTTTATCCTGGATTTTCCCTTTAAATAATCTTTATATTTATACAATAAGCTGGCTTAAGGCCCGTTTATATTACGGACGTTCCAAAGCTGGACACTTTGGAAAATTTTTAAATGGACAAAAAATGGTTTGCCTATGTCAATCTTTACACCGGAAGATTTGATCTTATACGTGTATCAAGAAACTTCCCCAAGCGATACAACCGCCATCAAGGATGCTTTAGCTAACGATTGGGCTTTACAGCAGAAATTCAATGTAATCGAGACTTCGGTTAATCAGTTAACTACTGAATTGTATTCACCGCGCGCAGAAGTCGTATTAAATGTGCTGAATTACGCACGTGAGACCATGCCTGTTGCATCGGAATAATTTTCCCCGTTACGCAAAAATTAATTGGTATAATTCGATTAGCGATAGCCGTAATGCATACCTGTTGTTACCCGCAACAATTACATTGCTGGTTTAACCGCCAGTAATGTAGCTGTACATGTCGTGCACTTTATCCCGCGGCAAGGCTGTTGTTGACAAAAAATCCAATAAAACTACGGCGAAATTCCGCCAATGGCCGGACCAGGCTGCCTCAGATTTATTTTCCTGCAATAAATTTCACGCAACTGACCTTGTTGCTGAAATTGATTTTTACAAAATAGATGCCCGGAGTGCTGATGGCAGTTTTATTAACCAGATCGCTGAGCAGGAATTGATAACTTCCTTTTGGCCTGTAACCGGCTTCATAAACACCGTATTGTCTGCCCATTACATCCAGTATGCTGATTTGAAGTTTTCCATTTACCGGCAAATCAATTTTAACCTGTCCCTTCTGATGCACCGGGTTGGGCAGAACATTTATTTGTAAAACACCCTGTCCGTTGGGCAAATCAAAAACAGCTGTAGGAGCAAGGTTGTTGATATTTCGGTTGATATAGACATGGTATTCGCCCGGTTGCAGTGAAATGCTCTGCACATTACCGGTAGCAGTAATTGTTTCATTGGTTATATAATCATACCATACGCCTGCCCCCGGAAATGTTACGATACCAGTTCCGGCGGCGATATCAAAATTGCCAATCACTACAATGTTGGATGTATCAGTTGTAAGCTTCAGCCATTTGAATGTATTATTCAGGCTTTGTTCAGTCCGGTTGGTAACAAAACCTGCTTTAAATAACGGGTGAGCCCTCAGCTTCAGCAAAGCGGCATAAACACCGCGCAAATGAGCACGACCGGCAATCTGCAGGTAATCCCACTTAATAGGTTTTGCATCGGTACGGCAGTTGTTGTTGATGCTTCCGTCCTGGCAATAATTAATGGAATAGTCGTAACCAAGTTCTCCAAACTGCCAGATCATTTTCGGTCCGGGCATCATAAAAAAGAAAGCCGCTGCCATTTCATTTCTCTTATAGCCAGTAGCAGGGTCTTTAATACTATAGCTGCCTGCACCATTTCCGTAATTAATATTCTTGTACATCAGCCTTTCTTCATCATGACTTTCCATATATGCAACAAGGTTTTGCTGACTCCAGCCTCTTACACCTGCCAGGCCCTGGCTAAAATCGCTTCCGTCATTGTATCCCATTGTGGCCTGGTTAAACGCATAGTTCTCATTGCCCCACAACATCATGCCATAATTTGCCAAATCAGTTTCTTCTGTATTGGCTGCAAAGTGTTCCAGTATTACATAACTGTTGGGTGCATACACCTGGATGGAATCATAATATCTTTTCCATATAGCAACGCGTGAACTATCGTAATTGCTCCACGCATTTACGTCACAATTATTCCCTGTATTATCGCAGGTTTGTTTTTGTGTAAAGCCTTTGGCAAGATCAAAACGAAAGCCATCAATCTTGTATTCATTCAGCCAGAATGATGTTATCCGGTTAAAATAATATTTGGTATCGGCACTTTCATGGTTCATATCGTACCCAACATTGAAGGCGTGTTTCTGCACCGGATTAAACCACGGGTTACCGGCGGATGGCCTGTTATTCACAGCGTCAAAATACAATTGAACCATGGGCGAAGAACCGAAAGAATGATTCAGCGCAATATCCATTACCACCGCAATGCCATTTTTATGACATTCATCCACAAACGCTTTTAAGTTATTCTTTGGTCCGTAGTATTTATCAGGTGCAAAATAAAAATCAGGGTTATAACCCCAGCTCAGGTTGCCTTCAAATTCATTAAATGGCATTACTTCAATGGTATTGATACCAAGGTTTTTCAGGTAAGCCAGTGTATCTTTTATCGTTTTCCAGTCATGGGCAGCAACAAAATCCCGAACCAGCAGTTCGTAAATAACAATGCTGTGTTTATCCGGCCTGCTGAATGTATTTACCTGCCAGCTATAGACAGTTTCCCTTGTTTGCAGCACACTTACAATACCGGTTGTTTTACCGGTTGGGTATGCTTTCAGCGCCGGGTAGGTAGCTGTTGTAATGGAAGGATCATTGGAAGGATCAAGTATTTTTTGCGTGTATGGATCTGCAATCTTCAGCGTGCCATCTACATAATATTGGTATGCATATTCGCTGCCCGCAGTTAAACCGGTTATGCGAAGCCAGAAAAATTTTCCATCGGGGGTCTTGTTCATCTGGTAAGCAGTTTGCTCAGTCCAGTTATTAAAATCACCCACAACAGTTACCCTTGTTTTACCAGGGGCCCTTAATACAAGTATAGCAGATGTATCGCCTTGTTCATAGTTAACCCCATCCGCGGTACCGGCCGGCAACGGCGCAACTGTTGCTGGTGATGATACAAAAAAATTAATGGTATCACTAATGGTAACGGCGCCGCTGACAGCGGTGCCAATTATTTGTTGCGCCCCGCCTGTAGTTATTGCGGGATTGGCATAAATGCTGTCTGCACTGCCTGAATTATTTACCAGTGTGCCGTTAAAAAACAGACTGATATTAGCTGCCTGGGAGGCTGTATAAGCAATTGTAATATTATCGCCCACACTTTTTTGAATGGGTTCTGCTACGGGCGTATACCGCGGCTCAAATAAGGGCAACGCAAACTTACCGGCCAGCACTCCACTGTATATTGTCAGGTACATATCACTTGCGTCACTGTTGCGCTGCACGCTCGTGCCTGCGCCATTACGAAAAAGAATGGCGATCTTTTTAATGGTTTCACCAGCTGGCACACCATAATAGGCCCTGATATTATTAATGGTAAAAGAAAATTTGTTATTTCCCAGCGGCGTAGCCTGTAAAGCCGCATTTGGCTGGCTAAAATTCTGGTTGAATTTTACATACTTCCAGTCGCTACTGCTGCTGCTCAGGCTGGTAATAACCCCCGTATGCACATAAACATCGCCGGGATTTACATAATTGAGTAAACCCTGATTTCCCTTTGTACAATCAACTGTAATAGTGATATTGCTGTTATCCTGCGGGAAGGAGGGAGAAACAGACAGCAGTTGCCCATAACCAGTAATTGCAGTAACTATAATAAGTACAAAGCAAATAATATTTTTCATCTGGTAAGCTCTTTTTAAATTATTGAAACCTTCATTACTGCCGCCACATTTCAGTAAGTGGAAAACATTTCCTCCCTCTAATCAAAAAAAACGTCTTCTGTTTAAAGACGTCCTTTTGATGGCGACTTTTACCTGTTTATTGAATAGAATAAATATAGTTGCCGGGTATGTGCAGATCAAGTGTAATGGTATGCGTGCCGGCTGTGATATTGATATTATCGCCGCCTTCCTCAAGGCTTCCGTTAGCGCCTGTGTCGCCAAAGTTCAGATTCCAGTTACCGTTTGCCCTGAATTTAAATGCACCGGCTGCACCCACTACGATTGTTCCCTTCCATGTTTTTGCTGAGGCATCATAAGTCATAGCGGCATCTGCACCCCATGAATTAAAATCGCCAATCATAGCCCAGGTAGTTGCCATAACTGCCCACGTTTTATTAGCAGTATTGGCTTTTACCTGGAAATAACCGGGACCAGGAAATGCTAAATTGCCACCGCCCGTTGTTACAAGTGTTCCGCCACCACCATCGCCATAAGCAGTACCATTCCAGTTGGGCACATCTGTAAATTTAAATTCGTAATTGGTGTTGGTGGGTATATTGATGTAACCCTGGTAACTGCCGTCTGCATTTACGGAGACAATGGTGGGGGCAGTTGGCGGATCCCAACCCTGATAATTGCCCGGAACATACAATGAAGTAAAAGTTTTAACCGGTGTAACCGTAAACTTACCGCGCTGAAAGTCTACCAGTATTTTATATAATCCTGATACAGCAGGACCAGGAAAATTATCACTCAGATCATATCCAAAATCGCCACCTGCATTTAATCCTGCAAGGCCTTTGTTTGCCACTGAATATTTATGATCCCAGCTTCCGTTTACGGGTAACAATAAATATTCTCCACCGCCTATTAAATTAAAAGTACCCTGGTAAGTAACAGAATCCACCTGCGTGAATTGTTGTGCCGGTAACGGTACGGGATTGTTCCACTGACCTGCCGTAGCACTGCCTACAATAAACAATGTTTTTGACGATGGCGGTACTACTTTTGGCGGCACTTTATAGGGCGTCATTTTTATTTTCAGCACATTTGAAATGTATTGCTCGTTGTTGTTTGCATAAGACGAAATAACCCTTACATCCATATCATATGCAACGCCGAAATTGAAACCATAGCCAAGCAGTATAGCATTGATTTCTTTGGCGAGATAAGACGTACTGGTTTGGCCAATAACCGCGCGGCTTACCGCTTTTGAAAAATTTCTGCCGGAAGAATCTATCTGGACAATGTATTTTACCGTGCTGCTGTCTGTTGCATATTTTGGGTTGCTCCACGAAAAAACAACGGCGGTCTTTAGCGAATCCGCTGTTGGAGGTGCTATAGCAGCGTTGCTGGCACTGATGACCGGCGCAACACCATTGCTGTATTTCGGCAACACATCTACTTTATGACAAGCTGCAAACAGCAATGTCAACATTACAATATTGAATACAATTTTATATATATTTTTCATACTGGCTTTTTTAGAATGTATTTAAACTGGTGTTCAAATGCGGTATATTATTGTTTGGTGACGATAAATTTTCCGGTTTGAAAATTTACCTGGATTTTATAAGTACCGCTTAGAGCAGGCGCCAGTATATCATTGCCCTGCCATTGAAAATCCCCCCCATTTACTTCATTGGGATCATTTTTAGTGGCAATGCTGTATTTGTCATTCCAGGATCCATAGGTTGGCAAAAAAGTATAAGAATTTCCGCCAATCAATGGTATCGTTATCTCGTACAGCGTGGTTGTGATTTTTGTAAATTTCTGGGATGCTGGCGGTGTATTCGTCCAGTCGCTTGCCACTGCATTACCAGTTATATACAATGCGCCCGATGCAGGTGGTGTAACTTTAGGAGGAATGGTATAAGGCGTTACCGTTAGTTTAAGAACATTCGACAAAAGTGTGGCAGCATTATTTGTAAGCGCTGCTTTCACCCGTATCTCAATATTGTGTGGCATTTCTGGTACCAGCAAGGCGGTAAGCAGGTAAGTATTTAACTGGGCACCGGTGAATGAGATGCTCAGATCTTTGCTAACGGCAATCGACTGCTTTTGAGGATTGGTAAAATTAGCGCCCGTTGTATCTATTTCTATAATATAGTTCACATCCTGTGAGCTGATGCCCGTAGTAAATTTATAGTTGGGATTGGTCCAGTTAAGCTTTAATACTTCTTTATCTGCGTTGGCATAAGTCACCGCCGGCGCCAGCGTTGATGCCGTTAAAACCGGCGCCGTACCATCCACGTAATAATCTTTGTTTTCGTCTTTATTACAACCCATCGTAGCTGTAACCAGTAATGATGAAAGTAAAATGAGTTTCGCTATATTTTTCATATTCGCTTATTTGAATAATAATGAATTTAGTAACCGGTGTTCTGGCTTAAATTGGGATTAGAGGTTCTGTTGGTGGCTGGTATTGGGAAAAGGTTATACTTTGCGTCTACCGCCGTACCTGAACCAACGCCGCCTTTCCACGGCCATAAATAAGTACCGGTCGTTAATAATCCATACCGTATCAAATCTGTTCTGCGGTGCCCTTCCCAATACAATTCCCTTCCTCTTTCATCTAACACAGCCTGTAGTGTAAGATCCGCAGCATTTAAATTGCCGGCGTTGCTGTTGCCATAAGCCCTGAACCTTATTTTGTTTATATAGCTAAGCGCAGTGGTGGCATCGCCGCCAGTACCAGAACGCAATACTGCCTCGGCATAAATCAGGTACATTTCAGACAAACGGAAAACTGGAAAGTCAACATCCGCGAAGGTGGAAGTCACATCTGATACAGGTAAGCCATCCGTGCGGATGTTAATGTATTTTTTTACATGAAGTCCGTTACTGAAATCAGTTACATCTGCAATCTTAGCCTGCGCGTCGGTACCCTTGTATACAGATGTATAAAATGCTTTTCCTCTTTTGTCTTTTGTGGTATCAATATTACCAGAGCCATCTTTAGGAAAAAGATTTCCCAATGAAGCGGTAGCCCTGTAACCATTCCAGCCACCACCAACGCCAAAGTCATTGTGATCATCGCCTGAAGCGCAGTGTACAAAAAAGGTAGTGTTGCCATAGGCCTGAGTATGCAGCCCATCACAATTAATTGCCCAGACAATTTCATTTTTCTGTTTGTCATTATCCGCCATAAACAGATTTGCATATGTGGATGATAAAGTATAACCTGCTCCTATTACTTTATTGGCATAGGTAATCGCTTCTGTATATTTTTTTGTGCCTGTATACACTTCGGCATTTAAATACAACCTTGCCAGCAAAGCCCATGCTGCAGACTGGTCAACCCTTCCGTATTCAATAGTTTTTGCGGGCGCAAGGTCGCCATCAATGGCCTTTAATTCGGATTCGATATAATTAAATAAATCGGTCCGTAAAATTTCTTTTGGTAAATCGGTACCAATCAAATTAGCCTCTGTAACAAAAGTTGATTTACCAAAAAGATCGAGCATCACCCAATAGTTAAAGGCCCGCAGAAACCTTACTTCCGCACGGGATTTTTTTATGTCAGCTGCATCATTGCCTGTTATATTGCGGCTGGCCAGCTTTTCATCGGTTGATTCGCGCAGGTATTCATTGCCCAGTGTAATATTGTAAATGGGCCTTGCATAAATACCTTTTATAAAAGGATCCGCACTAGTCCATTTTAAACTATGAAAATCCTGGATGGTCTGGTCGTTCCAGGCAACCACCGCTTCATCCGTAGGCAGTTCCTCGCAATTAAAGAACATTCTTATAAAAGCTACCTGTGATCCTTCATCAAGACCGCCAGCAATATCCGGTGTCCCTGCCGGACCTGTATTACCGGTAATGGCAAGGCCGCCGTAAACTTTTGCAAGTACGCTTTTATAGCCGGATGCCGTTGCATATGTTGTTGCCGGCGTAAGATCGTTCTGCGGAAAAAGATCAAGTTTTTTTGCGCAGGAAACCAGGCCCGACGTAATTGCCAGTGCAATGACTGTATATATAATTAGTTTGTATTTCATATCCATCAATCGTTTAATTATTAAAAATCAAAATTTAAACCCAGTGAAAATATGCGCGGACGCGGATAGATGGTATTGTCTATGCCTGCATCACCCGAATTTTCCGGATCCAACCCCTTGTATTTAGTAATTACAAATACATTTTGTACACTAACGGTAACGCGCAGTGCTGTCTTATTGTGGAATATTCGGCCTGCGTTGTAGCCGAGGTTAATATTATCCAGGCGCAGGAAAGAAGCGTTTTCAATATAATAATCAGACAGGTACTGGTTATTGCTAAATTTAGTGTCCAGGTAGTTTACACCTGCGTTTCCTATAAAGCTAAGCGGGTTTTTTATGGCCCTGAGAACACCGTTGTTTGAATTGTAATTATTATAGAGATAGTTACCGAACGAACCATGCATTGCCAGGCCAATGCTGAATTGCTTATACGCAACCTGTGTATTGATGCCCAGCAAAACATCGGGTGCCGGTTTTTTATAGAGATAGCGGTCAGCATCATCTACTTTCCCGTCTCTGTTAATGTCTTCATATAGACCTTCAATTGGCTTGCCCGTTTTTTGATCATATATCTGTTTGTAAACATTGAATATATAAGGGCTGTAGCCTACCGCAAATTTTCCAATGTTATTTCCGGTACCACCGCTGATACCACCAACATCAATTCCTTTAAAATTTGGATCAGATTGTCTTAAGAGGTTGGTAATTTTTGATTCGTTGTAAGTAATGTTGAATCCAAAATCCCATGTAAGATCATTTGTTTTTACCGGCGTGGTGTTAAGCGTAAACTCAACGCCTTTGTTGGTCATATTTCCAACATTGGTCAATAAAGAAATATCAAAGTTGGCTCCCGGAGCAACGGGTATAACACTCAATAAGTCCTTTGTTTTCTTGTAGTAGAAATCAACAGAACCTGATATACGGTTATTTAAGAAACCAAAGTCGAGCCCTATATTGGTAGTAGTGGTAGTTTCCCATTTGATGTTGGCGTCATAAGCAGCAGGACGCAGAAAACTGTAATAGGTGCTGCCAAACTGGTATTGCGCAGTAGCAGTACTTTGCGAATAACGGGGCAGGTAGGGATAAAGATTACCGATATCCTGCTGACCGGTGATACCCCAACCTAAACGCAGTTTCAAATCTGTCAGCACAACATCGCTTTTGAAAAATTGATCTTTCAGTTTCCAGGCTGCTGCAACCGCCGGAAAATAGCCTACGCGCGTTGACGGAGAAAATTTGGAACTGGCATCCCTGCGTATAGAAGCTGTTAAAAGATAATTACCGGCAATGGTTAGATTTACCCTTCCTAAATAAGATTCAAGCCGGTATTCTGGCTTGTCTGTAAGAAAGGTTGGCTCAGTGCCGGCAATCGTATCTTTTTTAAAGGGCTTGGAAGGATCTGCAATGGCCCTGTAACTAAGCGACGGATAGTTATAAGTATTGGTAATAAAATCCTGGTAGCTATGACCCACCAATACATCAATTTTGCTGTTATATTTTTTTAACTCTTTTGAATAAAATAAAGACACATCAAACAGTGTATTTTTCTTTCCTTCCTTGTAGTATACCCTTTTACCGCCTGTTTTGTAATTGGTAGCTGATAATGAATCCGTATTATCGTTTCCGCTGCCCATGCCATTGTCTAAACCAGCATTTACCAGCACGTGCAGGTCTGGAAAGACATGAATTTTATAGTCCAGTTGTACGTTTCCGATGAAACGGTTTACGGATGAAGTGCTATGCCTTAGTTCCAGCAATCCTAATGGATTGCGCGTGGCAAGGTCAATTGGTTTGCCATCTGCCTGCAGCCACTCATAGTAGCCCCCATAATTATTTTTTGCATACACCGGTTGTGTAGGATCGAAAGCCGCAGCACTGCCCACTGCGCCAGCATCTGCAAAACGGGTGCTGGTATGGCTGAATTTCGCATTCACATTTACAGATAGGTGATCATCAAAAAATTTGGGAGAGAGATTGAGCGCAGTTGACAACCGATCAAATTTATTTGTCTTTAAAATTCCCTTTTGGTCTAAATAACCCAGCGATACGCGAAAAGGAATATTGGCAGCACTGCCGCTGGCGCTGATATTGTTATCGAAGCCAGGAGCGGCCTGGTAGATTTGTTTTTGCCAGTCTGTGCCGGAAGAACCCAATAAATTCTTGTAGGTGTTGTTGCCTGTAGCAGTTGCATCTGCAGTAACAATATTTGTCAAATCAGCAGCGCTGAGTACATGTACATCCTTTGCAACCGAACCAACAGAAAACTGTGTATTGAAATTGAATTTCACTTTTCCTTTTGCGCCCTTTTTTGTGGTGATGATCAATACGCCGTTGGAGGCTCTTGAACCATACAAAGCTGTAGCAGACGCGTCTTTCAGCACGCTGATGGATTCAATATCATTCGGATTGATTGTATTCAGATAGTTGCTGCCGGTACCCGCAAGGCCGTTGCTTTCTACCGGCACACCGTCTATAACAATCAATGGATCATTGCTGGCATTTAATGATGCACCGCCACGGATACGGATGCGGCTGCCACCGCCTGCATATCCGCCACCAGACGTAATCTGGAGACCGGCAACCTTGCCCTGCAACAATTGCTCAGAAGAAGCAATGGCGCCTTTCTGAAAATCTTTTGCAGATACTGCGGTTACAGCGCCCGTTAAATCACCTTTTCTCCTGGAACCATATGCTACCACGACTACTTCGTTCAGCGCGGCATTGACGGCAGTCAATGATACCGATACATTTTCTCCGCTAACAGCAACTTCTTTTGTACCATAGCCGACGGAAGAAAACACAAGCACTTTAACATTGTCTGAAACCGAAATCCTGAATGATCCGTCTGCACTGGTTACGGTACCCTTGGCCGAACCCCTGGGCAAAACAGTAACACCGTTCATTGGCGTACCATCTTTTGCATCAGTAACTTTTCCGGAAACAATTTTTCCCTGGCCGAATAACAGCGCCGGGCATAGAACCAGCATTAAAGGAATAAGCATTCCCAAAAGCAATCGTTTTGTTCTCATGGCTTATCGTTGTTTTAGTTTTGTTATAATGTGTAATTTTTACACATTTTAATGGCTACAATGTGTAAATTGTACACAATTATAGCGAAAAAAAGGAAATTGTACCGTTCTGTTAAAAAAATTCCTGCCTGTTACGCAAAAAAATAATTACAGTCAAGTATGAACAGCCCCGTGTGCGGCTACAAACTCAGTAAGTAAAAGAGGATGTGTTGAAGGCACTAAATAGCAATGAAATGCTGCCTTAGAAATCAATACCAAACCATTTTTTTCTTTCTTTCAATTTGTATTTCTCATAATTAAAGTGATACAGCTTACCGGGGCGGTGAGGTACGTCCGTTTCATATTCGCCGGTGTCTTCCAGCAAATCCATAGAGAAGAATTTCTTCCTGAAATTGCGCCTGTCCAGCTGTACGCCCGATATAGCTTCATATAAATTCTGCAGTTCACGCAGCGAAAATTTTTTAGGCAGCAGGCTAAAACCAAGCGGGTGTTCCTGTATTCTTTTTTGCAGCCACTGGTAACAGGCGTCCAGTATCTTTTTATGGTCAAACGCCATTTCTTCAATATGTCTTACGGTATGCCAATGCAATTCATTGTCAAGCTTATTAAGCTGGTGGTGCTGCACATTTACCAGGGAGCAGTAGGCAACGGTGATGATTCTTGCGGCCGGATGCCTGTTTATCTCTCCAAAAGATTTTACCTGTTCCAGGTAAACGTCATCCATCCCGGTTCTTTCCTTCAAAACACGATAGGCCGCCCCGTCCAGGGTTTCTTTGCAGTCTATCAAATCTCCCAGCAAAGACCATTGGCCCTCAAAATCCTGTAAATCAGATTTTATCAGCAGTACTTTTAACTCGTTTTCATCAAATCCGAATATTACGCAGTCTACTGAAATTCCATTGGAACCCTCATTCTCCAGTTGCTGGAGGATGGTCTTACTATTTTTCTGACTGGCAGCAGATGCAGGCATTCGTTGTTTGTTTGATGAAAAGTACAAGTAATGCGAAAATACTATACTGACCAAATCTGCACCAAATTTTTACAGTTTTACCAGCCATTTTTAAGCATATGCAGTAAACAATACTATTCCTGCAGATGCCAGTGTTTGGCCGCTAAAACCTTGTCTGCACAGGATTTGCAGCCAGGAACGGTTAAGAGCCTGAAACAGTGTTCTGCCAGGTATAGCCATGCAGAAAAGACAGTTAGAGGCAGCCTGTCTGGTGTAATACCAGCTCATACATTTATGTACATTAAAATGGCCGTACAAATTGCCCACTTAATCTTCTGTAGTAAAATCTTAGCGCAGTTTATAGTAGTTATTGCAATGACAGGTCGTATAAACAACATATAGAAAATCAACCTTTTAAATACCTACATACATACCCCTAGCAGCCGCTCTGGGCAAGCATATAGCCGAAAAATTTTTTACATTTTTATGTTGCATTTGTTTTAAATAAGTTGGAAATTGCAACGTCATAAAAAATAAAATATCCATCATGAAAAGACTTGCCATTCTGTTACCGTGGTTTTCTTTTTTCCTTCGCGAAAAATATGTACAAGGCTATATCTGCCTGGCACTGCAAATCAGCATTATTGGATGGCCTGTTGCGTCATTATGGGCGCTGATTACTTTATTGACTGGCGGCGCGAAAAGCAGGAACAATGCCATTTTACAATCGTTGCAACCTGGTTTTTACAGCAGTGAGATGGCTATGAAAAACATAGCCTGATTAGGTTGATCGTGCTGAATAAAATGCGATCGGGTCTCTTAAAGTCTTGCATAGCCAAGTCTTTGGATGTCTGCTATACTTTTTGCGGGATGGGTTTTGCCGGCAGATAATATGTACAAACTGTCGCAAATGCCCGTTACATGCCGGTACAGGTGATCGGTAATCAGCATACCCTTGTTTGCTTTTTCTTCTGTCAGAAATGTTTTTACTTTTTCCGTCTGAACAGGGTTCAGGTGGGTAAAGGGTTCATCCAGCAGCGCAAATTTGCTACTGCGCTTTACCGTTATATATAATTCAACCAGTCTTAATTCGCCGCCGGAGAGGCTGCCTGCAACGGCGGTGTGTTTTGCTGCAAACTCCGGAAACCGGCTTTGAAAAAGATCATAATCCAGCTCAAAATCTTTAAATATTCTTTTTAATGACAGCGATGCAGGAATAAAATTAAACTGTGGCAGGTACTGCATTAACCCGGGCCGGCTATATGTTCTGTCATACGATTGCTTGTCTATCTGTATCGATTTCTCACAGTGCAGGGTACCATATATTATCTTCATCAAACAAGATTTGCCCTCACCATTTCTGCCCAGCAACCCGGTAATCCTGCCTGTTGCCGCTGCCAGATAAATATCAGACAATATAACCCGGCCACCAAACTGCAGCCGGATGCCGCTTGCTTCCAGTGTATGCATTATTGTAGTTTGTGTAACAGCACTATCAGAAAAATAAACAATAAAAAATCAGTAATAAGTAATGAACACCAAAGCAAAATTTTGGAGAGGTGCAGGTTGTGATAATAATAATATTCCCTGGCCTTGTAGGTATTGATGAAATAAAAGCTAATGGCCAGCGTGCTGATTTTTAGCCAAAAAAGCGCCCTGAAAACAGAAAGACCATACTCCCAAAAAATAAGCCCGCAACAGGAGGTAATAATAATGGAAGCTAAAAGAAAGCCTTTATAAAAAGTAAAAATAAGCCGTATTGTTTTGAGCATTGGCATGGTGGCACCAAGATAGCAAGGATGCCGTTGCAACTTTGTTAAAAGGCGCTCATCTTTGCCATTAGCGCTATTACCAGGCTGGCTGAATTGCGGGCGGCGATTTCATAAAAGCTGCGCACATCTGCGGAAGCGTTGTTGCCCGCATCGTCGCTTAAGCTGCGTATAATAATAAACGGTGTATGCTGCTGCCAGCAGGCCTGCGCCACTGCAGCGCCCTCCATTTCGGTGGCATCAGCATTCAGGGCTTTTCGCAGGTTCTGTGTAACTGCCGTTGAAGCTACAAACACATCGCCTGTTACTATGATACCCGGTATAATACGGGGCATGCGGCTTCCATTCCTGCTTTCAATTTTTTCAAATGAGGTAGCAGCACCGGCAGACAGTGCCGCTTTAACAAGACCACTGTCGCAAAGAAAAAACTCCGGGTTTTCCTGCATGGTATAAGGATTGCGCGTTGATCTTCTTTTCATGCTATCGGGTGTAACGGTTCCATAATCATGGTAGGCTGTTTGTGTTGCTACCACCAGGTCGCCGGGAGAAAGCAATGGATTAACCCCGCCCGCTATGCCGGTAAATACCAGTTCGCGCGGCTGAAAATGTTCCAGTAACAAGGTGGTGGCAATCGCTGCATTTACTTTGCCAATGCCTGTTTGCGCCAGCACCACCTGCCTGCCATTTAATATACCCTGTGTAAAATGGATGTGTTGAATAACGGTGTCTTTCTTCTGCTGTATTTTTGATTGCAACAAAAATAGCTCGGGTGGAAAAGCACCAAGGATGGCCGTTAGTTGCCTGAAATGACGCGGTGCACGGCTGGTGTCTTTTGATTCATTAAAAATAGGTGCCTGGGCAGCAATAAACTGAACAGTCAGCAGGGTTGTTGCCAGCAAAAAACAAACACGGTACTTCATATTTAATATTTTAAGCAAAACCAAAAGTAAAAACGGGTAGATTTCTTTATTCCAGCACTAATGCAAGAATGGCAAACGCATCTATTACCAGCAGGGCCGGGCTCAGGGCCTGCTTTTTGCCATTCACTAATTTTAATGCCGTCCAGCTCAGAAACCCCCAGATAATCCCTTGTGTAATAGAATAAGTAAACGGAATCAGCACCATTGCCAGGAAAGCGGGAATAGCGTCATCCATTTGCCGCCAGTTGATCTTTGTAACAGGGTGTATCATAAACACACCTACCAATACCAGGGCGGGCGCGGTAGCAATGGCCGGCACTACAGACAGTAAAGGTGCCAAAAAAAGAAAAGGCAAAAAAAGCAATGCACCGGTAACAGCTGTTAAGCCAGTTCTTCCGCCCGCCTCCATACCTACAGCAGATTCTATGTAAGCCGTTCCGGGACTTGAACCCAGCAACCCGGCCATTGTAGTAGACATGGCATCTACCAGTAACGATTGTTTTATATTTCTTGGTTCGCCCTGCTCATCCAGCAAGCCGCTGGCTTCTGACAAGCCTACAAAAGTGGAGAGGCTGTCGAACATATCAGTAAACACAAATGAAAAAATGACCGGCCACACACTCCATTGCAGCGAGTGAACCAGGTCGAGCCGTAACACCAGGCTGAAATCCGGTGCTGCAAACAACCCCTTCCAGTTCACCAATTGGCTGGCATTGCCAACCCCATACCAACGCCCTATTGGATAAGCAGTAATGGTAGTGAAAACAATACCCAGTAATATGGCGCCCTTAACATTCCTTGTAAGCAGCACGGCGGTAAACAACAGGCCGGCAAGAAAGGTAAGCAGCGAAGGCTTTAGCGCCCCTGCGCCAATTATAGTAGCGGGCTGATGTACAATAAACCCTGCGTTAATAAAACCTATCAGCGTTATAAATAGACCTATACCGGCAGCAATAGCATAACGCAATGTTTTTGGAATGGCCTGCACAATATAGGTTCGGATATTGAATACAGACAGGATCAAAAAAATAATGCCCGACCAAAACACAGCGCCCAGCGCTGTTTGCCAGGGTACATGCATACCAAGAACAGCCGAGAAAGTAAAAAAAGCATTCAACCCCATGCCAGGCGCCACCAGTATGGGGTTTTTTGCATATAGCCCCATCATAAGACTGCTAAAAAAACAAACCAGTACGGTGGCCGTAAGCACGCCGGCAAATGGCATACCCGTCGCTTTCAGAATGGATGGATTAACAACAATAATATAGGAAGTGGCGAGAAAAGAGGAGCAACCAGCTATAATCTCTGTTTGTATGCTGGTATTGTTCTTATCTAGCTGAAAATATGTCCGCATGAATAAAAGATGAGTAATTAGTTACTTCATACGGCCTGGCAATGGTTATTCCGGGAACCGGTTCAATTCATGGTTTCAAATATATGGTTTCTTTGGATGTATACATGAATAAGTAATGGTTATTCATGGCAAAAAAAAGCCCGGCAACCATTTTACCAGGCTTCCAATTTGAAGGTTCTATTTATATTATTATGCTGTAGCTACTTTTACACTCTTGCCGGGTAACCTGGTCCAGGATACATAGGATGTAATCAAAATAGCAAGAAAAATAACCGGCATCATTTTATAGTTGGCCGGATCGCCGGAAGCGGTATGAGAGGTAAAAGCAGAAATAAACGTAATGGCAAACCCCGCATAAGCCCATTCTTTTACCCTTGCAGCAACCGGTGCAAGTAATACAACGGCGCCAGCCAGTTTTGCCAGGGCCAGCTCTATTCGAAAATAACCCGGGAAACCGAGGTGTTGAAATGCCTGCGTCATGGCAGGGTTATTTAAATAATTATAAGCAGAAACCACCATCATCAGCGATACAATGGTAGTGGCTGTCCAGTAGATAATTTTATTTGTTTTCATGTTTTGTAGTTTTTGGGCTAAGAGAAAAAAGAGAAAAGGTCTTTTATTATTATGGTATCCTTTCTGTTGGTAAATCCTTTCTGCTGGTTCGTATATCGTTTGCCCTTTCTCTCTTTGTACACTTAGCATTGTTTTGTAGAATGTGTTTTTATTTTTGTTTTCTCTGACGGTAAATTTTCCGGGTTTGCATCCATAGGTTCCTGCCGGCAAGGAATCAATGGAAATAGTAGTATAGAAGCACCATCACACAATTTTTAGCGTCCCGAAAATTCCGTGGGTGTTTTTCTTTTTGTTTACGATCGCATTATCCCTGTACCGCCATGCTTTTTTTTGCCTCTTCCTGTTCATTCACCAACGGCCTGATGCGTGTGCCGATTAATTCAATAGACTGCATCAGTTTTTCATGATCCAATTCTGCACTGTCCATCTGGAAACTAAGCCTGGAGATGCCGCCCAATGCTTCGCTGTGACGAATGATTTTTTTGGCTACATCTTCCGGACTTCCTACCAGCAGGGCGCCTGTATCGCCGGCCTGTGCTTCAAACCGGCCCCTTGTCATGGGTGGCCAGCCGCGTTCCTTTCCAATTTTGGTCATACTGGCGGCGTAGCCGGGATAAAAATCATTGATTGCCTGTTCAGCGGTGCTGCCAACATAGCCAAGCGAGTGCAAGCCTACAGGCAACTGATCTTCACTATAACCCGCCTGTTTACCAGCTTTTCTATAGAGATCTATCAACGGGCGAAAGCGGTGTGTTTCGCCCCCGATAATAGCCACCATCAATGGCAGGCCCAGCATGCCGGCACGTACAAAAGATTCCGGCGTGCCACCCACGCCCAGCCACACAGGCAGCTGATCCTGCAAAGGCCTTGGATAAATAGGCTGATGCTTCAATGCAGTGCGAAATTTGCCCGACCAGGTTACAAATTCATTCTTGCGGATATTGAGCAGCAGTTCAAGCTTCTCCGCAAAAAGCTCATCGTAATCGTTCAGGTTAAAGCCAAACAGCGGAAAGGCATCGGTAAACGATCCGCGGCCAACCACCATTTCTGCACGTCCGCCAGAAATCAAATCCAGGGTAGCAAATTGCTGGAATACCCTTACCGGATCGGCCGAACTGAGTACGGTAACGGCACTCGTAAGGCGGATGCGCTTTGTTCTTGCCGCTGCAGCAGCAAGGATAAGTGAGGGCGCAGAATCAAGAAAACCCCTGCGGTGGTGTTCGCCAACACCAAATACATCAAGACCTGCTTTATCTGCCTGCTCAATCCGTTCCAGCAACTGCGCCATGGCAACTGCATCGTCCTTTGCATTGTTATTGTTACCGGTGAACTTTGCCGCAAAACTGTCTATACCAATTTCCATTTACTTACTTACTCCTTTTATTTTTTTGTATTGAACACAAAGCTACCTACCTTTACTATCTAAAGGATACCACTATCCAAAAGGATACCGATATCCTTTTGGATACCAATTAAAACTCAGGATGATGTATGATGGAAAACTGGAACACAGTTCCGAAGCCTGCAAAAGCAGCATCGCCGCGGTACGCGATACTTTGTATGTATTAAGCGGTAAATGGAAACTTCCTATTATTATTGCGCTGAGCAGCGGACCAGTGCGTTTTAAAGATCTGCAGCGCTCGCTGGAAGACATTACACCCAAGATACTTTCAAAAGAATTAAAGGAGCTGGAGCTGAATGAATTTGTGACACGTACTGTTTATGCTACTTCGCCGGTAACAGTGGAGTATGCATTGACAAAATACAGCCAGAGTCTTAATAATATTATTGCAGAAATGCGTGAATGGGGTTTTCAGCACCGCAAACGGTTAATGAACAGCAGCAGGAAAAATAAGAAAAAGGATTTGGTGGAAGGATGAGAGGATTTTTCGATTGCTGATTTTTGGATTGCGGGATTTCGCTGAGGCCAAGCGAACGATTGCGCCAGGTTCAATTATTGTATTTTCAGTTGTCTATTGTTTCGTAAAACCTTTCTTCTATCTGTAAGTTAGTTGGGTTTAATAATCAGGCCTATTTTGCTACTGTCTGGTATGTCTATTTCAGGATAAAAATCATCCTTTGTTCCGGCCACTCCATCCATACCAGATGAAAATAAGGTATACTTTTCCCCAATTCTTTCATAATTATAATAGGCAATTTTTGTTTGCATACCCGGCGCAGCATCCGTAATAGGAACGAGCGCATCTGTGTCCTGCAATTGTGGAAGACTGTCAGGATAATGTCCATATTGCAACTTATAAAATTCAATGTCCATTACCACCTGTTTTATCTGCAATTTTGAAATCTGGGTAAATCCTTCGTTCATTTTAGGTGAGTTAAAAGGATTGCAGCCTGCTAAAAAAATAATTGTGAGGACTAAGATTATTGTTGCTGTATTTTTCATTTCACTGATGCATGAATTCTTTACTACACTAATTACTGCTTTTCATATATTTTCCGCTACCGGAGTCAAAACTAAGTTTTTTGAAATGATTCATTCATTTCGAATCATCGTCAACTAAAAAAATGTCTTTAAAAATCAAAGCCCGCATTGCCGAACTAAGTTAACCAAAAACACATATAAACTTCGATAATTTAAGACGCCGAAAACCAATTATCCCAATCAATCCAAGCCTGCTCACCCAATTCCAATCCCCAATTCCCAATTCCATACAACTTCCCTTAATTTTATACCCCAAAATACCCGACACATGTATTCTGCCGTACAGACAAAAGACCTGCAAAAGCTTACTAAAAAGTTAATGGACGAAAGCAGCAAGCACCCCATTAAACCAACTGAAATAGACAACCTGCGCAAAGTGCTGCGTTTTCACGAATACCGGTATTATGTGATAGACGACCCCCTGCTGGCCGATTATGAATACGACCAGTTGTACAAACAGCTTGAAAAACTGGAAGAAGAAAACCCGGCGCTGGTAACCAGCAATAGTCCTACCCAGCGGGTGGCCAAAGGCCTTACCAAAGATTTCCCCACCGTGCAGCACCTGGTAGGTATGCTCTCGCTGGAGAATTCTTATAACGCAGAAGATCTGCTTGACTGGGACCGCAAAGTACGCGAAGCTGCCGGCCTCTCTGCCATTGAGTATTGCGCCGAACCAAAATTCGACGGTGCCAGCATCAGCCTTATTTATGAAAATGATCTGCTGGTACGTGCCGCCACCCGTGGAGATGGTGTACAGGGCGACGAGATAACCACCAATATCAAACAGATAAAATCGGTACCGCTGTCTGCCGCGTTTTCCGATTATGGCGTACAAACCATAGAAATACGCGGCGAAGTGCTGATGACGAAAAAGGCATTTAAGAAATACAACGACGACCTGGCCGCCGCTGGCCTGGCGCCCCTGGCCAACCCGCGCAATGCGGCATCTGGCTCACTGCGTATAAAAGACCCCGCCGAAGTAAAAAGACGTAACCTGGAAGCATTCTTATACCATGTAAGTTATTTTACCGCCGATGGACTGGACCCGGCAACCGGCCAAAAAGGCGATGCAGCACTGAGCACCCATAGCGGTGCGCTGGAAATGCTCTGGAACCTGGGTTTTCGCAGCCCGGTAAAAGAGAAAAAAGTTTTTAAAACCATTGACCAGGTAATTAAATACGCCAATGAATTTGAAACCGGCCGCGATGAAATGCCGTACGAAATTGACGGCATGGTGATAAAAGTAAACAGCATAGAATTGCAGGACAGGCTGGGACAAACCACCCACCACCCCCGCTGGGCCATTGCGTATAAATTCAAGGCCAGGCAGGGCACCAGCAAACTGCGCAATGTAGAGTTCCAGGTAGGCCGGACCGGTAGCATAACCCCTGTTGCAAAAATTGACCCCGTACCCATTGGCGGCGTAACGGTAACTTCTATTTCCCTATTTAATGAAGACGTAATTAAAGAAAAAGACCTGATGATTGGCGATACCGTGCTGGTGGAAAGGGCGGGCGACGTAATTCCCTATATCGTAAAAAGCCAGGCGGAACTGCGCGATGGTTCCGAGAAGTCTATTGTATTTCCTAAAAAATGCCCGGTTTGCGACCACAAGCTGGTAAAGCCGGCAGAAGAGGCGGTATGGCGTTGCATCAACCCCCAGTGCCCGGCGCAGGTGGTAGAACGCATCATCCATTTTGTTAGTAAGGATGCCATGGACATACGCAGTTTTGGCGAGGCCAACGTGAAAAAATTCTACGAACTGAAACTGCTCAAAAGCATTCCCGGTATTTATCATATTGATTTTGACGCGATCGGCCAACTGGAAGGCTTTGGAAAAAAATCGATCGACAACCTCAGCGCAGCTATTGAAAAATCAAAACTGCAACCATTGCACCGCGTTATATTTGGCCTTGGTATACGATATGTGGGCGAAACCACGGCTAAAATACTGGCCAACGCGGTACAGTATTTGCCAGACGCAGCCAGGCTCTCAGTTGAAGATTTGCTGAACCTGGAAGATATTGGCCCCAAGGTGGCTGGCAGTATCTACGAATTTTTTCACAATGCAGACAACCTGGAACTACTGGCACAACTGGAAGCCTCAGGCGTTAATTTAAAGAATAATAAGACACAACACGCAGCTGCAGCAGGGGGCAGTCTTGCAGGACAAACATTTTTATTTACAGGCACGCTTGCCCAGTTAAAACGCAGCGAAGCAGAGGAAATGGTAGAAGCCAACGGGGGTAAGTTGCTGGGAGGCGTAAGCAGCAAACTCAATTACCTTGTGGTGGGAGAAGATGCCGGCTCCAAGCTGGAGAAAGCTAAAAAGATTACCAGCGTACATGTAATAACAGAACAGGAGTTTCTAAAAATGATTGGTAAATAAACATTCACAAAGACAACCATTTAGAACCCGCGCCAGTCTCAGTTTTGCCGTAATCTCATCGCAAAGACCACCCTGGTTGGGCTACAGGGCCTAAGTCTGGAAAACTGCGCATAAGCAAGCGTTACAGTTAGAAACATAAAAAGAAAAAATAAAATACTAAAGCTATAATATTTCAGTAACTTTAAAAAAATACCAGGCATGATAAAAGCACTGTCCGCCGAAGTATGGAAACCGCTTCAGTTTCCCGGATGGAAGCAGCTCAGAAACAAATACGCCTTGTCATCTCATGGGCGTATTGCCAGTTATAAAAACGATGTGCTGCAAGATGGAAAACTATTGCAAGGCTCCATTACTACCGGTTACAAGACCCTCAACCTGCATCGTCCCGAAAACAACGGCACGCTGTACATTCACAGGGAGATCGCCAGGCTCTTTAACAAGAAGCCTACCAACAAACACAAGTATGTTATCCATGTTAATCACAACAAAATGGATAACAGCAGTAAAAATCTGCAATGGTCAACGTTAGAAACTATGATTGACCACCAGCAAAAAAGCCCCGCCAAAATTGCCTACAAAAAAGTACAGGCAAACCGCACGGTGGGCTTAAAGCTGACAGCCACCCAGGTAAAGTCCATTAAAAAAACACTCACTGACCCCAAAAGAAAGCTCACCATTAAAAAAGTGGCAGAGAAATATGGTGTTAGCGAAATGACAATGTACCGCATCAAAAGCGGCGAAAACTGGGGACGCATTAGAAGATAACGACGATTTGCATGGCCGAAACTGATTTAAAGGGCGATTACCACAATCGCCCTTTATTTTTTGGCTGATCCCAACCAGTTTCAGGCAAAGAGGGCAAGAAAGATGTTACTTTCCGGCCAGCCCTTCTTATTCACCCCTTTTAAAACACCTGGATAGGTATTGCAGTATACACGCTAACCAAAACCTTTCCTGCTTTGCCCTAACTTTGACTCTTTGCATAAAACATTCATAAACAAACTTATCTTATGCTGCAGCCCGCTACGCTGAAATTTCTGAAAGGCCTACAAAAGAATAACAACAAACCATGGTTTGAAAAAAACCGGCCTGCTTACGAAGAGGCCAAAGCAGATTTTGCACAATTCATCCAAACCGTTATTGATAAACATGGCAAAAAAGACGACAGTATTAAAGACCTGAAGGCAAAAGACTGCATGTTTCGTATAAACCGCGATGTTCGCTTTTCAAAAGACAAATCACCCTATAAAAATAATTTTGGCGCCAGCATTAACCGCGGTGGCAAAAAATCTGTTTATGCCGGCTATTATTTTCATTGCCAGCCCGGCGAAGCATTTGTTGGCGGCGGTCTTTGGATACCCATGCCGCCCGATCTTAAAAAAGTAAGACAGGAAGTGGATTATTGTTTTGATGAATTCGAAAAAATTATTGGCTCAAAAAAATTCATTTCGGTATACGGCGATCTGATAAAAGATGGAGAGACCAGCCTGGTAAAAGTGCCGCAGGGTTTTGAAAAAGACAATCCCGCTGCGGAATACCTGAAGCTGAAAAGTTTTATTGCCATGAAAAAACTGGATGATGCCACCCTTACTTCAAAAGACCTTGTACAAACAACCCTGGGCGCGTTTGAGACTTTACATCCGTTGCTGATGTTCCTGAACAGGGCCCTGGCCCCCGAAGCCTAGAGACAGGTATCAATGCCATTTGGGTGATTAGCCATTGAAATGTGCCGGGCCATCAGGACTGCAAGCGTATTTTCCAACCATCACATTGATCTGTCAAATCACGATGGTTTTGAATGATTCCTGTTTGTATGCCCGCGGGCTCAATTTTTTCCGGTTTTTGAAATACCGGGAAAGATGGCTTTCATCAACCAGTCCGAATTCCGATGCAATTTCCTTTAGTGTAAGACTACTGTTGATAAGCCTTCTTTCAATCAGGTTGATACGGTACTGGCTCAGGTATTCGCGGTAGCTGATGCCAAAATTTCTTTTAAAATAGGCGCCGAAATAGGCGGGCGAAATATTGAAATGCTCAGCAATGGCTTTTATCTGAATTAACCCGGGCGAATAAATATGCTGGTGGATAAAGGACAGCAGTTGCTCATTGCTTTTCTGCAACAGGTGCTGCGGGTTATAGTCGTGTTGTATCAATGCTTTTTTTACCATTTCTATGATGGAGAGGATCTGGTAAAAAACAATGGCCGCCGTTTCGCCGGCAGATGGGCTATTGATGGCCGTTATATTGTCAATAATGCTTTTCAGAAAACTTTTATCAGAAGCCGTTAATTCAGGTTTTATTTCCTGCAAAAATTTATTGCGCATAACGGGTTCCACTTCACGGTCAAAAAACCCGGGCGAAGTATAATGCTGGTTGTAAAAAAAACTATCAGTAAATTTCAGGTAAACAAACCTTGTCTTTTGCTCTATAACAAAATAATGATTGTCTTCGGGTGCAAGTAAAAAAAGATCACCGGCCTGGTAAGTAAAATTGTTGTTATTTAAACAATGCCGGCCGCTGCCATGGTAGATATATATAATCTCGTAATAAGTGTGGTTATGCCTTGGCAGGGGATATACATCCAGTTCAAAGTCTGACAAAATAAATGGCTCAAACTGTCTCAATCTTTTCATAGCCGGAAATTACAAGTTTATATACTGATTTTACAAGGTTTGGGAATGAATGTTTGATACATTTGCATAGCTTTCGTTTGCTGCTGTTAGAAGTCCAATCACTTTTGCTAAGGTTAAAATTCAATTAAATGCATTTACGGGTAGGGGGAATTCAATGTCAACAACATAGATCTGTTTACACAAAACAAAGGACCGGTATTGTAGTTTGCTTTTTCCTTTTGGCATTAACATGCAAACAACAATTGTTCGCGCAGGGCAACGGCCTGCTTAATTTATCAACTGCCGTTAAAACCGGACTTGCCAGTTACCAGAACATAAAAGCAAAATCCAATTATATAAAATCTTCACAGGCGCTGGTGCAACAGGCAAAGAATCAATACCTGCCCGATGTAATTGGTTCCCTGCAGGATGCATTTGGTACCGTGAACGGCCAGTTTGGCCCGGCTTCCCCTATTGCGGGTACCGTATCCTCTTCCGGCCCGGTATACGGCAGCCAGAGCTGGAATGCCGCTTTTGGATCCATCTACCTGTTAAACGTAAACTGGGAATTTATTTCCTTTGGCCGGCTGCAATCAAGAATAGGCGCTGCAAACGCCCAGCTAAAAACAGATTCGGCCAATTTGCTGCAGGAAGAATTTGTTACCAGTGTAAGAATTGCAGGTACTTATCTTAACCTGCTTATTGCACGCCGCTTTATACAAAATGCCCAGGCCAATATAGACAGGGCTGCCTATGTGCAGCAATCGGTTATTGCAAGGGCCAAATCGGGTTTAATAGCAGGTGTGGATTCTTCTATTGCCAATGCAGAAGTATCCGGCGCAAGGCTGGCGTATTTACAGGCAACTGCCAATGAACAACGTATCCGCAACCAGCTGGTGCAATTATTGAATGCTGCACCGGAAGCCTATGCAGAATTAGACAGCAGCTTTTTCAGCAGTACACCTGTTAACTACAATACTTCTTTTGCGGTAGCAGAAAATCCACAGGTAAAATTTTACGAAAACAGGATTTTGCAAAGCAATGCCACCGAAAAATACATAAGACGCAGTATTAACCCCGGTCTTAATCTTTTTGGCACTTTCCAGGGCCGTGGCTCTGGTTTCGAATATAATTACACACCAGATTTTGCGGACCGCTATTCCAAATCGCTTAGTGGTTTTAAACCAGATCGTTACAACTACCTGGTAGGTATTGGCATTACATGGAATTTAATCAGCCCTTTTAAAATAAAAGAACAGGCAAGATCGCAAGCCTACCTGTCTGCCGCTTACAGGGATGAATATGATCTTGTTCTGACGCAGTTAAAGGATCAACTGGTGCTGGCAGACCAGCAAATTGATAACAGCTTAAAAAGCATTGCGGAAGCGCCGTTGCAATTAAAAGCAGCTACCGACGCTTACCTGCAAAAAACAGTGTTGTACAAAAACGGGCTGGCGAATATTGTGGATGTACAACAGGCGCTGTTTACCCTAAACCGTGCCCAGACCGATAACAGCGTAGCATACATTAATATATGGCAGGCTTTGCTATTAAAAGCAGCCGCCTCCGGCGATTTTGATTTATTTATCAAACAGGTGAAATAGCAGGTATGAATCTTATAAGAACAGCATTAAGAAAACCGATTACCATTATGGTACTGGTAGCCGGTTTGTTTTTCTTCGGCATTAAGGCAATACAAACCATTAAGATAGATATATTTCCGGCCATGAACCTGCCGGTGATCTACCTCTCGCATCCCTTTGGTGGCTATTCACCTACACAGATGGAATCATTTTTTGGAAAACAATATGTAAACATCCTGCTGTATGTTTCCGGTGTAAAAAGTATTGAAACAAAAAATATACAGGGCCTGAGCTTATTAAAGCTTACGTTTTACGAAAATGTAAACATGGCACAGGCTGCTGCAGAAGTAAGCGCTTTTGCCAACCGCGCACAGGCCATCTTTCCGCCTGGCTCGCAACCACCGTTTGTAATACGTTTTGATGCTTCCACCCTGCCCGTGGGCCAGCTGGTATTAAGCAGCGAAAAAAGATCAAACAATGAATTGCTTGATTTGGCCAATGTATACGTTCGGTCTTCTTTTACTTCCATTCCGGGTTTAATTTCATCGGCCCCGTTTGGTGGTAATGTACGCAGCATTGTTATAAAAGTAAATCCCGATGCTTTGCGTTTGCACAATCTTACCGCAGACCAGGTAGTGGAAGCCTTGCGCATCAATAACCAGACATCTCCTGCCGGCAATGTAAGAATTGGCAATATCAATTACATTACACCGGCCAACACAACCATAAAAGGCGTTAAAGATTTTGAAAACATTCCCCTGTTCAAGGGCGGCGTACCGAATGTTTTTGTACGCGATGTAGCCACTGTAGAAGATGCCGCAGACATAACCGTTAGCTATGCACTGGTAAATGGTAAACGCTCTGTATATATGCCCATTACCAAATCGGCAGACGCTTCTACATGGGAAGTGGTGCAAAACCTGAAAAAAGCATTGCCCAGGTTTCAGAGCCTGCTGCCGGATGATGTAAAATTATCTTATGAGTTCGACCAGTCTGTTTATGTGATCAACGCCGTTAAAAGTTTATTGAGCGAAGGCGCCATTGGTGCCATTCTTACCGGACTTATGGTCTTGCTGTTCCTGGGCGATGCGCGTGGAGCCCTGATCGTTATATTAACCATTCCCACTTCCATTATTTCCGGTGTACTGTTTTTATCGCTGTTTCACCAGACCATTAATATCATGACCCTGAGCGGTCTTTCGCTGGCCATCGGCATCCTGGTAGACGAATCAACCGTAACCATTGAAAATATTCACCAGCACCTGGATATGGGCAAACCAAAAGCGCTGGCCATCTGGGATGCCTGCAAGGAAATTGCCTTCCCCAAACTTCTTATCCTGCTTTGTATACTGGCCGTTTTTGCACCCGCATTTACCATGACGGGTATTACCGGTTCACTTTTTTTACCATTGGCCCTGGCCATTGCTTTCTCTATGATCATTTCTTACCTGCTGGCACAGACTTTTGTGCCGGTACTGGCCAACTGGATAATGAGAGGCCACGACAAAAAGAAAAAAGAAACCATTGATGATTATAGAAATTATAAGGTAGATACATCTGAAGACGAAGACACCTGGGATCAAAAAAAACATTTGCTGGAAGGCGGTCACGGCGCGGGTGGCAGCCTTACCCGTTTTGAAAAATTCAGGGCGCGTTACCTGCGGTTTCTTAACCGCTTGCTGCCTTATAAAAAAATGATAACCGTTGCTTATGTTATCATCATTACCGGGCTTGCCTTTTTATTGTTTATGAACATTGGCCGCGATGTATTGCCAAAAGTAAATGCAGGCCAGTTCCAGGTAAGGTTCCGCGCCAAGGATGGCACCCGGCTGGAACGCACTGAAGAAAAATTGATTGCCGCGGTAGACGTGTTAAAGGGTATAGTAGGCAAAGAGAATATTTCTATTACCTCAGCCTTTGTTGGACAGCACCCCGGCCAGTTCTCCAGCAGCCCTATTTATCTTTTTATGAGTGGTTCGCACGAGGCTGTATTGCAGGTGGCGCTGAAAGAAGATTATAAAGTAAACCTGGAAGAACTGGAAGAGCGTTACCGGAAAACCATGAAACAACAATTGCCCGATTTTTCTGTATCGTTTGAGCCGATGCAACTGACCGATAAAATACTCAGCCAGGGATCGCCTACGCCCATTGAAGTAAAAATAAGCGGCAAAAATAAAAAGTTGAATGTTGAATACGCCAATAAAATGGTGGCTAAACTTAATGAAATCAGTTACCTGCGCGATATCCAGATAGGTCAGTCGATACAATATCCAGCCATCAATATTAATATCGACAGGGTAAGGGCCGCCCAGTTAGGTGTTGATGTGGGCGATATTTCCAGGTCATTAACCGCCTCTACCTCTTCTTCCAGGTTTACAGAAAAAAATGTTTGGATAGATGAAAAAGCGGGTCTTGGATACAACGTGCAGGTAGAAGTGCCGGAAAACCAGATGACCAGCATGAACTCAATAGGCGAAATACCGGTACTAAAAAATTCAGCGAGGCCGGTATTGAGTGATGTGGCCAGTTTTCAGCTGGATACTACGTTTGGAGAAAACGATGATATAGGTTCCATACCACAGGTGTCTGTAACCGCCAACCTGCATAAAACTGATTTGGGTACGGCTGCCGCCGATGTGCAAAAAGCCATTAAATCGCTGGGCGAGCTGCCACGCGGGCTGACCGTAGAACTGAAAGGATTGAGCAATGTATTAACCGATACCCTGGATAGTTTGCAAAGCGGCCTGCTGGTGGCCATCATAGTGATATTCCTGATGCTGGCAGCCAATTTCCAGTCATTTAAAGTATCACTGGTGGTATTGTCAACTGTACCCGCGGTATTGCTGGGTTCATTGGTGCTTTTGCTGCTAACCGGCTCCACACTGAACCTGCAATCGTATATGGGTATGATTATGTCGGTAGGAGTATCCATTGCCAACTCTGTACTGCTGATTACCAATGCCGAACACCTGCGTATGCACAATGGAGACGCCATTGAATCTGCCAGGGAGTCTGCAGCCCTGCGCATCAGGCCTATTCTAATGACAACGGTAGCCATGGTGGTGGGTATGATACCCATGGCCCTGGGAATTGGCGAGGGCGGCGACCAGGCTTCTCCATTGGGAAGGGCGGTTATTGGCGGATTGATTGCATCTACCTTTGCAGCATTACTGGTTTTACCATTGGTTTTTGCCTGGGTGCAGGAAAAAACCACTACTGATTCTGTATCACTTGACCCGGAAGATAAAGAAAGCAAATTTTATATACCATCATTGTATGAAGCACATCACAAATAGTTACAGGAAAATTTGGGGCGTTGTGCCGGCAGCACTGTGCATATCCGTTATGCTGAGCAGTTGCGGCGCAGCAGAAAAAAAGAAGGAAGAAAAAGAAGAACCAGCCAGGGAAGCAGCACCCGCTGCCACCCATGCATTTATTTTACAAAAGGGAAAACTGTCTGCTGCCATACAAATGCCGGGAGAACTGATTCCTTTTCAACAGGTAGACCTCTATGCCAAAGTAAACGGGTTCGTAAAAAAATTATATGCAGATGTAGGGTCCGAAGTAAAAGCAGGCCAGTTGCTGGCTGTAATGGAAGCGCCCGAGCTGGGTTCTCAGTTAGCGGGAGCCGACTCAAGGGTAAAAACCCAGGAAGCTATCTATACTGCCAGCAAGGCCAACTATGATCGTTTATACGAAACCAGTAAAACGCCGGGCACTATTTCTCCCAACGATATTGACCAGGCAAATGCCAAAAAAAATGCCGACTATGCCCAATGGCAGGCTGCCAAATCTGCCTATAAAGAAATTGCTGAAACGCAGAACTATCTTGAAATAAGGGCGCCTTTCAGTGGTGTTATCAGCGTAAGAAATGTAAACACGGGCGCCATTGCGGGACCCGCCGGAAAAGGTTCTGATCTGCCGCTGTTTGTTTTGCAGGATCAAAAAAAATTAAGGCTGGCCGTACTGATACCGGAATCGGTTACCAGCTATGTAAATGATAAAACCATCGTTGGTTTTACCGTGAAGGGTTTACCCAATGAAAAGTTTTCGGCGGTTGTAAAACGCTCCGCCGGCTCGCTGGATACAAAACTGCGTGCAGAACGAATTGAAATGGATATCGCAAACAAGGATAAGAAGCTATTGCCGGGCATGATTGCAGAAGTAAACATTCCTGCATCGGCCAGGGACAGCGGCTTTATAGTTCCAAAAACAGCCGTTATTAATTCGCCCGAAAGAATATTCCTTATAAAAGTGAACAATGGAACTGCCCAATGGGTAGATATAAAAACCGGCAGGGAGGCAGATGGAAAAGTGGAAGTATACGGTGCCTTAAACGTTGGCGATACCATTGTTACCGTAGCCAGTGAAGAAAGAAGAAATGGCAGCACAGTACCACAGATCAACCTGGAAAAGAAGTAAAAATGCCGCAGGTGCGCAGATATAAAATAATCTGCGCATCTGCGGCAAAAAATCATTTAAAATATTCCTTTGGCGTTCAGGTACTCAGCAATCTGAACGGCGTTGGTAGCAGCACCCTTGCGCAGGTTGTCGCTTACAATCCACATATTTAAAGTATTGGGCTGGGTTTCATCCCTTCTGAGCCTTCCAACAAACACTTCATCTTTTTCATGCGCATCCATGGGCATTGGATATTTTTGATTAGGCAGATCATCTACCACTACAACACCGGGCGCTGTTCTAAGCAGTTCTTTTACTTCCTCCAAATCAAAATCCCTGCTGAATTCAACGTTTACTGATTCGCTGTGACCGCCCATTACCGGAATGCGCACAGTGGTAGCCGTTACACGAATGCTGTCATCGCGCATGATCTTTTTGGTTTCTTTCACCATTTTCATTTCTTCTTTGGTGTAGCCATTCTCAGTAAACACATCAATCTGGGGAATTACATTCAGGTCAATGGGATATTTATACGCCATCTCGCCCTGTACGCCTTTTCTTTCATTCATTAATTGTGTTACCGCTTTTACGCCAGTTCCTGTTACACTCTGGTAAGTTGATACAACTATTCTTTCTATATTGTATTTTTTGTGCAATGGATTAAGCGCCACCACCATCTGTATGGTTGAACAATTGGGATTGGCAATAATTTTATCGGTTGCCGTTAAAACATCCGCGTTTATTTCAGGCACCACCAGCGGTTTGGCAGGATCCATCCTCCATGCAGAAGAGTTATCGATAACCGTAATACCGGCTGCTGCAAATTTCGGCGCCCATTCCAGCGAGGTGCTGCCGCCCGCTGAAAAAATAGCCACATCCGGCTTTGCCGCAATAGCATCTGTCATGCCAATCACTTTGTATTTCTTTCCCTTAAACTCAACTTCCTTACCCACCGATTTTTCTGAAGCCACCGGAAGCAAATCGCTTACCGGGAAATTGCGTTCAGCCAGTACCTGTAACATTTTGGTGCCTACCAGGCCGGTAGCGCCCACCACAGCAACTTTTAATTGTCTCATAATTGTTTTTTTAGCAACCAGTTGTAACGGAATAACCGTTTTTTTCTGTTTTGTTTTAATGGTGATATAATAAAAAACCCCCGGTGTGTACCGGGGGCCCTGAATATCTTGTAACATACAAAACGATCAAAAACCACCCGTTGCGGAATGTTTCTTTATGCGCTTTGTAGTTGTAGTTATTTTTTTCACGAGGCCAAAAGTAATACAGCCATGTTATTAAACCAAATTTATTGGTGAAAAAACGTTGACTGCTCTTCTCAAACGTTCATTTTACACGTTAACTTACCACAAACCTTATTCAATGAAACAGAAACTAACATTTGTTCTGTTGAGCCTTGCAATTTTCGCAAAAGCCCAAACCGCCGCCCGTTATGACGTGGTAATTGATGAAATTATGGCCGATCCTTTACCAGTTGTTGGTCTTCCTAATGCAGCCTTTATTGAATTAAAAAATGTATCGGCACAAGCGGTCAATTTGAATGGCTGGCAGATTGGCGATGCCGCCGGTTTTGCCACTATCAGCACCAACTTTATACTACAGCCGGACAGTTTTGTTGTTATCTGTACCAATACCACCGCACCGGCCATGAAAGTTTTTGGTGCTGCCATCGGTGTAAACAATTTTCCTTCTTTAGACAATGATGGCGATCAGTTGTACCTGCGCTCAAAAGAAGGCAGGTTTATACATGCCGTAAATTATTCAGCTGCCTGGTACCAAAATGCAATAAAAAACCAGGGCGGCTGGTCGCTGGAAATGATAGATACCAAAACCTCCTGTAGCGGAATGAGCAACTGGACATCAAGCAATGATCCAAAAGGCGGCACACCGGGCAAAAAAAATTCAGTGGATGCTATTAATAAAGACACAGAACCGCCAGTGTTGGTAAATGCCGTTGCAAGAGACAGCGTCCATATTATTTTGACTTTTGATGAACCGCTGGATAGTGCGCAGTTGGCAGCTATTGATAATTATACCATTACAGGCGCACCCGGGCCGGTTGTATCAGCCGCGCCAATAGCGCCGGCTTTTAATAAGGTAGTATTAAAAACAGCAGGCCCGCTGGAAAGAAACAAAGCCTTCGGTATAACGGTCACCAATATGGCAGATTGTGCCGGCAACCCCATCGGCGCTTATAACAAAGCAAAATTTGGACGCGCGGTGGATGCCGGCTTTTCAGATATTGCCATCAACGAACTCTTATTCAATCCCAGGCCGGATGGCGCAGACTATGTGGAGCTGTACAACCGCAGCAACAACATCATTGATATAAAAGATTGCTATATCGCCAGCCGCAATGCAAATGCAGCCGTTGGTCCGGCTAAACAACTCAGTGCAGATAACCGCCTTTTGTTTCCGGGTGATTATATTGTAATTACGGCAGATGCAGCAGCAGTAAAAAGACAATACCTGGCAAAGAACCCTGCAGCTTTTGCAGAAATAAGCAGCATGCCTTCCCTGCCAGATGATAAAGGCGATGTGCTGATTTTAAATGCACAGGGAAAACTAATTGATGAATTGAGTTATGATGCACATTGGCATTTTAAACTGATTGACAATGATGAAGGCGTGGCTTTGGAGAGAATCGACTACAACCAACCTGCACAGGATGCAGCCAACTGGCATTCCGCCGCTACCAGCGCAGGTTATGGCACACCCGGTTACCAGAATTCACAATATAAAACCGATGTGCAGCTACCGGGTAATATCAGTTTAATACCCGCTGTTTTTTCTCCCGACAATGATGGCTTCGATGATTTTCTTACTATCAACTACCAGTTTCCGGCAGCCGGTTATGTGTGCAATATAACCGTCTTTGATGCCAATGGCCGGCCCGTTCGGTTTGTAACGCGCAATGCCTTATGCGGTTTACAGGGCTATTTTCGCTGGGATGGGCTTGATGAAAAATCAGCGAGATTGCCAGTAGGGGTATATGTTGTACTTGCTGAAGTATTTAACCTTCAGGGAAAAACAAAACAATTCAGGCAGGCCGTAACGCTGGCAAGAAGGTTGAATTGAAAACAAATAATTAAACGTTGTTATTATGTCTGGTACATTTTCACAAATTTATATTCAAATCGTTTTTGCGATAAAGGGCAGGCAAAATCTTATTCATTCCACATTTGAAGAAGAAGTGTATAAATACATATCAGGAATAGTTTCTGGCAAGCGTCAAAAATCGCTTGCCGTTAATGGAATGGAAGATCATATACATATATTGGTTGGCTTAAAACCTTCAATGTGTATATCCGATTTGGTTCGTGATATAAAAAACAATTCCACCAATTTTATTAATAAGCATAATTGGCTGCGAACTAAATTTTCATGGCAGGAAGGTTTCGGCGCGTTTTCTTATTCCGAATCTAATTACGGGAAAGTTATTGATTATATTAAAAATCAAAAACAACATCATGAAAAACAAACTTTCCGGCATGAATACATATCATTTCTAAAAAACTTCAATGTGCCGTACGATGACAAATATCTCTTTGAATTTTATGATTGATGGTTTGTGGTTTGGATTGGTCTGCACATATACAAATAAATACCATCCCTGCAGGATTATACCGGCCCAACCCGAAACGCTGGCATTAATATAACATCTTAAAGGCGATGGCATTAACCCACCCCCTGGTTAATGTTTCCATGTTGATTGTTTCTCCCGATCCTAATGTCACCCCTGCGGGGTTGTACATAAACATTCGAATCATTTTTCTATATGAATAACATCCCTGCGGGATTATGCGGGACAGCCCAGGCCTGCAAGGCTGGCATTAATATAAAAGCATGGACCCATGGCCTCATAATATCCTAAAATCGTCAGATGTAAACAAGCCCAGGCCTGAAAGGCTGGCACTAATATAAAGCCCGGCACGGTGCCGGGCTTTGCATAATTTATGATTGTTTGCTGGTTGCCAGTTGCGCGGTATGCGCAGCATCCGCACCATCTACCATATTTTAATTCTATCTTTTTCGGGAACAAACATTTTATCTCCTTCCTTTACACCAAAGGCGGCATAGAAAGGAGGGAATTGCATAAGGGGACCATTTACACGATGAATAGCCGGCGCATGCGGATCGATATTAATGTACTGTCTTGAGATTTCATCCTTGTATTTGCTTCTCCATCCCTGTGCAAACGAAAGAAAGAAACGCTGATCGGGGGTCCATCCGTCTATTCTTGTGGTATCCTTACCCTGTGCCGTCATTTTAAATGCATCATAGGCAATACTGATACCGCCCAGGTCGGCTATGTTTTCGCCTGTGGTTAAAGCCCCGTTTACATGCAAAGTATCCAATATTGTAAAGTGATTGTATTCGTCTATGACCAGTTTTGTTTTTGCCGTAAACTTATCATTGTCTTCCTTGCTCCACCATGTTTTCAGGTTACCGTCTTTATCAAATTGTGAACCCTGGTCATCAAAGCCATGGGTCATTTCATGTCCTATCACCATACCAATACCCCCGTAATTAATAGCATCATCCGCATCGGGATTAAAATAAGGCGTTTGCAATATACCGGCGGGAAAAACAATTTCATTAAAAGAAGGATTATAATACGCATTGATGGTAGGCGCGGTCATTCCCCACTCTGTTTTATCTACCGGCTTACCCAGCTTGCTCAACTGGTACTGGTACTCATTTTTTGCACAGGAAACCAGGTTGTCGTAATACCGCCCTTTGTCGATGGTTACCTTACTGTAGTCCCTCCATTTATCAGGATAGCCTATTTTTTTTATAAAGGCATGCAGTTTATCAATGGATACTTTCCTGGTACTATCACTCATCCAGTCAACCTTGTTTATTCTTGCTTCAAATGCAATCTGCAGGTTGTTTACCAGTTCAAGCATGCGTTTTTTTGCATCGGCCGTAAAATATTTTTTAACATACAGCTCGCCCAGCGCATCGCCAAGATTGGCATCGGTTGACCGGTACATCCTGTCCCAGCGTGGTTTCAATTTTTTTCTGCCGCTTAATGAGCTGCCATATTCAAAGTTGGCATTTACAAAATCACTGCTTAAAGCATTCGCAGCATCGTTCACAGTATGAAAACGCAGATATGCCTTCCAGGTATCAATGGGAACTGATTTTAATAACTCATTTACTTTCAAATAATAGGCGGGTTGACCGATATCTGCCGAATCTGTTTTAAAACCTATTGCTGCAAAAAAGGATGGCCATCCAATAACGGGCATCTTTTTATCCATGTCGGCCAATGACATTTTATTATAATTGATTTGCGGGTTCCGCAATTCAACATTGGTACGGTGACTGGCGGCCATTTGCTTCTCAAGGTTATAAACCGCCATCATTTTTTTGGCTGCCGTTAAGCTATCATCGCCCGTTAACATGAATATTTTCTTAACATAGGCCTGGTAGGCCTTCACTACGCCAAGCGTTGCGGGGTCTGTCTTAAAATAATAATCCCTGTCGGGCAATCCCAGTCCATACTGGCTTGCACCGGCTATATTAACAACGCTGTTCTTTTGATCGGGGCCAATGCCAACTGCCACCAGGATATTATTTCCTTCTACTGTTTGGCCGGCCACAAATTGCATAATACCTTTTGCGTCCCTGATGGAATCAATTTTTTGCAAAGTTGGTTTCAGGGGGGTGTAGCCCAGTTGTTCAATGGTGGACGAATCCATTCCGGAGGCATAAAAATCGCCTACTTTTTGTTCAATGCTTCCTTTGGCAAATCCGCCTTTGGCGGCACTGTCTAAAATTTCATGCAAATGATCTTTGGTGCGGTTGTACATTTCCAGTGCGGCACCGGCGGAACTTTCTGTGGGCAATATAGTAGTCTGTTTTTCCCATTTGCCATTTACATATTCAAAGAAGTTATCTCCGGGCTTTACCGTTAAGTCCATGGTAGCCGTATCGATAAACCCTTTGCCTTTTTCAGTTGCGGCTGTTGCTGCACCTGATTTGCAGGAGTAAACTACCACAGCAAGCAGTAAGATGGTGCCTGAAGCACATAACAGTTTTTTCATATGCCTATAGTGTTTGATAAGGTATGAATGTACTGAAACTTTGTCCGCCAAACAGCTTTATTTGATAAGCAAACGGCTAAGAAGATAAACGGTTAGCCCAGCTCAATATCAAAACTTACCAGGCTTACAAATTCCTGGATTCTTTTGTCGATGTCTTCTTTTGTGATTTCTTTTAACCTGTCCGGACCAAATTTTTCTACGCAGTAAGAGGCCATGGCAGAGCCTACAATAATGGCCGTTTTCATGTTATTGAAAGATATATCGTTGGTTTTGGCCAGCCAGCCAACAAAGCCGCCGGCAAATGTATCGCCGGCCCCGGTTGGGTCGAAGACTTCTTCCAATGGCAGGGCGGGTGCAAAAAACACTTCGTTTTTATGAAAAAGCAGCGCGCCATGCTCGCCTTTTTTTATGATAAGGTATTTGGGTCCCAGCGTCATTATCTTTTTAGCGGCTTTTACAATAGAGAATTCGCCGCTTAATTGCCTTGCTTCGCTGTCGTTTACCAGCAGCACATCTACCAGCTTCAGTGTTTCCAGCAGCTCGGGCATTTTAATGTCCATCCAGAAATTCATGGTATCCATTACAATCAGCTTTGGACGGGGCTTTAATTGCTCAATTACCTGCTTTTGTATAACCGGGTCAACATTTCCCAGCATCAAAAACCCGGCACCCTGGTAGCTATCCGGAATGATTGGATTAAAATCCATCAATACATTCAAATCTGTAACCAGTGTATCGCGGCTGTTCATGTCCATATGGTATTTGCCGCTCCAGAAAAATGATTTTTTATCCGGCACTATTTCCACGCCTTCCAGCTGTATGCCCCGGCGTTTCATTTCATTCATTTCGTCTTCAGAAAAATCATAGCCTACAATAGATACCTGCTGAACCGGTTGCACAAAGTAGCTGGCAGCATAGGCTACATAAGTGGCCGAACCACCGACTATTTTATCGGTTTTACCAAAAGGTGTTTCAATGGCATCAAAAGCCATGGTACCCACCGCAATTAAAGACATAGTGTTGATTTATTTGATGAATAATTTGTTTTGTAAGTATCATATGGGGCAGCACCGGTATGCATTGCTTTCTTTGCATAAAAACAGGCGCAAACCTACGGTTTTTTGGCCGCCAAAGTATTGGCAGACAAAGAAAAATCGCCTTAATTGGCTGGCATAACTAACATTTGTTACCAGTTAGTATTAATTTTGTTCCCTAAGTTTTTAATATGGCTAAAATAAGGCAGCGGAAGAACAGTACCCGCAAGGAAACTATTATTGAGACAGCGGCCCGGCTGTTTCGCGAACGCGGCTTCAGTGCCACCTCCATGCGCGACCTGGCCGAGCAGGTGGGCGTGGAAGCTGCCAGTCTCTATAACCATATCAGCTCAAAAGCAGAGATATTGCAGGAATTGTGTTTTAAGGTGGCCAATAAGTTCATGAGCCATATTGATAAGGTGGATGCTGAAGATATCTCCTCCATTAAAAAAATTGAAGCTGTCCTGCGTTTTCATATCCAGCAGATGGTACACCATTATGAAGAAGTTTATGTAAGCGACCGTGAATGGAAACACCTGACGGATCCCTACCTGTCAAACATCCAGACCCAGCGCCGGGTATACCGCCAGCGTATTGCTTCCATAATTGAAGAGGGTATCAGAAAAAACGAAATCAAAAAAATTGATGCTCCCACTGCCGTATTGATTATGCTGCATGCCGTTAGCGGCATAGAAAGCTGGCACCGCAGCAAACAAAAAATAAGCGGCGATGTACTGGAAGAGAATATGATTGCTATCCTGATTGGTGGCCTGCAAAATAAATAACTGTGGCTACCCATTTTCATCAGCTAACCGTTACAGATGTACGCAAAGAAGCCACTGGTTGTATTTCTGTTGCCTTTGATATTCCCCCGCATTTAAAAAATGCCTTTGCTTTTACACAGGGGCAAAATATTACCATTAAAACAATCATTAACGGTGAGGAATTGCGCAGATCATATTCCATCTGCAGCAGCCCTTTGGATAATGAATTGAGAATTGCCATAAAAAAAATTCAGGGTGGCAGATTCTCAGGGTGGGCAGAAAAACAGTTAAAGAAAAACAGCATAATCGACGTGTTGCCGCCAACGGGGAAATTTTTTACGCAACTGGAAGCATCAAATAAAAAAAACTATATCGCATTTGCGGCGGGCAGTGGCATTACACCTATTTTGTCTATTATTAAAACCACGCTTTTTACAGAACCCAACAGCACATTCACCCTGGTATATGGCAACAAAAACAGGGCTTCTATCATTTTTAAAGAAGCGCTGGAAGCCCTCAAAAACCGGTTTATTAACCGTTTTAGTATATACCATATCCTTAGCAGGGAAAAAACTGAAACCCCGCTTAACCAGGGCAGGATTGATACTGAAAAATGCGAAGCTATTTTTAAATACCTCGTCAATGTAAATGAATGCGACGAGTTTTTTATCTGCGGCCCCGAAGCCATGATTTTTGCTGTAAAGGACTATTTAACAGCGAAAGGCGTTGAAAAAAACAAGATTCATTTTGAATTATTTACCGTACCGGGACAGCAGCAGTCCGGGGCCGGTAATCCTGAGGCTGCAGCACAGCCTGTTGACGGGAATAAGATAAGCACTGTAACAATACAACTGGATGGCATTTCATTCGATTTTAAGCTGCCCTACAATGGCGGGGCCATACTGGATGCGGCTTTGCAACTGGGAGCCGATTTACCCTTTGCCTGCAAGGGTGGCGTATGTGCTACCTGCAGAGCAAAATTGTTAGCCGGTGAAGTAATAATGGATAATAACTATGCGCTGGAGCCGGAAGAAATAAAGAACGGTTATATCCTTACCTGCCAGTCGCATCCACGAAGCGAAACCATTCTTATCGATTTTGATCAAAGATAGGCTAAGAGATGGAAGGAGAAAAAGAGGCAAAGAGATCGGAACCAGTGATTCCTGGATCCCCATAAAAATCTGCGTAGTATTAAAAGAGAAAAGTAATGGGCTTCGGATTGAGTTTCTCTTATCAACTCTTTTTCTCCTTGTTCTCTTAGCCTAAAAGACAAGCGTTGCAATTGAATGCGGCAGGCTGGTAATTTCAGTCGCCTTGCCCGCTACCCATAAATGATAGGGAATATTTTTATCGCTGTCGTTCATTACTACCACGGCTATTTTACCATCGGTATTTACAAATGCGGTAGTAAGTAATTCACTGCGGCTGGAAGAGCTGATTATTCTTTTGGCACCCGGCCGTATGAATTTTGAAAACTGCCCGATATAATAATACGCATTGGTATAAGTAATCTGCCCTGATTTTGTATCTGCATGCACCGGGGCAAAACAAAAATTACCTACATGATTAGGCCCGCCGCTTTCATCAAGAAATACATTCCAGTCTGTCCAGCCAACCGTGCCTGCATTAAAATCATTAATCATAGACCGGCCATATTTTTCACCCAGCCACCACTCATTTATTTTCTGCAGGTTGAATGATTCGGCGCAGCCTTCTGTAAAAATTAAATGCGTACCAGGAAAGGTTTCTGCCACCCTTTTTAGATTTTCAAACTGCATGGTGCCACCGGTCCAGGGTTCATACCAGTGAAAACCAATTCCCCAAACATATTTGGCGGCTTCCTTATCGTTTAATACGGTTGATGCGCGCTGGTAAAGCAGGTCGCGGTTATGGTCCCATGCAATGAGTTTTTTTGCCGCCATATTGTTTTTATACAATACAGGGCCCAGGTGATTTTTTATAAAATCCCTTTCTTCTTCTGCTGTAAAAACACAGGATTCCCATTTTTGCGTGGCCATTGGCTCATTTTGCACGGTCAGGCCCCATACCGGAATATTTTCCCTTTCATAGGCCTGAATAAATTTTACATAGTAATTGGCCCAGGCATCGGCAAATGCAGCCTTTAATTTACCGCCGTGCAGCATGTCATTGTTGTCTTTCATCCAGGCGGGCGGGCTCCAGGGGCTTACAAACAATGAAAGTTTTCCACCTGCCGCCGCAATGGCTTGTTTAATCAGCGGTATTTTAAACCTGCGGTCATGATCAATAGTAAAAGTTTTTAGCTCTTTGTCGTTGTCTGCCACATAGGTATAGCTATCGCTGGAAAAATCACAACTATTAATATTGGTGCGCGCCAGGGTATAGCCAATTCCTTTTTTTGGTGAATAGAAAGCCTGTAACAATTCCTGTTGTTTTTCCTTTGGCAGTTTAGCAAAAGTTTCTGCCGTTGCATCGGTAAGTGCACCACCAATACCCACCATGGTCTGAAATGTTTTGGAAGGATCTACAAACACACAGGGCTGCGTCTCCTTTGGCTGGCCAAAATCAACAAATTGCAAAGACGAATCGGTAAGACTTAGCCTGAAGCTGCTGCCGTCTGCCGTAGTATATACATTTACTTTTTTATCAGCAATAAAATTGTTTGCCGCAGCTGACCGTATTTTTTTTCCGGGTTGCTGGCTAAAAGCAAGAAGCAACAGGACTGATGAGGAAAGTAATAGTTTTTTCATATGCAGTGTATTATGAAAGTTTTATTGGTAGAAAAAATCATCTTGTTTACCAGGTATAAGTGCCAACAGCGCCGCCATCCAGTGTGGTGACCGCCCATTTGCCGTTAAACTTAATATTAAAAGTAGCAGCAGTTGCGCCATCATTTTCTACAATCAATACTTTTTTGCCGTCTGGTCTTTTAAAAGCCACGTTTTGCAGTGTGGTGGTAAGATTGCTGCCAATCCTTACTGAACCGGCCGGTACAAATTTGGAAGCATGCGCCACGATATAATAGGCCACATTCCTGGTAACGCCTGTGCCAATGGTAAGCGCGCCTTTGCAGGTGTTACAACCGCCGGGTGTATAGGGGCCGTAGGTTTCGTTGTTGGCCAGGTTCCATTCCAATGCATTCCTGCTCCAGTTGCGCATAGACCCAATGATGACATTTTTGAGGTGCCATTTCAGATCGCCGCCAAAGTCGCCGGAAGATGCGGTGTATTGCTCGGTGAAATAAACATTTTTATCCTTGTAGGCATCGTGTAGCTGGCCAAGTGCAGCAATATCGCCCGCATATAAATGAAATGCCGAGCCATCTACAAACGCAGCAGCAGCAGCATCACTTAATATGGTAATTGGGTAATCCGGATGGTCGCAATTATGATCATAGGCTACAATTTTTGTGGTAATACCTGCTGCCTGAAATGCAGGGCCCAGGTTGTTCTTAATAAAATCGCGTTCCTGTGTGGCCACCATTTGCAGGCTGGGATTATTGGCTGGATTCAGTGGTTCATTTTGCGGGGTTATGGCGGTAATGGTAATACCTTCTGCTTTCATTTGCTGAATGTATTTTACAAAGTACTGCGCATAGGCATTATAATACATAGTTTGCAGACCACCTCCTTTGGAACTGCCATTATCCTTCATCCATACGGGCGGGCTCCAGGCTGTGGCAATAATTTTAATGGAGGGATTGATAGCAATGATCTGTTTTAGCAGGGGAATCAACCCGGTACCGGATTCTTTATCGTTGGCAAGGCTAAAATTAGCCAGTGTGGGATCCGTTTGACCCGCCGGCATATCATCATAAGAAAAAACTGTAGCATTTAAATCGGATGCGCCAATACTTATGCGCAGGTAACTAATACCAATATCGTTTGCCGTATTGCCAAATAATTCCTGCAGCAGGTTTGATTTATCGGCGGCACTCATGCCGCTAATCACCTGTGCGCTTCCGCCAGTCAATGTATAGCCAAATCCATCAACCACCTGGTATTGCACGGTGGTATCTGCCTCGATATTTGTATTGGTATTGGCAACTGTACCAAAAGAAAGTATGGTGCTTTGTTTTTGAAGCAGCACTGATTTATCCGATTTGGTAAGCCAAAAATCAATATCGTTGGTGGCTGGAACAACGGGAGGAGGGATAACTGGCGGAGCCGGCGTAGTATCGCTGCTTTTTTTGCAACGGCTGCTGGTAAACACAATAAAACCAATCAATAAGAGACCAGCTAGTATTTGTTTCATATGGCATCATTCTTAAGAAAAGGCAAGATCGCCAATTAATTACAGCGACCATTTATTTCCACATTAAATCTTTTAACACATTAAAACTAACAATTGTTAGCGGTTAGGTAAATAATTTTTATCTTTATCCATACAAAAAGTTACTATGTCTTTATTGGAATTGGAGCAAGTTTTCCAGGAAAAAATTGACAAAGACATCCGCATTGAGCCCAGGGACTGGATGCCTGATAAATATCGCCAAACGCTTATCCGGCAGATTAGCCAGCATGCGCACAGCGAAATTGTAGGCATGCTGCCCGAAGGTAACTGGATAAGCCGTGCACCAACTTTAAAAAGAAAGGCTACACTGATTGCCAAAGTACAGGACGAAGCAGGCCATGGTTTGTATTTATACAGTGCCGCTGAAACATTGGGCATCAGCCGTGATGAGATGATTGATCAGTTGCACAGCGGCAAAGCAAAATATTCTTCCATCTTTAACTATCCCAGCATTAGTTGGGCCGATATGGGCGCTATAGGCTGGCTGGTGGATGGCGCAGCCATCATAAACCAGGTGCCTATTTGCCGTTGCTCTCATGGCCCCTATGCCAGGGCCATGGCCAGGATTTGCAAAGAAGAAAGTTTTCACCAGCGCCAGGGTTTTGAAATACTGCTAACCTTAAGCAAGGGCAGCAGCGAGCAAAAAGCCATGTGCCAGGATGCGATTAACCGCTGGTGGTGGCCAAGTATTATGATGTTTGGGCCCGGCGATGATGCATCGCCCAACAGCGCACAAAGCATGCGGTGGAAGATAAAACGCTTTAGCAATGACGAATTGCGGCAGCGTTTTATAGACATGTGTGCAGAGCAGGTAAAATTTTTGGGCATGACCCTTCCCGACCCGGAATTGAAATGGAATGCAACCAGGCAACACTACGACTTTGGACCTATTGACTGGGAGGAATTTAGAAATGTTATTAATGGCAATGGCCCCTGCAACAAAGAAAGAATGGCTGCCAGAATTAAAGCGCATGAAGAAGGCGCATGGGTAAGGGAGGCTGCGCTGGCTTATGCCGATAAGAAGAAAACCAGGACAGCATCGCTATCACACAATACCACCGCTGCTTAGCCCGGTTACAAATAAAATTGCAGCGTTGGGCAATTTAAAAACATCAACATCATTCGTATGATTGTTACGATAAAAAAATATTACTACGGCGACTATGGCGACAACGAAAATACCGGCAGCCAAAAAAAAGAGGAAACCGGTACAACCAAGGGTGCATGGCCTTTATGGGAAGTATTTATTCGCAGCAAACAGGGATTGGATCATAAACACGTGGGCAGCCTGCATGCAGCCGATGCACAAATGGCCATTGAAAATGCCAGGGATGTGTATACCCGCCGCCAGGAAGGCATTAGTATATGGGTAGTTGAATCAAAACATTTACATGCTTCCAACCCTGCCGAAGCGGATAGCCTGTACGACCCTGCCAATGATAAAGTGTACCGCCACCCTACGTTTTATGAACTGCCGGATGAACTGAAGCATATGTGATGGATGGTTGGTTGATTGGTTGAATAGTCGATTGGTTGCCCGGGCAACTCCTTAAATAAACCTTATCCACATGAATGAAAGTGCACACCAGAGCTTTACAAACCTGGAGGTTTGGCAAAAAGCAAGGATATTTAAAAATGATATAAAAGAAATTTCGAAAACTTTTCCTCCAGAAGAAAAATTTAGACTGGTAGACCAAATAATAAAATCATCCAGAGGAATTAACGCCACAATTGCCGAAGGCCATGGCAGGTATACATTCAAAGATCAGCTTCATTTCTGTATTATGGCGCGTGGTTCTTTAAGTGAAACATACAATCATCTTATAGATGCACTTGATTGCAGTTATATCAGCAATGGCCAATTAGATGAATTCAAAAAAAATATAGATGAAATAGGAAAATTGCTCAATGGATATATTTCATATCTAAGAAAAAACACATAGCCATGCCGGATTTACAGCCAATGAACCAATCAACCATTCAACCAATCAACCATTCAACCAATCACCTAATCACCTACACCCTTCATCTTGCAGACAATGCGCTTATACTGGCGCAACGCAATGCTGAATGGACGGGGCACGGCCCTGTGCTGGAACAGGATATTGCCATTAGCAATATTGCGCTTGACCTGGTGGGACAGGCAAGAAATTTTTATCAGTATGCTGCCGTACTGGTAAACCAGTCAGCCGATCATACGGCTAGCCAACCTGTTACCGAAGACACGCTTGCCTACTTGCGCAACGCCAATGATTTCAGAAATTCTTTATTGGTTGAACTGCCAAAAGGCGACTGGGCAGTTACAGTACTGCGGCAGTTTTTTTTCAGCACCTGGCAGTTTTATTTCTTTCAGCAACTGGTGCATAGTAAAGATAAATCACTGGCGGCCATTGCAGAGAAATCGCTGAAAGAGGTCACGTATCATTTACGATGGAGTGCCGAATGGGTGGTAAGGCTGGGCGATGGTACAGCAGAAAGCAACCAGCGCATCAATAAAGCCCTGGTTGATCTATGGCCCTATACGGAAGAACTTACCAGCAATGCCTCTTATGAAACAGCCTTACTGCAGGATGGTATTGCTGTTGATGCGGGTTCATTAAAAAAGCCCTGGACTAATAAGATAAACGAAGTGTTTGCAAGCGCAACCTTGCAGGTACCAGAAAATCAACCGCTGCACAGCGGCGGCAAAGAAGGAAAACATACCAGCCAGCTTGAACTTGTACTTGAAGAAATGCAATACCTTCAAAGAACCTATCCAAACAGCAATTGGTAGTACGGAGCAACGTTATGAACAAAAAGAATGTTTTCAAAGAAATTATTTTTATTGTTGTTGCTATTGCCTTCATCTTTTTCTTTCCGCGTTTCGGACTCATCCCCCTGCCTTATGGTTTTGCTGTTGTTATAACCCTGGCCATTTGGTGGTACCTGCAAAGGACCCATGAAAATTTTAATGATCTTGGTTTTAGTTTCAGGCGTTTTGAACCAAAAGCGGTTATAATTGGGGCAGTGGCGGCTGTGTTAATTTTTTCTTTCCTGCAGTATATTTTCTTTCCGGTGTTAACCAAAATAATACCGCTGGAGAAAGCCAACCTGGACGATTTTAAAAAAGTAAGACATCATACCGGCAACTATATTTTTTTCCTGGTGTTGAGCTGGCTGGGTGGTGGCTTTTATGAGGAGCTGGTTTTTCACGGGTTTATATTTACCCGCCTTGAAAAAATGATACCCGGTAAGAACGCCCTGCGCATCAGTTTTTTATTAACTAATACCATTTTTGGCCTGTATCATTTTCAATTGGGCATCGGTGGTGTTATTAACGCATTTTTAGCGGGTTCCGCTTATCATGCATTAATGATAAAATATAAACGAAATTTGTGGTATTCAATTTTCGTCCATGGTTTTTTTGACACAATAGCATTCACTTATATTTATCTTGGATACTGGTAAACAACAAATATTGTCCCTTTTGCAACAGGTAGCCGATCCGGAAGTGCCGGTATTGTCTGTTATTGACCTGGGCATTGTACGCGATATAAAAATTTTTACAACGCCACCAGGCGAAGAAAGTATTGAAGTATTCATTACGCCTACTTACAGCGGATGCCCTGCCATGGACGTTATTAGCATGGAAATAAAAATGCTGCTGCTGGAACATGGTTTTAAAAAAGTTATCGTTACCCATATTTTATCACCCGCATGGACAACCGACTGGATGAGCGCAGCCGGCAAGGAAAAATTAAAGGAATATGGTATTGCCCCTCCCAATGCCACCCACACTGTTTGCGACATACAATTGTTTGCAGCACAGGAAGCCGTTCAGTGCCCACGTTGCCAGAGTTACAACACCACAATGGTCAGCCAGTTTGGATCAACCGCCTGCAAAGCGCTGTACAAATGCAATGATTGCCTGGAGCCATTTGACTATTTTAAATGCCACTAACAACAAACTATTACCGGCAATGGCCGTTGCTGCCATTTGCCTGACTACTAAATACTCACTACAAATATCTTTACAACAATGAATTCAATTCTTTTAGAAAAAATTAAAAATGTCGCCGCCATAACGCTTAACCGGCCGGAAAAATTCAATTCGTTTAACGGGGAAATGGCTTTGTTACTGCAAAAAGTACTGGACGATTGTGCCGCCGATAAAACCATAAGGGCTGTTTATATTACGGGCAGCGGCAGGGCTTTTTGCGCAGGTCAGGATGTAAGTGAATTGACAGGTGAAAATGCAACAGGGCCCGACAAAATACTGGCAGCGTATTATAACCCGATTGTTACCCGCATCAGAAATATGCAGAAACCGGTGGTTGGTGCGGTAAATGGTGTAGCTGCCGGCGCCGGTGCCAATATTGCGCTTTGCTGCGATGTAGTGGTAGCCTCGCAATCTGCTTCTTTTATACAGGCATTTTCGAAAATCGGGTTAATACCAGATAGTGGCGGTACTTTTATTTTGCCACGTTTAATTGGCTGGCAAAAAGCGACTGCATTAATGATGCTGGGCGACAAAGTAAGTGCGGCCGAGGCCGAGAAATATGGAATGCTGTATAAAGTATTTGCGGATGATGTCTTTGCGGATGAGTCAATGAAAATTGCCACCACGCTGGCCGCATTGCCTACCAAAGGACTGGCTTATACCAAACAGGCCTTACATGCTTCTTTCAGCAACAGTTTTGAGACACAACTGCAGACTGAAGACGTATTACAAACTGCCGCTGCCAATACCTATGATTATACAGAGGGTGTCCGGGCCTTTATTGAAAAAAGGGCACCTGTCTTTAGAGGAGAGTAGTTTATTAGCTCATATCACAACAATAGCTTTGCAGCATGATTTACTCTTTTAATGGTTTTATACCGGTTGTGCATCCATCCTCTTTTATTCATCCGCAGGCGGCAGTAACCGGCAATGCCATAATTGGAAGAAATGTATACATTGGCCCGGGAGCTGCTATTCGCGCCGACTGGGGCAAAATCATCATTGAAGATGGTTGTAATGTGCAGGAAAACTGTACCATTCATATGTTTCCGGGAGTAACCGTTGTTTTAAAAGAAGCCGCGCATATTGGACATGGGGCTATTATTCATGGGGCTTCAATTGGCAGAAATTGCCTGGTGGGCATGAACAGTGTAATTATGGATAATGTTGTACTGGGCGATGAATGCATTGTAGGCGCCCTGAGTTTTATAAAGGCAGATGAAAAATATGAGCGCAGAAGTTTAATTGCCGGAAACCCGGCCAAAAAAATTAAAGAGGTAAGCAATGAAATGATGGCCTGGAAAACAGCCGGCACTACGCTGTACCAGGCTTTGCCAAAAGAAATGTTTGGCAACTGGCAATCATGTGAACCCCTGATCGAGATTGAACCCGGCCGGCCTGAACAACATTCAACCTATAAAACATGGGAAGAAATAAAAAAGGATAACCAAATTTGATTATCCTTCCGGCTGCTCAGTTAATTTACCCATCCATCTATGCACCAATTACTTTTATTGCTTCCGCCAATCTTGCTTTTTGCCTGGCTACCCTTTTCCCCCTGAAAAAAAGATACAGGTTAAAGAACAGCATAATACCCAGGTAAATACTAAAGCCCCCGATTTTAAGGCTCAAAATTTCCAGCATATTTCTTCCATTGGTTATTTCGGCCGCTATTTCCATTATGGTAAGCGCAAAACCAAGGTTAAGCAGGTAAAAACCTGTTTCAAACAATTTGTTGGTAGAAAGCGCAATATCAGACCGGCCGTTAAATATATCCATCATAAACACTTTACTGTTTTTAAACAAGGTGTGCGCCACATACCAGGTTAATACTAAAACAACAGGCAGGTAAATAAGATAGGCGGTAAAATTTAAAGACGTCTTCATAATGTTAAGTTGTATGATTTATTAAATGATTGTTGCTGCGGCTTATAAAATAGATAACAGCCATATTAAAAAAGTGAATAAGGGCCAGCGTTAGCATAATCCTTCCGGTCATGATACCCACCGTGCTTAACAGCGCTGAAAATGATTCGATTGATTTCCACCACCTGATCATTGTGGCGGCATACCCAAGGTTAAGCAAATAATACCCGGTCAAAAGCATTTTATTAATAAAGTCCGTGAGTTGTTCATCGCCTTTTAAAACTGCCCTTATATAAACTTTTCCATTCCTGTAGAAAACCAGGCCGGTGCGGACAGTGATAACATAAGTGATACACAGGTAGAAAACATATGCCAGTACATTCATAAAAAGGCTTTTAATGCTGTTTTCGATACAACAAAGCTACATCGACATTTTCATATTTTCAATATTTTCTGAAAATATTATTTTTTCATTTACTCTTTCATCCAGCAGGCACCAGGCGTATTCACAAACTATTCACAAATGACAATAAACCCCGGGCTGCTGTTCGGGTCTATTACTATGTAAACGGTCCTGAAAAGGAAACTTCTGAAAATCAAAAAAAAATAAAATGAAAACGTTTCTTACTCTATCAATGCCTTTGGTAATCGCCATCACCTTTGTACTTAGCAGTAAATTTTTTGTGCAGGCTGATTATCTGACCTCAGCAGCATTTACATTGGCCTGTTATACTGCTACCAGCTTTTGGATTTTTGTTATCAGCTCAAAAAAATTGGTGTTTCATTAATGGGGGCAATGCCTTTGTTAATCTGCACAATAAACCAGCACTAAGTATTCATTTTTATAAATAATACTTATTGCTTTTTTTTTTCTTTACAAATTAAAACCTGTCCGTGTTGCGCCGGCAGATCTCCGTCGCCGGCAACATGCCTGCAGCAATAAAGTATTTCTTCCACAACCGGCTACACCATTCAATTTCCGGGAAAACAGAATTTCCGTTTCAGCGCGGTATAACAGTTATCTTTGCCGCCACAAATGGAAAAAACAAACTTTATAGATTATATACGCATATTCTGCCGCAGCGGGCATGGGGGTGCAGGCAGCAAACATTTTATGCGCAACAAATTAACGGCCAAGGGTGGACCTGATGGAGGCGATGGCGGACGTGGCGGCCATATTATTTTAAAAGGGAACAAAAACCTCTGGACCCTGCTGCACCTGCGGTATTTTAAAAACGTGCTGGCCGAAGACGGTGAGAACGGAAGCAAAAACAATAGCAGCGGCCGCAGCGGCAAAGACATTATCATTGAAGTTCCCCTGGGCACTGTGGCCAGGGACGAAGAAACCGGCATACAGCAAATTGAAATCCTGGAGCATGACCAGGAAGTAGTATGGCTGAAAGGGGGCCGTGGTGGCCTGGGCAATGGCAATTTTGCCACTGCCACCAACCAGGCGCCAGACCATGCACAGCCCGGCGAACCTGGCGAAGAAGCCTGGAAAGTGGTAGAATTAAAGGTACTGGCAGATGTGGGCCTGGTGGGTTTTCCAAATGCCGGTAAATCTACCCTCTTATCGGCTGTTACTGCCGCCACACCCAAAATTGCCAATTATGCTTTCACCACTTTAACACCCCAGTTGGGTATTGTTGCTTACCGCGATGGAAAAAGCTTTTGTATGGCGGATCTGCCCGGCATTATTGAAGGCGCCGCTGAAGGAAAAGGGCTGGGGCATCGTTTCCTGCGCCATATAGAACGCAACCCTGTTCTGTTGTTTCTGTTGCCTGCAGACAGCAACGATCACAAAAAAGAATTTGAGATACTGGTAAACGAATTGAAAGAATACAATCCGGAGCTGCTGCATAAACAATTCATCATTGCCGTAAGCAAAAGCGATATGCTGGATGATGAACTTAAAAACGCCATCAAAAAAGAACTTCCCAAAAACATTCCGCATGTTTTTATTTCTGCTGTTACGCAACAGGGACTTTCAGAATTAAAAGATGTATTGTGGAAAGCGTTAACTACAGAAAACACTTAATACCCCGGAAATAATCACCCGTTTTTTTATAAAGACCGCCTGGTAAACGGGAAAGGAAAGCAACCCTGGCATGACTGCAATGGAGCAATGCTGCTTTTCCGTTATAGGCACAAAATGATACACAACCCACTTTGCCTTGCCTTATTTCTTTCTCCACCCGCTAACAACAACCGATATTAAAATTCAGTAGGTTTGTTGCTATAAAAATTTTATCATGAGGAAATACTTTGTAACGTTTGCGTTATTGCTGGGCATTGTCTTCAAATCAATGGCCGATGAGGGTATGTGGTTGCCCCTGCTGCTGGGCCAGCAAGTGTACAACGATATGGTGAAACGCGGTCTTAAACTTACCAAAGAACAACTCTACAGCATCAACAAATCTTCTATTAAAGACGCTATTATTATTTTCGGCGGTGGTTGTACCGGAGAAATTGTGAGCAATGAAGGGTTGATCTTTACCAATCACCATTGCGGTTATGAAGCGGTTGCCGATGCCAGTTCCGTAGAACACAATTACCTGCGCGATGGCTTTTATGCCAAATCCAAACAGGAAGAAATCCGATCAACGCTTACGGTGCAATTTCTATTAAAGATTGAAGATGTAACCAGGCAGGTAGATTCGGCGCTTGGCAATCTTACCGGCGAGGAACGAAGTAAAAAACAATCGGATATCGTTGCCGGTATCAATCAAAAATATTCAGACCCTGCGCAAAGTATCGAAGCAAGGGTAAGCGCTTTATTTAAGTCGAACCAGTTCCTGGTTTTTGTTTACCAGCGTTACAGCGATGTACGGCTGGTAGGCGTACCTGCTGAAAGCATTGGCAAGTTTGGGGGCGATACAGACAATTGGGAATGGCCGCGCCATACCGGCGATTTCTCTGTTTTTCGTGTATACATGAGCAAAGACGGCAAACCTGCCGCTTATGATGCCGCGAACATTCCATTAAAACCAAAGTATTCATTGCCGGTTTCTATTAAAGGTTATAAGGATGGCGATTATGCCATGATATATGGATACCCGGGCGGCACCAACCGTTATGAAACATCTTATGGCATCAAACAAAAAGTAGATATCGACAACCCATCGCTGGTAGATCTGCGCGATATACGGCTGAAATATATGTTTGCAGAAATGAAAAAAGATCCGGCTACCAAATTGCAACTGGCTTCTTCCTATGCCCTGATTGCCAACTACTGGAAGTTTTTTGACGGCGAGCGCAAACAGTTGATTAAATACGATGTCTATGGCCAAAAGAAGACAGCGGAAGCAAAATTTCAGCAATGGGCCACCGGAAAAAAAGACTACCAGTACCTGCTGAGCGACTGGGATAAAGCGTATGCAGCCTGGCGGCCCTACAGCAAACAACGTGTATATATATACGAAGGCATCCTTGGCTCACCCTTACTGGCCTATGCAGCAACGCTGTTGCAGGTAGAAGCTGCAATGGTAAAACAAGGCGGCAGTGCTGACATAAAAAAAGCCATGGACGCCGCAGATAAGGCAAGAACCAATTTTCTAAAAAGCGAAAACAAAGCATCGGACCAAAATATTGTTGCGGCCGTATTGATGAAATATTATACAGATATTGAAAAAAGCCAGCATCCTATTTCGTTTTATGAAAGCATAAAAGGCAGCTATGGCGATCTGAAAGATGAAAACACCTATAAAAAATATGCGGCGGATATCTTTAAAAACACCATGATTTTGGATGAGGCCAAATGGAAAGCTTTTCTTACCAACGCAGATGCCACCGTGCTGCAGGCCGACCCTGCCTTTTCGGTATCGGCCAGCTTTGTAAAAAATTGGCAGGGCAAATTCTTACCATCGTACCAGGTTTTTAATACCACCAATAATGAATTGGGCAGGCTCTACCTGAAGGGCATTATGCAGATGGATACCATAAAATCAAAAAAAATGTACCCCGATGCTACATTTACCATGCGGGTAAGTTTTGGTAACGTAAAAAGTTACAACCCCCGCGATGCGGTGCATTATGACTATGTGTGCACAATGAAAGGCGTGCTGGAAAAATATGTTGCCGGTGATTACGAATTTGATCTGCCGGCCAATTTAATTGAGAAAGCGAAGGCCAGGGATTTTGGTGTATACATGGATAAGGCAAAAAACGACCTGGTGGTTTGTTTCATCACTACCAATGATATCACCGGTGGCAATTCCGGCTCGCCGGTAATGGATGCCAATGGTAACCTAATCGGCCTTGCTTTTGACGGCAATTATGAAGCCCTTAGTCATAAAATTGCATTCGATAAAGACCTGAACCGTACCATCTGTGTAGATGTTCGTTATGTATTGTGGTGTATAGACAAACTGGGCGGTGCAGCAAATATTATTAAAGAATTGAAACTGGTAAAGCAATAGTGTATTACTGACACGGCAACTTCACCGGTCACCACTGCTGTTTGTTTTTACAGGTACAGCCGCAAAAAATTATATTTATCAATGCTAAAGCCAGCCGATAACTTTTTCCTGCAGCAGGGGGAGCCCTCAAAAAGTTGTTTGCTGGCTTTGCGCAATATCATACTTTCCTTCGACAGCAAAATAACCGAAACCTGGAAATATGGCATGCCGGTTTATTGCTATCACGGTAAAATGCTTTGTTACCTGTGGCTGCACAAAAAATACAAACAACCATACCTTGGCGTTGTGGATGGAAACAAAATAAATCACCCGCTGCTGATACAGGAAAAAAGAGCCAGGATGAAAATTATGCTGATTGACCCATTGAGGAATATTCCCCAAAAAAAAATTGAAACTATTTTAAAACAGGCCATTGCTTTGCAAAAACTAAAAACCACTGGCGGTTGACGGCAACAGGGTCAAACCTGCTGATGGATTGTTCTTCAATAACAGCAAATGAAAATAGTTGTAACCCTTATAAAAATAGCCGCCATTGCCTGCATTCTTTTATGTGCGCTATTGTATTTTATACAGGAGAAACTCATTTTCTTCCCGCAACAACTTCCTGCTGACTACAAATTTACATTTGGGCAGCAGTTCCAGGAACTTCAATTCAGCACGCCAGACGGGCCAAAATTACATGGCTTACTGTTTAAGGCAGACAGCTCAAAGGGACTGATATTTTACCTGCATGGAAATGCCGGCTCATTGGCATCGTGGGGACAGGTTGCAAAAACCTATACCGATGCGGGCTACGATATTTTTATGCTGGATTATCGCGGTTATGGAAAGAGTGGGGGAAGCATACACAGCGAGCAGCAGTTTTATGATGATGTACAGCTTGTCTATGACGGTATCAGGAAAAAATACGATGAAAAAAACATTGTTGTGCTGGGCTATTCAATAGGAACCGGGGCGGCAACAAAACTGGCTTCCCTTAATCACCCCAGGCTGCTGATACTGCAGGCGCCCTATTTCAGTCTTACAGACATGGCGAAAAAAAATTTCAGTATTATCCCTTCTTTTATTTTAAAATATAAATTCCAAACAAATATCTTCCTGGAAAAATGCAAAATGCCCGTGGTCATTTTTCATGGAGATCAGGATGAAGTGATTTATTATGGCTCCTCCATCAAACTAAAAGCATTATTTAAACCATCGGATACCTTAATTACCCTGCATGGCCAGGGGCATAATGGTATGAGCGACAATACTGCATATATCGGGGAACTGAAAAAAGTACTTAACAGGCCGTAACGGTATAAGAAAGCCGGCAGATAAGTATCCACCGGCTTAACAAGCCACACAGAAAAACTTGCCATTAATTTATTTTCGATATATCAGGCTTCATCACATACCATACCTTTCCAACGCCTTCTCCTTTTGCAACACCCCTCACAAAGCCATCGGGTGTATAATAATACAATGGGCGGCCTTTAAACGTAGATTGTTTCCTGGTAGTACCACCTGCGCCATCAGTGCGGGTAATTTCGCCAAAATCTGTTTTGTTAAGCAAAGACGGCAATGTTAAATTAGACGTATAGAAAACAGGCCATGAGGTAATGCAGCCGCCTGTACAATTAGTGGGTAAAGTAGTTGGATTGAGCGAATCCTTTACAAAATAATACAAGGTATTACCTGCGCTGTCTGTCAAAAACTCTTTATTGGTACTGTCTGTTGTGCCAGAAGCCACTACTTTTTTATTGGCCAGCATTACAGAATAATTTGTTTTTACCACGAACCAGATATTACCCACTTTTTCGCCACCTTTTAAGCCGGGTTGTTCCCTTACATTGGCACCACTGGCGTCTTTGGGTGCATAGTAATACAATGGCCAGCCCTTGTAGGTTGTCTGCTTTACACCGGTGCTTGCAGTAATGGTACCAAAATCTGCAACATTCAACCCAGAGCCCAGCGTGCTGGCACTTAGTAATGAATCATAGAATATGGGCCACACAGCCAGGCAGCCACCAGTACATTTGTTAATGCCACCATCTACATCATTGGAAAAATAATAAAGCGTATAGCCTTTATTGTCGGTCAGAATGGTACCCAGTACCGGGTCAGTAGCCAATTGTACAGAATTAACTTTTACGGGCGTGGTACTTTTGGAACAGCTTTTGAATACTACAGATAAAAATAACAAAACCAATACCGGAATAACACAGGAGGTCAGCCTGAAAAAAGGCGGTTGCTTTTTCATACACATTTTTTTAATGATTAAAATAAGTTATAGGCCCGCTTTTAAGCCGGCATAGTTAGCATACAACAAAATTGCAGGGGGCATAATGTCTTTCTGATGGCTTTAACAGGGTATGGACATTCACTTGTACGTAAGCTTTTTGAGGAAGGATGCCTGAACGGCAAAAAAATTATACCAGCACCAGGAATCAGCCGACCAGGTACAACAATACAATACCCTGGTTCTGCTGTTCCCGGCACATAAAGGGTAATGCCTGCATGTTGTATGCGGCCTTATAAAATACCAGGCCTGAAACAAATAAGTTATAATAAATTGCCCGTTGATTAAAAACCGTCGTATAATAATTACTTTGTTTATTCGTATTAAGACCATGTTATCAAATACCCGGAAAAATTTGAAAGCAAATAAAATACAGTCATTAATTATTGCAACATTGGTTAACCGGTTGCAAAAAGACTTACCATTAAACCTGAAGAATAGATTAAGTTCACTGCAATCCGCACAAAATTATTTTATGAAAACAAGCTTCCGCTTTCCTGTACTTATAATGGTGGCCGCAATTGTTTTATTGGCCCCATCCTGCAAGAAAACGGTGACGGTAACCCCTACCATTTCTTCCACCCCATTGTATGCACTGCTTATCGGCGATACAAGCCTGTCTGTATTTAATGCCGCTGTTCAAAAAGCCGGCGACAGTGCGTTGTTTCATGGCATTGATTCAATTACTGTACTGGCGCCTACCAATGCTGCACTGCTGGCCGTGGGCATAACCAGCGCTGCCATCAATACCATGCCTGCAAAATCGCTCGATTCGCTCGTGCGGTATCATTATATCTCAAGCGCCGCCAATTTAAATGATAGCAGCTATACTGCATATAAAAGCCTGCTGGGACCAGCCATTTACGGATTTGGCAGTACAGACAGCACCAGTAGTTTTTTTAACGGTCGTGCCGCAGCGCTGCAAAAATTACCGGGCAGCAATGCCCTGGTGTATAAATTAAGTATGGCGTTACAAATACCCGCAACATCAGCTGATGCATTATTGAGTGCAGATACCTCGCTTAGTTATTTCAGGGAAGCCCTGAACCATACCGGCATTAGCCTGGCACCCTCTGCAGGGTGGAATACCGTATTGGCGCCAGATAATAATTCTTTTATAGCCGCGGGTTTTGCCACGCCTGCAGCTATAGACAATGCAGATCTAACCAACATGACAAACATTGTATTGTATCATATATTACCCGGCCAATATTTTAGCAATACTTTTACCCCTTTATCAACTGTAACAAGTTCAGATACTGCTAAAACAATCAAGCTTAGCATTGCCGGCGGGCAGGTACAATTTACAGGCAACAACAATACAACGGCAGCCACTATTACAGTGCCCGACAGGATAGCAGGTACCAATATTATCATTCAAAAAATAAACGGTGTGTTGATGCCGTAGGAAAGTATATAGTATTAAGACAATAGTATTGAGACGAGGGATCCTGACCATAACTGCCGGGGTTTTTCCAAAAGTCTGAATACTACATAGAAATCCTAATCATAGCCGCCGGAATTCCCTTTCCAAAGTCTTAATATTATATAGAAACTCTGATCATGGCTGCTGGTATTTTTTCCCGAGGTCTTAATACTATATACTCAATACTAAATACTATTTTCCGGGCTATTGTCCTTCCATCTCCATAAATGCAGACAGGCATAGGTTCTGTAGGGGCTCCATTTTTTTGAGATACGCAGCATATCTTCCCTTAATTTTTTTTTGTCGGTATTATCCAGCTTATAAATTTTTATCATAGCATTCTGAATGCCCAGGTCGTCTACAGCAAAAACATCCTCGCGCCCCAGCACAAACATCAGCAGCATTTCTGTTGTCCAGCGGCCAACGCCTTTAATCTGGATTAAATACTGTGTTACTTCTTCATCGCTCATTTTTTGGAATTGCTTCCAATCCATACCCTGTTCTATGGCAAACCGGGCTACGTTTTGCACATAATTTACTTTGGCATTGGAAAGCCCAATACCACGCAATGTGGCAAATGGCGTCTCAATGATTTGAAGGGGGGTTGGATGCTTATCATACAAAGCCAGGAAGCGCTTCCAGATAACGTCGGCCACTTTGGTAGACAATTGCTGGCTCATGATAGAACCGCATAAATGCAGGTACACTTTCTTTCGCTGTTTTAGTACAAAAGGTTCCCTGTCGAGCAGTTTTTTAAACTTTTTGTCTTTGGCAAGATGTTCGATATAGTGCATATTGCAATTTGTGCTTACGGTTTTACATACTTGTAAATAAACCCTGTTGAACTGGTTGTCCAGCCATGATCAGGGTCTGTAAAATGAATTTCATATGCAGTGCCTTTATGAATGGCGCACAACTGCGTTAACGTTTTACCACCATCGGCAGTAGAATAGATCTTACCATCAGCCAAAATATAGCCATTGTTATTGTCAAAAAATCGGATACCGCTTGCATGTACAGTGCTGTTATGTATAATTGTTTCCAGGGTAATACCCCCATCAATTGTCCTGTACACATCACTTACACCAGCTATCCATCCATGAAGTGCATCCGTAAACTGGATGGCATACTCACCTTGACTTATCGGGCTGGAAGATGATGAATAGGAAACACCGGCATTTTCAGTTTTTTGCAGGTGACTGCCAGAAAACCATCCATTATTCTGATCCAAAAAATAAAGCCCCCACACAGTGCCAGGTCCTGAAGGATAATTCATAGATTGAAAAGTAAAACCCCCGTCTGTTGTTTTATATAAACCCGATGGGCCACCTATGAGATATCCATTATTTGCATCAAAAAACTGCCCATCGAGAAAACCAGCCTTGTTGATTTTTTGCCATGTGGTGCCTCCATCTGCTGTCCTGGCAGAATTGTTTCCGCCAAAAACCCAACCGTTATTTGCATTAATAAAAAAAAGGTTTACAAGACCAGCGCTTGTTGAATCTGGTAAAATCTTAGTCCAGGTAAGGCCGCCATCAACAGACTTACCCAGGTATTTATCCCCACATAAAAAACCGGTTTGATTGTTTACAAAAAAGATATCTTCAAAATGCTGAGTGGTATCTACTTTTATTCTTTGCCAGCCCGTCCCTAAAGTATCAAGAAGTTCAGGTACAATGACCGGCGGAGTGCCATTCTTTGTGCATGACAAAACAAAGAAGCTAATGGTTGTCAACAAATAACAGAGCGCTGACTTATTTATCATAGATTCGGCTTATAAAATGAATGTATAAATTTAGGGCAGAAGTGTTATGAAAAAAGAAATTATTTTTACAACTGATGGATCGCACAGCATTTCCATTCCCGAAATGGGCGTTACCTATCATTCTTCTCACGGTGCCATACAAGAGTCTATGCATGTTTTTATTGAATCGGGATTGCGCTACCTGAGTAAAAAAGACGTAGCATCTTCAGGTTTATCTGTCCTGGAAATGGGTTTTGGAACCGGCTTAAATACTTTACTGACTGCTGCTGAAGCAGCCAGCACCGGCCAATATGTTTATTATGAAACCATAGAACCACATCCGCTTGAAATGTCAATAGCCCTTTCACTAAATTATTGCGACCAACTGAACAGACCTGATTTGAAAAATTTTTTTACGCACATGCACGAATGCAAATGGGATACCGTAGTTGAATTAATCCCGCATTTTAGTTTTAAAAAAATAAATTCCAGTCTGATTGATTATATACCTAATCAACTTTTCAACATTATTTACTTCGATGCGTTTGCGCCGGATGTACAACCGGATTTGTGGACATCCGGCATATTTAAGAAAATGTATGATGCTATGAAGCCGGATGCCGTGCTAACCACCTACTGCTCCAAGTCTATTGTGCGGAAGGCAATGTCGGAAGCCGGCTTAAGCGTGGAAAAGATACCCGGGCCGCCGCATAAAAGGGAAATAGTAAGAGCGGTAAAAAAGCAGCCAGTATAATGGCTGGTGAGGACACCAGCCATGGGAGTGATGCCGGTCATGGGAATTAGCAATTGATCATACCGTTTCCATTAATAACAGTCGTTCAATTTTATGGCTGGGTCATGCCCGGCTGTGTAATCTTAAAACCAGCTTTTGCTTTTTCATCTGCCACCATTTTCTTAACATCTGCCAGCAATTTTTTTGCGTCGTATACAATCCCATCTTTAATAGTATAGCTTACACCTCCCCTTCTTACCACTTCGTTCTTTTCATTTACGCCAATGGTGCCGGTGCCATACAATACTGCAAGGTTCTCCAGCGGATTAGCGTCTACAATTACAAAATCGGCCAGTTTTCCGGCTTCAACACTGCCAATTTCCTTTTCCATACCCAGCGCCTGTGCGCCATATAAAGTAGCGCTTCGAATTACTTCCAATGGATGAAACCCGGCCTCACGCAGCAGCTCCAGCTCCCTTATATAAGAAAACCCATACAGTTCATATATAAATCCTGCATCAGTTCCCACGGTTACCCTGCCACCGCGGTTTTTGTATTCATTGATAAATGTCATCCAGAGTTTATAGTTTTCTTTCCAGCTCACTTCCTGTTCGGTACCCCAGTTTAACCAATAAGATCCGTGCGACACACGGCTGGGCTCATAAAATTTCCAGAGTTTGGGCATGGTATAGTCTTCATGCCACTCTGCCCTTCGCGCACGCATCAGGTCGCGGTTGGCTTCGTAAATCTCAAATGTTGGATCAAGCGTAAAATCAAGCGACAGCAATTCATTCATTACCTTGTTCCAGTGCTCACTGTAAGGCTTAGCCGCTTGTTTCCATAACCGGCCGGCTTCTTCAAAACGGTTTTGTTCGTTGGCATAGTTATAATTGAGCGGGTAATTTTGTATGGTTTTGTCTTCAAATAATGCTTCAGGTAAACCATACCAGTGTTCCATGGAAGTCATACCTGCCCTTGCGCTGTTTAATACATTCCACCTGGCCACATCCATTTGCGAATGATGGCAACAGGAGCGCAATCCAATTTTTTTATTCTCCTCAATAGCAGCTTTCATGATCTCAGGCGCCGCGCCAAAAAATTTAATTCCGTCCGATCCTTTTTTCTGGTTATCCCTAACCCAGGCAATGGCCTGCTCGGGGGTAGCAATTGGCTCTTTGCTTCCCTGTCCAAAAACCGTATAGGCTTTTAATCTTGGTGCAGTAATGAGATTTTGCTCACTTTTCTTTTTTTCTTCCAGCACCCAGTCAAGCCCATTCATTGAACCGGGATCACGAACGGTAGTAACGCCATGTGCCATCCATAATTTAAAAACATATTCTGCATCGGCGCCCTGCGCTTCGCCACCTATATGGCCATGCATGTCTACGAACCCGGGCATTACATACATGCCTTCGCAATTGAGTTCTTTACCGCCGGCAGCCAGTACAGGCCGCCTGCTGGTATTAATGGCAATACCGGGCGCACCCACGTTCACAATATTCCTGATCCTGTTTTTTTCAATTACAATATCAACCGGACCGATAGCGGGCGCACCGGTACCGTCTATTAATATAACGCCGCGTATGATAAGCTGTGTCCAGGGTCCTTCACCTTCTTTACGGTCGGGTGCTTTTTTTACCTGTGCGTTTATCAATAAGGCTGAAAATAAAAAGCAGGATAACAGCAGTACATATTTTCTCATGTAGATTTTTTTTTGACAAAAACAAGTTAGCGAAAACATAGATAAAACCGGGCCTGCCGCAAAAGAATATAAAAATAAAAGGAAGGGCCCTGCCTTCCTTTTCTAAGAGATTTATTTTGCTGAAACGTTATTCGAAAGAAACACTGACCCTGCCGTCTTTTTCATCTTTTAACAGGATACCCAGTTGTGTTAACTGGTTACGGATAGCGTCGCTGGTGGCATAGTCTTTTCTTGCCTTGGCTTCTTTGCGCATATTGATCAACAGTTGCAGTACACCGTTTAATTTACCATTATCCTGTTGCTGCTCGCTTTTAAGACCCAGCACGTTTTCAAGGTAATTTCTAAAATAAGTTTGCAACAGGTGCAAGGTTTTGCCGCTGAGTGCGCTGATTGGTATCAACCCTTCTTTTAGAGAGTTAATAACCGGCACCAGTTCAAACATATTGGCCAATACCCTGGCGGTGTTAAAATCATCATTCATAAAATCATCCATTTCCGTCAATAATTTTATGACGGAGGTCTCCAGTGCGGCATCTCCTGCAGCGGTGTTTTCAGCTGCTGTAAATTTTTGCAGTGTTTCGTAGGCTTCCCATAACCGTTTAAACCCTTTTTCCGCTGCCTGCAATGCCTCATTGCTAAAATCAAGCGTGCTGCGGTAATGTGTTTGCATCATAAAAAAACGTACGGTCATGGGCGAGTAGGCCTTTTCCAGCAGGGGGTGATTGCCGGCAAATAATTCTTCCGGTAAAAAACCGTTGCCTGCACTTTTGCTCATGCGCGTACCGTTTACCGTTAGCATATTGGTATGCACCCAGTAACGGGCGGGGTTTACATGATTACATGCCTGCGATTGCGCAATTTCGTTGGTATGATGTGTAGCGGCCAGGTCCATTCCACCGCCATGTATGTCGAACTCATTGCCTAAATATTTTTTACTCATGGCCGAACACTCAATATGCCAGCCCGGGAAACCCATACCCCAGGGTGATGGCCATTGCATTAAATGCTCTGGTTTGGCTTTTATCCATAAAGCAAAATCAAGTCTGCCCTTTTTTTCATCCTGGCCACCCAGTTCCCTGGTGTTTTCCAGTAAGTCTTCCAGCTTGCGGTTGGTTAGTATACCATAAGGCTGTTCAAGATTGTATTTCTCTACGTCGAAATAAATGGTGCCGTTTACTTCATAGGCATAACCGTTTGCCAGTATCTTTTTTACCATTTCTATCTGTTCGGCTATATGGCCTGTAGCGGTAGGTTCTATACTGGGCGGAAGGGTATTGAACAAGTCCATTACCTTATGAAAACCTAATGTATAACGTTGTACAATTTCCATTGGCTCCACCTGTTCCAGCCGCGCTTTCTTTGAAAATTTGTCATCGCCTTCATCCATATCTCCTTCCAGGTGACCTGCATCTGTTATATTGCGTACATACCTCACTTTATAACCCAGGTGCAGCATATAGCGGTAGATCATATCAAAAGAAATAAATGTGCGGCAATTGCCTAAATGTACATCACTGTATACGGTGGGGCCGCATACATAAATGCCTGCATGACCCGGCGTAAGGGGAACAAACACTTCCTTTTTCCGGCTATAAGAATTATAAAGCGATAATTGCGACATGGTATTGTTTTGTTGTGGTACGGGGTGCAAAGTTGGCAAAAATAATATTTAAACCAGTTCCAAGTTCAGCCTTCCGTCCCAAAACCGGCATATACACGGCTTTTGCAGGCAAATGGGCTGCGGGCAACACCGGCACTATTCTTTATCCGGCAATTGAACATCTGCCACCAATGGATAGTGATCAGAATACTGAAGTATGGCTTTTTTAAACTGAATGACTTTAATTTTTTTATCAGTAAGGATATAATCGATACGCAGTGTGGGTGAAAGTGATGCATATGTTCTGCCAATGCCAAAACCCGATGCCAGGAAAGCGTCATTATCGGCGCCTTTTATCCTGGAATAGGTAAAGGAATTTGGAACATCGTTAAAATCGCCACATAGAATGGTGGGATATGGGCTGGCATCTTTTTCCCTTCTTACCAGTTCAGCCTGGCCGCTTCGTAAAAAATAGGCCAGTTTGAATTTCTTTAATATCCCTTTCGATTTGTCCATTACCCCATCTTCTACTTTGGCAATTGTTTTCATGGCCGAATAATCATTGCTGTCGAACCGGAGCGATTGCAGATGGGTGGCAAAAATCCTGATGCGTTGTCCGTTTACTTCAATGTCGATATGTATAAGGCTTTCGCCGGTTTTTGAAGAATCGGGACCGGAATAACGGATGCGGAGCGTGTCAAGAATTGGATACCTGGAAAAAATGATAACGCCGTGTTCATATACGCCGTTCAGCCGGCGATGGTCGCGGGCAAAAAAATGATACGGGTATTGCAGGGTATTGGTAACATAAGGAATGTTTTCGCTGAACATGCGCGGGTTATTCGATTCAAGAAACTCTTCCATACACAATACATCCGGGTCCATTTTTTTTATATAATCAAATATGGGCCGTCTGAAAGTTCCACCGGGCCGTTTAAGGTTCATCTGGTCAAGCCTGGATACATTCCATTGCATAACGCGCAAAGCGCCTGCCGGTTTTTCCGTTTTAAAACTACTGAAGAGATGCAGGCCAAATAAAGCATGCACCTGCCGCCAGCCAATTAAGAGGGTTAATAATGGCAATATTGCCCAGCGGGATTTGATAAATAACCAGAAAAAAAGAAACAATACCAGGGCCAGCACGACAAAAGGAAAACCAATGCCCAGTACTGCAATATACCAGTAGCGGCCCGGCGATAAAAAGCTTGTACAACATACCAGCAGGAAGACTACTGCCAATGCTATATTGGTTACAATAAAGAATTTTTTAGAGACCTTACGTAGTATACGGGCCATGTCTAAAATTACAACTCATCTTCTGATGAAGCACGGCGCAGGATATCTTTTTCTTCGTCGGTTAACAGGTGATAGCCTTCTGTATTAATCTTGTCGAGTATCTCATCTATGCGCTTTTGCGTAACATTGGGTATTCGTTTGTAAGGGTGGGCGCCATGTACTTTATAAAAAAATTCGTCTTTTATATTTTTGCGGCCGGCTTTTCTATTGGGGTTAAAAAGGTTATTGAACCAGTCAAAAAAATTGTTCATACCCACGCTCCAGTCGCGCCCCTTGCGCAGTTGATAAATAAAAATGAAACCCGTTGCTGCGCCTGCAATATGCGCAAGGTATTTAGCAGGATCGCCCAGGTGAATGGAAAGAATATCAATGATAACAAATGCAAAAGTCACTAACCATAGCGGTATGCCGCCATTAATCATAGGAAAGAAACGATAATCTGGTTTAACCGTAGTGGTAGCAATGGCTACGGCCATAATAGCGGCATTGGAGCCAAAAAGCGTGGCGGTTGACAGGCCGGGTTGTAAACGCGGGACAAGGTTATACGTCAGCACATAAAAAAACACGCCCGCCAATCCTCCAAAAATATAAATGGGAATAAGTCTTTTATTGCCGGTGAGGTCCTGCAATACATAGCCAAATACGCCCAGCCAGAACATAGCGGGTAAAACAGCCCACACATCTTCGTGCACAAACATGTTGGTAATAATGGTCCAGGGCCGGCCGCCCAGCGTGGAAATATCTGCCGGAAGTGTAAACCAGTTAAAAATATTTTTATAATAGGCGTCCAGGTTTAGTTCGGACATCTGGTAGATAACAAAAATAAATTTCAGAATTACAAAAACGATTGCATTTATAGCAAACAGCATCACAAGGCTGTTATTGCCCTGCCCCAGTAAAACTTTGTTTGATCTTTCCTCTTTTACTGTCATATCAGTTCGAATACGGTTGGTATACGCCTCTATTACAAATAAGCATTACCTAAAGTTTAGTAGCTGGTAAATCAATAAAATGTTTTACGGTTGGTCCGGTTCCAGAAGACGACAATAATTAACCCAATCAAAGCCCCCCCCAAATGGGCGAAATGCGCTACATTATCGCCTGCAAGTCCTATCCCCAATCCGCCAAACAAATCAATTAAAAAATAAAATGGTATCAAATATTTTGCCTTTACAGGTATTGGCAAAGGAAAAACCATTAATTCAGTATTCGGAAATAAATAGGCAAATGCAGCCATTACACCCATTAATGCGCCCGAGGCACCCAAAGCCGCATATTGTTGTTTATACATTTCAATTATTTGTGAGCTCCCGTATCCGTCTGTTGCTTCACTGGCGGTTTTAACAAATTGTGCGGCCGTAAAAGGAACAGAGAGGAGGGTAATTACACTTGCTCCTATCCCGCAGATAAGATAAAAATTTAAAAACCTTTTACTGCCCCAGTAGCTCTCCAGCACGCTTCCAAACATCCAAAGAACCAGCATATTAAACAAAATATGAGTAAAGCCCCCGTGCATAAACATCATAGTGATCAACTGATGAGGCCTGAATTGCGACGATGTCCAGTAGTGCAGCGATCCCCATTCAGTTAATCCCGGAATTAGATTTTGAGCCACAAAAACAACCACATTAACGATCAGAAAAGTTCTTACTACTGGTGGAACATATCCCATACCACCACCCCTGCTATAATTCGCCATTACTTAATTTTTTTTAAAATCCCTGAATGCGCCCAAAGTTAACCCCGGTGCTGCATACTGCTGAAATAGTTTTGTAATTTACAGTAAAAATAGCTGCTTACTGTATCACAATTACAGGCGGTATTTGTTCGGAACCAGGCGGTTTCAGGGAAAACAATTGCCGCAGATTCGCAGATTTTTTTCCGCATCAACTAAAGGGTTTTCGCAAAACAGAAAACGAGGTGACGGCCCTTGTACCGCTATGACAGAAACAGTTACCATACAAAATCAATCCTGCGGCTGATTCCTACACTTTGAAATAATCTTCCAGCTCGCTTAGTGTATCCTGGTTGGTATGCAGGTCTTTGATAATTAAGCCTTTTTCCATCAGCAGTATACGGGTAGACACCTCTGTTATGTGGTTTAGGTCGTGGCTGCTGATAAAGATGGTCATGCGGCGTTGTGCATGCATTTCCTTTAACATCTTTATAAGCCTTAGCTGCGTAGTGGGATCAAGATTAGCAAATGGTTCATCCAGCAGCAATACCCCCGGGTTTTGAAGCAGGCATCCGGCAATACCCACTTTAAACTGGTTGCCTTTCGACAGTTCACGTATATATTTACCGCTTTTAAGAACGGATCCATCAAAAAAAGTATCAAAACTTTTCAGAAATTCATCTACATCTGCTTTTGAACGGTTATTCAGTTTGCCAACAAAATAAAAATATTCTTCGGGGGTAAGATAGTCAATCAAAAATCCTTCGTCCAGGTAAGCCGCTGTATAAGGCTTCCAGTCTTCGGAAACAGCTACATTTTTTTCGCCCGATAAAATTTCTCCCCTGTCTGCCTTAATCAAATCAAGCATCAGCCTGAAGAAAGTTGTCTTACCCGCGCCGTTATTGCCAACCAGTCCAATAATTTCTCCCTCATTAATTTGCAGCGTTGCAATATCTACTACTATTCTGCCTGTATATGTTTTAACCAGGTTTTTTACTGTAATCATGCTTATTATTTTTCCCTGAAGCCGTCTAAAATTTTGTACTTGCGTTTTAAAAAGCATTTGGTCAATATATCTGTCCACCAGTCCTGCAGTAAATAACTGGTAAGCCCCAGCACGCCAATGGCAGTAATACCCGCCCATGCATTTATCAGCCATCCAAATGGCAAATAAAGAATAACAGGCACCACATAGATAGCCAATGCGTATACCCATCTTTCTGCACTCATACCCTGGTAATTGAATGTAGCCGACCTGCCGATATCAATAGCCTTATAACTAAACGTGGCAAAATATACGGCAATGATGGATTGTATACCAATATTGTACAGGTAGGCTGCCAATTGTATAACTACTATTTTCCAGTTCAGGAATCCATACAAAGAGCTCAGTAAAAAAATAACGCTGCTAACACCGGTAAATAACTGCAGCTTGCTTTTGATATAAGTTCTTACACTCAGGTTGCCGGCCATCATGCCGTCGAAATGCGCGCTTTGCCAGGCAAATAAAAACTGGCCGTAAGAAATAATAAAAAGGCCGGTTATGAAAATGGCACCAAAAATCAGGAAATACCATTTGCCTTCCTGTATATACTGCTGTTTATAAAAAATAAACCCGTAGAAAAGCAGCAGCAGGCTAATCATGGCAACAGAACGCGGCCGTTTGTTGCGCAGTATCAGTTTTATATCAAGGCCAATCAATTCGCCGGTATTTCCAAAGCGGTGCAGGAAGGTATATTCTGCACCTTCTTTTTTTCTGCTTTTGCTAACAATATCTTCCAGGTAAAGATTGGCCAGCAGGAACCGGTAATTATTAATAAAAGCAAGTATTGCCATGCCAACAGGTAGTACACAAAGAAATGGCATAGCAAGCATTTTTGTAAAAACCATTGCAGATGCATCCCGCAACGAAAAAAAATGAAAATAATCAGCAGCGGCAAAAGCTCCTATTACGCCAAAGAATATTACATACCACCAGCTATTGATAATACTTTTACGTTTTACATAGAGAATAATAAAATGGTTGAACAACGTGAATGATACGATACTAATGATAAAAGCAAAAGCTGTTAGGCCGCCATACTTTGGCGCAATAACCATAATGGTAAAAGGAATAAACAGAAAAAGCGGGACAAAATTAATGGCCGTTATCATTGAGCGCACATTCAGGAATCGTATTAACTGGCTGCGCCTTATATTTTGTACCAGGTAGGGTTGTATGGTAAGCGTGGGGAGATCCTGTATCATAAACCTGATCAGCACATCGGACAAAAAATAGTAAAGAATAAATCCGCAAAATATTTTAATGATATCCTGGCCGGGGAAAAAATTAGTTAATAATTTTTGCAGCATAAATCCCATGGCAATAGCGGAAAACAGCAGGTACACAGTAAAAAAGCCTATGACAATTTGTAATGCCAGGCTTTTCCCGGCGTTGCGGCTTCGCCAGAAAGATTTCCATTGGTGGTTCAGCAAAATTCTTATCACAAGTAAGGCTTTAGTTTATGCAGGATATCTGATGTGATCATGTCTGATGTAAGACGTGGCAAAATACCGATCTTATTAAAGCGATGCATGGTAAAATATAAGAAATCAGGCATAATCCACATCAGACATCAAAAAATCAGCCATCAGACATTTTTCTTAGTTTCAACTGCACCACATTTTCTATATGATGCGTTTGCGGAAACATATCTACCGGCTGCACTTTGGTAACGGTGTATTTTTCATCCAGCAATTGCAGATCCCTTGCCTGTGTGGCAGGATTACAGCTTACATACACCACTGTTGGCGCTGCCATGTCCAGTATTTTCTTTACCAGTTTTTCGTGCATGCCTGCCCGCGGGGGATCGGTAATAATTACATCGGGTCTTCCATGAAGCGAAAAAAAAGCATCGTTACACACATCAATTACATCGCCCGCAAAAAAATGCGCGTGTGCAATATTATTCAGCGCTGCGTTTTCCTTTGCATCTTCAATGGCTTCTTCAATTAATTCAACTCCTATTATTTTTTTGGCCAGCCTGCTTACAAAAATGCCAATGCTTCCGGTACCGCAATATAAATCGTACACCGTTTCATGGCCGCTTAGTTCTGCAAAATCTCTTGTAACCGTGTATAGTTTTTCTCCCTGCCGGGTATTGGTTTGAAAAAATGATTTGGGACTAATCTTAAACTGAAAATCTTCCAGGGTTTCCAGCGCATAGCCTTTTCCGTAATAGACCTGCGGCTGCAGATCGTAAATGCTGTCGTTCTTTTTGGGGTTAATAGTATATAGCAGGGTGGTAATAGCCGGTACCTGTTGCAGCAGGTGGTCAAATAATTTTTTTATAGCTGCTGCGTCTTCATAGGCAATGCAAAGATTAACCATTACTTCGCCAGTTGTGCAAATCCGTAGTACCAGCGTTCTCAGCCAGCCGGTGTGGTTGCGGATATCGTAAAAAGGGTAATTGTTGTCAAATGCAAACTGCCGGATGGTATTCTTTATACCATTGGTAGGCTCGGCCATTAGATGACAGGTGTTTATATCAATCACCTTATCAAACAGCCTGGGTACATGAAAGCCCAGTCCATAGGCCTGGTCGGCGGTGCCCCCGCCATTCATTTCAGACGGTAACAAATACCTCCTGTTGCTGAATGTAAATTCCAGTTTATTGCGGTAGCGGGCAATGGTGTCGCAACCCAGGATGGGCATTATTTCGGGCAATGCTATTTTACCCAGCCTGCGTAAATTCTGTGCTACTTCATTTTGCTTGTATTGCAGTTGCTTCTCATAAGGCAGCATCTGCCATTTGCATCCGCCGCAAACACCAAAATGTTCGCAAAAAGGGATTACGCGATCTGCTGAATAACTATGAAAATGGATCGCTTTCCCCTCTGCCCAGTCTTTTTTGTTTTTACTTAACTGCACATCCACCACATCGCCCGGCACTGCACCCGAAATAAAAACCACTTTGCCTTCCGTTCTGCCCAAAGCTTTTCCTTCTGCAGCATAATCTTCTACCGTTACCTGTTGCAACACCATACTCTTTTTACGCATGGCGCAAAAATAAGGAATATGGCAAAGGTGTTTAGGTATACAATAAAAGCTGCAGGGTGTGAGTATTTTTGCGCTTCAGACCTTATGCCCATACCTTAATGTCCTATGACTTAAGCCCCGGACCCTATACCCGTCATCCTATTGTGGGCCTTTATAGTATTCACCGGGGTCATTCAATACCTTTTTCCATTGGCGCTGGTGGCTATCCTGCCATTTTTTGTCGCCAGCAACAGACCAGTTAACACCCTGTAATTGCTGTTTAACAAAATCACGCTGCTCGGGATGTATGTATAAGGGGTGCAGGTAAAACCATTGGTTATTACTGGTTATCTGTGTCCAGAAGGCTGCAAAATCAGCATAATTGGTTTCAAATACCTGTAGTTCGTCGGTATCGCTGTTATAGGTACTGTGATTATAGTAAAAATAAACCTTCCCGTCGGTTGCTGTAATGCGGTAAAGACTGCCACCGGCATCTTCGTTACTGATGTCTATATAAAGCTCTTTTTGCACAGTACTTAGTATTTAGTATAAAGTATTCAGACCAGGCGCAAAGGTCGGTGTTTGTGGAAAATGCTTTGTATTTAGTATTCGGGCCAGGCCAATTTCGGCCGCTGCAAAGTCACAATACTAAGTGCCGAATACTTCCCAAACCGCCGCGAAGTCTCCATACTATATACTAAGTACTGAATACGCTAATTTAGTATCCGCTTAACCAAGTTAAAAATGTATTTTCAATATATTCGCCCTTTAACCGTTATGGTACCACAATGAAGAAATTACTATTACTATCCTGTGTTTTTATTGCCGTGCAAGCAACCGCCCAAACTACGGGCTATTCTATTGGCATCACCCTAAAACCCTATAAAAATCAATACGTATACCTGGGTTATTACTATGGCAAAATAAAAGCACTGGCCGATTCCGCCATGCTAAACGCCGGCAGCACCGCTGTTTTTAAGGGGAAAGAAAAATTAAACGGGGGTATCTATTTTATCGTTTCGCCCCGCAAGGAAATTTTGTTTGAGCTTTTGCTGGATAAACAGCAGCATTTTTCCATACAGGCCGACACGGCTGGCCTGCCCGCCAGCGTAAAATTCATCAATTCGCCCGAAAACGTTTTGTTTCAGTCTTATTCAAAATTTGCCGGTATAAACGGCAAAACCGCATCGGGCTATATGAGCCAACTGGCCGCCGCCGGCAACAAGGCAGATAGCAGCCGCATAGCAGGAAAACTGCGCGACCTGAACGAAAAAATGGTGCAATACCGCGATAGCATGGGCGCTAAAAACCCGGGCACCATGTTAACGGCGCTGTTTAAATCATTAAAAGAACCTGTGGTGCCGCCAGCGGCCAGGCAACCCGGCGGCAAATACGATTCCCTTTTTGCCTATAACTATTTCAAAGGCCATTACTGGGATGGTATCAGCTTTACCGATGAACGCCTGCTGCGTACCCCTATTTTTGAACCCCGCCTGGATAAATATTATAAGACATTGGTGGTACCAGAGCCAGACAGCATAAAAAAAGAGGTGGACCTGATGCTTGCCAAATCGGCTTCCAACAAAGAAATGTATAAATACCTGCTTACGTATTTTGTGCAGCAGTATATCAACCCCCAATACATGGGGCAGGATGCCGTTTTTGTGCATCTTTTTGAAAAATACATTAACAATAACCCCGAAGTTGACTGGTTTACCGAAAAATATAAAAAATACATGACAGACCGGGCTTACAGCCTGATGGCCAACCTTATTGGCGCACCCGCTCAAAATCTTGAACTGGTAGATACCCTTGAAAAGCCCATGCCGCTGTACGATGTAAAAGCGCCTTATATAGTTATTTGCTTTTGGGACGCAACCTGCAGCCATTGCAAAGAAGTGGTACCAAAGCTTGATTCCATTTACCGCAGCAAGTGGAAACAGGAGGGTGTGGTTATTTACGGAGTAATGGTAGATGGGGGCAAAGAAGCCTGGACCAACTATATACGCGATAACAATTTAAAAGAGTGGATACACGTTTATGAGACAAATGCACAGCGGGATGCGGGCTATGCCGCCGGAAAACCCAATTACCGCCAGTTGTACGATGTATACCAGACCCCTATTTTGTATTTGCTTGACAAAGACAAACGCATTATAGCCAAAAAACTTACGTACGACCAGATAGACGAAGTGCTGAATGTAAAAATGAAACAGGCCAAACAGTAATTTGCGTCACTAAAACACGAACTTGCTGCGCAATGGACGCCCATAAATGTTGCCGGCAAATGGTACTGTATTGAAACCTGCGTACCGGCAAAACAGTAGCGGAACATTCGTGTACCGGAAGAATGAATACAATTTTTATGAAACAAACCTTAGCTGCATTATTTGTATTGGTTGCCTGTAATGTATTTTCCCAAACATTATTCACCTATGGCAAACACAATGTAAGCAAAGAAGAATTTCTTCGCGCCTATAATAAAAACAATACCAGTAACACCCATACGGAAAAAGCCTGCCGCGACTATCTTGATTTGTACATACGGTTTAAATTAAAAGTGCAGGCGGGATACGATGCAAAGCTGGATACCCTTGCTGCCCAGCGCACTGAACTGCAAAACTTCCGCAACCAGATTTTAGAGGGTTTTATGACCGATGAGGGCAGCGTGCAAACACTGGTAGACGAAGCTTTTGACCGCAGCCAGAAAGACCTGCGCATATCACATATTTATATTCCATTTAAAGGAAGCGATACGGCAGCCGCCTATCAGAAAGCCATGGAAGCCTGGAATAAGATACAGGCGGGCGCTGATTTTGGCACCGTAGCAGAAGCCTATTCTGCAGACCCATCCGTACCGGCTTCAAAAGGCGATCTTGGCTACATCACCTGTTTTATTCTGCCATATGAATTTGAAACAATCGCCTACAATACGGCTGTTGGCAAGACGGCCAGGCCTTACAGGAGTAAGACGGCCTATCATATTTTTAAGGTAACCGCAGAACGTCCAGCCATTGGCAGAATGAAAGCCGCGCAGATACTCATTGGGTTTACGCCCAATACAGACGAAAAGGAAAAAGAAAAAAAGAAGATACTGGCAGATTCTATATACAATGCTTTGCAGCATGGCGCCCCTTTTAAGGAAATGGTGGCCAAATACAGTACCGATAACATCACCTTTCAAACTGGTGGCGTATTGCCTGAATTTGGCACAGGCAGGTACAGCGAAGCATTTGAAAACGCCGCATTTGGCCTTGCAAAAGACAGCGATGTCAGTAAACCTGTGCTTACCTCGTTTGGCTACCATATTATACAACGTTTGGAGCGCGTGCCTGTCAACAAGGATAAAACGAATCAACAGGCCATGAGCCAGTTAAGACAAACCGTGCAGTCGGACAAGCGCATACAGATGGCAAAAAGAATGCTGGCACAGAAAACCATGAAAAAAACAGGTTTTAAAATGGCCCCGTTCAGCCAGAAGCTGCTGGAAGCCTATGCCGACAGCATAAATGCCGGAAAACAGCCAAAACAACTACCGGGCATGAACGACCGCACCCTGTTGTTTTCTTATACCATACAACAGGCAACGGCAGTAGATTTTGCTGCCTATTTAAAATCCATCAGGTACAACCCTGAATTGCGAGAGGGTAAATCAATACCCCAGTTATTGCAGCAGTTCGAAGAGAAAGTAGCCATGGAAAATTACCGCAATTACCTGGAAGCATACAACAAGGAGTTTGCCAGCCAGCTAAAAGAATTTAAGGACGGCAACCTGCTGTTTGAAATAATGCAGCGCCAGGTTTGGGATAAAGCCGCTGCTGATTCGGCAGGCCTGAAAAACTTCTATGCCAATAACAAAAATAAATACTGGTGGGAACCCAGCGCAGATGTTGTTTTATTTACCTGCAGCGATTCTGCCAATGCATTCAAAGCAAAAAATGCCTTTATCAAAAGCCCCGGAGACTGGAAAACCATTGTACAAAATTCCGACGGAACCGTACAGGCCGACTCGGGCAGGTTTGAAATAACGCAACTACCCCTGTCTGTTAGCAACAATATAAAAGCAGGCGCCATTTCTGAGCCGGTTAAAAGCAGTACGGATAATACTACCACATTTGCCTATGCCGTCAGGGTTTACAAAGACCGCATGCCCCGCAGTTTTGAGGATGCCAGGGGGTTTGTTATTAATGACTACCAGTTATTCTTAGAAGATAAGTGGATAGCTGCCCTGAAGAAAAAATACCCTGTAAAAGTGATGGAAGCGGTGCTGCAAAGCTGCTGGAAGTAAGTCCATAAAACATGTTGTTTTAAAAGGGCATGTTGTTTTCGCTGAAAATCTTCGGCCCCGGAGCGCCGGAATTTGTCAGAATTTTGAAAATCAATACTTTAAAAAAATAAGCTGCACTGCAATTTGTTCCTTCCTGTGGCCGTTTTATAGGCTTTAACGTAGCTGTTTTATCTTATTAAAACCAATTTGATTACCCAAATAATGTATTATGAAAACTGCTGGCTTTACCATTATCGCGCTGTTATTTGTTATTGGTTCTTTTGCACAGGATAGCCGTGCCTATATTAAAGGCGGTTTTAACCTGGCCAATGTATCCATTGCCAGCGATGGAAGAATAGATGACGCCAAATCACTGGCCAGTTTTAACGTGGGTTTTATGGGCGATGTGACGCTGGGTAAATTGCTGGCCCTTCAACCTGGCATTCTTTTTACAGGAAAGGGCGCCAAAAGCCAATCCGGCCAGCCTTCTGATCTTACCTATTTTAAGGCCACTTCAAATCCATACTACATAGAAATACCGGTTAACCTGGTTATTAAATTACCATTGATGTCTAAATCATCTGCTGTGTTTTTTGGTGCAGGTCCCTATGCAGCTATTGGCATAGCCGGCAAAAATAAAACCGAAGGAAAACTGGGAGGCATAGCCTACAGCAGCAGCAGTAATATACAATTTAGCAACGACGACCCTACCACGTTTAATGAACAGGAAGGTGCAGGGTTTGGTATTATGCGTCGTTTTGATTTTGGCCTGAATGCTACAGCGGGCCTGGAGTTGAATGGCTTTCTTTTGGCGGCTAATTATGGCTATGGCTTAACCAAAATTAATTCAACAGCAAAAAACAATGATGATAAAAACAAACACCGGGTCTTGAGTTTATCAATAGGATTCAGGTTATAATCAGAAGTACGAAGTCGGAGGCAGGAGGTAGGAAGTCGGAAGTCGGAGGTAAGACATCTTCTTCTTACGTGTGACATCGGGCTTCGGACTTCTGACTACACAGAGGCTCAAGTTATAACCAGAAGTAAAAGGCCTGAGATCGGAGGTAGGAAGTCGGAGGTAAGACAAGTGCGCGCTTCTGACATCTTCTTCTTACGTCTGACATCGGGCTTCGGACTTCAGACTTCTGACATCTTACATCGGACTTCCTACTTCCGTCTACACCAATTCCTTCACCACATTATAAATAACTTTTGGTTTGCCCAGTGTGTAATAATGCAATACGGGTACGCCAAAGGTCCGCAGTTCTTTGCTTTGCTGAATCAGCCACTCTGTTCCTATCTTTTCAACATCTTCATCTGTTTTTGCTTTTGCAATGGCGTTAGACAATTCAGTGGGAATGTCTACATGAAATATTTTAGGAAGAATATTCAGTTGTTTTTTATTGGTTATTGGTTTTAACCCCGGTATAATGGGCACATTAATGCCATTATCGCGGCATAGTTTTACAAACTCAAAATATTTCTGGTTGTTGAAAAACATCTGCGTCATGATGTATTCTGCACCTGCCTCCACTTTGGCCTTCAGGTAACTCATATCCGTTTCCAGGTTAGGCGCTTCAAAATGTTTTTCCGGGTAACCGGCTATGCCCATGCAAAAATTGGTCTTGCCACCATTTTTTATATCCTCTTCCTGGTAAATGCCATTGTTGAGGTTGGAAACCTGTTTCAGCAGGTCAAGCGCATAACGGTTGCCATCGGGATGCGGTTCAAAAGCTGCTTCATTCTTTGCAGCATCACCACGCAATACCAGCACATTGTCAATGCCCAGAAAATTCAGATCAATCAGTGCATCTTCTGTTTCTCTTTTTGAAAAGCCGCCACAGATTAAATGCGGTACTGCATCAACCTGGTAATGGTTCATAATAGCGGCGCAGATACCTACAGTTCCCGGTCGTTTACGCACTTCTACTTTTTCAAATGTGCCATCCGCCTTTTTCTTAAACATGGTTTCGCTGCGGTGGTAGGTAACATTGATAAAAGACGGCTTAAAAGCCATTAATGGATCCAGGTGATCATAGATGGCATTGATGCCCTTGCCCTTTAAAGGAGGCAATACTTCAAACGAGACAAGTGTGTTTTTTGCGTTATTTAAATGGTCTATTACCTTCATAAGGTTTAAATATAAGCGCAAACATACTTATGGTTGACTATATATCAAAAACCTGTTAAATAAAATACGCCCTGCGCAGATTGCAGCAGTTCCGGTATTTTTGTAAAAAGCCGTTCTCTTGAGTTTAACAATACACACGCACGATTTAATCAAAAGTTACCGTAACCGAACAGTGGTTAACCATGTGTCGGTAGAAGTAAAGCAGGGCGAAATTGTAGGACTGCTGGGGCCCAACGGAGCTGGCAAAACCACCACTTTTTATATGGTGGTTGGGCTGATACGTCCGGATGAAGGCAAGGTTTTCCTTAACGATGAAGACATTACCCGCCAACCCATGTTTAAAAGGGCACAGATGGGCCTTGGCTACCTGCCACAGGAAGCATCTGTATTTCGTAAATTAACCGTCGAAGATAATATCAAAGCCATACTGGAGATGACCAAACTGAGTAAACTGCAGCAGAAAGATAAGCTGGAGAGTTTACTGGATGAATTTGGCCTGCAGCACGTCAGAAAAAACAATGGTGATAGTTTAAGCGGCGGAGAAAGACGGCGTACAGAAATAGCCCGTGCCCTGGCAGTTGACCCAAAATTCATCCTCCTGGATGAGCCCTTTGCCGGTGTAGATCCCATTGCAGTAGAAGACATTCAAACTGTTGTTGCCCGTTTAAAAACAAAAAACATCGGCATTCTTATTACAGACCATAATGTAAATGAAACATTGTCGATCTGCGATCGCGCCTATCTTTTAATTGAAGGAAAAATTTTTAAACATGGTACGGCAGAGCAACTGGCAGAGGATGAGCAGGTTCGCCGTTTGTACCTGGGCAGAAACTTTGAGTTGAAAAGGAAAGATTATTTACATGAGGAGGTTAAAAGAAAAATTGGAGATAAAAGAGAAATTAAGGAAGAAGGATTAAGTGCGGCCCTTCAAAACGGTGTTCAGATGGCTCAACGAATCATTAATACTCCAATAACCGTTAACCACGTTAAAAATCTTACTGCATTTGATGAATTAAACATCAGGGATTTCTTTCAGTTTTCGGACGAATTAAAAAAATCGCTGATTACTTTTGCTGAGCAAAACAACCGGCCAAAGATAAAAGAAACGGCAGAACAGATACCTGAATATAGTTTATCTGATTTTAGAGCAAACACATTTGCCAGAATGGTACCCGGTGCTGCCGGAGACTTAATAGCATATCAAAACATCGTTGGCAAGCTTGACAATGCAATACGAGAGACGCAGTCTTATCTTTCTAAACTTGCATTGTATGTAGAAAATGAAGCGTTTGAGAAAATAGATTGAGGCCGGTCTCCGGCCGTCCAAAATGCTGCACCCCCTGGTAGATACATATTAAATTCGCCTTCTCATAAACAGTATTTGCTTTTTTTATTATACAAGTGTCAGTGCATTTGTTTATTTTGCCGGTAAGGTATGAAACTACTATCACCTGCAATATCCAGGCTTGCCCGTTTAAGGCTTCGTTTAATTGAACTATGGACCTCACAACCGGTGGCGGCCCAGCGCGAAGTGTTGCAGGATCTTGTTACCGCGGCCCAGTATACAGAATTTGGCAGGCAGTATAAATTCAACCTGCTTTTCTCGCTCAAAACATTTAAACAAACAGTTCCTGTACACGAGTATAATGACTTAAAGCCGTTTATACTGCGCATGATGAATGGCGAAGAAAATATACTATGGAACACACCCATTGAATGGTTTGCCAAAAGCAGCGGCACCACCAGCGATAAAAGCAAGTTTATACCTGTAAGCAAGGAAAGCCTGGAAGAAAATCATTACCAGGCATCCAAAGATGTGCTTACCATGTACTATAAAAATTTTCCTGATTCTGATTTGCTGACGGGTAAGGGACTGGTTATTGGCGGCAGCCACCAGGTAAATAAGCTCAATGAAAATATTCAGTATGGTGATTTAAGTGCGGTGCTGATGCAGAACTCGCCGGTATGGAGCAACTGGATCCGCACCCCCACACTCAATATTGCTTTAATGGATGAGTGGGAAGGTAAGATTGAACAACTGGCGCAGGCCACCATCAATGAAAATGTTACTTCCATTTCAGGCGTACCCACCTGGACGCTGGTGCTTATTAAACGCATCCTGGAAATCAGTGGCAAAACCTATTTGGCAGAGGTATGGCCACATCTTGAATTGTACCTGCATGGCGGCGTATCTTTTGTTCCGTATAAAGAACAATTTAAAAAACTAATTGGTAAAGACATTAACTACCTGGAGACCTATAATGCCAGCGAAGGCTTTTTTGCAGCGCAGGTAAATCCTTCTGAAGAAGGTCTTTTGCTGTTTACCCACCATGGTATATTTTATGAGTTTATGCCCATAGAAGAGTATGGTAAAAAACACCCGCAAACTTTTGGGCTGGGCAAGGTTGAACTAAATAAAAACTATGCATTGATCATCAGCACCACCGGTGGCCTCTGGCGGTATATTGTAGGCGATACCGTACAATTTACTTCGCTGAACCCCTATAAAATAAAAGTAAGCGGCCGTTTAAAACATTACATGAATGCGTTTGGTGAAGAAGTTATTGTCGACAATACCGACAATGCCATCGCTATTGCCAGCGAAAAAACGGGGGCTATTGTAAATGATTATACCGCGGCGCCCGTATATTTCAGCAATAACAGCAATGGCGCCCATGAGTGGCTGATTGAATTTGAGCAGGCGCCGGTCGATCTGCAGGTATTCACTGCAGAACTGGACACTGCCCTCAAAAGCCTGAACAGCGATTATGAAGCCAAACGCTATAAAGACATTGCACTTCGCATGCCGGTGCTGCATGCCTTAAAACGCGGCACATTCAATGCCTGGCTGAAAAGCAAAGGGAAACTGGGCGGCCAGCACAAAGTGCCGCGTCTTAGCAATGAAAGGGCCATGCTGGAAGAAATTTTACAGTTAAATCAATAAGCAAGTATTTATTGCCATAAAATTTAATTCAGTTACTTTGCCTATAACAAAAAATTCCGATGAAATTACTGGATAATAAAATTGCCATTGTAACCGGTGCTGCCCGTGGTATTGGTGAGGGTATTGCCATAAAGCTGGCAGAACATGGTGCACAGATTGCATTTACTTACGTAAGCGACGGCAGCGCCGCTAAAGCAAAAACCCTGGAAGATAAATTGCAGGCCATGGGCGTAAAAGCCAGGGCCTATAAAAGCAATGCGGGCGACTATGCTGCCAGTGAAGCTTTTGTAAATGATGTATTAAAAGAATTTGGCACTGTAGATATCTGTGTAAACAATGCCGGCATTTCCAAAGATAACCTGTTGTTGCGCATGACGGCCGAACAATGGGATGAAGTAATGAATATCAACCTGAAGAGCGTTTACAATATGACCAAACAGGTTATCCGGCCAATGATGAAAGCCAAAAAGGGCAGCATCATCAATATGAGTTCTATCATCGGTATACGGGGCAATGCCGGGCAGAGCAGCTATGCCGCCAGCAAAGCCGGTATTATTGGCTTCACCAAATCCATTGCCGCTGAATTGGGCAGCCGCAATATACGCTGCAACGCCATTGCGCCCGGTTTTATAGAAACCGATATGACCCAGTATTTAAAAGACGGCGATGCTTCCAAAACTTTTCTTGAAAAAATTCCGCTGGGCAGGTTTGGCACTTCAGAAGAAATTGCCAATACCACTCTTTTTTTAGCATCAGATATGAGCAGTTATATAACCGGCCAGGTAATCAGCGCCTGCGGTGGGTTGAACATATAGCCTGAAGAAAATGGCTGATGTCTGATTTTTTGATGTCTGATGTTTTCAACTCGGTTATCCTTACAAAAATGAGATTGGCTAATTTCCGTATCAGGTATATTTAATGTTACAAAACAGGAGGCTAAAAAGACGAAAAGGAATCAGCAATAAGCAAATCAGCGATCAAAACATCAGACATCATAATTTTATGTTCCTGGTTTTAATATAATGATGCCACAATAGCATTGTTGCAAGCGACCGGTGTGGCCGCCAGGCTTCTGCCATTGCTATAATAGACGTTTTGGTGGTGTGCCCGGGTAATTGCTTAATTTGTTTCAGGGCATTCATCATGGCCAGATCGCCGGTGGGAAAAACATCGGCCCGCTGCAAAACAAATAACAGGTATACATCAACGGTCCAGTCGCCAATACCTTTTATTTTCTTCAACTCAGTTCTTATCTCGTCATCTGGTGCCATGGTTAATTTTTTGAGTTGCAATTTTTTTGTTTCGATGGCTTCTGCCAGGCATCTTGCATAAACAGTTTTCTGCCGGCTAAAATAACAGGCCCTTAATTCAGCATCAGATAACTGCAATACTTTTTCGGGCGTAATGGTGCCTGTTTTTTCTCTTAATTTTTCCAATGCGGCTTTTGCCGATGCCAATGAAACCTGTTGTTCAAGTATGATATGGACCAGTGATTCAAAAGTTGCGGGCCTGCTCCACATGGGCGGATGCCCAAATTGTTTAAGAATTGATTGTAAATGCGGGTCTTTTTTTGCAAGTTGATTACAGAGCCGGCGAAAATTATCTTTATTGAAAGTATTAATCATAGAAAAATGGCTGCACAAAGTGCAGCGAAAAAGAACCTTTACATAGCCACGATCCGTTTGCTGTATTAAATGAATATGTTTCAGTATTGTTTGGCTAAAATAAAAGCCATTGATATTGTCGCAGAAAAGAATTCGTTTGCGCTGCTGGCCACTAAAAGGCTAGTGCCTGGCCTTAAACCTGGCAATGGCGTCTTTGGTAAATTTGCTTACCACCAGCCTTCCGCTAATAGCCGCCCGTTCGGCAAGCAATTGATCCCAGTTTTCAGTTCCTTTCCAAAACATTTTTTTCATTTCCTCCATTGCTTCCGGGCTTGAATGGGCAAGGGTATGGGCAATCCGGGCAATCGATTCGTCCATGTTTTCTATGCTGCTGTGTACTTCTGCAAACAGCCCTTTTCGTTTGGCCCAGTCGGCACTGCGCCACATGCCTGCATCGGTAGCCAAATGACTGAATGCGGCCGTGCCGGTTTTTCTTTCAATAACAGGACCCACCACAAATGGGCCAATGCCTATGGCCAGTTCGCTCAATTTTACTTCCGCAGCTTCTGTAGCAATGGCATAATCTGCTGCGGCCGTTAAGCCTACGCCACCACCAACACATTTTCCCTGTATGCGGCCAATGATTAATTTGCCGCAGGTACGCATGGCATTAATAACACGCGCAAAACCGCTAAAGAAAATCCTGCCCTCTTCTGCATTGGTAATTGCGGCCAGCTCATCAAAGGAGGCTCCCGAACAAAAAGTTTTTTCTCCGCCCGAGCGCAGTATAATGATTTTGGTATCTGCATTTAAACCAGCGTGATGAATCTCCTGTGCCAGTTCATTCAGCATTTTGCCGGGCAGTGAATTACTCTGCGGATGAAAAAATTCAATGGTGTTGATGCCCGCATGATCCGTATGAGTGCTGATATATGATTCAAGCATATGGCTAAGAGATTAAAAGAAAAAAAGAGAAAAAAGTAACTAACCGGTTATTCTCTCTTTTCCAAAATTATTAAATATCCTGAAAATGCCGTTTTTCATTAATTCTACTTTAAAGTTAAGTAACATCCCATGCTTTCAATTTAATAGCGAAAGCTGCGTTCCCACTTGCTTAAAGTAAACTGCAGGTAAGGGGGTCAGTGATTTTAATTCAAGGATCAACATGTTTTCTACCAATAAATCAAGTCTGTAGGCATTTTTTATATGCAATTCGTCGTAATCAATAGGTAATAATATTTGCCGTTCCACATACAGGCCTTCTTTTGCCAATTCATGATACAATATTTCTTCATAGACTTTTTCAAAACAACCAGGGCCTATTTTTGAATGGATTTTAACGCATTTATCAACAACGACACCTGTTAGTTCATTAATTGTCATAAGCTTTTACCCAATAGATTAAAGCGAAAGAGGGAGCCTGCACGTTTTGTAAAAACAAATAAAGTTATTTTTTCCGAATCTCAACTAAAGGGCTTTTTCCTCCTATTTTTTAGATTTTTTTCTCCTTAGCTCTTTTTCTCATTTTTGCTCTTAGCCACCATGGTCAATATCGTTGCAATTCCCACATGCTCATCAGCCTCGTCCAGTATCTCCACATACCATTTTACAATTCCCCTGGGTATATCGTTTTCTTCTTTTAGTTCCTGCCCGGTTTTTTCTTTGCAGGTAAACCGTACATGAATAACAGTGCCCGCATATACGGGTTTGGTAAAACGCAGCTCATCAATACCATAATTTAACAACACCGGGCCCAGGTCGCTGCCATCTACAAACAAACCGGCAGCGGCACTTAAAATAAAATAACCATGTGCAACCTGTTTATCAAACATAGTGCCTTCAAAAGGGGTAATTGTTTTATGCGCATAAAAGTGATCGCCACTGAGATCTGCAAATCGGTCAATGTCTTCGGCGGTAATCAGTCTTTTTCCCGTAATGAGCTGGTCTCCCACCTCCAGTTCTTCAAAATATTTCTTAAAAGGATGTATGGTATTGGTATTACCCTTTGCATAGGGCTGGTAAATATTGGTAATAGCCGTTAGGGTAGTGGGCGAACCCTGCACCGCTACCCGCTGCATATAATGCTTAACCCCGCGCAGGCCACCCATCTCTTCGCCACCACCGGCGCGGCCCGGGCCACCATGTACCAGCAAGGGCAGCGGCGAACCATGACCCGTACTTTCTTTGGCGCAGTCCTTATTAAGTACCAGTATTCTTCCATGGTGCGTGGCTGCCGCCAAAACATAATGGCGCGCAATAGCATCACTGGCAGTTACAATGGTAGAACATAAAGAACCCTTTCCTTTCTTACTTAATACAATGGCCTCATCCATATTTTTATACGGCATAATGGTGCTTACCGGACCAAATGCTTCAATACTATGCGCCTCTTCTGTTACTAAAGGTTGTGTATTCATTAACAAAAGCGGGCTTAAAAAAGCACCTTTGTTTGCATCAGCGTCTGTTAGTTCAACACTATCCAGACTGCCATAAATAATTTGCGACGATGCCAGCAGCTTTTGCACCTGCGCTTTTACTTCTGTCTTTTGTGATTGGCCCGCCAGTGCACCCATTCGCACTTTTTCATTGGCCGGATTGCCAATTACTGTTTGAGCCAATGCGGCCGCAATAGCGTTGGATACGTTTTCCAATTTATTTTCCGGTACAAAAATCCGCCTGATGGCGGTGCATTTTTGGCCGGCTTTTACCGTCATTTCCTTTTTTACCTCTTTAATAAATATTTCCCACTCGGGCTGGCCGGGTATTACATCATCTCCCAAAACAATACAATTAAGAGAATCTGCTTCCATGGTGAAAGGCACACTTTCCCGTAAAATATTGGGGGTTGATTTTAACAGCAAACCGGTCGACGCCGAACCGGTAAATGTTACCACATCCTGAGCGCCCACATGTTCCAACAAGTCGCCTGCACTGCCACAAATAAGTTGCAGTGCACCATTGGGTAAAATGCCACTGGATATGATTTCTTTTACTACAGCTTCTGTCAAATAAGAGGTAATAGTGGCCGGCTTTACAATTGCAGGCATACCCGCCAGCAAATTAACGGCTATCTTTTCCAGCATGCCCCATACCGGAAAATTAAACGCATTGATATGAACCGCTACACCTTCTTTAGGCACCAGTATATGCTGCGCCATAAAACTATTGCCCTTGCTAAGGCTATGGCTCTCTCCATCTGTGCAAAAAAATTCATCGGGCAGTTTCCTGCGAAGCGATGCATTGGCAAATAAGTTACCAATGCCGCCCTCAATGTCTATCCAGCTATCCATTTTTGTGGCGCCGGTCTGGTAACTGAGGGCATAAAATTTTTCTTTTTGTGCGGTAAGGTGCAGCGCAAGGGCGCGCAGCATTCTGCCTCTTTCATGAAAACTCATTTTGCGCAGGGCCGGGTTCCCTGTTTCGCGTCCATAGCGAAGCATACCGGCAAAATCAATTCCTTTTGAGGTGGCATGTGTAATCAGTTGTCCATTAACCGCATCGTACAAAGCCTGTCCTTCACCGTCGCCTGTTATCCAGCTGCCATTTATATAATTTTCAAGTTTGTTCATATAGCATCGTCTCTTTAATTGAACCTGTAAATTAAACCAAAATAAAAATTAGCAATAAGATGATTTTATTTGGTGCACCGGTATAATTTTGCAGCTTCTGCAGCTCCATACGTTTTTATATATGCTAAAACAATTAACAGCCGCTATTTTATTACTGGCATTTATGGCCAGTAGTTTTTGCAGAACTGTTATTGTGCTGGATTATTTTGCCAATACCACCGCATATGCTAAATCCTGTATTAATAAAGCCAGGCTTAACATGCATTGCAATGGTAAATGCCAGATGATGAAGAAACTGGAGCAGGAAGAAAAAAATGACCAGGAAAACCTTGAAAGAAAAGCTGAAAACAAAAACGAAATACCCCCCGCAAACAATTTTTGTAAAACAAGCTTTCTACAGGAAGCCGCAACACGTCATACAGTTGCCGGTATGCTTGTACAAAAGCCTGTAGACAGATCTTACAGTTTACTGCGGCCGCCTTCATTTGTATAATCCATTTGTCTTATTGCATTTACTTAGTGAAATCCCCTGCATTTATTTTCAGGAGATAACCAATTTATTGTTCCAATTCAATAATTAATAATCATGAATAAATTTTATATAGCAACAGCGCTGTTGTTGTGCATGCACCTGTGCAGGGCCTGCGAAATATGTGGCTGTGGCGTTGGTAATTATTATGTCGGTATATTGCCGCAATTCAATCATACTTTTTTTGGTGTTCGTTACCAGTTCAGAAAGTTCAGCACCCGTTTAGCAAATGATCCCTCACAGTTTAGCAGGGATTTTTATCAGACCGCGGAATTATGGGGTGGCTGGAATATGGGTAAAAAATGGCAGTTGCTGGTTTTTGTTCCCTATAATATCAGTCACCAGGTTTCCGACGAAGGGACCAGCAACCGTAGCGGCATTGGCGATATAGCCACGCTCTTACAGTACAAAGTATTTGATCTTGCTTCCACCACAACCAATAAAAAACTGGTTACTCAGCAATTGTGGATGGGGGCCGGTTTTAAACTGCCAACAGGAAAATTCAGTATAGACCCCACCGACCCTGATGTAGCAGCCGCAGCCAATTCACAGATTGGTTCGGGCAGTATAGATTTCATTCTTTCCGCCATGTACAATATCCGCATCAATAAACTTGGCTTTACCACCAGCGCTAATTATAAGATCAATACCCGCAATGATCATCAATACCGGTTCGGCAATAAATTTAGTGCAAACAGTTTTGCCTTTTATGCCTTACCGGCTGCAAAGACAATTATCACGCCCAATCTCGGTGTTTTATATGAGCATTCTGCCATCAATTACCTGCAAAATGTAAAAGTGGAACAAACCGGCGGCTATCTTATGCTGGCATCTGCAGGGGTTGAGGTTAACATAAAAAAGATAACAGTGGGGGGCAATTTGCAATTGCCGGCTGCCCAAAATTTTGCAAATGGTCAAACAGAATCAAAGCTGAGGGGCATGCTGCATATGACGCTGTCGCTGTAAAGAAATAGCTGTCATAGATAGCTATAGATATAGATCCGGTGTACCGGGTTTCCTGCAATAAGAAATGCCGCCTTCAAACGAAGCGGCATTTCTTTATTTTGAATGATATAATTTAAGCAGCCTGTTTTTCATCAATTGCATTGCACAGCAGGTCAAAGATCTCGTCTACATTGCCTTCGCCCTTTACCATGACAACCTTTCCAAACTGGTTATAGTGATCCGCCACAACCGTTGTCTTATTCTGGTACTCTACAATTCTTGCGCGAATAATATCTTCTTTGGTATCATCGCTGCGGCCACTGGTAAGTCCGCGGTTAAGCAAACGTTTCACCAGCTCCTCTTCGCTTACTTTAAGCGCCAATACTACATTAATGGATGCATTGTATTGAGCCAGCAAAGCATCCAATGCTTCCGACTGCGCTTTGGTGCGGGGAAAGCCATCAAAAAGAAAACCTTTGGTTTGCGGGTTATTTGCCAGGGCCGATCTAATCATGCCAATCACTACCTCATCAGGCACCAGTTGGCCCTGATCCATTAATTTTTTTGCCTCCAGTCCTAAGGCGGTCTGGCTGGCAATCTCGCTCCGCAAAAGATCGCCGGTAGAAAGATGTTTTAAACCATATTTTGCCATAAGCTTCTCTGACTGGGTACCTTTTCCGCTTCCCGGAGGGCCAAATAAAATTAAATTGAACATATTGACTACTTAACCTTTTGGAGAACAACAAATATAATGGAACAACATTAAAAATCCTTTAACAATTTTGGATTGGTTTTTAATGATTTACTAAATTGTTAAGGCAATAATTCTGTCGCTGTAGCGACAATCCGGGCCAACTATTGGCACGTACATTTGTTGTATGATTAAGTATATGAACAATTTAAAAGGCCTTGTACTGCTAATAGTGCTGCCTGCTGCGCTTGCACAGTGCAGCTATTCACAGCCGGCAATTACTGCCAAAAAAACAATCAGTATGGATACTACAAAAAACGAAAAAAATCCGCACTTTTCTAAAACAGCTACCAACGAAGTAAACCTGAGCGACGAAGAGTGGAAAAAGATATTGCCGTCAGAAGTTTATCAAATAGCCCGGCAAAAAGGCACGGAGCGGCCCTGGACGAGTGCCTATGAAACCTCCAAAGAAATTGGCACTTATTACTGTGCTGTTTGTGGAAACCCCTTATTTAAAAGCGATACCAAATTTGAAAGCGGCTGTGGCTGGCCCAGTTTTTACGAACCCATCAGCAAAACCAGTATTATTTACAGTGCCGATAATTCATTTGGAATGAAAAGAACCGAAGTAGAATGCGGCAGGTGTAAATCTCACCTGGGGCATGTATTTGATGATGGCCCGCCCCCAACCGGTCTGCGTTACTGCATTAATGGTGTAGTGCTTGATTTTGAAAAAGCAAAAGATGCAGAAAAGAAATACAGCGAAAAAAAGAAGGATGGATAGCCGGCTATAAGCGATTAGCTGTTAGCCATTAGTTCTTCTGCTTGTCCGTTGGGAGCAACAGGCGCACTAACAGCTAACAGCTAATAGCCAGCAGCTCTACGATGCTTTCTTCATGTCTATATTCAGCGTAATTTCTACATCCTTTCCAACTACCAGGCCACCGGCTTCTGTTGTTTTATCCCACTTTAAATTGTAATCAAAGCGGTTAATGGTTGTTTTGGCCTTAAAGCCTGCATGTGTACCACCCATTGCGGCCGATGTTACAGTGCCACCATAAGTTACATCAAATGAAACGGACTTCGTAACGTCCCTGATGGTAAGATCACCAGTTAGTTTGTATTTGTTGCTGCCCAATGACTGAAAAGATTTGCTCGTAAATTTTATCTGCGGAAATTTAGCAGCATTAAAAAAATCGTCAGACTGCAGGTGCTTGTCCCTCATTTCATTGTCTGTATTGATAGAATTTACGTCTACTGTAAAGTTGACAGCGGCATCTGTAAAATCGGGTTTTGTACTGGTCATGCTGCCATCAAACGATTTAAAACCTCCATCTACATCCGACACTACCAGGTGAGTAACGGAAAACCTTACGTTGGAATGCGTCTTGTCCAACACCCATTTACCCGGAGCCTGTATAATTTCGGGCCAGCCCAATTTTCTTTCGGCAGGTTTTGCACCATGGTTCAAAGTGGTAAAAGCAGAGCTTATAACAAAAGCCCCGGCAATAATAGAGAAAGCTAATTTTTTCATATTGAAATTTTAATGTTTAAACACTGAACAAAGATAAAAGTTTACGGAGACCTATAAAAACTTCTTTTAATTTTTGGTGTTTTGTTAACAAAACCAATGAAAAATGAGGGGTACAGGCTGATTTAATAAACCCTTGGTGCTGTCTTTCTTAACAGTACTTTTGTATACAAATCATTGTAACACATGAATAATTTAAAGCTGTCGGAGCTTTCAGCTATACTTGTTGGCTCTGAAATAGTAAAGCTGGGTGGAGAAATACGGGAGAAAATAAGACAGGGAGAAAAAATATACAATTTTACTGTTGGCGACTTTGATCCGGCCGTATTTCCCATACCAAAAGAACTGGAAGATGCTATTGTAGAAGCCTATAGAAAACATTTTACCAACTACCCCGCTGCAGAAGGAAACCTTGACCTGCGGGAAGCATTGGGCCAGTTTATGAAAGAAAGGCAGGGGCTTGTCTATATGCCGGCAGAAATTCTGGTAGCTGGTGGTGGCCGTCCGTTAATCTATTCGCTTTTCCGCGCCATTTGCGATAAAGGCGACAAGGTTATCTATGCCGTACCTTCCTGGAACAATAACCACTACGCAAATTTTGTAGAAGCAGAACACATTGTAATAGAGGCCTTGAAGGAGAATAATTTTATGCCTTCGGTCGAACAGCTGCGGCCGCATATTAAAGGGGCTGTATTACTGGCGCTGTGTTCTCCACAGAACCCCACCGGTACCACTTTTACCAGAGAAGATTTGCTGGCAATCTGCGATTTAGTAGTGCAGGAAAACGCCCAACGGGGCGAAGGCGAAAAGAAGTTATACGTAATGTACGACCAGATGTATTCGTTGCTTACCTATGGAAAGATTGTGCATTACAACCCGGTATCGCTTAACCCGGCCATACGCCCGTATACAATTTTTATTGATGCCATCAGCAAAGTGTTTGCAGCTACCGGGGTAAGGGTTGGGTGGTCTATGGGGCCTGCAGCCATCATAGATAAAATGAAAGCTATCATGACCCATCTGGGGTCGTGGGCGCCAATGGCAGAACAGAAAGCTGTAGCTGGCTATCTTTCGCAAAAAGAAAACATTGATGCCTATCTTACCCACTTCCGGAAGGAGTTGGAAATACGGCTAATTGGCCTTTATAATGGATTTCAGCAACTAAAAGCAGAAGGGTATAAGGTAGACGCCATTGCACCCCAGGGAGCTATTTATCTTACCGTACAATTCAACTTTACCGGGAAAAAAACAGCCGCTGGAAAGCTGCTCGAAAAGCAATCTGATGTTACCGCTTATTTGTTAGATGAGGCCAGGCTGGCCGTGGTACCTTTCTATGCTTTCGGGGCAGCGGCTAGTTCAAGCTGGTACCGGCTGAGCGTTGGCACCTGCAAAAAGGAAGAAATAGACTTTGTGATAAGGCAACTAAGAGAAGCATTAAAAAAGTTAGCATAAATAAATTGGCAGCTGATATAACCAATCAGAAAATATACTGAAGCAGAAATGTGCTTTTAGTAGTAGCCTGCAATGCTTTCATCAAAGGTTACCTATATCCCGATCTGCTTATTTGACGGCAAAAGGCACAAAAAAAGCCCCGGAAATGGGGCCTGTTATCGTTTACAGAATTTGTCTTAATTTTTATTACAAACAAACTGAAAAGGTTTTAACTCCGGCTGGTGTATGACCTGTATTATTTTTTTGCGGTTATGCACTATTTTATGTTTTGTTATATCAAACACTTCATGTGCCGTGCAAAAACTTTCTACTGTTTCGAGCTGAAACAACAATGAATTGAGCTTTTCGAGTTCCAACTCAATCTGATACTGGTTCATAGATTCATCTTTCACCAGGACAAGCAAATCCCTGTTAGTAGCCTTCATGTCTTATTAGATTTTAATATCCAACGTAACCTTTATGTATACCACAACCACAATTTTTTCCAGAAACCCGTCTTTCGCTACTACAGCTAACGGCGAGCATCGCTATAATCAGTAATAAGAATACTAAACTATTGTTTCTATTTTTCATGGTTTGGAGTTTCTAAATTAAACTATTTTGCTTACAAATTAGTATTTCTGTTCAAGTCAATTTTAAAAGATTAACATATCAACAAGAACAAATACATAGTGCTGATAGCCCCGCTGGACTGGGGCCTTGGGCATGCCACGCGTTGCATACCCGTAATTGAAAAACTCTTAATTGCTGGTTTTAAAGTTATTATGGCCGCGGAAGGAGATCAGAAAATACTATTACAAGCAGCCTTTCCAGATTTGGAAATTGTGCATTTGTCGGGCTATAAATTGAAATATGGTTCAACAAAATTGCAAACGCTCCTGAAATTAATTTTTCAAATCCCTAAAATATTGACAGCAATCAACAGGGAAAACAAGTGGTTGAACAGTTTTGTGAGGACCCGGCCCGTAGATATTATCATTGCCGATAACCGTTTTGGATTGTATAACAGGAACTGTGTTTCTGTTTTTATTACACACCAATTGGCAATAAAAACATCGCTGGGCAAATTTGCAGATGCTGTTGTACAGAAATTGAATTATCATTTTATCAACCAGTTCAACTATTGCTGGGTGCCCGATGCTGCCGGAGCAATAAACCTGGCCGGCGCATTATCACATCCGGCAGTACATCCAAAAACTCAAATACACTATACCGGTATACTGTCCAGGATAAAAAAAGAAAACAGCATTGAAAACGGCAGGTTGCTGGTACTACTATCTGGCCCGGAGCCGCAAAGAACTATCTTAGAAACAATTTTACTAAAGCAATTACAGCAATATCCTTATCCGGCAACAGTAATAAGAGGTTTACCTTCTGCAAACACGATTGTACCGGTTCCGGCAGGTGTAACTATTTACAACAATCTTGCTTCGCTGCAATTACAACAGGCTATTAATGAATCCGGCATCATTGTCTGTCGCTCAGGCTACAGCACCATTATGGATGTATTGCCATTGGGCAAGCGATGTATTTTAATTCCCACCCCCGGCCAGGCAGAACAGGAATACCTGGCAGCATGGCTGTTGGAAAAAAAATACGTTTGTGTTGCCCTCCAGGATAAATTTTCTCTGCCGCAGATGATGGAAAACGCAAAAAAACTGTGTATACCAGATCTGTCTTTTTTAAAAGACCCCCATCTGCTGGATGAAACGATAGCCGCGCTTTTGTCCCGTTCAGATAGTAATACCAGCCCGCAAACTGCGTAAAGGTATTGTCACAAAAAACAATCAGTGATGTAATTTAGGATAGTCATAAAAAAGCAATTCCCTGGTGGCTGCGCCAAAATCTTTCCAGCTATCAATGGCCGATTTAACGGCAAATATGCCGCAGGTAGGTATATTATCTGTTTTTATAGCTGGCGTAAGTGTATTTGCATATTCCGTAATGCCGGGGTTGTGAGAGAACACGGCTATTGTATTAAAGCTGTCAGACGTATTGCTTACGAGTTCATAAAAAAAAGATTCATGCGCCAGGTACAGTCCTTCTACAAATAAAATTTTTTCTTTACTTACTTTATAGGCGGCGGCAAATTTTTCTGCGGTAGTTTTTGCTCTTTTGGCAGGACTGGAAATAAAAGCGTCAATTGAATTGATTTTTGCCAGTAAGTGACGCGGCATTTCATCCGCATCTTTTGAACCGCGGGCATTTAAGGGGCGATCAAAATCTGATTGGCCAGGATCATCCCAGCTGCTTTTTGCATGGCGTACAAGTAATAAAATTTTCATATGTGAAAATATATAATTGTTATACTTTTCACATTTGAAAAACCGTACTATTATCGCAATTGAAGAAATTAAAACAGGCCTGTTTTATATTGGTTTTAGCAAAAGGAAAATTAGTTCAAAACGGTTATTACAAACCTACAAAATAGTTCCCAAATTGGGAATATTTAATGAACAATTTTTTAATATCCCCTCACATTTTTCTTTTCTATATAGTTGATGAATGCCTTGTTTACCACGCGGTTGCCCCCCGGTGTTGGATAGTTGCCCGTAAAATACCAGTCGCCGGTATTGGTGGGGCAGGCCTGGTGCAATGATTCTATCGTTTGGTATATTACCTGTACGGGAATATCCAGGCCCTCGGGCGTAATCAATTGTGCAATCTTATTGGAGATTTCTTCTGTTGTAAATGGTTTATATACCTGGCGTACCACATTTTCTGTATGCAATTGACCCGTTCTGGAAAGTTCCTGGCAACGATCATATAACTCCTGCAGTAAGTCTTCTTTATCATGTTCCTTCAGTAATTCCATTGCTGCACGAAAGGCAATGAAATCGCCCAGTTTACTCATATCAATTCCATAGCAGTCGGGATAACGTATTTGCGGGGCCGAAGAAACAATAATGATTTTTTTGGGGCTCAGTCTTGACAGCATTCTTACAATACTCTCCTTTAGTGTGGTGCCCCGTACAATGGAATCATCTATTACTACCAGTGTATCTTCATCTTTGCGCAGGGTGCCGTATGTAATGTCATATACGTGCTGCACCATTTCATTGCGGTTGGCATCTTCTGTAATAAATGTGCGCATTTTCACATCTTTGATAGCAATTTTTTCTATCCTGATGCGACGGTTGATCATTTCCGTTAGTTTTTCATCATCGTAGTTTTTGCCCCATGATAAAATGCGCTGCACTTTTACCTTGTTCATGTAATCTTCCATGCCTTTCTGCAATCCATAAAATGCCACTTCGGCTGTATTGGGAATAAAAGAAAATATGGTGTTTTTTAAATCGTGGTTAATCGCGTTCAAAACTGCATCGCTTAAGTTATAACCCAGTGCGCTGCGTTCGCGGTAAATTTTTTCATCATTGCCCCTTGAAAAATAAATACGCTCAAAACTACAGGCCCGCCTTTCTTTGGGGGCTAAAATCTGTTCTATACTATAATCGCCGTTTGCCCGTATAATAAGCGCCTGGCCGGGCATTAATTCTTTTACTTCGTTCTCGCCCACGTTAAATGTGGTGCGGATGGCAGCCCTTTCGGAAGCCGCTACAATCATGTCTTCGCTGATATAATAATAGGAGGGCCTGATACCGTGTTCATCGCGCATTACAAATGCATCTCCGTTGCCTATTAAACCACCAATATGGTAACCGCCATCAAAAAGGCGGGCGGCCTTTTTCAACACATTTACAATATCCAGGTGACCAGGGTCCTGTTCATCCTCTTTTACCATAAAATGATGCACCACTTCCATCATGGCCGCCAAATCGCTCTGGCGCTGAAACTCGCCCGGATCGATATTAACCAGCGAAAACAGCTCTTCTGTGTTTACTAAATTAAAATTCCCGGCCAGGGCCAGGTTACGTACGGGGATGGTATTTCGTTTTATAAAAGGGTGACAGAAATCGGCGTTATTCTTGCCCTGGGTTCCGTATCTCAGGTGCCCGAGTAATAGCTCACCCAGGAACCGCACATGCCCTTTTAGCAATCCCGGGTGCTTTTTAATGTCGGGCTGGTACTTTTCCAGGTCTGCTATTTCTTCAGATATCTGCCTGAACAAATCGGCAATGGGCTGTAGCGCCACACTGCGCAATCGATGCAAAAACGGGTAACCAGGCTCAACATTCAGCTTTACGGATGCAATGCCGGCGCCATCCTGGCCCCGGTTGTGCTGCTTCTCCATAAGCAGGTATAATTTGTTAAGACCGTACAAAACAGAACCATATTTCTGCTGGTAATATGGAAGGGATTTACGTAAACGAATGAGGGCCAACCCGCATTCATGTTTAATAGCATCACTCATGGTAGGAAATGAGGCGCAAAAATAAGCCGAGTTTGCCAGATTAAAAACCTTTATATGAAGCTTTGCCACTATCCTGGCCCTAATGGATTCCCTGGCCGGCGTTTTATTTTTAGTAAAATACTGAGTTACACTGTCTCACAGTAACAAAGGCCTCCGAAAAAGGCCTTTGTTAAAATGAAACGCTGCAATTAAATGCTATTAAACATAACCGGCGGAGCTGTTAATAAAGTTTACCAGGGAAGCAGAATTTTTAAGTTTTAGTTTTTTCAAAATATTGTGCCTGTGCACTTCTACGGTTTTCAAAGAAATGTCCAGCTGGGTAGCAATTTCTTTTGAAGAATGTCCTTCGCGAATATGATGTATGATCTGCATTTCACGTTCTGTGAGCGAATTAATGCTGGGCGTATCGTGGTTATCGTCCAGCAATTGATCAGAGATGATTGTTTTTATCTCATCACAGACATATTTATTACCCCTGAATACTTCGGTAATGGCGTTGAACATCTCTTCTTTTGAAGAATTCTTGGTAACATAACCCCTTGCACCCACCTGCAACATTTTTTTTGCATAGGCCGGTTGCGAATGCATCGACACACCGATAACCTTTGACTCGGGAGAAACTTTACGGATTTTTTCGGTGGCTTCAAAACCATTAAACGGCGCCATGTTTATATCCATTAATACAATATCAGGCGTTAACTCTTTTGCCAACTCCACCGCCTGTTCGGCATCGCCGCATTCTGCCACTACTTCAAAACGCTCGTCACTGTTAAGAATATAGGTCCAGGTTTCACGGATCAGCTTATGATCGTCGGCAATTAAAATGGTAATCTTTTCCATACTCCGTAATTTAAATGTTATGAATTGGTACTTGAATAAAAAGCTTGCAACCTTTGCCAGGTGCGGTGGTAATAATTACTTTTCCATTAAAAAGATGTGCCCTGCTCTCAATGTTTGAAAGGCCTACGCCTTTTTTGAACTTTACTTTCTCCAGTTCAAAGCCCTTACCATTATCAACAATTGAGAGATTAATAAGTTTTTCATTCAGTTTCAGATCAATAACAATGCGGCTGGCAGCTGCATGTTTCAGTACGTTGCTGACCTGCTCCTGGATAATACGAAACAGCATTAATTTCTGCTTATCGTCGATAATGTTGTCAAAATCGCCGCTGTGTGTAAACTGCACCTGCAGGGCATTGGTCATCCGTAACGATTCCACCAGGTCGTTTACAGAGTCTATTAATCCCAGATCCTTAACGCTGGGCGGAACCAGTGCTTTGGAAATATGGCGTATTTCATTGATGGCGGTAAAAATGCTGTCTGCGCTTCGTTTAATCAAAGCATCCTTTTGTTTGGTATCTGTTTTTGCCAGTTCCAGGTACAGTTTGGCGGTGGATAGTATCTGGTTTACATTGTCGTGCAGTTCCTTGCCTATTTCTGCCCTTTCTTTTTCCTGGGCGTCTACTACCGCCTGCGCTATACTTTTTTGCTTGTTTATTTCCTGTATCAGCAATTGTCCCTCCAGCTTTTTCCTGTCCGTAATGTCCTGCATTGACCCCACAAACCTTACCGGGTTGCCATCATTGTCCCATACTATAAACGCCCTGTCTGCTACCAGCAAATAGGTGTTATCTGCTTTTTGAAACCTGTACTCAGAATATACAACGCCCCTTTCTTTGCTTTTTTTGGCCTGGCTGTATACCTTTTTGGTTTTCTCTTTGTCTTCCGGATGAATTTTGCTTTCCCAAAAACCATGTTTGCCCGGATGGTGCCCCGAGGTATATCCGAAAATGGTGTAAAAACTTTCTCCCCAGTAAAGCCTTTTGTTTTTTATGTCATAATCCCAGATGGCGTCGTTGGTAGCCCTGGTGGCCAGCAGGTAGCGTTCGTTGCTGATGCTAATTTTTTGCTCTGCCTGTTTGTTTTCTATTATTACACCCATCAGGGTAGCCACGCGCTTAAACAATTCCACCTGTTCTTCTGTGGGCGACTGTTTCTCGCGGTAATACCCTGCAAAAGAGCCCAGCACCTTATTGGAAGAAGTTACAATAGGAAAAGACCAGCAGGCTGCCAGTTTATATTTGCTGGCTAATTGCTTATAATCTCTCCAAAGCGGATCGTGTTTGATATCCGACACGATAACTGTCTTTCGCAGAAATATGGAAGTGCCGCAGGAACCGGCCTCAGGACCAATTTCAAGGCCATCTATTTTTTTCATAAAGCCGGGTGGCAAACTGGGCGCTGATAAATTTCTGATTCTTTTACCGTCTTCATCCAGCAACAGCACTGAACACAGTAAATCGGGATTGAATTTTTCCATGCCCGTAAGAAAAAAATCTACCGTATTTTTTAAAGATGCATCCGGATTGATGTTCAGTTCCAGTACCTCTTTCTCCAGCGAAAGCAGCATTTGCTGTTTTTTCCGGTGCGTGATGTCTTTAAAATAAATAAACAAGCCCTGTTGCGACGGATAGGCGCTTATATCAAAATACACCTTCAGCCTGGCTGCGTATAGTTCAAACGAGAAAGCTCTTTTTTCGGTAATGGCTTTCTGGTAACGCCCCAGGTTTTTTATTTTCTTTAGTTCCGGAAAAGCCTCCCATAAGTTTTTTCCCAGCACTTCTACATCCCGGATGCCCGTCAGTTGTTCTGCAATGGGGTTCCACCATAAAATGTTGAAGTTATGATCCAATGCAATAAATCCGTCTGTAATACTGTTGAGTATATTAGTAATATGACCTGAATATGCCTGCAATTGCTGCTCGGATTGTTTGCGTTCTGAAATATCATGCAGGCTTATAATCAGTCCATCAATTTCATTGTCTGTAAATTTATTGATCCCCTTCGCTTCCACCCAGCTCCAGGCACCTGGTTTATTCATAAGACGTACGTCTGTAACTATGGTAGAGCCGGGGTTGGCCAGGAGTTCTTCAAATAACTTACTGCAGCGCTGTATATCTTCCGGATGTATAAAATCATAAGCAGCACGTCCTGCCAGTTCTTCCTCACTGTATCCCAGCACCGCTGTTACAGAGGGCGTAACATATTTAATATGGCCATACTTATTCAGTACAAATACTACGTCCATTAAGTTCTGCAAAATGGATTTAAACTTCAGTTCATTTCTGCGTATCGCTTCCTCCGCTTTTATTTTTTCTGTGATATCGCGGTTAACAGCAATATAGCCCGTTATATGGTTATTGGGATCTTTTAAAGCAGATACAATGCAAAACAGGTAAACAGCTTCTCCCGTAGTTTTTTTGTGCACTACCTCACCCTGCCAGTTGCCTTTTTCTTTCAATTGCTGCATGGCTTCAACAGAGGTGGTTTTTACAAAAGTATGCGATACCAGATCGGACATGTTTTTTGTCAGCGCATTTTTTACCGGTATTTCATATACTTCTTCTGCTTTTTTATTCCAGGTAACTACATTAAAATTTACATCGGTGGAAATAATTGCATCATTGGCATTTTCAATCAGCCTGGCCTGAAAGTTTATTGTTTCTTCGGCCATTTTGTAGTCGTGTATGTCAACCAGTGAACCGATATAGCCAAGAAAAGTACCATCCTCCAGGTACCTGGGTATTGATTTATCCAGCACCCAGCGGTATTCGCCGGTGCGGTATTTTAAACGATAGATCAGGGAAACCGGCTTTTTCTCCAGGTAACCTTTTTTATATTCGCCAATACCTATGTGTATATCTCCCGGGTGTATCACTTTGTTCCATCCGTCGCCCCAGGCCTCGGCGGCACTGATACCGGTAAAATCTGTCCAGTATTTATTTACATAGGTAGTTTTGTCCTCAGCGTTGCTTACCCAAATCATTACCGGCGCATTATCGGCCATATTGCGAAACCGTTCTTCGCTTTCCAGCAAAATGTTTTGTACGTTTTCCTTTTGCGTGATGTCATTGATAATAACCAGCCTCGCCTGACGGTTGGCATGATGAAAATTATAAGATTGTATTTCAACGTATATCGGCGTGCCGTCTTTTTTCTGGTGCACCCAGGTCGTCTTGTCTGTAAACTTTACTGGTTTAAGGACGTGAATATGGCTCATTAATTTTGTCCTTTCGCCTTCCGGCCGGATATCATTAATGGTCATTTGCAAAAACTCTTCTTTTGTATAGCCATAATGTTTAGTGGCCGCTTCGTTTACGTCCAGGAACCCAAGGGTTGCCTTGTCGTAAATCCACATGGGTTGGGGGTTTTCATCAAAAAGCGATTTATACATTTCATAGGCCGAGGGGCCGTTGTCATTTTTTTGCAGGTAGGTTTTTTCTACCCCCGTCCACTGCAATAATTTGTTTTGCTGATCGCCTGCATGCAGCTGAGTTACGGTCCATCTTACCTGCATCTTCTTTTTATTGGGAATATGCACCACGGCGTTAAATTCAAAAGATGCCGCATGGTGAAAAAAAGAAGATAAATCAGCAGAAGGTAATATAAGATCGTGTTCCGTCAGAAGAGAAATAAAGGGCCTGTTAAACAATTCTTCACGGGGCATTTCCATTGTGGCAAAAAAAGTATCATTGACCGACAAAACAACCCCTTCCAAATCTGTAATCACAGTGTAGGTCTGTGACAGGGTTTGATTAATTTCAGGCGGAGTCATTTTCGCTATAATACTTCTCATAATAACCGGGTTAAAAACCTCCCTGCGAAATGCTGATTAAAAAAAATAGTACCATCATTATGGGCAACTAATCATTCCTGTGTATACACTTACAATAACCTGATAATAAATGTAAACAAAAAAGCACTGATAAATCAGTGCTCATGGTATATTTAAACTTTGCTAAGTGTTAACTCTTATCTTACTACGCTGCTTGCTCCCTGCATCCATTTTTGCAACTGGGCGCAATTTTTATAATCATCGTCGATCATGATATAATAACTGGCAATCTTATTGTTGAACCATTTTTCAATAGCGTCTCCTTTTTTCTCCTCCAGTGCACGTTGTGCTTCACGGTTATAATCGTCTTTTAAATTCTCGATATGCGGCTCGGTGCGTGTTTTCAGGTAAACAATTCTTACACTTTTTTTACCCCGTTCGTCTGTAAAAGTTACAGGTTGTGAATATTCGCCCACTTTTAGCTTGGGCAATAAAGTTACCATGTCTTTATCCAGTTGGTCGATGGTTAAAAAAGTTCCGCTTGCGCCCTGTAGAAATCCTGCAGTATATTTTGAAGTTTCATCTTCGCTGTACCGGGAAACTGCTTCGCCAAAACCCATGGTGCCAGCAATTAGTTTTGCCCTTATTGAATCCAGTTTTGCTTCTGATATTTTTATTTCGTCGTCTGTAATCTGAGGAATGATTAAAATATGCCTCACGGTAGCATCATCACCTGCACGGTTTACCATTTGAATAATATGATAACCAAATTTTGACTTTATAACCGGCGATACCTGGCCTTCTTTCAGTCTGAAAGCCGCTTGTAAAAATGCAGGATCCCATTGCTTTTCTGTGCGGTTAATATTATACATGCCGCCGGTATTCTTACTTCCGGGGTCCATGGTATACAGACTGGCCAGTGTTTCAAACTTCCTGGTACCTGATTCTACCTGCTTTTTATAATCGTTTAATTCATCAATGGCATTTTTATCCAAATCCCTGCCGGCCTTTGGATAAAGTACAATCTGGCCAATCTCCAGCTGGCTTTCCAGGTAAACCAGGCTATCCTTTGGTATCTTGTCAAAAAATGCCTTTACTTCAGTGGGTGTAATTTTAATGCCTTCCACAATCTTGTTGCGCATCAGCTCGGCTTGCTTTCTCTCCTTGAAAGACTGACGAAAATCTTCCTTTATCTGGTAAACTGTTCTGCCGGCTATCTGTTCCAGCGCTTCCTTCGATCCGTATGCCTGTACGAATCCCCTTACCTGGTTATCCAGCAATGATTCCAGCTCATCTTCACTTACCTGCAAAGAATCTTTTTCGGCCTGCAATACCAGGGCTTTCAGTGTAAGCGCCTGTTCCATTACAATACATTCTGCATTTTCAGGCACCGCTTCATTCCGGCGTTGCCTATCCAGTATTTCATTGGTGATTTCTGATTTCAGTATAATCTTGTCGCCTACGATACCCACTACTTTATCGGCCACCACTTTTTGTGATTGTGCAAACAGGGTCGCCGCGCCTGCCAAAAAAATTACTAAAAGGAAAATTTGTCTCATACAATAGATCATCTGGGTTAGTCAAAAGTATTCAGTGTTTCTGTTAAACATGCGGGCAGCTGGGCCTTTTAACAAAAGTTTGTTCGCGATACCATCAAAAGTCAAAAAATCAAAAGTCAAAACAGCGTTTGCGGCAACATTGGCTGCGCAGGCATTTTGACTTTTGATTTTTGAATTTTTAATTTGTTATAAAGTTCGTTTTACTTCTTCTTCTTCAAACGCTTCCACAATATCTCCCACCTTAAGATCATTAAAGTTTTTGATGGTTAATCCGCACTCCATACCAGAAGGCACATCTTTCACATCATCTTTAAACCGCTTCAGGCTGGCCAGTTCTGCACTGGCACCTTCACCTTTGGGATATTCAACAATACCATCGCGAATAATACGCACACGGGCATTGCGGGCTATCTTGCCATCCATTACAAAACAGCCGGCCACTGTAGCCTTATCGAATTTATACACTTCCCTGACTTCTACATTGGCAAGTATTTTCTCCTGTATCTTGGGCTCAAGCATACCTTCCATAGCGCTCTTGATTTCTTCAATAGCGTTGTAAATGATGGAATAGGTCTTGATTTCCACGCCTTCATTATCGGCCAGCCTGCCCGCCTGCAATGACGGACGGCAGTTAAAGCCTACTATTACCGCATCGGAGGCGGCTGCCAGCAACACGTCATTTTCAGTGATAGCGCCTACGCCTTTCAGCACCACATTTATGGCTACTTCGTCGGTAGAAAGTTTCTGCAATGAATCGCTCAATGCTTCTACTGAACCATCCACATCTCCTTTAATTATCAGGTTTAATTGTTTGAAATTGCCCAATGCCAGGCGGCGGCCAATTTCATCAAGGGTAATGTGTTTCTTGGTGCGGATGCCCTGCTCGCGCAGAATTTGTGCTCTTTTGTTGGCTATTTCTTTGGCCTCTGCTTCGTCTGCATAAACCTTGAATTTTTCGCCTGCCTGCGGAGCTCCATTTAAACCAAGAATCTGTACAGGAGTAGAAGGCGGTGCACTGTCCAAACGCTGGTTGCGTTCATTGGTCATGGCCTTAATACGTCCGTAGTACTGGCCGCTAACCATCAAATCGCCCTGGTTCAGTGTGCCGTTTTGTACAAGTAAAGTGGCCACATATCCCCGGCCTTTATCCAGTGAAGCTTCAATAATGGTACCCGAAGCTTCTTTGTCGGGATTTGCTTTCAGTTCAAGCAGTTCTGCCTCCAGCAATACTTTTTCCAGGAGCAAATCAACATTCAATCCCTGTTTGGCGCTTAATTCCTGGCTCTGGAATTTTCCACCCCATTCTTCCACAAGAATATTCATACTGGCCAGTTGCTCGTATATCTTTTTGGGATTGGCCCCGTCTTTATCAATTTTATTGACAGCAAATATCATAGGCACATTCGCCGCCTGCGCGTGACTGATAGCCTCCTTGGTTTGGGGCATCACGGCATCATCGGCAGCCACAACAATAATAGCGATATCGGTAACTTTTGCACCACGGGCACGCATGGCCGTAAAGGCTTCATGACCAGGCGTATCAAGAAAAGCTATCTTTTTGCCGTTGGGTAGTGTTACTTCATAGGCGCCTATGTGCTGGGTAATACCGCCGGCCTCACCAGCCACCACGTTGGCACTGCGGATATAATCCAGCAGTGAGGTCTTACCATGGTCTACGTGACCCATAATAGTAACGATGGGCGCCCTCGGTTTTAATTCTTCAGGATCGTCTGTTTCTTCTTCTTCTTCCATTTCGGCCTGTTTATCCATATCGATAAACTCTACATCAAAGCCAAACTCTCCGGCTACCAGTTCTATTACATCGGCCTCAAGGCGCTGGTTGATTGATACCATTAAGCCAAGGCCCATACATTTTCCAATAACGTCTGCGTAGCTTACATCCATCAGGTTGGCCAGTTCACTAACGCTGATGAATTCTGTCAATTGCAGCTTATTGTCCAGCATATCCTCGGGACTGGCATCTGCATTTTCCTGGCGTTTTTCTCTGCGGTATTTTGCCTTAAGGCTTTTACCACGTCCACCGGCGCCAGCCAGTTTTGCCTGTGTTTCCCGTATTTTATCCTGAATTTCCTTCTTGTCAATTTCCTTAACCTCGCGCCTGGCAGCTGCTCCACCCCGCTGAGGTGCATTTCCCCTCTTAAAACCACCACCTGCGTTACCACCGCCACCGCGGTTTTGCTGACCCGGAGGCGCATTGGGATCTCTTTTAACAATACCCAACCCCGGCCTTCTGGGTGGCTGGCTGGTACCTTGCTGTCCGCCCGGCTGCGCCTGGTTTTGGCCTGGTCCCTGGTGCCTTGCAACAAAGGGTTCGCCCTTTTTATCGATAGGAATACGTTTGCGTTTACGTTTTTCTTCATTGGGCTTTGGCCTTGTATCGCTATCTACCGGTAATTCAATTTTGCCCAGTATTTTTGGTCCCTCTAATTTTTCGGCCCTTATATTTTCAATAACAGGCGCCTGTATATCTTCTTCCTGCACAGACGGAATTTCTGTTTCTTCAATCTTATTTTCTGTTACCTGCTGAACAACGGGTGTTTCTTCAGGTACTTTTTTTACTTCAGCAACAATTTTGGGTTCCGGTGTAACCACGGGTTCCTCTTTTGCTATTTCTTCCTGTTCTTTTGGTTCCTCCTTTTTCTTTGTCCCTTTTTTGGGCCTGGTAGAAGAATCAATGGCAGACAGGTCAATTTTGTCAAGCACTTTCGGGCCTTCAATTTCGGGTGCTTCTACCTTACTTATTTCGGGTGCCGCCTTTTCTTCGGGCCTTATCTCTTCTTTTACCGGCGGCGGTGGCGTTACGGGTGTGGCTACTGCTTCAGGCGCTTTTACTTCTTCTGCCGGTTTCTTTGGAGCGATGGTTTCTTTCCTGAAAAGAATTTCCTCTTCGTCCTTTTTCTTACGTGCATCAGCGCTGCCACCCTTGGGCAGATCAATCTGATCGCTCTTGATTTTAGCAACTTTGTCTCCGGCAAATTCCAGTTGCAGGGAACGGTACATGTCTTCCGTAAGCTTTGAAGTAGGCTTCAAATCGTCTTTACTAAAACCTTTCCCAGAGAGGAATTCGACAAGTGTATCCTTACCGATATTGAACTCTTTGGCAGCGGCCATTAACCGTGGTGTTGTAATTTCTGACATTCAGTATTTTAAAATAATAATTATGGTTACCAGTCTTTATTTATAGTGCCTTTCAGGAAACAAGTACAAAAATGTTTCATGTTTCATAAAAACTATCCCGATAAAAACTTTTATCTGTATTTCTATTCTTTTTTAAATTCGTTTTCCAGTACTTTCCTTACATCATCGATGGTTTCTCTTTCCAAATCCGTTCTTCTTTCCAGTTCTTCTGCGGTTAAATCAAGCACACTCCTGGCGGTATCACAACCAATGCGTTTCAGTTCATCAATAATCCAGGTTTCTATTTCATCGCTGAATTCTTCCAAATCAATATCAAATTCTTCTACCTCGCCTTCATTATCACGGAATACATCTATGCTATAACCAGTCAATTCCTGCGCCAATTTAATATTTACTCCTTTTCTGCCAATGGCAAGTGAAACCTGGTCGGGTTTCAGGTAAACATCTGCCTGCATGGTTTCATTGTTCAGGTTCATTGAGGTAATCTTGGCAGGAGTAAGCGAACGCTGAATAAGCAACTGGGTATTGGATGTCCAGTTAATAACATCAATATTTTCATTTTTCAGCTCCCGTACAATACCATGAATACGGCTTCCCTTCATACCTACGCAGGCACCTACCGGGTCAATCCTGTCGTCGAAAGATTCTACGGCCACTTTTGCCCTTTCTCCGGGGTCGCGTACTATTTTTTTAATTACAATAAGCCCGTCAAAGATCTCCGGCACCTCAATTTCAAGCAACTTAGCTAAAAATTCCGGGCTTGTTCTGGATAATATGATTACCGGACTATTATTTTTTAAATCTACTCTTCTTACCACTGCACGGATACTTTCACCCTTCTTAAAGTAGTCCTGTGGTATCTGTTCGCTTTTGGGCAATATCAGCTCATTTCCGTCCTCGTCCAGCAACAGGATTTCTTTTTTCCACACCTGGTATACTTCAGCGTTTATGATATCGCCTATACGGTCGTGGTACTTTTTAACCAATACATTTTTTTTCAGGTCGCCGATACGGCTTGCCAGTGTTTGTTTGGCGGCAAGAATGGCCCTGCGGCCAAAGTCCATAATATCGATGCCTTCATACAATTCTTCACCTACCTCAAAATCAGGTTCAATTTTGGCAGCATCCTTATAGGCAATTTCTGCCAGTGGGTCATTTACCTCGCCGTCATTGACAATCATACGGCGTCTCATAATTTCCAAATCGCCTTTTTCGGCGTTTACAATTACGTCAAAATTATCATCGGCGCCATATTTTTTGCGCAATAAGGTTTTAAAAACATCTTCCACCACTTTCATCATGGTAGGGCGGTCAATATTTTCCGCATCTTTGAATTCCTGGAATGCCTCAATTAGGTTAATGCTTGCCATACTCCTGAATTTAGAAAGCTTGAACCATCAGCACCGCAAAGGAGGTATAGTTATGTCCTTTTTGCTGCCATTGATCCGCGGCTAAAATTTAATTTGAATTTTTGTTGATTTAATATTAATAAATGGGATAGTGTGTTGCACCACTTCCTTTTTTTTAGTCTTACCAATTGTTTCGGCTACCTCAATTTCATTTTCATGTACCGCTGTCAGCACGCCTTCCGTTATTTTTCCGTCCTGCTGTAAAACCTCCACACTCCTGCTGATGTTTTTTACATACTGGCGGTGCATTTTCAGTGGTTCATCAAGACCCGGAGAAGAAACTTCCAGCGAAAAATCGCCTTCCGGGTACAGGGCTGCTTCCTCAATTTGTTTGTATAATTTCCTGTTCAGCGCTACACATTTTTCAATCGGCAATCCCTGGTCGGCATCCAGGGCCACCCGTATATTATTGGTAGGTTTTATCCAGAGATCTACCAAAAAACAATGCGGATCGGCCTGCAGTAGTTCCTGCACCATGCCTGTAATTACCTGTATTTGTGTTTCGCTTGCCATTGCTATAAAGGAGAAGGGAACGTTTCCGTTCCCTTCGCTGATTCTTTGTCCGCTACAAATGTAATACAATAAATGCATTCCATCCAAATTGCGGTTTTTCTAAATGAGTTTTTAATAGCCCATGTAAGACCTATGCGGTTTGTAGCCCGTTATCCCGGCCCGGCAAACCGCATAGATCCCGGTAACGGGAGGCAAACGGAGTTTTTTCAATATCAAAATTTAACCCTGAAGAACTGCTTTAAAGGCGATAAACAAATTCTCACTATTCCAAATAAAATTTCTGTGAATTCCCGTTGTCCCTGGGTTGCCGGGTGCAAAACCGTTTATCAAAAAACGGACGGCTTAAATAAACATTAACAGCTTTTGCATGTTAGCTGTTTGTACATTTACACCTGTTATGATAGCACGTTTTATACTTTATGCGCTGGGATTTTATATTCTTTACAAACTGGTTTTTGACCTGGTAATTCCTATTTTCAGGACCACCCAAAAAATCCGCCAGCAATTTGGCGATATGCAGCAGCATATGCAGGACCAGATGAATGCACAACAAGGGAATTATCATTCACCTGGTAATGCTGCCCCCAACCCACCCAAAAAACCATCCGAAAAAACATCTTCAAAAGCAGGAGATTACATTGATTTTGAAGAGGTGAAACCGTGAGGCCGTCAGGCGTGAGACGTCAGACGTGAGTAATGCGCTGACTTATAGGCCATTTCCATTAACGGACCACTTCCATTAATGTCCTGCCCATCGGCGTTCTTAAAAAACCCAAATCCAATTTACCCATGATTTGGCATCGGCTACATTTACCATATCATAAGTTAAATTGTCTTCTTTAAGTATAAGATAATAACCTGCCGGGTCTGCAAATTTTGAACGCAGGTTGGCAAAAATAGTAGCTGCCCCCGCTGGTACGGTTCCCAGTGTTCCGTATAAGGGAAATACTACTGTTCCCGCTGCAGTAAAATTTGGCGGCCTGTAAGCAGCCCCAAAAGCAATGGTAACACCACCGGTAGAAGTGAAAGTTATGGGCGACAGCAAATCATAGTTAACACCCCCGCTGGTCCCAAATCTTGGCCAGAAAATGGTAAAACCTGCGTAATTAGGGATGCCGGCAACATTTAGTGCATCATCTACGCCATTTATGTGAAAATTGTTTTCAGTAACCCAGTATTCGCCTGCATTAACGGCTTTGTTCCACCAGGCTCTTGGCGCGTTGATATCGTTTTTTAGTGGCGAGGCGCTGCCGGTTATGGTGGCAGCCGTTGTGCCGTTAATATTTGTAGAAATGGTGGATGTACCTGCATTCCATACAATATTGTCAAACCTGGATACGGTTTGGGTACCAACGATGGCCGGCGTTGCCAGGTTAACGCTGGTGGCGGTAAAAAACACACTGCTGGCGACCGATTTAAGGTTGCCGGAACCGTCCAATGAATTAATGTCTATTGATTTTGCACCCGCCAAACCCGGGGTCATTTCAAATTGTGTACTGCCTGCTGTTACTCTTTTGAAATAATTTAAGATACTGCCCCAGGCCAGCATAGTGGCTTTTAATCCGCCGGCATAATAGGCATCGTGCTGGGCTTTGGTAGCTTTTACCAGCACCGCATTGGCATTGTTCAAATTTCCTGTGAGGTTAATGGTGTCTCCCAATTTTGAAGGGTCTACATTATCTGCAAATGAAAACTCAAAATCGGTGCCCCAGCCATAGCTAACCCCCAATGGGCTTTTAGAGATGGTTGGATCAGGATCACAGGGAACGTGTATATAGCCATAGGTATCAAAAATAAGGGCAGGCCGCTGCAATGATTTAACGCGGTAGTCTGAAGTCTTTGGAACCGCTGCCATCACTGTATCGAAATCAGAAAACATGGTTACCTTATTGCTATCAGAAAACTGCATGTAATAGGCAAATGTGGCAATGGGTCCTGTTTGTGATGTACCGTTGTAAGCAGTACCGGTGGTGGTTTCTACCAATATCCAGCCATAAGGGGCTTTTGCAAGTTTACTCTGGTAAACTGCCATGGCAGCAGCCACCCTTTCATCGGGTGTTTGACCGTTGATGCTGTCATTATAAGTTTTTTTGCACCCTGCCATTGCAATAGCCGCTAACAGTATATATGCTGATACTCTTTTCATGCTGAACAGTGTTTTGGTTATTGTAAATAATTTACAAATGCAGAGCGGCATTTGGCCCGCAGTGCATAAAAGTCAATATTCCATACCCGCGCAAAATAATCTACCACTACAGCTTCTTTGGCTTTAATGGTTGCATACCCGCTTGAACTGGTGCCACCAGTTTGCGTTAATAATTGTTCGTATTCATCGTAACCACCACTGGGCCCCCTTGGCCCACCCGCCAGCATGCTGCTTATCATTTCTACAAAATCTTCGTCAGGGCCGGCTTCTGCATAGGCAGTAATAAATCCGGACTGGCGGGCAGTGGCATCTGCCACGTTAAACCACTCACCGGTATAACCTGTAGAAATAGTTTTAAAACTGCTGGGATACAACACATTCTGGTGCAGAATATGCCCAAACTCGTGGTGCATCGTATGCATCATTTGCTTAAATGTATTAGAATCTTTTTTAAACCTGCTATAACTGTTTACCTGGTAAAGCAGCATAGCCGTACCGCCCTCTGCCTGCCCCAGCAATATTGATCCATTGGGTAAATATTCGGCACTACCGGCCATCTGGAGTGTTTTTGGCAAGAACCTTCTCAGGAAAGCGAGGCTACCCGTTTGCTGATTATAGGGAGCATAGGCAACATTCAACAAAGCTTTCAATACGGGTATCACCTGGGCAGCATCCGGCGGTTGAATATTGTAAGGAAAATCTAACTGGCCGGGTAGCCATCTGTAATTAACAGCTACATTGTATGGAACCACCAGGCTGTCGTAAATAAACTTGTCTACGGAATCTTTTGCCCAGGTATCGCCGCCAAGGCCCGGAGGTGCCACGGTAAGCGGGGTAAAATCATCTTTTTTGCAGGACGCCAGCAAAACAATTACCAGTACTGCTCCTGCTGATATTTTTGAAAATGTTTTCATTCGATCAAAATTTGACTGATGTATAATTTTCTATTGTAATTGTTAACGGGGGTTCAGTTGAAGGCCGTACTGTTCCGCTTCTGCGGGCAACTGTAATATCCGCCTTTTATCACCCGGTGCTATAGTGGTAATCACAGTGCTGAAATCACTGCCATTATACCTGTAAACAGGCCTTTTCAGCCGTATTAAATCAAACCATCGCAGTCCCTCCTGCAGGTAAGAGATACGTTTAAAATCAAGCGCACATTCTATTAAAGATGCATCGGTAGATAAACCATAAAAACCCGTGGCCTTTGTGGCAGTAATGTTGTGGCTTGCAGGCGAATAGCTTTTTACATTTTTGCTTACCCATGCATTCAAATCGGCCAATGCGGCGGTATAGTTTGCCGTTCTCACATAAGCCTCAGCCCTGTTTAACAGAATTTCCTCCATGCTGAAGAGCGGAGCAGTCCCATATTTAAAATTGCCGACACTATAGGAGAGCCATTTGGGAATATTATAATATTGCGGGGAGGCTCCATAAATAATAACGCCATAAGAACCACCGGTAACATTTGCTGCGCTTACAAAATTTGAACGTACGCCTTCTCCCAAACCAAAACGGTAGGCGTAGAAATTATCAAAGTAGGCGCTTATCGACTCTTGTAAAAGAATATTTGCAGGTTGACTGGATTGGGTATAATTATAGTTTAGCTGGGAATACTGAAGCGTGGCAAAATCCGATGCCGTGGTCCTGATAAGCGAAGCGGGATTTGCTGATCCAAACACCGCGCTGGAATGCACTATCACGTTTGCATAATCTTGTTTAAAAAGATAAAACCGGGAGGCAAACGCATGTGCTGCCTGTTGTGTGAAATGAAATTTAGGAACTGTTCCATATATTTTATCCTGGATAAGCGCCATGCCGCGAACAAGATCGCTTTCTATATTAGCGTAAACAGATGCCACAGTTCCCCTTGAATAATTTTGAAAGACATTGTCCTGCGGTTTGGTAACATAAGGTACGCCGGGATCAGAAGCGGCAGTGGCGGGATCATACGGCTTCGAAAAAAGTGTTACCAGCATGAAATGTGCATAAGCCCTGCAAACAAGCGCCTCTCCCTTTTGTGCAGCGTAAGATGCGGAGTCGGCACCATTGCAATACAGCAATGCCTGGTTGGCTACAGCAATGGCTTTGTAGCAGGAATCCCAATAGGCAACAGGAGAATCATATTTGATAGTGGTTGCATCCTGAAACTGGTAAGCCTGCTGATTAATTTGATACGATTCAGGATCGGCTGTTGAAGACGCTGTTCCCTTGTCTTCTGCATTGTCGCTCATGGGCTCTGTAAACGCCATATAAGTGGCATGCGGATAGGCAGATGTAAGCAATTGGGTTACCTGGTCGGGCGTTGTAATAACGGCCCTGTTGTCTGGTAACTTACTTAAAGTTTTACTGCATCCACCCATACAGATGGCCAGTGCCGGTAAAAATATTATTAGAATTATTCTTTTCATATCAGGATAATATTTTTGGTTAAAGTCCCAGTTTCAATGATAAAGTGATTTGTTTATTCACCGGCAATGCCACACCGCCGGTATTAAAAAATTCGGGATCCTGTCCGTGTAAACGACTGTCGGCATAAATCAGGAATAAGTTATTTCCGGTAACTGACAGCGACCCGCTCTTCATGCCAATTTTATCCAGTATAGCAGATGGCACTAAATAGTTGAGGGTTACTGACTTCATTCTTACAAATCCTCCGTCTGCCACCCGGTCGTGTGAGAAATTGTAGTTGTTATAAGGATATGCCGACTGTTGTTGCAGGCTATAACCTTCGGGCTGGTACATCAATATAGAGGGTATATTTGTCAGCTTCTCATCGCCCGGCAGTTCATACCTCTTTTTAAATTCGTTGGGCAATGCGTCCAAATCAGAATAATAAGTACCGTATACCGGGGTTAGCCTTATTTTATTGCCGGCCTGGTAGGTTATCAATACATTCAGTGAAAAATTTTTGTACCGGAAGGTATTGAACCAGCCACCAGTGATAGTAGGATCAGAGGGGCCTTCATATTGCAGGTTTGAAGTATTCAAACTCTGTAAATTATTATAGCCGCTTACCTTTCCGCTGTCATTCATATACAGCGGCGTTCCCCATGTTTGATCCAACCCCTGGTTTTTTAAAGAAAACAAGCCCCTTACCGGGTATCCCTGTTGCGCACCACCTCCTTCATCAATCAGGTCGATAATCTTGGGGTTGCTTTTAAGGTTTGTAATTTTTGTTGCAATAAATCCAAAATTGAGCGTACTGCTGATGCCCCAGTTTTTCTCAGCTACTATTTTTCCTGTCAAAGAAATATCTATACCATGTGATTGTAAGTCAGCATAATTAGCGTATTGGTTTACCTGTCCTCCAATACCAGCGGTTCTCACAAGTCCTATCAGGTCAAAACTCCGCCTGTTGAAATAATCAACTGTAAGACCGATCCTTTCATTCATAAACCCAACATCTGTACCTACGTTAAATTCATATTTTTTCTCCCATGTTAAACTAAGGTTTTGCAGGTCCTGGATATTGATAGCGGTTTGCTGGTCATTGCTGTTTTGCCTGTAGGTAACCAATGATTTTAAAATCGTGGTACTATTAATCGCATTTCCGATACTGGCGTTTAATCCGTAACTGGCTTTAAAAAGCAAATGACTTACGGTGCTTTTATCCAGGTCTTTCATAAAATTCTCCTGGTCTGTATTCCATACACCGGCAACCGTCCAGGTAGGCAGCCAGCGGGCACTTGAAGTGGCTCCCATACGGTTTGATCCGTCAACACGGACAGTACCCATAATAGTATACCGGTCGTTATAGCTATATTGGGCATTTGCATAGAATGCTACTGAACGATCATACTCGGGGTAAAGGCCATAATAGGTACCGCTGGTTTCTACCATTTTTTTGAAAAACCGGTAATCTACAAAAGGTGTTCCGCCCGTACCATACTGGTAGCCCACGCCTACATCGTTGGCAGTTGTTCTGTCTGTAGATCTGTACTCCTGTCCCAGCAAGGCAGACACCTGGTGCTTTTTATCCTGGAAGCTTTTGGCAAATGACAAAGCATTTCTGAAAGTATAATTAGACAATGTTCTGTTGGTAGTTTTGTAATACCCGCCATGCGGCAATATAGAAACCGCCTGTTGAAATGGCAATGAGGGATCCTGGTAAAGAAATTTATTGGCTTCATTCAATATGGTATTATAACCCGGCTGGTTGGGATCGCCTATGCGGTAAGCATTGGCGGCATTGGCATCGTCAAGTATTTTATGTTCTTCGCCAGTTTTTACATAACGCAAAGAGCCCACAAAATCATAGTTTAGAAACGGTGTTATTTTATAGGAAAGGTTGCCCTGTAATTTTCCATCCAATACATTCAGATCTGTATAGTTATTCTTTGTTTCATATATAATATTAAAGGGAGCGTAGTCTTTGGTAGCGAAATTGTAAGAGCCATCGCTGTTATAAGCAGGAAGTGTTCTGGAGGTATTAAGCGCATAGCTGAAAGGGTTAATATCAAAGTCCCTGGAAAAGATACCGGTGGTGGGATCGGAGTTCCTGTTTTCTGAACCCGCCGCTCTTTGCTGACGGTAACTGCCATTTATCATCAGCCCAAAAGATAATTTCTTTGAAACAACATAATTCTGTTTTGCCGTCACCGTGTAATTCTTCACCTTATCAGCTATTGTCCAACCCGGATCTGTAAAATAGCTGGTTGAGAAATAAGACTGTGATTTTTCTGTGCCTGAAGAAATGCTTAGTGAATGCTGTTGTGTAAGCGAGTTTTTGAAAAGCAGGCCAAACCAGTTGGTATTTACATTGGCATATTTCATTAACCAGGCCTGCCTTCCTTCCGTTGTATTTTGCACAGCAAAATTGCCGTTTGCATCGGGCGTTTGCAGGAGCTTTGCCAGTTCGCCATATATACCTGTATTCCTGGCAAATACCAGTTGCGGATAAAGAAGGAGGGCTCGTCTCTCTGATTCTGCATTTACAGATATCTGGTCTGCAGAACTCATAACATCGTAATTGGCATAAGAGGGTTTTAACTGTACTCCAAAATTGCCAGTATAAGAAATTAACGGCTTGCCGCCTGATTTACCTCTTTTGGTAGTGATAACAATTACACCATTCATAGCGCGGGCACCATAAAGGGCAGCGGCGGAAGCGTCTTTCAGAATATCGAAGGTTTCAATATCATTGATGTTTAAACCGGCTACCGAAGACCCCAGCAGGGTACTGGCATCGCCGCTTGACAGCTGTTCGTTGGATACATTTACAATGTCTTCCAGCACCACCCCATCAATTACCCATAAAGGTTTATTTTCTCCGTTGATGGATGTGGCACCGCGTATACGCAGTTTGGGTGCAGAGCCAAAAGTGCCCGATACGTTTTGTACAGATACCCCTGCAGCACGGCCTTCCAGCATACGGCTTACATCGGTAACACCATCAATCTTCACATCGGCGGCTTTTAGCGTTACGGAGGCACCGGTAAATTTTTTGCGATCAATTTTCTGAAACCCGGTAACCACCACCTCATCCAGGGCGGTTATACTTTCTTTCATGGTAATGGCAACCGTTTCCGAAGCTTTTACCTGGATGGTCTTAAAACCAACAATTGAAAGCGTAAGGATGGCATTTTTTTTCACACCGGTTAATTCAAATTCGCCATTATTATTGGTAGTAGTGGTCTTTTTTGTTCCATTAACCTGTACGGTAACACCCGTAAGCCGGTTGCCGGCCGAATCTGCTATAGAGCCTTTTATATTCATCAGGTCGCCACTGACAGGGCGTGCAGGCAGCTGTGCAAAACCGTGCAACCCGGTTAGCAAAAAACCCGTTATCATCGTCAGCATCAGCAACAGTCCGATCCACTTTTTATCAGCAATGGGTAAGCCCCGCCGGGACATAGTAAAGGGCGAAGCTGTGCAAATTGCGCTCATATGCATAGTTATTTTGTTTTGGGTTACTAATGGCTTACCGGCTTCCTGGGACGATCTTATTTAGCAGCAGGAATCAGTAGCTAACAAAAATAAATAAAACACAAGACGAATGCCGGATTCACTTCAAATATTAATTGAAGTATTTTTTACTTTTCATGCAGCGTTTTAAACCTGTCTTGTTTTATTCATTTTTACAATATCATTTACAGGAAACATCATAGGGCATTGCTTCCTGCAGCCACTAGTCAGTACGGCAAGCCGGGGCAAAGCGTTTGCCATGGCGGCAAAACGGAGATTTTATTGATTAGGTTATCAAGTGGTGCTAACCGTGAGAAATCTGTAATATGTACCTGGAACTATTAATACTGAATTACCTCATATTTTCAAATAAAGTCATGCTGGTAATATCCATGGGTGGCTTAAGATGGAAGGTCTGTATGCCGGTTTCTTCCGCGCCGCTGAAATTGGATGCCGTATCGTCTATAAACAGGGTCTCGGCTGCATTTAAATTATTTTCGTCCAGCACCAGCCGGTAAATAGCAGCATCGGGTTTTCTAAGGTGGGCTGTATGGGAAAAATAGGTTTTCTCGAACAGGTCTTCCAGGGTTTTACCGGTTACCGCATGCAATGTCTGTTGAAAGGCGTTGTAATGCAGTTCATTTGTATTGCTAAGTAAAAAAATACGGTAGTGCAGCTTTAGCTTTTCCAGTAAATCAATGCGGGCGGGTGGAAAGTCCAGCAGCAGTGCATTCCAGGCATAAACGATTTGGGGGGCAGTAATGGGTTTGCCCGCTATTTCCTGAATGCCTTTTATAAATGCGGCCTCATCTATTTTGCCGGTTTCATATTCTTCAAAAAAAGGGGTAATATGAAACTGCGTCATGTATTGCTTAAAATTGGTAAAGCCCAGATCAGCAAATGCATTTTCTGTTCTTTTAAAATCAATATTCATGATGACCCCGCCGAGGTCGAAGATGATGTTTTTTATTGCCGGCATAGCGCGAAGATACGTGAATCGTCAGACGTCAGACGTGAGTGGCGCGAAGACCCGCGAAAGCACTCACCACTCACGTCTCACTACTCACGACCTAATTCACTATCCGCATATTCCGCATGCCCCGCTGAAATTGTCTGGGCATGGGCATTCCGTTATTTTGCTGGCTGCCCTTCCTGATGTTGTAGGTAAAACTAAGCATCATATAACGGCTAAGCACATTGGTACGTGTGTCCTGTATGTAATTGTCGCCGGTTGTGCGCACCAGGCTTTTGTTTTGGTTTAATATATCATACACCCCCAGTTTAATTTCGCCATCACGCTTTTTGAAAATCTGCAGGGCAAGACTGGCGTTCCAGTAAGCCACGTGCTGGTTGAAGCCGGCCGATAAACCGGAATTGATGGTATAGTCCAGATCGGTGGAAGCAATCAGGTATTTAAAAAATGTATAGTTGAATTCCGGGGAGTAGGTTTGTGTATAATATTTACTATTGAGGTTAGACTGTAAACTGTACCTGGTGGAATTATAGGCTACACTGCCATTGAAACCCAGATCAATTTGTTTGTGGTTATAGTTAATGCCCAGTGATTGTGTAAGCGTCCAGCCATTGGTGAAGTTTTTTTCTTTGTACAACAAGCTTACATCCCTGTTATAATTGATAAAGGTAGTGGCGTTGATGTTACCGCCTTTCAGCTTCTTCATCGTTTTTCCATACGTAAAAAACACCGAAGCATTGTGTGCACCATTCATGTTCACGGGCTTTGTAAACTGTACTCCTTTACCCAGCGTATCAATGCTGTTTACAATTTTATTTTGTGTAAGTGATGCATTTACATTGAAGGCAATAAACTGAAAATTAGCCAGCACGAATTTATTATATCCCATATTCAGGTTATGCGCAAATTCCTGCTTCAGATCAGGGTTACCGGTTTTTATGTTTTGCGGATTGGATACATCCAGCACGTTTTGTAACTGTGAAGTGCTGGGCTGATTGGTGCGGCCGCGGTAATTCAAACGCAGGTTCTGACCAGCTTTGGGTGTAAAATTGAAATTAGCATTGGGGTTGAAATTGACATAATTCCTGTTAATAACAGAATCTTTACTGCTCCCGTTATTAAACACATGGCTTTCAAGCGATGCAAACTGTATGGAACCGCCCAGCTGGTAATTGTATTTTTTCTGCTGCACCCTGAAATTGGCGCCCACACGGTTTGAAACAAAACTATTGGTGAAGTAATTGGTCTGCTGCGGGTTTATGATTTCATATTTGCCGCTTATTGTATCATAATTATTGGTCTTTTTATCAGAATTGTTCTGGTTATTGCTATAGGCATAGTTAAGCTCCACCAATTTATTCCTGCCCACGGGTTCGGTATAAGAAGCGCTGAGTACATTATTGTTTGAACTGGTTTTTTGTGAAGACCGGTAATGCTGGCTCAGGTATTTTGACAATGTATCACCAGTGGGTGTAAATAATACCTGCGGTGAAATATTGAGGCCATCGCCATTGCTGTGGTTGTAGGTATTGCTCCAGCCAAGGGTAAATGTGCGGCCTGTCTTGTTCAGCCTTCTGCGGTACAGCAGGTTATTGTTAAGATTGATACCATCGCGGTTGTTTTCGTTATACGTGTTGCCCGCCAGTGCCAGGTATTGTTGCTGGCTTTTTTTTGAATATACAGTTGACGTATCATTGCTAAATCCGTCTGAATGCTGCACGGTAAAGCTGGGCGTGTACAAGATAGAGTTCATAGAGTCTATACGGTATTCAAAACGCAGGTTGAAGCGATGACTGGTATTCTGGTTTTGCGAAACCTTGTCGTCATTGCTGCTGGTGGTGGAATCGGACGGAAAAAAAGTCTGCTTAAAAATATTTTGTACTGCGTTGTTTTTGGTATGCGATATAAAATAGCTCCCGCTTACATCCATTTTACTGCCCCAGCTATCGCGGTAATTAAGACCCGCAGAAATGCTGGACGTAATGCCATTGGAAGAGCCACCAAAACCAAGACCGGCAATACCGCCGCGTGTAGCCACCATTTGTCCTATACCCCCACCTGGTCCTCCGCCCCCCGGGCCACCCCCGCCAGGAGGACCACCACCTGAACCACCGCCTTGTCCGCCACCAGGGCCACCGTTGCCAAAGCCACCCATGGTGCTAATGATATCTGAAAAAGAGAAACCCTGTTTATTGGTATTATTTACCGCGCCGATCAGCGATACCTGCCGGTTGCCCTTAAACCTGTTAAAAGAAAGGCTATTGTCATAACGGTTATCAGTACCTGCACCTACATTGATTTTTCCAAAATAACCATTTTTTTTGTCTTTTTTTAGTTTGATGTTCATGGCTTTCTGCCTGCTGCCATCGTCTATTTTGGTAAACTTGGCCTGGTCGCTCATATCATCAAACACCTGTACGCTTTCTACCATATCTGCGGTCAGGTTCTTGGTAGCCAGTTTTGGATCGGTGCCAAAAAACTCCTTGCCGTCTACATAAACTTTTTGCACGGTTTCGCCCTGCGATTTTACGGTGCCATCCCTGTCTACCTGTACGCCGGGCAATTTTTTTAATAAGCCTTCCACGTCTTCATTGGGCTTGGTTTTAAAAGCGCCGGCATTGTATTCTACCGTGTCTTTTTTTACGCTAATAGGCGGGCGTTCTACAATTACTTCCTGCAGGGTGGTACTTCTTCTTTCCATGTAGATGGTCCCAAAATCGATAACCGATTTTTCGCGGGTAATGGAAAAAACCCTGGTTATATTCTGGTAACCGCCAAATGTAATCAGCAGGCGGTAGCGGCCCTCGTCCAGCCCCTTCATTTCAAACATCCCTTTCTCATTGGCCGTGGCAAATCCGGTTGAGGAGGAATCCTTCAAGTCCATTAGCGAAAGGGTAGCTTCTGCCAATGATTGTTTACCAGCTGTATCCACTACTTTACCACGAATGGAACCCGTAACAGTTTTTTGTGCAGAAAGCGACAGCGTAAAAGCTATCAGTAATATCGTTAGCAGAGTAGCGCGGTTCATATAAAGGTTTGTACAACGAAAATATTCGTTTATGGCTTACGGCAATGTAAAAAAAGGGATAATCGGCGAATGTGCGGTGTATTGAGGTGAATGGGAGGGGTTATTTTACATTTTGAATTATTTATTTTGAATTAAACAGCCGGGCTGATGGTAATTTAAAATTCAAAATATCATAATTTAAAATTTCTCTCTTCTTCCACCGCCGCCACCGCCGCCGTCGAAACCACCGGGCATATTGCGCATGCCATTACGCATACCCCTGAACATGCCCGGCATTTTTTGGCCCTGCCCCGCAAATTTGCGCAGGTTGTAGGTAAATGTAAGCATGGCATAACGGGTAAGCACATTTGTTTTTGAATCCTGGATAGTGTTGGAAGAAATGGTACGTGTTACACTTACATTCTGGTTCAGCAAATCAAAAACAGATAACCGTATTTCTCCCTGCCTGTTTTTAAATATTTGTTTGGCGATGGCCGGGTTAAGCAGGGGAACGCTTGAATTATAACCGGAAGGACGGTTGCCATTATAGGTATAATCGAAATCCGAGGCCAGCAACCAGCCGTTTTTTGTATAGTACGTAATTTCTGCTGAAATCACTTCTGTATAATAATGCAGGTTTTGCAGCGGCTGCAGCGAATTTCTTGAAATATAATAGGTGGTTGCCGAACTGAGGTTCATGTCGAAATTATCTTTCAGGTTGGTAGTCCAGGAAAGTGTTTCTCCCAGCGTAGTATTCCTGGAATAATCACTTACGTTATTCACCAGCGTCTGGCTCTGGCTATAGGCAAGATTGGTAATAAAATTAAGGTTCGACTTTGGCTTTTTTAATGCGAAGCCATAATTAAAATAGCCGTTTACGTTAAAAGTACCGTTGAGATTAACCGGTGTAGTAAGCTGCGAACCTTTTGAATTGGGCGGACTGGGTAAATAAACAACAGCATTCTGGATATCGTTGCTGACCATACTGGCGTTAACAGTGGCAAACATCACCCTTTGGGTAACCGGGTTAAAATTGGTGTACAGCACCCGCAGGCTGTTTGTAAACTGTTGCTTTAAATTGGGGTTGCCCTGTGAGAAATTAATGGAGTCGCTGGTAGTAATAATCGGTTGCAGCTGGCCAATGGCAGGCTGCCCGGTTCTGCCGGAATAGTTTACCCGCAGGTTTTTTGTCTTTGAAAAGATATACTGAAAATTAACCGTGGGTGTAAGGTTGATATAATGCTGGTTTATATCCGTATTTTTTGTGGTATTGATGCTGTTTACATTGCGCTGCTGCAAGCCGGAACCCACACTAAGATTATACTTTGTGTTCTGTATCCGGTAGTTAACGGTAAGCCGGTTTGAATTATAGGTGTTTTCAAAAGCATTGCTGTACAGGCTGTCAAAATGATCATATTTGGATGACAGGTTATTGAGTGAATACGTATACCGTTCGGAAGTGTTTTTAGTATAAGAGTAGTTATAGTTAAATTCCACTATCTGGTTTTTTCCAACCGGTTCAGTATAAGATAGTGTAGGGCTTACCGTTACCCCGGTTGAGCCGGTAATAATGTGCTGATTAAGCGTATCGGAATAATCGGTGGGCAAAAAATGCGAATTGACGGCATAATTGGTGCCCGTACCATTATTCAGGTTGTTCTGTACGTTCATATCCACCGATAAAGTGCGGAATTTTTTCTGAAATTTATGACGGAACAGCAGATCATACTGGCCGGAATTGCCGTCGTTTGACTGTGCAGAGTTGGATTTGGTATTATAAATAGGCGTGCCGTTTTCGCTGCCACCGGTATACATGGTTTGCTGTGAAGAACCGGTATTGGTATGCTGAAAGCTTACATTGGGCCTGAAAACAAATGAATTGTTTGAATCCAGTTGCTGTTCAATATTAAAATTAACCCGGTGGTTCTGGTTTCTGCGGATGGAACTGTTATTCTGTGCGGTAAAAGTGGAAGAATCGGGAATGATATTCTGTGTAAGACTTTGCTGATCGGTACTCACATGCTGGCTGTTGAAAAAATAACTTCCGTATGCCTGCGTGGTAGGGCTCCAGTTGTCGCGGTAATTACCGCCACCTGCCCAGGTGGTGGTAATACCGGGCCCTGTGCTGCTGCTGTTATTGCCACCTCTTCCGCCGCCTCCCCCTCTTGCGCCATTGCCACCGCCGCCAAATATATCCTGGATGGTAAAGTTTTGCTTGTTTATATCATTGGCCTGGCCCAGTACGGAAATCTGCTGGTTGCCATTGAAACGATGAATGTTAACACTGTTGTCATATACTTCATCGGTACCGGCGCCTGCTGCCACTTTGCCAAAATAACCTTTTCGCTTATCTTTTTTTGTGACAATATTGATGGTCTTTACACGGTTACCATCATCAAAACCGGTAAACTTGCTCTGATCACTTAAATCATCAAACACCTGTATTTTATCAATTATATCAGGTGGCAGGTTTTTACTGGCCAGCTTGGGATCATCAGAAAAAAAACGTTTGCCGTCTACCAGTATCCTGGTTACCTGTTCTCCCTGCGCTGTAATGGTTCCGCTTTTGTCTACCTGCACACCAGGTAATTTTTTAAACAGATCTTCTGCTACCGCATTGGGTTTTGTTTTATAGCTGCCGGCGTCAAACTCAACCGTATCTTTTTTTATGGTAATGGGTGGTTTCTCTACAATTACCTCCTGCAACATCGTACTTTTTCTCGTCATCACTATGTTGCCCAGGCTAACGGCCGCGCTGGCTTTGGTAATTGAAAAAATTTTGCTTTGGTTTTCATACCCTTCAAATGTAACCAGCAGGCGATACCTGCCTTCTGCAATATTTTTTATTTCGAAAATACCTTTTGCCTTTGCCTGCCCGTATTTTGGTGCAGCGGAGGAATCATTCAGATCGAACAACGCAATGGTGGCGCCGTTCATGGATTGTTTGCCGGAGGTATCGGAAATACTGCCGCTAACCACACCGGCAACAGCCTGCTGTGCTGTTGTATGCAGGCAGGTGGCCGTAAAAAAAAGGGAGAAAAATAAGGCCCGCAGGTTTAATTTTTTCATTAACAGTTGGTATTAGCTTCTGCTAGTTAGAAGCCATTGTGCCAATAAACCTGCGAGCAATAATTGGTTATTTTTGGGAAAACAATTTATTAACAATGAAATTTCCTGGCGTAACAGATGGGACCTGATGAAACAGCATCGCCTCATCCGCTACCAGCAGATATTCAGGAAAGAAAAATCCTAACTGAACAGATATTCCACATCTGCTTTGGTAAGGCTCTTTACAAAACCTTCGTCGTCTGTAATCAGATCCCTTGCCAGCGAACGTTTCCTGTCCTGCAGTTGCAGAATTTTGTCTTCAATGGTGTCTTTACAGATCATCCGGTAAGCAAAGATGTTTTTTGTCTGCCCAATACGATGGGTTCGGTCAATGGCCTGTTGCTCCACTGCCGGGTTCCACCAGGGATCAACAATGTATACATAATCAGCGGCAGTAAGGTTCAGACCTACACCACCCGCTTTCAGGGAGATAAGAAATACGCGGCATTCGTCGTTGTTTTGAAAATTCTGAATGGCTTTTTCACGGTCCTGTGCAGAGGTGCTGCCGTCGAAATATTCAAACTTAACGTCCAGTGCTTTTAATTTTTCTTTAATGAGTGCCAGCATACCCAGGAACTGTGAAAATACCAGCGCCTTGTGGTTGCTGATGTTTTCGGTAATCTCGCGGGCCAGCTCGTCCAGTTTAATAGAATGGTTTTCCAGTTTCTCGGTTTCATTAAGGATGGCCGGTGAATCGCAGATCTGCCGCAGTTTCATAAGGCCCTGTAAAATGGTTAACTGCGATTTCTGGATACCCTGTTCCTGTATGGTGCCCAGTATTTTATCGCGGTAATCATTCCGGTAGGCATCATAAATGGTGCGCTGCTCTTCTTCCATTTCGCAAAACAGTACGGTTTCTACTTTTTCCGGCAGGTCTTTGGCCACCTGTTCTTTGGTACGGCGCAGGATAAACGGAAACAATAATTTCCGCAGGTGATCCTTCTGATCTTTTTCGCCGAATTTATCAATGGGTATGGCAAATTCATTCCTGAAAAATTCTATGCTGCCCAGCATGCCCGGGTTCAAAAAATTCATCTGGGCAAAAATATCAAACGTGTTGTTCTGCAAGGGTGTACCGCTCATGCACAACCGGTTTTTTGCCTTTAGCAAACCGGCGGCACGGGTCACCTTGCTGCTTGGGTTTTTAATGGCCTGGCTTTCATCGAGCGTTACATAATCAAACTCATTTTCTACAAACAGTTTGATGTCGCTGCGCAGCGTACCGTACGTGGTAATAATTACATTGTATTTTTTTATCTGCTCCTTTTCGCGCGAACGATCGCCGCCATGGTGTATATGATAGGTAAGATCCGGTGTAAATTTTTTGATTTCATTTTCCCAGTTAAACATCAGTGTGGTAGGGCAAACTACCAGCGCGTTCAGCCGGCCATGGGTATCTTTATAATATTGCATGAAGGTAAGGGCCTGTATGGTTTTACCAAGTCCCATATCATCGGCCAGGATACCCCCCCATCTTACTTCCGTTAAATAATTGAGCCACTGAAATCCGAACGACTGGTAAGGCCGCAGTATGGGTTGCAGGTGCGCGGGCGGTTCTACTTCGCTGATGCTTTTAAAGCCACGCAGCTTGTCATATTTTTCTTCCAGTTGTATAAACAGTTCTTCCTCGTTGCGGTTTTCATACAATTCGTCAATAACACTCATGTGATATTGCGAGAGCTTAAGCGTTTCCTGTTTGCCTTCGCCTACCCGGAAAAGCAAAGAATATTTCTTTATCCATTCTTCGGGCAGGATACCCAGGGTACCGTCATTAAGCTGTACAAACTGCTGTTTGTTTACCAGGGCCTTTTTCACCTCTGCAATGGTTACTTTCTGGTCGCCGAAAATAATATCTACTTTGGCATCAAACCAGTCTGTATGGCTGCTGATATAAATTTTCGTCTGTGGCTTGGCGGTATTGAAGCGGAAATTTTTCAGTGCTTCAAATCCGTATACCGGCACTTTCTGGTCTTTCATGGCATCTACAAAAAGAAAGAACCAGTTGTTGCGCAGCACGTCCGCGCCTTTCAGCACCAGGTTATAAGAACCTTCTGGCTTAATAAAATTTGAATGCAGTGCCTCAAGCCTGGCTATAAATTCCTGTTCAGCCTGTTTATTGCGGTGCACAATCAGTACTTTGTCGCCATCGGGCACAATTATTTCGTCTTTATCGCCTGTTCTTACTTCAAAACCCTTGTACGTAAATACCGGCTGAAAAACCAGGTAGTCCGATTTTTCCTGCAGCAATAATTTCTTTTCGGGCTCGCCGTCTTTATAGGAAGAAACCAGGGCAGGGTCAAATTCTACATGGTATTTTTTTGCCAGCGGCAATATATAGCTCCTTACCTGTTTGGGCCAGTCGGCTTTTGAAATAACAATGCTTCCTTTGGCAGTAAACGGGCTTGTTTTTTCCACATCCTCCGCATCTTTCCACAGGTATAAATTCTCTTCATAGAAAAACATCAGGTTGCTGCCCAGCTGGTTTTCCTGTAAAGACAGTTCTTTGCCGTTTAACTTTACCCAGCAGCTTACTTCATAGCTGCTTTTTTTAGGCGTTATTTTAAAGAAAGGAACAATTGACTCAGGTACAATACCCGCCAGTTTAAGGTTATCTGTTTTAAACGGCTTGTGTCCGTTAAGATAAAATACAAAGGGGTTCACCGCAATATCGGCAAATAATTTTCTTAGCTTGGGATGCAGGTACTCCACCATCAGGTTCCTGGTCTCTTCGGGCAGTTCATCCGTTTCGTGGTGAATAATATTTTCCCAGATGCCGCTGAACGGAGAATTTCGGTTAAGGTACCTCGTTACCTCTGCTTCCTGCATACGGCGGATGGCGGGTATCATCAGCTTATCTTCTTCATTCAGCACGTCTATGTTTACAAATTTGCTGAGATCTATCTTTTCTACCTTACTGATAAACTTTTTTTGCTCGCTGTCACTTTCCCCCTGCACCACTTCTACCAGGAAAAAAGGATAAGAAGCATAGTTGAAATTGAAAACAATACCCAGTCTTTGTGCAGGGCCTGTTATTTTCCGCTCTTCTTCAGCAACGATATCTGCCGCGGGCTCATCGGCCAGTACGGGCCGGGGTTTGCTTACCGCCAGGGGGTTGATCCTTTTGATGGAAGTGTCTAATACCCGCAAAAAGGGCTTGCCTTCTTTATAGGCAAATTCAAATTTTCCCTTCAGGTCATCGGTTAGCGTATACCCGTAGGCTTCCAGTAATTTGTTTTTTTCAGTATCCCAGTTGCGGATGGTATCAAAATAATGGGCACCGTGTTTATTGTATAATTGCAGCAGTACAATTACCTTGGGCAGGCAAAGGGGGTGAAGCGTATCTTCATAGTCGCAACTGGTGTCGAGGTTTCTTTCTTCATTTTTCTTGATGACCACTTTATAAACCGTTCCATCCAGGTCGACCGAAGCCCTTACCATCTCATCTTTGGCGTATTCTATTACGGCTTTGTTGGCGGCAAGGAATTTTTCGGCATCGGCCAGTGTTTGCTGTGAACACAGCAACCGGATCGTTTTCAGATCAATAAATTTCATTTTTACCACCGTATGGCGCTGGTCATACACCACTTCTTCTGCCTTTAACATGTTCCTGTCAAGCAGTTCCTGCAATTGAATCATGGCCCCTGCTTCGTGCCGGCAGATATCGCCCAGGTTATATGGGCAGCTGCAACGTACAGACATGGTTTTGGGGTCTTTAAAGTGCTGCACATACACTTTATAGTAGGTACTGTAGCTGTCATCCTTTACCCTGAAGGTAACCGAGCCCATTAATTCATCATATTCTATCAGCTCTACAAAGCCGATGGCATGAATTTTTTTGCCTCTGCGTATCACTTCATCCGTTCCGTTGGTGTATACGTATTTAATCAGGTGCGGTAACGCCATGCTTTTAGTTATTTACCGGTTCGGTTTACACCCGGTTAGTGCTGTCAATTTTTACAAATTTCCTGGTCTGTGGTAAGCACAGGCCGATCTGCAAAAGTAAAGGAAAAAACCTGAGGTTTGGAAACAAAAAACGGATTATTAATGGCAATTTATTACTGGCAAATGGGGAGCTGGCACCATCCTGCGCCAATGCATGCACGCTGCGGCCCGCCATGGTTATCGATACATAAAACTATGGGTTTTAACCTAATACAATTTCCCTTTCAACCGGCACGCAGCTGTCGTCGACACAAGTCCTGCTACTATATAATAATTTAACATTACCAGGCCAACAATTATGAAATTTGCGGCACAACTGTTGGATTATCATTTGCTCTTATACCTTTGTAACCAGCCACCAAACCTTACATATGTTTCGTATCATTATTGCCAGTGCCTTTGCTACCCTCTTATTGCCATGCGTTTCCTTTTCCCAGAAATTAAAAAAAGCGGATAAAGCTATTATAGCCGATCTGCAGACGCATGTAAATTACCTGGCAGATGATAAACTGGAAGGGCGCCGGGCCGGCTCGCCCGGAGAGAAAATGGCCATGGAATACATAGCGGGCCAGTTTGCAAAAGCCGGGCTGGTACCAAAAGGCGATAATAATGGCTGGTACCAGGCATTTGATATTAATGAAGGAAAAGAAATAAACAAAGAAAGCTATTTGCAGATCAATGGCGGCGAAATTAAGCCCGGTTCCTGGTTCCCTTTTATTGGTTCGCCGGATAACGCCATCGAAGCCGCACCTTCCATAGCGCTGCGCGAAGCAGGTATGCCATGGTTTCTGAACCTTAAAGAGGAATTGGAGAATAACAAAAACAATCCGCATTTTGATGTACAGGCCTATGTATTGCAACAGGCAAAAGATGCCGCTAACAAAAAAGCTACTGCACTGGTGGTGTACAATACAGGCTCAGCAGACGATGGGTTACAGTTTGACGGTAAGGACAAAGCGGCGCCGCTTGCCATACCCGTTGTGTATGTTCAAAAAGACATCGCAAAAAAATATTTTGCCGATGAAAGTGCCACGGTTGAATTAAAAATAAAATCGGCTTTTACAGAGAAAAAAAGGGCCGGACATAATGTAATTGGGTATATCGACAATGGGGCACCGGCTACCGTTATTGCGGGCGCCCATTTTGACCACCTGGGTTTTGGGGAAGATAATAATTCATTGTACCGCGGCACCGATAAACAAATATTCAATGGCGCAGACGACAATGCCAGCGGCACCGCAGCGCTGATTGAACTGGCCAAACTTTTAAAAACCTCCAAACTCAAAAACAACAATTATTTATTTATTGCTTTTTCGGGCGAGGAGCTGGGCTTACTGGGATCTAAATATTATACAGAACACCCTGCTGTTGACCTGGCAAATGCCAATTACATGATAAATATGGATATGATTGGCCGCCTGAACGACAGCAGCAAAACTGTAACCATTGGCGGTTATGGCACATCGCCCTTATGGGGTAGCTTGCTGGGCAGCATCAGCACGGATCAGAGCTTTCTTAATAAATACGACAGCAGCGGCAGCGGTCCCAGCGACCATACCTCATTTTATATAAAAAATATACCTGTATTATTCTTCTTTACCGGCGCTCACAGCGATTACCATCGTCCTTCAGATGACGCTGACAAAATCAATTATACCGGCGAATACCGCATCGTAAAATACATTTATAAAGTAATAGAGGCTGCCAATAATAAGGGCAGGCTGGCCTTCAGTAAAACAAGAGATGCACAGCCAGGTATGGGAGTAAGGCTGAATGTAACCATGGGCATTTTACCAGATTATGCATATACCGGAAATGGGGTACGTGCAGATGCAATAAGCGATGGCAGGCCTGCGCAGAAAGCAGGGTTAAAGGCCGGGGACATTATTATACAACTGGGCGACTATGCCGTATTTTCAGTGGAAAATTATATGCAGGTATTGAATAAATTTAAAAAAGGCGACAAGACAAAAGTGAAGGTAAAAAGGGGCAATGAAACGATAGAGACAGATGTGCAGTTTTGAAGAAAGCTATAAGCTGTTAGCATTGCCCGGCAAGCCGGTTGTGGTAGTACCTTTGTTATTTAACACTCAAATCTGAGCATAAGCACTTATAGCTTATAGCTAAAAGCTAATGGCTAAAAACAACAGCTAAAAACCAATAGCCGAAAATGAAGCTAAAGTTAGATATGGACGAAATGGCGGAAGCGTTTTTTGAAGACACCCGCCTGGCCGGCATTGTGGCCCCCATCAAAGATTACCAGTTTTGCTGGCAACTGAACCGCTTATTTCATTTTAATTTCCGTTTAAACAATGCCATTGAAATTAGGTTATCCAAGAAACTAATCAATTTTTCCTTCCCTGTTTTTGAATATGCCGAACCCAGTAATTCGCTGGTACATTACTTGTATAACAATAAGCATAATGGCGAGTACCTGTTACCGCAGTTTAAACACAATGATTTTTTGTGGCTGATGAAGGGCGATGCGGTAGACGACCATAAGTTTGAAAACATCAGCAAACTAATAAGACAGATAAATGGCGTGCAGATGGTAACGGAACTGGCGCATGAAAAGATGCAGCATAAAGGCAACCTGATGTTTTAAAATCCCTGGTTTCGGCGGGGAGTTAGTGGCCATTGTAAAACGATATCCTGCAAATTTTGAACAACAAGCAAATGGCACCCACATTTTTTGCGAAGCAATCCGATTTTAGAAAGTGGTTACAAAAAAATCATGCAAGGAAAACAGAATTACTGGTAGGCTTTTATAAGGTTGGCAGCGGAAAACCCAGCATAACCTGGTCTCAATCTGTAGACGAAGCGCTTTGTTTTGGATGGATTGACGGCGTTCGAAAATCTATCGGCAAAGAAAGTTACCAAATTCGCTTTACGCAACGAAAACCTGCCAGCATCTGGAGTACCATTAATATCAGGAAAATTAAAGAATTAACAAAGCAGGGGCTTATGCAACCGGCAGGGCTTGCGAGCTTTGAAAAAAGAACAGCAAGAAAGTCGGGGATATATTCTTACGAAAACGATGAAGTAGTATTTGCGCCGCATTTTGAAAAAAAATTTAAAGAAAACAAAGGGGCCTGGAAATATTTCCAATCACTTGCTCCTTCTTACAGAAAGGTCTCGGCTCACTGGGTAATGCGTGCAAAACAAGAATTGACCAAAATAAAACGGCTAAATGAACTTATTGCAGACAGCGCAGCGGGAACCAACAAGTGGAAGGACAATAAATACATCAAAGAGTAACAAACAAAAAACAGCGAATCGCCGGCATTGGACCTTATAAAATCCGGGCAGACTTCATCTGTTACGGTATCTGTGGCCGGTTGTCCGGATCAGACAGGTAACTTTGCATTAAGTACGCATTAATACATACCTGATTGAAAAGATGCTGCAGAAAAAAATTATTGACCAACTAAATGATTTCTCATGAAAACAAATTTTATCGCCGGGAAAAAATTTTCTCCTGATGCCAAGAGCGCCACTTCGGCAGCTGTGGACTGGAAAGAAGCGGATAATAAATTGTACAGGAAATTTGTGTTTAAAAATTTCTCAGAAGCATTTGCCTTTATGACCAGGGTAGCGCTGGAAGCCGAAAAGATGGACCATCACCCGCTTTGGACCAATGTATACAATACTGTTGAAGTGTGGCTTAATACGCATGATGCAGGCGATATTGTTACCGATAAAGACAGGAAATTGTCGAAAAAGATTGATGCCATTGCGGGCTAACCCGTTTGTCTTTTTAACAGCATTTTTGCCAGTGCCAGGATGGAAACCAGCATCCAGGTGCCCTCCAGTATAACAAACGGCAGGTAATTGATTAACCATGAAGCCAGGCAGGCAAGTCCGGCGCCTGTTGCGTTCAGTAATACATACAGCCATCCATCTTTCGAAATCCTTCCCAGCAGATTTAGTAAAAATGCCAGCAGCAGAATAGTCACGCCAATAAAGCCTATCAGGTCATTTGTGTGTAATTGCATTATAGTTTACTTATTTATGGTTTCAAAACCAGCATAGTCAAAAACCACCAGTGAAACGAGTGATGGCTGCGGCACAATTAATAACCCGGATGGTTTACAATACCAGTACGCCTTTGGCAGTAAAAATCATTTCTTTTTTGGGAATCGTTATTTTGCTGATTTCTTCCTTGCTTTTACCTGCATCGCCCGCATAATGTTTCAATTGTTTTACGGAAGTTTGTTTAACCGTTGCTTCGCCATCCAGCACTACTTCTTTGCCAACAATATCTTTGGGCATAAAAAAAGCATAATCTTTAAATTTTACCATCATGGCTTCGCCACCGGCATTTTCAATTTTCATCCAGCAACCTTTTTCCTGGCAAACCGCTACTACTTTACCCATGGCCTTGCCGGTAAATTTTGCATCTTTCATACTGGTTGCAATTTTATTTACCGGAATGGCGCCCTGTTCGGTTGCACCGGCGCCATAAGCAACTCCCCTGGCAGCAGGTACAGGAGATTGGGCTGTGGTTATTATAACAATACCCAGCGAAAACACAAACAGTCCTATCTTTTTCATGCAAAGTCTATTTGAGCGCAAATTTAATCAATGCGGTGATTGCTCAAATGAAATCTTAACTGGAGCAATTTTCTGGTATCGCCTTTGGAACACAGATTTTCATGATTGTTAAGATATTAAATGATTTTATTTTTTTAATCCTGGCCAATTGTAAGAATCATGAAAATCTGAATTCTATTTGATGCACAAAGAACTATATAATAACTCCCTGTTTCTTCCTGTTCATCCTGTCCGTGGTTCAAAACCGCGTTGCTTCAATATTTGCTAACTTGCCGCTGCATGAAAGCATTTTCCCGGTACAAGCGTCTTGCCATTGCTATTTGCATCATCGTGTGCAGCGGCGTATTGCTAACCCAATGCATCAACAGGCAGGATAAAACGGAGGCACCAGAAAAAAAAGTAAGCTTTCAACTGTTTGCCGGTTCTGCCAGTTGCCAAAGCTGTCATAAAAATATTTACGATACCCATATTCATACGGCCCATTACAATACATCTCAGCCTGCTTCTGCCGTTATACCCAAAGGAAGTTTTGAACCCGGTAAGAATAGTTTTGTTTACAGTCAGCGTACAGTGGTAAATATGGAAAAACGCGATAGTGGCTTTTTCCAGGTAGCTTATACAGATGGCATAGAAAAAGTAGCGCACCGGTTCGACATAATAGTGGGTTCCGGCGCCAAGGGACAAACCTCTGTATACTGGCACAATGACCAGCTTTACCAATTACCGGTTACTTATTTTACTGCCGCGGCACAATGGTCCAACAGCCCGGGCTTTCCCATGAAAGCCACTTTTAACCGGGCCATTACTTCGCGTTGTCTGGAATGCCATACTACTTATGTAAATACGATTTCTTCGCCGGGCAAAGAGCCAGAGTCATTTGATGCGGCCAGTTTTGTATATGGTGTTGATTGTGAAAAATGCCATGGGCCGGCAGCGGCGCATGTGGCCTGGCAAAAAGCCAACTCAGCCGAAAAAACAGCAAAATATATTATTAATCCGCGATTGCTGTCAAGACAACTTCAACTGGATGTATGCGCCCTTTGCCATGGAGGGAAACTGCAAAAGACAAAACCATCTTTTGAATTTATTGCAGGCGATACCTTATCCAATTACTTCAGCTTTGATACCACGGCGCCCAACCCGGATAATATCGATCTGCATGGCAACCAGTATGGATTGCTGCGGGCCAGCAAATGTTTCAGGATGAGTGAAACACTTACCTGCAATACCTGTCATAGCCCGCATGAAAATGAAAGAGGAAAGCTGGCGGTATTCTCAACGCGCTGCGCCGGTTGCCATACCGCCAATGAACATGGCAATGGCAAGCTGTGCAAAATGAGCGCCAGGCTGGGAACCGCCATCAGCGCCAATTGTATTGATTGCCATATGCCTGCCAAACCATCGCGGGCCATTGCGGTATACCTGCCCGGCGCCAGCGCGCCAACGGCTGCCTATATACGGTCTCATTTCATTAGCATCTATCCCGAAGAAACGAAAAAGTTTATGGAGAAAGCAGGTTCAGGTCACTAGCTAACAGCTTATAGCTATTAGCCGTTAGCTATAAGCTGATATGATTTACAAACAGGCATCGCGCAGCAGCTTCATGCGGGCAAGTCCTTCTGCCCTGGCAAATAGAATATTGCGTTCGGGTATCTGTTCGGGATGGGGATATTTCTGCAATGCTTTTTCTACACTGTCTTCGCGCAGCAGGTGCAGCATGGGATAAACAGATCGATTGGTATAATTGGCTGGATCGCCGGCTGGCGCGCCCGCAAAAACATACAGCGGATGAAAACCAGCTACCTGGTAAATACCTTCATAGCCTTCCTGCTTTAATAATTTTTCGGCCAGCGCCAGCAGGTCAAGATAATCGTTGAACAAAGGAAATCCATTGGAAAAAATGAGCAGGGTGGTCTCCGTTTTTTCATTGTCAAGCCATTTGCATTCGTTTAAGAAAGCCTGCAGGCAGGTGGCTGCATCAACGGCCGGTTCTACCGCATAACGAATACTGTTCTGTTTCAGTTCTCTTGACACAAAGGGGCAAAAATTACATCCTGCCACAACATCTGTAATCCATTTTTTGGTTTGTGCAATAATTCGTTCGGTTTCATTCATGTTTACAAGTTACCGGCAACCCTGACGCGATTATTAATGTTGCCTGTTAATCAATAATATTCCTTGCGGCATAAGATAGGTCAAAATAATGTTACACCATTCATTTGTTCAGTTTTATAACTAAGGTGTTTGTCCAGATGCCGTAATGCCGAAGAAATTTTGGTATATCCTTTACCGTCAGTAGCGGCATAGAAAGATTTGCATGTTCCTGCAGCACTGCATTTTGTAAAAGTCGTTGTTAACCTATCCGTTTGCTCACCGGAAACCTGCATGCCTATTCAAAAAAATACCCACATTGTGGTATTGCGGATATCCTGAAATTATTGTCACTTTACGTATTGTTTAGCAGCAATCGTTTTGGTTTTAGTTTTTACTCTCACAGAAGTTTTCTCATGTTGGCCCTGCCGCTCTCCTCTGGCAGGGCCTCTTTTTTTACGCTAATGAGCACTAATAGGTAACTAAGCAACACTAATTAATATACCAACCACGGCCAGGAGAGCCAATAATAACCAGTAATGTGTCCGGGGGGACAGGCCGGCCGGTGTTTTCAACAAATACCGGTGCGGTTTTCACCCTAAAATCCTGTCTAAAATAATTAGTTTAAAAATGCTAATAAAATTAGTGTTGATAAGAAGTTTTTACCTACATTTGACATTATATTACCTTGATTAAAAAATAACCCATTATGTCAAATACTGAAAAATTAAAAGCGCTGAAACTTACCATGGACAAGATCGACAAGGATTTTGGTAAGGGTAGTGTAATGATGATGAATGAACGCAGCCAGGAGCCCATGGAAGTTATTTCCACGGGTTCTATTGGTCTTGATACCGCGCTGGGTATTGGCGGTTTGCCCAAAGGCCGTATTATAGAAATTTACGGGCCGGAATCTACCGGTAAAACCACCATTGCCATTCATGTAATTGCGGAGGCGCAGAAAAAGGGTGGCATGTGCGCTATTATAGATGCGGAACATGCATTTGACAGTGCTTATGCAAAAAAGCTGGGTGTGGATGTTGACAATCTTTTAATTTCTCAGCCCGATTATGGCGAGCAGGGTCTTGAAATTGCCGATCGGCTGATTCTTTCCGGTGCGCTGGATGTAGTAGTAATTGACTCGGTAGCGGCCCTGGTACCAAAAGGCGAGCTGGAAGGTGAAATGGGCGATAGCAAAATGGGTTTGCAGGCACGTTTAATGAGCCAGGCCCTGCGCAAACTGACTGCCACTATCAGTAAAACAAATACCATTTGTATTTTTATTAACCAGCTTCGCGAAAAAATTGGGGTAATGTTTGGTAACCCCGAAACCACTACGGGTGGTAATGCGCTTAAATTTTATGCCTCTGTGCGGTTGGATATACGCCGGGTAAGCCAGATAAAAGATGGTGATGCTGCGGTAGGCAACCGGGTAAAAGTAAAAGTGGTAAAAAATAAGGTGGCGCCGCCTTTCCGCGCTGCCGAGTTTGACCTGGTATTTGGAGAAGGTATTTCCAAAGCCGGTGAAATCGTAGACATGGGCGTGGAACTGGGTGTGGTACAAAAAAGCGGTTCCTGGTTTAGCTATAATGGTGATAAACTTGGCCAGGGTCGCGAGACGGTGAAACAACTGATGCTGGACAATCCCCCGCTGGCAGATGAGATAGAAGCAAAGATCCGCGAAAAAATAAAAGAGGTAGAAGCGGCCTAAACATGGTTTTTTTGGATTAGTTAGAGATATAAACGGTTAGTAAGTAAACAGCTCCGGTTTCGGGGCTGTTTTTTTGTTTTAGCAACAATGGTCACCTATAAATTTACGCGGCGGCATTAGCGAATAAAAGTTTCGTCGTGCATAAGTCCCCCAAATGAAAAAGGCGACCGATAACAATTAAAACTTCCCCCTACAAAATTAATTGCAAATAAATTTGCGCAACTCAGAAGTTGCATATATATTTGCAACCTGCGGGTTGCGCATTTAATTATTGAACAATGAAACAAGATATATTCCAGGCCATCGCCGACCCCACACGCAGGGCTATTTTGACTTTAATTGCTGTTCAGGCATTGACCCCCAATGCAATGGCGGAAAAATTTGATATGAGCCGGCAGGCAGTATCAAAACATATTAAAGTGCTACAGCAATGCGACTTGATTAAACCTGAACAGTCTGGCAGAGAAATTTATTATCACTTTAACCCAACAAAAATGCAGGAACTGGATAATTGGATAGCCCAATTCAGGAAAATCTGGGAAACACAATTTAACCAACTTGATAAAGTATTATCCACCATTAAAAAACAAAAAAAATGACAAACGATTTGCTATTCGATTTTACCGTTGACAAAACAGCAAAAACGGTATTCATAACCAGGGAATTTGATGCCGAACTTTCATTGGTATGGGATGCTTTTACCAAAGCAGAAATTCTTGACCAATGGGTGGCGCCCAAACCATGGACAGCAAGAACAAAATTTATGGATTTCAAAGTGGGTGGCCGGAGATTTTATGCCATGGTAAGCCCGGAAGGGCAAGAGCGGTGGGCACTCCAAAAATATACTTCCATTAGCCCAAAAACCAATTTCAAAATGTCCAATGCTTTTGCAGACAAAGATGAAAACCCTGAATTGCCAGGCTCTGACTGGGATTATACTTTTAGCGAACAAGACGGAAAGACAAAAGTCAATATCACTATTTACAATGAATCGCTTGCCCGCATGGAACGGATGATTGAAATGGGCTTCACAGAAGGATTTAAGATGTCAATGAATAATTTGGAAAATTTGTTGGCAACTTTATCTCATCGTTCCTGAGCGGTGAAGAATTTTCTTCTCAAACATGGACATTGAGGCGATGAAGCAATCTGGTTTATATATCATCAGCATGATGTATATGCAAACACAGATTGCTTTACTTTGTTAGCAATGACGGTAAAATGTCCGCAAATGCGGTAATTGTTCGCAATGCCAAAATAGATTTTTAAAACACCACCAGCTTTTTTGTTTGGAGTGTATGCGCACTGAAATACCCCAAACCCTGGTTGCTGATATTGGTTACCGGGTTGGAGGGCGCCGCCGATTGAAAGTTATTACCGTTGGTAACATTGTCCAGCGTATTGAAGTAGTTCCATACATTCCTATCAACACAATTCATTTGCAGCAACAGCGTATCACCGGTATTTAAATAAGAACTATCATTGAAGAACTGCTGCCGGATATATTTCCCGTCAGACAGCCGATCGCTGAAAACAAATCCCTCGTTTAACTGCTTGTTGTTAACGTATTCTGTAAATGTATAGTAGTTGGCCATACCCTGGGGGTCCTGAAAATTAACTACCGCATTAATATCGCTGTTACCAAACCTGCTGCTATGTTCAAAGGTCACTGAATCAAGTTTTACTGCCTGAGGCATTGTGGAAGATGCTGTAAACGTAGCACCATTTGTGAATACATATAACTGGTAAGTATGACCGGCCTTACCCTGCGGCAATGCTTGCGTAGTATATATCCCGGCAGCAGTCTCTGTCAATACATCCGTTATCCCACTGGTACTGTCAGTAATTTTCACTGTCGCGCCCGAAACGCCAGGATAAACATTGGCGTCGCTGAAATTGACTGTTTTGGTTATCTGCACCCGGTAGGGCCCCGGACCATCGGTTATATTTCCTTCAATCACTATCTGTGGAGATGCATTATTTAGGTTTACCTGGATAACTTTTGTGCAGGAGCAGGCCAGGAAACCGACGAATGTTAAAGCCCACTGTATACAAGAGAATTTCATGCAATTAAAATTTAAAATTGTAAGTAATGGAAGGTACCCAGCGGAATAAGGAGGTTTGAACGGCTTGTGTTTTCGTCGGGTCAGCGGGATCATCGCGGAACTCGATACTGTAAGCATTTTGCCGGCCGTACACATTATACAGGGAGAACGTCCAGCTCCCTTCCCATTTCTTTCTTTTCTTACCCAGCAGCGTGGCAGCAAAATCCAGTCGGTGATAAGCCGGCATCCGGTACCCGTTTCTTTGGGTATAGTAGAAGGCTGTTGTACCGTTTACTTCATACTTACCATTGGGGAAAGTGACTGCATTTCCCGTATTATACACCCAATTGGAAGAAAGCGTCCATTTTTTTCCCGCCTTGTATATAGCAACGATGGCGATATTATGTGTCTGATCCTGTTTGGACGGATACCAGTTATTGTTATCAATGCCATCTATTTGTTTTTCTGTTCTGGACAATGTATAACTTACCCAGCCCGTAAGCTTCCCATATTTTTTCTTAAAAAATAATTCCAGCCCGTATGCCTTGCCCCTGCCAAACAGGAGCTGAGATTCCACATTTTCATTGGCCCTTAACTCTGCGCCATTTTTATAGTCTATCTGGTTTTGCATCGTCTTATAATATATCTCCGACGAAAACTCATATTTATTACCATTTAAATTTCTATAATAACCCAATGAAACCAGGTCTGCAATCTCGGGTTTTACATTCAGGCTGCTGGGTATCCAGAGATCTGTTGGATTGGTAGAAGCAGAATTTGAAAGCAGGTGAAGGTTCTGCACATTTCTCGTATAGGCTGCTTTGATGGAACTGTTTTCATTGAGCTGGAAGCTGGCTGAAAACCGCGGCTCCAGGTTGAAATAGGTCTTTACAATCTTACCCTCCTGGTAGCTAACCGTCTTAGTGGTGTTTCCTGCGCTGTCGTAAGAATTAAAATTACCCGGCCCCATGATATTAAATGCCGAAAGCCGCAATCCATAATTTATTTTTAGTTTTTCCATGGGGGAGATTTCCTGGGAAGCATACACCGCATTTTCAAATGAATAGTTGCTTTGCAGCGTCTGCGAATTATAGCTGGATGACGCAGAGGCCAGCACTATGCCGGGAGAAATTGTATGATGAATTACATCGAACCCAATATTTATTTTATTGTTATTGCTGATAAAATACTGCAGATCTTCTTTTACCGAAAAATCTTCTATTTTGGATTTAACGATTATGTTATTGGAGCCGGAATTTATCCTGATGTTATAGTTATAATTACTGTAGATAAGTGATGTATTGGAAAACAGCCTGCTGTTGAAAATATGATTCAGCCTGGCCGTGGCGATACTGTTGCCATAATCAATACCAAAATTGCCGCCAAACCCAAGATTGTCTTTTCCGAAATAGCCGGATAGAAATACCTTGTTCTTGTTATTTATTTTATAATTGGCTTTTGCGTTAAGATCGTAAAAATATAAGCTATTTTTATTAATGGTCGAATCGTTTGAAAGTTTCAGGAACAGGTCGGCATAGGTTCTTCTCCCACTAACAATAAACGAACCCTTGTCTTTTACGATCGGTCCTTCAATACTCAGCCGTGAACTTATCAAACCAAGACCACCATTTACATGATACTCCTGGTTATTACCATCGTTCATTTTTATATCTACTACCGAAGACAACCTGCCACCGTATTCGGCAGGCGCGGTACCTTTATACAGCGTTACATCTTTCAGGGCATCTGAATTAAACGTGGAAAAAAATCCAAGCAAATGCGAAGGGTTGTAAACGATGGCCTCATCCAGCAGGATGAGGTTTTGGTCGGCGCCTCCGCCCCGAACATAAAAGCCACTGTTTCCTTCTCCGGCAGACTTGATGCCGGGTAGTAATTGTAAGGTTTTCAATACATCATTCTCACCAAATATTACAGGCACATTTTTCAGTTCGGCAATTGATAACTTTTGCGCCCCCATTAAAGGCCTTGTTACATTGTCGTTTTTCTTTGAAACACTAACCACAACTTCCTGCAACTCGGCACCCGACTGGGTTAATTCAACAGGCTTCGACACATCTTTATCCAAAACAATTCTTATTGAATCCTGCCGGTACCCCGAAAAACTAATTATCATGGTGTAGGAGCCCGGAGGCGCTGTAATGGAATAGAAACCATAAGCGTTGGTTACCGCACCTGTTGCAGGCCGTTCAAGCAAATAAACGGAAGCGCCTATCAACACTTCGCCCGATTTCTTTTCCCTTACGGTACCGCTAATCCGGTATACTTCCATTCGGTGCGCGGACTCATGTGTTTTGGATACAAGCGCCGGGGGTGGGTCTTTTTGCTTAACTACTATAGCACTATCCGTAATGGTAAAAGTAAACGGCTGTTGCTGAAAACAAAGCAGCAATACTTTATCAAGCGCGGCCTCCCTTACATTGATGGTTACCGGTTTTGCTCCTTTCAGGATTTGATCTGTATACACAAATTGGTAGCCACTTTGTTTCCAGATTTCCCTGAAGATCTTTTGAATCGGCACTTTTTCTTCATGAAGGGTGATGGTTTGCGAAAACCCACCCGCAGTTGCCGCCAGACAAACCGAAAGTAAAATGATTGTTGTCAACTTCATAATGCGCACAGTATTTTTTAGATCCTTTCGATTAATACAAAGGACTTTACAAAGAGCCTTTAAATACATAACTTCGTTTTGTTTGGATTAAACGTTAAATAGGCAGTTCCCGCTGTTTTTATTAAATGATTAACCAGGCAATTGGCCGCCCCGATTCGCACCCGGGGCGGTTTTTAGCTGGATACATGGCAAGTAGTTTTTACTTCATTACAGTAACTTTTTTTCCCTCAATTTTAAATTGAACCCGACCGGTGCGTTCGAATAATTTCAGCACCTGGGAAATATTGGTATTCCGGTTAATAATGCCACTGAACAGATCGGTTGGCTTATCTCCCTGGTAGAAAATGCTGGCACCATACCAGCGGCTCAGTTGCAGCATGATACTGGTTATACTTTCCTGGTCAAAGTTGAAAATACCATTCCTCCACGCCATCACTTTATCAAGATCAACAGCCGTCTTAACCTGGATTGGTGTGCCAGTGCCTGATTGTTGAGCTATAGATGCCTGTTGACCCGGACTGATCAATTTTGAATCGCGGGTTGACAGCTGAGCTACTTTCACGCTGCCCGCCAGCAAGGTTACATCAACGGTATTTTGTTCATCGTAGCCATTTACATTGAAATGGGTGCCCAGCACCGTTATTTCGGCTTCGCCTTTTCTTACAACAAAGGGCATGGATGCATTATGTGTAACTTCAAAATAAGCCTCGCCCGTAACTTCCACTTTGCGTTGGGCTCCCTGGAAAGCAATTGGATATCGTAAAGTGCTTTCACTATTTAGCCATACGTTTGTACCATCGCTTAGTACCAGGTTAACCATTTTACTACCTGCCGGATTGGTCAGCGTATTGAATTTAGGTTCATCGCTACGGCCGTTGTATACGATTTGTCCGCTGTCTGATTTTACGATGGTAATATTGCCCTGCGTAGCAACCCTTCCTTTTCCAACATTGTTCAGGCTAATTCTCCTGCCATCTGAAAGTGTAATGATGGCGTTATTTTCAACCGGCGCCTGTATATCGTGTGTGTTTACTGCATTTGTTTGGGCCAGTTCTTTTTTGCCTGGTTGTGCAAACTTCAAATAAGTTCCCGCGCCCAGAAGAACAATCACTATCGCTGCTGCAGCATAACGCCACCATTTAATTTTGAGGATAACCGGAGCAGCCGTTTCCTTTTCTTTCTCCTCCATCAACCCATGAATAGAATCGAGCAGTGCAAGATCGGGGGTTCCGTCCACACCAGACCGCGACATAATCGTTTCATGATCCATCAATGCCTGGCGGTATTGGTCAAGGGGCAAATCATTCAGCCACTCCGCAAAAGCTTGTTTTTCCTGCGGGGTAATGCTGCCGTTGGCAAATTTTTCCAAAATTTCCTTGTGATTCATGTTCTTGTTCGGGTTATACACGTTTGAAAAAGAAAGGAGAGGATGCTTTTGTCAAAATATTTTTGAAAAAAGGATAATGAGCAGAGAAATATCCCCGTGCTGCCGGACATAATCGCGGATAAACTGGTTGGCAAAAAAGAGTTGTTTTTTAATCACCGCTGTGGATAGCCCCATCCTGGACGCCACCTCCCTGGCGGACAGATCCTGTTCGGTCATAAGGTCAAAAATCATTCGTCGCCGTTCGGGTAAAAGATCGATAGCTTGCCGGGCTACCCGGTGATACTCGCGAAAGGCGAGTTCATCCGCTAATTGATCGGTGCTATCCGCCGCCTGGGCCAGGTAAAGAGATTCATTTTTTTCCCTGCTTTTGCGGCTGCGGTAAATATCCAGCAACCGGTTTCTCGACATCCGGTAGAGATAATATTCAAAGGATTCGATCGCCGCAAAAGCTTCTTTTTTGAGCCAGACTTTCACAAAAACATCCTGTATGATTTCCCTTAGTTCCCCGGGGTTATGCTGCATAAATGGCAACAGGTAAAGCTGCAGCTTTGGCTGGTATTTATGATAGAGGGAATCAAAAGCAGGCCTGCTGCCTTCCGCCAGTTTCCGGAGCAGCGGGGAATCGTCTGTATTATAAAAATCGATCTCAGTCAATGAATGCTATGTTGCGTAAATGTATATTGTGCCTGTTTACCTGCAGGCTTGGATCAATTGCCGTTTTGTATTGCCGCGGATGATTGAAAACTGAATTCTTACTGCCGAACCCTTCACTGGCGCGAATAAACTAAAAAAACACGAATTTATGCGCACTTATTCTTTTTTTGCGCTATTCCATAAAGCGTTTTATGGCTTCCTCTTGCGCGCTGTAAATAAACTGTTAAGTTTTTTAACAACCGCCTGCGAAGCTTTGTATGCGCTACCCTCAACATATATAACTGGCAATTGATCATCCTTCTTGTTCACTGGAAAACGGGAAGACCAGATATCGTTCTCAAACAAGCAGTTTGTAAATGAGATTTTCATTTTATCGTATTATATTGGCGGGGAATACAATAACGTGTATACTCAATAGATTACCTGTGACTGAGGGTAGCGAAGCTATGCCTGTTTTAAAGTGTTAGTGCCCGCGTGCAAACATGTAAAAACGGATAGCCCCAATGGATTGTATTAATGATAATACAAAAGTTGATCAGAAGCCCTTTGGTTTTAAACCTTTTAATTTTCCAGACACTTAGCCTAATAGCATAAATTAGCGTGTTAGTGGCAACCCGACAGATACAACCAGCATTATTGAATCAATGACTCAAAATAGTTCCTCGCGACAAAGAATCTCGACAGATTTTGCTATTCAAATCGTTGTCATATCCGTGATCTCAATATTTATGACTCTAGCAGTCGCGAATGATTTCTTACACCGAGAATTTTCATCCACGACAGCTGGTCTACTTCTAGCGATGCTATTGGCAATTCTCTTAATCCGTTTTCTTGTAACCAGACCTAAAATTGACTACGACTTTGCAGAACACATACTTTACATCGCAGGACAAAAAGGCCAACTTGAGCAAGAAGTTCCGGTAAAACAAATTGACAAAATATTATTTTCCATCTTTGGATTCGGAAGGGGCAGTCAATCTTACGTAATAAAATATAGAGACCAAAGTGGTTCTGAACAGAAAATAAGGCTATTTACAAGAATGTTCGACAATTCAGTAACCACCCTAATTAAGGACACAAAAGCAGAGAATCATAACTTAGTAACTCGAAATTGGAGTTTTGGTTTTAATGAGCTATTTGACTGACTTGCTATTGATGCTGGGCAGCCACTAACAATGGTATTTATGAAATTTGGGGCGACAGAAGTGCACTCAGCATTTGTACATAATCATGCAGTGGCTATGAGCGACGGTTTCAATTTGTGTTCTAGGTAGCAATAAAATCAGGTTTTAAAACAAGTTCAGTAACCTGACTGAAGTATTTCAAAAAGCCCCTCCTACAAAAAACCAAAAGACAAGTAACAAATGATAACTGAATTTAAATGTCAAATATCACAATCTGCAATTGAAGACTTAAAATTCAGAATCAATCAAACACGATGGCCAGATGAGATACAAGGTTCTGGTTGGCAATATGGAGCTAATCTTTCTTACATAAAAGAGCTTGCTGATTACTGGGTGGACAAGTTTGATTGGAGAAAAATCGAAAATGAAATTAATCAATATCCAAATTATATAGCAGAAATTGATGGAGTAAAGATTCATCTTGTGCATATAAAAGGCAAAGGGAAAATATCCGTTCCTCTAATGATCACGCATGGTTGGCCGGGTTCTTTTCTTGAAATGACTAAACTTATTCCTCTTCTTACAACTGACCCGGAATTCTCATTTGATCTAATTATTCCCTCTGTTGTTGGATTTGGCTTTTCACAAAAGATAAATATTCCAGGTTGCAATCTTTGGTTCATCGCCGATTTGTGGGCAAAGCTTATAACAGCATTAGGTTACAAAAAAGTTTTAGCACAAGGGGGAGATTTTGGAGCAGGCGTCAGCACAGCCCTTGCTTTGAAGCATCCTGACAGGATGTTTGGATTGCATCTTAATTATATTCATAGTTCCTATTTTCCTTTTTTATCACAAACTGAAAGTCTTACAGAAGAAGAAATAGAGTTTCAAAAAAATGCTGAGTTTTGGTATATGACGGAAGGGGCATATGCACATCAACATCGAACAAAACCACTTACACTTTCATACAGTTTGAATGACTCTCCTGTAGGACTCTGTGCCTGGATTCTGGAAAAATTTTATGGATGGAGCGATTGTAAGGGCAATATTGAAAATGTATTTACAAAAGATGAGTTACTTGCCAATATTAGTTTGTACTGGTTTACGGAAACTATTCATTCTTCTATCAGATTGTATAATGAAACTATCAGGAAACCCATACACTTTTTGGAAAATGATTTTATTGATGTTCCGGTGGGCATTGCAAAGTTTCATAAGGAAGAACCCTTTCCACCGCGAAAGTTCATTGAAAGAGGCTATAACATTCAACACTGGACAGATATACTGGAAGGCGGACATTTTGCTGCTATGGAGCAACCAATTCTATTGGCAAACGACATTCTAAAATTTGCAAAAAAGCTTGGCCCTTATAACTAATTACAGGTTTAATAGACTCCGCAGCACATGCTATTGCTAAGTATTTCCAAAACTGTTTTACGTCACCCTAAACGGTATCCTGCAAACATTCACACTTCGCTGACTTTGCCGGTCCTGTTGGCAGTCATCCAATCAATATTCATTTCCCCTCATTTCCATTTTGGCTACAACAAGCTTCAGTTTGGCTACTTGCTGAAGGCAATGCTGATGGAATTTTGTCTTTCAAAAATCAAATAAAATGAAGACAATTTTTATCACGGGCGCGTCTACCGGTTTGGGAAAAGCTACTGCAAAATTATTTGCATCAAAAGGCTGGAACGTGATTGCCACCATGCGCAAACCGGCAAACGAAAAGGAACTGAATGCAATCAGCAACATCAGTTTATTGCCATTGGATGTTACCAATCCCGGGCAGATTAAAACAACGGTACAAAAAGCAATCGGAATGGGCGATATCGATGTGGTGTTCAACAATGCAGGGTACGGGTTACTGGGCCCGCTGGAATCCATAACCGACGAACAACTGGAACGGCAACTGGATACCAACCTCCTTGGTGTTATACGTGTTACGCAGGCATTCATCCCCTATTTCAGGGAAAAACAAAAAGGCGTTTTCATTACCACCACCTCTATCGGCGGGCTTGTTACATTTCCGTTTTCCTCGGTTTATCATGCCACCAAATGGGCGCTGGAAGGCTGGAGCGAAAGCATGGCATTTGAGCTAAAAAAAATTGGCGTGGGTATTAAAACCGTTTCACCTGGCGGAATCAAAACAGATTTCCTGAACCGCTCCGCAGAAATTGCATCGCACCCCGCTTACGATAAATGGGTACAACAATTGTTTGCAGGGTTTAATGAAGATGATTTTTCCGCTGCAGAACAAATTGCTGAAGTAGTGTACGAAGCAGCAACCGATGGCAGGGACAAATTAAGATATGTTGCAGGTGAAGATGCAAAAGGCTTGTATGCACAACGCCTGCAATTGGGCGATGAGGCCTTCAGGACACAAATAGAGCATGCATTTTTAGGCAGCCAGATAAACTAACTTAGTAAGGTGAAAAAAGAAGAACCTGGACCGCACCAGTTTAATTCCATATCAGACCTCCACCGGATGCTTGGTTTGCCAAAGCCCCTGCATCCGCTGGTGAGTTTGGTCGACAATACACATATCGCAATCGACAAAGATCAATTGCCCCCCTCTTTCCTGCTGAACTTTTATAAAATATCTTACAAAACCGGGCTTCGTGGAAAAATAAGGTACGGACAAAACTATTATGACTTTGACGAAGGCGGTATGGTTTTTACATCGCCCAACCAATTAATGGCAACCGAAGATGATGCGGAGTATAAAGGATATACCTTATTGGTTCATCCGGATTTTATCAGGAATTATCCGCTGGGGAAAAACATAAAAAATTTTGGCTTCTTTTCTTATGCAGCCAACGAGGCATTGCATTTATCAGACAAAGAAAAATCCGTCATCCTGAACATCTTTAAAAACATTGAAGACGAATTGCAATCTCCTATTGACGACTTCAGCCAGGATGTGATTATTGCGCAGATTGAATTGATTTTAAATTACAGCAACCGTTTTTATAAACGACAGTTTATTACACGCAAATCGGCGAATAGCGATTTGCTGTCAAAGCTTGAAATGCTGCTGAATGATTATTTCAATAAGGAAACCGCTTTGATGAAAGGTTTGCCTACCGTGCAATACCTGGCAGACGAGCTGCATGTCTCACCACATTATCTAAGCGATATGCTGCGCACATTAACCGGGCAAAACGCACAACAGCACATCCACCACCAGCTTATAGAAAAGGCAAAAGAAATTTTATCTGCCAGCAATTTGTCTGTTGCAGAAATTGCGTACCAGCTGGGCTTTGAGCACCCCCAATCGTTCAATAAATTATTCAAGCGGAAAACAAATTTATCTCCTTTGCAATTCAGGCAATCGTTTAATTAATCTGCAATACCAGTTACAATAATTGATGCAGCACGAACCATTCCTGTTTGCAACAAAACCAGCCTGTAATAATTTCGAATAACAGGTACTGGCACCCTCCCTGCTGCATTGAACAAAACCCATCCTGTCAAACCCATAAAAAGGAAGAATGTATAAAGTGGATTTGTCAAAATGCGGACTTCGTGATGCCATAAGGCTTTTGAAGGCGCCCAAAAAATATATCTCAAACTGCCTGAATTTTACCCTACCTTGATTAGATACTCCAGGATGGATGTCTTTGCTTTCGCCTATTATTCGCATGGCAGCCAGGCGTGCAAAAAAAGACGGCACCGAAAAATGGTTATTAGACAGGTATTGCAATTAAGAGATTACCTGGCAACCTGTAATGTTTTTAAAATGATTGAAGAGCCCGGTCTTGGTTTGGCTTACACTACAACGCAGCCTCCCTGTTGTATTTACCCCGGTACGCTAACGGCGACATGCCGGTGATTTTTCTGAAAACTTCCCGAAACGCCTTTATATCCGAATAGCCCACTTCGTACATGACTTCATTCACCGTTTTGCGGCTGGTTTCAAATGCTTTTTTTGCCGATTCAATCTTTACCCGTTGCGAATATTCCAGCGGCGTATTACCGGTGGCCTTAATAAACCTTCTGTCGAAATTGCGCCTGCCCACCGCAAACCTGGAAGATAAATCCTCAACTGATATTTTTTCATCCAGCCTGCTCTCAATATAAGCCTGGGCCTGCTGTATTATAATATCTCCGTGCGATTTCTGCCCGGTAAATATGCTAAAGGCCGACTGGCTATTCCGGTCCATTTCAATCTGAAAAATTTTGGAGCAATAAATGGCTGTTTGACGGTCAAAATATTTCTCTATAAGATAAATTACCAGGTTTAGAAAAGAATAGGCACCGCCATTGGTATAAATGCCGTTTTCGTCTGTGATCAACGGATCGGCCTGTAAATGTACTTTGGGAAACATCGATCTGAAAGTATTTGCTGCAGCCCAATGGGTAGAACAGGCTTTTCCATCCAGCAAACCCGCCGATGCCAAAATAAACGCACCGGTACATATACTGGCTATTTCCGCGCCGTTTTTATACTGTTGTTCAACCCAGTCAATCAGCAATTTGTTTACCTTCACTGCTTTTTCATAATTATGATTCAATGACGGAATAATGATGAGGTTGGTTTTGCTGATGGCATCAATATGAGTGTGCGGCCTTACGGTAAACAGGCCCTGGTAGAAATCGACTTGTTTTGAAATACCCGCTAATTCAATGGTAAACAATTCCCATCCATGGCTTTCTTTCCAGAGCGCATTGGCCCTTGTAAATATTTTATACGCGCCTACTATGCTGCTCAGGTTATTGCCTTCCCCATCGGGCACAATAATGGTAAGATGTTTCATACAGTTCTTTTGGCAAAGATAGCAGGTTATCCTGTCCAAATCGACCCTTCACAAAGTCTATTTCACACCCCAGGAAGGTAAAATTTAGACAATACATTTGTGTATCAAATTGCACTAAGCAGGCGGACAATAAAACATTCATTTCTAAAAAAGTAACATCATGCAAAACCAGCATTTCACTACTACCCTGTTGGCAGACCAAACACCGTCAGCAGTCTTCAACGCTATCAACAATATACAGGGCTGGTGGTCGGAAGATTTTAAAGGCCATTCACAAAACCCGGGCGATGAATTTGAAGTGCGTTTTGGAGATATGCACTATTCCAGGCAAAAATTAACGGAATCAATACCCGGCAAAAAACTGGTTTGGCTGGTCACTGACAGCTATCTTAGTTTTCTAACCAACAAAACCGAATGGACCGGCACCCATATTGTTTTTGACATTGCCCGGCAGGGCGACAAAACACAGATCCTTTTCACCCACCTGGGCCTGGTGCCGGCAATTGAATGTTTCCGAGATTGCTCAAACGGGTGGAACCATTACCTGAAACTTAGTTTATTACCTTTTATAACTACCGGTAAAGGGCAACCGAATAAACTGCCTGCAACAATAAAACAATAATAAAAAAACAGCGCCATGGAAAATAACAATTTTAACGTTAGCTTTTTGGTAGATCAGTCCCCGTCAGCCGTATTCGATGCCGTCAATAATGTGCGCGGCTGGTGGTCGGAAGAGATTGAAGGCAATACAACCAGCCTGAACGACGAGTTTACGTATCATTACAAGGACGTTCATCGCTGTAAAATGAAACTGACAGAAGTCGTTCCCGGCAAAAAAGTAGTCTGGCAGGTATTGAACAACTATTTCTCTTTCACCAAAGACAAAAGCGAATGGACCGGCACCAAAATTATTTTTGATATCAGCCGGGTGAACAACAAAACACAGCTTCATTTCACGCACGAAGGCCTGGTGCCCGACTATGAATGTTACAGCGCCTGTGTAAACGGATGGACCCAGTACATACAGCACAGCCTGCCCGATCTTATCACTACCGGCAAGGGGCAGCCCAATGCCAGCGACAAGGCGCACACCGTTCATGAAGTGGCAGCACGTTTTAATGAGCTGGCAAAACAGGAGAAATGGTTCGACATTCAGGACGAACTTTTTGCAGAAAATGTAAAAAGTATAGATCCGCCCCATTCGCCCTATTTTGGATTTGCGGAAGGCAAAGCGGTAGTACGTAAAAAAGGCGAGGATTTTGTAAAACGGATAGAGGCCTTTCATGGCGCACACACCACCGAACCCGTTGTGGGCGGCAATCATTTTGCCGTAGGCAGAGAAATGGATATCACCGTGCAGGATTTGGGACGGATTCAGCTTAACGAGGTAATGCTGTACGAAGTGAAAGACGGTAAAATAGTATTGGAGCAATTCTTTTACTAAGCCTTTTGGTTTCCGCCATTAATGTGTATCTATAAGTAAAGCACCCGGCCAATGCCGGGTGCTTTTGGTTTTTAGTTTTACCTTCATCAGTATTTTTTAAATGGCTTCTATTACCGCCGTTTTCCCTTGTGCAAAATGAAAAACAGCAATAAAATAATTGGTTCCATGCTTTTTACTGAACGGCTTTGTTTGAGAAGATGGATCGATACCGATATACCAGCATTCATTCAAATGAATAAGGATCCGGATGTAATGGAATATTTCCCAAAAAAACTGACTGATGCTGAAACCCTCGGCATGCTGGAGAGAATCAACACCTGCTTTGAGAAAAATGGGTTTGGACTTTTTGCTGTGGAAAATAAGGCCACAAAAACATTTATCGGTTTCACCGGTTTTTCAATACCCGCATTTGACAGTTTTTTTACTCCCTGTACAGAAATTGGCTGGAGATATAAAAAAGAAGCCTGGGGCCAGGGCTTTGCTGCTGAAGCCGCAACGGCCTGTTTGAAATATGGATTTGATTCATTGGGGTTGCACAAAATAGTTTCATTTACGGCATCCATAAATACACGTTCAGAAAAACTAATGAAGCGGATTGGAATGAAGTATACAGCAAGCTTTGACCATCCAAAAATTATGAAAGATGACAGGCTTTGCCGGCATGTTCTTTATGAAGCAATCAATTAAACACAGCACAAACTGCCGGGCATTGCGATTGTTTAGCGGTTAAAAATGAAACATGTCTGTAAATTGGTGGTGTGCAGTTGGCCAACCAAAGTTAAACAGACTGTTTATCTTCGGTGGCAGTTTAGCCAGCCAGGTGGATGTGGATGCATCAAACAACAACAAAGCTATGACAGCAAAACGTCCATTCCCAACAATTCAATACAATGTGCCGAATGGCGGCAAAACGGCCACATCCAAACCCGTGTTATTGATCCAATACAGACCGTATAAAAAAGCCATCGCCGTTTTTGTATCATTAATTTTCCTGTATAGTGTACAGTATGGACAACCAATCGTAGCTGCCGGCCAACCTGCGCAACTGGATATCAGGACGGCGGGCAAGAATTCTTTGCGCATTACCCTCAGGCCGCTGTCGTACAAGAATGAATTCCCTTATTCGCCCGCGTTGAACGAATCCCTGCAATATCCCGCTCCCGTTATTAGTATAAGAGAAATCAAAACAACCATCACAAAGAAAGCAGGAGCATTCAATGTTCAGCTAAGCCCGGCACCGCTTACAATTGCTATTTTCAATGCGGGGAATCAATTGGTGCAGCGCATCATTTTTGAAAACGATGGTCGTTTATCATTTACTACCGGCAACCAACCGGTATTGGGTATGGGCGAGGGCGGGCCGAAACCATTGCCTGGCGCCGACTGGCGTCATTTGCCCATTCAGTTCGACCGGCGTGGTGAGTTGGATAGCATGCAGCCCAGATGGCAAAGCGGTGCCTACGGATCGCGAAACCCCGTACCGATGCTGCTGGGTACTGCAGGATGGGGATTGTTTGTAGCCAGTCCCTGGGTATTGGTTGATTTGAAAAACAACGATCGCGGTTATTTTATTCCATGGCAACCCCACAGCAACAACCATATTCCTCAAAATGAAAAAAACCAGGATCTGAACCAGGGCAAGGGTCTGCCTCCCATTGATAGCATGCTGGCTGGCGCTTACGATTTCTTTGTTTTTGACGGACACCAGCCGGCAGCCCTAATGCAGGATTTTTCACTTATTACCGGTCCTGCCGCCATGCCTCCCAAATGGGCGCTTGGATATATGCAATCCCACCGCACACTGGTGAACGAATACAAGATGATTGGTATAGCCGATACATTCCGTAACAAACAAATTCCGCTGGATGCGGTCATTTACCTGGGTACCGGTTTTGCGCCGGTGGGCTGGAACACCCAACAACCTTCTTTTGACCCTAACCCCGTTGTTTTTAAACGCGATATAAGTGATTTTATAACGGATATGCATACCCGTCATGTGAAGGTGATATTGCACATGGTGCCCTGGGACCGCGATAAATTACCCGGTCTTCATGGAAACATACCAGCCCGGAAGGATGAGGTAATGGATGCTGCTCATATTCAAAATTACTGGCAACAGCATCTTGGCCTGGTCAACAAAGGTGTAGATGGCTTCTGGCCCGATGAAGGCGATTGGTTTAACTTATTTGAACGCATTAAACGGCACCAGTTGTATTACCAGGGCCAGCTTTCTGTGCACCCCAATATACGTCCCTGGAGTTTACAACGCAATGGCTATCCCGGCATTGCACAATGGGGCGGTTGGGTTTGGTCGGGCGATACAGAATCTTCCTGGAAAACGCTGGAAGGCCAGGTAGCCGTGGGTATCAATTACTCCCTGAGCACCGGGCCCTACTGGGGATCCGATATAGGAGGGTTTTATTCAAACACTGAAACTACCGGCGAACTATATGCGCGTTGGTTCCAGTTTGCAGCATTCTGCGGTTCCTTCCGTTCACATGGCCGCACATGGAGAACCCGCCTGCCCTGGGGCTGGGGCCTGAGCTATATGGGTCCGTCTGAAGACAGGCAGCCCCCTCTTGCATCCGAATTAAACAACCCATTGATAGAACAGGTAACAAAAAAATACGACGAGCTGCGTTACCAGCTATTACCCTATACCTATACACTGGCATGGGAAGCCAGGAATACAGGACTGCCGCTAATGCGTGCCATGTGGCTGCATTACCCGCAGGATGAAAATGTAAGGGGCATGGGTACACAATATCTGTGGGGACGGGATTTACTGATTGCCCCTGTTTTCGAAAAAGGCGCAACAAGCCGTAAAGTTTACCTGCCCAATGGAGATTGGTACGACTGGTGGACCAATGAAAAACAAAGAGGCGGGCAAACCATTGAGCGAAAAGTAGATCTCTCCACTATGCCATTATATGTACGGGCAGGGGCAATAATACCCACAGATCCGGTAAGACAGTACACTGCTGAACCAATAACTGCACCAACTACCCTAACTATTTATAGCGGCGCGGATGGCGATTATACATTGTACGACGATGATGGCATTAGCCAGGATTATATAAAACAGCGGGGCGAATGGATACATGTGCAGTGGAAAGACAAGACGAGGAAATTAATATTGCAACCCGGGCCGCCCCGGGGAGCAATAAATATTGCAAGGCCACAAAAATTTAAAGTAAGGGTATTGCCAGAAAACATGGTTAAGGAAATCAATTATACCGGTAAGCCAACGGGCATCAGCTTCTAAAAGATAATATGCAAAACAGTGGAATAAATAATGATATGGTTGGCAGCGTAAAGCAAAGTTTGTGGAAACAGTTTGGGGCAAGTATCGACATGCTAACCAACGCCGTACGGCTATGGCCGGAAGCATATTGGGATGCCGACAAAAAGTTTTTTTACATAGCTTATCATTGCGCGGTTTTCCTGGACTATTACCTCACCACACCTCCCAAAAAATTTTCACCGCAACTACCCTTCACGCTTACAGCAGCCGCAAACATACCACCGGATGCGATTGACGATATAGTGCCGGACAGGATGTACAGCAAAAGGGAATTGCTCGGCTACCTGGCATCCACCCGCGAAAAATGTCACCAGTTTATTGCAGCCCTTACCGCAACACAATTGCGCGAAAGATGGATAGATGAGCCGGAAAACAGTTATCTGGATCTGGCAGCTTCATCTGTATTAAATTATTCAGTATTGGACATCTTATTGTTTAACATGCGCCATGTTCAGCACCATGCGGCACAATTGAATTTGCTTTTACGGCAAAAAATAAACAATGCCCCGGATTGGGTTTCACAGGCATTGTAAGAACCAACCCATACCGGCCGAACCAAAACGCCGCGATAAAATACCCGGGAGACCCAATTGAGATTAAATTTTCGGCAATGCCAAAAGCGTATTGTTATTTCGGAAATATATGCTTTTCTTGCACCCCAATGATCACCACTTGCAGTATTCACTAATAGTATTTAATTAAATGCATATGGCCGAAAAGCTCAGCCGTTTTATCTTCTTGTGTTGTTTCTTACCACTAAATAGTTTGGCTCAAAAAAATCTGAAGGAGGCGGTCGCCGTATTTAACAACGCCGATACAACAAGGGGATTTATTGATTACGGCGAATGGCTGACCAACCCATCATCCATTTTATTTACACCCGACAGGAATACGGCCGTAAAACGTTTTGGCGTAAACGATCTCAGCTATTTTGAGGTTATAGGAGTGGGTCGGTACCAAAGATATACGGTAAGCGTAAGTTTAGACGATGAAACCGTATCAGCCTTTAGTATTAAAGATACTTCTTCTGAGACGCGGGCAGTATTTTTGAAGATTTTACAAAAAGGAAAAAATGTGACCTTGTTTTCTTATCGCGATGACCTGAAAAGGCGCCTATATATTCTTTCGGGCAATGAAACCGCACCAATGGAATTGCTGAACAGTGTATATATGCTGAATGGCCAGATAAAAGAAGAAAAACAGTACCGGTCCGTCCTGCTCAACGCCGCCTCAAAATATTTACCTGGCGACGGAACTGTTATTTCACAGGTCAACGATGCGGGTTATTATGCTGACGTGATAGAAGACATTTGCCTGAAATTAAATGGAATTGATAAAAACAATTTTGCTGCAAGTACTAAAACGCACAGCAGGCCCGGATGGCGTTTATTTGCTGGTGGGGGCATTAACCGCGGAACGCTAAAGATGAGTGGCAGTAATATGTTCACGGGCAAAAATACTTATCCCTTTTATGCACCGGTTGCAGATATAGGTGCAGACCTTGTCATTAACCCCGCTGCCGGGAAACTCATTGTACGTGGGCAATTACAGGTGACCGGCTACAAAACGGATGGCTATAATTTTGTAGATTATGCCCAATATACGGAACAATATACTTTTACGTTCCGCCAGGTAAACATTGCTTTTGAACCGCAGTTGCTGTACAACCTTTATAATCAAAAAAATCTAAAATGGTTTCTCAGTGCGGGGATAGGTTTCAATTTTTCAAGCTACCCGGTTAATGACATGAAATTTCTCCGGACCAGTTCCACCAATTCAGAAGCTGAAAACAATAATTATCTCCCTTTCACAAAAAAATTCTGGATGAACGGTTGTTTTACTACCGGTATCGATATAAGCAGGCTGGAATTGTCTTTCCTTTTTTATCCTCCATCATCTATCACTCAAACTACGACTTTTGGTCTCAGTAATTCTTCGTTGCAGTTGCGGTTGAACTATTATATTAAAAAGTAACTAGTTTACACACTTATCAGCAGTAAGTTACAAAAACTTACTACATTCAAAGTCTGAAACAACCGGCTATTGCTTTTTACATGCATAGAACAAAAAACTGATTTACCATGAATGCTACAACACAGATATTGCCTGCAGTGGCAGCCATTATTTTCAATGAAGCGGGTGAAGTTTTATTGCAAAAAAGAAAGGATGTAAATCAATGGTGCATTATATCCGGGCATGTAGAGTTTGGCGAAACCGTAGAGAATGCCATACTCAGAGAGATTGAAGAGGAAACAGCTACCGGCGCAATCATAGACAGGTTGATTGGCGTTTATTCATCTCCTGCTTCGCAAACCTATCATTATGGCAGTCGCAGGGTTCAATATATAACTTCTTATTTTGAGGCCTCGCTCACCGGTACCATCCGCCCGGACTTTTCCAACAGTGAAACACAGGAACTAAAATTTTTTAAGCCCGATCAAATTCCTGCAGATATGGCGCAGATAAATGCAAACTGGCTGACGGATGCACTCAGCAAAAAAACAACCGCTTTTGTCCGCTAGGAATATTGCCGCCTGCTGTATTGGTTTCACAATTTATTATTGGCAGGCCAGGTATTCAATCAGCCCAAAGTTGAAGCCAGGTTAACTTTATACTATTATCTTCAAACTGGTAATATGACAGCACCCCCCGGTAAACAAATATTTGAAGGAGAAATTGCCAGCTATTGGCTGGAAGACGGCATATTGGTATCGCTTTCAAAAAATCCCCGGCGAACGGTTGAAAACATTACCGCCAATGTTGCGCTGGTAAAGCAGATCACCGGCAATAAGAAAATGCCACTGTTGATTTATCTCTCCAATTCTCCTGTACCCGATAAGGAAACAAGAAAATTTGCGAAAGAGCAACTGCCGGTTATTTATTCGGCCATGGCCATGGTTTCAAAACCAGGGCTTGCTAAATTTATTATGAACCTGCTCTTCATGCTGCAAGCGCCGCCAATTCCCATGAAAAGCTTTACAGATGATAAAGCGGCAAAGGAATGGCTGCGCCAGTTTGTTAACGCCTAGTACTACTTTGTTCGTTTTAATTAAATATTAATCGTTCCTGCCGCCAAGTTTTATAGATTTTTAGACAAGTGGTTTTAACAATCAGTTGTTTAGGCTTATTTTCCCTGCCTAAAACCAACTGCATGAGAAATCTTTTTTTATTGTTCTTCTTAATTTCATTTTCAATACAGCTCACTGCCCAGCAGACATCCCCACCAAAAGCCAATTACCAGTTGGCAGCCAGGTTCTCTCCCAAAAAACAGGAGAAATTATTGTTCTCTACCCTGGTGGATGCACACTGGCTTAAAAGAGGTAGTAAATTTTGGTACAGCTATGAAACTACCGAAGGCAAAAAATGGTATATCGTTGACCCGGTAAAGGCCGAAAAGCGATTGATGTTTGATAATGCGAAACTGGCCGCGGAATTAACCAAGATTATAAAAGATGCATCAGACGCGCAACATTTGCTTATAGACAGTATTCGTTTTGTAAAAGACGAACGCACCATTCAGTTTGAATTTAAAAGCACTGAAGAAATAGAAAAGAAAGATACCACCACCAAAAAAGATTCCACTGCAAAGAAGGCTGGTCAGCCGGTGAAAGAAAAAAAGATTTTCTATTTTGAATATAACCTCGATAATAATGTGTTAACCGAGCTGACCGATTATAAAAAGCCCAAACGAAAACCAGGCTGGGCTTCTATTTCGCCCGACAGCCAGACAGTGGTGTATGCAAAGAATTTCAACCTGTATTATATGGACAAAGCCAACTACGAAAAGGCTGTGAAGAACGAAGACGATACCACTATTATTGAGAAAAAGCTAACCACCGATGGCATTGAAAATTTTGCCTATGGCGATTCCTACAATGAAACCAATGTTGACAGGGAAAAAAACAAAAACAAAAGAAAGACTGCATTCATATACTGGTCGCCCGATTCAAAACACTTCTGTATGGTAAAATCCGACCAGCGAAAAGTAAAAGATCTGTGGGTCATCAACAGTATTGCAGAACCAAGACCTACGCTTGAAACCTATAAATACCAGATGCCGGGTGAAAAGGAAGCGCCCGAAGATCACCTGTTGCTGTTTGATATGCTTGCCAAAACACAAAAAGAGATCAACGTGTCTTTGTTTAAAGATGAAGATATCAACATATGGCAGGCCAGCACGGCGGCCAGTAGCCGCGATAACGACTGGCGCACCACGCTTTGGCTGGGTACCAACGACAAATTTTATTTAACCCGTACCAGCCGCGATTTGAAAAAAGTGGACGTACTGTTGGCCAGCGTTGCATCGGCAGATATAAAACCTTTGATTGAAGAAAGAATGAATACCTATGTGGAAACAAGAAAACTGGGTTTGGTAAACGCCGGCAAAGAACTGGTGGAATGGAGCGAAAGAGATGGCTGGGGCCATTTTTATCTATACGATGAGAACGGCAAACTCAAAAATCAAATTACATCCGGCGCCTTTCATTGCGAAGATATTGTTGGCATAGACGATCAAAAAAGAATCCTGTATTTTTCTGCCAACGGAAAAGAAACCAACGAAGACCCTTATTACCTGCACCTGTATAAAATTAATTTTGATGGAACGGGCATGAAATTGCTGAACCCCGGTGAATTTGAACACGGTATGAGCATGGATGATAACAAGGAATTTTTTGTAGACAATTATTCAAGGGTGAATACCATTCCAAAGTCTGCTTTGTACAACGCCGATGGCAAAAAAATAATCGATCTTGAAACAACAGATATGTCATCGCTGATGGCAGCGGGTTATAAATTTCCACAGATATTTAAAGTAAAAGCCGATGACGGTATCACCGACTTGTATGGTGTTATGTATAAGCCCTTTGATTTTGACAGTACCAAAAAATACCCCGTTGTTGAATATGTATACCCGGGGCCACAAACGGAAGCGGTAAACAAAGCATTTGCAAGAGCTGCCGACAGGACCGACCGCCTGGCGCAAATTGGATTGATTGTGGTGACCGTGGGTAACCGCGGCGGCAATCCCAGCAGATCAAAATGGTACCACAGTTATGGTTATGGCAATTTAAGGGACTATGGCCTGGCAGATAAGAAAGCTGCGATTGAACAACTGGCAGACCGGTATTCGTTCATTGATATTAACCGGGTGGGTATTCACGGGCATTCTGGTGGCGGGTTTATGTCAACTGCTGCTATCCTGGTTTATCCCGATTTCTTTAAGGTGGCTGTTTCTTCTTCGGGCAACCATGATAACAGTATTTACAACCGTTGGTGGAGTGAGAAACACCATGGTGTTAAAGAAACCATTGGCGAAAAAGGAGATACCACTTTTGTCTACAATATTGAAAAGAACCAGGACCTGGCCAAAAACCTGAAAGGACATTTAATGCTTACAACAGGCGATATAGATAACAATGTAAGTGCGGCCAATACCATACGGGTGGTAAACGCATTGGTAAAAGCCAACAAACGTTTTGATTTAATGATATTGCCCGGCCAGCGCCATGGCTATGGAGATATGCAGGAATATTTTTTCTGGGGATTGGCCGATTATTACAGCAAATGGCTGCTGGGAGATTTTGCGCAACCTGTAGACATTGTTGAAATGAACAGAGAGATTGAACAAAGTGGTAATAAGAAACGATAGATAAAAACGGGCAACCGTAGTTTTTGAAAGCTACGGTTGTCTTTCTCAACAACCGGAATGTGAGTTTATACAAAAAGATGATTTGGCTTAAGAAATCTGCGTTGGTGTCCGCTTCTGGCCGGTGAGGACACCGACCAGGGATGGAGTTTGAACAAAGTGGTAATAAGAAACGATAAGTGCCAACAATTGTTGAATTGCGTATCGGCCAACAAGTAAGCAAAACTGTCGCCAACAAAGTATTATCCTTACGCCAGCGCACGGTATGGTACCGGCAGAAAGCTATTTTAGTTTTGACTTTAGCGACTCACTCAATTCTTTAATGACTGCAGCTTTATCCTTCTTGATTTTTTTACCAAGCTCCTTTCGTGGACAGTTTGCATTATACTTTGCACCCCAGTCCATTATCTCAATCACAATGGGTAATAAATCAATCCCTTTTCGTGTGAGACTATAAACAAACTTTGACTTATTTGCAGGGGATACTTCTTTGACGACAATGTGTTCGGCTTCAAGAACGCCTAATCTATTGACCAGGATGTTTGAAGCAATCTTTTCTTCAGAAGTTAAAAACTCGCTGTATGACACTTTTCCCCGCAGCATTATATCCCTGATTATCAAAAGCGACCATTTGTCTCCAAAAACATCCAGGGAACAACTTATTGGGCAATCCGACCTGTTTTTTTCCATAAAATAAAGCTGTTGCATTTTGCAATATCTTTTTATATTTGTACTTGCAAAATGCAACAACAAAATTATGTATTAAAAAATAAAAACAATGGAAACCGCAAAAGAAACAAAACAATTACTTGAAGCCTATTACAAGGGATTTGCAGAAAAAGCAAACTGGGAAAACGTTATTGCCGATGACTTTCAATATACAGGTGGCGATATGACCAACACAACTCCCATTGTGGGCAAACAAGCCTATATCGAAATCATCAAGCGGTTCTCACAACGTTTTGAAGCAATGCGTGTAAAACAGGTGATTGCAGAAGACGATAAAGCCGCTGTCATCGGCAACTACGATTTTGTGTTTCCCAACGGAGTAAAAATAAACGGCAACGTATCTGAGTTCTGGACAGTAAAAAACGGCAAGCTCAGCAGCCTTACTTTGTATTTTGACACACTTACCTTTATGAAAAATTTAAAATAAGTAATGGCATACGATATAACGCTTGCTAAAAAAATCAGCGCATACTTAGCGGATGTGCCGGGCATTATTGTAAAAGAGCAAAAAATGATGGGGGGATTGGCTTTTATGGTTAATGGAAAAATGTGTATTAATGTTTCCGGCAACCGGCTGATGTGCCGTTTTGACCCTTCTATAACGGATGCTATAGCTAAGCGAAAAGGTTTTGTTGCTATGATAATGAAAGGAAAAGAATACAAAGGTTACTGTTATGCAGCGCCGGAAGGGTTTAAAAGCAAAAAGGACTTTGAATTTTGGATGAACTTATGTCTTGATTTTAATGACAGCGCAAAGGCTTCCCGGAAATAAGAGAAAAGTTAAAAACCAACCCAGGTACGTATTCCAGTTCCGGCACTAGCCAGCAGGCTGTTGTTTTTTGATTTTGTTTTCCGTGGCCCTCCAGATAGTATCTTTCTCAAATTTCCCATTTGCTTTTTGCCTGGTATATATGTACTTATCGTTCTTCACCAGGAATTTCATTTGTCTTATCTGTCCATCCTGGTAATAATTTGAATATACATTCAGTGTAAAATGATTTGCATCCCGATTGGTAACCACGAATTCTTTTGTACCCTGCAACTCATAACAACCAATAAAAATACTGTTAATGATTTGTACAGGCCGTTCAATAGCAATCGTATGGCTGGTTGTAATAATTTCTTTGGGAATATAACCTGCAAATGTACAATTGTTCGACCGGTGCGGCGAAACCCGCGTACGGTTTCTCTTTTTCAGTTTATTAAATGAATAGTCCAGCTGATCAATCTGCAGCGTGTCGGTCTTAATGACTTCGCCATTTACGTCAAACCATCTTTTTATATGATTAAAAGTTAAGAACAGCTTTTCATTTCCCCCATTTTCCTCCTCAATGAAGTTTGATTCAACAAATGGCTTTTTTTGCAGATCGGGATTAAGAATGATGGTATCGCCCGAAATGGCCCAGCTTCCTTTTTCAGAAAAGTCTTCCCAACGGAAAAAAGTTGGGTGCATTTCTTTGGTTGTATACTCAAAAGTAGAATCGCTGTTGAACTTTACCTGGTATCGCGGCAGCATGCTGCTATAAACGCCAATAATTTGCTGCGTTTGCGCAAATGAGAATGCCGGAATGAAAACTGCTATAGTAAGTATGAAGTGCCGCATACAACAGGCTATTACACAAATATAAAAATCACCCGTCAATTGCCTTTACCGGATTTCTCTTTCTCTACTGGCTAAAAAACGAATGCCCCGATGTAGACACATCGGGACATCTTGGTTAAGGCTCTGATTAGTAGCTATTTTAATATTGTTATTTTCTATATCAAAGATAATCGCTCACCGCAACTATTCCAATAAATGGGCATACCCTAAAGGTGGTATTTTTATGATTCCGCCAGGGCTTTCATTTCCTTGTCCACAAATTGCATCAATTGATTAATGTTGTCACCACCGAAATTAAATTTTAAACCGGCTGCTTCATACAGTTTGGGTAAAGTGGCGGTGCCACCAAGGCTTAGCGCCTTTGAATAGTTATCAAGTGCCGGTTCTTTGGCCTGTTTAAATTGTTTCCATAGGCCAATGGCGCCCAGTTGCGCAATGCCGTACTCAATATAATAAAAAGGCACTTCAAAAAGGTGCAACTGCCGCTGCCAGCTAAAGTTGCGGTAGTTTTCCAATCCGCTGAAATCGATTACTTTACTTGAAAACTCATTTAAAATTTCCGTCCAGCGGGCGGAGCGCTCCTGCAGTGTGTGATTGGGGTTTTCATACACCCAATGCTGAAACTTGTCTATTGTAGCAATCCATGGAAAGATAGTAATTACACGCTCCAACTGGTGCTCCTTTGCGCGTTTCAGTTCTTCTTTGCTGTCAAAATAAACATCCCAGTAATCCATGCTGAAAAGCTCCATGGCCATACTGGCCACTTCAGCAATCTCCATGGGGTATTCCTTAAACGAACTCAGTTCCAGCGGGTGGGCCAGGAAAGAGTGAACAGCATGACCACCTTCATGTACCATGGTAGTTACATCGCTCATTTGTCCTGCGGCGTTCATAAAAATAAATGGGGCGCCTGTTTCTGCCAGCGGGCAATTGTATCCACCCGGCGCTTTCCCTTTACGGCTCTCCAGGTCGAACCGGTGCATTTCATTCATTTTGCGCAGGCAGGCGGCAAAAAATGGTCTTATCTTATCAAAACATTCGATGCTTTTTTGCAGCAGTTCCTCGCCGGTTTTAAAGGGCCGCAATGGCGCCGTGCCTTCGGGTTCTGCTTCCAAATCCCAGGGTCGAAGGGTAGTTACCCCCAGTTTTTTCTTTTTTGCTTCGTAAATTTTATCTGCCAGCGGCAGGATGTATTTTTTTACTGAATCATGAAACTGGAAGCAGTCTTCCTTGCTGTAGTCGAAACGGCCCAGATCGGCAAATTTATAATCGCGGTAATTATCAAAACCTGCATTAATAGCCACTTGCTGACGTTTCTCCACCAGGTTTGAATAAAGGGTATTCAGCGCATCTTTATCAGCTATCCTTCTGTCGTTTATCTTTCGGTACACATTTTCGCGCAAGCTTCTGTCGTGGCTTTCTAAAAACCTGGCAGCCTGCTGCAGCGTATATTCTTTTCCCTCTACTTCAATGGTCATTTTGCCGGAGATAACACCAAATTGCTGACCCATTACGCTTAGCTCGGAAAGCAAGGGTATATTAATTTCCCTGAACAGGTCAATACTTTTCTTAACACTGCGCAGGTAAGTATAATATTTTTGCTGATCCAGTTCGGCCGTATACGGGCAGGCAATCAGCTTACGGTTAATCTTATCTGCAAAAGGCTGAATTTTAGGCTGAATTTGTGTTACAAAAAAAACAAAGGCTTCTTCCAGCGATTTGTTTTCCGTATCGCAGGTCATTTTTATTTGTCTCCAGCAGGCATCTTCGCTTAATACAGCTTCTATTTCACTGGAGTCTTTCAGCCATTTTTCCAGATCTGCCTTGGAATTGATGGGCCTGTCCAGCAACTGCTGGAAATAAGGTTCAAGGCTTTCCCAATCGGTTACGGTAAAATTATTGGGTAAAAAGGTGCGTGGAAGGGCTTTAATATCTGCACTTGCTTGTATCATACGATTGGCTTTTTAAAAAACCACAGGCTACTGTTTCAGGTCCGGTTAGGAAACCCTACTGCTGTAGCCTGTGCTATAAAATGATGTTTATTATTTCTTTTTTGGCGCCGCCTTTTTCTTAGGTGCTTCTTCTTCCACAGGCTTCTCCTTGGCAATTTTTGTTGCCGCTTTGGGTGCTTTCGCTGCTGTTTTTGCAGGCTTTTCTGTTTCCGTTGCTTCTTCCTTCTTTTTCGGCGCTGCCTTCTTTTTAGGCGCTTCTTCTGTAGCCGTTGCCGCTTCTTCTTTGGCTGCCTTTGCGGTTTTGGCAGCCGGCTTTTCCTTAACTGGCGCAGGTGCTACTTCTACCGCTTCTGCTGGTGCTTCTTCTTCTGCTTCTGCGGGTGGCTCGGAAAGCTTAATTTCTACGTTGTTCTTTTGAAGAATATCAAACCACTTTACAATTTTCTTCATATCGCTGGTATATACCCGCTCAAAATCCAAATCGGGATAGGCAGCCTCAAAATATTTTTTGATGGCAGCATTGTCTTTTGTGTCGGGCAGGGAAGCCTTGCTTTTTTGCATGGCCAGTAATATATCTACCAGGTTTACATTGTCTCTTACGGTATAAATTTCTATGCTCTCTAAATGAGAAAAATTATGAATACGGCTGGATACAAATTTTGTCGATTTATCTTCCAACGAACGTACAATAGCGCCATCATTCTTACTGCTGATAAGTTCGTGCAGGCCGGGCAATCCGGAAACGGCTATAATTTTACTATACTCCATACAATTGTGTTTTTTTAAAGGACGTGCAAGATACAGGAAAACCCGAAATTTGAACCACAGCAGCACAGAAACACGGAGCTTACACAGAGATTTGTTGCTTTTTAACCATGCTTTCTGTAAACCGCCCGAAAACCACCCGGTAATACCGTCCAATAAGTGAAAAATAAGATCCCGGCTCCTCCATACCACCCTGGCTCAATGGTTCAGGACGTGAAAACCCCTTTAAACTTAAAAAATGTTGTTTCGTTGTAAAAGAGGCGGGCAGTAACATTGATATCGCCCGAAGCCAATACGCTATAATTTGTTTCTGTGTGGATGGTATTGTTTTTACCGGGGTCTATGACGGATAGAAATTTTAAATCCAGCCCGGTATGCAAGCGCAAAGACCTGCTGGTAGCCGATTCCAGCAATTCTTTTACTATTTGCATCATACAAACCCCGGGTACCACCGGCTGACCAGGAAAATGACCACCGAAAATGGCATGTTCCGGGTTGATCTTCAGAATGGCCTGTATTTTATCCGCCTCGTTAACTGTACTCACAACGGTATAAAAGTCACCCGCTAAAATCATTGCTTCAATTTTTTTAACCCAATAGTAAAATTAAAATTTGTGTGGCTAATGCCGATACTATCCGGCATACCATCAGTATAGTTTTGCATCACTGCTATGACAACTGGCTTCCTTTTGGACGCTCTTTCCAGTCTTATCAGTTGCCGGCAGGTGCTGTCTGTAATATAGTAATTATTGCCTTTGGTCTGCGGAAAACCATAATAAAACAGGCCGTCTTTTTTTAGAAGAAATGCCTTCCCGGTATCGAGGTGCTGCATCAGCAATAATTCAAAATCTTTGCGCAGGGTAGTAAGTACTGCAGCTTTGTCCATTTGCGGCAAAATATAATACACCCTGAAAATACCGGCGGCAGAAAATTCAAAATCAAAATATTTAAACCCCATTTCATTGGAAAACACCAGCCGGGTACTGCTGTCGGGCATGGCCTTTACTAAAAGCAATCCGCTCAGGTGTTTGCCCACCACATTTACAGTTGTATTATACAATGCTTTGGTAAATACGGGTTTGAATTGTAACAGGCAGCCAGGATCCGTGTTGACTTTCTTTATGCCCCTGTACACAGAGCTGCAGGCCGGGAAAAAAAACAGGCAGCTACTTAATAGTAAATAATGCATCCGGAATAGTGGCATTCAATTCTTTGTTTATAAAGCTGATAATGGTATTGTCGCCCGACTGCTCATACATTTCCAGCTTATTAACCGAATAATCCTTTTTAGAAAGCACAATATTAATATTCTTAAAGTAATCTTTCATGCCTTTTGCAATGGGTGTTAGCTCTACCAGGTAAGTGCCTGTGTTTTCAAAAACGGCTACTTTAAAATCCGGGTTGTTCAAAGCCGTTCCCTGTACGCAGTCTACCATCATGCGGTTAATCTGCTGAAAAAGCTTATTTGATTTGGTAGAAATTTTATTCTCTTTCTGCCCGTCTTTAACAAATACATTGTTTTTATTTATAATGACCAGGTATTGAAACGGCTGATTGTATTCCATGCGCACCTGGTCGTCTTTTTTAAACCAAAATTTACCTTTTGACGAAATTTTTTCCGACAACATACTCAGGTTTTTCTCCTGTACAAAATCAGCGGCAATGGATTGGGTTTTCCTGGCGGCAACCGCAAATTGCTCCTTAAAGGCCGGCATATCGGCTACTGCTTTGTAACCTGCATATTGGGCATGCAGGCATATAACAGGCATGCATAGAGACAATATAAAAAATAGTTTATGCATAGGGGGATAGATTTAATAACTTATCAATCCGTACAAACTCGTATCCTTTACTGCGGGCTGTTTCAATAAACCGGGGTAATACGGCCAGCGTTGTTTTACTGGTATCGTGTAGCAATACAATGGCGCCCGGCTCTAATTGGCTGGTTATTCGCTGCAATAATTTTTCCTCTTCTTTTACTACCGTATCCAGGCTGCGGATATTCCAGCCTATTGCTGTAAATCCACCCCGTTGCATAACCTTTTTCATATTTGGCGTAGTAACCCCGTAAGGCGGTCTGAAAAGTGCCGGCCGCTGCCCTGTGATATTTTCGGCGGTTTCGCTCATAAGTTGTACGTCATTCAGCATTTTCCTGGCAGAAAAAAGATCGAACCAGAAATGATGTGAATGGCTGTGATTGCCAATAATATGTCCTTCATTTTTTATTTGCTGCAGCAATTCCTCGTTGCCGCCGATGTTTTTACCTATGCAAAAAAAAACAGCGGGTACGCCATGCTGTTTCAGCACCTGCAATATTTCTAGTGTGTATTCTTTTGCCGGGCCATCATCGAAGCTAATCGCAATTTGTTTTTCACTGCTACTGGCATGGCACAAAACTTTCATAAAAAAATTGCTGCCCACGTAGTAAGAGCCGTAAAAAAGCAGCAAAGAATAGAGCAGGGCAATTACCAGGTATACATACAGGGGCACTGTATAGCGCGCAGCCAATGCCATAGTGATTAACACAATAATGATAAAAACTATATTGGTGTTTCTAAAATTCAGCATGCGCTTACCAGCATTAAAGAATGGTGGATATTCTCATAATGGTTATAAATAAGTACCCGTTTTATTGTTGCATCAGCCGGGGCATATATGCCGGCCGGTAAATTTCCGTCTTTTACAATGGATGCCGCCAGCCACAATGCAAAAGCGGTACTGGTGGGATACTCACCGCACAAATGTTTATAGTGTACAGACCGCTTGTCTTTAAAAATGGTATTTTCCAACTGGTGATAGACAGCATCCGTTTTTTCATCGCCGTTATTGCCCGTAATGATTACATCAATATCTTTCAGGCCGGTCGTTTGCTCCTGCAAAAACTGCAGTACCTGCTGTTCAATCTCATGGGTGTCTGCCGGTTTGTAAAATGTATGCAACGCATCCAGCGTGGCATAATCATTTGTCGAAGGCTGGTTGCTCAATAAAAAGAAAGCAGCACCTTCACCCGCTATGGTTCCCCTGGTTTGGCTTTTGTACAGATCTGTATTGATGATAGGTTCGCTTTTATACAGCCCAAACCGGCTTAGTATAGCATGACTATAATCGGTTATTTCATCTGCCGCGCCGGTCAGCACGGTGGTAGCCGCATTTTCTTCCAGCAGCATCATCGCATCCAGCAGGGCGCTTTCAAATGAAAAACCCCGGTGTACAAATGTATTGTTGTAGTTATGGCATTGCAGCAACAGCGCTATCTGCGCGCCAATGGTATTATGGGTTGATTGAATGAAAGCTGTAGGCGTAAGCATCTCTTCATTTTGCTCTGCCATTTTTTTAAGAAAGATGCCGGTGTCTTCCAGGCAGCCATATGCTGTGCCCATTACAATGGCATCCGGGTTTTGCACGCCGGCGTACTGCAAACATTCCATTGCTGCTGCCGTGCCCATTTTAATAATGCGGCTCATCCGGCGTATAAATTTCACGTCAATGTACTGCGTGTAGTCAGGCTCCGTACAGCGCAAGCGGTTGCCGGTTTGTACTACCGGTCCGCTGAGCAGCGGCTCTTTTCCAAATGTTTTTTGGGGCGATATGTTGCCGGTGGCGCGGATAAATGTTTTCATCTTACAGCCTGGAAAAAATTAAAGATGAACAATTACCGCCAAACCCAAAAGAATTGCTGAGTACATGTTCAACTGCTGTATTCTTTTGAAAATGTGTTTCCGGTATAAATGGCAATGCCTGCATGGGTGTTTGCAAACGCAGGTTGGGATAGATAATACCATGTTTAATGGCAAGCGTTGAAAAAACGGCTTCAATACCACCACTGGCGCCCAGTGTATGGCCGGTAAATGCTTTGGTAGAGCTCATCTTTGGATAATGCGGTGCGAACAAACGCTGAACGGCCGTTCCTTCTGAAATATCATTATTGAATGTGCCTGTTCCATGCAAATTAATATAGCTGATGTCTTTTGCCTCCAGGCCGCTTAATTCCAGGGCTCCTTTCATGGCCGCGTAAGAACCGGCCCCTTCGGGCGACGAGGCTGTTTGGTGATGCGCATCATTGGCATTGCTGTACCCGCTTAGCCTGCAATACAATTTCTCTTTTATGGTAGCTGCTATTTTCTCCGATACCAATACCACATAGCCTGCGCCCTCGCCCAAATTCAACCCGCGGCGGTTTTCATCAAAAGGCATACAATATTCCTTATCCAGTATCTGCAGTGTATTAAAACCATTCAATGTAAACTTCGTTAATGCATCTGCGCCCCCGGCTATTGCCGCATCCAGTATATTGTGTTTAATAAGCCGGGCAGCAAAAAAAATGCTGTTGGCACCCGATGAGCAGGCCGTGCTAACCGTGCTTACAAAATTCTTTATTCCCAGCCCGTCGGCCACCAATTCGGTTACGGCGCCACACTCATGGTTTACCACATCGCGTAAACGGCCGCTGTTTTTGTTCTTTAGAAATGCAGCAAAAAAATTCTCCGTTTTATCCATGCCGCCCACAGAGTTGGCAGAAATAAAACCGGTACGAAGGCCGCCCTGACTGGCAATTCCTGCATCCTGCCAGGCTTCCCTGGCAGCCATCATGCCCAATAACGCAGTTCGGCTGGCCGATACCGTAAGACCTGTGGCAGCCGCCAGTTGCTGGTTACTAAGTTTTACTTCTGCAACCGGCAACAGGTTTTTATGAATGGTATTGAGCGATGTAATGGCGGCTATGCCCGCGGTTTCGTTTTCAAGCGACTGCAAACAAAGCGCTGTATTGTTGCCAATTGCGGAAACAACACCCACACCTGCCACATAAACTGCTGCACTTTTATTGTACATAAACTTGTTAAGAAGCTGCCTTAAAATAATTTTTTGCCACAGGTTCGCAGATTTGACCCTGATGATACCTGAACTTCACCAAAAAACAATAATCTGCGCAGCTGCGGCAATTTTTTTCTTTCCCGGTGTCATTACCGGCCAACGATAACCGCTTTTAAGCCTGCTGGCTTTTTATATATTCGGCCATTGTTCTTACACTCTGGAATACTTTGGGGCCGTCTTCTGCATTGTTCAGTTTTATATTATACTGCTGCTGCAGTAACACTATCAGTTCAAGCGCATCGATAGAATCAAGGCCAAGACCTTCTACAAATAAAGGCTGATCGTCGCCAATCTCTTCCGGTTTAATATGCTGCAGGTTTAATTGTTCAACAATCTGTCTTTTCAAATCCGTCATTAGTTTATCCATGAGTAGTCTGATAAATGTGATGAATGTTTTCTTCCGTAAAAAGCATTGTTTTATCCGTTGCTTTCTTTTCCGTTAAATATAAACAAGCTTTGTAATCATTGTCAATTATTTCAACCCAGCCGCAGACACAGGCTTCCAAAACACCTGTTTCAAATAAATGCGACACATATTGATGTATAAACCCAGGATTAAAATATTCAAAAATAAAAAAATCATTCTCCCCCTTGAAATTGTGCCGGATACAAATTTCGCCCATTACAATATTCGGCAAGGTATAAACAAACAGGGCCGGGCTGGCAATTGTTTTTACTGTATCGTAATATTTAATGTCTGTATCCAGGCTGCCACTTTTGTTACAGAATACCAGCCCGGTATCTTCCGGCCGGTAAGCTGATTTGTCAAAAGAGCCTGCCAGTAACAGTTCCGCCGCCAGCCAGCCCAGTTTACCCAGGTTGTCCATTTTATAAAACCGCGGATAACTGATGGCGAAATGATGGTAGGCAGACACCAGGAACCCCTGTGCACCGGCATCCTTGTTCTCAAATAATTGTTGGCCATCTTTTATAACCGCATTGCCGGCAATGCTGCAACTGGCGGTGATATACAGGTTCTCAGTCAAAATGGTATTTAATTAGCATTCATCTTATTATACTTGTCGCGTGTCTCAATGGTTTTGGCCAGTTTGGTTACAGCCGATTTCCCATTTTTTACAAAATCGTTGTTCAAATCCCACACATAACCCGCCAGTACCGAACAAATTTTATTTTTAATTTCCTGCACCGGGTTATCGGCAAAGAAAATAGTGTCCAGGGTGCCGTCGTACCAAGCCTCCACATAATCGCGAAAAGTATTAACGCCCTGCATTACCGGCTGCATGTAATCTTTCTCCCAGTCAATGGCTTCGCCCTGTAACTTACGTATTACCAGGTGCGCTGCTGTTTGACTCGACACAGTTGCCAGCGTAACCCCCGAAGAAAAAATGGGGTCCAAAAACTCTGTCACATTGCCTGTCAGCACAAAACCTTCGCCGTAAAATTTACTGGTGGTGGTGGACCATGATTCAAGTGTTTTTGTTTCAAACATAAATTCTACGTCTTTAAACCGCTCACTTAAATAGGGCTCGGCAGCAATTAAAGCACGCAGCTGCTCTTCATGGGTGCCTTCGTATTTCTTAAAATATTCCGGGTAGCCAACAAAGCCCAGGGAGGTAATACCATTTGAGAAAGGTATTATCCACACCCAAACGCCGGGTGCATGCACCACAATGGTAATACGGTTAGGTTCATCGGCCATAGAACGTTTAATATCGTTGGTATGCACAAACAGTGCTTTGCGCGGCGGTTGTGTAGAAGGCTTGTCCAGGTTAAACAAACGCGGAATTACCCGGCCATAGCCGCTGCCATCAATAATAAACCTGGCTGCTATTTGTGTTTTATGGCCGTTTTTGTCTTCAACGGTGGTTACAGAATCGGATCCGTTGAATTCAATACCGGTTACTGTAGTTTCATAACAGACAGGCACACCCATTTTTTCGACAGTATCTGCAAGTGTTTTGTCAAATTCAGCACGCGGCACCTGCCAGGTCCAGTTCCAGCCGGAAGTAAACTGATCTGCAAAAAAATAATCGCAGATTTTTCCGTTCTTTACAAACTTGGCCCCGAATTTTTCCTGGAACCCTTTTTCCTTAACCGCCTCTACGAAACCCGCTTCCGTCAGCGCCTCCATACAGCGCGGCAAAAGACTTTCGCCAATAACAAACCTTGGAAAACTTAGTTTTTCCACAATCTTAACGCTGTAACCGGCTTTTTTTACAATGGCTGCGGCTACGGTTCCTGAAGGACCGGCACCTATTACCAGCACGTCTACTTTTTCTGTATTCATGGCATTTGTTTTTGATCGTTGACCCGCAGATGGGCAGATTGCTCATTATTAATCTGCGAATCTGAGGCTATAGCCCTATTTCCTTTTTTTACATTTTAACAATGTCTGGCTTAAACCGATATTATCTGTCTGCTCCTCAATTTCAAAGCCTGCCTGGTGCACGCAGGCCAAAAAGGTTTCGGCGCTGTACATCTGGCTATTGCCATTGGCCAGCGCAGTAAAGTACAATGATGTTTGCTGCAGGCAGAATGCTGCTATTTCAAAACGCTGCTTATCCCAGAAAGGCTCCAGTATAAAAACACAGCCATCTTCGGTAATTGCATCGTGGCACCTTCTTAATATGGAAACAATCTCTGCTTCAGAAAAACAATCCAGGAACTGGCTCATCCACACGGCATCATATCCGGCCGGGAATTTTACTTTTTCATCCAGCATGTTTACAGGTGAGAACCCAATCCGGTCAGATAAACCAAGATCGGCAACTTTTTTCCTTGCCACATTCAGCTGACCAGGCAAATCCATGATGGTAACCTGTATATCCGGCGAAAATTTAGCAGAAGCAATGGCCCATTTGCCCGTATTACCACCCACATCCAGTAGTTTTTTGATCCCGTTTTTATACACTTTTGGCAATACCAGCGGAAAAGCATCGTCTGAAAAAAAGTGGTCAAAACTAAACCAGCTTTTTTGTACCTGTTCCGGCAGTTGCGACAATCCTTCATAAATTGTTGCCCATTCGCCAAATTCCTTCAGACCAACCGGTTTGCCGGTTTCAATACTTTTATCCAATGCAAAAAGCCCTTTATAATTTACATCGTGCACAAAGTCCATATTTACTTTAGTAAGCGGATCGTGCAGAATAAAATGACCCGTTTTAGCCAGTGTATACCGCTCATTGTTTACCAGTACAAGCCCCATACCCAAACCGGCTTCCAGTAATACACGAACACCATACAAAGGCAGTTTTACATTTTCGGTTATTTCAGCGATGGTTAACCCTTTTGTTTTGCTGTCTTCTATTACCGTAAGTATGCCCGAATTGCGCAATACCCTTGCCGCCTGAAAGATAACCGGCCCAAATGCGATCCACTGTGCCATTTCCTTGGCTTCAAACGCAGATCTTTTATCCTTACTAAAAAATTTCATACGGCAATTATATTGTTGACCAAAAATTTAATTAACAGCTTTACTGAATACCAGCGCTGCATTGCAACCACCAAAACCCGAAGCCGTTTTAAGGCAATGACTGGTGGTTATGGCCATTGTTTTTTTACAAACATTTACAGGCACCGAAACACCTGTTTGTTCAAATCCCCTGGTTGCTACCATGGTATTTTCCTGCAGTGAACGAACGGCAATTACCGATTCCACAATGCCTGCTGCGCCCAATGTATGGCCGTAATAGCCCTTTAAACTATGTAAGGGCGTAGTTTCCATTCCTGCCAGTGAGAATGCCTTTGCTTCCATTTCATCGTTGTACAGGGTGGCTGTACCATGTGCAGAAATAAATCCAATATCTGCAGATGAAAGATCTGCCTGTTTTAACGCTTTATTTATGGCAATACAAAGTTCCTGGCCACTGCGGCTGGGACCAGAAATGTGGTTGGCATCATTGGTAACAGCACCCCCGGTCAATTTTACCGGGTTGTTTTCTATTGCTGAAGATAATATAATGGTAGCCGCCGCTTCTCCCAGGTTAATGCCGTTGCGGGCCGCATCGAACGGTTTGCAGGGTTGCGCACTTACCGCCTGGAAAGATTGAAATCCCGATAAGATAAAAGATGAAATAATATCCGCGCCGGCCACCACTGCATGTTTATACACGCCTGTCTCCAGCAGGCGCTTGCCTGTAAGCAGGGCCGTCAGCCCCGAAATACAGGCATTGCTGATAATAAGGGGTGTGCCGGGCTGTTTAAAATGGGCGGCAATTTTTTTAGCAGACGTATATAAACCAATATTTTCTTTTATGGATGCAGTAACCGTGGTATTTTCCAGCAGCGATACATTTCCTTTTGTACTTGAAATAATCAGGATGGTTTCGGGAGATGCTATGGCAATACCGCTGTTTCGCAAAGCACCCGCTATGGAAAAAATCAATAGTTGTTCAAACCTGGTGAATGAATTGCCCGCCATTGCAGACAATTCCTGGTTCATTTCTTCATTAAAAAGCGATGCATAGAATGGCGTTGCCGATACAGATGGCAACACATGTTCTTTAATACCGGATTGATTGCTGATGAGGGCATGAAAATTGTCTGCCGCTGTATTACCAACGGGCGATACTATATTATCTGAAACTATATAAACATCCTTCATCATCGCAGGTTACATCATTGCATGTTCTTTTTTCCACGCATCAAAAAAAGGAGGGTTGGTTAACTGCAGCAACGATTTTTCCTTGTCTAAAAATACCTGCACAGAAGAACCTTTTGCTACCAGTACATTGTTGGCCGCATTATAAATGGTATAATGAAAAATAATCTTGGCTGCTTCGCAGGGAATGTATTTTGTTTCAACAATCATTTTATCGCCATAGCGCAGGCTGAGTTTATAATCGCAGGCTACACTTACAATGGGCACAACATAACCCTGTTTGTAAAAGTCAAGGTAGCGCAGGCCATGCGTGTTTCCAAATGCTTCACGCCCGTCTTCAAAATAACGGATATAATGACCATGCCATACAATGCCCAGCGGATCGGCCTCATTAAAGCGTACGGGTATTTCAGTTTTTTCTGTCAGAAATTTTTTCATGCTATTGTCTTTCACCAACGAAATATCCCGTATCAATTATTGTTAAACATACTTTTTCTTCCATTCTTTAACCTTATCGCCCTCAATCTCATCCAGCAGCTTTTTTATGGCGGATGCCCATAAATTACGGAACCCTATTGCCATCCCGGTTTTTTCCTCCATGCGTTCGGTCAGCAATACTTTTTTTGATTTCATGTCAATCAATGTTACCCATATGGCGGCAGCTTTGCCAGATTTGCTCATCGCTTCCATTACAAACAAAATACCGATCCCTTTTTTATCGCCGTAATCAAAACCTTTTGCTATGTTGCTGATATCGTCTTCTTTCAGGCGGTGAAAATCGCCTGTGTTGGTTGACATGAGCTGATTGGCATCCACTTTTGCATTTCTTTTCATTACAGCACCCAGGTCGTGATCGATATTGGGTTTATGAAAAGCAGCATTCAAATCAAATTTTTTTGATTCAGTAATAATTAACTGGTTGATGCCTTCAAACTGGCGATCTACTATGTCCGATGCTTCACTCTTTGGATCATCAATCAATTTTGCTTTGGTAAAATCTATTCCCAGGTAAAGTGCCGTGGCATCTCCATTAAAAAAGTCTTTCAATGTTTGAGAAAAAGCAGCCGGTGACAGCAACACAACAAAAATAAAAGACATGAAAAAACGGGCTTTGAAGGAGCGGTTCATGGTTATATTTTTTTATGGTTTTTAATAAAGATTTTCATTTCGCATCTGGCTACCAGGTGGCCATTGCTGTGTATGGTTCCCTTTATTACTGAAACATCAAATACCTGGTTGCCGGTAATAATTTCTGTTTCAAGAACGTCGCCCACTGCAGGCAAAACAAATACTTCAAAATTTTTAACCGCCCCAATATAACCTACACGCACCGGTGCATTGTCTTTTTGGGCCTCGTACCCGGCCCTAGCTGCCGCGGTTTGGGCTATGTTTTCCAGTAAGCCGGGTTCTGTAAAAAAACCATTCTCTGCAAAAATATTATCTGCCCTGACCTGCAGGCGGGTTCGGGTAAAATTGCCTTCAGAAACGGATAGCTCATCAATCATCACAAAAGGCTTGCGTTGCGGAATTAGTGACTCAATATTTTCTTTTAATACTATCATTTATGTTTGCCAGAAATTGTAATAGTTAAACCATTGTTCAGGATATAATTTCGCCTTTTCTTCCATTTCAGCAACAAACTCCTTTAACACCTGCTGCATCATTTTTTCTTTGGGCAATCCTTCATACAGTTTCATATCGCCTGCATAAAGATGGTAGTACATATCCGTTTCTTTAAATGCAAAAACAAATGAAACGGGTACTTTAAAAGTAGCCGCCAGAACAAAGGGTCCTGCAGGAAACCTGGCAGGTTGGCCCAAAAAATCAGCGGTCATGGTTTTGTTGCCTTCCACAAACCTGTCTGCATGTATACAAACCAATTCGTTGTTTTTTAATGCTTCGCTAATGGCATAGATATGCGAAAGATCTTCTTTAATAACAATTACCTGCATGTTTCTTTTGCCGGTTACATCTTCCATGTATTTTTTTATCTGCTGATGCTCTCCGTCAAACATTACCACATTAATTTTTGTCTGCAGTCTTTTTAACAGGTGCCCGGCAATCTCCCAGTTGCCCAAATGTGCGCTTAATAACAATCCGCCTTTTTTCAGTGCTGTTATTTTTCGCAGGTTGTCTTCACCATCAAAATTCCAGGTGAACTTATTGTCAATTCCGGACATGATAACCACCTTGTCAATGATAGTCTGGCCAAGCCTGTAATAATTTTTATACAGGAGGCGCAGTGACCTGGCCGTGCTATAATGTAACTTTTTATGAAAATAATGAAATATGAGTTTTGATGTCCTGAACGAAAATAAAAAATAATAAATTACTACCAGCCGCAGCAGGATATAGGCGGGTAAAACCCCCCAATTTTTAAGAATGCTTACAAAAATGCGATAACCAAGTGGCGTACCCCTGCTTTTGCCCTGCCAGGAGGCATTATGCGAGTTCTTTTGCATTAACACGGCGGGTGACATAGTCGTAGAAATCCTGGAAACTTATAATACCGGTGAAATCTTCCGGTTTTACCTTGAAACCAAAATTACTTTCTACTACTACTACCAGGTCTATATAGTCGAGGCTGTCAAGATCAAGGGTTTCTTTGAGATTGGCTGCCGGCGTAATTTTTTCCGGTTCTACCTCAAATTCACCGGCAAGAAATTCATTTATTTTCAGGATAATGTTTTCGTTGGTCATATGCAGTAATTTATCAGGTCCACTTTTTTACGATAAGCGATGAATTGGTTCCCCCAAACCCAAAAGAGTTTGACAAAAATATTTCAAATTCTTTATTAATAGTGCTTTTTACGATGTTCAGTTTGGCAGAATCTTCGTCGGGGTTTTCAAAATTAATATTGGGTGCTATAAATCCGTTTTGCATCATCAGCATTGAGTAAACAATCTCACTGGCGCCTGCCATCCAGCATTCATGACCGGTCATAGATTTTGTTGAGCTTACATAAGGCAATGAAGCCCCAAAAACCTGATCAATTGCCCTGGCTTCGCTGGCATCTCCTGCCGGTGTGGATGTTGCATGCGCGTTGATGTAAGCAATATCCTTTGCCGCCAGGCCGGCATCCCGCAAAGCCATTGAAAGCGCCCTTACCGGTCCGTCTACCGTTGGATTTGAAATATGGCCACCATTCGATGAAAAACCATAGCCCAGTATTTCTGCTAAAATAGGTGCGCCCCTTTTTTGTGCCGATTCCAGGCTTTCTACAATCACCGTTGCCGCTCCGCCACTTGGTATCAATCCATCCCGGTCGCGGTCAAAAGGCCTTGAAGCTTTTGCAGGCTCCGATTCCCGCACAGAAAACGCTGACAGGGCATCAAAATTGCCCATCGAATACTTGTTTATTTCCTGCGCACCTCCGCAGATAACGCATTCCTGCAGGCCAGTTTTTATGAAATGATAACCCAGCCCAATGGCATGCGAACCACTTGCGCAGGCAGCGCTAACAGTGAAATTAATACCACGTAATTTGAATATGGTGGCCAGGTTCATGGTTACCGTAGAGTTCATGGTCTGGAAAACAGAACCGGAACCTACCAGCATGGTATCTTTTTTTTCACGTATAATATCCGTACCATGCACCACGGGCTCTGCAGAACTATCATTACCATATAATACACCCACTTCTTTGCTATCAATATAATCCTGTTCTATGGCGGCATTCTTCAATGCTTCTATTGTTGCCAGGTAAGCATATTCGCCCTGTTCGGGCAGCATTACCCTGGCCCTCCTGTCGAGCAGGCTTTTTAGATTGGGTCTTTCCACAAATCCGGTCAGCGCACTCCTGTAACCAAAGGCCTTCCGCTCGGGGTCAAACACAATTCCCGATCTGCCCTCGTAAAGTGACTGTCTTACCTCATCGAGGTCCTTCCCCAGGCATGAATAAATGCCCATTCCTGTTATCACTACTCTGTTCATGCTTGCTGTAAAATTACTGATAAAGCTAAAAATTACCGGCCCTCCCGGATTGCTGCTCTAAACCACGGGTGGTTGAAATTTGCTGGCTGTTCTGTAAAAAAAATCAGCCCCTTCATTATCCGGCTGCGGCAGTTTCTATGTGCCAATATAAGCCAACATACATTATTTTACCATTCAATTATTGTATACGTATAAAAATAATCAACGCGTAATTACTACATTGTTTTTGCACACCCAAAACTATGTTACTGAATAGCGGTTTTCCAGGTATGAATTGTGTTACCAGCGGATTTTACCGGTCAGCCCGTGAACCGGCCAGTTACGAGTATAATCCGCCATTTACCGAGATCACTTCTGCGGTAATATAACCAGCTTCTTTGGATGCCAGGAAGGCTACTGCATGGGCTACTTCTTCGGGCAGTCCAAAACGTTTTACCGGTATCAGGGCCGAAAGCTCTTTTTCATTCAGATCTCCGGTCATATCTGTTTTAATAAAACCCGGCGCCACTGCATTTACCGTAATGCCCCGCCGCCCGATTTCCTGTGCCAGCGCCTTTGTAGCGCCAATTACGCCGGCTTTGGCGGCGGAATAATTAACCTGGCCGGCCATCCCTTTTAAACCAGATAAAGATACTACGTTGATAATCCGGCCATATCTTTTTAACAGCATACTGTTCAGCACCAGGCGGGTAACATAAAAAAATCCATCCAGGCTTGTTTTTACTACATCATCCCACTGCCCATCCTTCATAAAAACCATCAGACCGTCTTCTTTAATTCCCGCATTGTTTACCAGTACTTCTATATGCTTGTCTTTATTGGCTTCTATCCATTCGCCCAGCTTTTGCTGAATGTCTTCTTTCAGGGCTACATCAAACTGCAATAGTTCCCCGTCTCCGCCGTTGGCTTTTATGAGTGCCATGGTATTGGCGGCTTCTGTCTCATTTCCCTTGTAATTAACCAGCACATAGTAACCCATGGCCGCCAGTTTTATACAAATTGCCCTGCCTATTCCTCTTGATCCGCCGGTTACTAAAGCACAGTTCATGCGTATGGTATTATTTTTTTCTGATTTGTATGATGCCGGTAAAAAGTATAACTGTATTATGGCGTCTCCCGGCAGGCCGCCCTCTTCACATAACCATTTTCGGTTATCAGCGCCGTTGCATGCTATTTGGCCATTTCTGCGGGAGCGGCTTTTATGCCTGCCCTGGCAGAAAATACATTCTCTGTTTTTTCCAGGTAATTTTTTACCTGTTTCAGCTCTTTGTACATGGGCTTGTCTTCAATAAATTTCGGGAATATCTTTCTAACCTCGTTGTATACCCGTAATGTATAGCTGGAAAGCCGGGGTGTGCATTCCAGAAAGTCTACTGCCTGCAAAACAGCCACCATTTGTATAGCCAGCACTTCAAAGGAATTGTCAATTACCCGCTTGGTTATATTGGCAGCATTGCAGCCCATGCTTACAATGTCCTGGTTGTCGTTGTTATTGGGTATGCTGTGTACATACATGGGAAAAGAAAGCGTCTGGTTTTCTGCCACGGTAGAGGTTGCGGAGAATTGCATACCCTGTATACCAAAATTAAAACCCAGCACGCCCAGGTTTACAAATGGCGGAAACTTCTGGTTCAGTTTATCGTTCAACAGGTAGTTCAATTGTCTTTCTGCCAGCATGGAAAGTTTGGTGGTAGCTACTTTCAGCTTGTCCATTTCAAGCGATACATAATCGCCGTGAAAATTGCCTCCATGAAAAATATTTTCATTTTCGAAATCAATCACGGGGTTATCGTTGACTGAGTTCAATTCGTTCAGCAAAACTTCCTCTGCCGACATAATGGTGTCATAAATGGGGCCCAGTATCTGGCTTACACAACGCAGGGAATAATATTCCTGCACTTTATCTTCAAATACTTCCTGGTTAATGTTTTCTGCTTTATACAGGTGCTGGCTGCGGCTGCGGATCATTTTGCTGTCTTTCAGCATCTCGCGTTCCATAGCCGCAATTTGATTTTGGCCGGCATGTCTTTTTACCACGTTCAGTTCATAAGAATAATGATCGTCAAAGGCTTCCACTACCTCGTTGGTCATTGCTGAAAGTGTTACCGACCATTCCAGCAATTTTTTTGCTTCAATGATGTTGACAAGACCAATGCCTGTCATGGCCGAAGTGCCATTTAAGATAGCAAGACCTTCGCGCATATAAATGGTAAGGGGCTTTATATTGAGCGCTTTGAATACTTTTTCGGCCGGCTGCATGGTTTCTTCATACACTACTTCGCCTTCTCCAATTAAAACCAATGCCAGGTGGGCCAGTTGTACCAGATCGCCGCTGGCGCCCACTCCGCCATGTTCATAAATACAGGGATATACATTTTTATTAATGAGTGTGGCCAATAGTTCAATAATATCTGTATGAACGCCGGAATACCCCTGTAACAAACTATTTAGCCGGGCCAGCATCAGGGCTTTTACCAGTATCGGCTCCAGCAGTTTGCCGCCACCGGAACAATGGCTGCGGATAAGGTTGTACTGCAGTTGCGTGATGTTTTCATCGCTTACCTTGTATTGCGCCATGGGCCCGAAACCGGTATTAATGCCATAGATTAGCTTGTTTTTTGAAAATTTCTTCAGAAACTGATGGCTGGCATCCACTCTTTTCAGTGCAGACGGGGGTATAGAAATTTGCTTTCCTTTAAATAAGATCTCATTGCAATCGTCCAGTGTGAGCTGTTTTTCCACAATAACGTTCATAAAACTGTTTGTAAGGGTTGACAGCTCCAAAAATAATATAAAGCCGTGACATATTGGTTTTGAATGCGCTGGGTGCATATATACCGCAAACTGGCGGATTTATGACAGTGGTGCAGCGGGTATTTGCAGCTTAAATGATGGAGATATTTTTAATACAATATGCCGGGCTGCCCGGATATACGGAAGAACGATCTGCATGAGCAGCTTTTTCTTTTCTTACCGGTTAAAATCAACCCCTAATGGCAGTTTAACCCATCCCGGGTGCAACAATTATCTTTTATCGATAAATTTTATGGGCTTTCTTCCGCCTTCGGGAAACTGCATTTTTTGTATTTCCGCGGCTGAAGCGTATTTTATGTGCGGACTTACGCGCAGCCGGGCCTGCAAATAGGCGCGTATACGGCGATCTGTTTCTTCGTTGCTGCTGGCAGGCAGTATATGCAGCAATACTTCATCCATGCCAATATCGTTGCTGTATACTTCGGCAACATAATCCAGCACTTCTTCCATTTCATTCAGCAAGTCGAACAACGCTGGCGGATAAAGCGTAGTGCCCTTGTATTTTATCATTTGTTTTTTGCGGCCCAGCACAGGCGAAAGACGCAGGGTGTTCCGGCCGCAACTGCAGGTCTCTGCCGTATACATGCAAATATCGCCCGTTTTATAGCGAAGCAGGGGCATCCCCTCTACGCCCAGTGTGGTAATGGTTACTTCTCCTGCTTCACCGGGTGGCACGGCTTCGTGCTGATCGTTGAGGAGTTCGACAATCAGTAAATCCGCGTTATGGTGCCCGCCTTTACCGGCGCCGCATTCTGTAAACGCGGTTTGCATTTCCGTGCTGGCATAGGTGGAGTATAATTGAATTTGCCAGGCTTCCGTTATCTTTTTGCCAAGTATGTTAAAAGAGAAATCGGTATTGCGTATATTTTCTCCTATGCAAATGGCTTTTTTTACTGAACTTTTATTGATGTCGATGTTGTGTTCATTGGCATATTGAATCAGTTTAAGGATAAATGAGGGCACACCCACTATAGCGGTGGGCTGTATGCGCTGTATGGTTTGCCATTGCAGCGAAGGCACACCCGGCCCCACCCGTATAATTCCTGCACCCATTTTACGGATACCCGCATAATACGCCATGCCCGCCATAAACTGCCGGTCAAGCGTTAGCATTAACTGGTATATATCATCGGGTTTGCCATCGGCGCATAAAAAGGAACTGTATTCATTAAATGCCAGCCTTTGCAAATCATTTTCTGTAAGTGCAATGGTTACCGGGCTGCCCAGGGTACCCGAAGTAGATGTGTATTCAATGATCCTGTTTTTCGGCACGCATAAAAAATCATCGTTGCGCTGCTGCAAATCTTCCTTGGTGGTTAATGGCAGTTGCTGTAAATCGGCTATCGTTTTTATGGAAGCCGTATTAATTGCCGCACCGGCAAATAATTGTTTATAAAAGGGAGAATATTGCTGCAGGTAAGAAAGGCTTTCCTGCAGTTTTGCTTCCTGTAGTTTTTGTATATCCGCTTTAGATTGCCAGGCTGTCTGTGTTGAATAGTTCATTGTGTAATTGTGTCGGCAAAGTTAGTGTTATCGGCTGCTAGTTCCATTCCAATGACCCGGCCGTTACCCAACGGAATTGGCGCCTTCAATTATTACCACTGCCGTAGCCATTGTTTTTACATGCGATAATGAAACGAAAATATGCCCGATACCTTTTTGGTGCATAGTGGCGGCTGTTTCACCTTTTAAAATCAGTACCGGTTTTCCTTTTTCATCGTGAATGATTTCAATTTCATTAAAAGCAGTGCCTGTTGCCCAGCCTGTACCAATGGCCTTAAAGAACGCCTCCTTGGCCGCAAAGCGGGCGGCATAGTGCTGGTATTTATTGGCAGCACTTTCGCAATAGCTGATCTCTGCGGCAGAAAAGACAAGCTCACGAAAACCCTGCTCCTTGCTTATCTTCTCAGCAATCCGCTCCACTTCTGCGATATCAGTTCCAATACCTGTTATCATAATCAGGATCCCGTTTTTTTAATGCATGCCGCAATCCGTGTTTTTATATGTTCCTCTTCCTTTTTTGTGGCAATTGTTTTTGTAAGCGCTGTTTTATAGTAAGGCAAAGCCGCGGTATATTTCTTTTGTTTGTACAGGTAATCGCCCGCCATTACATAAGCATGGTAATATTCCGGATTGCTCATTACAAGGCTGTCTGTATTGATTGAACCGCCGTCGGCTATCCGTTGCTTATAAGATCTGAACAGTGTAAAATTTTTATACGCGCTGCTGAGCAGGAAACTGTCTGCAGGTATATTCAAAGAGGACTCGCATATTTCCTTGTTTTCCTTCATACCCTGCAACGCAAATACTTTATGTAAATCGTACGCTACATACTGGCCCAGTTGCCAGGGCGATGAAGATACCCATACCAGTAATTTTTTGGGTTCAAAAACAACAGAATGATGGGCAATCAACTGGTTAACGGCTTTTTCATTTCCCAAACCGATATTGGTATTGTTCAGGCCAAGCCTGTTGCGCAGCAGGTCAACAGTTTTCTGTACAGTATTGGTTCCATTGGTATCTATTAACTGCATTACCCTTTTGTACCGGTAATCAGAAGCGCTTTCATTAATTTGTTCAATATTGGCCTTGCTGTTAACCAAATCGCTGCCCTGGAAATGATTGGCGCAGACAATATATTTTTTATGCGGATCGTATACATCCAGTTGCTCCGGTGTTTTTTCAATAATAATGGCTTTGTTTTCTGCGGCCGAGCCCACCAAAAAAGATTCCGATACAAACATTTTTCTTTTTCGCGCTATCGCCACCGCTTCCCCGGTATTCTTTGCGTATTGCAATATTTCACGGGCTACCAGCGATACAGGTGTTGCTGAACCCGAGGGAATACTCGTCTTATCTGCATTAATGGTTACCGTTAGTCCCTGGTCGTTCATACCTGAAACAGCACCAATAAATCCGCCCCAGGTAATGGTCATAAATTTATGGCCGCCGGCCGGGCTGAAGAATGCCACAATCTTATCTTCTGCAAATTTGTCGCCCACATAAAAATCAAAGTTGCGGCCAATGATCATATTGCTGTCTGCCGCCCCGCCCCAGGTGCCAAAAGAAGTGCAACCCACCAGCGCCATACTTTGCAGGGCATGGCCAATATCATGCGCAGCATGATAATTCAAAATACGCTGGTAGTTGGAGCCTATATAATCGTACTTACTGTCGGCCGCGTTGGAGACACCATAAATTTCTTCTTTGTATTCTTCCGTTACGTTGTCGGTTAAATGACGGTTAAACCAGCCAATGGCGTACTTTAGAAAATGCCGGTAAAAACTGGATGGTACCATTTTATTAATCTGCTCTGTAAAATGATCTTCCTGCCGTTGTACCAGTTCCTGTGTCAGCTTGCCGTTTATAACGCCCATTTCATAAGGATTGCCTTCTGTATACAATTCATATAAACCGCTGTTGCTTTTACGGAACCAGCTGTTCTTAATGGTATATAATCCAGGCGAGGGTTCGCTGCGCTGCAACTGCAGGCTGCTGGTATCTGGCGGTTTTGGCGGGTTGACATGGGCAATAACGGCCAGCCATATAAAACCAACCATTAGTAACCCCACCAGAACCAGAAAGGTATACAACAACCGTTTCCCGAATCTTCTCTTTTTAAGCATTTCTGATTTTTTCTATAATACTATCATTGCCCATAACAGCCATGCTGGTTATTATACCACTCATAGCGGCACCCAGCACACCATGCAGGTTCAGGTTTTGCCCTGTAAAATACAAATTGGGCAGTTTGGTGCGCGGAGAAATAAATGTTTTTAGCGGATCCTTATAATCCTTCAATATCCCATACATAGACCCATCATCATTACCAATATAATCCCTGAAAGAAAGCGGTGTGGAGCTATAGTACGAAAAAATACAGTCCTTCAGCCCTGGAAATTTTTTTGTTGCTTCGTCAATCAGCCGCTCCGCCTTTCTTTTTTTAAATGCTTCGTAGGTCTCTCCACGCCGGTTCACCGATGAAACCGTGTTAAAAGTGTGTTCCCATTCCTTTACTTCTTCATAGCGCATATAGGTAAGCAGTGTCATACCTTCAGCATATTCGCCGGTGCGCGATGTTGCCGGTACAAAAACACAATAGCCCAATGGCCAGTCGTCTTCGGTATAGCCGGTCATATCCCAAATATGTCCTTCCTTATGGCAATAATAATTATGACTGAAATATTTAAAAGTGTCTTTCTTGAAAACAATGTTTACAATAAACGATGATACAGAATTGGCAAGCCCCTTTAACCGTTTGCGATAAACATTTTTGATTAATGCGGAATCCGTCATCTCCAGCGTTTTCGACGGATGCATATTGCTGATGAAAATATCTGCATACATCCGCTTTCCACCGGCCAGTTCTGCATATGCTATTCTTCCGTTTTCCGTTGCCAGCTTTTTTACTTCGCAATGCTTTATAATTTCCCCTCCCCGTTCGCGGATATTCTTTGCCATTATTTTTCCAATCTGCGAGCCGCCATCCACACATTTCCAGGAGCTTTCAATATAGTGGTTCAATATCAGCGCGTGCACATAAAACGGCGTAGTATCGGCCTCTCCCGCATATAAATAGTTATTGCCCGCCAGCACCGCCTGTAATTTTTTATTGCCGGTAATGGATTCAATAAACGCTTTTGTGCCAATATCAAGTACGGGTGCTTTTTCGTCATCGCTGCCGCGGCGTAAATTATACAAAGGAAACCTGCTGCAAACATCTTTTATTTTATTGCAATAGGCATGAAGTGCTTTCTCTTCACCCGGAAAATCTTCCAGCAACCGCTTAATAAAATTATCGTAGCCCTGTGCATACACATATTCCTTTGGGTCATTGTCTATAATAATCTTATCAAACACATCGGCTTCCATTTTCTGCAATTTCAGTTTATCCATTAGTCCCAGGTATTTAAACACCTGGTACAGGTTCTGCCCTTTTTCAAGCGCTCCGATATAATGCACCCCCGAATCAAACACCACTTTATCCCTGGCGTAGGTTTGTAATGAGCCGCCAATTTGTTTGTTTTTTTCGAGCAGGTGCACCGTGTAGCCTTCGCGGCTAAGGATATCTCCGCAAACCAATCCCCCCATGCCACTGCCAATAATGATAATATCGTGTGCTTCTTTTGTCATTATCTCCTATACATGTTTCAGTACAAAAATGATATTGGAGGTATATTTTGTCTCATCTATTTCCCGGCATTCCATGTTGTTGGCGGCCGCCATTTCTTTTATCATACTGCCCGATAAGAAAGATAACCCTTTACCCGATGTTTTGTTAAACCCAATTATTTCTGTCGAAAACACTTCCGAGAGTTGGGTGCCCCTGTGTCTTTCTTCCAGGTCTTTGTTGCCGTCGCGGATTATTATCACCCCTCCCGGGTTAAGGCTGCGGATACTTTTTTCAATAACAATTTTTTGCTGTTCCGGTTGCAGGTAATGCAGGATATCCATCATTGTAATGGCATTGTATTGCTGAAACGGGTATTGCATTACATCGGCACAGATAAAATTAATGGATTCATCTTTGCTAAAACAGTGGCTGGCAGTAGCTATCTTTTGTTCATCGTAATCGATGCAGGTAAGAGTACGGGCAGGGGCTGCAAAATGCAGTATATAGGGCATAAAACCGTAGCCGCAGCCAATATCCAGTATTGTTCCCTGGCGTGGTAATAATTCATTAAAAACACGGTAATTCTTTTCCATCTTCACTTTTATGCGCATATACCATTCCAGTACCGGTCCTTTATAAATATAATTATACCTCAGTTGTTCATTAAAATAAGCCGGCTGCTCGGCTTCTTGTCTCAGTTTTTCGAAAGATTCCTTAAAATAACGGCTGATGCGTTTTGTACGTTCGGCATATCCTGTTCCGTAGCTTGTATCGTTTGGCTTAATACGTGGTAAGAATGACAAGGTTATTTGCCCGTCCTTTACCAAAAAATCATCTTTGCTCAATGCATAGTGCGTCCCGTGTATTAAAACAGGCAATATATCCAGTTGCAGTTTCTCCGCCACATAAAATGCGCCCTTATGAAACCGCTTTAAATGCCCGTCCTCCGATCGGGTGGCTTCGGGAAAAATCACTACCGAATAGCCCTGTTTTACTCTTTCGGCAATCTTATCAAGTCCATCGGCGGTGTTTTCCGTGGTAGGGAAAAAATCGGCTGCGCGAACCACAAAGCCCACAAACGGAAGATTCCAGACCCTTTTGTTGATGAATAAAATGATTTTAGGATGCAGCATCATTGCCAGCAATACATCAAGCGATGAGGAATGATTGCAAATAACAACCGCCGGGGAAGAAAAATTTTCCTGCAGGGGGTTGATGATGCGTTTTTTTACATTCGGCATAATATACAGCAGGCTGCGTGCAAATACTGCAATGAGCGAGTGGTAAATCAATTTCCCTTTTTCTTTGTTAAAAGGATAAAATTTTACAAATATCAATGCGGTAAGGGCCACCAGCACACTGCCCGATGCGAAATAACAAAAAGCAAAAGCAGATTTCAGCAAACTAAAAAATGTCCACGGAAAACGGTTGTTGCGGATGCGGTTCCCGATTAAAAAGTTAAAAAGAAATGGAATCAGTAACTGGCCAATAACAACAACACATACAATACCTATAACTGCCAGTAAGGCAATGGACCGCAGCGCAGGATGTTTGGCAAATATCAATACGCCCAGGCCCGCAATAGTAGTAATGGCGGAAAGCAGGATGGATGATTTATACGAAGCCAGGTTTTTCTTACCCGTTTTGTATTCCTGTAGTAGCCCATCCATAATAAAAAGACTGTAATCATCGCCCAGGCCAAAGATTAATGCAGAGATAATGATGTTTACAATATTAAATGTAATGCCCAGTATGCCCATAATGCCCAGTATCCAAACCCAGCTGATAAACATAGGAATGAATGAAACCAGCGTAAGTTCTATACGACCGTAAGATATCAGCAGCACCACAAACACCAGTACTGAAGACATTAATGCAATACTTCCAAAATCTGCATTGATGATTTCTACAAACCTGCCTGTAAGGTATTGCTTGTCGATTACCGTGGTTCCGGTGTTGTTTTCAAATGCATTGTATAATTGCTGCCGGTGTTGCGGCGTTAATTTTACAAGTGTAATGACTGTTACCCTGCCTGGTTTTTCTGTAATATAATCATCCAGGAAATTTTTCCTGATAACAGCGGCGGCAGTATCAGCTATCGGAGTATATGGCCTGTTCAGCATGTCAGCAAATGGCTTGAAAGCAGTTGTATTGTATTTTAATGCACTTCCTTCTGTTTGTAAAGCAGCCAGCAGGCGTTGTTTTTTTTCCGCCGTCCAGAAATCGTTCCAGCGTTTTATTTTTTTGCGCTGCATTTCTTTTGACAATATGAATGAAGCTACGCCTGAATATTTATTTACAATACCTTTTTGCTTCAGGTCTTCTGCAACCGCTACCGCGCTTTCATTTTTTAATAAGGCTTCATTCAGCGTGGCGCCGGACGACAGCAGGTATACGGATTGTAATGAATAGGCATTTATTTTATTGATACCGGTATCTGCTTTTTTAAGCCGTTCGCTCATAAAATTCATGCGCATCATATCCGGTTCAAATTTTACAAACTGCGCGGTATAAGCAAACACCAGGGTTAACAAAACGATGGCCGCAATAATGATTTTATTGTGTTCCGGGCGCCATCCGGCCACTTTATCAATCCAGGAAGGTTTGGGTGGCGCGGTTCTTTGCTCTTCTGCCGGTGAAACAATCAGGTGCGGCAAAAAAATAAGTGAACAAAGTGAAGCGCCTACCAGGCTAAAGGCAGCAAATAGTCCCAGGTCTTTCAGCATTTCAGATTTTACAAACTGAAGGCAAAGAAATCCGCCAATGGTAGTAAAACTGCCCACCGTTAAGGGCATTGTAAGATCCGTAATTACCTGCCGTATGCTGTGTGTATGCCTGTAATGATTAAAAACATGCAGCGAATAATTTACCGCAATGCCCAGGATGACTGATCCCGTTCCCAGGGCAATTACAGAAATCTTTCCTTTTATAAAATACAGCAATGCCAAAGAAAAGGCTGCGCCAAAAACCACCGGCACCAGTATAAGAAACGGTGCCCGCTTTTTCCGGAAATAAAAGCCAATAAATAATACCAGGAAAACAACCGTAATGCCCTGTGTAAACAGGGTATCTTTTCTTAGCTGCGCGGCATTACTGGCAGATACGGCAGTAGCGCCAAAATAATCAGCATTAATATTTTTATACCCGGATTTGTCAAGGCTGTCGGCAATATTATCCATACCCTGCAGCAGCAGTTGGTTCTTGCCGGTATTATTTGGCGGATAGGCTGGTGTAATAAAGAGCAGGAGGTGCTGCTGGTTTTTGGTGACTATATACCCGTCGTACAATTCAAAATTGTCGTCGTATTGCAGTTGTTGCAATTTTTTCAGGCCCAGTAAAGAAATACCCACGGGGTCTTTTGCAATTATACGCTTAAGTGCAATACCAGCAGGCGAGCCCAGTGTGCGGATATTTTTCTGCAATGTCTGCTGTATCGTGTGCGGTTCTGTCAGCGAATCGATGGCCAGGTAATCTTTTTCATCAAGATAAAGCGGCAGGTGTTCGCTGATGGAACCAAACATTTGAAGCACCAGGCTGTCATCGGCCCTGTCCTGCACCCTTGCTACATAAGATCCGTATCTTTCCTTTAAGGTCTGTACAAAAGCATCCGCGTATGCTACCAGGCTGTCGGGGCTGGCTGCTGCCGTGGTATCCTTCAATGAAACAGTGAACACCAGCTTATCCAGGAATTTTGAATTTTGAAAAACCTCGTTAAGCTGTTCTACTTTCTTATCGTGCGGCAATATGCCGGCAATGTCTTCTTCCAGTCTTATTTTAGCGGCAAAAAAACCTGCTGTTAAAAAGCAAACAGCAAACACAACGCGGAACAGCAGGCGTTGTTTTTCAAAAAAATTATACAGCGAGATAAAAAGTTTTTCCATGCGGGTATGTCTTATGCTGCCGCCAACATTTTTCTTTTAAAAATCTTCATCAGTAAATAGCTAATGAAACCCAGGGCCAGTGCGGCCACTACCGCCAGTGTCATGCTGCCGTATACGTACTGCTGCAGGTTTGTTTTTATATCATGCAAACTAATGTTTTTGCTGAATACAAGGTGCATGGCATGATCGCCCATCCACCAGGCGCCCATTTTGTAACTCAAATAAATAATCAGCGGTATCATGGGCGGTATGCTGATATTGGCAGCGATGATAACAAGCCCTTTATTTAATTTCAAAATGATGGAAAGAAAAATAGCCAGCGCCAGCTGAAAACCCCACAAGGGGATAATGCCCATAAACACGCCAAATGCAATAGAAACAGCTTTTAATTCGTCGCTATGGTGCGGGTTCAGCAAATGCTGGTTAAGAAATTGCTGCCGCTTCTGTTTGCTGAATATACCCTTTATGAAATTGCGCGGAATAATATAAAGCACTGTTATCAATACCAGGATGGTATTTAGCAGGCTGATGCGTGTAAAATCTTTCACCGGTCTGAAATGTGATACGCGGATTTCTTTTGGTGCGTAATAAACACCTACAGGCACCGAAACAATATCAACACCTTTCCATGCAGCACGTACCAGCACTTCAATTTCAAATTCAAAACGACGGGTAAAAAAATGAGTACTGTGCAATGGTTGCAATGGGTACAACCGGTAACCGGATTGTGTATCGGGCATTACCATGCCTGTTTCAATCTTAAACCAAAAATTGGAAAACCGGTTGCCAAAGCTGCTCTTGCCCGGAACCGAGTCCTGGTTCATGTTACGGGCACCAATAATAATTGCCCCGGGCGCATCTTCCAGCTTATCCAAAAATTTGTATAAATCGCTGGCGAAATGCTGGCCGTCGGCATCTATAGAGATGGCGTATTTATATCCTTTCTTAAACGCATAGTCAAAACCAGTTCGCAGGGCCAGGCCCTTTCCACTGTTACACGACTGTGTAAGTATTTGCAAAGCGGGGAAATTTTGCAGCACCCCGGCAGTGTTGTCTGTACTGCCATCGTTTACAACAATTACCTGATCGGTGTACTGCAACACATCATTAATAACGGCGGCCAGGGTGCCGCTGTTATTATAGGTAGGTATTAAAACACAAACGCTCAATTCCTTCAGCCTGGTATTTATGGGTATGGTATGGTTCATTTTTACTGCTCATTATTCACTGAGCATCCGCTAAGTAATATACAATCCGGGTTCTGATAAAAACGCAAAATTAAGTTTAAATAAAGTGATACCGAAAGCCAGTTTAAGGCTGGCCAGTCTTAAAAACAATTGTTATTTTTTAATGTAACCGGGCATTATGCCGGGCACATGTTTTCAGGCATGGTTATCGTCAAATAAAGAATTAATACAACTTTTCATGGTAAAATCTGCCTGTTTACTGGTTATTTCAATGTTATTGCTGCATGTTGCAGCGGCACAGGTAAACACTTTGAGTATAAATGGCCGGCTTACAGACAGCAGCAGCAATGCACCACTGGCCGGTGCAAGGATAGACCTGTTTTCCATAAAAGACTCTGCTGCTTATAGTATCGTTACCGGTAAGAATGGCAATTTCTCATTACATGCAGTGGGTGCCGATAGTTTCCGCGTCTTAATCAATATGCCAGATTACCCGCTGGTAACCACTATCTGGAAAATATCTGCGTCCGGCACAGATCCCGGCGTTATAGCCATTGCCAAAAGAACGGCGTCTGTTACAGACAGCAACCATGCGCCAGCCAATATAGCAAGACACGATACCATTGTAAAACCCGACAGCGGCATTGCGTCCGGCACTGTACACACAGCTGACAGCGGCAGGGAATCTGTCCGAAATGATAATACAGACAGCGCGCGCATTATCAGAAGCGGCGAAGGATCGGTGCTGGGTATATTGCAGGACAAAACGGATAAAACACCTGTCAGGAATGCTACCATCAATATCAGATCAAAAAAAGATGCTGCAGTAAATCACAATGCCGTTACAGACAACAAGGGCTATTTTTCATTTACCAACCTGCCTGCAGACACATTTATACTTTCGTTTAGTTCTGTAGGTTATGAGTTTGTTGATAAACAGGTAACCGTTTCCAATACCAGCACCGACCTGGGCGTTATTGATATGCCTAAAAAAACAAAAGAACTGGCAGGCGTAACGATTACTGCAAAAACGCCGCCTGCACAGCAAAAAGGCGATACGGTTCAATACAATGCCAGTGCTTTTAAAGTAAACCCCGATGCCACCACAGAAGACCTCATAAAAAAAATGCCGGGTATTACTGTAGATAAAAATGGAACCGTAACCGCGCATGGCGACCAGGTTCAAAAAGTAACCATTGATGGCAAGGATCTTTTTGGCGATGATGCCACCCTGGCCCTGCGCAATCTTCCTTCTGAAGTGGTAGACAAAATACAGGTTTTTGACAGGCTGAGCGACCAGGCGGCTTTCACCGGTTTTGATGATGGCAATTCGGTTAAATCAATCAATATAGTTACAAAAACAGGTGTTAAGAACGGCCAGTTCGGGCGCGTGTTTGCAGGCTATGGCACAGAGGGCCGGTACAACGCAGGCGGCAATGTTAGTTCGTTTCAGGGCAATCGCCGGTTATCGGTGGTTGGCAGCTTTAATAATATCAACCAGCAAAATTTTGCTACCCAGGACCTGCTGGGTGTAACCAGTGGCGGAGGTGGGGGCAATTTCGGCGGAGGCGGTGGCGGCCGAACCGGCAATCGCGGAGGTGGCGGGGGTGGCGGCGGAGGAAACCGGGGCGGCGGAGGTGGCGGTGCAAACGTGAATAATTTTTCAGTAGGCCAGCAAAACGGTATCAGCAAGACCAATGCAATTGGGCTTAATTTCTCAGATAAGTGGAGCCCCAAACTGGATGTGCAGGCGAGTTACTTTTTTAACAACAGCAACAATGTGTATGAAAATGAATTGCACAGCCAGACCCTGGTGGCAACAAAAACACAGTTTACTGACCAGAACAGTCTGACTGTAAGCAAAAATTACAACCATCGTTTTACCATGCGGCTGGAGTACAAGCTGGATTCATTCAATTCGCTTATTATAACACCCAATCTTAGTTTTCAGAAAAACAACACCGTGGCAACCGGAACATCCCGGGCTTACTATGGCGCGGGCGACAGCTCCAATACTTCCGACGGAATGAGTGCTGCTCAAAAAAATGGTTATAATCTCAGAAACAATATTCTTTACCGGCATTTATTTGCCAAAAGAGGCCGCACATTTTCAATCAATTTTGGAACTACCCTGAATAAAAATGACGGCCAGGCCTATACTATACAGCATCTCCGCTTTTTTGAAAACAATAATGCCACCGATTCGCTGCAAAACCAGTATACAGATAACCCAACCAACGGGTATGTGCTGAACGCCAATATTGCCTATACAGAACCCATTGGGAAAAAAGGGCAGTTGCAATTCAACTACGCGCCGTCTTATACAAAAAACAAGGCCGACCAGCAGACATTCCTTTTTGATTCTACCGGAAAAGGATATACGCAATTTAGTCCTGTTCTTTCCAACCAGTTCGATAATACCATAACTACCAACAATGGTGGCATCAGTTACCGGCTGGGCGCTACCCGCGACAACCAATTTTCAGTGGGGCTTAGCCTGCAAAATTCAAAGCTGGAAAGCACACGTATTTTTCCCAATGCCGCTGCGGTTAGCCAGACATTCACCAATGTGCTGCCCAATCTTTTGTACCGCAGGAAACTGTCTGCAAAAAGCTCTATTAATGTTTTCTACCGCGCCAGTACCAATTTTCCTTCAGTTAACCAGTTGCAGGATGTGCTGAACCTGAGCAACCAGCTCAGGATTACCGGCGGCAACCCCGATTTAAAACAGTCTTACGCAAATTTTATTTCTGCCCGGTATATTTTCACCAATACTGTTAAAGGGCAAAGCTTTTTTGCCAATATATTCCTGCAAACGCAAAACAATTATATCTCCAATGCTACCTATATTGCCAGTGCCGACTCAGTGATACAACAGGGCGTGGTGCTTAAAAGCGGATCGCAGTTTAGCAAACCGGTAAATCTTAACGGGTATAAAAGCCTGCGTTCTTATTTTGCTTTCAGCCAGCCCATTGCTTTAATAAAATCCAATCTGAACCTGAGTACCGGCCTTAGCTATTCCACACTCCCGGGCCTGAGCAATGGACAAGAAACGGAAACCGACAATTACACCTACAACGCAGGCATAGCAGTTACCAGCAATATCAGCCAATATGTAGATTTTAATATTTCATACAACGCCAATTTCAATAATACCAAATATTCAATTGCAAGCCAGCCCAATCAAAACTATGTGAACCAGGTAACCAGTATTCAATTTAATTTACTGGATAAAAAGGGTTGGTTTATACAGAACGATCTTACCAATAATACCTATACAGGTTTAACAGGCGGGCTTAACCAGAGCTATTGGTTGTGGAACGCCAGCATTGGAAAAAAATTCCTGAAAAATAAGGTGGCAGAATTAAAAATATCCGCCTTCGATATACTGAAACAAAACCAGAGCATTACGCGTACTGTGCAGGAAAATTATATTGAAGACGCACGTTCCAATGTACTGCAGCAATACTTCCTGCTTACGTTTACCTATAGCCTTCGCAATTTTGGTACACCGGCAAAGGCACCGGCAGGCAGGGAGCGTCGTTTCGGGCCAAATTTTTAAGAAAAATGGCCGCAGATTCGCAGATTTTCGGATGCAAAGGACAATACGGGCTTAACCGCAGCCTGGCTGATTGGATTTAGTACTTTTTACTACCTTCCATTGCCGGAGTTTTCGCCAACCATCATTGGCAGCAGATCCAGTAGCCAGTTAATGAAACTTTAATTTTTTAAACCGCTTCTACATTATGCTGTTCTTTTTTTGCGTAATATCGTTTCAAGCAAAAACTCAGGTGTTTTGGACGAGAGAACCTTGGTAGAACAGTTACAGCGGGGCGACGAAAATGCATTCAAAATAATTGTAACCACCTGGCAAGATATGGTATACAATACTGCATTGGGTATTTTACAATCTGCTGAAGATGCCGAAGATGTGGCGCAGGAAGTTTTTGTGCAGGTATACGAATCTATCCATACATTTAAGGGAGAATCGAAGCTTTCTACCTGGCTGTACCGGATCACTACCAGCAAGGCCCTGGATCATATCAGGAGAAAAAAAAGAAAAAAACGTTTTGCATTTGTGCAAGCCCTGTTTGGAACCAACAACGAGATAATTATTCAGCCACCCGACTTCCATCACCCCGGCGTGGTACTGGATAACAAAGAAAACGCTTCGGCTTTGTTCAAAGCAATCGACAAACTGCCCGAAAACCAAAAAATAGCGTTCATACTCAATAAAATAGAAGGTTTAAATTACCAGGAAATCAGTGAAATTATGAACACCACCGTATCCTCTGTTGAATCACTGCTGCACAGGGCAAAAAACAACCTCAGGAAATGGCTGCAGGGAGTATATAATAACAGGAATACATAGCGCAGGTTTTATTTTCATTTCCCGTCAAATTAAAGAGGGTATTTTATATGGAAAAGAAAAGAGAGATAGACAACATATTAAACAGCCTGGATGGCATCCAGAAAGCCAGTCCGGGTGATTTCTTTTTTACCCGTGTACAGGCAAGGTTGCGGAAGCAGGAAACCAGCGCGTGGGGCAGTATTACAGCCTTTGTTACAAAACCCACCGTGGCGCTCGCAACGCTGTGCATCATTTTTTTACTCAATGCGGCCGCGTTGTTTTACCAGCGTACTTTTTCAACTACTTCTATGACCGATCAGTTTGAACAAAGCAGCACCGACGATTACAATACCACGCTGGCAACCAATTCTTATTACGACGAAAATACCGAGACACGATAATGGATAATTCAAAAGGCAGGATGCTAATCTTCCTGGTTGTATTTCTTTTGCTAACGAATATTGCCATGTTGCTGTATTTCACAGCTTTTAACAAACCCCCTGAAAAAAGCAACCGGGGCGAAAGACGGGGGCCGGTGACCAGTTTTCTGCAAAATGAAGCAGGGTTTAGCAAAGACCAGATGGAAAGGTTTGACAGCCTCAAAAAGCAGCACAGAACCGCTATAAAACCATTATTTGATGAACTGGGCAAAAGCAAAGACAATTTTTACCAACTCCTTGGCAAGCCGGGTATTTCCGATTCTGTACTTAAAGCCGGGGCAGATGAAATAGGTAGAAAGCAGGCTGCCCTTGACTGGCAATTTTTTCAGAATTTCATAAGCATTCGAAAAATATGTACAGAACAGCAATTGCCAAAATTTGATTCTGTAATGCCCTCGCTTGCCAGCAAAATGATGCAGCCCTGGCAAAAAAACAATGGCTCCAAAAGAAAAGACAGTACGCAATCAAAAAATTAACCAAAATCTTCCCGCAGTGCGCAGGTTTTTGCCGGCGGCGGCATCCAAATAATAAATCTTCTTTAACGATTAAAAATTATGCAATGAAAAAGAAATTGGTTTTACTGACAAGTTTTGCTCTAATGGCCGTTTTTGCAGTTAATGCACAGCAAGGCGGGGGCGGTGGAGGTATGATGCGTATGTCAGTGCCTGAAAGAGTAAAAATGGTAATGGATAAATTAGCAGATTTTAAACTGGATAAAGATAAATCCGCACTTACAGACAGTGCATTTACCAATTTTTACAAAGGACAGCAGAAAATGATGGAAGACATGCGCGCAAGCGGACAAATGGACAGGGATAAGATGATGGAAGGCAGAAAAAAACTGGCAGATGAAAGAGATGATAAGCTGAAGAAAATCTTCACTGACGACCAGTTTAAAAAATGGAAAGATGAAATAGAACCCACCACCCGTCCGCAAAGGCCTGCTGGTGGCAACAACTAATTTTGATTAACCAGTGATAACGTCAACGCAGGCCCTGTTTCCTTAACCGGAAACAGGGCTTTTAATTACCCATCCATTCTTTGAAAGCACTTACGTTTTCCTGGCTTACAATTATTTCCTCCTGCAACGGCGGATCAACCTCTACCAGCAATTTGCTTTTGGGATAGGTTTTTATTTTTTTGATTGCCTGTATGCTTACCAGGAATTTCCTGTTCAACCTGTAAAACTGCGCAGGATCGGTTTCTTTTTCAAGATCAGCCAATGATTTATCAAGAATAAATTTCTGGCCCCTGCTATCTACCATGCAAACCAGTTTATGGGTTGCATAGAAATAGGCAATTTCCCCGGCAGGCACGGTAATATAATCCATCCCTCTTTTTACAAGAAACCGCTTTTTATAGGATGGCTGTTCGGTATGACGGCGCCATTGCTGCAATTGCTGAAAATTGCCTGTAAAAAACTGTTTTAACTTTTCGAGTTTTTCCAGTGCGGCTTCCAGCTTTTCCTGTTTAACCGGTTTTAATAAATAATCGATACCATTGTGCTCAAATGCCTCCTGCCAGTATTCGTCGAAGGCTGTAGTAAATATTACGGGACAGGTAACGGCAGCTTTTTCAAATATGGAAAAGGAAAGGCCGTCGGTTAATTCTATATCCATAAAGATCAAATCGGGGGCTGGGTTTTGTTGCAACCAAACAGCAGCCGACTGCACGCTGCCCAGCACTGCTTCTATAGCGATGCCTTTATCTGCCTGAACAATGGCCTTCTGCAGTTTTTCCGCGGCCGGCTTCTCATCTTCAATAATAATTACTTTCATTATTACACAATTTTAAGAACAGGCAGTACCACTTTAAATATTTTCTCTGTTTCTTCTACAATAATGGTGTGCCCGGTAATAAGCTTATATCTTTCGTCCAGGTTCTTTAAACCAATCCTGGAGGAGTGTTTGCGCAGTGTCTTTTTTCTAATCTCATTATAAAAAACCAGTGTATCGCCGTTAAAGCCGATCTCAATTACCAGGGGCAGCTCATCAGAAAACTCATTGTGCTTGATGGCATTTTCCATTAGCACCTGCAATGAAATGGGTGGTACCAGGTATTGATCAAACAAAGCCTTGTCTGCAGCAAGGTTCAATTGTACGGCGTTTTCGAACCGAATTTTCAATAGCGAAAAATAATCTTCCAGGAAACTGATTTCTTCCTGCAGCAACACCAGGCCCCGCGCCTTGTTCTGCAAAATATAGCGGTATACGTCCGCCATATTATCATTAAACTGTTTGGCCCGGGCAGGTTTTTCTTCAATGAGGTAAGACAATGTATTAAGCGAATTAAAAATAAAATGCGGATCAATCTGGTTCTTTAAAGCTTCCAGTTCCGCTTCGGCGCGGGCCCTTTCCAATTGTTCTGCACGCAGCATCTCGGAGGCGGATTCTTTTACCAGGAAAACAGTTTCATATACATGTGTTATAAAAATTACACAAATCATTATTATCAGCGAAGCAGTAAATATGGTTGGCCAGTTGGCGCCGGTGTTAATAAAAATATGGTACCAGCCCGCCAGTAATAAAATACTCACCGGCAGTGTATAAAAAGAAATGCCAAAAAGTAGTACGATGATTTTTTTGAGCGGCTTTTTATACCAGTCAAAATAGCTGCGCATACTGAAGAGCAGGTAGCGGTTCCCTTCCCAGATAATAAACGCAATAAAAATGGTATATAAAAAGCTTAACTTAATCTGCCAGTTCGTAAAATTTTGCCCGTTTACCATACCGGTAATAAGTGGAATGGCAATGCCAAAAAACGGTATCAATATCACCCTGAAGCCAATATCATTGATCTTGTCTTTGTAAGGAGCCTGCTTTATCGGCGATATGTTGTTGTTTGTCGGCACCAATTACGGGTTTATTCATTTTGGTTTGATGCTGTAAAGTTTAGCAATTAGTTTAGATAACAGAATTTTTAACTCCTAAATAATAAACACATGCAAACTATTAACTGGTTGGCTGCCCTGGTAGCCGGTATTTCAGCGTTCGTAATTGGCGGAATATGGTATTCGCCGGGTTTGTTTGGAAAAGCCTGGATGAAAGACAGCAACCTGACCGAAGACGAAATTAAAAAAGGCAACAAAGGAAAAATATTTGGTTTCACTTTTATATTCTCCCTGCTAATGGCGGTTAACCTTGCCATGTTTTTGCAAGATCCGAAAACTGCCGGTTGCGGGCCAAAAACCGATATAACCTGGGGCATGACCGCTGGCTTTCTGGCCGGCATTTGGGCGTTTTGCGCTATTGCCATTCACAGCCTGTTTGAGCTGAAAACCTGGCGGCTGATATTAATCAATGGCGGTTACAGCATTGTGGCACTGGTGCTGATGGGTGCTATCATTGGTGCATGGAGATAATGATTACCTGCCTGGTCAGCCTTATGGTTAATCAGTTGAAATGCTAACAGCAACCAATATCCGAAAATATAAAATAAAAGTTATTCTCCAATAAAACCGCTCTATATGAGATTCAAAAATGCAATCAGCTGGTTTGAAATACCAGCCACCGATTTAAACCGTGCACAACAATTCTACGAAACCATTTTCGGAACCAGTTTAACAGCATTGGATTTGCCCAATATTAAAATGCGCATGTTTCCACTGGAAAACATGATGGATGTTGGCGGCGCTATTGTTGACAGTGGCGGCTTCCATAAACCATCTGCTACCGACGGGCCCTTAATTTATCTGAATGCCAACCCGGATCTACAAATTGTGCTGGATAAAGTTGAAGCTGCCGGTGGTAAGATTATGGTTCCCAAAACAATGATCTCGCCCGAATATGGTTTTATGGCAGTCATCATTGACACAGAGGGCAACCGGATCGCCTTTCATTCTTTACCCAGCCAATAATTTTTTATGCCGGCACGCGCCACAGGGGCTACTGTAAACAAATTGCGTCCCGTTGCCGCTCATCAAACAGTATAATATTGCCATTCAATATTGCGTATCTTTTATAGAGCATATTTTTTCATATCAACCTGTAATTATGATACATTCCATCTTTACAAGAAAAAAATTTCTTGCTCTGGGTTCATTTGCATTAACAGGCGCTCTAAGCCAGTCAATGGCACAGCAAAGCCAGACCGACAGGCCTCCTGCACTTGAAAAAGACCTGGTAAGGGATTTTGTTATTGCAGGCCATGGCAATTTTGATAAAACAAAACAAATGCTGCAGGAGCATCCTTCGCTTTTATTTGCCACCTGGGACTGGGGCGGGGGTGATTTTGAAACTGCGCTGGAAGGGGCTGGCCATGTGGGTAACAAAGAAATTGCCAATTACCTGATTGGACTGGGTGCAAGAACAAATATGTTCGTACTGACTATGCTGGGCAAAACATCTATTGTAAAGCCCTTTTTAGAACAGTTTCCCAAATTTGTTTTTGCAAGGGGACCGCACGGGCTTACCCTATTGCATCATGCACAAAAAGGTGGCGAGGATTCGAAAGAATTGCTTGCTTATCTGGATGAAAAAGGCTTAAAGAATACCAAAATAAGTATATAGCCAGGTCCGGGGAATTAATCAGGAAACAAGGTTTTATCAATGCCCGGCACAATGCGAAGGGCATTTTTATAATACACTTTCTTCAGTATGGCATCGGGTAGTCCTATACCATACATACGCCAGAAAGCGTGGTATTTTTTATGATAGGGAAAATACTCGTCTTCGGTTTCCAGCACCCTGAAATAAGTAGCATATTCTTCCGGCACCCAACTGTCTTTGCCAAACAAAATCCGATCCTGGTATTGCTCAAAAAATTTTTTCGCGGCGCGCGGCTGTCTGCCCAGTTCTGCTATCACGGCGCCAAATTCTACGTTTACATTGGGCAGTGCATCCAGCAGAAGGCCCAGTTTTGTAAGGTCGTTGGGATACCATCCAAAATGCGCAGCTATAAATGTAGTAGCAGGATGTTTTTTAAACATGCGGTGTTGTTCTTCAATCAATGTCTCCCAGGGAGCGGGATCATTAGGTCCTCTTTTACGGCCCGGGTGCGTGGTTATTTCCAGCCATCTTTCATTTTTTTCATCCACCGGATCCCAGAATGGTTTTGGATCGGCGGTATGAATCAGAACAGGAATCTTTAACTGGCCTGCTTTTGACCAAATGGCATCCAGTCTTGGATCATCTACGGTAACACGTTTTCCGTTATTGTCTTTTACACTAAGTCCGAGGTCTTTAAAAATCTTTAGCCCATTGGCGCCATGTTGTACATCTTCCTCCAGCTGCTTTACCGCTTTTTCGGTCCAGCCTGTTTCTCCTATCCCGGAAAAATTAATATTTGCAAAAACTATAAAACGCCGGGGATAACTGGATTTTACATTTTCCATCATTTTTTTTAACCCGTTGCCGTTGCCGCCACTCAGGTTAACCATCACTGCCATGTTCAGCTTATCCATATCGGTTACCAGGCCTTTTAAATTCTGCGAAGCCATGTCCCACTGATGATTGTGTACATCAATAAACGGGAATTTTGCTTTCGCCAGCGGGTGCTCAGGCACCACCAGTTCAGAGACCGGATCATACTTTTCAAAATCCATTCTTCCGCCAGACTGGGCACAGGAAGAAAAAACGGCCATTAAACAAACAGCAGAAAGGCTTATTAATTTTTTCATGCAAAAAAATAATGAATGATAAATACCGGGAAAAAGAAGGATTACTGCAAACCGTCGTTCTTATTGTTCAACAAGTATCTCTTTTAAAACATTTTCTATTCTTTCCTGTAGCGTGGCGTAATTGGTATACCCCCTGGCAATCAGGTAAAATTTGCTTTCGCTGGCCTGTAGCAGTACCGCCGGAAACCCGGTTACCTGCAATTGCTTAACTACTGAAAATTCATACTCCGCCTTCTCTTTATATTCCGGGCTGTGCAACTTACTGTAAAATTCTTCGGGGTTAATGGCATATTTCAAAAGCAAGTGCCGGTAAGCTTCATCATCGCATAAATCACGGCCTTCATAATGCAATGCATATTGAAGATCGGCCGCGAATGCCACCTGGTCATCGGGGTAATACTCTTTAAAAATGCACATTGCAATGGCCGGCTTTTCAGAATTGGGGTACCAGTCGCTTTTATCAGGATTTTTAATGTGCCAGAGATAATCGCTTCCAAACTGTATACCGGTGTGTTCCTCTACTGTTTTGTAGGCTTTTTCAATATATCCTGCCGTAACAGCAATTGGTTGCAGTGGCTGGCCGGTAATCATGCCGCCAGACAAAACTTCAAAATTGAATTTGTCCTTATAGTTGACCGCTATCTCTTTTATAACCGGGCTAAAGCCATAGCACCAGCCGCAATAAGCATCGTAACAATATATAATAGTCTTAATCATGATCAACAATATCAGTATTCTGTAGTAAAAAACAAAATAAGCAATAATTATTCATCTACACTTAATAAAGGATAAGCCTTAGCGGATAAACAGTAAACATATAGACGAATACTTTTGCACTTATTTTTATGTTAACCTTCTACTAATTCCAATATCGTAAAAAACAAACTATGAAAATTATGTACCTGAAAATTAATGCAAAAGTACTGCTTGCCTTTTTTGTACTGCTTTGCACAGGCTTTGGGCTGAATGCCCAGCTAAAAGTGGGCGATAACCCTACTACCATTCAAAAATCATCTATCCTTGAACTGGAAAGCACCAGACAAGGTTTACTATTACCAAGGCTGGCCGATACAGCAGGCATCAATGCGCTGACACCACCCGACGGTATGATTATCTACCTGAATTCTGACAATAGTTTGCGCCTGCGCAGCAATGGTAGCTGGAAAAAAATAGCCGACCTTGCCGCCGCTTCTGCCAACTGGTCGCTGACCGGAAACACCGGCACCGACTCTGCCCTGAATTTTATTGGAACGGCCGATGGCAAACCGCTGAGCATGCGAACCAATAACGCCGAACGTTTGCACATCAGCTCAAATGGAAATATTGGTATTGGCACCAGTACCCCATCTGCCACACTGGAAGTAAATGGCAGTGTTAAACTGGACACTGTTACCAACGGAACCAATGAACTGAATGTACTGGTACTGGCCGCGGATGGTTCTGTATATAAAAGAACGATTTCTTCTGCTGCTTTCCAGAATGCCATTAAAGCCATTAACGGAATCCAGACACAAACATTGACCATTAATGCAGCCGCATCAGATACGGTGAGCAATGTATCTGTACAAAATAATACAGCAGACAGTACCATTTCGATTTACCTGCCCGTACAAAATGGTTCTTCTGCCGGCAAACCCTATGGTTTTTTAACTTATGCTGACTGGCAAAAAATTCAAAGTGCTGTACAAACCATTACCATTGGTGCAGTAGCCACCACTTCTGATGTAAATGGTGCAACCATTGTGACAGACAGTACTTCGCGCCAGATTATCTTACACCCGGCCGATGCCACCAATCCAGGTATCGTTACTGCCGGCACACAAACATTCGGCGGTAATAAAACATTCAAAGGGACTTTAACCCTCGACAGTGTTGCCAATAACAGCAGTGTAGACTCTGTTCTGGTTATCAGTAACGGGCTGGTACAGAAAAGGCAGGTGAGTGCCGCGGCTTTTGGCAATGCCATCCGCAGCATTAATGGAAACAGGGATACCGCCCAGGTTTTTAGCTTCAAAAACACGGGTACCGATCTTACTGTATCTACCAATAATGCCGACAGCGTATTCCTGAATGTACCAGACGCTGGTACTACAGCACGTGGTGTAGTTACCACTGCAACCCAAACATTTGCCGGAACTAAAAACTTCCAGGATAGTGTAACCGCTGCCAAATCTGTATTGGTGGGCTCAACCGGCAGTGCCAATTCAACTGTACAAGTAGCAGGTTCAATGGCATTGGCCATTAAATCGGTAACGAGCAGCTATACTGCAACCGGGGCCGACAATACCATTCTTGCAAATACAACATCTGGTGCAATTGTTATTACCCTGCCGGATCCTGCAAGTTTTGCCGGCCGTATTTACACCATCAAGAAAATTGGTACCGGTGGTATTGATAACCAGTTAACCATTACGCCCGCTGCCGGAACAATTGATGGCGGTGCTTCATATATTATTTATAACGACTGGACTTATGTTTCCCTGCAAACAGATGGCTCAAACTGGTATGTGATAAAGAAATAGATTGGCTCATGTTTAAAAGTTTGAGGTTATGCAAACCATCCGGTCATTTGCTACGGCAATATTATTCCTCCTGTCCGGTTATATCGGTCTTGCCCAGCAGCTAAGGCTGGGCAAGAACCCTTTTACAGTTGAAAAATCGGCTGTGCTGGAGCTACAGTCAGACAACCAGGGTTTATTACTGTCAAGAATTACAGATACCACCTCCATTAATTTTCTATCGCCACCGGACGGAATGATGATTTATTTCGCCCCAACGAAACGTGTGTTGGTCCGAACCAACGGTTACTGGCAATCGCTCCCTACCATTATTGATACCTCCAGTATTTCCAATTTTTATCAAAAGACAAGAAGCTTGTTTTCGGGAACAGCGCCCGTTACATTCAACAATGCTACGGGGCAAATTGGTATTACCCAGGCTTCAGCCTCTACCAACGGTTACTTAAGCAGTACTGACTGGAATACCTTCAACAATAAAGCGGCTTCTTTTACAACCGGCAACCTAACAGAAACCGGCTCCGGCATTTTAACCATTGCCGGAGGAACCAATGCGGTTGTGGGAAGCGGAACATCTATACAGGTGAAACAGGCAACCACTTCGCAAAACGGGTTTCTTTCATCAACAGACTGGAACACGTTCAACAGCAAATTATCAACAATTGATACTTCTAACATCAGCAATTTTTACCTGAAAGTTCGTGGTGAATATACTGCGGGTACTGGTATTGGTTATAGTAACACAACCGGTGTCATTTCAAATACCGGTGTGCTTTCGGTAAATGGAAACACCGGTGCCTTAACAATGGATACAGGATATATCAGCAATTTTTCTGTAAAAACAAGGGGACTGTTTTCGGGAACTGCACCTGTTACTTTTAACAGTGCAACTGGCGCTATTGGCATTACACAAGCGTCTGCTTCTACCAACGGCTATTTAAGCAGCACCGATTGGAATACATTTAATAATAAAGCGGCTTCTTTTACAACCGGTAATCTTACAGAAACCGGTTCAGGCATTTTAACCATCACTGGTGGAACAGGTGCAGTAGCAGGAAGCGGGACTTCTATACAGGTAAAACAGGCAACCACTTCGCAGAACGGTTTTTTATCTTCTGCCGACTGGAACACATTCAACAGCAAATTATCAAGCATTGACACCACGAACATCAGTAATTTCTACCTGAAAGTTCGTGGTGAACATACTGCGGGTACTGGTATTGGTTATAGTAACACAAGCGGTGTTATTTCCAATACCGGTGTGCTTTCGGTAAATGGAAATACCGGTGCCTTAACAATGGATACAGGATATATCAATAACTTCTCTGTAAAAACAAGGAGTCTTTTTAATGCCGGTGCAGGCATTACCTACAACGCTGCTACCGGTGCCATATCTACTTCGGTAAGCACGGCCAATTTATGGGCGTTTGGTGGCAACACCGTTGGCGCTATAAAAAATATTGGTACCGTTGACAACTACGATTTTCCTTTCATTACCAATAACACCGAGCGCATGCGCCTTAGCAACGCCGGCAACCTGGGCATAGGCACTTCTTCGTTTGATGCCAGCAACCCGGAAAAATTGCTGGTGAATGCGGGTACTACCAGCTCTGTAAATGCTATTGCCGGTAAAGGCAACATAAACAACTATCTGCAGTTAAATATTCAAAACCAGTCAGCGGGCACCAGTGCATCATCAGATGTAGTGGCCACGGCAGACAATGGTTCTGAAACCACCAACTACATTGATATGGGTATTAACAGCAGTGCCAATACCAGTGGTGCCATGGGCGGCGCGAATGATTCCTATTTATATAATATAGGGCAGAACCTATTGATAGGAACAGGTTCTGCCTCCAAATCACTGGTCTTTATGACCGGCGGCACAACACAGTCTGCCAATGAAAGAATGCGCATAGATGGCAGTGGCAATGTGGGTATTGGTACAAATGCACCCACCAACGCCCTTCATGTGGTGGGCACCAATCCGCTTAAATTATCAGGAATACAATCGGGTGCCGGTACAGATAGCTTGCTAACCCTGGATGCAACCGGTATTGTAAGAAAAAGAAAACTGGCAGACGTACTCAGCAATACAGCCATCAGCAGTTTAAATGGATTAATAGGCAGCACACAAACATTTGCTACCGGCACATCGGGTACAGCGCCCGGCTGGAGTTCTGCAACCAGCATTCATACACTCAATATTCCCCTGGCTGCTACCGGGGGCGTAACCGCGGGGCTGCTTTCCAATACCGACTGGAACACGTTCAACAATAAATTATCAGCCATTGACACGGGTAATATCAGTAATTTTTACCTGAAAGTTCGTGGTGAACATACTGCGGGTACTGGTATTGGTTATAGTAACACAACCGGTGTTATTTCCAATACAGGCGTACTTTCTGTTAACGGCAACACCGGCACCTTAACAATGGACACCGGTTATATCAGCAACTTTTATATTAAATCACGCAGTCTGTTGAATGCAGGTACCGGCATTACCTATAACCCCGCTACAGGTACCATATCATCCACCGTAAGTACAGCCAATTCATGGGCGTTAAATGGCAATACGGTGGGCGCTATAAAAACCATCGGCACAATTGATAACTACGATTTCCCTTTCATTACCAATAATACGGAGCGCATGCGTATCAGCAATACCGGTGACGTGGGCATTGGCGTTACAAACCCCACCAATCCGCTGGTTGTAAAAGATACGCTTGAAATACGCCGTACCGGAACCATGTCCAGTTTGCTGTTTTCGAATACCGCGGGCTCGGGCGATTTCCGAATCGGTGGTGATGGGAGCGATTTGTTCTGGCAGGGTGGTGGCGGCAGAAACCTTCAGATGGGTGCTTATTGGGGCATCGTGCTGGCGGGCGATCGCCAAAGTTCAAGTTTTCCTGCTTTTTCAAACGGTGTAGCCAACACCAACGTGTTAATACAGGCGCAAAGGGATGCCAGTATTCCGCTGGCTATACAAGCCAATTCTGCCACCCAATCCGCCAATCTTACCGAATGGCGTTCGGCTGCTTCCAATATATTGGCTGTAGTAGATGAGAGTGGTAAGTTTGGGATAGGCAGTTCCAATCCCCAGGCCAAATTGCATGTAGAAGGCACCAACCCGTTATCGTTGTATGGCGTACAAACCGGCACCAATACTTCCACTGACAGCGTGTTAACCATTGCCAGCGGTGTCGTTAAGAAACTACCCGCCTCAACGTTTTCTGCTGCTTCAAATTCCTGGAACCTGGGAGGCAATACTGTTTCAACCATAAAAAACATTGGTACTGTTGATAATAACCATTTACCTTTTATTACCAACAATACGGAACGTATGCGCCTCAGCAATACGGGTAATCTTGGAATTGGCACATCTACGTTTAACAGTACCTATCCTGAAAAATTAGTAGTAGATGCGGGTACTACCAGTTCAGTAAACGCTATTGTAGGAAAGGGGTCTATTAACAGTTACCTGCAGCTGAACATTCAGAACCAGTCGGCAGGTACCAACGCTTCTTCCGATGTAGTAGCAACAGCCGATAACGGCGATGAAACAACGAATTATGTTGATATGGGCATCAACAGCAGCACCAATAACAGCGGTATAATGGGCGGTGTCAATGATTCTTACCTGTACAATATCGGGCAAAATTTTCTGATCGGAACCGGTTCAGCATCTAAATCGCTGGTATTTATGACCGGTGGAACAACACAATCCTCCAATGAAAGAATGCGTATAGATGGCAACGGTAAAGTAGGTATTGGAACAACATCGCCCACGGCTGCCCTTCATTTAAGGGCGGGTACCGCAACCGCCAGTTCCGGTGCGCCGTTAAAATTCACTTCCGGCACTAATCTGACAACTGCAGAAGACGGGGCAGTAGAATATGACGGAACAAATTATTTTGCCACATCCGGAACTACCCGTTACACATTGGCTAAAACCCTTACCGCCACTGCTTCACTGGATTTTCCAAACGTTACAGGAATAAATGCGTCCACATTGACCATTACTGTAACCGGAGCAGCAGACGGAGATGTTGTATCATTGGGTGTGCCCAATGCGCTGGCCTCTGTTAACGGTGTAATTTATTCAGCCTACGTGTCCAGCGCCAATACGGTGACTGTTAAATTCAGTAATAATAATGCACTGACTTCTATTAACCCTGCTGCCGCCACCTTCAGGGTTACCGTTATAAAATATTAATGAATCAAAAATTTAAACTACGCAGCCAGCTGTTTGTGATATAAAAAATGCCGGTTATAACCAAATATAGTATACTTATTATGCTGTTACTGAGCCTTTGCACGGGTGCGGTGTATGGTCAATCCGGTTTTTATGTTCCGCAGAAAGGCAAGGTATTTTTCAGTGGCGACACAGCCACCATTTTTTCAAATGTCATTAACCAGGGGCAATTGGGCGTTGGCAAAAATGCGGTGCTTAATTTTAAAGCCAGGCAATGGCAGAATGACCCCCAATCGCTTATAACGGACGAAAGCAACAGCGGCAATGGTACCACCGGAAAGGGTGGCATCGTTCGTTTTATAACCCCCGATACATCCAATGCCGGTTTACAGCAAATATTAATTGGCGGCTACAACACGGTTACAAAAACAGGCGCCTCTTTTCCCAATCTTACGGTTGCCAATCCATATGGCATTGTATTGTCGGCTGCCAGCACCAAGATCAGGCGGCAGCTCAATTTTGCCAATGGCCATATCCATGCAGAAGACAATATCCTGGTAGTGGGCGATGGCAACCCTGGTGTTATAAGCGGCTACAATGAAAATCGTTTTGTGGTTACCGGTAGTTCAGTAGCCGGCGGTTTTTTGCTGCGCGAAAAAATCAGCGCAGCAGACGGATGGGTAACTTTTCCGGTGGGTACTTCAGAAGGTTCATACACGCCTGCGGCAATCAATTCGCATAGCGGGGTATCCGATGATTTTTATGCCCGCGTAAACGACAGTGTAAAAACGAATATAACAACCGGTAACAGCCTGCAGGATATATCTGTGGCCAAAAACTGGCAGATAGGAAAACTGATCTACCCCGGTGTAGGCGAAGTAGACATTAACCTGCAGCATTTATTAAATGATGAAGGATCTGATTTTAAAGCCAACCGGGAAAACGCTTATGTATCCCAGTATTACAGGGGTTCATGGGATACCAGCTATCCGCAAACAGCCCCTGTTGCCGGCCGGCTCACCACCGGCAGTCTGCTTACCAATAGTGGAATGAACACCCGGTTATTTAGCGGCAGTGTTACCAGTACTTCCTTTTTTTCAAAATTCGTCAGCAAAGATTCTGCTAAAACAAAATTGTGGTTTAGCGGTTACCGAAAAGACTACCAGAACGTATGGGTCTTCTGGGAAACACATCCCGAGCTTAATCAAAAATACTTCCAGGTGCAGCGCAGGCTTAGCAATGAAAGCGCATTTTCCAACCGCGGCAATCCCGTACCATCAAAGGCCATCAACGGCTCCAGTTATGGCTATCTTAACTATGGCATGAACGATCCCAATAATTACGGAGGCGTAAGTTTTTACCGTCTGCTGATGATATCGTATAACGGCGACACTACTTATTCAAATATTGTAGCCATTGGTCCCAACCCAGGCGGTATTGGTACAATTATATGGCCCAACCCCAGCAGCGGAACGTTTTATGTTGGTATAAGCATGATGGGTGCTGTAAAAACCATCAATATTTACAACGATATTGGCCAGTTGATTCAATATGAAATGGTGAACGACCGCGGCCTGATTGAAATGCACCTGCGTACCCCGGGTGTGTATATGGTATCATTTATTGGCTATGATGGCAGTGTGCTGGAAACCAAAAAATTACTCATCATTGGCAACTAAACAGCATTCGTTTTTAGTTTCCGGATATAATCGTCTATATAATCCTGTTTCTTTTTTAACCGGTATTGCATAATAAAGCGTGGGTGCGATAAAGGCACAATCGTTTCAAAAAAATGCTCTTCCGCATTTAGCCTGGATAGCCATGAAAAATTTTTACCATCTCCCAGGCAAAAAGCAACACTGCGATCAATACCAAAACGAAACTGTTTCTTCATGCATTCTATGGCAAAGGGCCTTATATCTGCCTGTAATTTTTTATCGTCGTAGTAATTAAGATTTTTCCCTTTTTGCGTAAATCCTAATGGACTAACTGCCGTGATATAAAACTGCTTATAAAAAAGATCCACGCCACCGAATGCTTCTATCACTTCATATACATACAAAGAAGAAAGTTCCTGTTTCTTCACCCAGCTATTTTCAATACCACAATTGTTTTGCAGCCGTATGGGATCGGTGAACGGGATACCTGTTATGCCACCTCCAAAACGGCCGGGATTAATACCGATAATCATTCGCCGGGGCTGGTTGTCGTTGTAATATTTTTTGTAAAATAATGTACAGGCCTGCATGGTAGCCGCATCGTTAAACGGGGTCATTACTTCAATACCGGGTGGTAAGCTAACAGGAAACTGCAGTTGGCTGATAAACGATAAGATATTTTCCGCAAAATTCATGGGCAAATGTAAGGACGGAAGCTTTATGGCTGTTTTGATTTTACTTCTTCGAACCGCTGTTCATAGTCTGTGCGTATAGTGCCCATTATCCTGTCCCAAAAAGTAAAATACAAACCATAATTACCCTTAAAAAACTGGTGGTGCTGGTTATGGCTCACAGATGTATTGATCCATTTGCCCAACCAGTGTCTGCTAAATCCTTTTGGATATAATTCATAACCAAGATGACCATATACATTGTACACAATCATAAAGAAAAAGAAAATATACAGGTGCAGTGGATGGATGGGTATGGTGAAAAGAAAAACCGCAAACACACCTGCTTCCACCACAGCTTCCAGCGGGTGAAAGGCATATGCCGCCCATGGAGACGGGTTGGTTGAATGATGGTGTACGAGGTGAAAGACCGGAAATAATTTTTTATGATGCATCAGGCGGTGTGTCCAGTAAAAATAGGTGTCGTGAATAATAGACATGAGCGGAAAGGCGGCAAAGAAATACAGCCAGCCATGGTCGCCAATATTTCTGTAATACAGCGTATGTGGCAGTACGTATGGGTTTTTTACCAGCAGTACAGGTACAAGACCAAAAATGGCAATCGTACATAATGAATAGCCTATTTCCCTGGTATAGTCCTGCTGTTTGGGAAAACGTGGCTGGATTTTTTTATACCCGATCCTATTTTTGAATAGTACATAAAACAAAAGGAATGCAATGGCTGCCGATAAAAAATAGCGGCTGCCTATCTTTTCAACAAAAAATAAATAGTCCCTCCAGTGCATGTTACAAGATTTTGATGCGTTTCAATTTTATCTGTCAGGTTGGTGGAATCAGCAACGGGGCGCATCCGGGTTTTTGGCCGGTGTACATCTTACCAAAAAAAAGTGTTTTGAAACACAGTCAAAATTACTTGATACTGGCTCCAAAACACTGTATAAACAACCGTCCTTATAATAATTTATCAGCCACGTCTGCCACCGCCCCTGCTACCACCGCCGCCGCTGTTTCCACCACCACCGGATCTTCCGCCACCGCCGCCGCCTCCGCCAAAGCTGGGCCTGGAGCCACCACCACCGCCACCAAAGCTGGGTCTGGAACCACTGCCGCCACCGCGGTCAAAACTGGGCGCACTGCGTTGCGGTGCACTGGGTTGTGAGAACTGTTGCTGCGGTCTGCTGAATGACCTGTTATTGTCGAAATTTCTTTGCACGTTGTATTGTCTTGATGGCGTGTTTAGCCTGTTGCCATCATTGCCGGGTGTATTTTGTCCCTGAAAACCACGGCCGCGACCAAAGCCACCGTTGTCATTATTGTTGGGCGTTCTGTTACTGTTATCAAAAGTACGGGGACTATTGTTATTGTTATTGAACCTGTTATTGCCACGATTATTATAACCATCGTTATTCCCCATCCTGTTGCCACCATTGATATTGGCGTTATTAAAACGGTTGCCGCCATTGAACCGGTTGCCATCTGCCCCGCGGTTATTGAATGCACCCCCGCGGTTGAAGTTGCTGTTGTAGCGGTTATTGTTTACAAAGCTGCGGTTGTTATAGGCGTATACATTTCTGCGGTTATTATAAATATTGTTGGTATAGTTGATGTTTATGCGTGCGTTATTCCTGTATGCATAACCGCGGTTATAACCATAGTAACCGTAGTTGCGGTAATAGCCGCCACCATATGCGTAACAGGGGCGATAAATAGCAGGACCCCACCATCCGCCATAACGGTAACCAACACCCCACCATGAATTAAAGCCAAAACCAATATCAAACCAGTCGTACCCAAAACCATATCCAAAGCCCCATCCAAACCAGGGCGTATAGTTCATGCTGAAGCCCCATGTGTAGGGCCTTGCATAGTAATGTGTGCGCCACCACGGACGGTAGTAATACCCTGTTCCGTATACAAGCGTTGGACCATACACATATGCATTCAGGTAACCGGGCGTATAACCAGTGTACACATAATCAGATGTAGCATCATATACATACACATATTTGGAATTATAAACCGGGTAGCTGGGCGGTATATTGTCCACATCTTCCGGACGATAGGTGCTTACTTCCCATGGGCCGGAAGGACTATTTGACTGAAACCACACGCCATTGTCGATCGCATAATACATGCCATCCATCCTTAATACGGTAGCAGAAGCATTTACGGCATACTGCAAACGTGTACCATTGATGCTTTCAAACTGCGGGTTACCATCATAGGTAACACTGGTAGTAGCAGTTCTGCGATCTACTTTTGCTGTTTGTGGAATGGCATTGTCCATTACTGCTTCATTAGCCTGGTCCGTACCTGCTACACTTGCCAGCACATTGTCTTTGGGCGAACCGGCCGGAATTTTTGCAAAGTCGGCAGGTAATTTATCTGCACCAATATACTGCCACTGGCTTTTTAATGAAGAAGACCTGTACCAGCGGCCGCTCAGCAATACATAATACCGCTGCGAATTAACATCCATGAAAATATCGTTGGAAGAGTTTTTTACATACAATAAACTTGTATTTTCAATAGGGGTAAAATTTGCTTCTCCGTCTGACTGAATCAGTTCTGCAGGTTCAGTGCTTACAATAATTTCAGGCACCACGTTGCTGTTATTATCTGAAACGGCATCGTCGTTATTATTTGTGCTGACGTTATTATTATTGTTACTGTTCTCATTATTCTTTACAGCGGTTTCAATCTGCCTCAGGTTATCGGGTATATTGGGCACATAGCTATAAGGACCCGTAGCAGACGAAGCACTGTACCATTGTTTACCGCCGTATAAATAAAACCGTCCGTCGTTATTTTTTACAATCGTGAACGGGGAATTTACCACGGCTTCCACCCCATAAGTAGCATTGCTTTGCATTTTAGGCTGACCATCTATCAACACCAGCATGGAGGGCTTGTTGGTATAAATTACCCGGGGTGGGTTATTATTAAAGCTGGAAGATAATTTAGCCTGCTGTTCCGTGTGATTCAACGAATTTTCCACTTCGTCTTTTGACAGGCTGATATTCATTTGCGGAATGGCAGATTCCAGCCTGCTCTTAATGGCTGCAGTAGCCGCATCATCCACTCCGTCGGGGAATTTAATATTGGTAACATCCATCGACTGTATGGTAACGTTGCGGCCATTATCGGCTACACCTGCTTCCCACCAGAATGCGCCAAATACAGGATCTGTTTTGCCGTCTGGTATAACGGAAACGGCCGACCTGGATTTTAACACACCGCCACTATAAGATTCTACCTGGGGCTGATAGATCTTTATCTGTTCGCCATTATTACCTGTAATACTTTTAGGCCAATCCTGTTGTGCAAATGCTGCGCTGCAAAAAATAACAGTGCAGATAAACAACCAGGATTTTTTGTAAAAGATGTTCATGACAAGAATTTTATTTTGAATAATAATAGAGCTAAATCCTTTTTAACTATATCAGTAAGACGGATTTGCTTCCCTAAAGTTTGTTCTTATTGCCTAAACATTTTGTTAATGTAAGGCTTTTTCTTCCCATATCATAGTAACCGCTAAAACCGCGCCTATTTAACGTATTTCCAGGGATTTATCTTGCAGTTTACCTCTCACAGGGCAGCGTCTTTACAATGCAATAACAATATTCCTGCCGGCAGCAGGCGTTCAGCTTTCAAAAAGCGGTCTTTCCACCCGTTTACATTGCAGCAAATTACCCAGTTACCGCAGTTCCCAAAAACGGAAGGAAAGAATAGAGCCGGTCTGCTGCAGTAACAGGCATCGGAAAGAGTGCTGTCAATCAGCCGTGCAGCTAACTGGCAAAATGCCTGCACTTTTTTCTGAAGGCAGAAGGATTTTCGCCGGTGATCTTTTTGAACAACTTATTGAAATAAGACAGACTTTCAAAACCCACCTCGTAACAGGTTGCTGAAACATTGCTATCGTGCAACAGCAGGGTCTTAGCCTGGGTAACCCTGTATTGATTCACAAAATCGGTGAATGTCATATTGGTCTGCTTCTTAAAATACCGGCAAAATGCCGCCGTACTTAAATGCACGCTGGCGGCAACCACATTTACGTCGGGTCTTTCGTTGTAATTGGCATGAATGTATTTATAAACCGATCCCATCCGTATCTTATCATTCAGAAATAATTTGATACTGGTATCCTTTTCATTCAGCGCTGTTACTTCACCGGAGTTTGCCAGTAGCTGAAAAATTTCCAGCAGGCAGAGCAACTGTTCAAAATGAGCCAGGCCCCGCATCCTTTTTAGCTTTTCCACCACCTTAATTTTTGTATGACCCCGAAATGATAAGCCAAGGCCGGCTTTATCAAAAAGTTGTTGTATACCGGCTAATTCCGGCGTATTGGCAAATGCATCCCCTAAAAAATTCTCTTTTAATTGTACGACTATTTGTTTGTAGGCCGTCTTTAGCCCATAGTCAAAATTCAGGTGCGGCACATTTGGACCTATCAGCACCAGGTCGCTGCCCATAAAACTTGATATGTGCTGGCCCACATGCCGTATGCCATTGCTGGCTTCCACATACACCAGTTCGTACTCCGGATGGTAATGCCAGTAAAAATTGTTTCTCAGCCTGGGTTCAAAAAATTTGAATGACTGACCCGGATCGGGCTGCACGATTTCTTTTTTAATCTTCACCTGCCAATTTTCTGTAAAGCTACTATTTACAGGCAAAACCGCACTTATTATGTCAATGGAGAGCAAATATTGGTCATCCGGCATGCCGCCCGCCCTTATGCTTTATACCAACTTTGTATTATTATATCACGCTAAAAACTTGTTATATGCAACCTATCACGATGGCGCCCACCATGGGAAACATGAACGCTCATAAAGATATACCCGGCAATCCTTCCACTGCCAAAAGCAGCAGTGTGAAATTGAATGACCGCAGCAATGGAAAACCGCTGCAGGTGTTGAGTGAAGCAGACTGGCAGTTCTGGATTACCAACGGCTATATCGTTATTAAAAATGCGGTACCAAAAGAACAGGTTGAGAAACTGGCGGGCTTTCTCTGGGAGTTTGAAGAAAAAGATCCAACTGATCCTTCTACCTGGTATGCACCACCCCGTGCTGAAATGCAAATGAAAGAACTCACGAATACCGGAATGGTAGAAGTATACAATCATCAGTACCTGTGGGAGAACCGCCAGTGGCCAAAAGTACACCAGGCATTTACTGATATTTGGGGGACTGAAAAATTATGGGTAACTATCGACAGGGCCAACCTGAATTTGCCCATCCGGCCTGGTTTTGAATATAAGGGATTTATTCACTGGGATTACGATCCGGAAACAAAACCGCAAAATGTACAGGGTGTGCTGGCGCTGGCAGATCAGACCGATGAAAACATGGGCGGTTTTCAGTGCATTCCTGAATTATACAGAACCTATGATAGCTGGAAACTAACGCAGCCGGATGACCGCGATCACTTTAAACCAGATACAACGGGTTTCGACATTGTAAAAGTAAAAATGAATGCGGGTGATTTATTGATCTTCAACAGCCTGCAGCCGCATGGTATACGTCCCAACAGGAGCGGCGATAAGGTTCGTATTGCACAATACATTTCAATGATGCCCGCTGAAGAAGATAATGATCAACTACGCCAATGGCGCATACATTCCTGGAAAGAAAGAAAAGCCCCGGAAGGTTTTGCTTTCCCGGGCGACCCAAGGGGATGGGAACAGACAAAATATGAAACGGCCGTATTGTCTGATTTGGGAAAAAAATTACTGGGATTGGAAAGATGGTAGGTGAACCGCTTTTCTTAAACACGTCCATAACGAACTTGATGCAACCCGGGCTTTATTGAATCTTATTAAACCTCAGGTGCATGACCCTGCCGTCATTTACTTCAAAACCCGTAATTGTATTTTTGTCGCCATAGGCAATTCTAAGATGGCGCATCCACCAATAATCGGTAAAAAGATCTGCCTTGCCCAGCAGCTTTATTTTAGTGTCTTCATATTTGTTATTGGTCATTACCAGCGCGTGATCTTTTATAATGATGCCATACTTGCAATCCAGCTCAGGACAATAATATACACCGGTATACACCTGTAGTTGTTTATCGCTTAATGCGCTGTCCGTATATTTTTTCAACAGCCGTTCGTTGTCCGGCCAGTATTCATTTACCCAAACATTTTTATCGGTTGTTGTGCTGAAAACGAATTTAATCTCCGGTGTTTTGGCTACGTAAAAACTGTCTTTTATACCTGGATACAGGAGATCAGACCTTCCATTACGTTCCCAGTACAATTGCTGGCGGCGCAAAACAAAGCTGAATTGCGCGCCATCGTCAGCAATAAAGTTGCCGGCAAAATTTTTTACACGCAGTGAATCTTTTACAATAGCCCGGCTGCTGTCAATTTTTACAGGTGGTGTTTTTGCTGTTGTGTCCTTTATAAAAAGATCAGCCAGCTGGTTGGCTTTATCATTGGTATTTACATCGCCCAGGTTACTAAAAACAATAAAACCCATTCTTAAATCGGGGAATACTGTAACGTAAGTCCTGAAACCCGCATCGCCACCACTATGCTGGTATTCTCTCCAGCCTTTGTATGTATCTGCAACAATGCCCAGGGCGTAGTTCTGGCTGGCGCCGTTATTTAATTTCGATTTCTGCGTCAATTGTTCAATAATAGCCTGGTCACCCAATTGATGGTTATAAAAATTCATGACCCATTTGCTCATGTCCCTGATATTAGTAAACAAACTGGTGGCCCCTGCATTGGAATAAGACAAAATACTATTGGTAAACCGTACAGGAAAATCACGGCTGTAAGAATAGGCACGGTTCTTTACTATCTCGGTATAGTCATCATGAAAATGTGTACTACCCATGCCCAATGGCTTAAAGATGGCGGAATCGGTGAATTGACGAAGTGTTTGTTTGCTGACTGATTTTACAATTTCCGCCAGCATGGTAAATCCGCTGTTGCTGTAACTAAATTGTGCGCCCGGTTTAAAATTCAGGGCCTGTTGCCGGCTGAGCACTTTTACAATGTGTTCCTGTGTAATCACATCATCTATACGCGTACCGGCAATGGCCAGCAATTGCCATTGATCCCTGATACCACTGGTATGGTTGAGCAATTGGCGGATGGTAATTTTTTCTTTAAGATCAGGAAACCAGGGCAGGTAGGTATGGATATCATCATCCAGTTTCAATTTACCCTGTTTGGCCAGTAATAAAATACTGAACGCCGTAAACTGTTTGGAAACCGAAGCCATATGAAAAATGGTTTCGGGTGTAATGGCAATACCATATTCCATATTGGCCATGCCATAGCCTTTTGCATAAATCAAAGAATCATTTCTTACAATGCCGATGGCGCAGCCTGGACTTTTGTCAGTATTCCATTGTTTAAAAAGGTTGTCTATTTTTTGAATAATGGTATCGGGGATGGCCTGGGCAGCTATTTTTATTGTTCCTGTAAGGAAAAATAAAAATAAGGTGGAAAGGGTCTTTATATAGCACATAGTATTAAGTATTAAGTATTGAGTATTGAGTATTCAGACACGCGGCGGCAAGTGGTATTGAGTATTCAGTATTCAGATACGCGGTGGCAAGTGGTATTGAGTATTCAGTATCCAGACAAGCGGCACGTAGTATTGAGTACCTGGTATTCAGACACCGGGCGGTATAGCACTGGGTACCGCTACGATCTGACTTCGGATCTGAATACTATGATCTATATACTAAGTACTTAATGCGCCACCAGCCAGTTTTCGCCAGACCCTATCTCTGCATCGGCAGGTACATCATTGGGTAATAACAACGCGGTTTGCATGCATTGTATGATAATCGGTTTGATGGTTTCCAATTCATCTTTATGCGCATCAAACACCAGCTCATCATGCACCTGCAACAACATTTTAGATCGGAATTTTTTCTTGCCGAAGGCTTCATGTATCTTAATCATGGCCAGCTTAATCATGTCTGCCGCTGTGCCCTGTATGGGCGAGTTGATGGCATTTCTTTCTGCAAATCCGCGCACCGTAAAATTGGCTGAATTGATATCGCGCAGCCAGCGTTTGCGGCCCATCAGGGTTTCTACATAACCTGTTTCTTTTGCAAAATTGATGGTGTCATCCATGTATTTCTGGATATTCGGAAATTGTTTTTTATAATTATCAATGATCTCTTTGGCCTCTGTCCGGGAAATACCCAGGTTATCTGCCAGTCCAAAAGCTCCCTGCCCGTAAATAATACCAAAGTTCACACTCTTGGCTTTGTACCGCATTTCTTTGGTCACATCTTTCTCCTCTACGTTAAATACTTTGGCGGCCGTGGCGGTATGGATGTCTTTACCCGTTTTAAATGCGGTGCACATGTTTTCATCGGCGCTGATTGCGGCTACTATCCGTAATTCAATCTGTGAGTAATCTGCAGATACCAGCACATGATCCTTGTCGCGTGGAATAAATGCTTTCCTTATTTCCCTGCCGCGTTCTGTTCTTACCGGAATGTTCTGCAGGTTGGGATTGTTGCTGGATAAACGGCCGGTTACCGCCACTGCCTGTGCATAAGAGGTGTGCACCCTGCCCGTTTTTCGGTTAACCATTAGCGGCAGTGCATCTACATAAGTTGATTTCAGTTTGGTTAGTTCGCGAAAGGCCAGGATATCTTCCACAATTTTGCTCTGGTGTGCCAGCTTCAGCAATACATCTTCGCCCGTGGCATACTGCCCCGTTTTTGTTTTTTTTGCTTTTGGATCCAGTTGCAGTTTATCAAACAATACTTCTCCCAGTTGTTTGGGCGATGCCAGGTTAAACCTAACCCCCGCCTGGCTGTATACATTTTCTTCGGCCTGTTTTGCTTCTTTTTCCAGTTGTTTTGAATAGTCCTTCAGGAAATCCATGTCCACCCTGATTCCCTCAAACTCCATGGCGGTTAACACTTTTACCAATGGGTTCTCTACCTGGCTGAACACTTTTTCTACTTCCTTTTCTTTTAGCAATGGAGTAAACTTATGTTTCAGTTGCAGGGTAATGTCTGCATCTTCTGCCGCGTATTCTTTTATTTTTTCCAGTTCCACATCGCGCATATTGCCCTGGCCTTTTCCTTTTTTGCCAATCAGTTCTTCAATGTGCACCGGCTCATAACCCAGGTATTGGGCACTGAGTATATCCATGCCCCGTTTGCCATCGGGTTCAATTACATAATGCGCCAGCATGGTATCAAAAATATCGCCTTTCAGTTCAAGCCCGTACCATTTCAACACCAGCATATCGTATTTTAAGTTCTGCCCTACCCAGGTTATTTTGGTATTACTGAACAAGGGTTCAAATTGCTGTAGTATTTTTTTTGCCTCTTCCTGGTCGGTTGGGCAGGGAACGTAAAACGCCTTCCCTGTTTCATAAGAAAAACTCATTCCTACTATTTCCACATCATTGGCATCAATACCGGTGGTCTCGGTATCGAAACAAATTTCTTTTTGTTTCATTAAGGTGGCCACAAATTTCTTAATGGCCGCATCGCCTTCTATTGCTTCATAAACATGTTCTGTGTTGTGGATGTTTTTCTCTGCCGCGGCAATGCCGGCCGCGGCTGGTATAAAGCCTTCTTCTTCCTGTTTAACTTTAATACCCGGAGCTGGTGTTTCAATAATGTTTCCAAACAAATCTGTCTGTACGGCCACTGCTGTTGCCGCAACAGGGGCAGGTGCGCCAGTCGCAGTAAACGGGTTGAATTCGTCGCCAAAAATCCTTTTACCAATCGCTTTGAATTCCAGTTCGCCAAATACTTCTTTCAATACTTCCTTATCAATTTCTTTTATCCTGAAATCTTCTTCATGAAATTCGCAGGGCACATTCATAATAATGGTAGCCAGCTTTTTACTCATGATGGCCGCTTCTTTTCCCTTTCTTATTTTTTCTCCCAGCGCTCCTTTTATATTTTCTGCATTCTCCAAAACCTTTTCAATTGTTTCATATTCTGCCAATAATTTGGCGGCGGTCTTTTCTCCTACTCCGGCAATTCCAGGAATATTATCAACCGCATCGCCCATCAAACCCAAAATATCTATTACCTGCGATACACTTTTAATATTCCATTTTGCCATTACTTCCTCCGGGCCCAATATTTCCACATCGCCCCCCTGGTAACCCGGTTTGTATATTTTTACTTTCTCGGTTACCAGCTGTCCATAGTCTTTATCGGGTGTTACCATAAAAACTTCATAGCCTGCATCCGCAGCTTTTTTGCTGAGTGTGCCAATAATATCATCTGCTTCATAGCCGTCTATTTCTATTACAGGAACATTAAAGCCGCGGATAATTCTTTTGATATCGGGCATGGCATTCAATAAGTCCTCCGGAGCTTCCTGCCGGTTGGCTTTATAATCGGCAAAATCGGTATGCCGCTCGGTCGGCGCATGGGTATCAAAACAAACCGCCATATGAGATGGCTTCTGGTTATTTATCAACTCTATAAGGGTATTGGTAAACCCGAACTGCGCATTGGTGTTTTTGCCTTTGCTGGTTACACGCGGGTTGCGGATAAGGGCGTAATAGGCACGAAAGATAAGCGCCATCGCATCTAGCAGAAACAATTTCTTTTCCATGGCGCTAAGTTAATAAAGTAGATGCAGTAGTAATCAAAGAAACCATTCATACAAAATCTTGCACCTGCGTATCATTCCAGGGAAGTATCATAATTACCACGAATGGGGTATTGTCATATCATTACAGCTCAATTACCTTTATATCCGTGCTGAATATTCTTCTTGATAAAAAACTTGCCATCATCTTACATCAATACCATGGTGACCAGATACCGGCAACTATCCGGGAAAAAGAATTCGGCCCTTTTTTTCGCTACCTGAAACAAAACAAGCTTTCCCCGGAACCTGTTTTTCCGGGTAGTACTGATGAAAGCTTACTCCCTCATTTTTTATTGAATATACCAGATGAACAGGCAAGAGAAATTCTACCAGCGCTTACAAAAATCGCGGGTGTTGAGAGCGCCTGGATTAAACCTGCTGATGAATTACCTGCCTGATTTTAATGCCGCCCTGTCATTAATCATTCATTAATCATTAAACCTATTACTACCATGGCAAAGTCGTCAAAGGCTTCTCCCACCACCGGCACTCCGGATCTCAGGGAATTAATTGTAATTACAAAAGATGATGCCGGGCTACGGGCATCCAGAAATGCTGTTGCTTCGGTAACAGGCAAAAAAGTGAGTAGCATCAATACCCTTCTTAAAACATACAATGTCAATTTCGTCCCCATTTTTGGCAGTGAAAACAGGGCGCCTAAACTACCCGGCGCTGCAGTAGCCGCATTATCGGCCCAGCACAATATTACCCTTTCCAATTATTACAAGGTAGATGCTACTGCCAACCTGGAAGCATTGCGCAAGGCATTATTAAATGAAGGAACGGTAGAAACTGCTTTTATAAAACCGATGGCAGAGCCTCCGATGATGAAAGATCAGATGATTGATTTTACAAGCGTTGCCGGGGCAGAAACACCTCCTTCTACACCCGATTTTAAAGCCCGTCAGCTTTACCTGGATGCGGCGCCCGGTGGCATTGATGCACGATATGCCTGGTTGCAAAGTGGTGGCAAGGGCAATGGCGTTCGTATTATTGATGTTGAAGGCGCCTGGCGTTTTTCGCATGAAGATCTTCTGGCAAACCAGGGTGGTGTTATTGGTGGTACACAAAGTACAGATATTGGATGGCGCAACCATGGCACTGCTGTTAATGGCGAATTTGCCGGCGATGATAATACCATTGGCATTACCGGTATTTGTCCCGCAGCCAATGTAAGGGCTGTTTCTATTTTCGGTAGTACTGGCTCGGCAGGGGCTATACGCCTGGCTGCCGATGCATTAGGCGCCGGTGATATTATTCTGATTGAACTGCACAGACCAGGGCCACGGTTTGCCTTTGCCAACAGAGCCGACCAGGCCGGGTATATTGCTGTTGAATGGTGGCCTGACGATTTTGCGGCCATACGTTATGCCATATCAAGAGGTGTGATAGTGGTGGAGGCAGGCGGCAATGGCGCACAAAATTTTGATGATGCTATTTATAATACCAGGCCTTCGGGTTTTCCTGCCTCGTGGACAAATCCATTTAATATGGGCAATCCGCAGTCGGGTGCTGTAATTGTAGGAGCCGGCGCTCCTCCGCCCGGCACGCATGGAAGAAATTGGGGACCAGACCGATCCAGGCTGGACTTCTCCAACTTTGGAGCCAGGGTAGATGTACAGGGATGGGGGCGTGAGGTTACCACCTGCGGTTACGGCGATTTGCAGGGTGGCAGCAATGAAGACTTGTGGTACACCGATACCTTCAGCGGTACATCCAGTGCTTCCCCGATAATTGTGGGCGCATTGGGTAGTATACAAGGCCGCTTAAGGGCGAGAAGCAAACCCTTGCTGACACCCGCAACTGCACAAAATATTCTCCGTACAACAGGTTCGCCACAACAGGCAGGGCCTTCTGCACCCCTTAGTCAGCGTATAGGCAACAGGCCTAATCTTCACCAGGCTTTTGATGTATTGGGCGTTGGTGGCAAGGTGATTGTAAAAGAAGTAAAAGACAAAGATTTTAAGGATATAAAAGAAAAAGAGCACAAAGAACTGGTTAAAGAAGTAAAAGATAAAGACCTGAAGGATGTAAAGGAAAAAGAACATAAAGAACTGGTCAAAGAAGGTAAAGACATTAAAGAAAAAGATATCAGGGATGTTATCATACATACGGGAATACATACGGGCGTACAACCTGGCGAAGCGGTACCTGTTAGCACAGAAGAAAGGCTGAGCCAACTTGAACAAACGGTACAGCAGCTTGCCCATTTTATTCCGCAGGAATACCGGCCCGATTTACAAACGGCGCTGTTTCAACAAAGCAATGACATGCAGCAAACACAGAATGCCCTGGAGAAAAATGCAACAGATGCAAAAGGTATGAAGGATAATAAAGACATGGAAAAAACAAGAGAGGTATAATGTTTTACATTTTACTGAATACAAATGATACACCGGTAATATGGCTTTACCACCAACTGCAGAAAGCAGGTTTTAATGAAACAGAAATGATTGTTGCAGAACAATTGATCTATAACAAAAAACTGGTTGTACAAACAGGAGGTGGTAAAGCCAGTTACCATATAGAACTGGCAGATGGCAGGGTAATAAACAATCAAAACAGCGATGGCTTTATTAACCGCATCAAATACCTGCCCATGGAAATGCTTGTTTCGTTTGGAGAAAACGACCGGTCTTATGTAGCGCAGGAGCAAAGAGCTTTGTTTAATTACTGGCTGGCATCTTTATCCAATGTTTTCTTTAACGCATGCTCTACTAATGGCTACAGCGGGTATGAAAGAAGCCGGCTCGAGTGGCTGATGCTGGCAAAAAAAGCCGGGCTTCCGGTTTTCCCTGCGCATTTCCCTGCAGCAGGTTACAGCCCTGATGAAGATAAATGTTTACATCCGGCAACTACTGCCATTGCATTCAGGTCGCAGCTTTTTTGCTATACAACACCGCTGCCGGAAAACGTAAAAAAGAATTGCATACAGTTACAGCAACTAAGCAAGGAAGATTTACTGGGTATAGATCTTTGCCTGGCAAAGGGACAATGGCATTTTCTAAGCGCCAGCGTTCACCCGCCCTTACAGTATGGTGGAAATGAATTTATACAACACATGGTAAAAATGATGCAAAATGGTACTGTTATGCGGCATACCCGGCGACAAGCCGTTTGAAATGATTGCGGATGCACTTGACAAAATTGGCTCTCCTTATATTATCCTCAATCAACAGCAGTTTTTAAATATGGAGATTTGCTGCGCCGTTACAAACAAGGGGTTTAATGGCGAGTTAAGAATAGGAAATGATTTATACCCGCTGCAAAATTTTTCAGGCGTATACAACCGAATGGTTGGCTGGCAGGAACTGCCTTCGTTAAAGGAGGCTTCACCGGCAGGACAGGAACATTGCGCTAATTTTCACGAATTGCTTTTTAACTGGCTGGAAATAGCTGAATGCCGGGTCATGAATACCAACAGTGCCATGAGCAGTAACTGTTCAAAACCTTATCAAAGCATCGCCATTGCAAAAATGGGGTTTAAAATTCCGGCAACACTTATTACCAATGAACCCGGAGCAGTGGCCGGTTTTTATACAGATAAAAAAACGGTCATATTCAAATCCATCAGCGGGGTGCGTTCTATTGTACATGAATTAGAACCTGTAGCATTGGCCAGGCTGCCGATGATACAAACCTGCCCCACTATGTTCCAGGAAAAACTTACAGGCAATAACCTTCGGGTGCATGTAGTTGGAGAAAAATGCTTTGCGCATTTTGTAACCAGCGATATTGTTGACTACAGATATGCTGCAACAAAAGGGGGCACTGCAAATATTGAAGCGTACGAACTGGATGATGAAATTGAAAAGGCCTGCATCGGGCTATCGAAAGAGTTGCGTTTACCATTAGCTGGAATCGATCTGTTTGTTACCACACAACGGGAATATTATTGTTTTGAAGTGAACCCAAGTCCCGGGTTTAGCTATTTTGAAGAGAATACCGGGCAGCCGATTGCAGCAGCAATAGCTGTCTATTTATCCGGGGAATAATTTATTGCCGGTTGTGCATCGCCCTTACAGCAGCGGAAATAGGTCTTTGTCGCGCAGAGCTAGCGGAGCTAACAGAGATATGCTGAAGCATTTGTGTTATATAGCTGCTAATCTGCGGCCAGGTTTCACCTTAATCATTTTAAACGGGCTTTATCGCAGCAGAACAGTTGTTTTTGTCGCGCAGGGCTAGCGGAGCTAACAGGGATATGCTGATGCATTTGTATTGTATATCTGCGAATCTGCGGCAAAATTCTTAATTCTTCCCGATCCTGAATCAGGCTATTTTTTCATTTCTCCCAATTGTTTTTGCATACCAAACATTTCATCCCTTAAGCGGGCGGCTTCCATAAAATCCAAATCGCGGGCGGCTTTTTCCATTTCTTTTTTTATACGGCCAATGGCTTTTTCTATCTGGGGTATGGTCTGGTAAACCGGTTCTTCTTCGGCAGCTACAGTAATCATATCCTGGTCGCCGGCAATAGCATAAGGATTTTTGGGGTCGAATCCCTTAATATCCAGCACCGATGTCTGCTGAAACACCTGTTCCTTGCTTTTGATAATGGTCTTTGGTGTAATGCCATGTTCAATATTATAAGCAATTTGTTTTTCTCTTCTGCGGGTGGTTTCGTCAATGGTGCGTTGCATGCTCTCTGTCATTGTATCAGCATAAAAGATAACAAGGCCGTCTACATTTCTTGCGGCACGACCGGCCGTTTGTGTTAAACTTCTTTCATTGCGCAGGAATCCTTCTTTGTCCGCATCAAGAATGGCTACCAGCGACACTTCCGGCAGGTCAAGCCCCTCACGGAGCAGGTTAACGCCCACCAGCACATCTATTTCACCCAGCCGAAGTTGTCTTAAAATCTCTACTCTTTCCAGCGTGTCTACTTCGCTGTGTATGTATTTCGATTTGATATTGATACGGTGCAGGTATTTATCCATTTCTTCGGCCATGCGTTTGGTTAAGGTGGTTACCAGCACACGATCGCCTTTTCTTACACGCTGATCGATGGCGTCGAGTAAATCGTCAATCTGGTTAACAGAGGGTCGGATTTCTATGGGCGGATCCAACAAACCCGTTGGTCTTACCACCTGTTCTACGACCACACCGCCGGTTTTTTGCAGTTCGTAATCTCCCGGTGTGGCAGAAACGTAAATGGTCTGGTTAAGCATACTCTCAAATTCGTGAAAATTCAGTGGCCGGTTATCCAGCGCCGAGGGCAAACGAAAACCATAATCAACCAGTATCAGCTTCCGGCTTCTGTCGCCCCCATACATGCCGCTTACCTGCGGAATGGTCTGGTGGCTTTCATCAATGATGCAGAGAAAATCTTTTGGAAAATAATCCAGTAAACAAAACGGCCGGGTACCCGGTACACGCCTGTCAAAAAACCGTGAATAGTTTTCTACGCCATTGCAATAACCCAGTTCACGGATCATTTCCACATCGTAGTTAACGCGTTCGCTTAAACGCTGTGCTTCTATAAATTTGCCGCTATTCTTGAAATACTCTGTCTGTGCCGCCATCTCGTCCTGTATCTCCATCAGTATCTGCTGCATCCTGTCCTTGGGCGCTATGTATAAATTGGCGGGAAAGATGGCCGCATTTTCCATTTTGCCGATCCGTTTTCCTGTCTTAACATCAAAACTTTCAATGTCTTCAATATCGTCTCCAAAAAAACTGACACGGTATCCAAAATCAACATAGGGCAGATTTATATCAATGGTATCTCCTTTTACCCTGAAAGTGCCTCTTGTAAAATCTATCTGGGTGCGGTTATACAATGAATTAACCAGTGAATGAAGAAAAGCCTGGCGCGAAATGGTTTGCCCACGGCTGATCCTGATAATACCGTTTTCATAATCAGTGGGATTGCCCATACCATAAATACAACTTACGGAAGCCACCACAATGATGTCGCGCCGGCCGCTTAATAATTCCGTGGTGGCATGCAGGCGCAGCTTATCAAGCTCTTCATTTATAGAAAGATCTTTTTCAATATAGGTATTGCTAACCGGCATATATGCCTCCGGCTGGTAATAATCATAATAAGAAACAAAGTAACCGACCGCATTCTCCGGGAAGAATTGCTTGAATTCCCCATACAACTGGGCTACCAGGGTTTTGTTGTGGGTAAGTACCAAAGTGGGCTTTTGTACATTCTGAATAAGATTGGCGGCGGTAAATGTTTTACCACTACCGGTAACACCCAGCAGCGTCTGGTATTTTTCTCCGTTCAGTATGCCTTCCGTCAACTGGCGGATGGCTTCGGGCTGATCGCCCGCAGGTCCATAAGGTGCATGAAGTTTGAATGCCATAAATAAATAATTACAGGACAGTAAATTTAACCAGAAATTTTTGTTTAACCGTATTAGATTAACACAGATGAAGCTGGTTTGTTGAATGATGCTGTATCTCAACTGTCTTGCCGGTGCATTCTTTTTTACCGGCGCCAGCCCTGTGCGTTATGAGGCCACCGGCATTTTAATTTCCAGTACAGCGCTGCCTTTTTGTATTTGTATGTTCAGCCTGGCTTTAATAGCTGCGGCGTACCTGCCCCTCTCCAGCTTTTCCGGCAGATGAGCAAGCTGTTGCCGATCAGCCGCATCGCTATTGATATCAAAGCTGTATAAAAAATACGCCTTATCAAGCATTACGTGAATGTTATAGGTAACTACTCCGGTATTCATCAACTCATTAATGCTTTCTTTGAACAATAAAAACGCCTCATGCCTGAACTGCATATCCAGGTTCAGCAATCTTACTTTGTCGTCTACCAGCATTTTATTCTGCGTACCGCGGCGGTTATTCATAGAATCAATGTATTCCTGCATGCGCGCCACCGTTTTCTCCATGCTGTCATTTTCCGGAGAAATGCTCCATAGCATATCATCCATGGCGATAATCATGCGGTGGCTTTTGCTGTGTATCTGTTCTATAAATTCTTTTGATTTTTGTGGCTCTTTGTCTGCTTTCAGCCTGGCCATTTCACTAAGTATATTAATATTGTTAAGGGCGGTATTTATCTCTTCATGCAGGTTGCCGGCAATATTGCTCCGCATCTTTTGTACAGTTTCTTTACGTTTCATCCTGGTTTTGTCCAGCCAGAACAATAAACCACCGGTTAGTAATACCAGCAAACTGTAAAACCACCAGGTTTTCCAGAAAGGCGCATCAATTTTTATTTTTATTTTCAGGTCGTTCAGTTTTATTTTCCCATCAGAGTTGATTGTTTCAAACTCCAATGTATAATCGCCGGGTGGCAGATAAGAATAAATGGCCTGGTTGTTTTTATCGGCAGTCTTCCAGTCTTTGTCAATATTTTTCATTTTATATTGAATGAGATGGGTACTTATATAGGCCAGTGTAGAAAAATCAACAGACAATGAATTGTCTTTATAGCCCAGTTCAATCTGTTGCAGTTGCATAAGTGAATCTACAGGCAGCGATCTGTTCATTACTTTGAAATCAGTAATGGTGATAACCGGAGGAAATGTACTTACCAGAACATCTGCAGGGTTAAATAATACAAACTCACCCACTGCCCCAAACAACAGTCTTCCATCGGGCAGTTTGCAGGATGCTGAAAGGGTAAAGTAATCATTCATAATACCATCATCCCTGTCAAACCGCACAAACACCCTTGTTTTCATCACAGCCCGGTACAGCGCAGCGCTGGTACTTATCCATAGGTTGCCATTTTCGTCTTTTTGCAAACTTGCTATGTTCCCGGTAATTGTTTCCGGGGTGCCAAAAACGCTTATTTTATCCTTGTTGCGGTTGAAGACCAGTATCCGTGCATTGGTTGTTATCAGCATAAGGCTGTCATCATATTCAAACAGGGAATTGATACCCTCTTCAGTCAGGTACCGCTCTTCCTTTGTGCTGCCCGAAAAATGTTTCAATACTGTATCGTTGGCGGGGTCTATTACATATAATCCATTTAGGGCAGTTGCCACCCATACCCATCCTTTTGAATCAATTACAATATCATTGATCTTTACAGATGGTATGGCTTCCAGCTTCGACAATCCCTTCTCAAAATTTATTGCTCCTTTTACGGCGTTCCATTTAAACACACCCTTTGTCTCCATACCCAACCAAAGATTACCATCATTGTCTCCGGCAATCCGCCTGACTGATCTGTCTGCTAAAACAGCGGGGTTATACAGCGTTGCTGCATGCAGCTGACTATTGTATTTAAATATGCCGGGTTGCGACGCCAGCCAGGTTGTATTTCCATCAGGCGAACGATACATGTCACGGATGGTAAAAAAGTTCTTTTCCGGAATACCTTTTATGTTAAGCGGGATAGCATTGAATTTTTTGTCGAAGCGGTATAAACCGTCATGCAGGGTGGCAACCAGCAATGTTCCATCCTTTTCCAATGACAATGATGAAACAGCATTATCGCCATATTTACCCGACACCCTGTTTACATACTTGATATTGGTAAAAAATTCCTGCGAGGGATTAAACCGAAAAATGCCATTGATGGCGGTTCCTACCCAAACATTCTTTTCCCTGTCTTCAAATAAGCAGGTAATCGTTCTGTAATCAATACCTTTCTCGTTTTCATAGCCTGCAGGCACCAGATCAAATCGCTTCTCCGCTTCCAGGTAGCGGCCAAATATGCTAAGGCCTCTTATCCAGATAGTGCCGTCACGCTGCTCATAAATTTCATGGATCTCATTATAGGTTTTCTGCATTGAAAAAAATTCATACTTGCCCAAAATGGTTTGCGTGTTCTTCAAATCATAGCAATATAAATAAGGAAAGACGGGCGTCCAGCTTACGAACCAAACCCGGCCTTTGGTATCAAACTTAAAATTTAATGGTGAGCTGAGGTTTTTAAGATTTTCAACAGCTGGTTCATTTTCAACATTGTTACCCGGGTAACTCAGTTTACCGGTAGCCTTGTTATAGATGGCCAACCCACCGCCCTGTATGCCCATCCAGTATTTTTGAGTGCCCGGTTGCTGGGCAAAGCCGCTAAACTGCCACTCTTCTTTAACCGGGAAAAAATTAACTAATGGCGTAAAGCTGTTTTGTTTTTCGTTCCACATTAGTATTTCCTGTCCGCCGAGCAATAAAAAAACATTTCCGTATTCGTCGGTGATAAGCGATTTAAATAGCGATTTAAGGGATGCCTCCTGTTTTGGCTTTACAATAACGGCATGAAAACTAAAATTTTTCGTGTTGAAAATACCGGCTTTTCCATTTTCGGTCAGTACCCATAAGTTCTTGTTTTTGTCTCTCAGCAGTTGCAGCAGCGCATTTGATGGGATCGTTGCAGCGTCCCTGATATCGTGCTGAAAAGTTTTATACCGTGTGCCGTCAAAACGCACCAGCCCTTCGGTGGTGGCAATCCATATATAACCCGTTTCATCCTGTAACGCGGAATTTACCTGGTTTGATTGTAAACCGGTTGCCGTGGTGTAATGTGTAAACGTGTATTGCTTTTGTGGTTGTGCATTTACACGAAGCAATACCAGCACAACAATTAGTACGCTGAAAAGATTTTTCAAAAAAGTGGTTGTTTTAGGGTCATCAAATGTAGCAAACAGTTTCCTGAAAACCGGCCGGTTGACGCTGCAAACATCACAATTCATACACCGTCTTGCCCAATTCATATGGGCCCCATGCAGGCATGCCGGGATGGGCCGTTATTACAGTTAATTCAGCAAAACATGCAGTTCATGCACAACCTGGTTACCGGGAGGTGAAATCGTGAATAGGTTTGTATCAACATAAACCCTTTCTGTATGAATATAATACACCATCAAACAACGGGTAAACGAATTTTATTCGCCAATTTTCCGGCGGATGGTCATTTCAATCCGCTGACGGGACTTGCCGTGCACTTACTCAAACTCGGATACGATGTACGCTGGTACAGTTCAAAAAGCTTTGCTTCCAGGCTGAATAAATTGCAAATCCATCACTACCCGTTTAATAAAGCGATAGATGTAAGCAATGGCAATTTTGATACGGTGTTTCCAGGCAGAAAAAAACAGGTGTCACAAATCAGTAAGCTGAAATTTGATCTTATCCATGCTTTTATTTTGCGCGGACCTGAATATTATGCAGATCTGAAAGAGATTTATTCAGTGTTTCCGTTTGATGTATTGGTGGCCGATTGCGCCTTTACAGGAATTCCCTTTGTAAAGGAAGCGATGCGTATTCCGGTAGTAGCCATAGGTGTACTGCCGCTGATAGAGACATCCAAAGATTTGCCACCCAATGGCATCGGCATGACGCCTTCCTACACGATTATGGGCAAAATAAAACAGGCCATTCTGCGCAAAATTGCCGACCGCATTATATTCAAAGCACCCAATAAAATAATGCACCGCATGCTGGATGAATATGCCATCCCGCACTGTAAAGAAAACGTGTTTAATATGCTGCTGCAAAAATCAGATCTGCTGTTGCAGAGCGGCACACCCGGTTTTGAATATAAAAGAAGTGATCTGAGCAAACACATTCACTATATCGGCCCATTGCTTCCCTGCAATGCAAATAAATACCAGGTACAATGGTTCGATGAAAGACTAAACCGTTATAAAAGGGTTGTGCTCGTTACGCAGGGAACGGTAGAAAAAAATATAAACAAAATTATTGTACCAACACTGGAGGCATTCAAAGACAGCAATACACTGGTAGTATGCACTACCGGGGGGTCACAGACTGCAGCACTGAGAAAAATGTACCCGCATGCAAATATAATTATCGAAGATTTTATTCCTTTTAATGACGTAATGCCCTATGCCGATGTGTACATTACCAATGGCGGATACGGTGGCGTAATGATGGGTATTGAAAATAATATACCCCTGGTAGTAGCCGGCATACATGAAGGCAAAAATGAAATCTGCGCCAGGATTGGCTATTTCAATTTAGGAATTAATTTAAAAACAGAAAACCCTTTGCCAAGGCAAATACGCAGGGCCGTGGATGAAGTAATTGCCAACCCTGTTTACAAACAAAACGTGCATAAACTTGCCGGAGAATTTGAACAGTACGACCCGGCCGGATTGTGTGCAAGTCATATAGAACGGTTATTAAAAACCAAAACACTTACCAAAACGAGAAAGATCTGGCTGTCTGAAAAAGTGAATTAGTTTATGCTAATATTTGTTCAAAACCCTGTGCGTATAGCTGCTGTTTCCAAAATGCACCCCGTGTTCAGTTCATACAAACAAAAACCCGGTTCACCCATTATCTCATTGTTCCCGTATCCCTGCAGGCCGATATTTGTATTCAACTATTATTAATCATTAAACTTTATTGTATGCCACGTTATAACCCCTTCTATATGATACACAAGGGCCTCAGGCAAATGCTTTATCAAACTGCCAGCCGCCTGTTGCAAACAGATTTCAGTCAGCCACAAGAGACAAATGATCTGCTGCCACAAATTGCAGAAGTACTTGATTTGTTTGACGGCCATGCACACACGGAAGATAATTTTGTATTACCCGCTGTTGAAGTTTTTGAACCCTCCGTTGTTACACTATTTGAGGAAGAGCATGTACAGGATCATGCACTAAGCAACCGTATGAGGGCCCTGCTGAATATGTTTCACCATGCTGTTTCATCAGAAGAAAAAAATGAAATGGGCAGCGCCATCCGGCTGGCTTTTTCAGAATTCCTGGTCTTTAATTTACAGCACATGGCCAAGGAAGAGCTTGTATTAAATAATTTGTTATGGAAATACTACAGTGATGAAGAACTGCATGGAATAACCCAAAAAATCATTGCCCATATTCCGCAGGAAAAAGCGCATAAATACAATACATGGATGATGCGGGGATTGAGTAACAACGAGATTATCCTCTGGTTAAAAAACATAAAGAATGAAGCCCCTGAATTTGTGTTTAACAACATGCTGAAACTGGCAGAAAAAGAACTACCCGCCCGCCGCTGGAGCGCAGTACAGAAGGAAAATACCGAAGCGGTTTTGCTGCCGGCATAATTAGCACAATAATAAAATCATTTACCATTCAATTTTTTATCATGAATCAGTTTTCCTTTACCAACCGCTTCCGCATTGCCACAATAATGGCTGCGCTTATTACGGCTAGTTTTTTTCTTTTTTCTTTTACTGTAAACAGATTTGCAGAGGATTTTTTACAACAGCTTGGCATAACCAAAGTAAGTGCCAATGAAAAAATTACCAATAGCATACTGGGTGGATACCTGGATCAATACGGCCTCCAAAAGGCAAAAAATATTGCACTGGGAAACAGGGGTGCAGTAACAAAAGACCTGCTGGCTTATACAAAACAATATGTAAACAGCGCGGCATTTCAGAAAGAATACAACCTGCTCCGCGAAAACAATAAGCCTGCACCAAATTCCATACAAAGCCCGGAGGAAATGCGTACCGGCATGATTGAGCAATACAAGAAAAGCGTTGCAGAAACAGAAGCGAACATGAAAAAATCGGATTCGTCTATGAAAAAAATTTTTGAACCCATACTGGTGTCGTTGAGACAGGAACTAAAAAATGCCGAAGACCCCAATAATAAGATGCTGGCCAATTACAAAAAGAATTATCCCGAAATGATAAAATCGATGGAAGCTTCCTACCAGCAGCGGCTGGCAGACTGGGAAGCAAAATACCCTGCCGACAAACTTGTTTTTGTAAAAGAACGCTTAAAACAGTTTATGGAAGAAACCAGCAATATTGATTTTAGTGCATCGCTCATAGAAAAGAACGGTAAAAAATATTTTACAAATCCTGCTTATGAGCACAAGGGCAATCGCTGGAAACTGGCTTTCCGCGCGGGTAAAGAGGTGGTAGAACCAGCCAGGGCGTTTGTGCAGGGCTGGATAGCCGAAATAAAATAGTCGTATGTATTTAACTGCGGTAGTTGTTAAGGCTGCCGCAGTATTTTATTTTAATCCCTGTTCCGGCCCCGTTCGCCCCGGTACAGGTTTTTAACCGGATCGCTTTGCCAGAACATTTTGGTATCAATATCCATAATGGTTAATGGTCCGGTAAAAGCGGCGCCGGTGTCTATATTCCATACATTGCAGCCATTCATGGGTGTGGTTTGATTATAATAAAGCGTTGGTGTATGCCCGATATAAATTTCACTAAACAGCTTTAATCTCTTTGGATACAAAACAGAATCCTTATCAATTTTCTTATCGAATGTAAGGGCCATTTCCCACAGGGTTCTGTCCCAGCTAAAGTTAGATGTATGAAATTCTTTCTGCGGACCATGCATAGAAGTGAATCCGGCATGAATAAATAAACGGTTGTGCTGGTCGGTTTCATATAGTTTCATTCGTTCAAAAAATTGCAGGTGCTGTTGCCGGGTGGCATCATCTGCCACTGCATAAGCTTTGACGGTTTCCTGCCCGCCATGAAAAAGCCAGGTTTTGTCGGCATGTCCCGTGCGCAACCATTCTTCGCACCATTCATCATGATTGCCTTTTATAAAAATACATGGTTGCCGGCCATCCAGTTGCATGAGGTAGTCAACTACAGCGGCCGATTCGCTCCATCCGTCTACATAATCGCCCAAAAAGATCAATTTATCTTCTGCCGATACAGCAGCGCGGTTCATTACCTGTACCAATGCTTTTAACCCGCCATGAATATCGCCGATGACCAATGTTCTTTTCATTTTGTAATATATTGACAGGGAACTGAATCAACCAGCCATACTTTGTTATCGGATAAATAAAATTTAAATCCGTTATTATGCATTGCCTTTGCGTTAATAGTTAAGATAACAGGCTTCCCATGGCGGCCGCCAACAGCAGTAGCCGTTTCCACAGCAGCACTTAAGTGTACATGTTGCCTGCCTTGTTTTTGCAAGCCATTGGCAAGAATACTGTCTAAAAACCTATCAGCAGTTCCATGGTATAAAATATCTGGTGGTGTTATTACTGATAAATTAAGCTCCACCGCTATGCTATGACCCTGGCTGGCCCTTATCATGGTTTTGTCCTGGGTAAACGCAAATCGTTTTTTATCATTGGTTTCTACTACGTCCTCAATGGTCTCTGCGGTTATTTGAATACCCTTTGCGTTTATTTTTTCTATAAGCTGTTCACGTTGGTCCAGCCATTTTCATCTAACTGCAAGCCAATCTCTTCCGGTTTGTGCCGGAGTACCAGGCTCATCAATTTACTGATATGTTTTAATTGCTGATTCATTCTGATAATTTTAATAAATCCCTTACTTCCATCAGTGCAAACCCAAGCAAGTTAGCGCCCCGCCATTTAAATGGATTGATGGCGTCTTTTGCGTCCTGTGCCAGACCAATGCCCCAAACAGCATCTGAAGGACTTGCTTCTACAATTATTTTATTCCCTGTTTTTAATAAATACGACTTTAGTTCATCCCGTTGGGAAAACTTATACAGGTTGCCTTCCACCACTATTGAATAGGCGGAAGTATTCCAAAGAGCAGCATCAAAATTTTTAACTTCTCTGCCAATTGCTTTTGCTATTGCTGGCTTTTCAGCCGCCATTATTGCCTCCAGGGCTTCACTATCATAGAACAGACTTGCCTTCTTTGCCATCATCCAGTGTTCCGCAGTTTTATAAGTAACCCCGGCTGCATCAAATAGTGATGGATACCATTGGCTGAAGCAGGATTTATCGATTACACCGTCCTGTTTTTGAGTATGTCCCCAGAAAAACATATACTCAACATGAACGCCCTGTTCAATTTGATTTTGCAACCAGTTTATTGAGTATTTCATTTTTTTTGTTTTTAATATGGTATTGTGCGACTCTTTAAGAAAAATATTTTTTATACTTCTCGCCGTAAAAGGCACGCACAACCCTTATTTCACCCGCAATGTTATTATTAAATCCTTCCAGCTCTTCTGAAGGCACCCATAATTCATTGTGTATTTCCCCGCCTACATTTTGCACTTGAAATTTATTAATATAGGCTTCTGGCAAATCAAAAGCGGTAACATAACCTGCATAGCCTGAAAATTCATCTTTTGTATTCCATAGCAATGCTATTTGTTCAGCATATGCCTGGTTCATTACCGGATAGAAAATTGGTTGCCATTCCAGCCGTGGTGGAAATTTTGTATAGCCGGACGCTTCAATTAAATCCAGTTCTTTCTGGCCTACAGGGCGATATAATGTTACCAGTTTCATTTTTAGTAGTTGTAGCGTTTGCCTTTAATGGCCTTTCAATACCTATTCGTTCCTCTATCCGCGCATCATTTAATTCAATTATTTCTTCAAATGGTAGCAGCAAATCATCTATCTCATTATCGATTACTTTCTGATGCCCCTGTCTCACAAAACTTGTAATGTCTTCAATCTTAGTAATCCATTCTGTACAAAATTGTTTCAGCAAATTTCCTTTCATCCCCAACTGTATAGCTTTGCGCTCCTGTTTATTGCCATATGGATCGTGATCAGGATCCCATTGCAACCTTACTTCCGTATTAGCTAGTTCATTTTTCCAATCCGCCTCGGTCGAAAATAGCTGACTGTTGTAAGATGAAACAGTTGCCTGTTCCAGGATCTTTTTGAAATGTAGTACAGGTAATGTTATTGCCAGAATATGTTGTTGGTTTTCTTTTACGGCCCAACCGGCCCTGTGCATCATCCATAAAAAGCCTGGCTTTATCCATGACATACGGTTGAAGCTATAATGACTCCCGCCGAATTTGTGATGCTGTACTGCATATCCCGCAATACCTGGATTAAATGCCTGGTACACAATTATATTTTCCCCTTCTTTAAAGCCGATAATTTGCTTGCCTGTCTTTGGCAATCGTTCTTTTTGTTCTATATACTTTTCTGTTTTCACTTTTCTTCATTTTATTTCGTCATAATGCTATAAAGTTGCTAACCTTTCCCTTATTTCCGCCAGTGAATATTCCTTTACCACGGCGCCATCCTTAAATACCGTTTGCAATGCACTGTTCCTTTCTTCTGTCCAACTCACTTTATCATACAACACATATTTATTGTTTTCTTTCTTCACACATAACAAGCCGGTTGCAGATTTTTTTGTACCGTCATCTGTTACCGGGTTTTTGAAAATCTCCCTGCCTTCCCCGGCTACCTCCACATAGGTGGCTTTCATGGCCATACCAAATGTATCGCGGGTATTATATTGATAAGTAAAACTGCCGATACCAAATACCGCCTGTGTTGCAAAACCTTTTTGCTTTAATCCTTCACAAATTTCTGCTGCCCGCTGCAGGTTAATACTGTCGCCATAAATAGCACCAATATGTTCATCCAGCAGCTTATACCCCTTATCTGTAACCGTTCCACCAAACACCTCCCACAATAATTCTATCACACCCTTTTTTTCTGCCCCGGTTTTACCTCCGGGGTTGCCACAAATAATCTTTACGGGATCACCGCTATCAGGACGTATCACCACTTTGCCATCGCGCTGCAAAATAATTTCCTTTAGTGCAGGCAGGTATTCCGTACATACTTTCCATAAATCCCAGGTGTCGCTTACAATACTTACAATGCCTGACGGGTAAACTTTTGTAATCAACCGGTTAAAGGTTTCCAGCTCACCCTCTTTACTACCGCTGCACATTACACTATGTTCAGTGGCGGCCACACTGCCACCAATCAATTCTTTATCTGCATCAGCATTATAATATTGTTCCAGTGCATCAATAGCCGGAATGGTATCTGTGCCTGTAAATGATAACAAATGACCCATGCCGCTGAGAATAGCGCTCTCTAAACTGCTCATGCCACGAAAGCTGAAGTCGTGGCCCTGCCATTGCACAAACTCAGCTGGCATTCCTGTTTGTGCTGCATACTTATTCAGCAGTTTGCGGTATTCATGTGCAATAGTAGCGCTGGTACAGGGCTGCCAGATAATGGCAGACAGAATAGTTTCCAGGAAGTTGGTAAGCCAGTAAAATTCAGGTACGGTATTTACAATGGTAATGCAAGGGCATTTTACTGGCACCTTGCTTCCTTCAGGCAGTGCTTTTATTTCTACCGGCAAAAAACCGAGCTGGTGTAATTTTTCAATATGCTCATAGGCGGGCAGGTGAGTACCGAGCGAAGTAACAATCCTTCTCTTATAGTTTTCCAGCACTTTTTCCTTAGGTTGATCGAAAAAATTTTCATTGAAATAGTCGACCAGGTATTCTTTTATAAAATATTGCAGCCCGAAAAATACCATTTCATCAACTCCTTCCAGCCGGCTGCTCCGTGGTGTAAGGTTACTGTACACCAGCGTAGTGTTGCATGGGTATTGAAATACATGTCCTACTTTATAATAATCTGTCAATAGAAAGGGATTGATTTTCATGATTTTTTTTCACAGTGGGGAAAGAGATTATTCAATGTTTGCTTTAACCAGTTTTACTATCGGGCTTTTGTATGCAGCGCAAAAACTATCGCTTACGATTATTTCATTAAATTTTTCCTCAAGGGCTGCAAATCCTTTTGAAAAAATACCATGTGTAACAATCAATGTCAGGTGTTTGGGCTTGATCTGGTTCGCAATTGCCAAAAAAGTAGCTCCGCCATCGCATATGTCGTCAATGATAACACAGTTTCTGCCGGCACATTCCTGTGACTCCAGTACTTCAAGTGTAAGATTGCCGGTTGACAAGTCCCGATTTTTACTGCAATACACAATGTCCTTCAGATTTTTGTTCCATTCAAAATATTTGCCGACTTTTTTGGCGGCGCCGGCATCAGGACAAATCAGCAAGCCATCGGGCTGTGCATATTTCTCCACCATCTGTCTGTTTGTTATACTCACTGTATTATTGATAAGTAAGGACGACACTTCAGAATGTACGTCGAATAAATATACTTTAGCAAAGCCACAGCTATTGATAAGATTAGCAACAACTTTCAGATCAATGCTGTCACCGCGCTGCATCAGCCTGTCGAACCGGGCTGCCATTAAATAAGGTATTACCAATATTTTTTTACAGGCAAAAATATTTTCCAGCGCATTGGCTGTTTGCAGCAATTGCAGCATTTTTACGCTGTCTGTAATGGAACAAATTACTTTAACTTCATCGCCCTCGTTAATACCATTGATATTAACATGAGGCTGGTTGTCGGGAAACAGGGTAAACTGCACACCTGTTGCCGTATTGAGATTAATTGTCTTCATTCTATATTTTGCTTAAATAATACGCAAATATAGAAGGAGGACCGCCAAAAACCAAATTTTGCTTTAAAATAAAGCAAAATGCCTGCGTAGGGAGAATTGCAAAAGTCTTTAGCCCTTAGTTACCCAGGCTGCTCAGCTCCCATTGAAGATTTTCCTTCGCCTGCATTTCATACATCTCCAAAAATGCGGCTGTCTTAAAAATGTGGCTCATCTCCAAAAAATGGCGGATTATTTTTTTTCTTCCTGCCTTATAAATAATATCCGGATAAATAGCATATTCTTTTCTGATCTGATGGCAATAGGCTGCGTAGACATCCGGGTGGTGCCCCAGAACCGAGAGGTCGGCGTCCGTAAATAAATTTGTGTCGGCATTACTGCTGACTGCATGGGTTTTGGTTGCCAATATCTGTTTGCTGCATTCAATGATTTTATCTTCCGGAAAGCCAACCCTGCTAAGATTTTTTATTGCCAGGACAGCACTTCTTTCCTCGTTATCGTTTTTCAATACATTATAAACAATATCGTGATAGTATATTGAAAATAAGATGGTGTGCCAGTCGCCAATTACTGTTTTGTACCCCTGTAATTGTTCTATTAATCTTTCAAGGTGGGCAAGGTTGTGGTAGTATCTTTTTTTGTGGCTATAATTCTTTTCGATTTCGTTCCAGCACCTGTTTATCAGCAATTCATCTTTTGAATAATGATTAGCAAGTTCTTTAAAAACACGTTGAAGCATCACGACTGATTATTTATATCTCAAAATGAAAACCTTCTTTTAATAACTCTTTGTACCGTCTTTGATTGAACTGATACATTTTTCCAGGCCGGCCTTTTGATTCCGTCTTTCGCAATTCGCCGGTTTCTTCTAAAAAGCCAAATGATAAGATCTTTTTACTGAAGTTGCGGCGGTTAATTTCCCTGTCAAGCAGGGCCATGTACAATTTCTCTACATCAGAAAAAGGGAATTTTTTGTCGAGCAACTCAAACCCAATTGGCTGGTAGCGCACTTTGACCCTAAGCCTCTCAATGGCCCTGGATAATATTTGTCTATGATCAAAGGCTAAAGCGGGCAATTTCTTTATGCTGAACCATTTTGCATTTTCGGCATCGGTGCTGGCTTTTAATTGCTGGTACTGGCTGGTTTTTACCAGTCCAAAATAAGCCACTGAAACAATGCGTTGTCGCGGGTCGCGTTTGGGATCGCCAAAAGTGTATAATTGCTCCAGGTAATTTACTTCAATGCCCGTTTCTTCCTGCAATTCTCTTTTAACCGCTTCTTCCAGCGATTCATTTTCCAGTACAAATCCGCCTGGTATGGCCCAGCCATTTTTAAACGGCTCATATTTACGCTGAATTAATAAAACGGAAACCCCGTCATCTTTTGAATAGCCAAAAACAATGGCGTCTACAGCTATTTTAATATTAGGTGAGGTATTTTGCATATAATTAAAGCAAAATTAAATTTATTTGCGTACAAGCAGCCTGACAAAAGCCAGAAAGGATAATCATGCTGCTGTGATTATCCTTGTTGTCCTTTCTATATCTTAAAAATCATAATAATCTGCGTTCCATAATTCTTTTCCCATCCCAAAAAATATTCCTACATTTATTCTTTCTACAATTTCAGCATATGAAAATGTTCTAGGTTCGCCTCCATTGTAAAGAACCTCCCGCTTATTGTTTTCTGCTGCAGACAACCTCCGCTGGTTGCCGGTTATTATTTTTATTTTCCCCAAAAAAGTTTTACATGCCCCCATCAACTACTACTATACCAGCTAATAAACTGTCGCGCCTTTATGCGCTCATCAGGCAATCTATGAGCGGAGAAACCATGGACTACACCCAGGGCAGCATCCGCAAAGCCGTAATACTGCTTGCCATTCCCATGGTACTGGAAATGTGCATGGAAAGCGTGTTTGCCGTGGTAGATATTTATTTTGTCAGCCACCTGGGCAAACATGCCACATCTGTAGTCGGTCTTACAGAATCGGTTATCACCATTGTTTATTCACTGGCCATTGGCATCAGCATGGCTGCTACCGCTGTGGTGGCACGCCGCATTGGAGAAAAAGATCCTGTTGCCGCCAGTAAGGCCGGCATGCAGTCAATCTTTCTGTCGCTGGTAATTACAATGGCAGTCAGCATTCCCGGCTTTATTTTTTCTGCCGGCATCCTGCGGTTAATGGGAGCTGAAGAAGCCGCTATCCAATCCGGTGTTGGCTATACCCATATTATTACAGGGGGAAGCCTGGTTATTATGTTGTTGTTTCTTATCAACGGCATCTTTCGTGGTGCGGGCGATGCCATGATGGCCATGAAAAGCCTTTGGCTGGCCAATATTTGCAATATCATTTTATGCCCGTTGCTTATACGTGGCCTGGGGCCCATACCTGCATTTGGATTGCAGGGCGCGGCCATGGCTACCACCATCGGGCGCGGTATTGGCGTGTCATACCAGTTGTATCATTTATTTAATGGAAAAAACATCATAAAATTCACGCTAAAGCAATTGTCGCCCGATTTCAGGATTATCAAATCGCTGGTTGCTATTGCCTGGTCCGGCACCTTACAGTTTTTAATTGGCTCCTGCAGTTGGATTGTGCTGGCAAGCCTGGTTGCGCAGACCGGCCATAGTGCCGCTTCGGCTGGTTACCAGATAGGCATACGGGTAATCATGTTTTTTCTGTTGCCTGCATGGGGATTAAGCAATGCCGCTGCCACACTGGTGGGACAAAACCTGGGCGCCGGTCAACCGGAAAGAGCTGTTTTATCTGTAAAAAGAACGGCCAGGTACAATGCCGTCTTTATGGGCACTATATCGGTATTATTTATGGCGTTTTCAGGTTATATCGCTGCATTTTTTACAAAAGAAGAAGCCGTGGCCGGCTACGCTGTCAGCACCATAAGAATCATGAGCGCCGGCTTTCTTTTTTACGGAATTGGTATGGTGTATTTAAATGCGCTTAATGGTGCCGGTGATACGCGTACACCTACTATTATTAATTTTTTTGCTTACTGGTGTTTCCAGATACCATTGGCATATTTGCTGGCAAAAGTTTTCGGACTGGGACCAACAGGGGTATTCATAGCCATTCCTGTTGCAGAAACCGCTGCGGCCATTGCCGCGTATTTTTTATTTCTCCGGGGAAAATGGAAACTCAAAAAAGTATAGATTTCCGGCCGCGGAGCAATTGAACAAAGTTGGGCCGTTGGCCAGGTTCGGGAAGAATTGCTGTTGAAACCCTTCGGCTGCCTGGCATTTGCTGTTTATTTGTAAAGTGCTGACATTGCCTATACAATCTTTGTCGCTGTTGTTTCAATTTTTAGTACCCGCCTGGCAACAACGCTATGCAGCAGATGGCTAAGGGTGGCTTTTTATTTTTATCTTGTGGCTATGAATGATTATATAACCGATGGCAGGATAAGACAACTTACTTTTATTTCAGCCCTTATTTTGCTGGGTTATATATTATTCAGTGAACTGAAAAGTTTTATACCCGCGTTCCTGGGCGCCCTTACCCTGTATGTAATTATGCGGAAGTGGATGTTCCGCCTGATATACCTGCGTAAATGGAAACCATCATTGGCCGCAGCCATGCTAATGCTTGCCTCATTCCTGATAATACTGGTACCCATTGGTACAGTAATCAATATGCTGTCTTCAAAGATTAATTTTACTATTCAGCATTCTTCAGAACTGATTGCTGCGCTGGAATCATTTGTAAAAAACATTGAACGAAAAACAGGGCATAATTTTATTGATGAAAACTATATAAAATCCCTGGCGGAATTTCTTGCACGCAATCTTCCGTCGCTTTTAGGCGCCACCTTCAACACACTTACTACCATCATTTTTATGTACCTGATTTTATATTTTATGCTGGTAGAAGGCCGTGCCATGGAAAAAACCCTGTACAGGATACTGCCAATGAGCGATGCCAACCTGAACCGCGTAGCCAGCGAAGTAAAAAACATGGTAATGTCCAATGCCATTGGTATACCGCTGATTGCGCTTTTCCAGGGTATTATCGGCCTGATTGGTTACCTGGTGCTGGGCGTAAAAGAACCAATGTTTTGGTTTATTGTAACCTGTATTACTTCTATGCTGCCCGTAGTAGGTGCCGCTGTGGCCTATGTATCGATAGCACTTATATTTTTTGCGCAAAATGAAGCCTGGAAGGGCGTCACCATGCTTATCTACGGCTTTGGCATTGTAAGCACACTGGATAGTTTTTTCCGGTTTGCCATACAGAAAAAAATTGGCGATACACACCCGCTGGTAACTGCATTTGGCGTAATTATAGGCATCAACCTGTTTGGCTTTATAGGCCTTATATTTGGCCCGCTGCTAATCTCCCTTTTCCTGTTGCTGGTAAGGATTTATACACTGGAGTTTTCCCCTGATAAACAATAGTAAAACCCCGATTTACTAAAAAAATGCCAATATTTTTCTGAAGGAAATATGTATTACAAAAAAGAAAATACCTTTGCGCACGCACAATAAAAGATTTTGCGTTATTAATTTGAAAATATAATGTTATCGTAATATTTTGTTCACTGTTACCGGTTCTGATATGAAGAAACGGGAACGAAAAAATCCAGATTATCCAACAATGAAAACCCTTCCGAAAACCCTTGGAGCACCGATTTTTTTTGTATTGCTCCTGGTCATTCCCGCAAAAAACAATGCCGGCGATTATTCTGCAGCCAAGACAGGCCACGCCCTCGTCACAAGAGCTGTTACCACCAATACTAATACCAATGCCAGTAAAGCCGTGGCATTATATGAGGCTTTGAAATTAAGAAGCCTTGGCCTTACAAAAGCAGCTTTCGAATATGCGTATAAGGGTTACCAGTATTTGCAGGAAAAGGGCATGCTTGCACGTGCATCGGTGCTGACTATTTGTGATTTCAGCCAGTCTTCACGCCGCAAACGTTTTTTTGTAATAGATATGAAAGAACAAAAAGTTCTGATCAACACTTATGTAGCACATGGAAGGAGGTCAGGATCTGAATATGCACGTTCATTTTCCAATAACCCTGAAAGTCATATGAGCAGCCTTGGTTTTTATAAAACTGAAGCTACTTACTATGGTGGCCATGGTCTTTCTTTAAAAATTGAAGGGCTGGAAAGGGGCTTTAACGATAAAGCAGATAAGCGCAATATTGTAGTACACGGATCAGAATATGTTGGCGCGGGTTTTATCAAAAACAATCCATTTACCGGAAGAAGTTATGGCTGTCCTGCTGTACCGGCCAACCAGGTAGACAATGTTATCAATACCATTAAAAACGGCACTTGTCTTTTTATTTATCATCCCACAAAAAATTATTTAACGCACTCGAAGATATTGAACTCTTAGCTTGGACTTACATACAGATGGTTTGGAAAACAATAGCCCGATCGTACCCTATGATTGGGCATTGTTCTTTTTAGCCGTTAGCCTTAAGCTGTTAGCTAATAGTTTATCGCGTGGTTGTTCAGCAGCGTAATAAAACCATACAGGTCTTGACGGGAGATATTTGCTAAAGGCTAACAGCTAAAACCTGTCTCTATCCTGCTATTCCAACCGCCACCAACTGGCAGACAGCACCCACCACTAAGCCGCTATAGATTTCGAAAGGATTGTGATCCGATACAATAAACCGTGCCGTACAAACCAGCCCGGTTATAAATATGGCAATGGAAAGATACGCGCCGCCTGCAATACTGCCGTTAAAAGCCATCCACATAAATAATACAAATAAGGCCCCCACTGCAATGCCATGCATGCTTATTTTATAATAAATATTGGCCATCATACCCGCTATACACGATAAAAAGACAGCCAGCAGCATAACAACCAGCGCGGTGTTATCGCGTAAATTTTTAGACACATACCAGGCCCAGAAATAAAATATCATGCAAACAATATAGGGTATGATGCGATCTTTTTGTGAACGAAGGAAAATGTTTTTTATAAAACCCAGTTGTTTCATCAGCAGCACGCTGAACAGGGGAAGAAAGGCTGTGCTGAACGCAACAGAAATTAGTCTGAATACTTTGGCTTTGCCAGTCATGCCCGCAAAAGCATAGGGATCGGCGAACACTAAAAATGCTGTAATATAAGAAGGGATAAAAAGCGGGTGAAAAACAAAGGAAACAATATGGCCAAATGCGCGGATGGACGCGGGCCAGGTGTTATTACCCGCTTCGGGCTGCAATTCCAGTGATCCATTGTTTTCCATGCGGCAAATATACCGCGGCACAAAATGACAGAGAAAAAAGAGTGTAATGGTATTCTTCCGGTCGGTGAGACACCGACCGGGGTTATTGATTGCATTGTTCTGATCGATGAGGGCTGTGGCCGGGGCAAAATAATGGTCGGCGAAAACGCCGGCCATGTATTACAAATTAAGGTTGTAATGTGTAATGGCATTCTTCCGGTCGGTGCAACACAGGCCGGGAAGATTCATTTATAATTCCTTTCTCAGTCTTGCCACGGGTATATTCAGTTGTTCGCGGTATTTGGCTACGGTGCGGCGGGCAATATTGTATCCTTTCTCCTGCAGCAGCTCTGTAAGCCTTTCATCGCTAAGCGGTTTTTTCTTGCTTTCATCGCCCACCATATCGCTTAGTATTTTCTTTACCTCGCGGGTAGAAACTTCTTCGCCGCTTTCCGTGCTTAAAGATTCACTAAAGAAAAATTTCAGGCGGTAGGTGCCGAACTCTGTTTGCACAAATTTGCTGTTGGCTACACGGCTTACCGTAGAAATATCCAGGTTGGTGCGTTCTGCAATATCCTTTAAGATCATGGGCCGCATGGTGGTCTCATCTCCGGTTACAAAAAACTCATGCTGGTACTCCATAATAGTGCCCATTACACTGGTAAGGGTATGCTGTCTTTGTTTAATGGCGTCTATAAACCATTTGGCCGCATCTATTTTCTGCTTAATGAACAACACCGCTTCCTTTTGCCGCTTGTCTTTCTTGCTGCCACGGTCATAGTCTTTTAACATATCGCGGTAGCCTTCGCTGATACGCAAATCTGGCGCATTGCGGGAGTTGAGGGTAAGCTCCAGTTTACCGGCATTGTTGAAGATAAAAAAATCGGGTATGATATAGCTTTCGCCCTTGTTCATTGAACCCACATTGCCACCGGGCTTGGGATTCAGTTTAATAATTTGCGCAATAATGTCTTTAAGCCCGTCATCATCTATATTAAGTCCGCGCTGTATTTTTTCGTAATGTTTCTTGGTAAATTCTTCAAAATAATCTTCCAGCACCATAATGGCCTGTTCAACCGGACGCCCTTCGCCCAGCTTACGGTACAGTTGCAGCAAAAGGCATTCCTGCAAATTACGGGCGCAAATACCCGATGGATCAAAATGCTGGATTTTTTCTATCAGCTTTTCTATTTCGTCTTCCGTGGCATCTATATTTTGTCTGAAGGCAAGATCATCCTTGATGGAGGAACTTTCCCTGCGCAGGTAACCGTCATCGTCTATACTGCCAATAATTTGTTCTGCAATTTTTTGCGAGCGATCGTCAAGGTTTAGCATACCCAACTGGTCGGCCAGCATTTCGTGAAAAGAAGTTTCCACTTTTACAGGCACCGTTTTCTGTTCATCAGGATCGCCATAATTGTCGTCACGCAGTTTATAATCGCCTACCTCATCATCGCTGTCAGAAACATAGTCGCTCACATCAATATTGTCGTACTGCTCTTCGCTGCCATCCGCATCAAAATCTTCTTCATTACTGCTGTCAAACTCGTCTTTTACGTCTTCGGTCATACTTTCATCATGACCGTCCTCGCCAGCTTCCAGCGCAGGATTTTCTTCCATTTCCTCTTTTATGCGTTCTTCCAGGTTGGCCGTAGGCACCTGCAGCAGCTTCATTAACTGAATCTGCTGAGGTGATAACTTCTGGAGTAATCTTTGTTGTAAACTCTGACCCAGTGACATAACTTGCTTAGGATTTAGACCAACTACCTCTTGATTAAATTAAAAAATCGCGACGATCCACAAAAATCAGGCCGTAATTTACGTACAAAATAAGATATGATGGTGCAACGTATTTATAAATTTCTTGTTGTGTTGTCTTTATTAGTAATCTGCCAAAAATTACATGCGCAATTAAGCCCGCTTACCGTTGTGCCTCAGCCAGTTGTTTTCATGAAATTGGCTGCGGTTAAACCTATCGTAAAAAAAGCCAGTATTGTGAATAAAAACCTGCCCCGGATAACGCCTTCGCCGCTATCCGCGCCTGTTTCAGCAGGTATCGCTACCGATTATTACACCCAACATTTTGGATTTTTTTGCAAAAAAGAGTTGCAGTTTGAGAAAGCCACCGCCATACCCCTTCGCCTGCGGCTGGGTAGTTTAGACTATGTAAACAGGTTGGAAGGAAAATAGTTGGCCGCAATGGTTCGTAACCAAGGCTGGGCCATGCTTTTAAGTGTCTTTGGGTAAATTTCTTATACGGAAACAGGTTGCTTTTGCAAAACCTGTTTCACCGTATTTACTATTTTATCCGCCTTGTCTTTAATCTGATCTTCGCTCCAGAGCAGGCCAATAGCCGTGGAGATACAACGGCTCATAATGGCGTGACTGGCGCTAAAATCTTTGCCTGCATGGTGTATTACAGCGGCCTTGTGTTCGGGGCTTAGCGCATGCAGGGTAAGGCCTTCTTTCAGGTGATCCCATTTGCGGATATAATGCCAGTTGTTATCGAACCAGTAGAAATTGCCGGCCAGTATTCCCTGCTCTTTCAGGGAAGCTATTACGGCGCGCGTAAGTTCTTCTGTGGGCAGCAACCAACTTAAAAATGTGCAACTGTCGCCTTCCGGGTCAGGAATACGCCTGAAACTAATTTCGGGCACCTGGGCCAGCAGTTCTTTTAAAGCGGTATGATTGCGCTTTTGAATATCGAGGAATTGTTCCAGTTTTTGTATTTGCGCCAGTCCTACGGCAGCATGTAATTCAGAGATTCTGAAATTATAGCCAACAAATGGATGCAGGTCGGCACCACGATCGACGCCTTTGTGGTCGTGTCCGTGGTCACTGTATCCATCACTTTTTATATAAATATCTTCCCGGTTGGTAATAACGGCCCCACCTTCGGCGCAGGTAATGGTTTTTACAAAATCGAAAGAAAAAGTACCCGCATCGCCAATACTGCCCAATTTTCTTCCTTTATAGCTGGCGCCAATGCTCTGGCATGCATCTTCCAGTAAAAGCAGGTTATGTTCTCTGCAAATGGCTATCAGCGCGTCCATATCTGCCATGCTGCCGCACATATGCACGGGCATTACACATTTTGTTTTGGGAGTAATGGCATTGCGCACGGCTTCGGGATTCAGCGTTAATGTATCATCCACATCTACAAATACCGGTATAGCACCAACGCTTATCACTGCTTCAAAACTGGCTACAAAGGTAAAGGCGGGTAAAATTATTTCATCTCCATAGCCTATGCCCAGCGCTGCCATGGCGGTGGTTAATGCCGCCGTTCCACTGCTAACCAGTTGTGCGTATTTGCTGCCAAAAGTGTTGCAGATAGTGGCTTCCAGTTCTTTTGATTTCCAGAGGCCTTTTCGAGGACCGTCAAAACCATACCGCATAAAAATACCTGTTGCAAGCACATCATTTACGCCAGTCAATTCTTCGCTGCCAAATAATTCAAAACCGGGCATGGGAAACTATTTTGAATGTTAAATTATAAATTTTGGATTACGAAGGTAGAAAAGATTGATGGGTAGACAGGGTTAAAAAAATGGAAATTTTTAAAGTGATGCAAAACCGGGTTGAAAGTTGTTTCACTGGCGATTTTTAGAAAGATGATGATGATTGAACATCAAAACCACCACATCGTAGCGCACTGACGACTGACGTCTCACGCCTCAGGCTTAAGGCCAAAACGAAAGTTCACTTTCATTATTCTCAAAATCAACAGCGCTCACACCAAACCGCTTCATTTTATCTGCCGTTAATGGAATAACATATTGCATGGTATCTGAAATGGCTGGAATTATTTTCACAATATTCCGGGGATTTTCTTCGTCCTTAACCGAATCGGCCATATTGAACCCGTAAACAACAAAGGCCTTCACTTTTTTTATTGTTTCTTTGTTTTTAATGGTAATGGTGGTGCCGTAGGCATTTGTGCCGGTACTGACTACGGTAAGCACCGGTTTCTCAATTGCAGCACTGTCAATCCAGTCCATGCCGGGTATAAGTGCCGGGTACCTGTAATAGTTATTCCTGATGGTATCTGCCCAGCCCATCGGGTTTTTTTCAAATGATTTACTACTAAAATAAATGGCGCCCTGCACATTGGGCATGTTTCTCAGCTCCCTTATCATACGTGGCAATTCATCTTTATCCCTCCAGGAGGCGTTGCTGCCACCCTTAAAAATTCCCAGTCCTATATAACAGGCCCTGCCATAGGTATGTTTGTTCCACCAGTCAAGCAGGGGCCCATAAGGTGCGTGGGCATGTTCAAATTCCCAATACAATTGCGGTGCTACATAATCTATCCATCCTTCTTTCAACCACAGTAAAATATCGGCATACAGATCGTCGTAATTGGTTTGTCCCGCTTTTGAGTTGCTGCCGGCTGTATCCCTGTCTGCATTGCGCCATACGCCAAAGGGGCTGATGCCAAACCGGCAATATTTCTTTTCTTCTTTTATGGCTTTGCTGAGGGCCAGGATAATACTATCTGTATTGCTCCGGCGCCAGTCCTCCTTATCCATTCCATTGCCGTATTTACGGAAAGATGCGGTATCCGGGAATTCCCTACCAGCTATACGATAGGGGTAGAAATAATCATCAAAATGCACAGCGTCAATATCGTACCTGCTTACAATATCGCGTATTACCTTAACCACGTATTGCTGTGCTTCTTTGTTACCGGGGTCGAATAAACGCACGCTGCCATAAGGCAAAAACCACTCCGGGTGCAGGCGGGTAATATGGTTAACGGCAATGGATGATTTGCCGATGGCAAATTCTGCCCGGTAAGGATTGCACCAGGCATGAAATTCCATGCCACGCTTATGGGTTTCTTCAATCATAAACTGCAGGGGATCGTAATAAGGAGAAGGCGGGACTCCCTGTTTGCCCGTCAGCCACTCGCTCCAGGGTTCATACTGAGACGGGTAAAAAGCATCTGCAGCCGGACGGATTTGCATTACAATGGCGTTCATGCCATTGCGCTGGTGCATGTCCAGCAACTTAATAAATTCTGCTTTCTGGCTCTCTGCATTGTAATTGCCTTTGGATGGCCAGTCTATATTGTCTACTGTAGCTATCCAGACCCCGCGAAACTCGTATTTTGGCTGAGCGGCAGCAAAAAGAAAAAATGCGAATAAGTAACTAAGAAGTAAAAGGACAATCCTGCTTTTCATGCTTTTCAAACGCGTTTTAAGCGTTGAAATTACGTCAATCGGTACTCCGGATTTTATCCAGCAGGTTATTTAACGTTATAGCTTGCTCTTCGTCCAGGTTTTTAAATACACTGTCCATTTCATCCTGGTGTACATCAATGCGTTCAAGCAAGGCAAGTCCCGATGCAGAAATGGTTACATCTACCAGCCTGCGATCTCCTTCGCAAACCACTTTTTGTACCAGTCCCTTTTTTAAAAGGCGATCCACAATACGGCTGGTATCGCTCATTTTATCCAGCATACGCTGTCGGATCTGCAATGTTGAAATGGGTTTACCGGCGCCACGCAAAATGCGCAGTATATTAAATTGCTGGGGCGTAATATCGTATTGATCCAGCATTGTCTTCAGACGTTCATTCATCCAGTTGAACGTGTAAATCAGATTAATGGTTGCTTTCTGGTATTCGCTCCTGAATTTGGCCTGGCTAATATCTTTCTCTATCCCCATAATGCAAAATTAAGTGGTATAAACACAAAATTAGCGTTGAACGCCCTTACGCAAACTGGCCGTCAGCATAAAAATGGTAAAAAGATGATGCGCCTCATGCAAAAGAAAAAAATCCGCCCATTGGCTTATGTTAAAACTGCCATAAAGCGGGTGAATACCCTCTCTGCGGAGTGTCGCCTCATTTAAATTCATAATATGATTGTTGATCAGGAAACGCTGCGTCGCCAAATCGTCTTCCAGCTCTTTTAAAGAAAAGGCCAGGTATTGGCCGAACAGCGGGTCATTGTCGGCTACATATCGTTCAAACAAAGGATTGTCTTTTTGTTCTATGAGCTGCAGCCGCCTCAAAAAAGTTGGCTGATACGCCACCAGGTGCACAATGTTTTCAAACGCACTCCATTTGTCCGGGTTGACGCGCTCTTTTAATTGTTCTTCGGTCAGTCCTTTTATTAATTCGTGCAGCGTTTCGTACTGGTATTTAAGGCGTGCCTGTACTGAAGAGGAAAGGGGCATATTGCTGGATTTTGGGATTGCTTGATCTTGAGATGTGAGGCCACACAAACTTCGGGAAAATATATCAATTGCAGCCTGGATACCAGATGTTCAAATTCGCGTGCTGCGACAGGTCAAATCTCAAAATCACCGTATCCTTACATCAGCAATTCTTATTCGCTCCACACTTTTGTGCCCTCACTGCAATTGGCGCAGATATCAATGTTTTTACGGCTTTGCATAATTTTTTTCCTGAACGCCGTATATTTTCCGTTCTGCCATATTTCTTTAAATGGTCTTCCTTTTAAGTCGCCCAACTGGTGCTGTGCATCTTTGTCGAAACAGCAGGGTACCACCAAACCATCCCAGGTAATTACCGGTGCATGCCAAAGACGCCAGCAATGGTTCTGCAATGTATTTTTTACTTCTGTCTTATTGTCCCTGTTTTTACGGTAGCGGCTGTATTTATTGTTGGTTGGAATCAGTTGGTTGGGATCCTTCTCATAATCGTATACCTGCGCCGTTTTAAACCACACATCGTCTGCACCAATTTCCGCAGCCAGTTTTTTTACGTCTTCCACCTGGTGTTCGTTGGGCTTTACTACCAGGAACTGAAAAATAATAAACGGTGTTTTGCTTTTCAGTTCCCGTTTCCATTTTACCATGTTTTTTGCGCCCTCCAGCACTTTACTCAGCTGCCCCCCCACACGGTATTGCTGGTAAACATCCTGCGTGGTGCCATCAATAGAAATGATGAGGCGGTTCAAACCGCTTTCGATTGTTTTTTTTGCATTGGCATCAGTTAAATAATGGGCGTTGGTAGAGGTAGCTGTATAAATTCTTTTTGAAGCGGCGTATTTTACCATGTCCAGGAACTGAGGGTTTAGGTAGGGTTCGCCCTGGAAATAAAAAACCAGGTAAAATAATTCCCTGTACAACTGGTCGATGGTCTCAGTAAAAAAGTCTTTTGTAAGCATCCCGGTAGGCCTGGTAAAAGCGCGCAGACCGCTGGGACATTCGGGACATCGTAAATTACACGACGTAGTAGGTTCAATAGAAATAGAAACCGGCAAGCCCCATTGCACAGGCTTGTTTATCCATTTGCTGAGATAAAAGCTGCTCAGCACTTTCGCCGCATTCCAGGCACGGCGCGGCGTAAGCCTGGATAATAAACTGATGCTGTCTGTAAAATTAAATCGCCCCATGGATACTGTAAAATTAATGCCGGTTACCGTAAGAAGTTCATAAATCTTAGGTGAAAACCGAACCTGTTGCTGTACAAACAGTTGCCGGACTAATTGTTTTGCCGTTGTTTAACAAATGAATTAGCATTTATTAGTGTTTATTCGCTTTCATTAGCGTTTATTAGCGTTTATATTTGCAATTGAGTTGATAACTGATGGCAACCCGAAAAAAGAAAAAAACTTCCCGAAAGCTTTTATTGGTTTTTGCAGTGTTTGCCGGTATGGCAATAGCGGCCTGGTGCTGGTACCGCTATCATGCCAGCAATTTTGTTACCTATCCCGAATTTGGCATTGCTGTTCCCGACAATTATATCATTCACGGTATTGATGTATCTCACCACCAGGATGATATTAACTGGGACCTGGTAAAAAGCATGCAGGTAAAAAATATTAAGATCGGTTTTGTATTTATTAAGGCCACTGAAGGCATTGGTAAGGTAGACAGCCATTTCAATCAAAACTGGTTCAGATCAAAAGACGCCGGTATCTGCAGGGGCGCCTATCATTTTTTCCTGGCTACCAAAAGCGGCAAATTGCAGGCACAAAATTTTATTGATGTGGTGGAATTAAAACGTGGCGACCTGCCACCCGTGCTGGATGTGGAGCAGACCTATGGTGTAAGGACCGACCGCCTGCAGCGGGAAGTAAAAACATTTTTACAAACAATAGAACAGTACTACGGCGTAAAGCCAATTATTTATACCAACGTAGATTTTTACAAACAATACCTGAACGGTCAGTTTGATGATTACCCGCTATGGGTGGCGCATTACCTGCGGCAGGACACCCCCCGTATTAAACGCGATTGGCTATTCTGGCAGCACAGCGAAGCAGGAAGGGTGAATGGTGTAAGCTACCGGGTCGATTTTAATGTTTTCAACGGAGATTCGCTGCAATTCAGGAATTTACTAATGGAATGAAAAACAGCTAATGGCTATAAGCTGTCAGCTATGACCCGGAAATGTAGTGCTGCGATATCTTAATACTATATACTAAATACTTCTTCGCATGAGCAATATGGAACCAGATGTACAGGATTTTCTAAAACGGATTGTCTGGTCTGTAACGCTGGTACTGGTTTATATGATGATTATACTAACGGCGGGTATTTATGCCAACTGGTTTTTCTTTTTTGATACCCCCACAATGGGCAACTATATTTTTTATGCCTGGGTTTTGCTTAGTAGTGCCGGCGTTTTTTTTCTTTTAAGAAAATGGTGGAAAAGAAAGTTTCCGCATGGATAGGCGACATCGAAAATCACACTGACTTGTCTTATTAAGCAACCTTGTTCCTTTGCTGGCTAATGCTATTCATGATTCCTTCACAAATTGTCATAATGTTTTTTCACCGGCAATGGTGTAAAGGCAATGATAAATACAGCGGCAATTTGCAATGATGGGTTAAGAACCAACTTTTATTTACTGTCCCTTCGCATCCAGTATCACCGGGTTGCTGCCCTTGCCCATAATAATCACTTTTGCATTGGGCGATTTGGCAATTTCAAGCTGGGCTTTGATGCTTTCGTATTGCAATTGTTTGTCGGTCAGGCTTTCGCTGATGATGCGCTGGTAATCGGCAATACCCTGTGCTTCTACACGTTTGCGCTCTGCCTCCTGTTTTTCTTTCTGCAGTACAAACTGCATTTTTTGAGCGTCCTGTTCTGCATTTATTTTTTGTTCAATGGTAGCTTTTACTGATTGGGGTAATGTTATATTTCTAACCAATAAATTCTCCAGCAGCAATCCGCGTTTGTTGAAATCGCCCTCAATGGTTTTAAAAATACGTTGCTGAAACTCGTCTCTTTTGCCGGAAAACAACGCAACCGCATCGTAATAAACGGCATTGTCGCGAATACGGGTACGGGTAATGGGACGAACAATTTTGTCTTCGTAATTCTCGCCCGTTTCAGAAAGCAGTTTAGGTGTTTCATTGGGAACTACCCGGTACAGCACTGATAAATCAATTGTCACTTCAAGTCCATCGGCACTTAACACACGAATGGCATCATCGCCTGCCTTATGGCCTTCGTCCTGTACGCCGCTCATGGTATAATTTTGTGTCTTTATGTCCAGTTTTACTACATCTACCAATGGGTTTATGAAATGCAGGCCGCTGTTCAGTACTTCCGTTTGTACTTTACCGAACAATTTTTGAACCCCCACCTGCCCGGCTTCAATTTGTATAACACAGGCGGTAAGCACACCCAGCGCTATTACCACCAGGCCAACAAGACGCACAGGGCCGCTGAATTTTTTTATATTGATATCGCCACGGTGAAGGGCCTGTCCAACAAAAAAAATAATTAATCCGAGAATAAGGAGTACCATAATAGTTGATTTGTTGATTGGTTAACCGGTTTGCAGGGAACCGTCTAAGCTTACATTTTGTCCACACCGGAATATTAACTGCTGTGATCGGCTATGATCATCCATTTGCCATTTATTTTTCTGAAGAGTAATGTATAGTTGCCGCCGGTATCGCCCGCTGTTCTTTTTAAAAAATACTTCCCCAATACCCAGTAATACTCTGCGGATAATTTTTTTACTTTTATTATTTCAAAAAAAAGCTTTCCCTTTTTTGCCGGACTATCGTAGTTCTTTTTATAATTATTCAGTGCGTTTGTATACCCATAAGTAATCCCATCTTTACCAACAAACATTAATGAATCATTCTGCCAATAGCCGCTCATAAATTCATCCAGGTTGCCTTTGTTCCATGATATGGTTTGCCTGTTCAGCAAATCGGTAATTTCTTTTTCATCTTTGTTTGTTTGTGCTGAAAGCAGTTTGGCGGTAAAAAAAACGATCAGCAATAAGATATTTCGTTTCATAGCATAAAGGTAGATGGTTTGGTAGTACCTGTAAAACACAATTGCCGGCATAGATTGAATCATCGTTACACCGAAATAAAAAAAGTGCCGGATACCGCGGGGGCATCTGGCACCTGACTCAACCGGGCAGTTATTCACCAAACCGGTCGTATATATAGCTGCAAAAAGTTCGACCTTAATATGGTTCATCATACATGAACCACGGCAATCCGGATCGCCGGCGCCTGCCTACGCAACAGAAAACTAAGTAGCCCAGGCTTTATCGCCTTTTTTATAATCGATACATCCCTCATATTTACCGGGTACCGCCACATAGCGCAGGGCCTGTGTAGCGCCTTCCTTGGAAGTGAAATAACCAAACAGGGTAAGCTGTTTCATCTGGGTAAAATAATGAGTAGGATCTTCTTTCTTTTTATTTTTCTGGTAGTCTTTTGCTTCTTTATCCAGCGCTGTCAGGAACGTAGTTCTTTGTTCGGGTGTAGATTCCATGAACGATTTGCTATTGGCTTTTTTGCAGGCCTCATTCAGCTTGTTTATACCTTCGTGAAAGGTTTTCTGATCTGCCTCATTGTAAGTATCGTTTACCATTACCGTCATAAACTGGCCTACTTTTGCTGCTTTTGCACCGGGGCTTTTTGTGGGCGGCAGAATGGTATCTGCCACTTCATCCAAAAAAGCAACATCTTCTGCATTAAAAACAGGACCGCCCATGGTTGGTTCGTTTTTACAACCGGTCAGCAGCAATTCGCCACCTATAAAAGCGCTGCCGGTAAGCACGGTAATCATTTTTAGAAGCTCTCTTCTGTCCATATGGATTGTTTTTATAGTTTTTAAATTTATTCCTTTTAAAGTTCTTCGCAATATTTTATTTCGTTCCAGGGTACTAACAGGGCGCAATGGCTAGATATTTCCCTTTTTCAGTTCCTTTACTGCAAAATCTGCGGCCCTGGCCGTTAAAGCCATATAGGTAATAGACGGGTTTTGGCAGGCCGATGATGCCATACAGGCGCCATCGGTAATAAAAACATTTTTTACCTCGTGCAGCTGGTTATTGCCATTGAGCACCGAGGTTTTGGGATCTTTTCCCATTCTTGCGGTACCCATTTCATGGATGCAAAAACCAGGCGCGGGCGCACTGTCGTAGGTGCTGATATTTTTTAACCCTGCTTTATCCAGTATCTCGGCTGCGCTGTTCATCATGTCTTTCCGCATAGCCATTTCATTGGCCTTAAATTCACAATCGATATCCAGTGTTGGCAGACCCCATTTGTCTTTTTTATCTTTATTCAGGGTTGCTTTGTTTTCAAAATAGGGCAGGTGTTCGCCCCAGCTTCCAATGCCAAAGCCCCATTTGCCCGGCTCCGTTAATGAGTCTTTGTATGCTGCCCCAACACCTTCTGCAATATACATTCTGCCACGCCCGGCGCCGCCCTGGTAGCCAAATCCGCGTACATATTCTTTCTGCTTTGTAGCATCATTGATATTTCTAAACCGTGGTATATAAATGCCGTTGGGCCTGCGGCCATAGGTGTAATGATCTTCAAAATCATCCGATTCGCCATTGGCGCCCACCCCGTAATGATGGTCCATTAAATTATGCCCTACCTGTCCGCTGCTATTGCCCAAACCATTTGGAAAAGCAGCAGAGGTGGAATGCAGCAGAATATGCGCGGTGCCCAGCGTAGAGGCGTTAATAAAAACGATTTTTGCAAAATATTCTTCTGTCTTCATTGTTTCTGCGTCCATAATACGCACCCCTTTTGCCTTTTTGCTATCCTTATCATACAATACTTCCAGCACAATTGAAAATGGACGAAGCGTAAGATTGCCCGTTTTTGCCGCAGCGGGCAGGGTGGCGGAATTGCTGCTGAAATAACCACCAAAAGGACAGCCTTCGTGGCATTTGCTCCTGAACTGGCAGGGACCACGGTTGCCCAGTTTTGCGGTATGATTGGCAGAACGGCCGATGATCATTCTTCTTCCATCAGCAAAGCTTTTATTGATTCTTTCAGCTACCTGTTTCTCCAGGCAATTCATTTCCATGGGCGGCAAAAACTTGCCATCGGGCAGTTGTGGCAGGTTTTCAACCGAGCCGCTGATGCCCACAAATGGTTCTACATAGTCGTACCAGGGCGCAATATCACGGTAACGTATAGGCCAGTCTGTGCCATGTCCGTCTTTTGCGTTGGCTTCAAAATCCACATCGCTCCAGCGGTAACACTGCCGGCCCCAGGTTAAACTTCTGCCGCCAACATGATTACCACGTACCCAGTCAAATGGTTTTACCTGCGTGTAAGGGTTTTCAATATCGTTGACAAAGAACTTTTTTGATACTTCATTAAAAGCGTAGCATTTGCTTTGTATGGGACTATCTGATCTTTCTTTTTCTGTGAGATGGCCGTGATGATCCAGTTCCCATGGATCTTTGGTGGTACCCGTATAATCTTTTACATGCACTACATCCCTGCCGCGTTCCAGCACCAGGGTTTTCAATCCTTTTTCACACAATTCTTTGGCGGCCCATCCACCGCTGATGCCGCTGCCTACTACTATCGCGTCGTACGTGTTTTGTGCTGTTGCTTTGTTATTGATGCTGACGTGTAAAGAATCTCCGGGCATATGATACTTAGTATTTAGATTTTAGTATGTAGACACTACGCATTTGATTAGTACTTAGATATTAGTATCTGGACACGGGTCCTTAAACTCCGACGCACTACCCCGTGTCTTTGCACTGAATACTATATACTAAAATCTACAAATTTCCTTTTTTCAGCTCATCCACCGCAAAATTGGCGGCCCTTGCTGTTAATGCCATATAGGTAAGCGAAGGGTTTACGCAGGAGGAAGAGGTCATGCAGGCACCATCTGTCAGGAATACATTTTTTGCATCCCATACCTGGTTGTGTGCATTCAGTACCGATGTTTTTGGATCCTTACCCATTCTTGCGCTGCCCATTTCATGAATACCATCACCAATTTCATGTCCTGCATCATGGGTTTGAATATTTTTTGCACCACCGGCTTCCAGCATGGCTACTGCCTCTGCCACAATATCCTTTCTCATCTTCAATTCATTCTCCTGTAATACGGCGTCCATGGCCAGTATGGGCAAGCCCCATTTGTCTTTTCTTTCTTTATCAAGACTGATGGTATTGTTATGATGCGGCAAAAGTTCGCCAAAGCCGCCAATTCCCATGTTCCAGTGACCTGGTTCTGTTAATGCATCTTTGAAATCGCCCCCGATGCTGTATTCAGCTATTTCGCGGTTCCAGCTCTGGCGGCTTCCCGAGCCCTGGTAACCAAAGCCACGCAGGTAATCTCTTTTATCGCCGTTCATATTTACAAAGCGGGGAATATAGATTCCGTTTGCACGGCGCCCGAAATAATATTTGTCTTCATATCCTTCCATAGTGCCGGATGCACCAAGGTTGTAATGGTGGTCCATAATATTATGTCCCAGTTCCCCGCTGCTGCTGCCCAAACCATCCGGCCATACATCGGTAGCCGAATTCATTAACACCCAGGCGCTGTTCAACGCAGAGGCATTTACGAAAGCTATTTTGGAATAAAACTCGTAGGTTTTGTTGTTTTCCGCGTCTACTATTTCTACGCCTTTGGCTTTCCTGGTATTTTTATCGTAAATAATTTTTGAAACAATGCTCCAGGGGCGTACAGTTAAATTGCCCGTGGCCCTTGCAGCCGGAAGTGTGGAAGACTGTGTACTGAAATAGCCACCGAACTGGCAGCCTTCCCAGCAGCGGTTGCGGAACTGGCATTGGGTCCGGCCGGGCACGGGTGCTGTAAGATTGGCTACGCGGCCAATAAACATATAACGTTTGCCGGGCCATTTTGCCTTTATTCTTGCCGCCACATCTTTTTCCACGCAGGTCATATCCATGGGTGGAAGAAACTGCCCGTCGGGCAAATGTGGCAAACCTTCTTTGGATCCGCTTACACCAATGTGTTTCTCTACATGGTCGTACCAGGGGGCAATATCACGGTAACGTATAGGCCAGTCTATTGCCCAGCCATCCTTTGCGTTGGCTTCAAAATCCAAATCGCTCCACCGGTAGCTTTGGCGGCCCCATAAAATAGAACGTCCGCCCAGTTGGTAAGCCCTCCACCATTTGAAGGGTTTTATTTCGTGGTAGGGTGCATCATTGTCCTGCACCCAGTAATCAATAATAGGTTCGCTTTTGCCCCAGGTGCGGGCAATAACAGGCCGGTTTTTTAAACTCTCTTTTGTAACCACGCCGCGGTGCTCAAAATCCCAGATATCTTTGGTAGCAGATTTATAGTCTTTGATGTGTACAAAATTTCTGCCCCGCTCCAGCATTAACACTTTCAATCCTCTTTCTGTCAGTTCCTTTGCTGCCCAGCCACCACTAATGCCAGATCCTATCACAATGGCATCAAAGGTGTTTTGTTCTGTGGCTTTGTTATTGATATTGAGTGAATCTCCGGGCATATAGTACTTAGTATTTAGATTTTAGTATTTAGACACAGCGCATTTAATCAGCACCTGGATTTTAGTCATAGTATTTAGACAATGGTAGGTAAAATTCGACGCATCGCCGCGTGTCTTTGTACTAAATACTATATACTAAAATCTATAGATTTCCTTTCTTCAATTCGCTTACGGCGTGGTCTGCAGCCCTTGCTGTAAACGCCATATAACTAAGTGAAGGGTTTACACAGGAAGCCGATACCATAAATGAACCGTCTGTTACGAACACATTGGGGGCATCCCATACCTGGTTGAATTTATTGAGCACCGATGTTTTTGGATCTTTGCCCATACGCGCCGTACCCATTTCGTGTATACCACGGCCAAGCGTACCATCCCCATCGCGGCCTTTTACATCTTTTACGCCGGCTGCTTCCAGCATTTCGACAGCATCAGCCAGCATGTCTTTGCGCATCTTTTTCTCGTTGTCCTTGTATTCTATATCCATAGCCAGTACCGGCAATCCCCATTTATCCAATTTTTGTTTGCCGTTTTTATCGGCTACCGGGCGCATGCCTAAATCCCTGCCGGTAATGGGGTCTTTAAATTCTTCCATTTTATCTGAATACAGGGTCTTATCCAGGTAGATCCTGTTTTCATGGTAAGGCAATGTTTCGCCAAAGCCGCCAATATTCATGGTCCAGGAACCAGGTTCTGTAAGTGCTTCTTTAAAATCGGCGCCGATTGCTATTTCTTCCATAGAACGGCTATAGCCTTCGCGGCTGCCGCCGCCCTGGTAACCAAAACCACGCAGGTAATCTCTTTTATCGCCAAAGAAATTGCGGTAACGGGGAATGTAAATTCCATTGGCGCGGCGGCCGAAATAATATTTGTCTTCGAACCCTTCCACGCGGCCACTGGCGCCCACACCCAGGTGGTGGTCCATTACGTTGTGACCCAATTCTCCGCTACTGCTGCCGAGGCCATCGGGCCAGATATCGGTAGCCGAGTTCATCAATACCCACGCACTGTTTAATGAAGAAGCATTGAGGAAAATTATTTTTGCCTTGTAGGTAAAGGTCTTGTTGTTTTCTCCATCCAGTATCTCCACACCGGTAGCTTTTTTCTTGTCTTTATCGTACAAGATTTTTGTAACGATGCTCCATGGGCGCAGGGTAAGATTGCCTGTTTTTTGTGCAGCAGGCAATGTGGAAGATTGTGTGCTGAAGTAGGCACCAAACGGACAACCCAGGGCACATTTGTTCCTGAACTGGCAATTGGTTCTTCCATTGTGCGGCGCCGTTAGATTGGCGGTGCGGCCAATGATCATTTTGCGCACGCCCTTATAATGTTCTTTTATACGTGCAGACACTTCTTTTTCCACGCAGGTCATGTCCATGGGCGGAAGAAACTGTCCGTCCGGCAATTCAGGCAACCCTTCTTTTGAACCGCTGATGCCCGCAAACCTTTCGGCATAGTCGTACCAGGGCGCTATCTCATTATAACGAACCGGCCAGTCAATGCCAATTCCTTCTTTTGCGTTGGCTTCAAAATCCAGGTCGCTGAGGCGGTAGCTCTGGCGGCCCCACATGAGCGATCTGCCGCCGACGTGGTATCCGCGGAACCAGTCGAACCGTTTTACTTCTGTATAGGGACTTTCTTTATCGCTGCACCAGTAGTCGAGATTGGTTTCGCTTAACGGGTAGTCTCTTTTCAGTACCGGGTAATCCTTTTCCATCTGCGCCGTACGCCGCCCGCGGTGCGGAAATTCCCAGGGATCTTTTGTGGCGTTTACATAATCTTTCACGTGCACAATATCGCGGCCGCGTTCCAGCATCAGCACTTTCAGTCCTTTTTCTGTCAACTCTTTAGCAGCCCAGCCACCGCTGATACCAGAACCAATTATAATAGCATCGTAGGTATTTTGCTGGTCAGCTTTATTGTTGATGTTTAATGAATCTCCGGGCATATGTTAATTATTTAGTGTTCTTTATTAATATAAGCGGACTCATTCGCGGCTGTTAGCTATTAGCGCCATCGGACATCTCTAACGTACAGGCACAAACTAACAGCTTATAGCTAAAAGCTTACCGCTGGTGTTAGAGATTTCCTTTCTTCAATTCACTTACCGCATGGTCAACAGCTCTTGCCGTAAAAGCCATATAGGTTAAGGATGGATTCTGACAGGCTGCAGAAGTCATAAATGAGCCATCTGTTACAAATACATTGGGTGCATCCCACACCTGGTTAAATTTATTGGTAACCGATGTTTTGGGATCCTTACCCATGCGCGCAGAACCCATTTCATGTATACCTCTTCCCAATGTGCCATCGCCTTCCCAGCCTTTTACATCTTTAACGCCGGCAACGGTAAGCATTTCAATGGCGTCGTTCACCATATCCTTCCGCATCTTTTTTTCATTCTCCTTATATTCTACATCAATCGCCAATACATTTAATCCCCATTTATCCAGCCTTTGTTTGCCTGCTTTATCGGGTACGGGGCGCGATCCCAGGTCAATTTCACGATCGCCAATTTTGTCTTTAAATGGCTCGGTCTTATCGCCATACAGTGTTTTATCAATATAGATCCTGTTTTCATGATAAGGCAGCGTTTCTCCAAAGCCACCAAAACCCATAGACCAACTGCCCGGTTCAGCTGCGGCATCTTTAAATTCGCCTCCTATAGTCAATTCGGCAATATGGCTTCCCCAGCCGGAGCGGCTGGCGCCGCCCTGGTAGCCAAATCCACGCAGGTAATCCCTTTTATCGCCAAACAAATTTCTGTAACGGGGTATATAAGGGCCGTTTGCACGGCGGCCGAAATAATATTTGTCTTCATATCCTTCTACACGGCCACCTGCTCCAATACCCAGGTGGTGGTCCATAATATTATGACCCAGCTCTCCGCTGCTGCTGCCCAGTCCATCGGGCCAGATATCAGTTGCAGAATTCATTAATATCCAGGCGGAGTTTAATGTAGAAGCATTCAGGAAAATTATTTTTGCATAATACGTATAGGTCTTCATGGTTTCGCCATCCAGTACTTCCACACCGGTAGCTTTTTTCTTATCCTTATCGTATAAAATTTTTGTTACAATGCTCCAGGGGCGCAGGGTAAGATTGCCTGTTTTCATCGCCGCGGGCAGTGTTGAGGATTGTGTGCTGAAATAAGCACCGAAGGGGCAACCCAGCCAGCACTTGTCCCTGTACTGACAATTGGTTCTGCCCTCATGCGCCACCGTTAGGTTGGCGCTCCTGCCCATGATAATGCGGCGGAAAGATTTGGGGTCGTAGTGTGCGTTCATCCTGGCGGCCACGTCTTTTTCCACGCAATTCATTTCCATGGCGGGCAGAAACTGTCCGTCTGGTAATTGCGGCATGTTTTCATGAGAGCCGTTGATACCGGCAAATTTCTCCACGTAATCGTACCAGGGCGCAATTTCATTGTAGCGGACAGGCCAGTCGATGGCAATACCTTCTTTGGCGTTGGCTTCAAAATCAAAGTCGCTCCAGCGATAGCTCTGCCTGCCCCACATGAGCGATCGGCCACCCGTGTGGTAACCACGAAACCAGTCGAAACGTTTTATTTCTGTATAGGGACTATCCTTATCGCTGCACCAGTAATCAAGATTGACTTCGTTTAAAGGGTAATCCCTTTTCAGCACGGGATAATCTTTTATCATTTGTTCTGTGCGGCCGCCGCGGTGTGGGAAATCCCAGGGGTCTTTGTTGGCGCTTACATAATCCACCACGTGTTTAATATCGCGGCCACGCTCCAGCATGATTGTTTTCAATCCTTTTTCACAAAGTTCTTTTGCGGCCCATCCGCCGCTGATTCCCGAACCAATTACAATTGCATCGTACGTGTTAGTATCTGCCATAAATTATTTTTTAAGCTTTTAGCTGTTAGCTATAAGCTTATAGTTAGAAGAAGCTGACAGCGGGAGCTAATAGCTAACAGCTGCTCTTTACACATCGCAGGTTTTAACGGCCTGTTTCAGCGCGGCTATTTTGTCTTTGGTTTCTTTTCCGGTTGGTATAAACTCCTGCGCCACATAATCTTTAAAGCCAGTGTCAATGATGGCCTGCATAATAGCCGGATAATTGAGTTCCTGGCTTTCGTTTATTTCATGACGGCCAGGCACACCCGCAGTATGGTAATGGCCTATGTACTGGTGGTTATCCCTGATGGTTCTGATAACATCGCCTTCATCTATCTGCATGTGATAAATATCATACAGGAGTTTGAAATTTTCCGAGCCGGTGCGTTTACAGAGTTCTACACCCCAGGCCGTTCTGTCGCACATATAATCCTTGTGATCTACTTTGCTGTTCAGCAATTCCATTTGTATGATAACGCCATTCTTTTCTGCCAGCGGCAAAATCTTCTGCAGGCCGGCCACACAATTTTTGAAACCGGTTTCGTCGTCCATGCCACCGCGGCTGCCGCTAAAGCATATCAGGTTTTTGTAACCGGCTTTTGCCATCAAAGGAATTACATCTGTGTAATCTTTAATCAATTGTTCATGAAATTCGGGCCGGTTAAAGCCATTCGTTAAACTAACCTTGCCGCCGTGGTAGCACATAGAGCTGAACATGCCATATTTCTGCAGGGTCGGCCAGTCTTTCGGGCCCACCAAATCAATAGCGCTGAACCCGATTTTCTTTACTGCCTGGCACAATTCTTCAATTGATACAAAATTGTAACACCACTGACATACGGAGTGGTTGATATTTCCTTTAAATTTCAAAGTAGATGAGTTTTCTGAAGGTTCTGATGCAATGGCGGGAATCATGGAAGAAGCGCCAATGGCTGCTGTGCCCGCCAGCAGGTTTTTAAGGGCTGCACGCCTGTTTTGTTTGTCCGGCATAGATAATCGGTTAGTTGATTTACTGAATGGCTTGTGTTGACTATGCAGTTTGTACCGCTATTTTTTTCTGTTTTTGCGATTGCTTATAAAAGAACAGTATGCCAAAAGCAACTATTAAAATAATAGGTATTACAAGTGTTACATTAATGATTTCCGGCCCTGCAGCTTTTTTTGCTTCATTGAGCGCCGAGGCCATTGCCGGCGTTGCTGATGGACCTGAATAGTCCGGGACGCTGGCTCCCGCAGGAAGTTTAGAAGCAAGGAGTTTATCATAATAGCCGCCCATAAAAATCATGTAGATAGATACTGCAAACATGCCTGCCCCGCCCATCAGGTTCATGCCCACGGCACCTGTTTTTGGCAGATTTTCAGAAACAAAGCCAAGCATGGTGGGCCAGAAGTAACAAACTCCGATACCAAATACAATTGCACCAACAAACAGCATGTTACCCGTGGTATGACCTAGCAGGTATAAACCCAAGGCCGCGAATATGGCAGATATTAATAATACCCCTGAAGGAGAAAACTTATGCACTACCGGTCCTGCAAACGCCCTTCCTAAAACCATCACACCGGTTTCAAGGGTTAATAAAAGAATGGCATTATCGGTTACATTCTTCAGTAAAACATCTATCCATTGACCGGTAAATAATTCTGTAATGGCAGTACCAAACATCAATATGATCATGATAAAAAACAGCGGTGTTAACAGTGCTTTGTACATTTCTGAAGTAGATACGCCGCTTGATACCCGTTCTGTAACAGGAAAAGCCAGTTTGCTAAAAAGATAGCCATACCAAACTGTAGGTATCAGCATAATACCTACCAGCAATTTCCAGTTTTCCATGTAGGTAGTGTCTGGTATGTGAACGCCTAAAAATCTAACTATCAGTGTACCTATTACAATACCGCCAGGAAACCATAAATGAAAGTGATTGAGTTTGGTGGTTTTATTTTCAGGAAAAAGACTTGCTACCAGCGGATTACAGGCGGCCTCTACCGTACCATTACCCAAACCAATTAATAAAGTAGAAATAAAGAGCGACCAGAAGCCTGAAGCGAAAATGGTTAGAAAGATACCTGCCAGATGAAATACCGCCGCAGCTACCAGTAATCTTTTCATTCCTATTATGTCTACCACTATACCGCCTATAATAATAGCCAGCGGAAAACCCCAGAAGGCCGTACTGGTAATAATCCCGGCTTGTTCCTGAGAAAGACCAAATTTATATTTCCAGGTATCAAGTAATCCCGCGCGGATACCAAAAGAAAGGGAAGTAACCAGCAAAGCCATACAGCTTGCAATAAACAATTGTTTACGTTGTACGTTAGGTAGCATATCGTTTTATAAGTTAGTTTGTAAAAAAGCAGCCCCGGCAACCTCCCCGCTCCCCCTCCAAAAGCGAACGAGATGATCCCGGATGGTGAAACGCAACTTTAAAATTGCGGAGCTAAATGTAATTTTTATTTTTTATAAATACGAGCTTACAATTTATTTTATTTGATCATTTTTTTTGGAAAGACTTTCTTACTTTTCCTGTTACATTCTTCTCTTCACAGAAAGATTGCTTGTAACCTTACGTCATTAATAAAATTTTAATTGTCAATACAATGAACAGAAAGTTAAGAATGGGAATGATTGGCGGTGGCAAAGATGCATTCATAGGCGCCATACACCGCCTGGCCGCCAACATGGATGGATTGATAGAAGTAGCCTGCGGGGCCTTAAGTATTAATCCGGAAATTGCAAAGGATTCGGGACACATGCTCTTTTTACCCGAAGACCGTATCTACCTCAATTATGAGGACATGATAAAAAAAGAAGCCGCCCTGCCGGCAGACAAGCGTATGGATTTTGTAACCATCGTTACCCCCAACTTTGCACATTTTGCACCGGCTATGCTGGCACTCGATAATGGCTTTCATGTGGTTATTGAAAAGCCAATTGCCTTCACCAGCGACGAAGCAAAACAATTAAAGAAAAAAGTAGAAGAAACAGGTTTACTTCTTTGTCTAACCCATACCTACTCCGGTTACCCTCTGGTAAAACAGGCCAGGCAAATGGTAAAAGACGGTGTGCTGGGAAAGATTAGAAAGGTTTGGGTGGAATATCCGCAGGGATGGCTGAGCAAAATGAGCGAACGCGAAGGAAATGCACAGGCAGCCTGGAGAACCGATCCTAAAAAAAGCGGAAAAAGCGGTGCTATGGGAGATATAGGTACCCATGCTGCACACCTGGCAGAATACATTACCGGGGCAAAAATTACTCAGCTCTGTGCCGATCTAAATATTATGGTACCCGGCCGTGCACTGGACGATGACGGCAATGTGCTGCTGAAGTTTGACAATGGCGCAGCAGGTGTCTTAATGGCTTCGCAGGTTGCAGCCGGTGAAGAAAATGCATTGAAAATACGGGTATACGGAGAGAAAGGTGGCATAGAATGGGCGCAGCATGAACCCAATACATTATTGGTTAAATGGCTTGATCAACCCACGCAGATATTGAGAGCCGGCGGCAACTACGGCGATCGTTTAGGAACTTACGCCACACACAATGCCCGTACACCCGGCGGACACCCCGAAGGATACCTGGAAGCATTTGCCAATATTTACCGCAATTTCGCCCTTACCTTATCTGCAAGAATTGATGGCACAACACCTTCAAAGGAAATGCTTGATTTTCCTGGTGCAGAAGACGGCGTGCGCGGCATGGCATTTATAGATAACGTGGTGGCATCAGCGCAGAGCGATAAAAAATGGCATGAATACCAGATTTAATCGTGAGGCGTCAGGCGTGAGACGTCAGTGACGTCGATACTCACGTCTCACGCCTGACGTCTCACGTCTGAATACTATATACTTTATACTCAGTACTAAAATAATTGCTTGCATGACAACACTAAAAGGCCCCGGAATATTTCTTGCGCAGTTTATGGGCGATGCCGCCCCTTTCAATTCATTGAAATCTATTTGCGAATGGGCAAAAAGCATTGGTTTTGTGGGTGTGCAAATCCCTACCTGGGACAGCCGTTGTATTGACCTGCAAAAAGCTGCCGAAAGCAAAACCTATGCAGATGAAATAAAAGGCATTGTACAGGGTGCAGGCCTGGAGATCACCGAACTGTCTACCCACCTGCAGGGACAACTGGTAGCTGTTCACCCGGCATACAACGAATTGTTCGACGGATTTGCGCCTGAGCAATACCGTAATAACCCGGCCGCCAGGCAGCAATGGGCGGTACAACAATTAAAATATGCCGCCAAAGCTTCTCAAAACCTTGGATTAAATGCACATGCCACGTTTAGTGGCGCGCTGTTATGGCAAACGGTATACCCCTGGCCACAGCGGCCGGCGGGCCTGGTAGAGACGGGTTTCAAAGAACTGGCCAAACGCTGGTTACCCATATTGGATGTATTTGAAGAGAACGGCGTTGATCTTTGCTATGAAATACATCCCGGTGAAGATCTGCACGATGGCGTTTCTTATGAGATGTTCCTTGAAAAAGTGAACCACCACAAAAGGGCTTGCCTGCTGTACGATCCTTCTCATTTTGTTTTGCAATGCCTTAATTACCTGGAATATATAGATAATTACCACGAACGCATCCGTATGTTTCATGTAAAGGATGCTGAATTTAATCCCACCGGCAAACAGGGTGTGTATGGTGGTTACCAGAATTGGATAGACCGCGCCGGGCGGTTCCGTTCGCTGGGCGATGGCCAGGTAGATTTTAAATCTATCTTTAGCAAGCTCGCCGCTTATGATTACAAAGGCTGGGCGGTGCTGGAGTGGGAATGCGCCATTAAGCATCCCGAAGACGGTGCCAGGGAAGGATCCGTATTTATTAAAAACCATATTATCCGCGTTACAGACAAAGCGTTTGATGATTTTGCGGGTACAGGCAGTGATGAAGAATTTAACCGCAGCATATTGGGATTGCAGTAATTTTATGAATTGCTGCAGATTTGTGCAATCAATCTTCGAATCTGCGGCAGAAAACATTCGTAAACGGTATCAATTTTAATTTTATTTCCATCCATATTTAAAATAACATTTATGATTAAAAAGTTTCTGGCACTATCACTCATTGTTGCCGCCTGTTATGCGTGTAACAATAACGAAACAAAAACCAGCTCCGGTACCGACAGCGCCGCTGCAAAACCGGCTGCGCCTGCTGCCGCTGATCCTTCAAAAAATCCCGATTACGCAAAAGGTCTGGCGTTGATTGCAGCCGCTGACTGCCTTACCTGTCATAAAGTAGATGAAACATCCACCGGCCCGGCTTACCGCGATGTTGCCAATAAATACCCCAACGATGATGCCACCATTAATACATTGTCCGATAAAATAATCAAAGGCGGTTCGGGCAACTGGGGCTCTGTACCTATGACAGCGCACGATGCCTTGTCGAAAGACGATGCTAAAGCCATGGTAAAATATATTCTTCTGCTGAAAAACAAATAAACAAATACGAATGAAAATACTTTTGCTTGCTGTATGTATGTCTTTACTGGCTGCATGCAATTCTTCAGAATCAACCGCCACAAAAGAAACCAGCGCCGATACGACCGCCGCCACCAAAGCAGCAACAGATACCAGCAACAATGGCTGGGTAAGTTTATTTGACGGCACCACCACCGCCGGCTGGCACAGCTATGGAAAAAAAATTGCTGATTCTACCTGGAAAGTAGCGGAGGGCGCCTTAATGATGGACACTACCGTAAAACATGGTGCAGACCTGGTGACCGATAATAGTTATGAAAATTTTGACCTGAAGCTGGAGTGGAAAATTTCCAAAAACGGCAACAGCGGTATCATCTTTCTGGTACAGGAAGACACTACCAAATATAAAAACACCTATAACAGCGGACCAGAAATGCAGGTGCTGGATAACGATGGGCATCCAGATGGAAAAATAACCAAACACCGCGCAGGCGATCTGTATGATTTGATTAAAAGCGCTTCAGAGCCGGTAAAACCGGTGGGCGAGTGGAACCAGGCTGAAATTATTGTAAACAAGGGCAAATTGGAACTGAAATTAAACGGCGTAACCACTGTTGCTACCACATTATGGGACGATAGCTGGAAAAAACTGGTAGCCGGCAGCAAATTCAAAAGCATGCCCAACTGGGGAACCTTTACTTCCGGGCATATTGCCTTGCAGGATCATGGGAATACTGTTTGGTATAGAAATATCCAGATAAAGAAATTGTAACACGAACAGGCTGCAAATTTTTATAAATGATCACTAATACAACAACAATGCTTGCAAATATTTTATTTAAGAAGATTTTTTTGCTGATGGCACTGTCTCTTGGCATTACCTTAGAAAGCAATAACGGACCTGCAGAAGCTGCCAAACAAAAAAAGGTCCTTGTTTTTGCTAAAACAAATGGCTACCATCACGAAAGCATTGCTGCCGGAATGGTTGCCATTCAGAAACTGGGGCAGGAAAATAAATTTGCAGTAGACACCACCACCGATTCATTGCAAATTTCAGATGCCAACCTGAAACAATACAAAGCCATTGTTTTCCTAAGCACCACCGGCAAAATATTGGGCGAGGAGCAGGAAAAGGCCCTGCAAAATTTTATTCATAAAGGCGGTGGCTATGTTGGCATTCACGCTGCAGCAGATTGTGAATACAATTGGCCCTGGTACAATAAGCTCTGTGGTGGCTGGTTTAAAAGTCACCCCAAACAACAGCAGGCCAAACTAATGGTGGTTGATAAAACACATATTTCTACCAAACACCTGCCCGATGTATGGGAGCGCTGGGACGAATGGTACAATTACAAAGACCTGAACCCCGATGTGCATGTGCTCATCAAGATAGATGAAACTTCCTACACCGGTGGAGAAAATAATGGTAACCATCCCATGGCCTGGTACCACGATTACGAAGGTGGCAGGGCCTTTTATACAGAGATGGGCCATACCAAAGAATCGTACGTAGACCCGGTATACCTGCAACATATATTGGGCGGAATAAAATATGCCATGGGAGAAAAGTGATTCTTATATATAACTGAAGTAAAAAAGACGGTCTTTCGATCGTCTTTTTTTTGTGGGGCTCGTTTTCCCGCCCCTCACAAGCCGGACCAGGTCCCGCCATGAAAATAAAACCATCCGCGATTGTAATAATTTTCTTACCTTAATTGTCCTATCCACCCCTCCAAACTTAACCATCTTACTTCTATCCCTTCACTGTTTTATTTCTTCACCCGCAAAAAAATTTGTTATGCCTGAAATTCAAGAATCAGTTGCAGGATCATCTGTTGCAACCCGCCTTCCGTCTAAAAGCTATGCTGCCATGGCAGCTAACGAAAATCTTGTATCGTGGGATTTTACCCGCAGAAGCCCCCGTCCGCACGATGTGCTGGTAGAGATTCTTTATTGTGGCGTCTGTCATACCGATATTCATTTTATACGAAATGATTTTGGCATGTCTGTTTATCCGCTGGTTCCCGGTCATGAAATTGTAGGTAAGGTAACCGCCACCGGCGACCATGTCAAAAAATTTAAAGTGGGAGATACGGTAGGTATTGGTTGTCTGGTGGATTCGTGCCGGGAATGCGATAACTGCAAACAGGATTTGGAACAATATTGCCTCAACGGCGCCACTTACACCTATAGTATTCCTGAAAGACACGGCGATGGAATTACATATGGTGGTTACTCCAACCAGATTGTTTGCGATGAGGATTTTGTTTTAAAAGTCGACGCCAAACTGCCGCTTGAAAAAGTGGCCCCGCTGCTCTGCGCCGGTATTACCACCTATTCTCCCCTGCGCACTTTTAAAGTGGAAGCAGGTCACAAAGTGGCCATACTTGGTTTAGGCGGATTGGGACATATGGGTGTAAAGTTCGCTGCTGCCCTTGGCGCAGAAGTTACCGTTCTTAGTACTTCTCCTTCAAAAGAAGCAGATTCCAAAGGATTGGGTGCGCATAAATTTGTTTACACTAAAGATGAGGAACAGGTAAAAAATGTACAGGGCTATTTTGATTTTATACTTGATACAGTATCTGCCGATCATGATTATAATTTCTACCTGTCTATGCTGAAGACAAGGGGAGTCATGGTCTGCGTAGGATTACCCAATACTCCAGCACAAGTACCTGCAGCCAACCTTGTTTTTCATGGGCGTAGCATAGCCGGTTCTTTAATTGGCGGCATTGCTGAAACACAGGAAATGCTTGATTATTGCGCCTCCAATAATATTACTGCCGATGTGGAAGTGATAGATATAAGTAATATTAATAAAGCCTATGAACGGATGGAAAAAAGTGATGTGAAATACCGGTTTGTGATTGACATGGCGACTCTAAAGTAATTTATTAATGGTTGTTTTATTGTCCTGTTACCTTGCGCGGAAAATTGTTGCTGATTTTTTCCGTGCCGGGTAACAGGTTTTTTTTAGAAGCCGTAACATTAATAATACAGACTGGCTAAAAATAATTTTCTTATGCTCTTTATAGCGTTGGCTATAAAATATACGCAATGCACTCTATCTTTAGCAATCACTTAATCTTAATTGTCCTGGCCCGATGCAGTTAATTATTATTGAACTTAGCTCCCGACCGCTGAAACTTACGTGAAATTTAAATAAGCAAACCTTCATTTATGAACAGACGCCACCTCCTTAAACTTAGTTCTGCAGCCTTCCTGGCCCCTGTATTCCCAACCATTATTACCAAAGCCAATTCCAAACCCAGCGGCCCTTTTCGCTTTTGTTTAAACATGAGCACCATTATGGGTCAAAAGCCCGGCTTGCTGTATTCTATTGAGATTGCCGCCGCGGCCGGCTATGATGGCGTAGAGCTATGGGTAAGGGATATTGAGCAATGGCTGGCAGAAGGAAATACCATTGAAGCACTGGCAAAATTTATTGCGACGAAAAATATACGTGTGGAAAACGCTATCAGCTTTACAGAATGGCTGGTAGATGATGATGGCAAAAGAGCTGCGGCTCTGGCAACACTGGAAAAAGAAATGAAAATGATGGCGGTACTGGGCTGCAGGCGCATTGCAGCCCCGCCGGCTGGCGTTTCCAAAGATACGCCGGTAGATATACAAAAAGCGGGTGCCCGCTACCGTGAGACGCTTGTACTGGGAAGAAAATATGGGGTGATGCCATTGCTTGAATTCTGGGGCGCCTCCGGAACGGTGTATAATTTTGGCCAGGCACTGGCTATTGCCGCAGCCGCCAATGATGCCGATGCCCGTATATTGCCCGATGTTTATCATTTGCACCGCGGCGGCTCCGGTTTTGATTGCCTGAACCTGGTAAATGGGAAGGTAATAGATATCATTCACATGAACGATTACCCGGCCAGCAAACCGCTTAACGAACAAACAGATGCGGACCGCGTTTACCCCGGCGACGGTGCCGCACCGTTTAAAAAAATATTACAAACCCTAAAGGCAATGGGTGGCACCAAAACGCTCTCGCTTGAATTATTTAATAAAAGCTATTGGGAGCAGGATGCCATGACGGTTGCTAAAACCGGTCTTCAAAAAATGAAAGCGCTGGTATCCGGGTTATAATCTATATGGTTTGAGGATAGCAGAATGTCGTAAAAAAACGTCCAAATTATGATGATTTTCTGCCCGGCGTTTGTATAATGCTTTCTATTTTTCCATCAAAAAGATAGTGCCATACAATCCAAACATTCATCATCGCAGAAGCATTCGCCTGAAGGGATATGATTATTCAGCATCCGGATTATATTTCATCACGATTTGCATAAAGGACAGAAAATGTTTATTTGGAAACATTTCGAATTCAAAGATGATATTAAATGATTTTGGAATTGTTGCACATAACCATTGGCAGAAATTATCAGAACGATTCATAAATATAACATTGGATGTTTTTCAAATAATGCCCAATCACATGCATGGAATATTGATAATAAACCCGCCTGTACGGGCGGGGCTTGCCCCCGCCCCGACAGTTGGAACCATTGTGGGCGCATATAAATCATTGGTGGCAAATCAATGCCTGGACATATTCAAACAAAAAAAATTGGATGTAATGATGGGAAAATTATGGCAGCGCGGTTATTATGAGCATATCATTCGTGATGAACGGGCTTATTTGCGCATTGCTGAATACATCGTAAACAATCCTGGAAACTGGAAGGGTGATGGGTTTTATAATTATCGAACCAAAATATAAAGTAAGGAAGGATAACTGACATATTCATATAAAACAAAGCAGCGCCGGTAGCAGCGCTGCTTCTTTTATATAGATGGAATTGTTTTATGGATTTTTGCTAACCGGCTGAGCTGTGGCGGGTGCCTGGCTCATGTGTTTGTAAAAATTATCCATATCATTTACCAGTACTACCTGAACACCTTTGGGTGCTGCACTGGCGCTGCCATTTGGCAACTGATCAACCAATTTAACTTTAGGCAGGCCATTTTTTAGTAAGGCATCGCCTATAACAGTCTGGCGTTTCCATGCTATTGCCCGTGCCATGCTGCGGTTGGTTCTTTCAGCGGTATATTTACTATGTTTCTTTGCAGAATAAGCAACTGATTTGCTTTCTCCCGATGCCGCCGCTGGTTTCTTTGCGTGATGTACCGCTACACTGTGTTTCACTTTCTTAGTAGTAGTGGCAGTGCTGGAATTATCGGCGTTGTCATTGGTCGCTGTACGGTCTGCTGATACAGCAGATTTACGTGCTTTTCCTGTTGAACCAGTTGGTGAAGTAGTAGCAGTAGTAGCGTCTGTTGATGATGAAGCATCCATTGTAGTAGTGGTGGCAGATGCAGCATCACCTGAATTTGCCAGTTGCAGGTCAGCAACGCTTACATCAACCGCTTCATGACTTTTTACAAACTGCCCGAGATTATCAACCAATTCCTTTCCTTTTGCTGTTAACACCGCAGTATTGCCCTTAAATAAATTCTTCTCGCCAATGTTAACATAAATTTTTCCATCCGCCATCATGATGTCCTGCTCAGTAAGACCTGCAGATGCAAGTGTTGTCTTTAGTTCATCGTTGATTGCGGTTGTGGATGCCTGTTGTTTCCCTGCATAGTCGGTAAAGTATGCAACATTTTTCTGCAATCCAGAATTAGTACTATTTGCAGCTTCAACAGATTTTTGCAAATCATTGTTTTTTTGCTGCATGGATGAAACATTCTGGTTGAGTGAGTTTACCTGTTGTGCAAGGTTAGAACTGTCGGCCTGCAGTTTAGCTACGGCGGCTTGCGAAGCGTGGTATTTTTTAGATGATACGCAGCTCGTGAGCAATATACCTGCAGAGAATATTGCACCCACGGTTCGCATTGTTGTTGTTTTCATTTTTTAAAATTTTGTTAAGTAGAAAAAGGAGAATGTAAGTTTAATTTAACCCGTTCAATTAACCGGTCACGTTTCAGAATTCAATGATTGTGCCACAATTAAATCTCCTCCGTCTGTTATATTGAGTAAAAAATTCCTTCTTATGAGGAATCGCAGCAACATTGCCGTTTAGAAATTGGTAATTACCTGCGGGAAAGCTTGCACTTTATGTGGATAAATTATTTTATAAATCAGTTGCTAAAGAATTTTTGATAAAATCATGGTTAAACAAAGTTTAAATCGTTAACAAAGTATGATGCTTTGTTAACGATCTAAAAAATAGCGGCACGAAATTATGATAACTACATTTTACGAATCATCCGCTGTGCAAAAAATGCAGCCATGTTGTCTATAAATGAAGCTGCAGTGTTATATAAAAACTTCTTGCATCAGAAGGCACGATACCCGGGCCGGGATAGCTATCGGCACGCCGGGTAAAATATGCTTTATTGGCCAGGTTGTTCAGGCTGGCAGATAAAGCCCATTGCTTACTGAATACATATTCGGCGGATATATCCATAATAGTATAGGAAGGTATCAATCCATCTATTGCATTGGCCGTAAACGCCGCATTGGTGGCATCTGTATACTGGCTGGCGGTATAGCTGAACTGGTAAGCCGCGGAAAATTTCTTTCTGCGAAAAGAAAGGCCTCCTTTAAAAATAAGATCCGGTACAAATTCCACTTTGCGTCCGTTAATGGAAGGGTCTTTGCCGGTTCTGTATTTTGCGCTCAGCAATGAAAGATTTGAAAAAACCGCCAGGCTGGTTTTACTGTTAACGCCTTTTATTAATTTCCAGATATCCGCCTCTATATAAGATTCAAGGCCGTAATTAACAGACTGCGCCACATTGGTACGCAGGTTGTAAATAATATTGGTAGCAGTATCTGCAGACAGTATACTGCCAATTTTATTGTCGTAATTAACCACGAAGAAATTAACATCGTAGTTAAGAATGCCATTGCTTTTTCTTATTCCCAGGTCGGCTGAAAAACCTTTTTCGTCTTTTAATGAACTATCCACACGCAGGTTGGGATTTAATGTTCTGAGGTCATTAAAATTAATGGCTTTGTAATTCTGTGAGAAATTAGCATAGAACTGTATATTGGGCTTCAGGCTATAGGTGGCGCCAATTCCTGCTATTAAGAAACTGCGTTCATTTAGTTTATTATCTGTAACGGGCTGCACCAGTATTGGGTTTCCTGCCAGGTCAAAAACGGTATTGTTGTATTTCCCCTTTGCCTTTGTAGTTATTTGTTCGTACCGCACTCCGGGAATAATATTAAACCGATCATTGATGCGGAAAATATTTTCTGCAAACAATGCAAGGTTATGCTCGGGAAAAGTATAATCGGAATACTTCAATGTATCGGATTGTATGGCCGGGTTAAAAGTAAAATCGTCTTTTTTTCCGCTGCTGCCATTATTGCCAAACCCCTGTTGCCGGTCTGTATGGCCCTGGTAATAGCGAAATCCTATAAGCGCAGTTGAAGTCAGTCCTTGCAGATTATACTGGTACAACAGCCTTGATTCATTGCCCCAGTTCCTGTAGTGGTCAATATACAGGTTGCGATCGGCCGTGCCATCATCTGCACGGTTAATAAAAGTAAGAATGCCCAGGGCATCGCGCGATGCAGCAAGGCCAAACAGGCGGTTATTAAAACGCAGCTTACCTGAAAGCTGGTAGTCAAAAATCAGTGCACCCAGGTTCCAGTTTACCTTAAACCAGTTACGTGCACGGATAGACTGATGTGGATCCGCTGCAAAATCTGCGTCCGTTAATCCACCTGGCTGGTGCTGCAGGTAATCCATATGCGTGTATTGCAGTGTCAGGGCAATGTTCTTTTTAACACTATAGGTGGCCGCAGCATATCCCGTATTAGCATTGAAATCGCTGTTGGGCCGCCAACCATTGCCGGACTTGTGCTGGTAGAACGCTGCATAATTAAGCCGGCCCACCGTACCGCCCACCGTAGAGGAAGTATTGAAAAACCTGAATGAACCTCCTGTAAGTCTTGTTGTAAGCGATACCTTCTCTGTGTCTGAGCCATGCAGCATTCTGAAATTAATCATACCGCCAAACTGTGTTCCATACTGCAGGGATGCAGCCCCCCTTACCAGTTCAATGCGTTCAACTGCTTCAGCAGGCGGCGTATAATAACTTTCAGGATAGCCCAATGCGTCTGCACTGATATCGTACCCGTTCTGGCGGGTATTGAAATTAGCAGTTCGGTTGGGGCTTAGTCCCCGGCCGCCAATGGCCAGTTGTAAACCGGCTACATCATTCTCCCAAATATTTAAGCCGGCTACTTTAGCATACACCTGCCTGGTATTGTTGGTCGCTTTATTGCCAATCAAATCTTTTAACACAATCACCTCTGTTTTTTTTCCTGCGTAGATGGCCGTGCCTTCTACATCTTTCAGGCGGGTAAATGCCGTTTTTAGCTGTACCGCATTTACAATTACTGTATCCAGTTGCTTATTGGTTTCGGTAAGTAATATGCTAAGCGACTGATCCGCTTCCTTTACCAGCACAAATACCGTATCTGAACGGTTGCCTGCCGAACTAATTACAATTTTATACCTGCCCGCAGAAAGACCGGAAAACAGAAAATGTCCGTCAATATCTGTCGTTGTTACGGTTTTGTATTCGTTCAATACAAGTGTTGCGCCCGCTACCGGCCCATGGCTGTTTTTTACAGTTCCTGCAACAGACCATTGCTGCGCATACAGCGTCCCGTTATAAAACACGGGTAAAAAAAATGCTATTAAATATTTATACATACATTATAAACTGAATCAATCCTTATGGCTGATAAGGCAAAATCCATTTTTTGTGGCCAAACAAAGTTTCTTTTTGTGCGGCCAGGTTAACAGTACTGTCTATAAAGAGGCGGCTGCCGCTGCCATTGAGCGTAACATAGCTCTCTGCCTGTACCGCTGCATGCTGTATGCCCATCTTTTCATACTCCGTCTTTAGTATTTTGGCATATTGCAGCATCATGTCTGGTTGCGTTTCCATCATTCTTTCCTGGTAGCCTGTCAGAAAATCGCGGTTGTTTACTTCAATCCGCCTGCCCGTGGCAGGCTCAATAACGTGAAAAAAAGTAGTGCCTCCCTTTTCCATTAACATCACCCGCCATGAAAAACGGTATCCTTCCTCTGTCCATAATAATTTACCAGGATACAATAAAAACCGGATTGGAATAAACAACTGGAAAACAAAATATACGAGCAGGAAAATTAAACCGGCTTTTTTGCACATTACGGGCGCCACATAATTTTGCTGAATATCAATTTTTCGCCAGGAGGGAATAATAGTTGAAATAGCACCTAATATCCGTAAGTGAACCCTGTCTGAAAAAAATATACTGGTGGCCGCCAGCATTATATATGGGAACATCCCAATCTGGAAAAGCACTGCAGTGAGCAAATGAAACACAATCGCAAAAAAATAGCCAACCGGCCTTGTCACGCGGTTGAGCAGCAGGAATACGATGGAAAGATCGAACAGCATTCCGCACCAGCAAAAAACGACAGCGGTTGCAGGCAATGCCAGCCATTTTCCTATTACCGGTATAAACTGGTTGGCCGGCAACCAGATCTTTAACGGCATAGCATTAATGAGCCAGTCGGTATTCATTTTTGAAATGGCCGCGTAGATATAAATAATGGCCAGTTGCCATTTAAATATATTAATGGTCCATGCCGGAACATGGGTTCTTTTTAATGAAGGCTTGCGCAACACATCTGCAGAAAAGTAACGGTTGGCAGGTACCAGGCTCATCAGCAATACCATTACCGTTACCAGGTAATAATGGTTAAGGTAATACGTCTTGTCAATCATTTCAGTATATGCAAAGCAGCATAGAAACAGGATGGTCGCCATCCTGTAATACAAACCCGCACAAATCATCAAAGCAGCCAGCGCCATAGATCCATAAAGGGCATACATACCCGCTGGCGGCAACACAGCTACCCATTCAAAACCATAAAAGGGAAAGTGAAACCGGGGGGTTATATAAAAATCCTTTATCCACCCGTGCGCTATGAAACGGATACTGCTGACCAACAACACTGCCCCAAAAGCTATTCTGAAAAAGGCCAACGGGGCAATGTGAACGGGTTTATGCATATAGTCTCTACGTTTAATCGCCGTCATCGTCCTGGAAAGAAATCTTTATTGCCAATGCCGAACTGAGATCTACCTTTAACAATACGACCAGTTTGGTGGCTTCTGTGTACACATCATTTACTGCGGTAAGATTATTAGTAATCTGGGCAGACAGCGGATCGGGCAATGCCATTAGTTTTGCAATCAGCGTAGCAAATTCTGCATTGATAACATCATTAAGCGAAACGCCGTTCTTTGTTGCTTTAGCGGCAATCACTTTGTCATCGAACCCATAACCGGCTCCCCCCAAATACGTATTCTGCAAAGCTTTTACCTGCTGAATCATTAATTGCACCGACATTCCGCTGAAATAGCCTTCTGTTTTTGAGGGCGCCAGTGGCAATACGGTGGTTCCGTATTTGCCGATAGGAATGCCCAGTTTATAACTTTTCATTACTACATCATAATCCTGCACAAAAGCATTCATTAGCAGACTGAGCGAACTGCCCGAACTAACACCGGTAGCCGCGGTAAACTGTTTGATATAATTACCACCGCTGGAAGACCATGCTGCCGCTGCTGCCGCTGCCTTGGTTTTTATGGATGCAGTGATCGCCGATAAATATTTTTTTGCATTTGCCGCAGCCGCGTCAGTTGTATAACGGCTAAGGGTAGTGGCATTATCAGCGCCAAAAAGCAGGAAGTCGATACCGGGGAAACCCTGCGCTTTAAGGTTAGCAATACCGTCAATGGTATAGCTGCCGCTGCTGATATTGCTTTTAATAAGCACGCTGTCGGTAGGGAAAATATTAATGGTAGCTGTTATTAATGACTGGTCGGCCGCCGGCCCAAAACCATATGCGCTGCAGGTTTCCCATGCCAGGTAGGCTGTTTTAAAGGCAGCCTGTGCGGCAGTTAGCGTTGTTGCGTCGGGTGTTGTTGTAAATGCAGTAACAGAGGCGTCAAGCGCTGTCATTGCGGAAGAAAATGTTTGAAAGGAAGGAATAATAATATTGGTGCCAATATTTACCAGCGCAGAATCACCTGTGTTGGCTGGTGGTGTTACGGAACTGCCGCTATTGCTTTTGCTGCACGAAATTAAAACGATGATAACTGCTGCTGCAGATAAAAAGGCTGCCAATGTTTTCTTTTGCTTCATCAGAAAAAATTAAAGAAATTAGATTAGAGATAAGATTTCACCGCGTCCCAGCCATAGATGGTACTGATAGCGCTTTTAATAGTTTCCAGGTTAGCCTGTGTTAAATTGTAAAAATTGGATCCAAACAATGCTACAACCGCAGCCACCTGGGCATCAGATGCTATCTTTCTTTTTGTATTGTATTTCCATGCGTTGATAAAACCCATAGATTCAGAAATATTGCCCACGCTTGCGGTAGCACCATTGGGAATATTGCCGATTGCCTCATTCAGTTCATGCAGCGCTGCAGCAGCCTCTGCCTTTTCGTACATCGCAATCACATTGGCAGCATCATCTTTGGCGGTAAAAAGATCATTGTTGTTTAGTGCCATCCGGCCATTGAAAAAAGCTTTCACCAGTGTTGGATTGGCATTAACGCCGGTAAGGTTTACTACCGGTTTGTTTACGCCAGAGTCTATCTGGCTTGTATAAGATCCCCAGTATTTTACACCGGTTCTGTTAGCGGGAAAATTGATGGGTACTGCCCAGAGAAAAAATGCCTGGTCCCAGGCGTGGGTTTTTGCTGCTATGGAAATGGAACTGTTTAATGAATCGGAAAGATAAACATCTGTAGTAAGGTGCTGCAGTAATACACCCATTATCGTTTTTGTAAAAAGCTGCCGCCAGTAAACACCATTGGCCGACAAAAGTGTTTTCCTGTCGCTGATACCTGCAACCCCATTGGCGGCTGTTTTTACAGACTGGCTGCATAAGGCAACACTGTCAAACATGGCTTCAATTACAGGTTCCGCTGCGGGCGCAATCAGGCTTTTTAAATTAACGCCCGAAGTATTTAATTTGAGCGTAACACCTGCTACGATAGTATCCCTGAAAAAACCACCTGTATTTGCCAGCATGCTTTTTAACTGCGACGCGCTCAGCACAACATTTGCCGTATTGCCTGTTGTTATATACGCTTCTATTTGAGCTACCATCGACAAAGTTATTCTGGCAGCATTGGAATCTGTATTGCTAAAATTATAACTGGATGGAAGTGTATAATTCACCCGTGTCTGGGTTGGGGCTGTATCATTTTTCTTGCAGCCAAGGGTGGCCGTTAATGCAAGTATGGCTAAAAACGAAATCCTTGCTTTCATATCCTTATTTTTTACTTTTTGCAAAACACGTTCCTTTAAGTAAAACTGGGTTGCCGAATCGGGAATTTGATTTTCTCAATCGGGAAAACCTGCATATTCTTTGATTAGCGTATTGAAAATCAGCCTTATCAGTCGTAGTAGCTGAATGCAAAAAACAAGGATTTATGGAATACGGAACAGGTAAGGGAGAATGAAGAAGCGGCAAGGACCCGGCTTATTGCTCAACCTGCAGTCCTGTTCACTCATAAAAAAAACAAAGGCAGCCATAAAGCTGCCATTGTTGTTTTTATCCAACCGGGATTAGTATCATTTACAACTCCCGTAGCCAAATATTGCGGTAACTGATAGGCTCACTTTTATCGCCATGTGCCTGTAGTTTGATGGGTGATGCACCGTGCACGCGGTACGATGGCTGACCAATATAAGGCGTGTCTCCCAGCAATGTGGTATTGTTTTGAACCAGTACCCCGTTGTGAAAAACAGTTACTCTTGCGGGCGATTGCAAAATACCATGATCATTAAACCGGGGTGCCGTCCACACCACATCATATTGTTGCCACTCGCCCGGTTTCCGGCAGGCATTTGCCAGGGGAACAGCTTGTTTGTACATGCTGCCTACCTGCCCATTTACATAGGTGGTGTTTTTATAATTGTCCAGCACCTGCAGTTCGTAACCGCCGGCGCCCCAGGGCAATGCTGCTAAAAAAATACCGCTGTTGCCGCGCGCCTGTCCGCTGCCGGTAATATTTTCCGGAATGCGATATTCGATATGCAATTGAAAATCCATAAATTTTCTTTTTGTCTGCAGATCGCCCGCTGTTTTATCTACCGTCATGGCGTTATCGGCCAGTATCCATTTTTTTGTGGCCGTACTGTCTTTTAGCAATACCCATTCGTCAAGGTTTTTGCCATCAAACAAAATAATGGCATCAGATGGCGGCAGGGCAAAATTGGCGCCCGGTGTAATAATTTTTGGTACCGGTGTATAGTACTCGGTTTCTTCAGGTTTTGTTTGTGCAAAAGCAGCACTTGCCATTGCAAGGGCCACGCAAAACAGCAAAAGATTTTTACGCATATGGGTTTATTAAAATTGAATGACTATTTTCTATTTTTACCAAACAACCGAAATCTTTAAAGACTTCGGTTGTTTACTGACGTCTCACGTCTGCAGTTTGACGATTACAATTCCCTTATCCAGATATTGCGGTAACTGATGGGTTCGCTTTTGTCTCCATGCGCCTGTAATTTAATGGGGCAGGGACCGTGTTTTTTATAAAAGGGTGCCCCAATATATACCGTTTGCCCTTTTAGCTCAGTGTGGTTCTGCAATAAAACGCCGTTATGGATAACCGTTACATAGGCGGGCGTTTTCAGCGTACTGTCATCGTTGAACCGGGGCGCATTCCAGAAAATATCATAGGTCTGCCATTCTCCTGGTTTTTTGCACGCATTGGCCATTGGAATCGCTTGCTTGTACACGCTGCCGGTTTGCCCGTTTACATAGGTGCTGTTGTTGAAGCAGTCCAATATTTGTATTTCATAGCCATCATCGCCGGGACCGGTGGAGGCGAGAAATACTCCGCTATTGCCTCGTGCCTGGCCTTCGCCGGTTATATTGGAGGGTATGCGCCATTCAAGATGGAGCTGGTAATCTGCAAAAGATTTCTTCGTTTGTATATTACCGGCAGATTTATTAACGGTAAGAATGCCATCTGCAACATTCCAGGCTGCTGGCGACCCGGGCGTTTTAACCGAAGTCCATTGATCGAGGTTTTTCCCGTCAAATAATACGGTGGCATCTGAAGGTGCGTCAGTGCCGGCTGTTCCGGGTGTTACCACTTTGGGCACGGGACTGTAAAATTCTGTTGCTTTGGGATCTCCTTTTTGCTGGGCCTCGGTACATGCAGCAATCAAAATGACAAATAAGAAAACAGGGACAATTTTATTTTTCATATAGTGAGCTGTTAAAAAATCAAAAAATGATTGATGGCATTTAAGAAATTACACTACTGGCAATTTATATCCGTTATGGTATTCTTTTAATAAATATTCCTTATTGATATCTTCATCTGTAAACCGTTCTTTTGCCCCGTCCCACACTAATTTTTTCCCGCTGCGGAAGGCAATATTGCCCATTTGCGCTACTGTAGCTACATGCGCGCCTGCCTGAATGGAACAATGCAAATCTTCTGTTTTGCGCGATTTTACACAGCTTACAAAGTTTTCCCAATGTTTGTCCAGGCCGTTATCGGACGGTTTTACAAATGCTTTGCTCACCTTGCTTTTGCTTTGCTTCTCTTCAATTACTTCCCATCCACCCCGGTTTACTATCAGGGTTCCATTATTGCCGATATAGGCAATGCCGTGGTCGCGGCCATAAGACCCATTGTCTATGCCCATGGCAGAGTCCCAAACCATATTAAACCCATCAAATTCATATAATGTAGTCAGTGTGTCGGGGGTTTCCTCATACAAATCGGGGTAGGCAAACCGGCCACCCAGTGCTGCCACAGATTTTGGTACCGGCGACTTCATGCCCAATAAACCGTAATCGAGTAAATGCACGCCCCAATCTGTCATCAGCCCACCTGCATAATCCCAGAACCAGCGAAAATTAAAATGAAACCGGCTGGCATTGAATGGCCTGATGCTGGCTGGCCCCAGCCATTGTGTATAATCAACACCGGCAGGTGGTGCACTATCCGGCACAACGGGACCGGGTTTCATCCAGCCCTGGTAGCACCACACTTTAACGGTGCGTATATTACCAAGTTGGCCGGTTTGTACAAAATCAACCGCATCCCTGAAATGCTGCTGGCTGCGCTGCCACTGGCCGGCCTGCACTACTTTTTTATACCGCTGTTGTGCTGCCACCATCGTGCGGCATTCGATAATTGAATTGCCCACGGGTTTTTCTACATATACGTCTTTACCCGCTTCGCAGGCATGTATCATAATAAGTGCATGCCAGTGATCCGGCGTGCCGATAATTACCGCATCGATGTCTTTTTGTGCAAGCAACTTACGGTAATCATCATACTGTTTTATTTTAGAAATATCCGCGCCTGTTTTACCCAATTCCTCCAGGCGTTTTCCTATTACATTTTTATCAACATCGCAAACAGCTACCAGGTTTACACCCGGCACTTTCAGCGCTGCTTTTACGTTGGCCCAGCCCATACCATTGATGCCTATGGCACCAATATTCAACTGGTCGGCGGGCATCACCTTGTTTTTAAAATAAGCGAACGCCTTGTTATCAAACGCCGAAGCCAGTGCGCCTGCGCCCACCAGCAAAGAAGATTGTTGTAAAAATTTTTTTCTTGATGCCATGTTTTTATTGTTTACTTATTTAAGAAGATTTTTTTTCATGTAGTCCGCGCTTATCTTAATGCATTCAAACACCGGCCTTCTGTATTGTTCCTGTTCTACAAATACATAATCAACACCTGCTTCCGCCTGGTGCGTAAAAATTGTTTTCCAGTCAATAATACCCTTACCTACTTCACAGGTCTGGCCTTTTTCCTTTCCTTCCGTTTTTGCTTCCATGTCTTTTATATGCCACATGGGAAAACGGCCGGGATATTTCTTAATCCAGGAAATGGGATCCTGTCCTGCATTCGCAAACCAGTACAAATCCATTTCAAATTTCACCAGTTTGGGGTCGGTATTTTTTAACAGGTAGTCATAGGCGGTAGTATCGCCCATGGCATCAAATTCGAACCAATGGTTATGATAACCGGTAGCAATGCCCGCAGCCTTGCTTAATTCGCCCGCTTTGTTCAACCGCTCTGCCATCAGTTTATAGTTGTCGGGGGTGCGGTGGCTATCGTCCATGTAAGGGATTACCACATATTTATTGCCCAGTATTTTAGCATCTTCAAGCAGGTTTTTCCAGCTATCCCAGTTGTAGCTGGTATCATACATCATGTCAAGAATATTGTAATGGCCGCTGGGTGTGCTAAGATGGTTTTTCTTTAACAGGGCCGACATCTCTTTAACGCTACGGCCAAAGAACTGGCGTTTTTTATAATCATAGCCATACAATTCGGTCATGGCATAACCGGCTTTGGAAACCTCAGAGAGAGAATGCTCCAGATCTTTGGCTACTTCATCCCTTACGGTATACAGTTGAATGCCCAGGTCCTTGTGCATTTTCAATAAGCCCGGAATATCTATCATCAATGCGGTGGTGAAAACGGAACTTTGCTGAATAAATCTTCTGCGTGTTAGCATGACAAGCGGTTTTTAATTATTGTGGAATGGAGTCGAAAATTACGAAAATTTGATACGCGGATATATTTATTAACAGACTTTAATCATTTGTCATTACGCTTGCTTAATTGTATGTTTGAGCCAAGAGACGCCAACTGAGAAGTGAGTGAGGGCGGGCAATCCGTTAGATAAAATAGCATCAGTATTTGATAAGATCGTATTGCCGGGCCTGCAGGTGATGGTTCGGGTACCACTGTTTGTGTCAGATCTGCGAAGCCCTGGTATGCCTCACCCAATCGTACGGCCTTTTAATAAGAAAAGTTAGCACTATATACATGTCGCTGGCAGACAAAATAAAATCGAACCCAACATTAAAAAAACGGGTCTTATGGCTCATCTCTTCAGGAAATGGGGCCCGGCCGCGTTGGTGGGTAAGATTTTTTGTGAACCCTTTTTATCATAAAAAAGGAAAAAATACGCGGTTCTTCCGAAGGGCAAGAATAGATGTTATGCCCTTTCGTATTTTTGAAACCGGCGACGATTGCGTTATTGAAGATTTTACTTTTATCAACAATGCTGTTGGACCAGTAAAGATGGGCAATGCTGTTTTTATCGGCGCCATGAACGTAATTATCGGACCGGTTACCATCGGCAATCATGTTATGACGGCGCAAAATGTTGTTATGAGTGGGCTAAACCACGGCTTTAACGATGTTACAGTGGCCTTCAGGTACCAGGATTGTACCACCTCGCCTATTACAGTTGGCGAAGGATCCTGGATTGGCGCCAACTGTGTTATTACAGCCGGCGTTAGCATTGGTAAATACTGCGTTGTTGCCGCCGGCAGTGTGGTTACCAAAGCGGTGGCTGATTATACCATGGCGGCAGGTAATCCGGCTAAAACCATCAGGCAATACAATCACCAGGCAAAAAAATGGGAACGGGTGAATGATTGATGCCGGTTACAGAATACGGTGATTTTGTAATTGCGATACAATGAATACACCGTGCAATTTGTTATGAATAAAATGTACCATCTCGCTACCTGCACAACCTGCCAGGCAATTATTAAAGACACAGCGGTTGATAAGAAAGGATTTGACATGCAGGATATCAAAACACAAAAGATAACCGCCGCCCAACTGGACGAAATGAAAAAAATGGCCGGTAGCTACGAAGCCCTGTTTAGCCGGCGCGCCATGAAATACAAAGAGCTTGGTCTAAAAGAAAAACAACTTTCAGAAAAAGACTACCGCAATTATATACTGGAAGAGTATACTTTTTTAAAGCGGCCTGTTACTATAATTAACAACAAAATCTTTATTGGCAGCGAAAAAGCGGCCGTAGCAGCACTGAAAAAGGAAGTATGACATATTCTTTCTTTCCAGCATCCGCGTTTATTTCAACTGCAAGGTTTTGCTGGTCTTTTCTCTTGTTCGCATAGCAAGTTCCTTATCATTCATCAGCGACTGACCGTAAGATGGAATTATCTCTCTTAATTTCATTTGCCATTCTGCTGTTTGCAGCTTTTCCGGAAAACAGCGTTTTAGCAGATCAAGCATAATGGCTACTGCCGTTGATGCTCCCGGCGAGGCGCCCAGCAATGCGGCGATGGATCCGTCAGCGGCGCTTACTACCTCGGTGCCAAATTCAAGCACGCCGCCTTCTTCTTCATTTTTCTTTATTACCTGCACGCGCTGGCCGGCAGTTTCCAACATCCAGTCGTTCATTGCAGCAGATGGCATGTACTCGTGCAATGCGTTCAGCCGGTCTTCCGCACTCTGGCTTACCTGTTCTATCAGGTATTTTGTCAAGGGAATATTGTTTACACCGGCCATTACCATAGGCTTTATATTGCTGAATTTAATAGAGCCCGGTAAATCCCAGAATGAGCCATTCTTTAAGAATTTGGTTGAGAATCCGGCATAAGGGCCAAAGAGCAGGGATTTTTTTCCATCAATAATTCTTGTGTCAAGATGGGGCACACTCATGGGCGGCGAACCCACGGAAGCTTTTCCGTACACTTTTGCATTATGCTGCGCAATTACTTCCGGGTTGTTGCAGATAAGCCATTGTCCGCTAACAGGAAACCCGCCATAGCCCTTACTTTCAGGAATATCTGATTTTTCTAGTAATGGCAACGAGCCGCCTCCTGCACCAATAAAAATAAACCTGGTTTGTACGGTGCGCTTTTTACCCGTTGTAAGATTTTTTACTTCTATATTCCAATAGCCCTTATCGTCTTTCTGCAGGTCCCTTACTTCGTGTGCCAGGTGAAATTTTACATTGGGTAAATCAAAAAGATAACGGAATAGCTTACGCGTCAGGGTGCCAAAGTTTACATCGGTTCCCAGGTCCATTCGGGTAGCCGCACATTTTTGTGCAGCATCCCGGTCTTTCATAATCAGCGGCATCCATTGTTGCAGGGTTTCGTGGTCTTCAGCATATTGCATTCCTTCAAACAAATGGTGTTTGGTCATGGCCTCATGGCGTTTTTGAAGAAATGCTGCATTGTCATCGCCCCATACAAAACTGATATGCGGTACGGGCGTAATAAATTCTTTTGGCTGGCGGATATAATTTTTCTCCAGTAAAAATGACCAGAATTCTTTGGATATTTCAAACTGATCGGCAATATGAATGGCTTTTGATATGCTAATGCTGCCATCTTCATTTTCTGGCGTATAGTTCAGCTCGCAAAAGGCAGAATGGCCGGTGCCGGCATTGTTCCAGGCATCGGAGCTTTCCAGTGCTACGCTGTCAAGCCGCTCCAGCACTTCAATCTTAAAAGAGGGATTCAATTCTTTTAGTAAAACGCCCAGCGTTGCACTCATTATGCCCGCACCAATCAATACAATATCAGGATTGGTTTTATTTGAAGACCGACTCATGGTAGTTTCTTTTGTGGTAGCATCCGTACGCGTAAAACCGGACAGGGTACAACCGGGTGAAGGCAGGCAATGAAAGCGCCGCAAAATTATTGATTAGTTAATTATTTACCGCATCCGGTGCTTAATATTATCGCTTCACGAAAGTCAAATTCATCGCTGGAAAAGCCGGTTTTACCGATATATTGACTGGTAAAAAAATTAATCGGCTAATTTAGTTTGGTTTCACTGTAGCTGTTTACAATGGGCCTTGCGCCTGTTTGGGTTAACCACCAATTACAGTTGCAAGCCCGGGTTTACTACTAACCATTTAAGTACCAGTCGAATAAATGCAGGCTGAGACTATTCACCAAAAAAATTTGTTTGTGCAGGAAGAAATGCAGCCTGCAGGCAACCCGATTTGTATTTATGAAAAAAATTGCCCGGCTTTCATACATGTTATTGTTTTTTTTGTGTTGTTGTCAAATAACCTATGCAAAACATGTTAAAGGCGGTCATATTGAATATAAATACAACGGACCCGGCACTGTTTCGGGAACATCCAACTATACTTTTACCGTAACCGTGTTTTTTAGTTGTACCACATCGGGGCCCAAGGATAATGTTTACCTGGGCGTATTTGATGCTGGCACCAATACAAGCGTGCTGGCCAAATTAATCGGTATCTCTACTTCGCGGACAATTACCAAAACGAGTTCTAATCCGTGCATGAGCAACCCGCCTACCATCTGCTATGAAGTGTATACATATGTCTACACCGCGGATATACCCAACAATACGGCCGGTTATGTACTGGCTGTACAGGATGCTTTGCGGATAGATGGCATCGTAAATATTGCCAATTCCTCCTCTGACGGGATAACCATTACGGCCACCATGCCGGGCGTTATTAACGGAACAGATTATCACACCAATAGCAGCCCCACTTTTATTTTTAAAGACACGGCCATTGTTTGTTACCAGGGCAGTTTTACTTACCAGTTTGCTGCCGCCGATGCAGATGGCGATTCCCTTTCTTATTCTTTTGGAAATGGTTTGAATGTGGCCAATGCAGGGGGCAACACTTCTTCCAATCCGCCTGCTGCGCCGCCTTATGCTTCTCTTACCTATAACAGCGGGTTTAGCGGCTCGTCTCCGTTGGGAAACGCAGTAACCATCAACCCGGTAACTGGTTTGATTTCGGGCACCGCGCCTGCTACTACCGGCGAATACGTTGTGGCAGTATATGTGAAAGAGTGGCGCAACGGTGTATTACTGGATTCGGCGAAAAAAGAATTGCAGATTTATGTGTATAACTGCAGCCTGGTGGCAGCCGCGTTAAAAACATCTTATATCAATTGCGATAATTTTACTTTTACTTTTGAAAATGAATCGGGTTCATCGTCCGTATCTTCTTATTTATGGGATTTTGGTGTTACCAGTTCCACAAAAGATACTTCCACCCAGCCAACGCCAGTGTTCACTTATCCCGACACAGGACTTTACCAGTTAAAATTAAAGGTAAGTACCGCAGGAGGTTGTGTTGACTCAGCCACGGCACCGGTGAAAGTATACCCGGGCTTTACACCTGGTTTTACTGTTACGGGTAGCTGTTACCAGTCGCCATTTATTTTTAAAGACAATACGTTTGTAAAATATGGAACAGTGAGTAGCTGGAGCTGGGACTTTGGCGATCAGACTACGACCGCAGACACTTCTTCCAAATCCAATCCAACCTACCAGTATGCATCTCCCGGTACAGCCACGGTATTACTTACTGTCAGCAGCACAAAGGGATGTACTGATACGGTAACCAAAACCATTTCCATTAACGGAAAACCGGATATCTATCTTCCGTTTACAGATACACTGATTTGCAGCATCGACAGCCTTCCCCTGGTTGTTCAAAGCAGCAGTGCCACATCTTATAGCTGGACGCCTGCTTATAATATTATCAATCCAAATGCCGCCAATCCCGTGGTATATCCAAAAGATACCACGGTGTATACGGTTACCGTGCAGGACAAGGGCTGCATTGACAGCGCCACCATAAAAGTGAATGTACTTGATTTTATTACCGTAACCCTTCCTGCAGATACTACCATTTGTAAAACAGACAGCTTTCGGCTTCATCCAACAACTTATGGTTTAAGTTATCAATGGTCGCCCGCCACAGGTTTAAGCAGCACTTCTATAAAATATCCCATGGCAGCCCCAACGGATAATTTAACTTATACCATCACTGCCAACCTGGGTAAATGCCAGGCCAGCGCGTCTCAAAACATAAAGGTGGTCGCATATCCCAAAGCCGATGCCGGCGCCGATACCACCATTTGTTTTGCCGGCACCGCCAATTTAAATGGCAGTATGGTGGGCTCGGCCTTTACATGGTCGCCCGCCGGCAGTTTAACTGATGGAAGCACGCTTCAGCCAACCGCCAGCCCGGCAGGCACCACCGCCTATATACTAACGGTCATGGATACGCTCGGTTGTCCAAAACCTTTCCGCGATACAGTAGTGGTAACAGTTTTGCCCAGGATAACGCTTTTTGCCGGCAATGATACAGCTATTGTAGTTGGGCAACCCCTGCAACTAAACGCAGTTACTACAGATACAAGCCAACTAACTTACAACTGGGCGCCTGCCGACTGGCTTAGCAATACGGCTGTCAATAATCCAATGATGCTGATTTCATCTTCCTCTGTTGACAGCATTACTTATACGGTAACGGCCACCAATGCCATTGGTTGCTATGCTGCGGATAATTTAAAAGTGATTGTTTATAAAACCCTGCCCGAAATTTTTATGCCCAATGCATTTACACCCAATGCAGATGGAAGGAATGATGTTATCAGACCGGTGCTGGTTGGCATTACCAGTCTTGATTATTTTAAGGTGTTTAACCGCTGGGGCCAAATGGTCTTTGCTACCACACAAAATAACAAAGGCTGGGACGGCAGTATTGGAGGTATCATTCAGGATCCAGGAACATTTGTATATGTAGTACAGGGAAAAGATTATACCGGTAAAAATATTTTTAAAAAGGGGAGTTTTGTGCTGGTGAGATAGTTGTTGGCTGTTAGCTATAAGCTGTTAGTCGTTAGTCGTTAATGGTAGTGTATAAAGAAGGGGGTAATCTCATAGCCTGGTGGCGCAAACTGTGGGTTCTTTAAGAATGAAGTATCGGTAAGTGTTCGCAAAAAGGCTGTCAACTGTCCGGTCTCATAATTGCTTAATGGAATCTTATGTTTCAGTAGTGAATCCGTGTTATCGGTAATCACCATTTTATTGCGGTAATTTTCGTATACATTTTGCAGGCTAAAAAAACGTCCGTCATGTCCGTAAGGTGCCGTTATGGCAACGTTTCGCAATGAAGGCACTTTAAATTTCAGGGAGTCTTTGCTATCGTTGGTAATTTTCATTCTTCCATAATCATTCAGCGTACTGTCTAATTTCAGTCCGGTGTTGCGGTAAGAGAAATCTGAAAAGAAAGGCGCTTTATGGCAACTGCTGCATTTCTGGTTAAAGATTTCATAGCCCAGTTTTTCCGGCAAAATAAATTCCGCTTCGCCGCGCATCACTTTGTCATACCTGCTGTTGCTGCTTACCAGCATCAATACAAACTGGCTCAGCGCCATAGTCATCTTTTGTGTATTTATTGGCACTGGGCCAAACGCCGCTTTAAACATTCTTTTGTAAGAGGTATCCCTGCTGATTTTCTTAATCACATTCCCCAGGGTTTCGCCCATTTCATTTGCTGCTGTAAGCGGTGCCAGGGGCTGCAGGTCAAGGTGAACAATGCCCCCATCCCACATAAATTCTTTTTGCCAGGCCAGGTTTTGCAGGGCCGGGGCATTGCGGGTGGTAAGTGTGTTGTTATAACCGTGACTGAGATTGTGATCGTAGGTGGCAAAACCGCCAAATTGCTGATGGCAGCTGGCGCAGGAGATGGTAGAATCCTTGCTTAATCTTTCATCATAAAATAATTTACGGCCCAGTTCAAACCCTTCTTTGGTAAGCGGGTTCTTCTTAAAATCATAGTATGGTTGCGGCCAGCCTGCGGGAATAACAAATGCCATGGGCGTAGGTTTATTGCCGATGTTTATCCAGGCAATACCGGACAGAAAAAAAACAACAATAGCTATGATGATCATTATCCTCATGGTGCAATGGAAAACATGTTGCTGTAATTATCTGCAATCTGCATGGCCAGCCTGCCGGGTTGATGGCAGGTGGGCGATTGCGCAATTTTTAATGGATGAACCGCGTCAAACCATTTTAAAACGTCGGCTTGAATGGTAATTGCATGAATGGTGTTTTCGTAATCACTATTTAGGACCAATGTAATTTTTCTCAAAGCATTTTCACGTTGCCTGAAACCACCCACATCCCATGTGAGGCCGTGAGCTGGTGCATGAGATGAATCGCTCTGCCCTTCCAGTTTTGCAAAAACATAGCCGCTGTTCCATGTCCAGAACATCCCGTTCATTGGATCCAGGCTGCCGGTCTGTACACCGCTGATATTTCTGGCACTGTCTATACCTACAAAAAATGAAATTGATTTAATGGCCGCTGCAGCAGGCAATTGAATGATTTTTGACAGCGAATCCGCTTCGTTTACCAGGTAATAATTATCCGGCAGGCTGGTTGTTTTGTTGGTAACATCAACAAAAGATATATGGGAAATATAATACCTGAATTTGCTGATAAAAAAAGGCTCACCAAAATTGTTGACATACATTTCGTCAAACAATACCATTTCCTTGTTGCCCACCATGTTTTTGAAGAAAACTGTGGTAACGACGTTGTTGCGCCGGGAAGTAAACCCGGATACGAGTAAAAAAACAATAAAAAAGCCTGCAAAATACCGGGTGCTCATTTCTTAACTGCTTGGTATAAAGATACGTAAGGTATAAAAGAATAAGTTGGGTGCTGTTGTTGGAAGATCTGCCACATATGCAATAAACCCGTGAACCAGTATCGTTGTTTCATTACTTAACTACGCCATCAATCCTTTCAAAATGATAGCCTTTCTTTTTAAGGGTTGCAATCAACGCCGGCAGATAACAATAAAACTTATCCGTTCGCCTGGGATCGGTACCTATATGCAGCAGCAATATAAAACCATTCAGGCCATTGGGAGATTGCTGCTCATATTGCAAAACGGATTGCAGGATAGTTTTACTGTCCACATATTTACTTCCCATTCCGGGGTAGGTATAGTCGGCATTGCTTCGCGTGCCGGCAGAAAAATTTACCAGTTGCAGACCCATGTTTTTTGTCCATGCTGCAATGCTGTCGTTGTACCATTCGTAGGGCGGCAGAAAATAATGTGCCTGCTTATAATCAATGCCTTTTCGGCCCAGCTCTTTATACGCTTGTTTCAAATCGGTTTCAAACTGCTGCCGGCTTACCAGCAAACTATCTCTGTTCTTCCAGTCGCAATACAGCAAATGTTTATCAGAATGCACCCCCAGGTAGTGGCCATCTTGCTTTAATTGAGCAACGATGGAAGCAAATTTTTTGTTGCGGTAAAAATTTCCCGTCAGGAAAAAAGAAGCTTTTATGTTTTTTTCTTTTAACACGCCTGCAATATAGTTACCGCCGTCTGCAAATTCATCGCCAGTAAAAACCAGTGCTATCTTTTTGGTGTTTGGCCTGCCGCGCACAATGGCGCCATGATCGGTTACCACCGAATTGTCTTTTGCAGCAGCTTCTTTTTGAGCGAGCAGGTAAACAAGACTGGCCGTACCATCGGTGGTAGGTTCATTGGTGCTGTAATCGCCGGCATCATCGTGGTACACTACCAAATCAGACTGAAAAGCTGCATTTTCATCGGGATTGTATAGTTTAAGCCCCCGCAGGTTTTTGTAAATGCTGCCATATACAGGGCCGTCAACCATAGCACCATTCAAATCATACTGTTTCAAAACGGCTAATGATGAGTGCGGATGCCGGGGTGTATTGCCATTGGCCGGCAACCCATACACCATTGTTTTACCCCAGGGATTACAGCCAAATAACCAGTCAAAACCGGCCTGTTCCAGCGCTTCATATTGCTTATCGCCGCTTAATACCCGGTATAAGTAACATTGAATGGTAAATGAAACGGTTAGGTTATTGGAACACCATATAAAAGGTACGCCCCTGTAAAAAGCATTTTGTTTTGCTTTCTTCCACACCCGTTCAATACCTTCTTTGTAATAAGCTATCAGCAACGCTTTGTTGTTTTTGTCTGCCTGCTTTGCCAGTTCATAGTGACCAAAATTGTGAAACGGATACCATTGATAATGTTTGGCCGTATCTGCGCCCATCCAGGGAGTAACTTTTTCCTTCGAACTGTAATCAATTGCCTGTGCCAGGTATTGCTTATCTCCGGTAAGCTGGTAAAGATTGGCGGCAGCAAGTTCCATATCATCCACCCAGTTGTCTTCTTCATAAAAATACGGCTCGCGGTTAGGCGCCGTTTGCGCAACGCCGGGTTTGTTCAAACCCAACTGATACGCGCTATTTGATTTTTCTGCCAGTACATGCGATAAAGATGTATCCTTATTAACAAATACCTGCGCGCCCAATGCAAAAGCGCTTGCAAATTTGCCTGCCGCGGATGCAAGACCTGTACTCCGGTTCTTGTATTTGCCCAGTCCCTGTGGCCGGCCAGTGGCAAAATACACCGGGCGGCCCCTGCCTTTTCCTATGCCATAGTCTACAGAATCCTGGTTGGGCAACCGGAAACCCGCATGGTCCCTGTCGTCTGCAAGCTGTGTAAACATCCAGTCCCTGCGCGGATGCATTTTTGCCAGCCACTCAAGTCCCCAGCGGGCCTCATCCAGAATGTCTGCTGTACCATTGCTTCCATCAAGACCGTTCGCCAGATGTTTGTCGGTAAACATGCCTGGAAAATCTCTGTATGCAGCCAGTAAATGATAGGTAGCATTGGCAGATGTGGTAACATACTGCAAATAGTCCGTAGCATCGTGCCAGCCTCCCGCCACGTCAATGTGGGTTGTATCGGGCATCGGTCCATACATCGTATAGCCATCACCGGTATGACAGGAATCTTTCAGAAAAGGATTGTACCCGCTGCGTTGTTGTCTTAAATAATTGAGTGCAAAATCTGCCGCACCGTTGTAGATGGCATTGCCGATAATAAATACCGGAGATTTGCCGGTGCCGCACAGTATATAATAGCTGCCGGCCCGTACAAAGTTGCTGAACTGTAATCGAAGGGTTTGGGTAAACGGACCATAAGCACCATATGCTTTCCCCGCTTTGCCCGTATATACTATCTTGCCTGTTACCGCATCTGCCAGTTTAAATGTTGCTGGCTGTGCGCTTTCTTTGCTTGCCCAAACCGCTATTTTCGTTCCGGTACAACTGTATCCCAGTTCATTGATGCGTATCCATTGTTGCGCGTGCAGGTTACCGGCAAAAAAAACTGATAAACAGAAAAATAAAACCTTCGGGCAATACTTTATGGCAGGTATGCGTAAATGAAGGCAGGCTAAAAACAATTTCATTTACTGAATATACAGCCTAAAATTTTTATTGTGTACATGCACTATTTTTATATCCATGCTAAAAATCATCCGGCATTTATGGCCTTTGTTTGTAGTACAGTTTTTTACATGGCTGGCATTATTTGCCCTGTGGATTTATGCCACACCGGTTATTACCCGCTATGTATTTAATACCAGCAACGCAGAAAGTGCGGATTTTCAAAATGGTACAACCTGGGTAGGTATCTGCTTTGCGTTTTATAGTACGCTGGCGGCGTTTCTGGTTTTTATGATACCGCCGCTTTCAAAAAAAATGACCAAAGAGCGAATTCATGCATTTGCATTGCTGGCCGGCGGCATCGGGTTATGCCTTATTTATTTTATTAAAAACAAATACTTGCTTTTTTTCTCGTTCACATTTATTGGCATTGCGTGGAGCAGTATTGGCAATATTCCCTATGCCATTATTGGCAGCATGGCGCCGGAAGACAAAATGACCACTTATTTTGCCGTATTTAATTTTTCCGTGGTTATACCACAGGTAACAGCGGCTTTTCTGCTGGCTTACGTAAATACAAGATTTTTTAATGGGGAAACCATTAACATTATGTTGCTGGGCGGCATCAGCATGCTCATAGCCGCTTTTTGTATGTTTTTTGCCGGGACCTCCGGTGTAAAATAGTTGGTTAAGAACCCCGGCCTTACCGGCAAACAAGAAGCGCCGCGTTCAGGAAACGGAGGTTTGATATTTTTTCACCCTTCTCTTCACGTCCTTCCTGATATTCATGTAGAACAAATTGATGTCGCCAACATGAAAATTCTTGCGCCGTATCAAAAAGCCCCCCGGAAGATGCAGTTGGTCGATCCAGAGTATACCATTGTGTATTTGCCCGTCTGTTACATGCTTTTCTATCTTATTAAACTTCAGCAAAACCGACCCTTCATTCAGGCTGTTTTTCGCGTAGTCATTACTGGTAGTCCAGCTAAGCGGGTTCACCACCAGGCCGGTTCCGTTTTCTTTTGTAACAAAATCCGGTTCATAATTTTTTTTATAGGTGCGCCATCCGCAAACGCAACCCGTTTGCAAAGAATCCGAACACATTTTTAACGAAGTAAATTCGTTTCCGGGTATATACATACCAATAACATAGGCTGCTACCAGTTGCTTTTTCAGTGGCCCGTTGTCAAAATACTCTTTTAGCAATCTTTGCGCATGTGTACTGCCCTGGCTGTGCGATGCAATAATAATGGGCCGGCCATTATTATAATGATCAAGATAATATTGAAATGCATTTTTAATATCGGCGTAGGCGGTATCAAATGCGGCTTTTGCCCTGGCAGTATCCGTTGTAAAATAGGCGCGTATATTGGCTTGCCGGTAACGGGGCGAAAAAACCCTGTACTCATTAAACACGCTTGCCTGGTAAAGAATGGGCGAATAATCTGTTTTTGCATTAATGGCTGCATCATTAACATTGGCATTCCAGTTCGGGTTGCCGTAATCGGTAAACGTGGTTGGATATAAAAAGAACACATCGGCAGTGGAATCCAGGGCATACTGTTGCCTTAGCGGTTGGGGAATGCTGTCAGACGGATCTTTTTTCCACGGATGGGCCGCCCAGTAATAAAGATTGCTGTAATCTGGCTGCGGGCTGGCGGTAGTTGTTTCGTATCCGGCAATGTATTGTGAATATTTCGGGGTACATCCGGCAAAAAACAAAACAACGATAATAACCAGCAGGCGGCAGAAGAATCTGAACATTTTTTAAAATTAGTGTATCCCCGGCTTACCCGGTGTTATGCAAATCTTTTTTTTGCTGTCCCGGTATTTGCCCGGCCATTTTTGCAATTAATGTTAAGGGCTGGCAGGGGGTTGAGGCAAAATAATTTCTTACATTTACTGGTTCAATTTATTACCTGTAAACTTATCATTATGGCGATACCAGTAGTTAATCTTGCGGATTTCCTGAGCGGCGATCCGCAATTAAAACAAAAGTTTGTAAATGATTTGGGCAAAGCTTATGAAACGGTAGGGTTTGTTGCGGTTACCAATCACGGTATTCCCGATGAACTGATTGCCGATCTCTATAAGTATGTGCAACAATTTTTTGCGATGCCGTTAGAGAAGAAAAAAAGTTATGAAGTGCCGGGCCTGGCCGGGCAACGCGGCTACACCTCTTTTGGTAAGGAACACGCTAAAGGAAGCGATGCGCCGGATTTGAAGGAATTTTACCAGCATGGACAAATGGTAGAAGACGGCGATCCCATCAAAGCCGAATACCCGGATAATGTAGTGATTAAGGAAATTCCGTCTTTTACGCCTACCTTAAACAGGACGTACAAGGCTTTTGAAAAATCGGGTAAAGCTTTGTTGCAGGCCATTGCTTTATACCTTGGACTGGATGAAAATTATTTTACCCCTCATATACATAATGGTAATTCTATTTTAAGGGCTATTCATTATCCGCCCATTACATCCGAGCCCAAATCTGCCATACGGGCCGAACAACATGAAGACATTAACCTGATAACATTGCTGGTGGGCGCTTCCGCCGGCGGATTGCAAATTCTTACCAAACAAAATGAATGGGTAGATGCGGTGTCTTTACCCGACCAGATTGTAGTAAATGTGGGCGATATGCTGCAACGCCTTACCAACAACAAACTTAAATCAACCACCCACCGGGTAGTAAATCCACCCCGTGAAATGTGGCATACATCAAGGTTTTCAATCCCCTTCTTTTTGCATCCAAGAGGAGAAATGAGCCTGGCCTGTCTGCCTGCTACGGTAGATAACGCCCATCCAAAAGCGTATCCGGATGCTACTGCGGGTGAATACCTGGATGAGCGGCTGAGGGAAATCGGGTTAAAGAAATAGGCTTCTACAAAAATTTCACCTATCCCGGCCCAAAAGCCGGGATTTTTTGTACCGCTTATCCTTTTTTTACACCATTTGCACAATGCCATCAGGTTTTTTTCTACTGGCTATTTTGGCTGAAACCCTTATCTGCACTGGTTTCTGGTCAAAGCCCGTTATCTTTTTATGAAAATTACCTTTCTTAGGTTGGTACTTTGTGTTGCATAGTACTAAAAATATTCCTATGTTTGTATTGTCAATATAGAAAGAGATAATCCGCCGGAGGCAGGCAGTTGAACGGAGTTCATTAAACCTTATCAACCTTATCCTTACAAACTCCCTGCCTGCCCCCGGCAAAATAAATACAGCGCATATGAATATTGAGAACACACAAAGCCAGATGCGAAAAGGGATACTGGAATTCTGTATCCTTTCAATCATTCGCCGGGGCGAATCTTATCCGAGTGATATTGTAGAAGAGATGAAGGGAGCCAACCTGAACATTTTTGAAGGAACGCTTTACCCGCTGCTGACCAGGTTAAAGAATGCCGATATGCTTACCTACCGCTGGGTGGAAAGCAATTCGGGGCCACCCCGTAAATATTTTTCACTTACTGAAAAAGGCCAGGCATTTTATAATGAACTGGAAGCTACCTGGAAAGAACTGGCCAATGCCGTAAATGCACTGGCAAAAAAAACAGACAGCATGCCGGATACCACCAATCAAAACCCATCCTTCTAACTTCAACCTCAAAACAGCAGAACAATGAAAAAGATTATCAATATAAATTTCCAGGGACGGGTAATACCCATTGAAGAATCGGCTTACGATACCCTGAAGCAGTATGTAGACAGTCTGCGGAAATATTTTGCCAATGAAGAGGGTCGCGATGAAATTATCAATGATATTGAAAGCCGCATTGCCGAACTCTTTTCTGAACGCCTGAAACGCGGCACTGCCTGCATTACCGATGATGATATCAATGCCGTTATCAGCAGCATGGGCCGTCCACAAGACTTTGAAGAACAAACCGGAAGCGCCGCAGAATCCGGTACTACGTTTCAAAACACCAGCCAGCAAACGCAAACCCCACCGCCTAACTACGGCACCAGTAATGTTGGGCGCGGACGTTTATACCGCAATGCCGATGACAAAATTATTGGCGGTGTATGCAGTGGCCTGGCCAATTATTTAGGTATTGACCCCGTAATTCTGCGTGTATTGTTTGTGATTTTATTCGGAGCCCTGTTCTGGGTATATATATTACTATGGATAATCGTGCCTTCACAATCCCTGCAAACCAATATTACCAAGCGATTGTACCGCAATGCAGACGACAGGGTATTGGCAGGCGTTTGCGGCGGCCTCTCTTCGTACTTTAATATAGATAGCTGGATACCCCGTTTGGTCTTTGCACTGCCGTTAATTATCGGTTTAATTTCCGGTACCATGAATGCCATCTGGTGGAACTGGGACTTTGGTTTCGCTCCGCGCATCATAACTGGTTCATTGGGCAGCACTTTGTTTATTACCTATATTATTCTTTGGATTGCTGTGCCATTTGCCTCTACAGCATCTGAAAAATTAGAAATGCGCGGAGAAAGGGTGGATCTCAATTCAATCCGCGACACAGTAAAAGAAGACCTGGAAAATTTCAAAACAAAAACAGAAAAATGGGGCCAGGAAGTGAAACAAACCGCACAGGAGTTTGGCAGCCGCGCCAATTCTTTCGGACAGGCTGCAGGCGAACGCGGACGGGCTTTTGCCACTGAAGTAGCGCCCATGGCACGAAGAGCAGGCAGCGGTGTAGGCCATGTGATTGGTGTATTATTTAAAGCTTTTTTTCTTTTCATAGCCGGTATCATAGCCATATCATTATTTGGCGTCCTGATAGCCCTTGTATTTGGCGGCATGGCGGCCTTTCCCTTAAAGAATTTTGTGCTGGAAGGACCGGGACAAGATATGCTGGCCTGGGCAACATTGATATTATTCATGGGCGTTCCACTGGTGGCATTAATTACCTGGCTGGTAAGACGCATCATGGGCGTACGCTCCAGGAACCATTATCTTGGCTATACCTTTGGCGGACTCTGGCTGGTTGGACTTATCTGCTTCATTTTTCTTATTGGATCATTTGCCCGCAATTTTAAAACAAGGATGCCGGTAGAAGACAAAATAAGCATCGCAGAACCATTACACAGTAAACTGTATATAGACGTAACACGCGCCAACCTGGAATACTATCATGGCGACTGGTTTGGTTTTCGTTTTAGCGACGAAATGCCTGTGTATGGCGCCAATATGGACACACTAATGCTGAATACCGTAAGAATAAAACTGGTAAAAAGCAAAGACAGCAGCTACCATATTACAAGGATCAGGCTAAGCCAGGGCAATACCCGTGAAAGTGCACTCAGCACTGCACAAAAGATCCGCTTTAATATAGAACAGCAGGATAGTGTTCTTTATCTGCCCGAAGGGTTTGCCGTTAGCAGTTCAGACAAATTCAGGAACCAGCAGGTGCTGGTGGTAATAGAAATTCCTGTAGGCAAAAGAATACAATTAAGCGATGCGGTAAGGCATTACAATTGGTTCGACATAAACGTCAATAACAGAAGAAGGGGATGGAACATAGACTTTGACGATTACAACGATGAAAGCTACGGCTGGGAGTCCAACACCGAATACATTATGATACCCGATGGTCTGAAAAAAGTATCAGAGCTGGATCCCATAGAATTGAAAAACGGGCACTTTAAAATAATTGTAAACGATAAAGATGAAAAGGTTCAGATAGAAGGCGATTTTGAAAATAAATCCGATAAAAACCATTACCGGTACAAGCAGCTGGAAGATTCTATAAAAGAGAAAGTAAAAGATAAACTGCGCGAAGAATTAAGGATCCAGGACAGCATTAAACGGGAAAAAAAATTAAAAGAGATCATTAAGACAAGTGCCGGCAATATAAAGGAAAACCGGAATGATTCAGCAGAAGAAATACTGAGTTCCGGTCATATGGTATCTCCTTTATTGGTTCTTTCCGAAATATAGTTTGGTTATCCTGCATGCCGCTGTTCAACGATCAGTTGGCAAGCGGGTTGAAGTTGGAACACAGCCCGTCATTTTTTAATGAGGGGCTTTTTTAAGTATTAATAATTATCCTTTTATTTCACATAAAAACCAACAGTATGAAAAAAAATTCAACCCTACAAATAGTGCTTGCAGTTGCTTTATTATGCACACTGTTTTCCTGCACCTACCACCGGCGGCACCGGCATTTTGCGGATGTAACGATTTCTGAGTCGTCCGGCACTTACAGGCTGCATGCCGATTATAATGAAGATAATACACGAAAGGTGCAACGGTATATTAACCATTGTATTGAACCCAACGGACTGTTTTCATCTGCAGAAGATTATTTTGATGCAAATACTGAATTAAAAGATCACACCAAATTTTACATAAAAGCCTCTCCCGGCAAATTGCTGATAAAAATAAATAAAAGGGAAAACGATTACGAATCTTATGCAAGGATTAAAAACATGTGTGAAGGCATTGCTACCATTTTAAAAAAAGAATAATAGCGCCGCAGATTCGCAAAGTTCAGTCATATACCCCTCAGCCACTTTTTTTAAAGGCCGCCTGATGCCCGGCCCGGCAATTAAACATGGCTTCAATAAATAATCTGCGAATCGGCGGCTTATTTTCAACCGGCTATCCCCCGCAACCTTTATTTTTGCTGCTATTAAAATAAACGCACAGCATTTATGAAGAATACGCCGTTCACAGAAAAACATATTGCCCTTGGTGCAAAAATGGCAGAATTTGCCGGATACAATATGCCCATCAGCTATACGGGTATCAATGATGAGCATGCCGCGGTCCGCAACAACGCGGGTATTTTCGACGTGAGCCATATGGGTGAGTTTATTCTAAAAGGCGGGCAAGCGCTTGATCTGATACAGCGGGTTACTACCAATGATGCTTCTAAATTAACGGCAGGCAAGGCGCAATACAGTTGTCTGCCCAATGAGGAAGGTGGCATTGTAGACGACCTGCTTGTGTACTGTATTGAAGAAAACAATGTGTACATGATTGTGGTAAATGCATCCAACATAGAAAAAGACTGGGACTGGATTAGTAAGTACAATACCAACAACGTGGAAATGCACAATATCTCAGACAAGACCTGCCTGCTGGCGATACAGGGGCCCAATGCCACAAAATTGCTGGAGCCACTTACGGCAATGGATATCCTGAACCTGAAATACTACACATTTACAAAAGGCGTTTTTGCGGGCGTTGATAATGTTATTGTAAGTGCCACCGGTTATACCGGTTCTGGTGGCGTAGAAATCTATTTCGAAGACAAAGAAGGCAATGCCGATAAGATCTGGAATGCCATTTTTGAAATAGCCGGGCCCTATGGACTAAAACCAATTGGTCTTGGCGCCCGCGATACCCTGCGGCTGGAGATGGGCTACTGCCTGTATGGAAATGATATTGATGATACCACCTCCCCAATAGAAGCCGGTCTTGGCTGGATAACAAAATTCAATAAGGATTTTACGTCAAAAGCAATTTTTGAAGCCCAAAAAGCGGAAGGCCCCGAACGCAAACTGGTTGGGTTTGAATTGCTTGAAAAGGGCATTCCCCGCCACGGCTATGAAATAAAAGACTATAGTGGTATGACCATCGGCGTGGTTACTTCCGGCACACAATCGCCCAGCCTTGGTAAAGGTATCGGTATGGGCTATGTTCGGACGGTATTTTCAAGGCTGGATGCCAATATCTATATCAAGGTCCGGGACAAGCTGCTGCACGCAAAAGTGGTAAAATTTCCTTTTAGCTGATATAATCTGGAAAGGTTTTTGCGTTAGTGTTGTGCAAATCCAATCTTATAATGAAAGCCATGCCAACGATCCACCTCACTACTTTTATCGCCGCTCCCGTTGAGCGGGTTTTTGATCTCAGCAGAAGCATAGACGTTCATAAAAAATCACTGGCGCATACCAATGAACAGGCCGTTGCGGGTACCACGTCCGGCCTTATTCAGCAGGATGAAACCGTTACCTGGAAGGCCAAACACCTGGGTAAGGTTAGGGTGATGAAAGTTAAGATCAGCAGCATGACGGCACCCCAGTCTTTTACCGATGAACTGGTAAATGGCGATTTTAAGGAAATGAAGCATGAGCATCATTTCAAGCCCATCAAAAACGGCACACTGATGATTGACCTGTTTTCTTTTGAAAGCCCTTATGGTTCATTGGGAAAGATGGTCAATTATATTTTTCTGAAACGTTATCTCCGTAAACTGCTGGAGCGCCGTAACCTGGCTATCAAAGAATATGCGGAAACAGACAAATGGAAGTTTTTGCTGAATAAATAGCTTAACCCGGTCTGCCGGTGAGTTGATGGTCTGTGCAGGATGACCCATCCCTGGCGATGGTTTCTGGTAAACGGTTCTTATCCGGACTTTTCTTCCATTCATCGAAGGAAAAACTTCAAAAGCCGAATTGATTTTATTAATGGCCAACTGCTTTGCATCTTTGTATCAGCAAGAACGAAATCCCCAATTCCCCTGATAACCCCCTAATCCTGAACCGAAGAAAACCCCACTCTAATCCGTATCCTGTCAAGGCCCAATCCTATCCATTGAAAACCCAAACATCCGGAATCCTGAAAAACAGTTAGTCCATATCCTGCCAAAGACCTTTACCCCATCCGTTGAAAAACCAGCATCCTTCCTCAGAAAACCATTCGTCCATCTGTTCCAAAGCAAAAAATTTTCTGGGTAATAAAAAAAAGAGCCGCTGGTAGTGGCTCTTTTATATAATACGCCGGCAACCAACGGCAAGCACTCATTTTGGCCGTATTGTTTTACTTTTGCGCTCTTATTTTATTATGAGCAATATCAAACCTGAATTATATACTTCTTTTTCGCCGGCCCTCCTGAATTTGTACGATGTAAGCAGTTCCATAGTTGTTATTATTGACGTTTTGCGGGCCACATCTACCATTGCTACAGCCTTGTACAATGGCGCCAACGCGGTAATACCGGTAGACAGTGTAAGCCGCTGCATAGAAATCAGTAAACAAATACAGGGTATTACTGCAGGTGAAAGAGATGGTAAAATTGCTGAAGGGCTTGCTTATGGCAATTCCCCTTTCGAATATCCCAGGGAATTTATAGCGGGCAAAACGCTGGTCCTGACCACGACCAATGGCACCAAGTTGCTGCATATGGCCCTCGACCGTGGCGCCAAACAAATCATAACAGGTTCTTTTCCCAACCTGGATGCGGTTTGTCATTATTTACAGGAACAAAACCTGCCTGTAGTGCTTGGTTGTGCGGCATGGAAGGACCGGGTAAATATTGAAGACCTGCTTTTTGCCGGTGCTGTAGTTAATAGCGTAAAGGACCGTTTTGCCATCAATTGCGATTCCTCGCAGGTGGCAGAAACCATGTATGAAATGGCAAAGAATGATTTGTATGGTTTCATGAAAGAAAAAAAGGCTTCTCATTATTTACGCCTCAGTAAATACGGGCTGGAAAAAGACATTCGTTATTGTCTTACCCCCAACACGGCTCCCGTGCTTCCTTTTTATGAAGAGGGTAAGTTGATCCTGCAGCAATAAAGAATGAAGGCAGGGTTCCGGGTTGCCGGCATGCCGGTTATCTGCTGCCATTTTTTAAGCGTTTTCTATCACTTCACAATTAATCCACCTTCTTTGAAAACGGGTTGGCTATTGATTAAAAATATGTAGTTTCGTCACAAATCACAGCTCCGTATGAAGTTTATCGTTTCATCTTCGGCATTATTAAAACATTTACAGCAGATTAGCGGGGTAATAAACGCCAATACCGTATTGCCCATCCTGGAAGATTTCCTGTTTGAAATAGAAAAAAACAAATTGACCATTGTTGCTACAGACCTTGAAACAGTCATGCGCATACATCTTGACATTGAAGCGAAAGACAGCGGTAAGGTTTGTATTCCGGGTAAGATTTTACTGGATTCATTGAAAAACATTCCCGACCAGCCCCTTACCTTTAATATTGATAAGAACTTTGCCGTAGAACTGACCAGCGACAATGGCAAGTACAAAGTAATGGGAGAGAACCCGGATAACTTTCCAAAAGAGCCTGCGGCAGATGATACTACATCTTTTACCATGACATCCAATGCGCTGGTAACTGGTATCAATAAAACACTTTTTGCCGTAAGTAATGACGATCTGCGGCCAGCCATGACCGGTGTGTTTTTTGAGCTGGATAAAAAATATATCCAGTTTGTAGCTACAGATGCCCACCGCCTGGTGAGGTACAAAAGAACAGATGTTGCCTGCCCCAAATCAGATTCGTTTATCGTTCCGAAAAAGCCGTTATCCCTGCTGAAAAGCGCGCTTCCGTTTAATGAAGATGAAATAACGCTCAGCTATAACAGCAACCATCTTTTTGTGAAACACGGCAATACACAAATGAGCTGCCGTTTGATAGACGCCCGCTTCCCGGATTATAAAGTGGTTATACCCGCAGACAACCCCTATAAACTGGTGGTTAACAAAAGTGATTTCCAGGGAGCGCTTCGCCGGGTGGCAGTTTTTAGTAATAAAAGTACCAACCAGGTAGTGCTGAATATACAAGGCAGCGAATTGCAGCTGGCCGCACAGGATGTTGATTTTAGCTTTGAAGGAAACGAAAGAATGAAATGCCAGTACGATGGCGAAGACCTGGGCATTGCTTTTAACGCCAGGTTCCTGATTGAAATGCTGGGTGGCGCAGACAGCGATGAAGTGCGCATGGAATTATCAACCCCCACAAAAGCCGGTATTATTAAACCCACTGAAGCAGAAGAGGGTGAAGAATTGCTGATGCTGGTAATGCCGCTGATGCTGAATAATTAAGATTAAGCTGCTATACTTACTATTAGACCCCTGCAAACTGCGGGGGTTTTTCATTGGTAGCCGCAATTATACAGGGCTCCATCTTCCCGTATCAATCATCTGTCCCCGCTGTTTCAATGGTCATTTTATCCAAAACCCCTCCATATACCCGAAGAGCATGTTGACAATCTTATTTCCTGTGTTCGCTACTTGTTGCTCTTTACCACCAGGTACCAGTCGTTTTCCAGCGGCAGATAACCATAATCATAGCAGAAATAATAAATGGCGCCTTTTTTATTGGTGTAGGTATGTGTAATATATTTAAACTGGAAGCCTTTGTGCAGTAATTTGTCTTTGGTGGTTTTGCCCATTTCTTCTGTGGCCGGCAGGCTTTCTTTTAATATGCGCCGGTTTTTTCTAAGTCCGTTATTGATATTTCGCACATAATTATTGCTGTCTGATTTCAGATCATTATTGTACGAGTTGCGGCAATAATCGTCGCAAAACTTTTTATCTGAGCGACCCTTTATGGGTTTGCCGCAGGCCATACAGGGTTTGGCCACTGATTGCTGTATCATAGACTGGATAAGGTTTACAGCCAAAAGATACAGAAAGTTTTTCTTTCAATAAACGTTTACAAACGTTTACACCCGTACATAAATGATTAAAAACCGGCTAAGCTTTTTTCCGCACAGCATCTTTGTAGGGTCAATTCGATGGCGCCGTTGATTTGATTGAAATAACAAATTTATAAACCGTCCATCCTTAAGCAGATGGGCAAAAAACTTACAACTATGTACGCATTAAAAAACAAAGTTCAATTGATTGGCCATTTAGGTAACCAGCCTGATGTACGCACTACAGAAAATGGAAAAAAATTAGCCCGCTTTAGCGTGGCCACCAATGAGGTATACCGCAATGCCAAAGGTGAGAAGATTACCGAAACCCAATGGCATAACCTGATAGCCTGGGGTAAACTTGCAGACATTGCAGAAAAGTACATGAACAAGGGTTCTGAAGTGGCCATTGAAGGAAAGCTGATCAACCGTAGTTATACGGACAAGGAAGGAAACAAAAAATACTTTACCGAAGTACAGGTAAACGAAGTCTTGTTGCTGGGCGCCAGGGCGGATGCCAGACAATAAGTATTATTCGCCACAGGCAGGCGATATGCAGGTCCGTCAGCTATTGTGTAGTATACGGCTTGCATATCCTGTGGCGAATAATTTCTTTCCAGGGCAGGTTGGCATTGGAAAATCCTGGTCCAGGACCATGGCAAGCCGGCCTGATGAGTTTTGTATGAACGCCGGTAGCCCATTATAAGCCCTTGCTTCCATCGCCGTAAAAACCGTGGCGGTAAAATGAAGGGATACCTAATAGCAACGGACGGGGTTCTGACTATCCTTCAATAAAATGGACGGTGGAATGACGCTTAAATAATTTTCGTCTGCCTGTTGCCAATATAATATTCCGGGTAAACCATCCCGGCAACCATCCTGTATATCATTTGGGTTTCCATAATTAAATGCTGCTATTACAGTAACAGCACTCCAGGATTGTTAATTTTGACAAAGGCAGGGTAAAGTAAAATACTGCTTTTGAAAAACCGATCAGACAATGTTGCAAACAGACGACACTAATACTATATTCAAACTGGCTTCGGATCTTGTAAATAACACCTCCCGGCACATTTTTCTTACTGGTAAAGCCGGCACCGGCAAAACAACTTTTCTTAAGTACATTAAGGAACATACAAAGAAACCCACAGTTGTTATTGCTCCTACTGGTGTAGCGGCTATCAATGCAGGGGGCGTTACCATGCATTCGTTCTTCCAGTTGCCGTTTGGCCCTTTTATACCCGGCCATGCCCGTGGTTTCTCAAACAACTCCGGCGATACGGTAGCCGATAAGAGCAGCCTTTTTAAAAACATCCGTTTCAATGCTGAAAAAAGATTGTTACTGCAGGAGCTGGAACTATTAATTATAGACGAGGTAAGCATGGTGCGGGCAGATATGCTGGACGCGATGGATGTCATACTGCGCCACTTTCGCAAAAAACTACACCTTCCGTTTGGCGGCGTACAGGTATTGTATATTGGCGATTTATACCAGCTTCCGCCTGTAGTTCCCAATAATGAGTGGGATATATTGCAGGCCTGGTATGAAAGCCCATTTTTCTTTAGCGCAAAGGCCATTGCCGAAATGCCCCCCCTTTACATTGAGTTAAAAAAGATCTACCGGCAAAATGAACAGGTGTTTATTGATGTGCTGAACAGGGTAAGAAATAACCAGCTTACAGAAGAAGATTTTACACTTCTTAACGACCGGTACCAGCCCGATTTCAGCCCTGCAGGCGGCGATAAATATATTACCCTGAGTACCCACAATAAAAAAGCAGATGCCATTAATGCCGCAGAGCTGGAAAAACTACCCGGCAAAATACAGGTGTTTAGCGGAAGCATTGAAGGTGATTTTTCTGATAAGGCGCTGCCAACAGAAATGAACCTGTCATTAAAAGAAGGTGCGCAGGTTATGTTTATCAAGAACGATTCCGGTACAGACAGGAAATATTTCAATGGCAAACTGGCTACCATAAAGAAAATAAACGCCGGTGAAATAATTGTGACCAGTAACAGTAACGACAACGCCGAACTGCAAATAGAAAAAGAAACCTGGCGTAATATCCGGTACAGTTATCATAAAGAAAGCGATCGCATTAAGGAAGAAGAAGTGGGCAGTTTTACCCAATACCCTTTAAGATTGGCCTGGGCCGTTACCATACACAAAAGTCAGGGTCTCACTTTCGACAAGGCAATTATTGATGCCGGGGCCTCTTTTGCGCCGGGCCAGGTATATGTAGCATTGAGCCGTTGTACCTCTTTAAACGGCATGGTTTTGCTGTCTAAATTATTTTCTTCGGCCATTGCCACCGACAAAAGGGTAGTGGCATTTGCACAAAAAGAAGCCGCTGCGGAAGAGTTGCAACAAATCCTGATGCATGAACAGGGTCAATACCGGGCAGGCGAACTGGTAAAAATTTTTGACTACGGTAAAATTGTTGACGCTATAGCCGGCTTCATGGAACTGTTGCCCGGCAAAAAGCTGCCGGATATTAAATATGCGCTTGAGTTAGGTCAATCATTATTAAATAAAGCCACCCAACAGGCAGTTGTTGCTGAAAAATTTCAATCGCAGTTAAGACAACTATTGGAACAGTCGGCCCAAACCGGAGATACCATTATACTTGAAGAGCGGGTTAGCAAAGGCATTGACTATTTTGTAAGAATTGCCGGTGAAGAGCTGTTAATTCCATTACAGCGCCACATAGATTCACTGCAATACGCCGCCAAAATAAAAAAATACGTACGTGAGGTTTCGGGTATAGCAGGGTTGCTGCAGCAGCAGCTTCAAAAAATGATAGCTGCGGGCTATAATGATCTTGTTTTTTGCAAAAATCCCGGAGCATATAAACAATACACCAGTAAAACAGCGTTGCCCGGTGATGGTAAGAAGCCGGATAAAAGCGCCGCCACAAAAATAAGCAGCCAGGCAGAAAGCCTTGATTTGTTTAAAAAAGGCAACAGTATACAGCAGATTGCAGCAATACGCCAGCTTACAGAAGGCACTATCAGCGGGCATTTGGCCATGTTTGTACGTACCGGTGAACTGAACGCACTGGATCTGTTAACAGAAGAACGGTTAAATATTATTTTACCCGTAGTAATAGAAGTCGGCGGCAATACCATCTCTCCCGTTAAAGAAATCCTGGGCGATGATTTTTCATATGCAGACATCAGAATTGTATTAAATCACTGGCAAAGGATGCAACAGGAAAAGGTTAATACATAGTTATGCACTATACATAGCGTCTATTGTGTATAATTTTTTTTATACATTACCGTTTATTTAGAATAGTTTATTACTTTTAATTAATACAATTAATCATACAGTATAGTTGTTGTATCAATGATGGAATGGTTTAGTGATAAACATAATTTTCAAACCTCATTCTTAAAACCTGCATGACAACAAAATCAGCCCCCAGCCAGACACTCCGGTTAGTAAGTAATAACGGTTTTGCTGAAGTATGGAAGAACGAAGCTAACGGGCAGCAATCTTTACACGCAACAAAATCTTTTGCACCCGGCGATGTTATCTGTTCTTTTCATGCAGGCACCACCTCCACAACAGTAACCTATCTTACGGTGCAGATAGATGATGACAAACACATTACCCTGCAGCCCGAGTTTTTACAGTATATTAACCACAGTTGTTCGCCCTCGGTTTTTTTTGATACCACGCTTATGCAGCTGGTTTGCCTTGCAGAAATAAACACAGGAGATGAGTTTACCTTCTTTTACCCCTCTACTGAATGGGAAATGGTACAACCTTTTACCTGTTATTGCGGCTCTTCCAATTGCCTTAAAACAATAGAAGGTGCCGCGCATATAAAGGATGATGTGCTGGAGCAATACAGACTCACCGATTTTATTAAACGTAAACTTAAAAACCGGCAGCAGTACTAACTGTCTCTGTGTTTATGCTATCACCGGAAAGCCCACATAAGAGCGACCTGCAGCAACGAAAAGTTTGGGTGCTGGCTCCCCATCTGCATACTGGCGATGCCAATGTTGACTACTATTACGATTTCACACAAAGTATCCAGGAATATACAAAAGCCTTTTCGGAGCTTAATACAGAATGGGCCTGGCAACCCGTAACCATGAACAATTACAAAGATGTAATTGACATGATTGAAATGGATGAGACAAATTTGCCCCCTATTATACTCAATTTGTGCGATGGCGATGAAATTAACGGAACACCGGGCATCTCTGTGCTTAAATACCTGCACCAGAAAAAAATGATCTATACGGGCGCCAACGAGTACTTCTATGATCTTACCACGTCAAAGATTGTAATGAAGGAAGCCTTTGACAAAGCAGGAATTGCAACACCCGCCTGGAAAGTAATTACTGAAAATGGAACATCCCTGCATAATATTTTTAAACAACTGGGTAAACCGATAATTGTTAAGCCTGCTGTTTCCGGTGGAAGCATGGGCGTAGGTATAAAATCGGTGGTAAGTACACAGGAAGAGCTGACTGCACAATTAAAAATTCTATTTGATGGCTACCGCGGATGGAGTTTAACCGCCGGCGGTGTAATAGCCGAAGAATATATCAGCGGCCCCGAATTCACTACGTTTATTGTAGGAGATGCCGATAAACCCAACAGGAGAATTTTGTATACGCCGGTAGAACGTGTTTTCCACCCGGCATTACCCGACAATGAGAAGTTTTTATCGTTTGACCGGCTCTGGGAGACCTATGATGAAGAAACGCCGCTTCCCAATGATGAGCCATTTTATACCTATCACCATCCCACCGATAAGAAATTGATTACGGCCATCAGTAAATTAAGCTGGGATTCTTATGTAGCGGTGGGCGGCAAAGGCTATGGAAGAATTGACCTGCGCATGGACAAACTTACGGGCAAATTGTATGTGCTGGAGGTAAACGCACAATGCGGTATCAGCGAAGACGAAGACTACACGTCCATCGGCGCCATACTTCGTTTATCCGGCAACACCTTCAGCCAGATGGTAGCTGCTATTATTGACAATGCACTGGCCAGAAGAAGAGGAAGAAAGCCTTTACCAAAAGTAAAACAGCCGGTGGCCAGAACAGGGAAGCGCCTGATAAAACAGGGTTGATCTGCTTTACTGCGTTTCAACTATTCTCCTTCCGGCAAGTGCAATAACCAGAAAGACCAACACCGTATAGAAATTCTACTCTTAATAATTTATCCCTTGTTTTTATGAAAGTATGCGTACTGCAGCCGGACTATTCTACTTCTTCTGTAGATTATAAGAATTATGATCCGCCACGTAATATAGCTTCTCTTTTGCCAAACGACACGGTAGACAATGTGTTTTTAAGCAAATTGCATACGTACAGGCAACTGAAAGAGCTGAAAAACAAGGGTTATGATATTTTTGTAAACCTTTGCGAAGGCTATCTGGAATGGGATGTTCCATCCATTGATGTTGTATATACGCTTGAATTATTAAACCTGCCGCATACCGGTCCGTCATCCCTATTATATGACCCACCAAAAGAATTGATGAAATATGTAGCGTTTACCGAAGGTATATCAACACCGCCCTATGTTTTGGTAGAAAACATGCAGGATGTGGAAACCGCTATTGAACAGTTGCGTTTCCCTTTATTTGTAAAACCCGCTAAAGCAGGAGATAGCCTCGGAGTAGACGAACACTCACTGGTAAAAAACAAACAGGAATTAAAACAAAAAGTAGCAGAAATAATCAATGAATATGAACAGCTGCTGGTAGAAGAATATATTAAAGGCCGCGAATTTACCGTATTGATAGCAGCCAATCCCGACAATGAAAAGGCGTCCACTGTCTTTAAACCTATTGAATTTGTATTTCCAAAAGGGAACCAGTTTAAAACATACGCGCTTAAAACTTCAGAATTACATCCAGACAGCAATATACCCTGCAAAGACCAGGTAATCGACCAGCAATTGCGCAGAGCTGCACAACGCATCTTTCGTAGTTTCGGCGGTGTTGGATATGCAAGGATGGATTTCAGGCGAAATGATAAAGGCGAATTGTTTTTCCTGGAAGTAAACTTCACCTGTTCCGTGTTTTATACGGATGGTTATGAGGGTTCTGCGGATTATATCCTGAAACACGATGGAATCGGCCAGGCCGGTTTCCTTAAACACATTATTGCCGAAGGCATTGCACGGCATGCCAGAAAACAGGCAAAATACCAGATGAGGGGCAATGCCATTTCCGGTTTTGGCATTTATGCCACCCGCCAGGTTAAAGCTAAAGAGCTGATTTTCAAAGGAGAAGAGAAACCTCAGCGACTGGTTACCCGCCGGTTCGTAGAAAAACACTGGAGTCCCGAGGAAAAAGAAATCTTCCGCCGCTACGCTTATCCTGTAAGTAAAGAGGTATTTTTGCTCTGGGACGATAACCCGTCCGGCTGGGCTCCTCAAAACCACAGTTGTGAACCCAACACAGCTTATGAAGGGTTAAATATTGTAGCACTTCGTAACATTGAGAAAGGAGAAGAATTAACACTCGACTACGCATCCTTTCTTGATGATGAACACATGGAGCCTTTTCATTGCCGGTGCGGTGCTACGTCCTGCCGCGGTCTTATCACAGGTAAACCACACAACTCGGTTACCGTTCGTGAACAAGCGATCGCAGGAGCTTAAACGGACTCCTCTATTTCCGGTCATACTAACCCATTAATTCAATTGGTAGGTCATTTACTGATGACCTGCAAACGGTATTTTATTGAATTAAATGTATTGAACCTGGAAACCTATGTCTCGTTTTGAACTTTTAAGAAAACTTATTTTAAAACATCGTGGTCAGCTGGTGCTTACCTACCTATTGTTTTCGCTGGAAATGATGGGAACGCTGTTGCGTCCCTTCTTTTTGGGCGAAGCCGTAAATGATTTAATGAAGGGCAGTTACCATGGCTTAATCATTCTTTCTGCGGTGCATGTTGCCTGGCTGATAATTGGCACCATCCGCCATCGTTTTGATACCAGGACCTATTCGGCTATTTATACATCGCTGGTTACCCGCTTTCTTTCAAGACGTTTTGGTCAAAAGGACATCAGCAAGCTAAGCGCCCATTCCACACTGGCAAGAGAGTTTGTAGATTTCCTTGAATACGATTTAATATATGTAATAGAGGCGGCATATAATTTACTCGGCTCCCTGGTTTTATTGTTCTTTTATGATAAGGCAATTGTATTGGTTTGCCTGGGCATTTTGTTGCCGGTTACTGCTATTAGTTATTTCTATGGCGGTAAAATGAAAAAACTGAACAGGGTAAAGAATGATGAGCTTGAAAAACAGGTAGATATTATATCAACAGGCAATATACACAGCATCCGCCAGCACTATAATAATTTACGCAAATGGCAGATAAAGATCTCGGACCAGGAAGCCTGGAATTTTGGCATCATGGAAATAATGGTAATAGTAGTAATTGGTATTTCGCTCCTGGTAAGCACCAAGGCACAGGTGCCCGCTGTACTGGTAGGAGATTTAATAGGTATTTATAATTATATTTTGAAGTTCGTTTCCGGTTTGGATACCATTCCTTATACTGTACAACGTTTAAGTTCGCTCACCGATATTACCCGGCGTATAGAAATAGAGGCAGAAGATTTTCCCGAAGATGGTGGCGTTACACCTATTAAAAGAAAACCTTTGGATATTCAAAAAGCACGTCGTGTATCTGCCTGATGTTTATCAGACAACCCTTTTATACAAATACAGGTCTTTACAAAGTTTTACATGCCAGGTCGGCCATCGGCCAGCCTGTTTATCTTTGAGTACATTATTTTAAACCATTAAAATCATACTATGAGCGTTAACTCAAAACATGTCGCCACTTTTTTACTGGGCGCGGCCGCTGCGCTTGCTGCCCATAAATACATGAACATGACACCCGAAGAAAAAGAAAAATTGTCTGCCGATCTGAAAGACAAAGCCAATAAGTTAAAGGGAGAGGCAGAGTCTGCGATGGAGAAAGGAAAAGAATATTTTGATGAACTAAAAACAAAGGGTGCCGATGCCATGAAAGAACATTTTGGAGATGTAAGTTCAATGCTGCACAATCTTTTTGGTGGAAGCGGTACCAATTCCGGCCACCCCGATGCCAATACAACCGGCGCCAAACCATAAGTTCTCCTTAAAGAATACCAATAAACCCGGGCATGCCCGGGTTTATTTTTGAACGAATTGACTTTAATTTTGTTCTTTTACGCATAATCATAATAAGACTCACGCTTGGAAAATACAGATCTGCAAACCCCCGGGGAGCCGCTTATTAAATTGATGCCGGCCAGTATGGGAAAACGCCTGGCCAATTACCTGATTGACATTAGCCTCTTTTATTTTTTTATTGCATTTTTGTTACTAGTAATCGCCCCGGTATATCCATTGGCCGATAAGATAAGAGCAAAAGAACCCATTGATCTGTCGGACCAGTTAATGGTAAGTTTTGTATATGGTTTATATATGTCCGTTATGGAAGCCATATTGAAAGGCAAATCAATTGGTAAATACATTACCGGCACCAGGGCGGTTACAGAAAAAGGGCTACCCATCAGTGCTCAAACAGCTTTTGTTCGCGGACTGGTCAGGATTATTCCTTTTGAACAGCTAAGCGCCATTTCTTTGTCATTAACGACATCTTATCCCTGGCACGACAGGTGGTCGGGGTCTGTTGTTGTTGACGAAGCAAGCTCTGCACTTCCTAAAACCTGATTGGAATAATTGTTTTTTAAGAGACTTTTTCTTCTTTGTCGCTCTCTACATCATCCTTTCCTTCTGGTTGGGGGGAAACATTTTTTATACTCAACTGAAACCGGGTATTGAGGCTGACCTGGTAGTTATTATTCGCCAAAAGGCTTTTTATTACATCATCCTGTAAAATTACTGTTGCCAGGTCGGGTGCCAGGGGAGAATTGCTGATAACATTGGCTACACGGCCATTGGTAAGTTCAATAGTAAATTTGTACCCGGCTTTCCGGCCCGTTCCTGCTCTTTCAAAATCAATCCTGTTAAGGTCCAGATTTTGATCGCCGCTTGCTGAACGTTTCATTAATATTTTAATAATCGGCAGGTATTTAAGCCAGATATGGGTATACATGAAAATGATTTTTTTAGATAATACTCACAAAAACTTCGTGCATCAACCCACAAAGATGAGCTTTTTAGCGCCAAAAATGAATTAAAATTAAAATCTGTTTGCAGAAAGGAGCCTCCGCCAGTTTTTCAAAATCAAGGCCCCTGTTGGAAATTATCCATTTTACAGAAAAACTCCCATTTTTAGACCGCCGTCCCCGTGAGAGACGGTTTTCCCCTCCTGACATTTTCTTCTTGGTTGATTTTCAAACCATTACTTCGTTGGCATGTGTATTGGCTTACCTCCTGTATAAGAAATTACACTATGAAAAAAATTCTACCCTTCTTAATCCTGACCATCCTGACCATCAATAGCGACGCCCAGATTATCAGCCGTTTTACCTGGGAAACCAATCCAACCACGGCCGTGGTAGGCGCCAACGCCATTTCAGTTAGCAGTTATGCCACAGTTACTAAAACCGACAAAAAGGATAAAGGCCTGAATCCCGGCAACGGAAGCAACGACATCAACCTGGTCCTGGAAGGCACTCCTTTCAACGTTCCGGCTATTGATATTTCAGTAGATTTCAGACGTGAAGAATCACAGGCTACTTTCTTTTACCGTGGCAATTATTTGAACTTTGGTATGAACAACGGCTACCTGGGCGTAAGCTTTCAGTTGGTTAACGGAGCTTCTTATACCGCTATCAATTCCGGTGACGCCTATGCTATTCCCGACGATCATAGTTTCCACAATTACCGTTTTAACTACGATAACAATACGGGCATCGCCAAAATGTATGCAGATGGCAACCTGGTGTATACTTACAACGGAACTGCCGGTACAACACTGTACTACACCGGTGCCGGCAATGTAACCATTGGTAAAGACATGGACGCTACCGGCCGCAACGTGGCCATTCTTGATAACCTGGTTATTCAAAAATACGCCAATGCGCTTTTGCCACTGCAACTCCTGTCTTTTTCTGCCAATGCAAAAAATAATTATGCGGTACTTGACTGGAATACTACCCAGGAAGTGCGTGTAACTTCATTTGTTGTTGAACGCTCTGCTGATGCTGCTGTGTTTGCTGCTGTTAAAAATATCAATGCTGCTAATGGCTACAGCATTGTTAACACATACCAGTTTACAGACAGCATGCCCGTTAGCCCGGTTGCTTATTACCGTCTTAAAATGGTAAATGACGATGGAACTTTTACTTATTCTGCCATCAAATCGGTAGCTGTTGCCGGCAACAGCAAATCTGCAATCAGTGTTTACCCTAATCCCACAACGGATTACGTGACCATTAAAATGACTAATGCTGCAGCGGGACAATACCATTATACTGTTTCTTCTATTACAGGCCAGGCAATTACTTCTACCGATGTAACCCTTGCAAATGGTTATAACCAAATAAAAATTGATTTAACAAAAACAACTGTAAAAGGTATAGTGGTAATACATATCAGCAGTGTGCAGGGCAACGCGGCAGAGACATTTACCGTAGTGAAAAACTAAAGAAAAGGGGGTTCATCGCTGACGGTTACTTTCTTTTCTTTCTTAATGGCGGTGTTTTGACCGGTGCCGGCGCAACAATTTGAACGGTGGTGGTATCCTGAACAGGCCGGCGATTAATAACAGTTTCAATTTTACTAAATTCCTTTTTTAATATCCTCACCAGTTCTTTCTCTACCAGGCCCTTTGCGTACACCGGCGAACAAATTCCTTTAATAGATAGCTTCCCGTTGATAGTAATGTTTCCCACCAGTGCCGTACTATCCATATCGGGGGCGTTGGACGCTTTGATTATACTTGCAAACGGTATAACGCTGTTAAAGGTAGTAACCTTATAAAACGGAAAAGCAACAGCAGTAAAATCAAGGTTATGAAAAACAGCCACATTTACCAATATATAAGCCGGTTGCGCCTGCTTTTTTGCCGTGTTGCCTGAATCTTTATAAATGGCCTCATAAAGCGGCGGTAGATTCAGTCTCAACTCAATGTTGCTGCTATCGGGAAAAACATTCTTTAGCAGCACTGAATCCCTTTTGTAGTTCACGTCATAAGTGCTTGTTATGGTATCTGAAGAAATATGATACGGCAAAACAAACAATGCGTCCCCGATAAGAAACAGGGCCAATAAACTCCAGAGGAATATCTTCATCGGTTAGTCTTTAAAAATTAGAAATTGGTACTAAACAGGAAGTTACTACAATCTTTCTGCCTAAAAAATCACAGGCCCGGGTAAATGATCGCGTTTTGGCAATGCTGATTTTGTTCCACGGTTATTCTGGCCGTACTATTTTCTGCTGAGCGAGCACGGCGCGGGGCATTAAAATGGCTGGCTGCTCTCTTTTATAATACTTGTAAAAAAGTTGATGCTTCGCTGGAAATCCTTAATGGGCAAGCGTTCGTCTATGCCGTGAAACCCTTTGCTGTTCATGAGCGGGGTAAAATTAATAACCCCGTTGCTGATAACCCTGTAGTTCCTGGAGTCACTTGCACCCAGCATTACATAGGGCGCGGGTATAGCATTGTCTACTGTTTGATAAACGGCTTGTTCCATCCTTTTAAATGCAGGCGATTGTACATCTGTTAATGGGGAGGGTTCTGTATTAAAATCGCCTTTAATGGTAATGGTTACCCGGTCATCGTCAATGGCGTTCTTAATAAATACTTTTGTTTCGGCGGTAGTTTCGCCGGTAACAATGCGGCAGTTCACGATGGCCGTTGCATTGGTAGGTATTACATTTTCCCTGATACCGCTTTCAAGTATGGTAGGCACAATCGTTGTTCTTTGCATGGCATCTCCTTCGGGCGATCTGCTTAGTGTATGCTGAACGGAAGATTTGAACAGCCAGAGATTACTAAGCGCCATTTTATTCAAAAAATTACCGGAAGACCCGCTTACACGAAGAAAATATTCTTTTAGGGGTTCTGTAAGTTTAACCGGTGTTTGTACCAATCTTAATTTGTACAGCGCCTTTGTTAAAATATCAATGGCCGTTTCTTTATCTGGTTTGGATGAATGACCCCCTGGTTTTTGCACCGCCAGCTCAAATGTTACATACCCCTTCTCTCCTACACCAATCATGGCTATAGGCCTTTGCACATCCTTCATTTTACCGGTAGTTATCTCACCACCTTCGTCAATTACCATATCGGCCCTTATATGTCTTTGTTGTAAATAATCTACAATCGCTATTGCGCCGGTACCGGTGGATTCTTCATTGTGGCCAAAACATAAAAGAATGGTACGTATGGGTTTAAATCCTTTTTTCAATAACTGTTCCGTGCTTTCCAATATTGAAATTACAGCCGCTTTATCATCTACTGCCCCTCTTCCCCATATAATACTGTCTTTAACTTCTCCGCCAAATGGCGCAACCGTCCAAAGTTTTACAGCAGAGGGTTCTACCGGTACTACATCGTAATGGCCCATTAAAATAATTGGCTGCAGACTGGTATCAGTTCCCTTCCACTCAAAAACATAGCTGTAGTTTTTTATGATTGTTCTGCTGAGTTGCTGGTGAATGAGCGGGTAAGACTGTTCTAAAAAAAACCGGAACTGGTTAAACCGTACACTATCGATGCGGCTGGTATCTTCTGGCGACACAGTAGCAATACGAATGGCATTGCTCATATGGGCGATGGCCGAATCGGGCAAAGGCACCAATGCAGCTGCTTTGTAGGCGGGCCATGGCTTTGCACGAAAAGTATTAACCAGCAGTATTACCAGCAACACAAAAACAGCGATACCAAGAAATGAAAAAAACTTTTTTAGCATTTGTGGTTATTGAAGTTCCCGGAAGATACAAATTCAATTCTTGATCCTGAATTTTTCTCCTGGCACATAAATGGCCAGTTGCACCGATGCTGCGGCCAATGCATGGCCGGCTGTTGTATGCACCCGCCGTGGATTGGAAAAAACAATTACCTGGCTTTCGCCTGTTACGGTAGCCCAGCCATTGTGGACTATAATTGCGGCCGATTCATTAATGCCAATGCAATTGTATTTTGGGTACTCCATAATGGCAGACAGCATCCTGTTATACCGGCTACGCACAACAAAATGCTGATCAATAATAACAGAATCCAGCAGACCGATGCCCTCCTTTAATTCCAGGTTTCCCTTACTGAGTCTTTTAAAAGTAGGCGAAAGCATCGTATCCAATAAAGCATTGCCCGTAATCATTCTTTCACTCATTACGGAGGCACCGGCGCTGGTGCCGGCAATCAAAGCGCCGTTATTCCTCGCTTCGCGAATGGCTTCTTTTACAGTTGTATTCTTTATTATGCGCATAAACCGTTCCTGATCGCCGCCCCCCAAAAAAATAATGGTCGCCTTTTTAAGTGCTTCAATTTTTTGCACATCGTAAATAGCGGCAGAGTCAAAGCGAAGACAGTCTTCCCCGGTTAATTTTTTAAAATCATCATTCATCCAGGTGTAAGCGGTGTCTCCATAGCCGCTGGCCAATGTCACTGCCGCAATCACATTACCTTTTTTCCAGTGCCCTGCATTTAATATTTGCATCCTCAAAGCATCACTGATTGCTCCGCCGCCAATTATAAACAATTTGCCTTTCTGCAAATTTTGTTTATGTTGTGCGTTTGTTGTGATTACCATCAGCAACATACAAAAACCTGAAAAAGCTTTTATCATAGCTATTTTTGTGTTAGCACAATAAATATAGCGCCAATATTGGCCGGATTGATTTTTTTGTTACCTTTTATATCCGCACATACATTCAAACCACTACCGCATATGAATAAAAGATCTTTTTTAAAACACCTGGCATTGGCTGGAATTGCAACGCCGCTATCAGGAACTGCAATGGAAAAATGGGTAACCCGGTTTAATTCTGTTTCCGCTGCTGATTTGGCAACCAATGAAGATTTCTGGACAGGCATCAGGAATGGATACAAATTAAAACCGGATTATATTAATCTCGAAAATGGTTACTATAACATACTTCCGGAATCATTGCTGCAGCATTTTATCAGCCATGTACAGGAGGTGAATTACCAGGGATCTTATTATATGCGTACGGTGCAGTTTGACAATAAAAAAAATATTGCTGCCAGGCTGGCTGCAATGGCTGGCTGCAGTGCAGAAGAATTGGTTATTACACGCAACACCACAGAATCTCTCGATATGGTCATTGGCGGTTATCACTGGCAGCAGGGAGATGAAGCGGTGATGGCAGAACAGGATTACGGCTCCATGCTGGAAATGTTTAACCTGGTGGCAAAAAGATATGGTGTGGTTAACAAGATTGTGTCGGTGCCCAACCATCCTGCCTCCGATGAAGAGATTGTGCAGCTGTACGCCAACGCTATTACCAGCAAAACAAAGCTGTTGATGGTATCGCAAATGATTAATATTACCGGGCAGATTTTGCCGGTGCAAAAAATATGCGATATGGCGCACAGCAAAGGTGTAGATGTAATGGTAGATGGAGCCCATGCATTTGCCCATATTCAATTTTCAATTGCGGATCTGCATTGCGATTTTTATGGTGCCAGCCTGCACAAATGGCTAAGCGCACCGCTTGGTGCCGGCATACTTTATGTAAAAAAAGGAAAGGCAGAAAAGATTTGGCCTTTGCTGGCAGAAGGCGGCAAAGACGACAATGATATTGGCCGCCTGAATCATATAGGTACACATCCGGTACACACAGATTTAGCCATTGCCGATGCACTTGATTATTACACAAAACTGGGTGCCGATAAAAAAGAAGCCAGGCTGCGGTTTCTTCAGAAATACTGGACAGACAAAGTACGCAACATACCCAATGTGATAGTGAATACACCCGTTGATCCCGTTCGCTCCTGTGGTATTGCCAACGCAGGTATTAAGGGAATGAAACCGGCTTTGCTGGCTGAAACATTATTAAAAAAATACAAGATTTATACAGTAGCTATCGATGGCGCCAATGTACATGGTTGCAGAATTACGCCCAACCTTTTTATTTTACCGCAGGATCTGGATGTGCTGGTAAAGGCTTTCACCGAACTGGCGGCTGCTTAATTTAACCAGGCAACCGCAGCCTGCATGGACCCTGGTTGTTCGAAATCGGCGCTGTACGAAGTCTCCGCTATGTTCTTACTGAACTCCGTTCAGGCCTTTGAAGAATGGCCATCATCACTCTCTCTCTGCAATTCCTACCCCCCTTTTAATTTAAAGCCTTCTGCAATACCATTACTTCATCCGCAATTGAGCTGGTTTTGAGCTGTACGAAGTCTCCGACTTCGTACCCGCTATGTTCTTACTGAACTCCGTTCAGGCCTTTGAAGAATGGCCATCATCGCTCTCTCTGCAATTCCTGCACCCCTTTTAATTTACAGCCTTCTGCAATACCATTACTTCATCCACAATTGAGCTGGTTTTGAGCTGTACGAAGTCTCCGACTTCGTACCCGCTATGTTCTTGCTGAACTCCGTTCAGCTCTTTGAAGAGTGGCCATCACCGCTCTCTGAAAATCCTACACCCTTTTATTTTAAAGCCTTCTGCAATACCATTACTTCATTCATAATAAAAGTGCTGCCGCCGCTGGTTTCTATATTGTAAACTTTTTGTACACCACCCGCCTGCTCAGTTTTATTCCAGACAATGTATTTTTCGTAAACACCGGTTTGCTTGTTCAGACAAAGTATTTCATCGCCTTCTTTTACAGCACCTATTTTTGTTTCGCCTTTTTCTGTAACAACCGGGTGATTGGGCGTGGCATTCAATTCTTTTACAGAAAGTCTTACGGCTGTTCCGGTCTTTGTATGTTTCTCACCGGCTGCCACCAACACCAAATGCGTAATGGCATAGTCTTTTTCTTCATGCGCTACCAACGCCGTTACCCGGGTAGTGGTTGGCAGGTGCGTAGCCTGATCAACTGTTATGATCCGATCGCCCTTTTCTATTTTGCTCAATGTTTTTTTACTGCCATCCCACATAGACACCAGCACATCGCCCGGGAAACAAATGTCTGTTCCATAGGTGCCGGCTTCTCTTGAAATGTCTTTTCCGCCACTGGCCGACTTATACAACTGGAAGCCAAACTCCTTTGATAAAACATAAGAGAGCTTTAGCACAAAGTTGGGCTCCACTTTATCAATTCCATGAATGTCTTCAAAATATTTCTCCCACACTTTTCCGCCGGCCCTGAAATTGGGTAAACAGGCCTGGTAAATGGTTCCATTTTCATTTGTATAATAAATCAAAGTGCCCAGTTCCTGCTTTCCTTCCCTTAATAAAAGCCGGTACATATCTATCCTTTTCTTTTTCCCGTCATCGCCCGTAATAAAATACGGTTTTCTGCCTTCATAACGGTCAAGCACATAGGTGTTTTCAAACTTTACGTAAGTATCGTTGTCCAGGTCTTTTATTTTAAAGGTTTTTGCTTTTTCATATTCCTCCATGGAGAATACATGCAGTTTGGCGCTATCCTGTGCATATATACACTGAACCGATAGCAATAAAATACCTGTAAAAAACTGTTTCATGTTTGTTTTATTTAATAGTCGTTTTAAACGGCTGAAGCCTCCCGGTGAAAATGGGCTGCTTACCGGTGTTAGCCGGTGTTTTTGCGCATTGCTTAATCCGTTGCCCGCGGATGGGATGGGGATCATTGCGCCATCCAAATACACTATAACATTTGCTTTTTAAGAGATTTCTTTAAACGCTGCGGCAAAAGCTTCCATTTCATCCATTCTTCCTATACTAACGCGGCACCACTCTTTGTTATTGAATTGCCAGAAGCGTACGCCCACACCGCGTTTACCCATTTCCGATACAAACTGCTTGCTATCCATTTTTAACGGAAATAAAACAAAGTTGGCATAGGAGGGTATATAATCATAGCCTTCTTTTTTAAGGACGCTGTATAAAAAGTTTTTAGAGGTCACTGTTTTCTGCAGTGCTTCTTTTAGAAATGCCGTATCCTGGTAGCTGGCCATGGCTGCATGCAAAGATGTGGCCGACATAGCAGCAAATCCGGTTGTATACAAAGACAGTTTTTTAATCATTTCGGGTTGTGCAAATGCATAGCCGACCCGCAATCCGGCAAAACCATGCAATTTTGAAAATGTACGTGCAACAATAATATTCTTCCCGTTTTTTATAGCCCCAATCATGGTATTCGCCCTGGGATCGTCCAGGTAATCAATATACGCTTCATCTACAAAAATGGTAACCTTTGTGGACACACGGTCGCAAAAGGCTTTCAGTTTTTCTATATCCAGTACAGTGGCTGTTGGGTTATTGGGATTGCAAACATATACCAGGCTGGTATTGCCATCCACCGCTTTCTCCATTGCATCCAGATCAAGCTTATAGTCCGCCGTCAACGGCACTTTTTTCCAGGTGGTGTTTAAGTTAGCCGCTTTCGAGGGCAAATCCTCATAACTCGGATCTCCGGTTATGATGTTGCTGCCGGGTTTTTGGCTGAACAGGATGGCAGCCGCCAATAACAATTCAGATGAACCGGCGCCCAATATCAGGTTGTCTGGTGTTAACCCTTCTGTATCCGCAATTTTTTGCATTAGTTCCCTGGCAAACATAAAGGGATACTGGTAGCTCTGGGCCAGCGCATCCTGTATGGCCAGCTTGGCCTTAGCAGAAGGTCCGAATGGATTTTCATTGGCAAACAACCGGGCTTTTAATTCAACCGGTGCATCTAAAATAGCAGCTTCGTCAGAGACAAAGGGATTGGTATGACAAATATTAAGCGGTCTTGCAGAGAGTTTGTTTAGCAGCCCGGGCACAATTGATAATCCCCCCGCCATTAGCACTCCTGTTTTCAACAATTTGCGGCGATCCATTTTGTTTGACATAAAATATAGTTTGGTTGTTTATAATATAATCTGTTTGTTATTCTGCCAGGTTTCCGCCCCTCTTTTACCGTAGGGCAAGAGAAAATTATTGGTGCGTTGTTCTTGCATGTATTGCAGCAACCACTGTTCTGGCCGATTCAAATGCTCCCGCCATCCATGCGTTCAGGTAGGTCATATGTTCTCCGGCAAAATAAACCTGCTTGTCTGGCTGCAGCAGTGCATTGTAATAACTCTGTCTTTCTTCAGCAGAATACAAAGCCCAGCCGCCTAAACTGTAGGCTGTTTTGTGCCAGCTTACCGAAAAGGAGGTTTCAAATTCTTTGGTATACTGCGGATGAATCATACTTCCTTTTTGCAATGCCAGTTGTTCCCTTTCCTTTACAGACAATTCACCCGTTCTTTTTGCCTTATCGTTGAAATTGTAATAACCAACCAGTATTCCTTTGGCCGACTGGTAATCATAAGACGGGTAGAAAATCTGCGTCAATTCATTATTGGTGTGTGTAATGCCTCCGTAAATATTTTCATCTTCTTCCCAGAAACGGCGTTTAAACTGAAGTCCGATTTTGCCCGTCGAGATATAGGTTATATTGTCGATGGCCCTGCTGGCATCGGATGAAAAGTTGTGATCGACATTGCTTAAAACCGGTAAGGGAATGGTGCAGATGCAAAGATCGCCCTGTAGTTTTTGCTCGCCCTCCTTTGTCTTGTAAACAATGCTTACACCATCTGCCGTATTGGTTATTGCCGTTACTTCCGACTGAAAGCGGATCATTTTACCTACTTCTTTCTCAAATGCTTTTGCTATCATATCCATTCCGCCAATGGCCTGGAACATGGTCATCTGCAGTTCATAGGTATATTCCGCCACGTTATAGAAATCGGGATCCATAAGACCAGAACTAAGAATGGATGTCAGCGGCCAGGCATCGGCAAGGGTACCGGGTTTATCGCCGGCCCCGGGCGGGGTGCTATAACCACGGCGCGCGGAGGCGCGGTAAAGTTTGTTGATGTCCAGCCCGCCTTCTGCGCGCAGGTATTCAATAATTTTTTCGGAGTCTTCTTTAGTCATCGCCAGGTCTAATTGTTTGTTATCAATCGCCTTGGCAAGCAATTCACTCATATAACCGCGCACATCGTTGTGTATTTCACGGACGCGGATTTTTTTATTGCACAATGGGCCCTTCCCCTCGCTAAAATAATAAGCAGATTCATTTACATTATTGTATACCTGTATCGGCACTTTTAGTTCTTTACAATAATGCAGCGTTAGTTGATGGTGGTGAGGAATGCGCGATGGGCCCGCATTATAATAAAGACCATCATCAAAACCTGCTGTCTGTGTTATGCTTCCCGTTTCGGTATTGGTTGCGTTTTTTCTCACACTCCAACAACGGCCACCAGACCGGTTTCTCGCCTCCAGTATGGTACACTGGTAACCAAGTTTTACCAGCTCATAGGCCGAAGCCATTCCTGCCAGGCCGGCACCTAAAATAATGATGTGCTTACCTGTGCCGTTTTTTTCGGCCGGTAACGGCTTTACCGGTGCCTCTTTCAACATTCCCAGCGCCAGCATTGCCGGATAGGTACCACCAGCCAGCATACCGGATTGGGACAAGAATTGCCTTCTGGTTAGTTTTCTCAAGTAATAGTTTTGGTTGTATAAAGTCGATCCTTTTAAAGTTATGAAATTTGGGCGAAAACCTGTTGCCGGGAGCAGAATTTATCTTTCGGGAGATGTACAGGAACCGGCTGTTTTAATCTAATAAATTACAACACTGGTTGATTCTGCTGGCACCTAAGCACTATATTTATTCCATCAAACCTGTATGTATGAACAAGCGCTGCTTTTCTTTTCTCGTTTTTACTGTTTCTTTTTTTCAGTTACACGCCCAGCAATTGACAAAACAGGATTACGCCCGGGCTGTTTCCTTTATTTCTTCTAACCTTTTTAATAAGAAAGTTTTCAATATCAACACCTCTTTTACCTGGTCTGCAGACAGTTCTGGCCTTTCTTTTTTAGATAACGGCAGGGATGGAAAGTTTTTCAATAAACTGGAATGGAAAACGATGAAGATTGAAACAATATTTGATCACGAACGGCTGGCAAAACTTTTAAGCGATTCATTAAAAAGGGAGATCAAATCTACAGACCTGCCTTTTAACGCCGTGAAATGTATCGATAAAACGCATGTAGAATTTAATATAGACAGCAAAGACTATTCACTCAATCTGACTGATTATTCTTTAACCGCAAAAAAGAAAGAGCAGGTCAATCCAATGGAAACAAGGTCGCCCGATGGAAAATGGATTGCCTATAGCAAAGACTACAATCTTTTTATTAAATCAACAGTAACCGGCCAGGTAAAACAACTAAGCCGGGATGGTATAAAAAATTATGAGTACGCCAGCTTTTATGGATGGGGCGACATCATGGAAGGAGAAAATGGCGAAAGGCCGCAACGTTTTGCAGTCAGCTGGTCGCCGGATTCAAAATGGATCGGTTCCCATATTTGCGATCTGCGTAACGCAAAAAAAATGTACCTGCTCGACTGGAGCGCAGACAGTCTTTACCGGGCAAACCTGCTTTCTTATTACCGTGGTTCACCCGGCGATACCGATATGGTTTACACCACACCAGTTTTTTTTAATACAGCAACCGGTGAAGAAATACGAAAAGATGAATTCCGGAATGTAAATGCCGCAGGGTTTGAATGGACAAAAGAGCCTGGTGTGGCCTATATTGAAAACCGGGTTCGTGGCTACCAGGAAATTGATTTGTACCAATTCAACTGTAATAATAAGTCACTGGATTTGCTATATTCAGAAAAGAGTGCCACCAATATTGATAATTACGATTCAAGGGCGATTGACACTAACAGCATCATTATTACTTCAGAAAAAGACGGCTGGAAACAATTGTATTTGCTGAACACAAAAGATAAAACGGTTCATCCAATTACCAATGGTGCCTATTATGTAAATGATATTTTGTACGTTGATAAAAAAACAAAAACGATCCTTTTTACCGCTTCCGGTAAAGAAGCCGGCCGCAACCCTTATTACCAGCATGCCTATACGATTAAACCGGATGGTACCGGCTTAAAATTGCTTACGCCGGAAAACAGCAATCATGATATCGCTGTGTCGCCCGATAGAAAATATTTTACCGATAATATTTCCACGCTGGATCAGCCGACCGTCTCTGTATTAAGAGAAACAAAAACCGGCAAAATCATAACTGTGCTTACGAAAGCCAATGTTGATGCGTTGCTGGCAATGCATTTTCATATGCCGGAAGCTTTTACCGCCATTGGACGCGATGGCGCAACTACTATCTATGGCGTCATCTGGAAGCCATCCAATTTTGATTCAACAAAAAAATATCCCGTAATTGATCAAACCTATACTGGGCCGCATACATATATGTATCCCAGGAATTTTGTTTCGGCCATTGCACGTTCCAACCAGGCCCTTGCAGAGCTGGGCTTTATCGTGATTACGGTCGACGGGTTGGGAACGGCCAACCGGTCAAAAGCTTTTCACAATGTTTCTTATAAGAACATGGGCAGGAATTTGCTAGACCATGTAATTGCCATACGCGAACTGGGTAAACGTTTTTCATGGATAGATACCAGCCGGGTGGGAATTTTTGGTCATTCTGCCGGTGGTTATGACGCCGGTCATGCGGTACTGGAATATCCTGATTTTTATAAAGTAGCGGTGGCCAGTTCGGGCGATCATGATTTCAGGATGGAAAAAGATTGGTGGCCGGAAATGTATATGGGCTGGCCGGTAGATTCAACCTATAACCAGGTTTCTAATATTACCATGGCCGGCAACCTGAAAGGCAAATTATTGATTGTACACGGCGGTATTGACGAAAATGTAAATCCCTCGGCCACTTTTAAATTAGCGGAAGCGCTGGTAAAAGCCAATAAAGAATTTGATATGCTGATAATGCCCAGCCAGCACCATGGCTATGCGCCAAAATACAATGACTATTTCACCAAAAAGAAATGGAATTATTTCGTAGAGCACCTGCTGGGTGCAAAACCGATCTGGGATTTTGAGTTGAAATGACACCGATCATTCCGTTGGTATTATTGAGATTCATTGCATATAAGCATGTAACAAAATGATGCTGCACGAAGTCTGAGACTTCGTGCCTGTTATGTTCTCACTGAACTCCGTTCAGCATTATTACACTTTTAATTCTCCCCAACCGCTCCGATAATTTCTTTTTACAAATGCATTGGCGGGTTCAAAATTGGTAATGCGCATATTGGGTCCATCCCATAATAATTTTTTTCTGCCGGGATAGATAAAGCCGTTCTTGCCATCGCTTTCCCGGTAATTATAGCTCCGTACCGCCAGGTTGCCCATCAATACGGTTTCTGCCAGCGGTCCACTTTTGTCGAATGAAGAACTGGTGTATGCGCCATAACCCTGTTTGCAGGCTTTTACCCATTGTTGCTGATGGCCTTCAGAGCCATTCTCTACAAAGGGAAATTTACTTTTCGGCAGGTTGGCAGTTTTCATGGTGGCAGTAGGCAACAATGTAGCATTCCTTCCAAATAAGCCAGCCATCATTTTCCCCTTGCTGCCTTCAAAGATCATTCCGCCATCCCATTCTGCCAATGGTTCATCGGGTAGCAGTTCATCCGGGCGTTGTGGTTTTATTCCGCCATCGTACCAGATTAATTTTACCGGGCCCATTGCATCTCTTGCAGGAAACTGAATGGTGGTAACAGAAGACGGCGGGTAACTATCTGTATATATTTCTTCTTTAAAAAAGCCAGAATAAACCGAGCCAACGCTGCATTCAACAGATATGGGGTATTTTAATTGCAGGGCGCGGTAGGGTACATCAATAAAATGGCAACCCATGTCTCCTAAAGAACCTGTTCCAAAATCGCTCCACCCACGCCAGATGGCCGGAAGGTAAATGGGGTTGAAATCGCGCGCTGGTGCGGTACCCAGCCACAAATCCCAATCCAGCTCTTTGGGAATATCAAATTTGCCGGTGGGTGTTGGTATACCCTGTGGCCATGTTGGCCGGTTGGTCCACACATGCACCGCATGCACATCGCCAATTACGCCCGCTTGTATCCAGGTCTCAACGTTCCTGGTATCGGGCCCGCTGCTTCCCTGGTTGCCCATTTGTGTAACCACTTTATAATGCGCGGCTGCCTGGGTTAATATCCTGGCTTCATAAATATCATGAGTAAGCGGTTTTTCGCAGTATACATGTTTACCCAACTGCATGGCGGCCAGTGCAATGGTGGCATGCATATGATCGGGCGTGGTTACAATTACCGCATCAATATTTTTGCGCTCCTTTTCAAGCAATACCCTGAAGTCTTTATAATAAGGTGCATTGGGCCATTTTTTCCTGGCATTTACCGCCATGCGATCATCTACATCGCAAAGGGCCACAATATTGTCGCTTCCATTATTATAGGCATATGGCAGGTTCACTTCTGCTTTTCCGCCTGCGCCAATGCCCGCAATATTTAATTTATCGCTGGGTGCGGTAAAGCCACGGCCCAGTACACGGCGGGGCACAATATAAAAACCAGCAGTGGCAAGGGCCATATTGCGGATGAACTTTCTGCGGCTTTGAGAGGAAATCTTTTTCATGATACAATCGTTTTGTCGTCAATCGTGCGATGTCAATCGTGAGTAAAATTCGAAATGGAATAACAAGATAATATTTATTACCTGATATTGGATCTGGTTTGGGTTCTTCGTTTTTGTTCGTCCAGATTAGTGCTTCTTAGTGTTGGCAAACTGGTCAAACAAACCGCCCTGCACAAATTGTGGTCTTTGTAAATGAAGACCGCATACTTCGTTTAATTTATCTACCAGGTAAACTGTTAGTTCGGGTGAAAAAGCTTCATCGTGCATGTGCATGAAAAAATACAGTTCCCGCAAACCATGATCCAGCCAATACTTAATCCGTTCCACCCATTCATCTGTTCTTGTAAAATCGGTTTTGTGCAGGCTGTTGCCCACATACCGGATAAATGTTTTTGGAACGCTGAGTTCCATATGCGCGCAATCTCTTCTGCCTGCCGTATCTGTAATTACCGCGCCTATTTTTAAAGAACGAAGCGTGTCGAACAATTCTTTATTAATGGTCTTGTCTGAAAACCAGTCGGGATGCCTTACCTCAAGGAAAAATGCCAGATCGGTGGGCAGTGTTTTCAGATAGGCGAACAATTTGTCGCGTTGTTTAGGACTGTACTTTTCGTTTACCTGTAAAAAAATGGGACCAAGGTTATCGCCAAAAGCCAGCACGCCTTCAAGAAATGCCGTAGTAAGAAAATCAACGTTGTTGAACCCGCTGTAGTGGCTGATACTATTGGTTACCTTGGGGCAAAATTTAAAATCGCGGCCTGCGGCCCTGGCAGCCCATTTTGCTATCTCTTCGGGTTTGTAGATTTTGTAGTGGGTGGCATTTAATTCTATGGAATTATAATGTTTCACGTATTGATCCAGAAACTGCGCTTCCCTTGTTCCTTTAGGATAAATTTTTCCGATCCATTCTTTTCTTCCCCATTTGGCGCAGCCCAGGTAAACCAGTGGTTTTGTTTTTGTTTTTTTCAATACCAATTTATTTGCCGGTGGTTCCTTTGGCAAAGAAAAATCGATTTTGCCGAGTTCTTTTTCCGTTACGCGTCCAAATTCCATAGAATAAAAATAAAGTATTCATTTGATTTTTGCAGCGGCATCAGTCGCAGGGCATAGCCGCATTATTTATTGCGGGTTAATGGCCGGTATAATCAATGAAACCGTTTTATTATTTTGCATAAACACAAAGCCCCTGCTATCAGGGGCTTTGTGTTTATGGTACATTTATTTTTTATTTGTGGTGTGCGGTAAACTGTGCCATAAAATTTACTTTTCCTTCTTTGAGGCGCCAGATTTCCTGCAGGCTGGTAGTATCTTTTTTTCCTTTTTTGTTGGTTGAATATTCCCTTCCCCATACACATACCCATTCTTCATTCCTGTCGAGGCTTTTTGTGGAAATCCATGCGTCAACAGAGTCTGTGAGGGCCGTGTAATTACTACGCTCGCCTTTCCCTCCTGCCACTACACTATCCGGGCTACCACGAAATGTAAATCCATTGGCGAATTGTAGTGTAACGCTATCGGCCCAGAATGCCTTAGTGTCTTCCATTTTATTGTCCTGGTAAGCTTTCCAGATATCCAGTACTATTTTGGCATTTTTAGGATCGCCCATTTCAAAGGAAGAGGAATAGAGAGCCTTGAAAGCATAGTTATAACTGCTGTCTTTTTTTGCGGCTGTTTTAGCGGCAGCATCCTCTTTTTTTTCTTCAACAGCGGCTGTTTGCTGATTACAGCCAACAACAAAAATTGCGACGGCCAGTACAGAAAGGAACTTTCTCATACGTTTATGTTTTTGAGGTTAAAAAACAATTTTGGCGCAGAGGTGGGGGAAGAAACTATCAGCACCTTGATGATCGGGGTGTCGCCAATATCTGATAAGGTTGATGTTTTGAAAGTTTTTCCGGCAGAAAGATAACAAAGGATTTTGATAAGATCGATTTTCTTTATCCAAAAACAGCCTTTACCATGCCGCCATCTACGGTAATGGTTTGCCCTGTAATATAGCCGGAGGCCGGGCTTAGCAACCAGGTGGCCAATGAGGCAAAATCTTCCGGTCTGCCCAGCCTGCCTACGGGTATTTGCTGTATGCCCTGCCGGCGTGCATCCGCCGCCGCTATACCCGATTGTTCGGCCTTCTTGTTATAGATTCTTTCAATAGCGGGTGTATCGTGAGAACCCGGGCCCATTACATTTAATGTGATGCCGCTTTTTGCTATTTCCTGGCTCAGCGTTTTTACAAATCCCACCACGGCCAGGCGTATGGAATTACTCAGCACCAGGTTTTCCAGCGGTTGTTTCACAGAAGAACTTTCGATGTATACTATGCGGCCGTATTGATGTTGCATCATTTTTGGAACCAGTTGCTGCGTAATATTTACTTTCCAGCGAAGCAGGTTTTTGTATGCATTGTCCCAGTCTTCCAGGGTTGTTTCCATGAAAGTTTTTGCCGGCGGGCCACCTGCATTTATCAGCGCTCCATGCAATTGTCTTTCTCCAATAATGGCTGATATCTTGTCAATGGTTCCGTCCTGTGTAATATCGCCCTCTATAATTTCTACCTGCGATGAAGCAACCGCTTTTAGTTCATTTAATTTATCCAGGTTTCTGGCTATGGCGATAATAGATGCGCCTTCATTGATTAATGAGACAGCGATGGCTTTGCCAAAACCGCTGGTGGCGCCCCCAACAACAAAAAGCTGATTTTTTATTCCCAGGTCCATACTGAAATTATTTTCCTTATAAAATTAGTCTTTGTAAGTATTCTTTTTGTTGCTAAAATAGTATGTCTGCCGAAAGACCCGCAAATGAAAAATATTCATGTGTGCAGGAAAACACAAAGACATCAAAAAACAATACCCAGCAACAAACAAATCATAACAATAATGGGAGACGGAAGTTTGGTAAAGAATAAAAGCGCGAATGTGCCTGCAATTACCAGCAGGTTAATAATGCTGACCGTGTTAAGCCCGGTTACGGATACGTCTTTCATCATATACAATGTTGCGGCCAGCATGATGCCTGCCACAGCCGCATTGATTCCTTCCAGCGCACGGTACACTGCAGCATATTTTTTTAAATTATGCCAGATGGGATAAAAAAATAAAACCAGCAAAAGACTGGGCAAAAAAATAGCCAGTGAACCAATAACAGCGCCGAATAGCTGCATCGGTGCACCGTGGTCTTTCATGGCAATGGCCCCGGTAAAGGACGCGATGGAAAAAACAGGTCCGGGTATGGCCCTTACTATTCCTGCACCCGTGTAAAACTCCTCACGGTTGATGCTTATTACCGATTGTTTTTTATCCTGGTTTTTTTTGATCACAATTTGTGACTTGGGGCGTTCTACAAACTGTTCGTACATGAAAGGGATCAATACCTGCCCGCCGCCAAAAACCAGGCTGCCCATGCGGTATGTATTTTCAAAAAGATTAATCGGCCGCCGGCTATTCCAATCCTGTAACCTGGCAACTTCACTGGTTACACCGGCCGCAATAAATATTAGGGCAAACAACCATATATTCCACCATTTTATTTTTTGTGGTTTTACAGCGGTTTGCGGAATGCGTTTGCTGCTGAGGTTGGTAACAAAACCTGCCAGCAGAATGAGTAATGGAAAAATAAATGGCGCTTTAAAAAAAATAAATGAAGTGATAAGCGTTACCAGAACAATGATCTGTGTAACGGTGTTTTTTACCGCTATCTTAAAAGCATAATAGGCTGCAAATGCCAGGAAGCCCACCGCCATAGGTGCAATAAATTTAAATATATCTGTTTTGAGTGTTTTTTGGTTAATGTATTCCAACAGGAAGGACAAGGCGCCCATTAATGTACAGGCTGGTAGTATCCAGATGATCAGCGTTAAAACTGCCAGCGGAACACCCCCTCTTTTATAACCAATAAGTGTAAGCGTTTGAGTAGAAGAAGCCCCCGGCAGCAATTGACAAAATGAATTAAAGTCAAGCAATTCTTCCTCTGTAATATCTTTTCTCCTGTGAACAAAAGTTTTCAGCATCATACCAAAATGACCCTGTGGTCCCCCAAAAGCTGTAATGCTGTGCAGGAAAACGGCTTTTAGAAAAGGTATGTGTCGGAGCAAAACCATCAGGGCAAAAATTTCTATATCCTTTGACTGTACAATTTATCAATAGGAAGAGTATTGGCCAAATCGATTTTAGCATTACCGGTAGTAATGATACAATTCAATTTCTTCACGCACTTTGTCCGGTACCAGGTAGCGGATAGATTTGCCCTGTTTGATCATCTCACGGATATGTGTAGACGAAATTTCAAGAAGCGGCGCTGCGGCTATTTCAATGTTTGCCCCTGCGGGGTTATTGATCGGGAAGCCAGGTCTTTTGTATATCCTGAATTTGTACTCCCGGATTAATATGTCAGCATTTTTCCATTTCTGCAGGTTTTGAAATCCATCGCTTCCCATAACAATGGAAAATTCATGGTCCGGGTGTTTCTCTTTCAGATAGGTGAGGGTATCAATGGTGTAAGAAGGCCTGGGAAGATGGAATTCAATATCACTGGCCTTTAAGTTGTTTTCGTCTTCTGTAGCCAGTTTTACCAGGTGCAGGCGGTGGTATTCATTAAGCAGGCCGGCCGACTCCTTAAACGGGTTCTGCGGCGATACGACCAGCCACAGCTTTTCGAGATCTGTGTTCTGCACGAAATGGTTGGCAATAATGCAATGACCAATATGAATAGGGTTAAACGAGCCGAAATACAGTCCAATTTTCATATTATATTGTAAATCATTGTTTTACCATGATGCATTACAAGGCTATGCTTCTACAAAAATGTTCTGTGCTTCATTTAGCCTAAGGCTTAGACTGTAACCCGAAACACTGATAGCTATTGGGTCTCCCATGGGAGCAATCTGGTCTACCCGGATCTCTTCACCTGGCACACAGCCCATTTCCATCAATTTTAGAAAGATATCATTGTTTTCAAATGACTTTATTTTCACAGTTTGTCCTACGGGTATTTCTGATAATCGTCTTAACATTGTGGCGCAAATCTATGCTGTATTACAGGTAAATTATTACGACTTTTGGAAATGCCTGATAAATCAACTGCATCCCCGGTTCAATTTCATTTTCTGCAGGAAAGCAGTCTTCCAAAAGATCGCAGAAGATTAAAGGCATTTATTGAATCCATTTTCAAAAAAGAAAAGACGGCGCTAAAGTCGGTGTCCTATATCTTTTGTTCCGACGACTATCTTCTTGGTATCAATCAGCAATTCCTTAAGCATAATTATTATACCGACATTATCAGCTTTAACCTTGCCCCGGGCGGCGCACCGGTAGAAGGTGAAATATATATTAGCCTGGACAGGGTTAAAGAAAATGCTAGCGGTTTGGATGAATCTTATACCACTGAGCTGCACCGGGTAATTTTCCACGGCGTTCTTCATTTTTGCGGGTATAAAGACAAGCTTGCTGATGATGTTAGACTTATGCGCAAAAAAGAAGAACAATACATAAGGGCCTATTTCCGCTAATCCGGCCAATACAAGTTAAGAAGGTATCAGCTTTCGACCCTTTCATTAAATAGGACAAACAACTTATTGTTCCACGAATCACAGTTTCAGGGTGAAACTGTGATTCGTGGAACATCATCTCACATTATCTTCGCACTATGGCCAGAAAAGCGACAGTTCCAAAATCAGATCTCACGCCAGATATGCTCAAGTTTCGTGAGAAAAGAAAATGGCAGATTGCGCTAAGACGGTATGTTCTTGAACAAAAATCAAGTGTTGACTACGCCCCCTACTTCGGGTTAGATATCGCTAGTCTCCGGCAGTGGTTTGAAATACAATTTGATGCCGGTATTGGATGGGCTGATTTCGCGCACAAATGGCAGTTCGACCATATTATCCCAGTAGCCTACTTCGATTTTAGCAATGACCAGGAATTAAAAATGTGCTGGAACTTTACCAACCTAAGGGTGGATGTATTGGAGGGACCCAAGAACTCAGCCCATTACCTGGACATACTGGCTGCAAAAAACTATTTTGAACAGCTTTATAAGGAAACCTCCTATACACCCTGCCTGGCGCTATTGAAGAAAATTGATATGCTCAGCGCCTCAGCAATGGTCAATGCACAAAAACAACGGGACTTTATAAACCAGCACCGGTCCTACCTGGATATGCTGCAGAACTATTCCTCCTTTGAATTCGAATTACTCAATAGCGGAAGAACAATAGACGAGGTTTCCAGGGAAGTCGCCTTTCTCAAAAAGTTTTAGAGTAATTTTGCCCACATGTTTCCAGAGTATGATGTAATTGTAGCGGGTGCAGGGCATGCCGGCTGTGAGGCCGCGGCAAGCGCTGCCAATCTTGGTTCAAAAGTGCTTTTGATTACCATGAACATGCAGACCATCGCACAAATGAGCTGTAATCCGGCCATGGGAGGCATCGCCAAAGGGCAGATTGTAAGAGAAATTGATGCGCTTGGCGGATATTCCGGAATCGTATCTGACCTAAGCACCATCCAGTTCAGGATGCTTAATAAATCCAAAGGCCCGGCCATGTGGAGCCCCAGGACACAAAATGACAGAATGTTGTTCGCTGCCAGTTGGCGCGAGAAGCTTGAGCAAACACCTAATGTAGATTTCTACCAGGATACAGTAGTCGGGCTTCTTATAAAAGACAACCAGGCATATGGTGTAGTGACAGGACTTGGAAATCAAATCAAAGCCAAATCTGTTGTCATTACCAGTGGCACTTTTCTAAATGGTATTATACATATCGGGGAAAAACGCTTTGGCGGAGGGCGTGTAGGAGAAAAAGCAGCAACTGGCATAACCGAACAACTTGTATCATTAGGTTTTGAAAGTGATCGTTTGAAAACCGGCACGCCTCCCCGTGTTGACGGACGAAGCCTCGACTACTCTAAAATGGAAGTGCAGGAAGGCGACACAGAAATTACAGGGTTCTCCTATCTTGATTCAAAAAAAATAAAAGCCGCAGATCAACGAAACTGCTGGATAACCTATACTTCCCAACAAACACATGATATCTTAAAAACCGGGTTTGACAGAAGTCCGATGTATACAGGCAGGATAGAAGGTATTGGTCCCCGCTACTGCCCCAGTATTGAAGACAAAATAAACCGTTTTGCCGAACGCGACAGACACCAGATTTTTGTTGAGCCAGAAGGATGGAATACCGTAGAAATCTATGTCAACGGGTTCTCCACCTCACTCCCGGAAGAAGTTCAATACGAAGCAATTCGTACTATACCCGGTTTTGAATCTGCCCGCATGTTTAGACCTGGCTATGCAATTGAATATGATTTTTTTCCACCTACACAACTTTCCTACTCGCTCGAAACAAAAGCCATTGGCCACCTATTTTTTGCCGGCCAGATCAATGGTACAACCGGTTATGAAGAAGCCGCCTGCCAGGGTTTGATGGCTGGGATCAATGCCCACCAGAAAGCTTTTAACCTGGAACCATTTATTTTAAAAAGAAGCGAAGCTTATATTGGCGTACTCATTGACGATCTTATTAGCAAGGGAACAGAAGAACCTTACCGTATGTTTACCTCGCGCGCCGAGTTCAGGACCCTGCTCCGGCAGGACAATGCAGATCTCAGGCTCACCGAAATGAGCTACCGTCTGGGACTGGCTTCGCAGGAAAGAATGGAAAAAGTACTTACCAAGAAAAATGCGGTAACAGAAATAAATACCATTCTAAAAGATTTTACAATAGACCCTTCTGCCATTCAATCGCTTTTAATAGAAAAAGACTCGGCTCCCCTGCAGCAAAAGCAAAAAGCCAGTCAATTAATTCTTCGTCCGCACATCACGCTTTCCACGTTAATGAATGCCATTCCCTTATTGCAGGAACGATTACAACCATATCCTGCAGAAACCCTTGAACAGGCCGAAATTCAATTAAAATATGGCGTTTATATAGAAAAAGAGCAGGAATTAGTGAAAAAAATGGCCCAATTGGAAGATCTGCAAATACCACCCGGTTTCAATTATGACCGCATTAATTCGCTTTCAAATGAAGCCTTGCAGAAGTTTAAAAAGATACAACCCCGCACCTTAGGCCAGGCCAGCCGGATAAGTGGTGTAAATCCAAGCGATGTACAAATCCTAATGATTTTTATGGGCAGATGAGGGCTATTTTAAATTTTGAATTATAAATTTTGAATTCGTTTGCCTGGCTAATCCTCTTAATGCAAAATTCAAAATTTACAATTCAAAATAATTTACAGTCCATATTTTGCACTAATCTCCAACATTCGTTCAATCGGCTTTTTGGCAGCAATTCGCAGATTTTCGTCCATAATTATCTCCGGAAGCTCATATTTCATGCATAAATACAGCTTTTCCAGTGTATTTAGCTTCATGTGCGGACAGTCGTTACAGGCACAACTATTATTGGGTGGCGCAGGTATAAAAGTCTTCTCCGGCGATTCCTTCTGCATCTGGTGCAGTATACCGGTCTCTGTTGCCACAATAAATTCTTTTGCAGCATCCTGTTTCGAAAACTTTAGCAAGCCCGTGGTAGAGCCTATATAGTCTGCAATACGAAGGATAGGTTCTTCGCATTCCGGATGCGCAATCAATTTGGCATTTGGATGCCTGATTTTAAGCCGCGTAATCTTTTCCAGGCTAAATATTTCATGCACCATACAGGCCCCGTTCCACAATACCATATCGCGCCCGGTTTTCTTTACCAGGTAGGCACCCAGGTTTTTATCGGGTGCAAAAATTATTTTTTGATCCTTCGGCAGGCTTTCAACAATTTTCTGAGCATTGCTGGAAGTGCAAATAATATCGCTCAACGCCTTAATGCCCGCACTGCAATTGATATACGAAATAACCAGGTGATCCGGGTATTTTTCTTTGAACTTCCGGAACAAATCGGGCGGTGCGCTGTCTGCCAGCGAGCATCCCGCTTTCAGATCCGGCAGCAGCACTTTTTTTGTGGGATTGAGAATTTTTGCGGTTTCCGCCATAAAATGCACGCCGGCAAAAACAATCATATCCGCCTCCGTTTTTTCTGCTTTTTGCGCCAAACCCAGACTATCGCCAATAAAATCCGCCACATCCTGGATATCCGGCTCCTGGTAATAGTGGGCCAGCACAATGGCATTTTTTTCTTTCTTCAGCCGCTCAATTTCCGCAAACAAATCAATCGTTGGATCCAACTCAATATCCAGGAATCCGACCTTTTCTAAATTTTCCTTTTTATTAGCTATCTGCACATCCATAATATATATAGTATACTATTTTTTATATAAATCTATTATTACTATAACGGTGAATTGGTGGATATTAATTTTATAAAACATTAGGTATTTATAATTACCCGACTTATCAACATCAATCCACATCTGCCTAACAATAACAGATCTGTACTGGTATTGGTTTTAGCAAGGTTATTAACTTCTGTTAATATAAAAAGGACCGTAAAACTATTTTAAATAAAATACCTGTGTGGAACAATAATAACTCAGGGCCTTTTAACATTTTTTATTGTCCGTTACAGCATACAATATTTACCCACTGATTCATAACAACCGATCCCTGTTGCGCTAACGGGTTACCCACAATTAAAATAAGCTTATCCACAAGCTTATTTTAATCTGTCAACAGCACCTCCTATCCGGTTTAGCAAGCCACTATGCCTTAAAAATAGGGAGGCCCAAAATTAATAAGGGCCGGCTGGCTTGAAGTGGATCTAAAAAGGCCAGAAAGCCGCTGTTGAAGCAAGTTTCGGGCATTTTTCCACAATTTGTTCATATGCTAAATTACCCTATTTTTGCCATCCTGTTTTTAAAAAAGGAAAACACACTTATTTATTATGTCAATCATTCAGAGAATTCGTGACAAGGCTGCCTGGTTCTTATTTATTGCTATCGGAGTATCGTTGCTTGGTTTCCTGGTACAGGATGCATTTGTAGGTAAAACCGGCAGGGGATTATTTGGTGGTAACACAAATACGGTCGGCTCGGTAAACGGAAAAAAAATTGAAGCAATCGAGTATGAGCAAAAAATAAAACAAATGGAGGATCAGTACCAGCAAATGGGCTATCCTATGAATGATATGATGCGCCAGAGTGTAAGGGAAAGTGCGTGGAACCAAATTATTGGTGAAAACAATATTAATGAAGAAGTAAATAAGCTGGGCCTTAGCGTTACACCAAAAGAACTGGACGATATGCTGTTTGGTCCCAATGCCCCTGAAGAATTTAAAAAACAGTTTACCAATGAACAGGGCGTGTACGATGTAAATGCTGCAAAAAATGCCATTGCACAGTTGCGCAAACAAAAGACCGCACAGGCAGATAACTTTAATAATATATACCTGCCGGCATTAGTAAGCAACCGCCTGCACGAAAAATTCGTGTCTATGCTGTCTAACAGCACTTATTTTCCAAAATGGATGCTTGAAAAGTTGAACAGTGATAACAACAGCATGGCTGCGGTTTCTTATGTAAATGTTCCCTACAACACCATTTCCGACAGCACCGTTAAAATAAGCGATGATGAAATTACTGACTATGTAAATAAGCACAAGGATGAGTATAAGCAGGAAGAAAGCCGTAGCATTGCCTATGTTGTTTTTGATGCTTCTCCTTCAGCAGCGGATACTGCCGCCCTGAGAAATAGCCTGGAGTTGCTGAAAAAAGAATTGGCGGCAACCCCCGAAGCAGATATACCTACTTTCCTTGCAAAGAATGGCAGCCAGATAAATTTTATGGATAGCTATATTTCCAAAACAGCCATCCAGGTGCCCAATAAAGATTCTATTATGGCTTTGCCCAAAGGCGGCACATACGGGCCTTATACAGACGCCGGCAATTTAACCATCGCCAAAAAAATAGATGAAAAAGTGTTACCCGATTCAGTGAAGGCGAAACATATATTAATAGCCACCGCCGACAGAAGTGGCCAGCCATTGATGTCTGACAGTGTTGCCGAAAAAAGAATCGACAGTATTAAACTGGCCATTGATCACGGTGCAAGGTTCGATAGCCTGGCATCAAAGTATTCTGATGACCCCGGTAGTAAAGCCTTAGGTGGCGATCTTGGTTATTTTGCCAACGGCAGAATGGTAAAAGAATTCAATGATTTCTGTTTCAGCGGTAAAACCGGGGAACGGAAAGTAGTGAAAACACAGTTCGGCTATCATTTAATAGAAATAACAGACCAGAAGAATTTTAACCCGGCATATAAAATTGCTTATCTGTCTAAAACCATTCTGCCCAGCACGGAAACGGAAGATAAGGCTTCCGGCCTTGCCAGCCAGTTTGCCAGCGAGAGCCGCACCGCAAAAGCATTTGATGAGAACCTTAAGAAACACAACTATAATAAATTACTGGCTGCAGATATTAAGCCCAATGATATGACTATACCCGCGTTGGGCAGCAGCCGCCAGCTGGTTAAATGGATATATGGAGCAGACAGGGGCGATGTTTCCGAAATGTTTACAGTAGACAGCAAACAGGTTGTAGCAACGGTAACAGAAATTAATAAGGAAGGACTTGCCAGCGCCACCAAAGCAAGGCCCATGGTTGAATACATCATACGTAACCAGAAAAAAGCGGAACTGATAAAAAAGAAAATTGGCGCCGCCAGCACGCTGGAAGCAATAGCTGCGGCAACCAGTCAGCAGGTATCAAAAGCAGACAGCCTGTCGTTTTTATCACCGTTATTTCCGGGTGCCGGGCAAGAAGGTAAAGTAGGCGGATATGCTTTTAGTGCAGCAGCAAAGGGAAAAGCATCTGCCCCCATAGAAGGTAATGGAGGTGTTTATAGCATCCGCACCGAAAACGTGTACGCAAAATCAAATAATGGGGCCGGCATAGAACAGCAAAAAGCCAGCATGATCCAAAACCAGAAATCAGCAGCTTCCGGAAGGAATGTAATAGAAGGAGCGCTCAAAAAAGCATCAGACATTAAAGACACCAGGAGCAAAATTTTCTAATATAGTTTTTTACTGGAAGGGTCTCATTGTTGTTACAATGGGACCCTTTTTTATTTAGAACAAATCCGCTTTAATAAGGGTTATAATGCAGGGAATATCCATACCGGGAACCACATTCTGTACTAATTTTGCAAAGCAGCCCCAGGTCGCCCTGGATTTAAACAAATCAAGTATGAGCAACGATACAATTGTAAATAAAGTAGCCGAAAGCGGGTTGGTGGAAATTGACCTGGAAAATTTTTATCCAAAAGGTGAAGTGGTTGTATTTGATCTCAAAGACTATTTGTTTATGGGGTTAATTTTAAAAGAAAAAGACTTCCGCGAAGCCCTAAAAAAACAGGATTTTACACCCTTCAGGGATAAACTGGTGGCGGTGACCTGTAGCGCCGACGCCATTATTCCGGTATGGGCATATATGCTGGTGGCCAGCTACCTGCAGCCACTGGCCAGGGAACTGGTAATGGGCGATGCAGATTTTTTACACAGGACCCTTTTTCTTAGAAATATCCAAGCAATTAACTCCACTGCATACCAGGATAAAAGAGTTGTAATAAAAGGCTGCGGTGAACTGGAAACGGGTCCGTTTGCATACCTTGAAATAACCAAACTGCTGAGACCAGTAGCCAAAAGCATTATGTATGGAGAGCCCTGCAGCACTGTACCGGTTTTTAAAAGATCTGCAGAAGCCGAAAAATAGCATGGTACATCCAAAAAAAGTGTATGCATAACTGCTAGTAAAATACATTGGCATAAAATACAACGGCATTAATTTTAATTGGCAGGCCTTCTTGTTTCTTCCTGGTATTGCTCCAATATTGGGGCGCTTCTAAAATACCACTAAAGGGGTATTGTGTGTTTTGTCGTCTCAGGCTAACTTGACAGACTATTGTAACCCTTTGTAAAACAACATCCGCTCCCCGGAACAACACCTTGTTGCAGCAAAAAACATTATTACAGTAAACAAGACTACATAATATATAATTGGGCAGTTATCATTATATAGACTGAATTGCATTATATACCAGCATAGCCCCGATAAAAATTGCATGTGTAATAATGGCAAAACATAAGGTATACATATCGTCTACTTACCAGGACTTGAAAGAACACCGCAAACAGGTCATCGAGTTTTTTAATAAGAAAACGATTAAGGAAAACTTTGACCTGTTAAGTATGGAAGGATATGTGGCAGACGACATAGAGCCAGCCATGGAATGTATTGAGGATGTAAAGGATTGTGATATTTATATATTGATCCTGGCCAATCGTTATGGATTTATTCCACCCAAAAACAATCCAGGGGAAATATCCGTAACCGAAATAGAATACAATACTGCAGTAGCGGATCCCCCAAAAACAATACTTGCTTTTTTTGCCGATGAAACAGATCCGCAGTTTACGCCCGACAACGATGCAGATGAAGCGCTTCGGGAAAAAAAGAAAAATAAACTGATTGCTTTTAAGACAAGGGTCCGGGAAGCAAGGCTTACGCATCCGGAACCTTTTGTATCCTCCTATCACCTGACCCTGCAGGTTGCAGAATCGTTAATGCGCAGGTCTTTTTTAGCGTACAGGCTGGATGCAACCCGGGCTTATTGCTGCGACAGGGTTCCGCAGTTTTCACGTTTCCTGATGGCACGTGCCGGCAACCCGTTTAAGACAATTATAATTTATGGTGATAGACAGGAACTTGGCCTGAACCTCATTAACCGGTTTAATATTTTTACACTGGACCTTGAAGAAGATGCCATACAAAACCAGTTGGTAAGTTTTGAAGACTTCCTGGTAAGCGAAGATTATGCTCAAAACCGCAATAGCCTGCTGGTATATATTTATGATAAATTTTTCCCCAATAACCCATTACAGGAGGTATCCGTTAACTCATTTCTGACAGCCTTCAAAATGCCAGCAATGCCGTTGGTGTTTGTCATTAATTGCGATGCTTCTATGTTTGAAGACAATCAAATGGGGTTTATAAAAACTTTCGTAGAAGAATTATACCAGGCAACCCAGGAACAACCACCGCCACGCATTTATCTTTTTCTGAATATTGAAGACAATACCCGCTCAGCCACACTGGAACAACAACTGAAACAATTGCAACAATTGCCCAACCAGCAAAAGTATTTGTCTGTGTTGCCACGCCTGCAATCTTTAAGTCCCCAGCTGATTAAAACCTGGATCATTAATTATATAACACCCAGCCCGGGAAGGGCGGAAGAATTAATGGATACCTGCTTTAGTAACCTGTGTACGCCATTGAGCATGTTCGAGGCAGATAAAAAAATACACGCTCTTATAACAGAAATCAATAATAACAATGCTGATATTCTTAAAATAATTAACTAAACATACAGCTATGACTATTGAGCTTGATACTATTTACCTGAACAATAACGCTATCGACTATGTGGCAGACGATGGTTTAATTAAAGCCGTAGAGATTGCTATCGCCCTGGGCAAGCCGCTGCTGGTAAGTGGTGAACCCGGAACAGGGAAAACAAAACTGGCCGATTATGTAGCCATGCAACTGGCCACTCAAACAGCGGGCCGGCCATTTGCATTTTTAGATACGCCCTTTATTTTTAATACAAAGTCCACATCAGTATCAACCGATCTATTTTATTTTTATGATGCGGTGAGTCACTTCAGGAGCCAGCATGCCGATACAACCACCGAACAATTTATTGAGCTGAAGCCAATGGGCCTTGCCATTGCACAAACTCATGGCTTAGACAGCCCGGATTTGCTGGGGATTAAAAAAATAGAAAACCTTTCTGATAAATACCTGGATCCAAAACCACGCAGCAGTGTTGTGTTGATTGACGAAATTGACAAGGCGCCGCGCGAATTTCCCAATGACCTGCTCAACGAAATGGAGCATTACCGGTTTGATATAAAAGAGATCAACCAATCGGTAAGCCGCTGCAGCAGCGATTGCCGGATACTGGTGATAATGACCAGTAACTCTGAAAAAAACCTTCCCAATGCATTTTTAAGACGCTGTGTTTTTTACCATATTGGCTTTCCTGATAAAGACAAGCTTTTGCAGATTGCAAAGAAGAGATTGATGATTGCAAATGGAGAATACGACGCCTTGCTTGAAAAAGCCATTGATGAATTTAATGTTATCCGCAACCGCGCCATGAATAAAAAGCCATCAACCTCAGAATTTCTTGATTGGGTGAACCTTTTAAAGCATTACAATCTTTTAAACAACAACAGCTTTGCACCCGATAATAAAGATCCGTTGTATGAGGCTACCAAAACCACACTCATAAAAAATTACGAAGACCTGCTGATTGTAAATAATAAAGCCGCTGTATAATTACCGGGCTTAACAATGGACAAGCAAACGCAAATAAAAGAAGACAGTAGTGCAAAGACCCCGCAACTGCCGATGGGGCAGTTGTTTTATTTGTTGTACAGCAATGGCTTCAGGGTAAAGCCCGATGATTATATAGAAATGCTTAAGATTACAGAGCGTTTCGGATCGCACAGTATTGATGATACGGCAAAATGGATTTGTCCTATTATCGCCACCAATGAAACCGAACAAACAAGGTTTTATAATATTATTGAACAGTATAAAAAACTGTCATTGGCCGAAACCGGCAATGTACAGGTAATAAAGCGTTTTTTTCCGCGCCGCATTAAATATGCCATAGGGTTTGGCTTGACGGCATTGCTGCTGCTAATCATTTTTCTTTCGCTGCCCGTTACAAAATCTAAGCTAAACGAAACCAACAAAGAAAGAAGTGTAGAAAAAGGCAAGCCATTGCTTTTTGATGCTTCAACGATGCTGTCTGACCATGCTGCCGATACAGCTAACATACAGTTTACCTGGCAGTTTGATGATGGCCGGAAACAGGAAGGCGTAAGGGTATCGCATGTTTTTAATACGCCCGGCAGCTACCTGGTGAAAAGACAATTTTCTTCCAAATCTTTAACCCTGAATAAAAAATCAGATTCTCTGCTTGTTCATGTATGCAATGATTTACCCACACTAAACATCAACCTTCCCGGGGCACCGGTGTTGGCAGGCGAACCCCAGACCCTCACCGCTACTGTGGATGCAGAGGCCGGCACGGTTTCTTATTATCAATGGAGCATCAATGATTCTTCTTTTTCTACATCCTCTCCCATTGCAAGGCAAATTGTTTTTTCAAAGAGTGGCGACTACAACCTGGCGTGCAAAGCCGTTGTAGACAGTGTCAACTCGCCCTGCACAGGGTCTGATAATAAAATAATCCACGTGCAGGATGACGGCATACATTATGCTGCCGTTTTTTCTGCCAGCCGGCCAGGATCTTATGCCGGCAAGCCATCATTAAAATGGTGGGTAACACTGGTTTTATTATTGCCTGCCACAGTGGCCCTTTTGTATAGTCTGCTTAAAAGAAAACCAAAAGAAGCAACCCTGCAACAGGGCACTCCGGCCACGGTGGCATTAAACAAAGGACCCTACGAAATCCCTTTCGGGCAAAACGATACGAAATTTATACAACAGGAGCGGGACCTGCGGCGCACTTTAATACAAATGAGGTACAAAGCAGAAGAAGAAACACTGGTATTAAATGTACCGGGCACCATTAATGCCATCATCCGCTCCGGTGGTAGCCCTCAGCTGGTGTTTGCACCGCTTACACAACAACAACAATACCTGATATTGATAGACAGGTCCAATCCAAAAGGCATGTTAACACGGCTGTTCGCCTACCTGGCCAAAACCATAGCAGATGACGGTATACCGGTGACCATTTTTTATTACGATAAGAACTGGGTTTCTTATAACGACAAACATCCTGCGGGACAAACATTACAGCGGCTTGCAGAAACGTACAACATAGCCACCCTGCTGATATTTGGAAAAGCGCATGAACTGGTATACAACGCGTATCCGCTTATTGAAGAAAAATACCTGAAAGAACTGGGCCGCTGGCAAAGCAAAGCCATTATTACTCCATTGCCGGTGAAAGACTGGGCGGCGAAAGAAAAGGTATTGCAGGAGTATATTATTCTGCTGCCGGCAGACGTGTTGTCGCTTCAAAAACTAATACCGGCACTCAGGGAAAAAATAAAGCCTTCCAACAGCTTGCCCGAACAGCCCGAAACAGAACAATATTCGCTGCGCGAAAAAGATTTCCGCAATGTAAGTGAACTAAAAGCATATTTTGATAATGATGAAACAATGTTTCAATGGCTTTGTGCCATTTGCATTTATCCCAGGATTAAATGGGAAGTAATGGTAGAAATAGGAAAAGCGATTCTTGATAAATATGGGGAACCAGAAAAACTGAACTACAGCAGCTTGCTGAAACTTTGCCGCATACCATGGATGCAGCAGGGCGTGTTTCCACAAACAACCAGGCTGGAATTGCTGAAGCAGCTAACAGTAGACAATGAAATTTGCGCCCGGGAAAGATTGCTGCATATGCTGGACTATTCTACCAGTATTTACGGAGAGGACGGCTATTTTTTCGAAGAAGAAAAAAAACGCCAGCAGCTGACCAACCGGTTTATTCTGCATGCCAATAATCACGAACACTACCACCAGTACGTAAACAGCCGGGAAGCGTTTAAAAAATTGTGGAAGAACGATGCTATACTGGATATGCCATTAAAAAAATACCTTGATAAAACCAACGGCGATGACTGGCAAACACCCATAAAAAACGGTAATGAATCGGTAGGGTTATCGGCTTACTTCCAGCTGCAGGAAATAACCATTAATAAAACAACCAGGCTGAAGAAATTGCTGGCTGCAGGAACAGCAGTTTTATTGGGAGGCCTGTGGGCATATATGGGCTATGGTGGCGGAGCGCCGCCATTTGCGCTTAACCAGAACCGTCAGCAAGACATACCCGTGGCCATTAAAGTAATAAAAAACTTTAACCAGTGTGGCGATACCCTGGGAAACAGGTTTGATAAGATGGATGGTTATTTTGAAATTGACAATGAGCGTATACCGGTTACCTATAATGCAAATGCTGCCATGGTATCCTTCGATCTGCCTTACCAGCGCATTGCTTCGGGAAGAGCAACTCTGATGCTGTCGTGGGATACAGGGAAATCAATACTAACACCACTGGTCTTTGCGAATCATCTTTTACCAGATACACTTACCGTTGCCTGCCTGGGAAAAAATACAGAGAGAAAAATGCTTTTGAATATCAGGTACAATGATACTGCGGGCTACCGGGATATGGAGGGTGTGCTTACCGATGTTTTGTCGCAATACAAGATTACCGCGCTGCAATCAGATTTTACTGATTCCTCAAGAATTGTTTATTATGAACCAAATCAAAAAGCCCGTGCAGATTCCATCGTTCAGCTAATAAAACAGTCGCTTTATATTGATATTAAAGAAGAATTTATAAGGGAAGAACGAACGCCGCCCGCAGTACCCATTTTGTTTTTAAATACCCAAACCACCAATGAAAAGAACGAAGGAAATACAGCGGCCGACGAATCCGGTAATTATTATCATAGCATGGGCGATGAAGCTTTTCAGAATAAAAAATATATGGAAGCGATCCAGTCGTATAAAAGAGCGGTTGCCGTGAATCCAAAAGACGCACTGGCCTATTACCAAACCGGCATATCTTATGAAATGCTGGGGAGCGGTTATTCCGAAGACGCCATTGATGCATATAATGAAGCTATCCGCATAAATGCCAGAGACGGACTTTACTGGTACAGAAGGGGAAGCGTTAAATACGGGCTTAAAAGATATGCAGAAGCCATCCCGGATTTTAATAAAGTTATCAGCCTTAATTCGGAGGATACCAGGCGGCAATACGCAAACACGATTTATTTCCGTGGCAAAGCCTATTATTTTATAAAAAACCTTACCAGTGCCTGTGCAGATTTCAAAAGATCGGCCGACCTGGGTGTTAAAGCCGGCAAGCAGGATTATGCCGCCTATTGTAATGGAAATACTGCCACGGCGCCAAAGCCGGATTGCAACAGGATATTTACCTCTTTAAAAGAGGCGCTGAGCGCAGACGCCGCGGTTGTTTGCAAACTTGATCTATCTAAAGAATATATGACAACGGTTCCCAAACAGCTATACGGTTTTAAAAACCTTACACAGCTTAATCTGGGTTCCAATACACTGCCACAAAACGAAATAGACAAATTACAGAAAGCATTACCGGCCTGTAAGATCATATATAGCCCACAGCAACAACAACAACAGGCAACGGAAAATGAGTTTGGATATATTGAACTGGATCAAAGCGGGTATACCGATGCAGCAGGTCAGCGGCTGATGGAGACCGTTAGCCGGTTATTAAAAGCCCAGCCGCGGGGCAGGATACGGTTAACTGCATCATATGCTACGGCTGAGGAACAGAAAAAGCTGACAGGGTATATGAATACAATCGTAAATATGTTTGCAAAAATTGGAGTAAACACAAAAACACAGGTGGAGCAGCAAATAAGCAGCAGCCCGGATCTGAGGCAACAGCAACAAAATGCAGCGCCAAATAAAACAATGCGCATCAGGGTTACCGGTATTAACCTGAATGAGAACCTTAAGAAAGCCAGCTAGTAAACCATACATGCAGTGATTACTTTTTCACACCATAAAACAATACGATTATGACACTTTCAGCACACCTGTCAAATGAAACATCGCCCAAACGTATTCTTGCACTGGATGGTGGCGGTATACGCGGCGCGCTTACGCTGGGTTATCTTCAGCGTATTGAAGATATTTTGCGCAAGCAGCACGGGGGCGGCCCCGGTTTTACACTCAGCGATTATTTTGATTTGATAGGGGGAACCAGTACCGGGTCTATTATTGCCTCCTGCCTGGCCATTGGTATGAAAGTGGTGGATATAAAAAATATGTACATGGATTTGGGAGGCAAAATCTTTGGCAAAAAATATAAATGGTGGAATATCTTCCAGATTGATGATGTGCTTAAAGCTGGCTATAACCAGGCGCCACTGGAGCAGGAATTACAAAAAGCGTTTGGAGATATAACACTGGGCAGCGATAAGATAAAAACGGGTTTGTGTGTTGTAACCAAACGGGCAGATACCAATAGTGTATGGCCCTTGCTTAACCACCCGGGCGGAAAATATTTTAACAGCGCCGATGGAACAAACAAAGATATTTTGCTATGGAAGGCCGTAAGGGCCAGTTCTGCAGCGCCTACTTATTTTCTTCCGCAGTTGATAGAAGTAGGTGGAGGCCTGGGAACAGCCGCATTTGTTGATGGCGGCGTAAGCATGGCCAATAATCCGGCATTGCAATTATTAATGGTGGCCACTTTAAAGGGTTTTCCTTTCCACTGGAAGATGGGAGCAGGTAATATTCTCCTGGTTTCTGTTGGAACGGGCCTGAGCCATTGGGCAAAGATTCCGCAGGAGGTATCAAAAAACAATTTATTAAACTGGGCACAACAGATACCCGATATGCTGATGCAGGATGCAAGCTGGAATAACCAGGCTATTTTACAATGGCTTTCGTCCTGTGATACCAGGTGGCCCATCGATGGTGAGATAGGCGACTTAAAAGACGACCTGATTACTTCGGGCGGAGACAATAAAGCATTGCTTTCTTACCTGCGGTATAATTTATGGATAGAGGCAAATACCCTTAATGACCTGATGAATAAAACCTATACACAAAAACAGGTAGATGATTTGGATGAAATGAGCAATGCAGACAGCCGGTTCGAATTGTATGAAATTGGCAGTAAAGATGCAGCAACAAAAATTGCCGAATCGCATTTTCCTGATACTTTTAAAATTGCCCAATAAAATAGGAGATCACTTTAATTGTAGCTATAATCAACAAAAACAATATGCAACTGCTGGATCAGATCATTATCAACCGTAATGAAAATAATACAACGCAAATACAATTGCTGCAGGGCGATCTTTCTGCCATCCCAAAAGAACATGCAGCAGATATCCTGATTTTGTCTGCCTATCCCGGAAGCTATGTGCCCGTACCCAGGACTTTAATTGCTGCATTGTATAACAAGGGCATTGACGTGGCTGAAATGGCCAAAGACAAGGCGATTGACCTCCGCGACCAGCTGGGCTGCTGGCTATCTCAATCACTGAGCGGGCAACAGCAGGAACAATTTAATTTTAAAAGAATTCTTTGTTTTGAACCCAGCATGCAAACAAGCGATCAGGCTGCGGTGGTAGGCAATATTTTTCGTTGCATTAATACGTTTGCGTTTAATGAGAATAACAATGTTATAGCCATGCCGGTACTGGCAAGCGGCAAGCAAAGAGTACCGTTTGAAAAAATGTTGCCAGCCCTGCTGGATGCCAGCATTTTCTGGATGGAAAGCGGGCTGCCCATCACTTGTATAAAACTGGTTTTGTTTTCTGAAGAACAGGCTGCTGTTGCCCTGCCGGTTTTTATAAGGGCAAGACAGCAAAACGAACTGAAACAATCGGTGCGGAATGGCAATATAACGGGAATGGACGCCCTGAAAATGCTGGAAATAAAAAAACAGGAGCGGCTGCCGGGCGAAGAAAGCATGCAGATACTTACCTCAGAAATAAAGCAAATGGCGGAAAAGGAAAAATGGGAAAATCCATTGCCTCCGCCTTTTTCGCCGGTACCCGCCCCTGCACAGGGTGCTGGCAATAAAAAAGCCAACCGCCCATTGCCTTCGGCTCCTCCTGCTGCAGCCGGGCCCGTTGATATTCATGGTGCGCCAACGCCTGCGCCCTTGCGTGGAAAAGACAGCAGTACGGAGATAAACAAAGCCGCAGCGAAGCCCGTAACACCAGGGGTAATTCCGGACGAATATGACTACTTTGTCAGCTATGCGCATAAACACACAGAAGAGGTGGAAGCATTTGTAAAAACGATGGAAGCCAGGAATAAAAACATCTGCGTTTTTTATGATAAAAGCAGTATTCCGGCTGGTGGATTGTGGATTAAACAGATTTCGGACGCTATCCAGAAATCAAAAAAAGTCCTGATTTTTTTATCGCCCGATTACAGCGCTTCAATGGTTTGCTGGGATGAATTTCAATGCGCCAAATTGATAGAGTACAATAGTAAAAAGCAAATCATTCAAACGATTTACCTCTATAATGATGCTGCCATGCCTCCGATAATGGGTATTTACAGCTGGGCCGATTGCCGCGAAGGCGACAAGGAAAAATTGGAAAAAATAGCCGCCAGCCTTGTCTCCTGAAAAGTTTCTGTATAACCTCGCACAGGTTGTTTAAAGGGCCGGTAAAAGATTGCTGTACCCCATTTGTAGTATTGCAGAACACATTTCTTTTTTTAATTTCAGTGCCCCTAATCTGTATCTCCATCCACCAGGCAAATTCCATAAACAACGGAAGAAAAAGGACGCATAACGACACCATCAATTACAAAATTTTTAGCATGAACAACAGTAAAATGCTTGTAAGAGGCCAGAAACAGGAAGTGCCTGCAGCACCGGCCGAACAGGGGCTGCAATTAACCGAAGTCTATACCATTGCTGGTGCTACCCGCGAATTGACAGCACAGCACGAAATAGATTTGTCGGGCGATAAAGTAGCGGAGTTTGTTTTTGATGATGATACTACCTGGCTTTGCGATGCCGGTTCATTACATGATCTGTTTCCCGATGCAGACAGTCCCACCCGATCTGGCGAACCATTTGTATTGCCCTCCGCACTGGTGAACCCCAATAGCGACCGGGGCTTTTTCGGAGATATTGCCCTAAAGCTGGTAAGGGTGTTTATTAAAACCGGTGTACAGGACGCCGTTGGATCTATTGCAAAAAACCTGGAAGATAAGCACCTGGAAAATAAGGAAGGTTTATTCAGGCTTGATAAAGATTTTAACCTGCAGCCTTTTACTGCTGCGAAACCAGCATTGCCATTCCTCCTTTTTATTCATGGTACCAATTCTTCTACCAAGGGTGCTTACGGGCACCTGGCGGGTACCGAAACCTGGAATTTTATTCAGCGCCAGTATGGCGACAATGTACTGGCATTTCAGCACAGAACACTTACCCAAAGCCCGCTGGACAATGCCCTGCAACTGGCCGGGCTGCTGCCATCCGGCTCGGTGTTACACATTATAAGTCACTCGCGCGGCGGACTTATAGGCGATATTCTATGTCGTTACAACAGCATTGCCGGCGGAAACAAAATTGGCTTTTCTACTGTCAACACCGATTTGCTGGCCAGGGAAACAGGCCGCGAAAAAGATATCAGCAACATAAAAGAGCTGGATGAGCTTTTCCTGAAAAAAGAGATCACGGTTAAAAAATTTGTGCGTGTTGCCTGCCCCGCTGCCGGTACCAAACTGGTGTCAAAAAGATTGGATCACCTTTTTAACATATTCCTTAACCTGCTGGGTGGAAATACCAATCCATATGTAATTACAATAAAAGCACTGATAGCTGAGATCATAAAAACAAAAGACAGCGTAAAGTCGCTGCCGGGTATCGAAGCCATGAACCCGGATTCGCCATTTATTAAAATATTAAACGATAAATCGAAGGAAGCGGCTATTACCGATGTATCACTGGCAGTTATTGCAGGCAACAGTAAGCCCGGAGCCGGGTTTAAAGGTTTAAAGATTATTGCGTTGAAGCTTTTTTTCTGGCAGCGAAACGACCTGGTGGTAAATACAGACTCTATGTACCTGGGCGCCTGCAGAAAAAACAACATCCAGTATTTTTTTGATGAAGGGGCCGAAGTTGATCACATCCATTATTTTGACAATAATAAAACCCGCGAAGCCCTTGCGCTGGTGCTGAAAACAGCCGATGGAGAGGCTATCCCCGGTTTTACATCCATACCACAGTTGCAGGTGCCGGGTAGCGACCGTGCTGGTATTTTGGGTCTTGAATACGGCGAGCTTTACCCCATGGTTCCTTCAGGGAAAAAGCCAATTGTGGTATTGCTGCCGGGCATTATGGGTTCTAACCTGAAACGTGACAATACAGAGATCTGGATCAATTACTGGCAATTCATTAAGGGCGGATTAATGGATCTGAAGGATATTGATGATAAAGCCATTACCGCAGGCTCTGTGGTAAGCACGTCTTATAAAAAACTGGTTACACGTCTTTCTTTTAACTACGATGTAGTGGTATATCCTTTTGACTGGCGTAAACAGCTGAATGAATGTGCTTCGGCGTTTAATGATACAATAACGGCATTGATGCAATTAAAACAACCCATCAAAATCATTGGCCATTCTATGGGTGGGGTATTGGTGAGGGATTTTATTATCAAACACCCTGAAACCTGGAAAAGCCTGAATGCATCAAAAGATTTTCGCCTGTTGTTCCTGGGTGCACCACTGGGCGGCTCATTCAGGATTCCCGCAGTCTTGTTTGGAAACGACACCATCATAAATTCACTGAGTGGTATAGACCAGCAGCACACAAAAAAGGAACTGCTTACCATGTTTTCTGCCTTTCCTGGTATATTAAGCCTGCTGCCACTGACCACAGAAGAGGGAAAAGATTTTGCCAAAGAGGCGACCTGGCAAAAGATGCGGGATGCATTTGGGGTGAGCGATTGGCCACTTCCCGGAAAAATGGTATTGAATGAATTTAAATTGTACAGGGATGCTATCCTGGACGGCAGGGATAAAATTGATTATTCAAATATGGTGTATATAGCCGGCAAAGACAAATTCACTGCCTGCGATTATTTCAATAATACCGTTTTGCCTTCCAAAACAGAACTGGTGTTTTTATATACGGGAGAAGGCGATTCAAGCGTAACCTGGGAAAGCGGTATTCCGGAAAAGCTGACCAGTAAGGACGCTGTTTATTATGCCAATACCTCTCACGGAGTGCTGGCAGATGATCCCGCCATTTTTGATGGTATTGAAGATATACTGGAAAAGGGAGTCACCAGTCAAATCAGCAAAACAAAACCATCGGTACGGGGAGAAGAAAAAAAATTCCGGATGAATGAAATTCACAATTTCGATTTATCTGAAAGAGGGGTAAAGAATGCCGTTCTTGGTATACCGGAAAAACAGGAACCGGCAGTTAATCAAATACCCGTATCCGTTAGTGTTAGTAATGGCGACCTGGCCTATGCCACTTATCCCATTATTTGCGGGCATTTCAGGAACGATAGTATTTTATATGCCGAAAAATCTATTGATGCCAACCTGGGCGAAATTCTTTCTGCAAGGCATCAACTGGGTATTTACCCGGGCGATATTGGCAGCAGCGATGTTTTTCTGAATAACAACCCGGAAGACAATTTTAAAGGAGCTATTGTAGCCGGCCTTGGCGAGCCGGGTGAATTAACCGCGTACCTGCTGGCAAAAACAGTAGAACAGGGGGTTGCCAATTTCCTGCTCACCATTCATAACCACCCCGGTTATACAGCAGAAATAGGTATTTCTTCTTTGATTATTGGATGCGGATATGGCGGCCTTACCATTGAAAACGCCGTAAAGGCTATTATTGAAGGGGTAAACAATGCCAACCTGAAAACGGCGGCATTGTACAGGAATGCCATCCGCACGGTGCGGCACATAGAGTTTATAGAGTTGTACGAAGACCGTGCGCTCAATTGCATGTATTCCATCAGCAAAATAGAAAACCGTGAGAACAGAACATATAATATTAAAACCGGCAACAATAAAATCAGGAGCTTATTCGGGTCAAAAAAAAGATTGCCTGCAGAAACATCCGAACAATGGTGGAACAGGATTACCATTAAAATGAAAACGGTTAAACAGGGCAAAAAGGAAGAGCACAGTCTCTTATTTGGCGCTTCCACCGGCGATGCACGGGAAGATGAAAAAGAGCTGTTCAGCAGTACGCCTTTGATAGATTTGTTTATAGAAGAAATATCCACACAAAACAGCTGGAATGCCGGCGCAGCCAAAACTATTTTTGAGCTGATGATACCCAATGAGTTTAAAGATAATCTCAGAAAAAAAGGAAACATTAGCTGGGTGCTGGATAAGGAAACCGCGGCCTATCCCTGGGAATTGCTGCAGGACAGCACCATCAATGCAAAGCCGCTTTGTATAAACGCGGGCATGGTAAGGCAACTGGCAACACCCAATTTCAGGTTAAACATAAAACGCGTTGCCAATGAAAAGGCGTTAATCATCGGCGACCCGGTGCTGGATGGTTTTATTAACCAGTTGCCCGGTGCAGCAATGGAAGCGCAGGCGGTTGACGGTTTGTTAAATGCTAACGGATATGCACATACGGCTGTTATTGGTAAATCTTCAGATGAAGTGGTACGCAGCCTTTTCTCTGATAATTATAAGATTATTCACCTGGCCGGGCACGGTGTATTTGATGCAGAAGCGCCGCGAAAATCGGGAATGGTCATTGGCAAGGATATTTTTTTAACCACGTTCGATATAGCACAAATGAGCGTGGTGCCCGAACTGGTATTTGTAAACTGCTGTCATTTGGGAAAAGTAAATGCCGTGGATGAAAAATTTTTCCAGGACAGGTATAAACTGGCGGCCAATATTGGTACAGAGCTGATTGAAATGGGCGTAAAAGCGGTGATAGCCGCAGGATGGGCGGTAAGCGATGAGGCGGCATCAGAATTTGCGGAAATATTTTACAGCAGGATGTTTGCCGGCTATGGATTTGGTGACGCAGTAAAAGATGCCCGCACCTGGATTTACGACAAATATCATTTGTCTAATAACACCTGGGGCGCCTACCAATGTTATGGCGATCCTTTTTATAAACTGATAACCAGGTTGGGCAGTAAGAACATTACTTATAGTTACATGATTGCCCAGGAAGCCGAAATAGATTTGGGCAACCTGAAAAATGACCTGGATACACGCAATATGGATGCCCGGCTGGCCACCGACAGGTTAAAACAAATTACAGAGGCTGTTGATAAGGCTGAAATACGCAACCCGGATATTACAGAAACCGAAGCAATTATTTACGCCGAGCTATGTAATTATGAACGTGCCATAGAAAGGCTGCAATATTTGTTTACCATGGAAAAAGCCAGTTTCTCTGTAGTGGCGTTGGAAAAGTATTGCAACATACAATGCAAATATTATATGGAATGTTATTTTAAAGACAACACCACCGCCGGCAAATGGGACCAGGCAATAGATAGTGTTATAAAAAGCCTGCGCTACCTTTTGTATATAAGCCCTACTGCAGAAAGATATGCATTACTGGGAAGCGCCTGGAAAAGAAAGGCCATCGTTTGTGACCCGTCAAAAACAGAAGAAACGCTGATGGCGGCGGCATTTTATTATTATATGGCCGGCACAAAACAAAAAACAATAACCACCTATGGTTTTATTAACTGGCATATACTGGAAGCGCTGATACAGTTAAACCGCCGGAAAAAATGGATCAGTAAAAAAACCATAAAAGTTAAAAAGGCTTTGATAATACCCGGCGAAACAGAGATTGCATCATACGAACTTATCTCACGGGATGAAGTCAACAAAAAACTGGAAGCATTTCAGCAGTCGTTGTGTTCGGCCGGCCCAACGATGGACTACTGGGATCTGGCAGATATTTCAAACATTGCTTTATGCCGGCTGATCATTAACCAGTCGGAGGATGCTGCGAATTGGAAAGACCTTTACAACAATTATATAAAAACATGGAGCAAGGCCGGATCGCCTGGAAAGAAAAAAGCAGAAGTTGAAAACCTGGAAATTTTTTCTTCGGTACTGGCGCATGACGGTGCATTGAAAAAAAATCTTTTAACGCTTAAAACACAACTGGCCGGTCAGACAGGGCTATAATTTTGATAAAACGGCGCCAGCGGCGGCTTTTATCTGTACCCAATCTTTTTCTATATCTTCTTTGGTAAGAAAATAAAAAGGGGCAAAGGTTTCTCTCTCTATCCTGTTAAGCCCCCTGAAAGGCTGACCCGCCTTCCATGTAGCATTGGCAAACCTTGAAAAAAGATCTTTGTCTGCCGGGCTTATCGTGTTTTCAATAATTGATTGCAGGATAACACCGGGTGCTGTTTTTTTTGTAGTTACCAGGTAGTTCAGTCCACATTCCAGCGCATAAAAACCGGCTACATTGGTGGCAATCTTTTGATCTTTTACAGGCTTATGAATAAGCGCAGTCTCTTCTGTGTTTGAAATAAATGGTGGAATGGGTTGTTGCTGTGACGCATAATACCCGCTATCCATATACGCGGCCATTTCAACTGCGTATTGCTGGTTGTGCAGCAGGCTTCGCAGTTGCTGCATCTGTGTTTCCAGCGAACTGTCTTTTACAGGCGCTAATGATGCCAGAAGTTTGGTGGCCGCGGTTTTTACCTGGTAATAATCTTTTTTTATTTCATCATCGGGTAAAAAGCTGGCAACCGTAAAATTGGATCTTGTGATCCGCTTCAAATCCCTGAATGGTTGCCCGGCTTTCCAGGTGGCATTGGCGAAGCGGTTTAGCAATAAAATGCTGGCACTGTCTGCTTTTTCATCCACAATCTTTTGCAACCAGGCTGCCGGCTTTTCATGATCGCGGCTGCACAATAAGCCCAGTCCACATTCCAGCGCATAAAAACCTGCCAGGTTGGTGGCAATTTTTTCTTCCCTGGCCGGTTTTGCAATGGTGGCGGTATCTTCTTCAGCGGATAGAAAAGGGGGAACAGGCTGACCAATGCCTTTATAATAAGCGGTATCCTGTACCCTGGCTATCTCCTGGCTAAAATCAAGACTTCTCAGCAAGGAATCTATTACAGAAAGCTGTTGTTTAACTTTTTCATCCATACCAACGGCTGCTTTTTGTTTGCAGGCTGTAATGTATACAACAAACAATAAAAGCACCAGGAAACGGGCTATTTTCATTTTAAAAGGTTTAATTGTTAATAAAGGAGGGCTACTGCATAAAATTAATTTGTTTTACAGTACCCATAGATTTGTTTAAAAAAGCATTTTTAATTTACGTGGCAAGGGCATTTTTTTGTATTTTACTGTATGGACTACCGGCTGCTGCGATCATTTGATAATTACATTTCGGCCAGCATAACGCTGGCAAGGCTGGATGAAGAAGGAATTACCTGTTACCTGAAAGACGAGTACACGGTAACAATTGATCCCCTTCTTTCCAATGCAGTAGGCGGCATTAAGCTGATGGTATTACCCGATGATTTTGAAGAAGCGTCTGCTTTGCTGGCGGGTTTTGATAAAGACTACCGGGATGCAATTGCCTGCCCCAAATGCGGCTCGCACAATGTGGAATACATTCATAAAACCGGTGTAAAAAATTGGGTAACTGCGTTGGTGTCATGGTTTTTTTCCAGCTATGCCATGGCAATAGAACAAGTATACCATTGCTACCAGTGCGATTTTGAATTTACCGATCTGCCGGAGGAGCGGGTAGCCAGCGGGAACGTTTAACAAAACAGCACTGGCCTTCTTTTTGTTAGTACATTTCCTGCTACATAATGGCCGTATGGACAAGTTTATTCAATATTGGGAGCATATACCCAGTGCCCACCGCCTGCTTATTTTATTGGGTGGTATGGTTGTATTCTGGCTGGCAGAAGGTTATTATCCCCTGTTTCGGTTTTCATTTAAACGCTACCGGCATGCTGGCGTAAACCTTTTATTTTTACTTACTACGCTTATACTAAACCTTGTTTTTGGACTGGTTACCATAGCCGCCTGCAGCTTTGTGACGCAACATAAAATAGGAATTATTAACTGGCTTTCTTTGCCGGTCTGGCTGGTCATTGTTGTTGGCTTGTTGCTGGGCGACTTGTTCAGCCAGTACATTCCCCATTATATTATGCATAAGATAAAATGGATGTGGAGGTTTCACATGATACACCACAGCGATACCCATGTAGATGTTACAACGGGCACCCGTCATCATCCCGGAGAATGGCTGTTCAGGGAAAGCTTTATGATACTGGGCGTTTTTGTAATGGGTATGCCGGTGTGGTTGTATTTTTTGTACCGCAGCGTTTCTGCATTGTTTACACATTTTAACCATGCCAATATTATTGTGCCCCAATGGATAGACCGGCCCATCAGCTGGATATTTGTTTCTCCCAATATGCATAAGGTGCACCACCATTACAAACGCCCTTTTACCGACAGCAATTACAGCAATATTTTTTCTTTATGGGATCGTTTGTTTGGTACGTTTCAATACGCCGATCCAAAAACACTGCGCTATGGGCTGGATGTACTGGAAGACAGCAAAGACGAAAGCCTTGGCTATCTTTTTAAGATCCCGTTCGATAAAAATGTAAAGACAGATTACTGAGCGCAAAAAAGAATCGTTGCACCAATGAGCGATCTCTGGCGGTAATTACAATCATGAGGCTTCCAACAAATCTCTTGCTATTGTTGCTGTTGCTGCTGTTGTTGTATAAGTTCCAGGTTTTTTCTGTATGAATTAGACGATGGCAGGGTGCCATTTTTATTTGGCTGCGGTACCAGTATGGCCGGCTGTTCTGCGGATTTAGTACCATCTTCATATGAAACGGTTACGCCTACTTCCAGTGTATGGCGCGATGTACCTTTGTAGGTGCCTTTTACCGGTGACACATCGCTAAAACTTCTGCCCGTTGCCAAACGCACATGCAAATCTTTTACGATGCAGTTGTTGGTGGGGTCCAGGCCCAGCCATCCATAAAAAGGAATATATGCTTCTACCCATGCATGGGTGGCGCCCTCTCCGCGCAATCCGCTTTTATTGGGACAAACATAACCGCTTACATAGCGGGCGGGAATACCAATCATGCGCAGCATTACCAGCAATACATGGGCAAAATCCTGGCAAACGCCCGCTTTTAATTTCCATACTTCGTCAATGGTGGTTTCTACATCCGTTACCGCTTTATCGTAGGTAAACGTTTCATACACATAGGCCGTTAATTTAAGAGAGGCCTGCAGGGGCGTATAGCTGGCAGACGCTGCTATGACGGGCAGTTGTTTTACTTCTCCGATAGCTGTAAAAACCTCCTGTTTTATGAAATCAATATAGGGATAGGTATATTTTACATCCTGCAGGTGCTGCCATTGTTTTTCTTTCGGTTCGGTATCTGCGGGAAGGGTTTTTTCCCGTACCGTTACTTCTATTTTTGAATCAATTACCAGTTGTTTATGCGGTTCTGCATAGGTAAACGAACCAATGCTGTTTCCATAATAATCTTTGTACATCTCAACATGCGGGTCGCCGGTAATGAGCAAATCCTGCCTGGTGGTTTCCTGGTAGTCATCATTCAGCGGAAATAAAATTACCTGGTTGGCGCTGTCTCTTACTGGTTCTTCATAACTGTACCGGGTAACGTGTCGAATATTAAAACGGGGCATGCAATAAATTTAATTAGCAGGGTAATGTTTTTACAGGGCAAATCAGGCGTAGGCAAAATAATTTTGGTTCAGCGTAACGCCAATTTCATTCAATTCGGTTTTTACTTCTTCCAGGTATTCATGCAGACCTTGTTTCAAAATGCTGTCGGTGGTAGAGTAATTGATCTTGCTTTTCAGCTTTCCTATCATGAATTCGATTTTCTGGTAGCTTTCCACATTCCGATCGCTTCTCAGGCGCGTAAAATAGCGCATCATCTGGTTAATGGAATATAACACGGAACGCGGGAAGTCCCTGTTCAGCACTATCAGCTCCACCACATTCTTTGCTTCAAAACCGCTGCGGTAAGTCTTTAAATACAACTCGTAACCAGAAATAGACATCAGCAGGTATTTCCAGTAAGTGGTGTCTGCGGTTGTTATATCATAATTTACATCGCTGAATTTTACGTCCAGAATATCGGCAGACTGTGTAGCCCGTTCTATAAATTTACCCAGGTTAATAAAAGCATATCCTTCGCCACGGCTCATGGTAATATCAATGGTGCCATAATACAAAAGGCCCTGTTTTAATAATATATCCAGGGTGCTGATAGGATCTTCACGGTTTAGCCATTCCGACAATTGCTCATCGCGCACGCTATGGTAAAAATCATTGAGGCATTGCCATAATTCTTTGGTGATATGATCCTGTACGCTGCGGGCATTTTCCCTGGCCCTGGTAACGATGTTCAAAACAGAATTGGGGTTTTCCTTGTCGGTTACCATGTACTGCAGGACGGTTCTTGAGTCGTTGCCAATGATATCGTATTGCTCATCTTCCAGGTAGGTGAAAATCTCCAGCACCGGTGCCCAGGAAAAATCGTGCAAATCATCCTGCGACGATGCATAGTTGATCTTTAGCATGCGCAAAATGCCATCGGCACGTTCCATGTACCTGCTCATCCAGTATAAACTATCTGCAACCCTGCTTAGCATCTGTTTACTATTGTTTAAGGTTAAAGTCTGAGGTTAAAACTGCTTTGATTTCGGTTTGTTGCCGGGCAATGCATCAACTGTACAAGTGTGCGACGCAACGGCTGCTGAAAACCGTATAAAAGCCGGGCCCCGAATGTTGTATTTTTTAAGTCGCCAATACCCAGGTATCCTTGCTACCACCGCCCTGCGAAGAGTTTACCACCAGTGAACCTTCGCGCAGGGCCACCCTTGTTAAACCGCCTGGTACAATCTCAATGCCATCGGGTCCGCAAAGGGCATAGGGGCGCAGATCAATACGTCTTGGCTGTAATTTTCCGTTCATGTAGCAGGGTGCAGAAGATAAACTGATAATGGGTTGTGCAATAAACTGCCGCGGATCTTTTAATACTTCAATTTTATATTCTGCAATCTCCTGGTCGGTGGCTGCATGACCCATCAACATGCCATAACCACCGCTGCCATTTGTTTTTTTGATGACCATATTGCTGATATCGTCAAACACCTGTTTCAGGTGGTCTTTGTTTTCCAGCTGGAATGTGGGAACGTTTTTTAATATGGGTTCTTCATTGAGGTAATACTTGATCATGTCCGGAACAAAGGTATAAATGGCCTTATCATCGGCCACGCCGTTACCTACTGCATTTACAATGGCCACATTACCCTTTCTGTAGGCGCTCATAATACCGGCCACGCCAAGGGCGCTCTCAGATTTAAAAACCAGCGGGTCAAGATAATCATCATCTACCCTTCTGTATATTACATCTACTTGCTGCAGGCCGGTGGTGGTTTTCATATACACCCGGTGGTTGTCGACCACCAAATCGCGGCCTTCTACCAGTTCCACGCCCATTAATCTTGCCAGGGTGGTGTGTTCAAAATAGGCTGAGTTATAAATACCCGGGGTTAATACTACAATGGTAGGCTTGGATATTTGGCGGGGCGACAGCGAAACCAGGTTTTTGTGCAGGATGGTAGGGTATTCCATAACGGGCCGCACATTATTCTTTGGAATCAGATCAGGAAAAATACGTTTGGTAATCTCCCGGTTCTCCAGCATATAGCTTACACCGCTGGGCGTACGCAGGTTGTCTTCCAGGATATAAAAACTGCCATCGCTGTTGCGTATTAAGTCGATACCGGCAATATGAACATAGATATCATAAGGCACCGGGAAGTTGTACATTTCACGCAGGTAGTGCGGACAGCTGTAAATCATGTCGATGGGTACAATACCATCTTTGATGATAAACTGTTCGTGGTATACGTCTTTCAAAAAAAGATTCAGCGCCCTGAGGCGTTGTTTAATACCCGATTCAATAAAGTTCCATTCAGCGGCAGTAATAATACGCGGTATAATATCAAACGGAAATATTTTTTCTATGCCTTCGCCACTGCTGTATACGGTAAAAGTAATACCCTGGCTCATGAATAGGCGTTTGGCCTGTTCTTCCTTTTTATTGAGTTCATCAATAGTCAGTTGCTGCAGAAAGTCTACGGCGCCTTTATACTGCTCACGAACAGTACGGTCGCTATACATTTCATCCCATGTACGGGCGTCTACAAAATAACTATTGAGCAGTTCGGTGGCTTGCATGGCTTTTGTTTTGAAGGTGTTAATGCCGCATGCAATCGTTGATTCGTTCCTTTTCAAATATAAGGATTCGGCTTTTAATTAGAACAAGGCCGGATTCTAATTTTAAAGTGGCCGTATAAAAACATTTTTTCTTACAACTAAGACATAGCACCGCAGATTCACCCATTTCATTTGTTTTTATCTGCGAATCTGCGGCCAACCGATTTCTTTTATCTTTATTGCATGAAGATGATTGCGATGATACCGGCACGTTACGCTGCCACCCGCTTTCCGGCCAAGCTGATGCAATTGCTGGGGGAAAAGCCTGTAATACGGCATACTTACGACAATACCAGGGCCACCGGTTTATTTGATGAAGTTTGGGTGGTAACGGACAGCAGTATTATTTACGATGAAATTACCCGTCATGGCGGTAAAGCAGTGATGAGCAAAAAAACGCATGAAAGCGGCAGCGACCGTATAGCCGAAGCCGTGGCGGATATGGATGTTGACATTATTGTGAATGTGCAGGGCGATGAACCTTTTGTAAAAAAGCAGCCATTGCAGCAGTTGTTACAGGTTTTTGCCGGCGAAAAAGGCCAGCAGGTACAGGTGGCATCGCTGATGCAGGTATTAAGCGAAGAAAAGTTTATAGCAGACCCCAATTATGTAAAAGTGGCGGTGGATTTGAATATGAACTCACTGATGTTTTCGCGGAGCATTGTACCCTATCCCCGCAATAAAGACCTGCCCATTGTTTATTATGAACATATTGGCGTTTATGCTTTCCGCAAGCAGGCGCTGATGGATTTTACCCGCTGGCCCATTACGCCGCTGGAAGCCGCCGAAAAGATAGAATGCCTGCGCTACCTGGAGCATGGCATTCCCCTAAAGATGGTCATAACCGCCTATATGGGTGTAGAGATAGACACACCGGAAGACCTGGAAAGGGCCGCGAAAATGATACCTGCGGCTTCCTGAACGAAGTTGCCAATCATACATCAGGATATTGGAATTTCACTGCAGCGGACGCGGGGCTTCGCTGGTTTGAGGTCCTGGTTTTGTTGAAATTGAAACGGTTCTTATCCGGACTTTTCTTCCATTCATCGAAGGAAAAACTTCAAAAGCCGAATTGATTTTATTAATGCCCACCTGTTTTGCACCTTTGTATCAGCAAGAACGAAATCCCCAATTCCCTGATAACCCCTAATCCTGAACCGAAGAAAACCCCTCCCTAATCCGTATCCTGTCAAGACCCTATCCCATCCATTGAAAACCCAAACATCCGAAATCCTGAAAAACAGGTAGTCCATATCCTGCCAAAGACCTTTACCCAAGGCGTTGAAAAAGCCAGCACCCATTATCCGTATCCTTAGAAGCCAAGATCCTACCTCAGAAAACCATTTCCTCCATCTGTTCCAAAGCAAAAATTTTCTGAGCAATAAAAGAAAGAGTCATTGATAGTGACTCTTTCTTTATTTTCAGGCTGTGGCGGACCCGGTCTTGGTTTCTGCTTTCCTTTTCATACCTTACCCATTCATACATTGATTGCTTTATGAATAAGAACAAACTTTTTCAATGGTCGATAGTAGCGGCCCTGGCAGGTTTTATATTTGGATTTGATACAGTAGTTATTTCAGGTGCCAATCAGCCGATAAAAGATCTGTGGCATACATCTACTTTATTTCATGGTATTTTTATTATGTCGATGGCGCTCTGGGGTACAGTGATAGGCGCATTGTTTGGCGGAATACCCGCAGAAAAATACGGCAGAAAAAAAGTATTGTTGTGGATAGGAATCATGTTTGCTGTTTCCGCATTGGGTTCCGCCTTGGCGCCTGGTCCTTATATCTTTTCGTTTTTCCGGTTTATTGGTGGCGTAGGCATTGGGGTTTCTTCTGTGGTTGCACCTACTTATATTTCAGAAATTTCAACGCCAACCACCAGGGGCAGACTGGGTGCCATGTACCAGTTTAATATTGTTTTTGGAATACTGGTGGCTTTTTTATCCAACTATTTTTTACAGGGTGTGGGTGGTGCAAACGACTGGAGATGGATGCTGGGCGTTCTGGCAATTCCGTCTGTTATCTATACTTTAATGGTGCTGGGCGTACCGGAGAGCCCGCGCTGGCTGATTACCAAAAAGAACGATTTACCCGCAGGAAAAGCGGTATTAAAACAAATTGGTGTTGAAGATGCGGATGCGGAGGTGGAGGCTATCATAGAAGCCAATAAACACGATGTCTCACCGGGAAATACGTCTGGGTTTTTTACCTCAAAACATAGTACCATTATCTGGCTGGCATTTATGATTGCTTTTTTTAACCAGCTTTCGGGAATCAACTTTATACTTTATTATGCGCCTGAAATATTATCAAGGAGCGGCCTGGCGGCAAAGGAATCTTTACTGAATTCAATTGCCATAGGGGGCACCAACCTAATTTTTACTTTTGCCGGGGTTTATCTGATTGACAGGATTGGCCGGAAGACATTAATGATTATCGGCTCCCTGGGGTATGTTATCAGCCTGTTAATGGTGGCCTGGGCCTTTTCATCGCATGCCAGTGCTGTTTTTCTGATGAGTTTTTTATTGCTCTTTATTGCGTCTCATGCGGTTGGGCAGGGTGCTGTTATCTGGGTGTTCCTGTCTGAAATTTTCCCCAATAAAATACGCGCGCTGGGACAGTCGTTTGGCGCCAGTGTACACTGGGTTTTTGCAGGTATCATTACCCTGATAACGCCTGCATTTTTAGATAAGGATCATGGTATTTTTAAAGAAAACCCCTGGCCGATTTTTGCCTTTTTTGCAGGGATGATGATGTTGCAATTAATTTGGGTATTGACAAAAATGCCTGAAACAAAAGGGGTATCGCTGGAAGAGCTGGAAAGAAAACTGATACCCGATTAGAAAATGCGCGAAGGTTGACATGTAAATATTATGGCACCGGTTTCAGGTCTTTAATAATGGCATTGATTTGATTTCTTAACGCATGCAGTTTGATGGTATCAGTTTTATTGTCATCCATTTCTGTAATGATAGCGATTTCCTGTTTTCTCAACTGTGCGTATAATACCATATCAGCTGCCTTTTTCTTCATTTGGTCGCTAACATTGTAAGTCTGCATTTCCCTGGCCAGGTCTTCAGCGCCGTCCCATTCGGTCAGCGAAATGGTTCTAAGATCAGTAAGCCTTTGCGCTTCGGTAATTTTTGTATCATTAAACACATCCATTGCCCTTTCTTCCAGTTTAAAAAAATCCTGGCTGGACGAATTGAATTTTGAATACCCGGAAAAATCGGCGGGGTTAGCAGTACTTGCTACCGGTATTTTTTCCGGGGCTGGCTGCCTGAATTGCTGCAGAAAGTAAACGGCAAAAACACCTGTTACCAGGATTAATAAAGGTATGATCCATGACACAGACGGCTGTTCCTCTTTTTCTTTTTTTAGAGCAGCTGCATAAACATAGCCCACTATCACGCCACTCAGCAATCCGCCCACATGTCCGGCATTATCGACCCCTCCTTTTACCCCATATACCAGGTTAATAAATATAAACAGCGCAATGCTTTGTAAGAGGTTATTTCTGGCCTGCCCGGGAATAAGGTTAGTGGTTAGCAAGGCCAGGAACAAGCCATACATACCGAAAATAGCGCCCGAAGCGCCTGCGCTGTTTACCGGGTTTGTATGCCACCAAAGGCTGGCGATGCCGGCGGCTATACCCGTGCAGAGATAAGCGGTAATGAAGCGTGGCTTTCCAAGCATGGGCTCCAGGTAAATGCCAATGCGGAAAAGGCAATACATATTCAGCGCCAGGTGAATAATACCAAAATGAATAAACATGCTGGTAAACAGTCTCCACCACTGGCCGCTCAATGTCAATGGTCCAAAATCACTTCCCCATTTAATGTGTACCAATCCATTGGGAATAAAGATTCCAGCGCCGTCTATAACCATCATAATAAATACAACCACATTTATACCGATGATGGTATTGGTTGCATGCAGGTTGCTGGAGCTAAGGTTCATGGCCTTATCAAGTTCCGCCGCATCTTCGGCTTCTTTTGCCGCGACCCTGGCGGTTTCATCGCGTAAGAAATTAATAGCGGCTATGTTTTGTTCTTTTTCATTGGCCGGCAGATTATTCTTAACGAGTTCATAGGCGGCTATAAAAGCCGCGATATTCTTTTTGTTCCTGTTGGTGATGTCAAATAATTCTTCCCCGGTCATTTCACTGCATACAGTAAGCATATTGCCTTCTATGGTTACTATCATCTGCTGGCTACGGTTGTTCCAGCCTTTAGGGGTTTCTGCCATTAATGTATTTTCATTGGCATATAGCATTTGCCAATTCAGTTGTTTGAAACTGCTGTAGCAATAAGAAAGAACGCTGTCTTTATCAGTATTGTTTATGGCGATGGATTGCTCCTGTTTAGGCATTGATTTGGTTCTTACAACGGATGTTTTTTAATAACGAAAGCCGGGCGCTATTATTTTTAATCCTGTAATTTCGCATCTCTAAATTTGTAATTATGGCGTTTCGCAATTTTAAAATGGTTAACTATGTAATGTATGGCCGTGGCAGCTTTAACCAATTGGATGAAATACTGCAACCGCAGCGCAAGCCGGGAAAACCCATGATTTTTTTGCTGGATCATTTTTTTGAAGGTAAACCGCTTGCCAGCCGAATCCCTTTGCGTGGTAACGATAAAATTATATATGTTGATGTAACCCATGAACCCAAGACAAGTTATGTAGATAAACTTGCCGGTGAACTGAAAGAAACCTTTGGCCAAATCAGCGGTGTTATTGGCATTGGCGGTGGTTCAGCCATGGATTTGGCAAAAGCGGTTTCATTGATGATGAACAATCCAGGCTTTGCAGCAGATTACCAGGGCTGGGATTTGGTAAAAAACCCGGGCGTTTACAAGGCTGGCATACCCACGCTAAGCGGTACCGGTGCAGAAGTATCGCGTACGACCGTGCTAACCGGTCCCACAAAAAAGCTGGGCATGAATTCTGATTTTACACCGTTCGACCAGATAGTGCTGGACCCCGAACTAACCGCCAACGCACCCGCCAACCAGCGTTTTTATACGGGCATGGATTGCTATATACATTGTATCGAAAGCCTTGAAGGCACTTACCTGAACGAATTCAGTAAAAGCTATGGCGAAAAAGCCCTGCAGCTTTGTCAAAAAGTATTCGTGGATAAAAAAGAATGGGACGATGAATGTGATGATATGCTGATGATGGCATCTTATGCGGGAGGCATGAGCATCGCCTATTCGCAGGTTGGGGTAGCCCATGCCGTTAGTTACGGGCTCAGTTACCTGCTGGGCACCAAACATGGCATTGGAAACTGTATTGTAATGAATCACCTGGAAGAATACTACCCCGCCGGCGTGCGTGAATTTAAATACATGGTAGAAAAAAACAAGATAGATATACCACAGGGCATTTGTAAAGGGCTTACCGATGAACAATTTGAAAAAATGATAGACGTTTCCATGGTGATGAAACCACTTTGGGAAAATGCGCTGGGCAAAGACTGGGAAAAAATAATAACCAGGGAGAAGCTGCGGAAATTGTATGAGAAGTTATAGTACGTACAATGAGAAGCAGTAATGCGTTTGATTCTATTAATACCAGTCACCCCATCTCCTGCTGTTGCCGGTTTCTGTAAAATCAATAAATTTTCCGGGTTGCCCACCCGGTTCCCGCAGCAATCGGCCAACAGGCGTAATTATTAGAGGTGTGCATGTTTGTGCAGCTTATATCGTTTTGGGGTATAAATCCCGGTGCAGCCAATCTTTTTTACCTTTATCGCATGCAGCAGAATAAATATCTTCGCTATCTAAATGTGCCGGCATTATTTGGCACACAGCGTACCAAGGAAATACTGTTTGTAAATCCTACGGCCGCACCGGTAAGAGACGAACCGGAAAAAGTGACCATAACGGTATACGATTATACAGCCGACAGCATAGAAGAACGCGAACTGGAAAATGTACAGCAATGCTATGTGTATAATAATTCGGGCAGCACCTCATGGATAAACGTAGATGGTTTACGCAAGGCTGAAACAGAAGCCATTTGCGCACATTTTGGCGTTCATCCGCTGGTTACAGAAGATATCCTGAGCGTTAACCAGCGGCCCAAAATGGACGAGGTGGAAGGATTATTGTTTTGCCTTTTAAACATGCTCTATTATAACGAAGAAAAAAGGACTGTTGAAACTGAACAAATAAGCATTATTGTGGGCAATCATTTTGTGTTAAGCTTCCAGGAAGATGCCAAAAGGGATGTGTTTGATCCATTGCGTACCAAATTAAAGACCGCTAAAAGCCAGGTAAGACAGCGCGGCGCCGATTACCTGTTGTATGTAATGCTGGATATGATTGTAGACAATTACTACCTTATTATGGAAAAACTGGGCGACCAGGTTGAAATGGTGGAAGAAGAGGTGGCTAAAAACAGCAATACACAATCGCTGGCAGGCATTAACCAGTTACGAAAAGAATTGATTGTTTTAAAAAGAAATATTGCGCCTGTACGCGAGCTGGTAAGCGGGTTTATAAGAAGTGAAAGCGATTTGCTGGAGGACAGGACCACCAAATATTTTAAAGACGTATACGACCATATTGTGCAGGCCTATGAGCTAACAGAAAACTACCGCGATATGATGATGAGTATGCAGGATCTGTATATTAATAATGTGAACCTGCGCATGAATGAGGTAATGAAGGTAATGGCGGTGGTAACCTGCCTGATGGCGCCTGCAACAGTAATTGGCGGTATTTTTGGTATGAATTTCGACCGCATTCCCTACCTGCACAATAAATATGGATTCTTTATTGCCGTGTCTATTATGCTGATAATACCGGTATGGATGCTGGGCATGTTCAGACGACGGGGATGGTTTTAGCTGTCTTATTGACCTGTAAGCGGTAATTCATAAAAATAATCAGTCATTTTTTTCCAGCCATTTTTTTCATATACAGACTGGGCGGAATAATTATCATTTTGCGTTTGCAGCAGCAACCATTTGGAATTGGTTGCTACGCCATGCACACGGGCTGCTTCCAGCAATTGTGCCGCTACACCCTGTTTGCGTACGGAAGCATGTACGTACAGGTCGTTCAGCAACCAGGTTCTTTGCAAACTTACCGAAGAGAATATGGGATATAACTGCGTAAAACCAACCAGTTGTTGATCCCGTTCAGCAACAAATACAACCGATTCTTCTTTTTCCATTCTTTGTAATAAGAATTTTTCAGCTGCTGCAATATCAGATGGCTGATGATAATAAACCCGGTAGAGATCAAACAAAACCGTTAGCGCGCGTATATCTTCTTTTGTTGCTTTGCGTACAATAATCATATAAAATGCCGGGTGTTTTACAATTTCCATTAATAATGTGCATCAAATGTAAAATAATATTTTTATGCATTGCACCGGCGGACAGGCTTGTGCGAATGTTTTATCAATAGGGGCCACTGAGCATAGACCAACAATGAACGGCATGCTTTAACTTTACAAAGGGTATTTTCCCCCGGTATTTTTATGCAAACAGCACTAATCATCATTATAGCGTTACTTATCATTGTTATCATACTGCAGCTTTACTTCAGGCCAACATACAACAACGACTCAGCGCTGATTAACACAAGGATTGACCAACTGCAATCGGGTCTTAAAGAAGACTTTCTCTTAAACAGGAAAGAAGGCGCGGACTTATCAAAGGAAAACAGGACAGAGCTGAATGATACGCTGAAAGACTTTAAGCGGGAGTTGACCCAGACGCTGGCACTGATCACCCAACAGAATCAGCAAACGCTGCAACAGGTTATTAAAACGATTGAAGACGGCAACAGGGTCAACCGCGATACCCTGGTAAACAGTTTAAAGGAATTTAACAACGACCAAAAAGTAAAGTTTAATGAGCTTACCGGTGGTCAAAAGGATTTGGGCAACAGAACAACGGATCTGCTTGAAAAAATAAGCCGCCAGGCCGAAGAAAGACTTGCCATGTTGTTGCAGCAGAACAAAACAGATAACCAGTCCATGCGCGATGCACTGGAAAACGCTTTCAAAAACTTTGGCGAAACATTCGAAAAAAGTGTGCAATCATTTAACAGCCTGCAAAAAGAAAAATTTGAACAGCTGGATTACAGGCAAACGCAAATGCTGGACAGCAATGAAAAAAAGCTGGAAGAAATGCGGGTAACCGTTGACGAAAAATTGCAAAAGACGCTGAACGAAAGGCTGGGCCAGTCTTTTGAAATGGTAGGGAAACAACTGGAAAGCGTTCAGAAAGGTTTGGGCGAAATGCAGACCCTGGCGCAGGATGTGGGAGGCTTAAAAAAAGTACTGAGCAATGTAAAAATGCGGGGTGGTATTGGCGAGGTGCAACTGGCCATGCTGCTTGAACAGGTATTGGCGCCCGAACAATATGCAGCCAACGTAAAAACAAAACAAGATTCGCCGGAGCTGGTAGAATTTGCCATTAAATTACCCGGGCGCGATGAGGGAAACAGCGTGGTATGGTTGCCGGTAGACGCCAAATTTCCTAAAGATATTTATGAACAATTGCAGGAGGCGTATGAATCGGCAGACACCATATTGATAGACGGGGCTTCCCGCACAATGGAAAGCGTCATTAAAAAAATGGCAAAAGACATCAGGGATAAATACATCGATCCGCCCAATACCACCGATTTTGCCATCATGTTTTTGCCCTTCGAAGGTATCTATGCAGAAGTGGTTCGCAGGGCAAGCCTGCTGGATGTATTGCAGCGGGAGTATAAGGTAATCGTAACCGGACCAACCACGCTGGCGGCTATTCTCAACAGCCTGCAAATGGGTTTCAGAACCCTGGCCCTGCAGCAGCGCAGCAGTGAAGTTTGGAAAATCCTGGGCGCGGTAAAAAATGAATTTGCAAAGTTTGGCGGCCTGATGGAAAAAGCACAAAAAAACCTTCACAATGCCAGTAGCCAGATTGATGAATTGCTGGGAAAACGCACCCGGGCCATCAACCGTAAGCTACAGGATGTGGCAGCGCTGCCACTTGCAGACAGCGACAAATACCTGCCGGAGATTGCCGCAGGCGAAATTGTAGACAACGAAGAAGAATAGTGGCACAACATGGCCCCGGAACGGAAGCGTACCCGTAGCCGGGGATCGGCGTTTTCCTGCCATTTATCGAAGAAAATACTTCAAAAGCCGAATTGATTTCATTAACGGCCATCTGCTTTGCATCTTTGTATCAGCAAGAACGAAATACCCAAATCCCCTGATAACCCCTGAACCCTGAACCGAAGAAAACCCCAACCCTTAACCCAATCCATGAAAGGAACCCCTATCCAATCCGTTGAAAAAGCCAGCACCAATAATCCTAAACCGTAGTATTTTATTTTTTATTATCCGTATCCTTAGAAGCCAGCATTGTACCTCAGAAAATCCATTCCTCAACTGTACCAATCAAAAAATTTTTCTGAGCAAATAGAACAAAGAGCCGTCTAACGATGGCTCTTTGTGTTTGTATCCTTGTTTATTGTATACCCATTTTTAGCAAGGTTTCTTTCTCAGTCTGGTCCAAATCCACAAATGCATAGTGTTTTACATTATTTATCAATACCTCGTCCAGGGCATTGACCACATTCTGATAGTTGGCATCCACGGCTGGTTTTATTATCAGCATGAGATCATTTTTTGTAAACTTTGGATTTTTGCCCAGTGCTATTTGTTTCTGCCGGATAATATCACCTATTCCATTGCCGATGGAAAAAGTCGTGGTTCCATACAGATTTGTTGTAAGCGCGGTTGCTACATCGCCCTGGTAATAAAACACCTTATTACCAGAAACAGGAATTATTGTTAGCGAAGCACTTTCTCCCCAGGGAGTGCTATCTATTGCCCCGGCAGGCAAAATCAATCTCATTGCTTTTGCCTGGCTCATGGAGGTTGTAAACACAAAGAAAGTAATCAATAAAAAACCCAGGTCTACCATGGGCGTTAAATCTACTTTGGTGGATAATTTTTTACTGCGGCGTACACCGCCCTTTTGCCGGCTATGACCGGCATTGCTGTTTATTTCTGCCATAAATGATTGTTTAGAGGAGGAAGAATACTTCGGGAATAAGATGTTGCAGTGCAGCGTTTCCATAAAAAAAGCCGGTAAAATACCGGCTTGTGATATACCGCAGATTTTTATGATCGCTATGACAGGTGAAGACACAACTGAAAATCAAAAAAATCTTCGTTCCTTTTTTATTAGAATTCCGCATTCTTGGGCGTACGCGGAAAGGCAATTACATCGCGTATATTGGTCATTCCGGTTACAAACAATACCATTCTTTCAAAACCCAAACCAAAACCTGCATGGGGCACGGCACCAAAACGGCGTGTGTCCAAATACCACCATAATTCCTCTGCCGGTATATGCATTTCAGCCATTCTGGCTTCCAGTTTATCAAGTCTTTCTTCTCTTTGCGAACCACCCACGATTTCTCCAATACCGGGTGCCAGTATATCCATTGCGGCAACGGTTTTGCCATCATCGTTCTGGCGCATATAGAATGCTTTGATTTCTTTTGGGTAATTGGTTAAAATTACCGGCTTTTTGAAATGCTTTTCTACCAGGTAACGTTCATGCTCGCTCTGAAGGTCAACCCCCCACTTATCAATCAGGTATTGAAATTTCTTTTTCTTATTATGATTGCTCTCTCTTAAAATTTCTATGGCTTCCGTGTAGGTGATGCGTTCAAAATGATTGTTCACCACAAATTCCAGTTTTTCAATCAGGCCCATTTCACTGCGTTTGTCCTGCGGCAACGCTTTTTCTTCTTCCGCCAGGCGTTGTGCCAGAAACTCCAGGTCTTCGCGGTTATGCTCCATGGCATGCCGGATAATGTATTTAATGAATTCTTCGGCAAGGTTCATATTGTCTTCCAGGTCACAAAATGCCATTTCGGGCTCTATCATCCAGAATTCTGCCAGGTGCCGGGCGGTGTTGGAATTTTCTGCACGGAATGTGGGACCAAAAGTGTAAATCTCACTGAAAGCCATAGCCGCTAATTCACCCTCCAGTTGACCGCTCACCGTAAGATTGGTAGCGCGGCCAAAAAAATCTTCCTTATAATTTACGGTGCCATCTTCATTACGCGGTGTCTGGTCGAACGGAAGGGTGGTTACTTTGAACATTTCACCTGCACCCTCTGCGTCGCTGGCGGTTACAATGGGCGTATGCAGGTACACAAATCCTTTTTCATTAAAGAATTTATGTATGGCAAAGGCCAGCGAATGCCGGATACGGAATATTGCCCCGAATGTATTGGTACGGAAACGCAGGTGGGCAATCTCTCTCAAAAATTCAAGGCTGTGTTTCTTTGGTTGTAAAGGAAATTTTTCTGCATCGCTGTCGCCCAGGATTTCTATTTGTGTGGCTTTTATTTCTACTTTTTGTCCCTTGCCAACAGATGCCACGGCCTCGCCGCTTACTTTTAATGAAGCCCCGGTGGTGATACGTTTTAATATAGCATCATCAAATTTGCCCAGTTCTGCCACCACCTGTATATTATTATTGGTGCTGCCATCGTTGAGCGCAATAAACTGGTTGTTGCGAAAGGTGCGCACCCATCCCATTACCGTTACTTCATGGCCAGTTACTTCGCTGGCCAGCAGGTCTTTTACTTTGATCCTTTTGTTAAACATATCCCCAATTTTAGGACGGCAAAGATAAGGAACGTGAGGCGTGAAGCGTCAGACGTGAGGCCTGAGGTGCAAGGAATGCCTCCTGTGCAACCTCTTGCCGCGCTAAAGCTCAGGTTTGAGGTCTGATGGCCACGTTTCTTGTCTCACGCCTGACGCCTCACGACATAACATTATGGTAACATTGGGATAACATTTCGATAATCTGGCGTTAACCGGGCGGTAACACAGCCCGGGTAGCTTTGCGAAAATTTTAACAGATGAAACCTTTATTGCAACGAGCGCCTATTCTTCTTTCCCTGCTTTTGTTTTTTGCCTGGGGCAGGGCCCAGGAAACCACTTCTACTTTAAGTGGTGTTATAACTGATTCAAAAGGCGCTCCTGTAAATGGCGCTTCTATCATTGTGAAACACGAACCTACCGGTTATTCTTCCGGTACCCAATCCAATACCAAGGGCATTTTCATTTTACCCAACCTGAAACCAGGCGGTCCTTATACCATTACGATTTCTTTTACGGGTTTTGCCACCCAAACCCTGGATAATATCAATCTTAGTCTGGGCAATAATCCCGATGCCAACGTTTCTTTAAAGACCGACGACAAAAGCCTGAAAGAAGTGGTGGTTACAGCAGGCAGACGTACGGCGGGTTCGGGACTTACTGTAGGCAGAACCCAAATGAATACACTTCCTTCTATTGGCCGCAGTCTGGCAGATTTTACAAGGCTTACACCGCAATCCAATAACAACTCATTTGCAGGTAGCAATTTCCGTTATAATAACCTTACAGTAGACGGCGCTATTAACAACGACGCCATTGGCTTCAGCAATTCATTTGGTGGTACAAGCGGCGGCGGCCAGTCGGGTGCAGCCGGAGCAGGCACCAGAACCAACCCTTACAGCATAGATGTAATACAGGAAGTACAGGTGCAACTGTCTCCATTTGATGTAAAGCTGGGCAATTTTACCGGCGGCAGTGTAAACGCTGTAACCAAAAGCGGTTCCAATGATTTTCACGGATCCGTGTATGGATACGGACGCAACCAAACCCTTGTTGGCAAAAGCGTAGACGGATTAAAAACCAAAATAGGGTCTGATTTTTACGATTACCAGTATGGCGCTACACTGGGCGGACCAATTGTAAAAAACAAATTGTTCTTTATTGTAAACTTTGAACAGACCCGCAGGCAGGAACCTACTTTTTATAATGCAGGCGATCCCGGTGCGGCGGTAACGGTGGCCGATGCTACCAGCATCTACAACAACCTGAAAACAAAATACAATTACGATGCGGGCTCCTACCTGGGCGCGTATAAAATTTTTACAAAGAGCGACAAGGTGTTTGCGCGTATGGACTATAATATCAATAACGCCAACACACTTACCGTGCGCGCCATTTATACTAATGGCTGGGGAAACAACCTGGAACGCACCAGTACCAATTTCCAGTTCGGTTCTACAGATTTTACGCAATACACAAAAAATATAAATCTTACAGCGGAATTAAAATCAAAAATCAGCAATGGTGTAAGCAACCAGTTTAATGCCAGCTATATTAAAGTGCATGAATACCGCGATTTCCCCGGTACGCTTTCTCCCCTGATGGATATCGGTGGTGGCGCCGTTTGGGCAGGTACCTGGAGGGAAGCTTCTATATATAACATGAAGCAGCAAACTTTTGAGATCAGCGACAATGTTACCGTTGTAAAAGGCATTCATAAATTTACATTTGGTACACACAATGAATTTTATAATCTGACCTATGGATTTATTAATTCGTGGAATGGCCGCTGGGAATATTCGAATCTGACCAACTTCCTGGCAGATAAGCCCAGCCGCATCCGCGGAGCTTATACAATAGATCCCAAATACCCCAATGACCGGAATGCACTGTATAACAATCCCCCCAATCCTTTTAAAGTGGCGTTAACGAGTGTATATGTTCAGGATGAAATTTCGCCCAGCAAACGGTTTAAAATAACACCGGGCTTACGCGTTGATTACCCCTTCCTTACAAAACAAATTCCGGCCGACAAAGATTTTGCAACGGCCAACAACAATACCAGCAGCCCCACTTATTCCAACACCCCGTTCAATGCATTTAGCAATAAATGGCTGGGAACCGCCACCCTTTCTCCCCGTATTGGTTTTAACTGGGATGTAAATGGCAATCAAAAATTCGTGTTGCGCGGTGGAGCAGGTGTTTTTGTAGGAAGAATGCCTTTTGCATGGCTGGGTTACGCAGAAACACTTTCCGGCGGTGTATATAACAATATTGATTTCAGGCCTTCTGCTACCAATACGGTGGGGGGTAACACTACCATTCCATTGGCGATTAATCCTCTTTACCTGAAAGATACCATCAATGCGCACGCATTGGCCAGTGCAAATGCCGCCAATACAAGAGAGGTTGACGTAATCGACAACCATTTCAAACTGCCCCGTGTGCTGAGAACCAACCTGGCTGCTGATTTTAAATTTGGCAACGGGTATAAATTAACACTGGACGTTTTATATACAAAGACACTGTACGATGTAAAATTCCAGCAGATAAATATCAAAGACCAGCTTGAATACTACACATCAGGTCCAACACAATCGCCGGTATATACGGGCGGCAAACTAAACAGCCAGTATTCAAATGTTTACCTGTTAACCAACACAAAAGAAGGTTACCGGTACAACCTTACTGCGCAGTTGAGTAAAGTAACCAATAACCTGAAGCTGGGAAATAACCATAGCCTGAATATAAACTGGAGCGCTGCTTATACCTATGGCGTCAGCAAAGACCTCAGCAATGGTATCCGCAACTCATTCCAGTCGAATTTTGAAGTAAACCCGGCTATTGTGGCAAACAACCCGCAACTGGCGTATTCAAACTTTGATTTGCGCCACCGCATTGTGGCTACTTTGGGAACGAACTGGATATGGAACGCAGTTAATACTACGTCCCTGTCATTTTTCTATTCAGGACAATCGGGCAACCCGTACACCGTGGTGTATAATTCAGGTGGAGCGCCATTTGGAAATGCTGCCAATGCTAACCTGCCCTATATTCCAAAAGATCAAAGCGATATAAGACTGGCAGACAATGGCAGCTATACTGCCGCACAGCAGTGGAATGATCTGAATGCTTTAATAAGCGGCGACAAATACCTTAATTCAAGGAGGGGTCAATATGCAGAAAGAAACGGCCTTCGTACCCCCTGGAACCAGGATCTTGATTTAAAACTGATGCATGAGTTTAAGCTCAGCAAAACAAACAAATCGCAAAGCATTCAAATCAGTTTCGATATTTTCAATGTATTGAACCTGCTGAACAACGATTGGGGGCATATTACCTTTGTTACCAACGTTAATAACTATACCGCCAACCTGTTAACATTTGTGAAAGATGCCAATGGTGTGGCACCAGGCAAACCTTCTTCCGGTTACCTGCCCACCTTTAATTTTAATAGACCCACCGGCCTTGATGGACACTACTATACGGTTGACCCCATCAATTCGCGCTGGCAGGGCCAATTGGGTATAAAATATAATTTTTAACACCATAAATATTTCATTTCAAAAAGGGTGCTTTACGGCACCCTTTTTTATTTTCCCGACCCGGTATTGCTGATGCATTTTAAACACTCCGTTACAAAGCGCGTAACAAAAAAAATATTTACCTTGTGCCGGAAGGCAAATAATGAGGCAAAGCAAATCATACAAAATACTATGGCTGGCAAAGCTGCCCCTGCTTTTGTTGTATACATCCTTTTTTATAGTGCAGCTTTTTTACAATTTTGATATTGCTGCCCGTGTTTCCGCGACGCCTTACCTGGCTGTTCAAAAGAATGATGCAAACGCAAATAGCCGCCATCATGCAGCCATAAAAAAAGCAACAACACCCACAGATAAAAAAGAGGGGGTCCGGCTAAACAAACGCTATCACCCGCAACCGGCAATTACCTGCCATACAGCTGTAATGAAACCCCTGGTGTGTTATGTTTCTTCAAAACTGCATGTTCATTATAGCCGGGGTTTTATCCCTTCTTCGCTCAGGGCAACCCATTCTCTGCGGGGCCCACCCAATGTTGTTTAACCATTGCGGATAACAACATTTTTCATTTCAAACATATAGTATGATCACTTTCTGCAGAAGAAAGATCTGCTGCCTGTGGCCGTTGCTGTTATTCATATATGCAGCACCACTGCTTGGGCAACAGAAAAATTATCATTTGCCGGAACTGGCAGAAGCGGCAAAAAATCATTTACCGGTATTGATGCAAAAACGGGCGCTACTGGGCGAAGCCAGGGCCTCGGTAACAGATATCAGGCATTCTTTTCTTCCACAATTAAAAATAAGCGACCAGGTAAACCTTGGCACCGACAACTCCATTGCGGGCAGTTATTTGCCGGTTGGCATTACGCCTTCTTCTTCGGCGGGCGTAAGGGCAGATAATATATACCAGCCGGCTACCGGCAATATCGGCGCCTTGTATGGTGAGTATGAATTGGTGAATTTTGGCCTGAACAGCGCCCGCTTAAAAACTGCGGAAGCATTTGTTGATTTACAGCAGGCCGATCTTGACAGGGAATTGTACCTGTTGCAAGCCGCTGTGGCAAGAACCTATTTTAACGTACTGAAAAGCCAGTACAGGCTGGACGCCGACCGGCAAAATGTAAACAGGTACGACAGCATTTTTAAAGTGATAAGGGCCCTTACTGCAAGTGGCATCAGGCCTGGCGCTGACTCGTCTCTTGCGAGAGCCGAATTATCAAAAGCAATGATTACCTATAACCAAACGCTGGGCAGCATTAACCAGTTAAAGGATCAACTGGGTTATTTAACGGGCATATCGCCGCAAAATTTTTATATTGACAGTCTTGCCGGCAGCTTTATAAACAGCCGGCCCGCGCCCATCAGTTTGCCCGCAGATACAGGTTCCAATCCACTGATTGATTTCTATGTAAAGCAAAATAATATTTATGTAAGTAATCAAACACTTATTAAGAAATCTTACCTGCCCAGGATATTACTGGCAGCCAGTGCATGGACCAGGGGATCTTCTATTCAATACAACGACGATTATAAAGCGCTTTCATCGGGCCTGGGTTACCAACGGTTCAATTATACGGCAGGTATTGCGGTTACTTACAATCTCTTTAGCGGATTGTACAAAAAAGACAAGCTGGCCATCAACCAGTTCCAGGTGCAGGCCGGCAACTATGCGCTGGAGCAGCAAAAGCTGGCTATTTCACTGGCTGCCGAACAGGCGAATCGTGTATTGGAAGTAAACGAGGCCAACCTGTCGGAATTACCCGTTCAGTTAAAATCGGCTGCCGATACTTACCGGCAGAAAGCTGCACAATATAAAGCTGGTATCATTTCACTGATAGATCTTACCAACGCATCATTTGTTTTGTACCGCTCGCAGACAGATTATATACAAACCATCAGCGACTGGTGGCTGGCGCAACTGGACAAAGCGGTTGCCGGCGGAAACCTCATTCAATTCATTCAACTTATAAAATAAATTTTATGGTGCGAGCTGCTTTAAAAAAGCCCATTGCCATATTGGTATTGTTTATTGGCCTGCTGCTGTTTTCTGTAGTGGCAGTCCGAAGCATATCAATAGACATCTTTCCAAAACTTAATTCACCCACGATATACGTAATTGAACAGTATGGCGGCATGAGCGCCAAACAAATGGAAGGATTTTTTGCCACGCGTATGCAGGACCAGTTCCTGTATGTAAATGGCATAAAGAACATTGAAAGCAAAAATATTCAGGGGCTGGCATTGGTGAAGCTGAGTTTTTATGAGAATACAGATATGGCCGAAGCCACGGCACAGGTGGCCCTGCAATCGAACAGGATGCTGGCCTTTTTCCCCCAGGGTTCATTGCCACCACAGGTAGTCCGTTTTGATGCGTCTTCATTGCCTGTGGGTGAACTGGTGTTCAGCAGTAAAACGAAATCTTTAAAAGACATGTTTGATCTGGCATTGACCAGAATAAGACCCCTGTTTGCAACGGTTCCGGGCCTTTCTGCAGCACCGGCTTTTGGTTCCAATGCCAGAACGGTTTTAATTAATGTAGATCCAGGCAAACTGAGTACCTATAATTTGTCTGCCGACGAAGTAGTAGAAGCCATTGCAAAAAACAATGCTACCACACCTTCGGGCAATCTGAGGGTAGACAGCACCATGTATGTAACCTCGGTAAATTCACTGGAAGACAAAGTGGAGCAATTTGATAATATACCCATTAAAAGCAATGGCAGCAGCACGGTATTTATCAGAGATGTTGCCAGGGTGGCAGATGGCGCCGATGTAACAGTAGATTATGCATTGGTAAACGGGAAAAGATCAGTGTATATACCGGTTGTAAAAACAGCAGATGCTTCTACCTGGGAAGTAGTACAATTACTCCGGTCAAAGCTGGGTGAAATGAAAAGCCTGTTGCCTGACGACGTAAACATCAGCTATGAATTTGACCAGAGTGTTTTTGTAATCAATGCAGCCAAAAGTTTAATGACGGAAGGAATATTGGGTGCGATCTTAACCGGTCTTATGGTATTGCTTTTTTTGCAGGACTGGCGAAGCAGTATCATTGTTATTATAACCATTCCGGTGGCGGTATTAGGGTCCGTATTATTGCTGAAACTGGCCGGCCAAACAATCAATATAATGACGCTGAGCGGACTGGCGCTGGCTATTGGCGTTTTGGTTGACCAGGCAACAGTGACCATTGAAAATATTCATCAGCACCTGGAAATGGGAAAAGGTAAAAAACAGGCTATCCTGGATGCCTGCTCAGAAATATCCTTTCCATTATTGCTGATACTGCTTTGTATTCTTGCCGTGTTTGCACCTGCGCTGGTAATGAGCGGCGTACCCAAAGCCATGTTTTTGCCCCTGTCTTTATCCATTGCTTTTGCCATGATTGTTTCTTTTGTGGCAGCACAAACCCTGGTGCCGGTAATTGCCAACTGGTTACTGAAAGAACAGTTGTTTCATTACAATCACAGTAAACCACATGCACATGCCGGACTGGCGCTGGATGCATCGGAAATTGATGAAATAAAAGAACATGCACAACAGGATGAAAAACACCCGGAAGAAAACGGTTTTTTTCAAAAATTAAAAACAGGGCTGGCTTCCTGGCTGCAAAAAAGAATGCCCGGCCGTAAACCCATTGTACTTATTTATTTGTTGCTGGCCACGGCCGCAGCGGGATATTGTTTTATGATAACCGGCAAAGACTTATTGCCCAAAACCAATAATGGCCAGTTGCAGCTTCGTATCAGGGAACCGGATGGAACGCGGTTAGAGGTAACCGAGAGCGTCACAAAGGAGGTACTCAATATTATAGATTCAACGGTGGGTCATCACATCGCTATCAGTTCGGCATTTGTGGGGTTGGTGCCCTCCAACTTTGGCACCAGTAATTTATACATTTTCAACAGTGGTACACATGAAGCGGTTATACAGGTAAACCTGGACGAGGGCTATAAAATAGAAACCGAAGTATTAAAAGAAACCCTGCGTACCAATATTTCCGCACGTTTTCCCCGTCTTAAGATTTCTTTTGAGCCAATAGAACTTACAGAAAAAATAATGGCCCAGGGCGCATCCACGCCAGTAGAAGTAAGAATAGCCGGAAAAAATATGAATGACATTCAAAATTACGCGGAAAAATTACTGGTGGAATTAAAGAAGGTGCCTTACCTGCGCGATGTGCAGATAGCGCAACCCTTGCATTTCCCGACTATTAATATTGCTGTTGACCGGCAGAAACTGGCGTTGATGGGCCTTTCGCTGGAAAATGTTTCGCGCAGCATCACCGCCACTACTTCTTCCAGCCGTTATACCAGTAAAAACTTCTGGCTGGATGATCGCACGTCCTATACCTACCAAACCCAGGTGCAGGTGCCGGAATACATCATGAATTCTGCCGGGGCATTGCAGGAAACGCCGTTGGTAAAGGGGCAGCAGCGGCCACTGTTATCGGAAGTAGCAACGCTTTCAACAGACAGTCTTCCCGGCGAGTATGACAGAAGCGGACCGCGGCGGTTCATTACCGTTAGTGCCAATGTATATAAAAAGGATTTGGGCACCGCAACAAACGCTGTGCAGAAGGCATTAAAAGATTGCGGCGCGGCGCCCACCGGAGTGCTGGCTGAAATAAAGGGGATGTCTTCACTGCTGATAGAAACATTGTCATCGCTGCAAACGGGTTTAATAGCCGCCATTGCAGTGATACTGTTATTGCTGGCTGCCAATTACCAGTCGTTTGGTTTGTCGGTGACGGTGCTGGCAACCGTACCTGCAGTATTGCTGGGTTCATTGCTAATGTTACTGGCAACAGGCGCCACCTTAAACCTGCAATCCTATATGGGTATTATTATGGCTGTGGGCGTTTCAGTGGCCAATGCCATTCTTATAGTAACCAATGCAGAGGCATTACGCATAGAATACAAAGACCCCTTTAAGGCAGCAATTGTTGCTGCAAGCGTCCGGTTGCGGCCAATCCTTATGACCAGCCTTGCCATGATTGCCGGTATGATACCTATGGCAAGCGGTATGGGTGAAGCGGGCGATCAGTCTGCTCCGCTGGGCAGGGCGGTTATTGGCGGGCTGGCGGCCTCTACCGTTGCTGCCTTGTTTATAGTTCCCCTGGTGTACGGCTGGGTGCAGCAAAAAACTTCTTTCAAATCAGTATCATTATTACCAGAAGATTCGAACCAATAAAATTTACGCAATGAAATACCATATTATAGGCATTTTTGGCTTTTTGTTAATTACATCGTGTTCGGAAAATATAGCACGTGAAAATAAACCGGCAAAAAAAGACAGTACACCTGTTCAGCAATATGTATTGGCAACCGTAGAGAAAGCCGGTGTTGCCACAACAATTAAGTTGCCCGCGCAACTGGCCGCTTACCAGGAAGTAAGCATATTTCCGAAAGTAAATGGCTATGTTGAATCAGTACAGGTTGATATTGGTTCAAAAGTTTCAAAAGGCAAACTACTAATGGTGCTGGAAGCGCCGGAGCTGTTACAGGCCGCTCTGCAGGCCAAAGAAAGATACGCCCGCAACAAAGCAAATTTTTCAATTGATAAGGAGCAGTACCATCGTTTCCAGGAAGCCGCTGCTACGGAAGGTGCCGTTTCCCCACTGGACTTATCAACACTGAGGGCAAAGATGGAAGCCGACAGCGCATTATGCAACGCGGAGAAATTAAACTGGCAAATGCAGGAAACCATGATGGGCTATTTACAGGTAACAGCGCCGTTTAATGGTGTAATTACAGAACGCAACGTGCACCCGGGCGCCCTGGTAAGCGCTACGGCAAAAGACAAACCCATGCTTGAATTGAAACAGATTGATCATTTGCGTTTGCAGGCAGATATACCGGAGGCGGTTGCCGCCACTTTAAAAGAGAGAGACACCGTATTGTTTTATGTAAATGCACTGCCCGGAAAAAAAATGACAGGATTAATAAGCAGGCAGGCCATGAATATGAATAGCCAATACCGGTCGGAAAGAATGGAAATAGATGTTGATAACAAGAAAGGGTTGTTAACACCAGGTATGTATGCCAATGTGGTTATTTACACAAAGGGAAATATGAATGCACTTACCGTACCGGCATCTTCGGTGGTTACTTCTACAGAAAGGAAATATGTGTTGCTTTCAAAAAACGGCAGGATTGTTAAAACAGACGTAAGCACAGGTAACGAAACAATGGGTAAAATAGAAATTTATGGTGGACTGCAGCCCGGCGACAAAATAATCGCCAATGCCAATGATGAAATAAAAGAAAGCAATTAATGAGGAGTGCAGATTTTTAAATAAAAGGTAAACACCTGCGGTGTTCGGTTTGAACCCTTAACGCCGCAGGTATTGTTTAACCCGGGGACACGCTGTCTCTCTTCACGGATATAATAATAGGATTAAACCTGTCCGGGCATCCTGAATGATGCCATATGCAATGTTTAGCCTTTGTTAATGAAATGAGAACGAATGGGGCTGTAAAGGTTAACAGGGTTTATTTGTGTTTTTACTATAGCAGGAAAGGAAAATCCCTGAGCAGCCCTGCCAAGGCCGGTTTCACAAAATAATTTTTTACTTTTTCCGTTTTTATGCTATCATTGCACTGGAATCAGGCTGGTTAGTTCATTCCATTAATCTACAGCTCATCAGTTTTTTCATTCCGTCACTATCATTTCATTTCAAAATTTTTTTTTCAACAACCTTGTACAGATCCAGGTTTTTTTGATTTTGATGACTAATACTCCATTATGTACGACATTTTGCAACTGAACGACATGCTCGTTCCTGAATTGCTCGATATTGCTGAGCAAATTAAAATCCCCAATGCCAAAAAGCTTGACAAACAGGCCCTTATATATCAAATACTTGACAAACAAGCAGTTGCAGCCAGTGCTACCAAGGGCACAGAAGATAAAGGCAAAAGAAAGCGGATTGTAAAAACATCTACCGCTCATTCAACTGAAGAAGCTATTGTAGAAAGCGGCGATGATAAACCGGTGAAACAGGAAACCAGGAAACATGTTGCCAGAAAAGAAGAAAAACCTGTTGTTGTAAAAAAAGGACGGAAAAAAGCAGGGGAAGAAATTCCTGAAATTTCCACTGTTAATGAAGAGCCCGATGAGTCGGACGAAGAAGACGGAAACCGCAATAACAATATTGAAGAGGGGAACAGGGTACAGCAAATATCTTCAGAACAGCAACCCCAGTCAAACAACCAGCATCAGCCACAGTTAGCTCAACCAGCCGAACCCCAGCGCAACAACAATTTCCAGCAACAGCGAAGAAGCAGTGATGTTTTCAATATAGAATTTGATGGCATTATACAGGGCGAAGGTGTTTTGGAAATGATGCCCGATGGCTATGGCTTCCTGCGCAGCAGTGATTATAATTATTTGAGTTCGCCCGATGATGTATATGTATCGCCTTCACAGATAAAACTATTCGGTTTAAAAACCGGAGACACCGTATTTGGCGCTGTAAGGCCACCTAAAGAAGGGGAAAAATATTTCGCTTTATTAAAAGTTGAAACCATTAATGGCAAGGGCCCCGAAGAAGTACGCGACCGCGTACCATTTGATTACCTGACACCGCTGTTTCCATTTGAGAAACTGAATTTGTTCACCAGTCCGTCTGATTATTCAACGCGCATCATGGACTTGTTTACACCCATCGGAAAGGGGCAGCGCGGATTGATTGTGTCTCAACCAAAGACCGGCAAAACAATGTTGTTAAAAGCGGTGGCCAATGCCATTGCAGAAAACCACCCGGAGTGTTACCTGATGATTGTGCTGGTAGATGAGCGCCCGGAAGAGGTAACCGATATGGAACGAAGCGTTAAAGCCGAAGTGATTGCCTCCACTTTTGATGAACCCGCAGAAAAGCACGTAAAGGTTTCCACCATGGCTTTGCAAAAAGCAAAACGGTTGGTAGAATGCGGCCACGATGTAGTGATATTGCTGGATTCTATAACGCGTTTGGCAAGGGCTCATAATACCGTTGCACCAGCAAGCGGTAAAGTATTGAGCGGTGGTGTGGAAGCAAATGCATTGCAAAAACCGAAACAGTTTTTTGGGGCAGCCCGTAAAATTGAAAACGGGGGATCGCTTACCATTCTTGCAACTGCGCTGATTGATACCGGTTCAAAAATGGAGGAAGTTATTTTTGAAGAATTTAAAGGAACAGGTAATATGGAACTGCAATTGGACAGGCGCCTGGCCAACCGGCGTATTTTTCCGGCCATCGATCTAACGGCCTCCTCTACCCGCAGGGATGATTTATTGTTAGACAGGGATGTACTGCAGCGTATGAACCTGCTGCGTGTTTTCCTTGGAGACATGAACACCGAAGAAGCAATGAACGAATTGCTGAAACGTATGCGGGGTACCAAAAGCAATGAAGAATTCCTGGCCAGCATGAACAGGTAATTGATTTTAATATAGAAAAAACCCGGAAAAATTTTCCGGGTTTTTGTATTTTGCAGGGCTTCCCCGAATCTGTTTGATTTACCAGCACGTAAAATGCAACCGCATAAAGAAAGCCATTAAATATGTTATACGGATGTAATCATATTGGCGGTTTTTTAAATCAATTTTGACAGATATACAGTAATTTCGCCATCATAATAACAGCTTTTGATTATATAAAACAAACAACACTATGCACCTTAAACAATTATTGCTGCCTGCACTGGCTTCGTTGCTATTATTTCCTTCTTGTGTAAGCAACAAAAAATTTAAAGCCGAACAACTTAGGTATGCTGCCCTTGATTCTACCTATAAAAGTTTGCAGGGTTCTTTAAAAACCTGTGAAGATGAAAGAGCAGATGTCGCTAAGAAAAAAATGTTATCAGACGCAGAAATTGAAAGCCTGAACAAACAAATTGCGTTTCTTAAAGAGAACAATACACAGGCACTTAAACAACTGCAGGATCTGTCGGTAATTTCAAGTTCGCAGGCAGAAAGCATTAAAAAGTCGATGGAAAACATTGGTGCCAAAGATTCTTATATTCAGGATTTACAGGCTTCTATGGCACGTAAAGATTCTTTGAACATGGCATTGGTAATGAACCTTAAAGGCGCCATAGGTAATTTAGACGATAAGGATATCAATATTAAAGTTGATAAAGGAGTGGTGTACATAGATATCTCCGATAAATTGTTATTTAAAAGCGGCAGCTACGATATAACTGAAAATGCCAAACAGGTATTGGGTAAAGTAGCAGCGGTATTAAAAGCACAGCCAGATATTGAGTTTATGGTGGAAGGACACACAGACAATGTTGGCTTTAGTAAAGGCGTATTGATTGACAACTGGGATTTGAGTGTTAAACGATCTACTTCTGTAGTGCGCATTCTTCAAAACCAATACGGATTAGACCCGGCTAAGATTGCCGCCGCCGGCCGCAGCGAATACAAACCGGTTGCCGATAACAGCACAGCAGAAGGAAAGGCTGCCAACCGCAGAACAAGAATTGTAATTTTGCCGCAACTGGATCAGTTCTTTAAATTACTTGAAACAAAGAAACAATAAGAAGTCATCATAGTTTTTTGCACAAAGCCATCCCGCAACGGATGGCTTTTTTATTACGCAGCCAGCAATTTTACCGGCAACATTAATTGAAATAAAAACGGATTAGGTGCTTGCACTTAGGTGTATACCAGAAAACATAGTATTTTTATTTTATCCATTGATGGCTGCCTAATTTTTAATGTTTTATATCATTTTCCCGGAATTGTATCGTTCTATAAATGGCAGCAATAATATTTCCGTAGCAGAACTCCTGAGGTAAAATATGACAACCATTTTTCGTGTAGTGATCAGTGTCCTTTTGATGGGTTTTTGTTGCCAATCAGCCTTAGCACAAATTCCGGAGAATGCGCCTCCCCAGGCAAAAAAAGGAACGCTGGATCTCCGTTACAGCAATCTTTCTGCAAAACCTGTATCATTGAATGGCGAATGGTGTTTTTACTGGAAGCAATTGCTGCAACCCGGAGACAGCCTGCCCATTGAACAGAGCTATACCCAATATCCGCAATTATGGAATAAGAAAAAATGGAATGGCCAAACGCTTTCTGCCGAAGGCTATGCCAGCTATTCCCTTACTGTTATACTGCCAAAGAAGAGAAGCAGGCTGGCGCTGGAAATTCCGGATGTATACAGCAGTTATACATTGTTTGTAAATGGAAAACAAATAGCCCAGAATGGAAAGCCTTCCAGTAATGCGGGCGGGGCTGTTCCATTCTGGGCAACCAAAGTAGTTGGCCTGGAAAATAATTCTGATACCCTTCACTTATTGATGCAGATAGCCAATTTCTGGCATGCAAAAGGAGGTTCCTACAAAGACATCATTATTGGAGACAAAGAACAGCTGATTTTAAAATACCACCAGAATACTGCACTTGATCTTATTCTTGCCGGGTGTCTGTTTATGGGTGGACTTTTTTTCTGGGGACTTTCTGTGTTTGGAAGAAATGACCGAATCATCTTTTATTTTTCTCTTTTTTGTATCGTTACCAGCTATCGGATGATCGGTACAGATTTGTACGTACTACATTCCCTTTTTCCCGGCCTGAACTGGTTTGTATCTATAAAACTCGAATACCTCTCACTTGTACTGGGGGTTGCATTGTTTTCACAGTATACAAGAATGTTGTATCCAAAAGACATCATTCCGCTGGTAATGAAAACCATTATCTGGCTTTGTGTGCTGTATGCCGCAATTATTCTTGTACTGCCCGCAGTTATATTTACAGCATTGCTGAATTTTTTCCTGGTAGTAATGTTCCTGTACATAGTGTATGCGTTTTATGTATATATACAGGCGGTGCTGCGCAGACGAAACGGGTCCTTGTACGCCTTAATGAGCAGCGGCGTTATGCTGCTGGTATACTTCATTGTAAACCTTCAGTATTTTAATATTATTCCCGAGCTAAAGCTGTTTGTATTTGCGGGTTATGTCGCTTTTTTCTTTTTACAATCGCTGGTATTGTCGCACCGGTTCTCAGACATATTGCAGCAGGCGGCCGCCGAAGCACAACAGGGCCTGAAGGCAAAATCAGAGTTCCTGTCTACCATGTCGCACGAAATACGCACACCGCTGAATTCTGTAATAGGCATGGCGCATTTGCTGAAAAGAAGTGAACCAAGAAGCGATCAGCAGCAACATCTGAATGTATTGTTGTTCTCTGCCAATAACCTGCTTTCTATTGTAAATAATATTCTCGATTACAATAAGATAGAGGCTGGCAAGATAAGTATTGAACAAATTGCTATGGATCTGCCGTCAATGGCCACAAACATTATTGCCGGCCTGCAAAACCTGGCCGATGATAAGCTGGTCGGCTTAAAACTTATCATTGACCCCCTGCTAACAAAAAAAGTTATTGGCGATCCTACGCGTACCAGTCAGGTGTTAAACAACCTGGTACACAATGCTATTAAGTTTACTAAAGAAGGTTCTGTAACACTGTCGCTGAAAACAGAAAAAATAGAAGCCGGAACAATTACCATTAAGATAGCGGTAACAGATACCGGTATTGGTATAGCGCCGGAAAAACAGCAGCTTATTTTTGAAAGGTTTACGCAGGCCGATTCATCTACATCGCGCAGCTTTGGTGGTACAGGGCTGGGTCTTTCCATCAGCAAAAAAATCCTGGAAATGCAGGGCTGTCAGCTTCAGTTGAAAAGTGCGCCTGGAAAAGGATCAGAGTTTTATTTTACCCAAACCTTTGTGCTTACCGATGAAGAGGTGCAGATAAATACGCCTGCTGCCGATCAGCATGCCGTGGAAGATGCAAAAGCGTTGCAGGATATAGCCATATTGCTGGTAGAAGACAATCCCCTGAATGTATTGGTGGCACAGGCTTTTCTTGAGCGTTGCGGGGCTGTAATTGATGTTGCGGACAATGGAGAAGAGGGGCTTGAAAAATTCAACCCCTCCAAACACCGGATAATATTAATGGACCTTGACATGCCTGTAATGGATGGTTATGAGGCAACCAGGCGTTTGAGAGCAATGGGAGAAAACCTGCCGATTATTGCACTTACAGCCAGCCTGCCCAAAGAAGTAGAAAGTGAAGTATACGCGGCAGGACTTACTGATATTATTGTAAAGCCTTTTGACCCGGATGAATTATTCAGGGTAATACTGCAGCATTTGAAGGCAATAGCCGCCTGAAACGATGCGCTTATTGAATAGAATAGTGTGCTTAATACCGGTAACAAACCGCATTGATATTCATGCCGGCTCCTACTGAAGCAAACATTATTACATCTCCTTTATGCAGCACGTGATCTTCCACCTGGTTCTTCAGCACCAAATCATATAAAGTGGGAACGGTGGCCACAGAACTGTTGCCCAGCCAATGAATGCTCATGGGCATAATGTATGGCGGATGTTGAGGCATTCCATATAATTTATAGAACTCGCTGATGATGGCTTCATCCATCTTTTCGTTGGCCTGGTGAATGAAGATTTTTTTCAAATCAGCAATCGCCACCCCACTTTTATCAAGACAATCTTTCATGGCTGCCGGAACATGCTTCATAGCGTATTCATATACTTTCCGGCCCTTCATCTTCATGAAACCAATATGCTGACCGCTTTCGGGGTTGTTGGACTTGCCCATGTTTATATAATTCACTTCCTTAACAGTATGGCTTTGCATACTGGCGCTTAAAATACCACTGCCGTTTTCGGCTACTTCTTTGTATTCCAGTATACAGGCGCCCGCACCATCGGCAAAAATCATACTATCACGATCATACAAATCAATTATCCTTGATAATGTTTCAGCGCCTATTACCAGGCATTTCTTGGCAAGCCCGGCCTTTAAAAATGCATCGGCCTGTATGATACCCTGTATCCAGCCGGGGCATCCAAAAAGAATATCGTAGGCAACACAACCGGGGTTTACTATTCCCAACCGGTGCTTTACCCGGCTGGCAAGCGAAGGCGTTGCATCCATTTGTATGGTACCCTTTGCTACATCGCCAAAATTATGGGCCAGAATAATCTGGTCAATGGTTTCAGGATCGGTGCCGCTGTCCTCAATTGCCTTGCCTGCAGCGGCAGTTGCAAGATCCGATGCATTCATTGTTTCGGATGCATAACGGCGGCTGCTGATTCCCGTTATTTTCCTGAACTTTTCAACTATTTCCGATGAAGGCGCTTCCAGGCGTTGGTTGCCGTCTGTATAAAAAACGTGTTGAAAAAAATCTTTATTAGACACGATGTCCGTCGGAATGTAAGAACCCGTACCTGTTATTACAGAACGTAGCATAGAAGCAATCCCTTTTGTATAAAATGTTTATCTCTGTGATGAAGATACCAAAAAAAAGAACGGCTGTTTTATCTTTTTGCACTGATTGCCGGACGCTTTAAAATAGTAGCGCCGACTATTTTCCCCCGATTTCTACATTTTTCCCCTTAACAATTCTTTCACTTGCGGTTGTAACTGACTTAAAATGTGCCAGTAAGCTGTTTTAATCCATTGGCAGGTGCTAAAGGCATGTTTGTTGTCTTTTTAAGGACAATAAATTTTATTACCTAACAAATTAAAACCTCGTTATGGAACATACTAAATTTAAAAGATCCAAAAAACGCAAGACAGAACATATCGTATTTGAATTGCCTGCAAACGGACAGACCTATAGTGTAAGCGCAACACCATTTAGCCTGGCCACCGGCGAAATTTGTTACAGGGTAAGTTATGCTAACGGACCAGTACACGTGTTTAATTGGGATGAAGGCCTGAACCGTTATGCAGCAACGGAATTGCAGGCGGGTATTATGCCACCGGCAATAGAAATGAAGATTGCAGAAAGATTGAATGAGCACGCATCTGCATTGCAGGATGCGGCCTAGTATATTTTTAATACAGAGAAAATCAGGGTGATATCCGGGAACTCCCGGGACAATTAAAACCGGCATGGCTGTATAAGCGATGCCGGTTCTTTTTTTATTCCGTTGATTTAATACCCGTATCGGTAAAAATTAATTTTCGTTCCTTGTAGAGCCGGCCTGTTACCATTTTAAATGTCTTTTTGCTCATACCAAAAACATCATAAATTTCTTCGGGCGAAGATTTATCATAATAAGGAAGGTAGCCATTGCTTTCTTTTAGTAAGCGGAGTATTTTTCCCGATTCGTCTTCAACCCTTGTATAACCAGGTTTGCCGGCAACCACGTCAATTTTATTGTCGGGTCTTATATGTTTAATAAATCCTTCAAACCGGTCGCCCACCTGTATGTTGCGGTAAATTTCGTTATTATGCAAAACGCCGGTATGCAGGTTATTAATAATGACTACATAGCCAATATCGCTTTTTCTGTACACCACCAGGTTTACCAGGTCCCTTTCCTTTACGGTAAGTGTTTCATTGCTTAATTCGAATTCCAGTTTTTCTGTAGCAGCAGCCCGGCCTGTCTGCACATCTATATACACTTTTACCAGGTAATAACCGCCCACCCGCATACCACTCAGTTGTTTACTGCGTGGCACAAACAAATCCTTCATTAGCCCCCAGTCTAAGAAAGCACCCTGGTTATTAACAGTAACGGCCTGCAATAAGGCTATCTCACCGGCAATGGCTTTTGGTCTTTGTGTAGTAGCTATAAGACGGTCTTCCGAGTCGTGATAAACAAATACTTCCAGTAGGTCGCCCACTTTGGCCTGCGCAGGCACAAAACGTTTCGGCAGCAACAATCCTTCTTTGCCATCTTCCAAAAAAGCGCCAAATGCCGTAAAACGTTGTACCGCCAGCTTATTATATACACCCACTTTAACCATACAGTAAATTAAACTTTGCCGAAGGTAAGCAATGTGGCGCTTATCCCCGATCCCTGTCTTTCTGTGGGTTTGGCAGGATATTTAAAGCGGAGCTTTATACAGGCAAATCGCCCGGTATTCATATTTAATAAGCAGGAAACAGCATGCGGTTAACAAAAACTGGTTACTGGTTGTACTGCTGTTACGAAATTGAAATGCGGCTTTAAATTTTTAAAACGTAAAGCCCGTAATGTTGGGGTACACAAAAAATTGTTGTTTTCAATACCGCAGCATATCTTTATAAGAGTAAAAATCTGGTTCACACTACTACTTCCCGCAGCAGAACCTCTTGTGGGATATTTTTCTTTGCTTTTTTGCCGCCTCCAACGGATCCGTTTTACCCTGGTTAATATGTATAACAGTGAGGCGCCGTACCTGCGTAGAAATAAATAGCACTTTAATTGTGGCGACCAAACGCCGGTTAATATTTAAACAGGTATTCTAAACACTAAACCTTTTTTTATGAAGAAGCTGTACGCGGCTATTGTATTCCTCATTTTTATTGCACCCATTAAAACGCATGCCCAGGCAACTGGCGTGGGCAGCCGGATGAACGAAGTTTTTATGCGCACCGATCTGGCGGCAGGGCCTACCCGCTTATACGATCCCTGGGAAATAACTTATGGCCCCGATGGCTTTTTATGGATCACCGAAGCAAAGCCTTATAAAGTATACCGGATGGATCCCAATACTGGGGTAAAAACCGCCGTACTTGATTTGTCAAATACCGGGTCTTTTTTGCCGGCTTTATTCAGGCGCACCTTTCCAATAAACAATGATCCCTGGCCGCAGGGTGGTATGGCGGGCCTGGCCATTCACCCCGATTTTATGAACCCTGTTTCGCCCAAAAAATATGTATATGTTTCTTATGTGCATTCCTACGACAGTGTTTCTGTTAATCCTAACGGGGGCTCTTTTTTTACCAACTGGATTGTACGGTTTACCTATAATACCAGCACCAGCCAGTTAGAAAATCCTGTTGCGCTTTGTGATACATTGCCCGGCAGCAATGATCACAATTCTCAACGTATGATCATCGCGAAAGTAAATGGCGTGCCCTATCTTTTTTATGCACAGGGAGACATGGGTGCCGGACAGTTTAATAACCTGGCAAGAACCAATCATGCGCAGGATATTGCTTCCTACGAGGGAAAAATTCTGCGCTTTAACCTTACGGACGATGGCGATGCAGGCCTGCTGGACAAATGGATCCCCAACGACAATCCTTTTAATACTACCACACCGTTAAAACAAAGTGCAGTGTGGGCGACAGGCATCCGCAACAACCAGGGCTTTGCCTATGATAGTGTAAAAAATATTTTATATGGGTCTTCGCATGGGCCTTACAGTGATGATGAGATAAATATTGTGGAACGGGCAAAAAACTACGGTCACCCGCGGGTGGTGGGTTATGCCAGTGACCATAATTACGATGGTGCCAAAGCCGGCCCTGTCAATAGCTCGCTGCCCCTTATTTACAATGAAATGAAGTATGCATCCGATACCATTGGCGCCGCCTACCGCGATCCTATTTATTCTTTTTACCAGGCGCCGGGCGGCAGCGTGCAAACGCCGGCTGCATTGCCATGGTCGGTGCAATATATTTACACCAACCAGTTTTATGCAGGTCCGCCGGCCGGCAATGCACAAGACCTTAACCAGTTCTGGAGTTCTGAAGCCATCTCCGGACTGGATGTATACAATTACAGCAATATACCCGGCTGGAAGAATTCTCTGCTATCGGCGGCATTGAAAGGCGGCAAAATACTGCGCTTAAACCTTAGCGGCGATGGGCTGAGTGTTATTAAAACGGCACCGTATGATACCATCAGTTATTTTAGAAGTGTAAACCGTTTCCGCGATATTGCTTTTGCGCCCGATGGCAAAACAATATTTACGGTGATTGACAGCAGCCTCGTAACCTCAGGTCCTTCAGGCACCAATCCCATTATCAGCCAGTGCAGGGGCTGCGTGCAGAAATATACTTTTTTAGGATACAATACGGTTGCCGGTACCAGCAGCATCCCCGGCTCTGTAACCATAGCAGCAGGAAAAGCCAATCTTTGTGAAAATGCCAACAGCATTGTAATAGATGCCAATAATGCCAACTACTGGGTTCCCATTACCGATACCAGCGGCAATATTGTGGCAGAAATAAACGCCAACGGAAATATCCTGGGTAAGGTAACCACATCGCTATTTACAAACAGCGGCCCTGTGCGTGAACAGGCTTCCACCCACTTGCTTTTTCTTGATCGCAATATTACCATTACGCCAACTACTCCTCCAACATCGGCGGTCGGTATCCGTTTTTACTTAAGCAATGCAGAATTTAATGCGCTTAAGAATGCAAATAATTCCCTCGGCCAATCAAGCGGCATTACAGTCATAACAAATTTGTCTCTTTTTAAAAACACGGTTGATTGCGGGCCCACCATCGGCAATGGAACGGTAGCCCTTGCCACCAGCAACCAGTCGGCCTTTGGTGCAGGCGGCTATGTATTACAAACAAGTACCAGCTCATTGGCTACTTTTTATGCAGCCGGCACTGCAACATCGGCAAACCAGCCACCAGTGTCTAATGCAGGCGGCAATGTAACCATTGCATTACCCACCAATTCCGTAACACTGGATGGCAGCGCATCTTATGACCCGGATGGTAACATTGTACAGGTTTACTGGTTCCAGTCGGAAGGCCCTGTTCAGGCTGTGATAGGAAACAATTTCTCAACAATCACCACAGCAACCGGTCTTACAACAGCAGGCACCTATGTATTTCGTCTGCAGGTAAAAGATAACAATGGTGCTTTGGCCTATTCTTCAAAAACAGTTGTTGTAACAGCTGCAACGGTTAACCAGCCACCGGTATCTAATGCGGGCAGCAACGTAACCATTGCATTA